>VOFG01000641.1_pt1 | contig 378000 bp, 416 predicted proteins | sample 5384171 | NCBI WGS metagenome assembly VOFG01 (sample SAMN12384726, study PRJNA508395) | human gut metagenome | isolation source: healthy gut F | host: Homo sapiens
CCAATGGCATGAAAACAGAAAGCAACAGAGAAATAAATACCAAGGGCTTCCGTTTTAATTTCAAAAATTCGCAGGTTTTCATGGAAATTGCGTTCCAAAATTCTTGCCGCCTGTGCAGTATCAGAGAGTGTAAACCGGATATGCTTACTGCTTTTTGCTCCAGTTCAGCAAGGCTTTCTTCTTCCAGCAATGCGCCGTGGTCGATAATTCCAATATCGTCAGCCAGCAAGGAAATCTCCGAAAGAATGTGACTGGAAATCAAAATAGTTTTTCCTCTTGCGTCGCAAAGCTCCCGAATAAAGGAGCGTACTTCTGCAATACCGATGGGATCGAGGCCGTTGATCGGCTCATCCAAAATCAAAAGCTCCGGATCGTGCATAACGGCAAGGGCGATGGCAAGCCGCTGCTTCATACCAAGAGAATACTGTGAAAAGAGCTTTTTATCTTTGTAGGGCAGTCCTACCAGATCCAGAGCATCTTTGATGGCATGATTGTTTGGTACGCCCCGCAGGGTAGCAAAAGATACGCAGGTTCTCTGTGCCGGTCAGATTGGGATAAAAGCCGGGAGACTCAATCAAGCTACCAATACGGGGCAGCAATTTCTTTTCATTCCCCTGCAAGGGATTCCCACTCCATTATCCGCCAGCAGCAGCTCCATGTTATTTTCCTTCTTCGATAGGGAAATTTTGATTTTGTCCGCATGGCTGTGAGCGATTACATTTTGAATAAGGTTATTGATGATCCTCATATAGCTGTCCATATCCAATCTTACCCGGACAGGATGTTCGGGAATATCAATGTCATACTCAACCTGTTTATCCTCAAAAATCGGTATCCAGTCAATGAGGATATTTCTTGTCAGCTCTGCGGCCTCAACGCTCTGGATCTCCAAAGCAAACTCGTTTGAATTTAACTTGAACCAGTCAAAGAGTACATCAATATATTCTTTCAGATCATGGGCTTTCCGACGGGCGGTTTCAATATAATCATCCCGGTCTTTTCCTGTGACCAGTCCTTTGTGTGTAGCGTCAAGATACCCAATCAGAGTAGTAAGGGGCGTTCGCACATCATGGGAAAGGCTCGTCATAAGCTGGCGGTTGGTTTCTTCTGTCTGCCGTACAGTTGAAAGTCTGCTTTCATAGGCCACAACGATCTCGTTGATTTCATAGGCAAGAGGTGCTGTCAGTTCATTTGTTGCAGATAGAATACGCCGGTTGCCATTTCCGTTTTTCACATCAACCAGCACATCGGTCATTTCTGCTATTTGTTTTTTACACGCCGAACGAGAACGATGGAAGTCAATACAGCCACAACAGTAATCACAATGGACAAGAATACGATAATTTCCATGCTGACTACACCTCCTTATTAAACCGGTAGCCAATCCCTTTGACCGTTTGTATATACTTTGGGCTTGAAGGATTGACTTCTAATTTTACGAAGTCGGCTGATAATCGCCATAATGTTACTGTCATCATAGAAATATTCTTCGCCCCATACTTCCTCATAAATCTGCTGTTTGGTCAAAATTTTCCCTTGATGTTTTGCACAGTACAGGAGCAAATCAAATTCCTTTGGGGGCAGTTCAAAAGTGCCGTTTGATGTAGTAACAGAACGATTTTCAAGGTCAATCTGCAATCCGTCAAAATTTAGCTTTTGTATGGCTCCAGCTTGCTGATTAAAGCGAGTGTAGCGGCGAATAAGGGACGCAATACGGGCAATCAGTTCATCCATATCAAACGGTTTTGTAAGATAATCGTCCGCTCCGGATCGTAAACCTCGCACTTTAGAAATGCTGTCGTTTTTAGATGTGAACATCAAAATCGGCAAGCTGTACTCCTTGCGGATTTCTTCCAGCGTTTCAAAGCCATCCATACCAGGCATCATCACATCCAGCACCACAAGCTGATACTCCTGCTCTCTTAATTTTTGTAAGCCCTCTTTTCCGGTATTACAAAAATCAGCTTCTATGTTTTCTGCTTGTACGCTATGTTTAATCAAAGCGCACAGTTCTCTGTCATCATCTATAATCAGGATTTTATTCATGGTGCAACCCCTTCCCTTGTTTTGTTGTTCCGTCATTCGGATTTTCTACGTTCTTTGGGATCAGCCAAACCCCAGCCATCTTCACGGCGCCGGGAATGCGCCCTCCGGCGCAATAATAATTTACCCTACGAGGTGTCACGCCCCACTTTTCGGCGGCCTCTTTTAGTGTCATATAATCCATTATGCACCTCCACAGAGTACATTATAGTTCTCTTTCTCGAACAATGCAAGGAACGAAATGTGAATTATAAACTTCAACCAACCTGCATATAGCAACATTCCACGGACGAAGTATGAATTATACAATGTAACTGGGTGATGTTATATGGCGAAAGTTGAAGATTGTCCCGGTTTTGAAACCTTCGGCGCAGATGTCAAAGCTGCACGAGAGGCAAAGCGTCTGGCACGAAAAACATTGGCAGAAATGGTTGGGATTGAATGGCGGTATCTTGCCAACATTGAGAATCAAGGTGCGATTCCGAGCCTGCCTGTGATGATCCAGTTGATTAAGGTCTGCGGACTTCCCGTGGAACGGTATTTTAACCCGGAGATCATGCGAGAAGAAAGCGAACAGCGGCAACGGGTTAGCCACAAGCTGAAGCTCTGTCCTGAAGAATACCTGCCGATTATCGAAGGTGCCATAGACGGGGCGCTCAAAATGGAACGGATTGCGAAGCAGAAGGAGGACGCATAATCGCGGCCTCCTTCTGGCATTTCTATATCAAGGTTCCCGGCACTTTTTCAAAAGTTCCCGACACCTCTGCTGGATTTCTCCGGTTTCTGTCACAGTCAGTTCACGCTCGTTTCCGGTAATTTTATCTTCCAGAAAGTTGGCGTATGTACCCAGCAAAGCGTTCCGTAAATCCTCTGGGGTTTTCTGTATCTCGGCGCTATACCAGTCATTCCGGTGGGGTTCCCATGCCATCAATGTATAACCGTGGCTGGTCTGAACCACCTCATACAGAGGGTCATCATCCAGATATGCCTGAAACACTTTCAAAACCTTTTCAAAGGTCAGCATTTCCCACACCTCCCATTCAGCTGCAAATCAGTTCCCTGATTAAAATTTCCTCAATCTGTGCCGTTAATGTGTTCATCAGCCCCACCCAACGCATAGGATCACAGGCTTTCAGTTCCTCAGTGACACCCGCAGCCTCCATCATGTGAGGTAACATGGTGTCCATACGCTCCTGCGCTGTCCGGTCAATCTCTAACAGGTGCGGATACAGTTTCTCGTGCTATGCTGCGCTGGCTTATGCTGCGGTTCTTCTTTCGGCAGCTGCCCGACAGTAGAAAAAATACCTTTTTCATATCCTCAGCCCGGATCAGGGCTTTCTTAGCGTCCATTTCCGCTTTTTTTTTCTTCGCCTTGATTTTGTCCTCATACCGTTTCTGTGCGCCGCTGGCTTTCCGCTTCAAATAATTCTGATGAAGCCTGTCCTTGCGTTCTTCTTTTTTCCGCAGTTCTTCCTGTTCCTCCGGGGTTAAAGGAACCGGCTGTAAGGATGGTGGGATATAGCGTCCTAAAAAATTGAAGTAGATTTCAATTTCCTGCGTGGTGTCCTGGCTGCCTTTTCGGGCGCGTTCGTGGACAAGGATTTTTTCTACAAACTCATTGAGCATGGTGTTTGTCAGCGTGTCAAAATTCTCGTACTTATCAATCAGGGCTATAAATTTCTCCGCTGATTTCTGGCTTTGCTCGTAGCCGGTAACAGCCTTTTCCAGCTCCGCAATTTCAATCTCAAGTGCGTCCTGCTCTTTGGCATACTGTGCATCAAGCGCCTTATATCGTGTATCCGGCAGCTTGCCGAGGACATTATCCTCATAGATTTTGCAAATCAGTTTTTCCAGTTCTCCGGCTCTCTTTTGGGCAGTAGCCAGACGCCTGCGCTTTTTCGATATATCGGCGTTCTGTTGAGCAACCTGCGTCTCCTGAACAGTGTGAATAAATTCCGTCCGGTCATTTCTGGAATATTCAGCGATAGCCCGGAGCGTGTCGGAAACCAATGTCAGGACAGCACTCTCATTGATACGGTGTTGTGTAGGGCATAGTGTCCCACACGGAACTTTGGTATAATTGGAACAGGTATATTGAGAAATCCGCTCGCCATTGTTGGTGCGGTGGACATACATCTTGCCGCCGCAATCGGCACAATAGAGCAAGCCTGTGAGGGGAGCCGCTTCGCCCCAGCCGTTTGGATAACGCCGTACATTGCTGCGGATTTTCTGCGCCAAATCAAAGGTCTGCTGATCGATAATGGCTTCATGGGTATTCTCAAAGATCGTCCATTCGTCCTCAGAAACATAGTGGCTTTTCTTGTCCTTAAAGTGCTTACGGGTCTTGAAATTGATGGTATGCCCTAAATACTCTCGTTTTTTCAAAATGTTCACGATGGTAGATGATCCCCATCCATAGGGGTCTTTGACCGGCTTTGAACGGTTCACACCCTCGTTGAAGCGGGCAAGGTGTACGACAGGAATTTCAATCCGGTCTGTGGATAATTTGCAGGCAATCTGGTAAGGCCCATATCCCTCCAGCGTGAGGGAAAAGATACGGCGTACCACTTCGGCGGCTTCCTCATCTACCAGCCAATGCTCCCGCTTTTCATCCCACAAGTAGCCGTAAATCACGGTGCCTGTCAGGTGCTTACCGCTCATGCCTTTTGACTTAAACACGGAGCGGATTTTCCGGCTGGTGTCGCGGGCGTAAAACTCGTTCATGATGTTGCGGAAGGGCGTAAAATCATCGTCGCCTTTCAGGCTGTCCACGCCATCGTTGATGGCAATTAACCGGACGCCGCGCTGCCGCAAAATCTCCATGACCTGGCCGACTTTCAGATAGTCACGCCCTAACCGGCTCATGTCCTTGATGACGATTGCCTCTACACGCCCTGCCTCCACTTCCTCCATCATCGCCAAAAATCCGGGGCGGTCAAAACGGGTGCCTGAGATACCATCATCGGTAAAGTGCGTAGGGTTTGGCAGCCCATTCCGGCGGGCAAAATCCTCTAACATCTGCTTTTGGTTGGATATAGAGTTGCTCTCACCCTGTAACTCATCGTCCCGGCTCAGGCGCTCATACAGTGGGGTGATTTTTTCGTTTCTCATGGCTGTACCTCCTGAAACAAAAATGCTCTAAGTGATTGCTTCACTAACCATGACACAATCATGATTAAGAAGTCACTTAGAGCATATATCACCGGCGGCCAGCTTATATTTCTTATACTGGCGCACCGCAAAGTGGTTTGGCTTCTCGGCTTCCAGTGCATCAAACATCAGGTCTACGGGGTTTTTGAACTCCTCGTCATCCTCACGGACTTCCATGGCGTTGATGAACTCAATGAGGGTGGAGAAGTTTTGTTCCTCCACCGGAGCCTCATAATGGATATATCCAATCAACGCGCAGTACAGCAAGGTTTCTGCTTTTACCCAGAAATCGTCTCCGGCCTTGCCTTCGCCTTTGGTATTGGCGATCAGCGTTGTTACCAGCTTCAAAATATCCTTTTCCGAGTGGATGTATGCAAAGGGGTTATAGTGCATGGACTTCTTGAAGTTGATGGTATTTAGGACCTTGATTCGGTACGGCTCATAAATGACCTTGCCGTGCTTATCCTTCATGGGCTTTCCGTCCTTCCCCAGCTTGGGTGCGCCCCTTTGGAGCATTTTTCCACACTCCACCAGAATTGTTCCTTTCGGGTCCGTCACAACATAGGAGCTGTGCATCTGCATCAGGTTGGGTTTCAGCCAGAATCGGGTCTTACCGGAACCGGAGCCGCCAATCACCAGTACATTTTTGTTTCTGGCAGTCTTGGGGTCCTTGGGGCGACTGTTCATGGTCAGGCTCTCCGTTTTCGTCAGAATCACATTGTTCTGAAATACAGGATCAACGTAAGGTGCAATATCCTCACGGGTTCCCCAGCGGGCCGAACCATATTCCAAACCATGTCGATATTTCTTGGCGTTCTTGCTTTTAAGATACACCGCCAGCCTCAGACTGCCTCCACAACACAGCCCTACCAACAAGTCCAATGGATGCAGGCTTGGCCAGAAACTTTGCAGCGCCCCAGGCAGAACCGCAAACAGCGAAAGAAACTTTTCTGAAGCATCCGCCCCTTGTGCCATTCGCCATGCCTCTCCAAAATTGGTAGCAAACAGCCCCATCAGGATATACGGCATATTCAGCAAAATGAGCTTTTTGATGTCCAGTGTCTTTTTCATCGTTCCAGCTCCTTTCGCTTGGTGCGATCCACCACAGCATTTTTAACCATCTCTTTGAACTGGTTAAGTTTTGCCAGTACGGACGGGCGCTCTGTTTTCGTTGCCTTTTTGACCTTTTTGTTGGTGTACTCTGTAAAAGCTGCTGTCAGAGCATCTGCATCACGGCCTTTGAAAAAATCAGGTACTTTGGCGGAGAACTGCTGCGGTCCTTTTTCACCGCATAATCCACACCATATTTCCGGGCGATTTTCTCAAACTCCTTGATAGAGGGGTCTGTGATCTCAATGTTGGATATTCCCTGATTCTGCCCGACAAGCTGCTTCACAGTCTGTTTTCCATGCGGAACAACCGGCGCATCACGGCTTCTCTGTTTTTCCAGCTTCTTTTCCTTGCGATGTGCCATGTACTTGCTTATGGCAGCCTTAAACATTCTGCCGGTAAACTTTGTTCCACTGACAACCAGCGTCAAAGTTCTGTTTTCCACTTCTTCCTGCATTTTCTCGCCTCCTTTCCACGAAGTTTGCAGGGAATCTCTTTTTGCTAAGGCGGAACCACCAGCCGCCGCAGAAGATAACGCTTCATATCACCCTCCTTAGCGTAACTGGTCAGAACGGTCATAGTGCAGATTGCCCTGACGTACCTTTGCGTGGCTCAAAATCTTAATCTGCCCCTTTTCCTGACTATCCAGTGCTTTTTCATAACCGGTATCCGACAGGAACAGGCGGGTTCGTTCGCCTTTCCAGCCAACAGGGGAATCGTTCGTCAGCACATCAAAAATAATCATGTGCCGGGTGTTCTCCGCAAATCGCTGGAGATCCATGTAGTCATGGCCGTGGTAGTTCTGCGCCCCAGCTTTCTGGCGCATTTCCTCCATCAGCTGACCGATTGTTTTGCCTTCCTGCATAAAACCCACTTCCTTTCTTATGAGACCAGCAAGATCATTTCCCGCAGCCGGGCAAAATAGAGCTTGCCTTGGGGCGTGACCAGCGTGTAGGAACCGATATGACCGTGGTTGCAGTAGTCTTTGACGCAAAACAGCCCTGTATTTTTCACATTGGCATAAGGCAGCACATTGCCGGATGCCGTGCGGTACACAAAACGCCGTTCTATCAGAAACCGGACAAACCGGCGCTCCGGGACATCCAACTCTTTGGCGGTAGTTCTGAGATTGGTGCTGTGCTTTAAGTCGATGAACAGGTCATAGAAAGCGGCTTTGCCCTCCAGCTGTGCATTTTCCTTACGCAGAGAAATATTTGCTTCACGCTCAGCCAACAGGTCTGAGCAGAGCTTCATCAGTGCTTCCGGGGAAGTGGCAATCTCCCACAGCTTCTCTTTTGTGAGATAGGCCCCGTGCTTACGAATGGTAGGCAGGACCTCATCGAATACCCACCGTTCAAATCGTTCTGCCGATGGCAATTTGCTGTGAACGATTAGGCGGTACAAATCGCCTTCTGGGATAAACGTCATACTGATTTTGCGGTCGGGGCTTTGTGGGTGAGGTGCGTCGCGTTTCACGACATACCTACAATGGCGGATATTGCATCGCGGGGATTGCTGTACCCCAGCGCAGCGGCCACATCCGTTCCGCTGAACAAGTATTTGCCGTTTTCCTCAATGACACGGATACTGCCAAACTCCGGGTTTTTGAAAATTTCCATCTGGTTCATGTCGTGCCTCCTTTGGCATGATAAAAGGCGGCCTTACCAGCCGCCTGCGTTCATATCGTGATTGACCTGTGAAGTGTAGTGGTTGCTGATGGTGGTGGGTGCGTTAAACAGCACTGTCAGTAGGTACTGCTTCATATTGCGGACCTCGGTGGTGTTTTTCTGCAAGCTGTCCATGACAAACCGGATATGTTCGCTGTCCAGCTTCAAAAAACGGGAGCGCACCACCTCATGGGGAAAGTCGCTGCCAGCGATACGGGTGGTTTTGCGTCTGGCACAGACTGTTTCCACCATCAGCTCCACGATCTCGTCTAAATCCTCCCGATAGGTGGCAAACTCCCTGCACAGGTAGTCATACTCGATGTTCTCTAAAATCAAATCCCGATAATTCTCTATCTCTGTGACAGACATCGCATCCCTTCCTTTCCGTTCCGGCGGTCTTGCCGCCGCTGGCTCCCGGAAGGGAATGGAATCGGTACTTGATCCATAAGTAATTGATTTTTCTGTATTTGATTTCTCTATATTTAATTCTGCGGGCTTTTCCGTATCCGGTTTTACCATATCCGGGTTTTCCGTATCTGGTGAAGCCGTATCCGGCTGAGACAGATACGGCTGGGGCTGTTCATAGATGACATACTCGGTATCTGTGATCCGCCCACTTTTATCGCGTCTCTGATGGCGCACGATATATCCGGCTCCTTCCAGTTCACGCAGGGCAGCACCGATGGCATCTACGCCCTCCTTACAGATCTTTGCAAGGCCACGGGTGGTGTAATTCCAGTCCTCTGGCAAAGACAGCATCATGGATAACAGCCCTTTGGCTTTTAACGACAAGTTTGCATTTCGTAAATGATGATTGCTCATCACGGTATAATCACGGGTCCGTTCAATGCGAAAAACGGCCATCGACCTCACTCCTTCCGAATTTTGGGGTAAAAAAACCGCAATCCTCATTTCAAAGAATTGCGGTGTTCAACGCTTTTCAAATTTTCTCGCATAAAACCAAAACAGCGGCTTTGGGGGACGCGCCCTGTAAATGGTTCCTCCTGGGCGAAAGGAAGTGTTTGCATCACGCGGTCAATATCCGTTGAATCCATGTCATGCTGAGATCTGCAATCTTCCCGGATTGCTTCTTGAATTTCCTTTACCGTACACATAGTCATTCCTTTCCTTTCGTTGTATGGGTTTATGGGCGGCGGCGTTTTCCTGGTTTGAAATCGAGAATATGTCCCTCAATCACACGAGCGTAACGCTTGATCTTGATCTCCCGGCGCTGCTGACTTTGCAGGGCGACCTGATACCCGTCCTCAGTCAAAAACAGCCGCATTTCATCTCCGGGGCTGCCGCAGGCACAGGAACGCAGGACAGAAAACTCGATCATCCAGCGGGTGCTATCCCAAAACCTCTCTACGGCAAGAATATTGTGTCCTTTCAGCTCACGGGCTGAAATATCCCTCATAGGCGGCTCCTTTCATCGTTCCTGGTCTCTCTGACGCTTTTTCTGCCATGCCTCCAGCAGCTTGATGATGGTTTCCTGCATCCGCTGGGGCGTATAGCTTTTGGGGAAATACTTCCGCAAAGTGTCCGAGGTGAATGTCACCTTGTCCAGATCGCTTTTCTTTTCCTCACCCATGATGACACGCATCATATCGAGGGTCAGATGCCCCTCCTGACTGTATTTCTTGAGCCGCTGGGCTTGAGAAAGAGAAGGGGTAGCCTGTTCGCTGTCCATCGCGTCCAGCAGATCTGTCTGTTCTTCTTTTTTGAGAAAGGACAGCTCATAGGCTGGGTTCAGGGCAATCTTCTTTTCATCCACCATATCCATCAATTCAGGAATCAGCTCTGTCAGGCGGATATAGCGCATAACCTGAATCCCACTTCGCTCACCAGCATCTTTTGCCACTCTATCACGGGCGCTTAACTTCTGTTCAACTTGAACAGAAGTTAAATCCGTTCTGGCTCCTTGGTGCTTAATGGCATCCAGCTTCATTTTATAAGCAAAGGCTCTTTCGCTGGGGAGCAGGCTTTCTCGCTGCAAGTTGCTGTCAACCATAATAATCGTGGCGGCATCATCATCCAAATCCCGAACAATGACCGGCATGGTCTCCTTTTCTGCCAGCTCACTGGCTCTGTGCCGCCTGTGTCCGGCTACCAGCTCATAACCGCCCTCCGGGTCCGGTCGGGCAATCGCCGGGACCAGAACACCATACTGCTTGATACTGTCGGCGGTCTCCATCATGGCTTCGTCATCCTTGACTTTGAATGGATGGTTCTTAAACGGATGCAGTTCGGACAAGGGAATTTCCTGAATCTTTTCCAGCTTTGCATCCTGGCGGCCTTCTTCGGTGGAAAACAGATCATCTACCGAGGCCAGCTCTATTTTTTCGCGCTGCTTTTCAAGTTTCAACACCTCCTTCGTCAGATTTTTGTAGCCCTCTGCCACCTTGCCACTGGGATCATGGGCAAAAATACTTTTCCCCTCGGCGCTGATTTCCTTTGCCCGGACAGAATGTGGAATCTCTGTGCCGAATACCTTGATCTTACTGCCATAGGTCTCCCGCAGGAGCGCGGAGATCTCTTTGGCAAAGTTGGTTCGGCTGTCCACCATCGTCAGCAGGATACCGTCTATCTGGAGCTTGGGGTTGATCTGCCGCTTTACCTTGTTTACCGTAGAGAGTAGCTGTTCCAGCCCTTTGGCGGGCAGATACTCCGCCTGAACGGGAATGATGATCCTGTTCGCAGCGGCCAGCGCATTGACCGTAAGCATACCCAGAGAGGGCTGGCAGTCGATGAGGATATGGGAATATTGCCCCTTAAGCGTGTCCAGATATTGTCGTAAGATGGTCTCACGACTCATGGCATTTACCAGAGATACTTCCATACCAGATAGCTGGATGTCCGCAGGCATCAGATCTACACCCTCTGGGTGGTGCAGGATACCCTCGCCGAGACGAAGTGGCTCGTCCATCAGGATACGCCCCATAGCGTCCGACAGCGTAAAGGGCAGCTTGTCCGGCTGGGGATTGCCCAGGCTGATCGTCAGACTTCCCTGTGGGTCTCCGTCGATCAGCAGGACCTTCTTTCCGGCCTGCGCCAAGCCGATTCCAAGATTGGCACAGGTGGTGGTTTTGCCAACGCCGCCTTTCTGGTTGGCGATGGCGATGATTTGCGTGTTCATTGACTTCACCTCATTTCTGATTGTTGCTGTTGCTTCTGGAAATAGAAAAAGCCGCCACTCCAAAATAAAAAGTGAAGTGACGGCTCTTTCTATCGCCGGAATACAAATTCCTGAAATGAAAAAAGCACCCAGTTATTTTATACTGAGTGCTACATCAAATTCATATTCAATTATTCAAATTAGGTCAAACTATGCTAAACTGCCACAGACCAAAACGAGGGGAAGCAGGGCTGAAAAGTACCCCCAAAAACACCCCCAAAATCGGCTCTCGGTTAACCACTTTGGGCACCACTTGGCTCTCTTTTTGCCCTCTTTTTGGCCGGTTAACCACTTGCGGACCACTAAAAATCGGGTGAAAACGGCTCTCATTTTGCCAAATTTGGTCAAACCATATTAGCCCGTTTAGATACAGTAAAACCCCGGAAAACCTTGATTTTCCGGGGTTTTTGAACCATTTTGATACGGTTTGAACAGCAGATTATCGCTTGCTGAACTGCGGAGCGCGACGAGCTGCTTTGAGACCGTACTTCTTACGTTCCTTCATACGAGGATCGCGGGTCAGGAAGCCAGCCTTCTTCAGGACTGCGCGGTTCTCATCGCTCTGCTGCAGCAGGGCACGGCTCAGGCCGTGGCGGATGGCGCCAGCCTGACCGGAAACACCGCCGCCGGAAACGCGGACGACGACGTCATACTTGCCCTCAAGGCCCAGCAGGACCAGCGGAGAGCGGACGATCAGCTTCAGGGTCTCCAGACCGAAGTAGCTGTCGATGTCACGGTCGTTGACGGTGATCTTGCCGGTGCCGGTGTAAACGCGAACGCGGGCAACGGAATTCTTACGACGACCAGTGCCGTAGAAATAAGGTTTGGTTTCGTACATATTCGATTGCCTCCTTCTTAGAACTCGACGGTTTCGGGCTTCTGAGCGGCGTGAGCGTGCTCAGCACCCTGATAGCAGTGCAGACGGGTCAGAGCCTTAGCACCGATGGTGTTGGAAGGGATCATGCCCTTGACCGCGTAGGTCATTGCCAGATCGCTGTTCTCAGCCATCAACTTGCTGTACTGGACCTTCTTCAGGCCGCCGATGAACTTGCTGTGGGTGATGTGGAACTTCTGCTCGGCCTTCTTGCCGGTCAGAACAGCCTTGTCGCAGTTGATGACGACAACGTAATCGCCGCAATCGACGTTGGGGGGGTGTAGTTGACCTTCTGCTTGCCACGCAGCAGAACAGCGGCCTCAGCAGCGACGTGACCCAGACTCTTGCCGGATGCGTCGAGCAGATACCACTTGCGCTCGACTTCAGCGGGCTTGACGAGAGTAGTGCTCATATCTATTTCCTCCTGATAAGTGTTTTAACGGTTCAGGCGCCCTTTGGGAGCGCGAGTGTCAGTATACATCACAAAAACGCGCCTGTCAACAGAATTTTTAGATTTTTTCAGTGCAGATTTTCATTTCTCTCAAAATCTCTTGTTTTCTCTTGAAATCCCTTGATTTTGAAAATCGCATTTTCAAACACGATTTTTGCGTCCGGGGGCAGATTTCTGCGCCGCGGCGCTACAATTTTGGCAGAAGTTGTGCTATACTATATAAGATATTATAAAAAGGAGATCGTTCCATGCCGAAGAACCTTCCATCGCAGGACTCCTCCCAGCAGCGGGCTTCCAAATTGCTGCTGGCGATGGGCGTGATCGTCCTGCTGGGTGCGCTGGCCTATTTTGTGCTGACGCTGGTGGTCAACCGCCGCACCCCCGCAACCCCCGATACCCACTACACCGCCGACAACGGCATCGTACTGAACTACGAAAGCGCCGTCTGGCCCGTCTGCGAGATGGCCGAAGACGACACCCTCGGCCACGCGCTCAGGCTGGCCTCCGGCACCGACAGCGACAACGCCAACTATCAGGTGGTGCTGTTCCAGCGGGGCGATGCCTCCACCTATGAGGATTACATTGGCCAGTCGGAGTCTGACCTGAAAAGCGCTTACGGCGTCATCAGCCCGCGCAAGGTCAAGATCACGGTAGACGGAGCCACCGTTACCGCTGTGCGGTGCGACATTCAGGCTTACTATGCCGTCCTTGCCACCGTGGAGTACGACAGCGGCGACGTCATCTACGTCTCCGGCCTGACCAAGCTGGCCTCCATCAGCGATATCGTGAATCTCGTCGAGAGCGTTTCCCTGTCCTGAGGCCGGATGCGCGTTTGGAGGAATGTTTCATGCAGACAACGAATTTTGAAAAACACGTCTGGGCCGAGATCGATCTCGACGCTTTGCGCGCCAACTTCCGCGCCGTGAAGGAGCGGGCGGGCAGTCTGCCCCTCTGCGCCGTCGTCAAGGCCGACAGCTACGGCCACGGCGCGGTCCAGTGCTCCCGCGTCTTCGCCGAGGAGGGGGCCGCGTGGCTGGCCGTCAGCTGCCTTGCCGAGGCCATGCAGCTGCGGCGGGCGGGCCAGACCCTGCCCATCCTCATCTTGGGCCATGTGGAGCCGGAGTTCGCCGCTGCCCTCATCGAGCACCACATCACCGCCGCCTGTTACTCCCTGCCGCAGGCCAAGGCGCTGAGCGCCGCCGCCGTGGCCGCGGGCGGGCAGGTGGACATCCACCTCAAGGCCGACACCGGTATGGGCCGCATCGGCTTTGCGCTCCGCACCGACTTCGACAAGGCCATTGCGGAAATGCTGGAAGCTTGCGCCCTGCCCGGCCTCCATATGACCGGCCTGTTCCAGCACTTCGCCGTGGCGGATGACAACAGCGCCGACAACATTGCGTATACAAACGAGCAGTATCAACTCTTTGTCCGCGCTTACAAGGCCCTGAAGGCCGCCGGGCTGGAGCCGCCGCTGGTCCACTGCGACAACTCCGCCGGGGTCATGCTCCACCCGGAGTGGCCCAAGGGTGAGATCACAGCTTCCTGCATGGCCCGCCCCGGCATCATCCTGTACGGCTTTGACCCCAGCGACGAAGTACGCTTCGGCAAGTTCCGCCCGGTGATGAAGCTCAAGACCGTGGTGAGCATGGTCAAGGAGCTGCAGCCCGGCCAGTCGGCCAGCTACGGACGCCGCTTCACCGCCGAAAAGCCCACCAAGGTCGCCACCCTCTGCGCCGGGTACGCCGACGGCTACCCCCGTCTGCTGAGCTGCGGCAAGGGCATCGTGGAGATCAACGGCACCCCCTGCCCCGTGCTGGGCCGGGTCTGCATGGATCAGCTCATGGTGGACGTCACCGCCCTGCCGGATGTGCAGGAGGGGGACGAGGCGATCCTCTGGGGCGGCGAAGTCAGTGACAGCGCCGAGGACATCGCCCGCAAGACCGATACCATTTCCTACGAGGTGCTCTGCGGCGTTTCCCGCCGGGTGCCCCGCGTTTACCTTGAACAGGGCCGGATCACGGCCGTCGAGGACTGGATCTTACAATAACCCACCCACTATTTTCCGTTGGAGGAACAGATGGCAAGAGACAACATCCGCAATTTTTGCATCATCGCACACATCGACCACGGCAAGTCCACCCTGTCGGACCGCATTCTGGAACTGACCAAGAGCGTAGACGAGCGCACCATGGAGGACCAGATCCTCGACAACATGGACATCGAGCGGGAACGCGGCATCACCATCAAGGCTCGCGCCGTTACCATGAACTACACCGCCAAGGACGGCAAGACCTACGAGTTCAACCTCATCGACACGCCGGGCCATGTGGACTTCGCCTACGAGGTCAGCCGCAGTCTGGCCGCCTGTGAGGGCGCGATCCTCGTCGTGGACGCCACGCAGGGCGTTGAGGCCCAGACCCTCGCCAACACCTATATGGCCTTGGAGCACGACTTGGAGCTGGTGCCCATCCTGAACAAGATCGACCTGCCCTCCGCCCACCCGGACGAGGTGGCGCAGGAAGTGGAAGACGTCATCGGTCTGCCCTGCATGGACGCGCCCCGCGTCTCCGCCAAGACCGGCCTGAACATCGATCAGGTGCTGGAACGGGTGGTCAGCGACATCCCCGCCCCCACCGGCGACCCGGATGCCCCCCTCAAGGCCCTGATCTTTGACAGCATCTACGACAGCTACAAGGGCGTCATTGTCTACATCCGCGTCTTCGAAGGCACCGTCAAGCCCGGCGACACCATCCGACTGATGGCCACCGGGGCCCAGTTCACGCTGGTGGAAGTCGGCCACATGGGTGCCACCAGCCTGACCCCCTGCAGCCAGCCAAGCCGGTGAAGTCGGTTATCTGACCGCCAGCATCAAGACCGTGCAGGACACCCGTGTGGGCGACACCGTCACCCTCGCCGACCGGCCCACCGCCGAGGCGCTGCCCGGCTACCGTCAGGTCAAGCCCATGGTCTTCTGCGGCATCTACCCCGCCGATGGTGCCAAGTACCCCGACCTGAAGGACGCGCTGGAAAAGCTGCAGCTCAACGACGCCTCCCTGACCTTTGAGCTGGAAACCAGTGCCGCGCTGGGCTTCGGCTTCCGCTGCGGCTTCCTCGGCCTGCTCCACATGGAGATCATCACCGAGCGGCTGGAGCGGGAGTTCAATCTCGATCTCATCACCACCGCCCCCAGCGTCCGCTACCGCCTGACCCTGACCGACGGCACCGTGGAGATGATCGACAACCCCTCCAACTACCCGGACCCCTCCAACATCGTCAAGCAGGAGGAACCCTTCGTGGACGTCCACCTCTACACCCCCAACGAATACGTCGGCGCCTGATGGATCTGTGCCAGAACAAGCGCGGCGTCCTCATCGACATGAAGTATCTGGACGACGTCCGCGTGGACCTGCACTATGCGCTGCCGCTGGGTGAGATCGTCTACGATTTCTTCGACGCCATCAAAAGCCGCAGCCGCGGTTACGCCAGCTATGATTACGAGTTCAAGGAGTACCGCGAGAGCGACCTCGTCAAGCTGGACTTCCTGCTCAACGGCGACCCCGTGGACGCTCTGTCCATGATCGTCTTCCGCGACAACGCCTACGCCAAGGGCCGCCGCATCTGCGAAAAGCTGCGGGACAACATCCCCCGCAACCTGTTCGAGATCCCGGTGCAGGCCGCCATCGGCGGCAAGATCATCGCCCGCGAGACCGTCAAGGCCATGCGCAAGGACGTCCTCGCCAAGTGCTACGGCGGCGATATCTCCCGTAAGAAGAAGCTGCTCGAAAAGCAGAAGGAAGGCAAAAAGAAGATGCGCCAGCTCGGCACCGTCTCCCTCCCCAGCGAAGCCTTCACCGCCGTGCTCAAACTGGACAGCAGCGACGATTAAACTTTTATCCAAAATGCTACGCCCCCGCGTCGTGCAGTAAAACCTGCCGACGCGAGGGGCGTTTGTGTTATTTCATTTTACCACGGCAACGCTTTGATGCAGTTCTTGATCCCTTTCAGGGAGTGGATCATGATTTTGGTATAGCCGTAGATGAGGAGGGCTTCCTTCGCGCAGGTGATGCCGGCCTTCAGCAGCTGCCACGCGAACTGGAAGTAGGGCTTATAAGGGCGCAGGGTGTCCTTGACATCGGTGACGAAGTCGGTCATCCATGCGGGCGCGCCTCCGCTGACGAGCTGCTGCTCTTCGGGCGGGATGAGCGCGCACTGTGCGGGGAGTTTCAGTTTTTGTTCCATGCCGTTCCCTTTCACATCACAAGCCCGGCAGCGACCAGAAGAAGCACGCCGCCCACGATGAGGATGGTCGCCTTATGGCGCTCCCAGATGCCCTCGGCGCTGTCTGCCGGGGCCATCGGCTCCTCAGTCACGGGCTGGTCGATGGGGTCCCACTGGGCATAGATGGTGGCATCCTCGCCGGAAAATTCCGTTTCGCCCGCTACGATTGCATCACCGCCCACGATGTCGGTGTACCAGCCCTTGAAGGTGTAGCCCTCCATGGTGGGGGGGGTGGGCAGACTGTACAGCTTGCCGTCGCCGCTGGTGCGTTCCACCACCGGGATGCCGGTGCCGCCGCAGGTCTCGAAGTAGATGATGACCTTGCCGCCGTTCTCACTTTCGTCCAGCGGCTGTGCGGCCAGCGCCGCCGGGGCCAGCCCACACAGCGCCACAGCGCAGAGCAGGACCGCGAGCATCTGTTTGAATCGTTTCATTGCACTTCCTCATTTCGGGGCGTTCTCAGACGCCGTAACCCTGTGCCTTGATGGCTTCCACGACCTGCGAGACGTACTTCTGGCAGGTGTCGTGGTCGGGGGCCTCCACCATAACGCGGACCACCGGCTCGGTGCCGGACTCACGGACAAGGATGCGGCCGGTGTCGCCCAGTGCCTCGGCCACGGCCTTGACGGTGGCCTGTACGACGGCATCGTCCTGCGCAGCCTTCTTGTCGGTGACGCGGACGTTCTCCAGCACCTGCGGATAGATGGTCAGCGGCTCGGCCAGCTTGCTCATGGGCATCTTCTTGGCCAGCATCACTTCCATCATCTTCAGGCTGGTCAGGATGCCGTCGCCGGTGCTGGCGTACTTGGAGAAGATGATGTGGCCGCTCTGCTCACCACCGATGCGGCAGCCGTTTTTAGCCATGTACTCGTACACGTATTTGTCGCCGACGGCGGTCTTGGCGTAGCCGATGCCTAGCTCGTCGAAGGCCTTGTACAGGCCAAAGTTGGACATAACCGTAGTGACCACCGTGTTGTTCAGCAGCTTGCCGCGCTCCTTCATGTAGCAGCCGTAGATGTACAGGATGTGGTCGCCAGTGATGACATTACCTTTTTCATCCACACACAGGCAACGATCGGCATCGCCGTCGTAGGCAAAACCAACATCCAGACCCTTTTCCACCACGAACTTCTGTAAGCCCTCGATGTGAGTGGAGCCGGCATTGTTGTTGATGTTCAGGCCGTTGGGCTGTGCATTGATGACGTAGGTATCAGCGCCCAGTGCATCGAACACAGACTTGGCGATGGTCCAACTGGAACCGTTGGCGCAGTCCAGACCCACCTTGATGCCCTTGAAGGAGTAGATGCCCAGAGAAATCAGGTAGCCCATGTAGCGGTTGCGGCCGGACACGTAGTCCACGGTGCAGCCGATGTGCTCCCGGTGGGCGAAGGGCAGCTCCGGCCAGTCCTTGTCAAAGACGTGGAGCTTGCCGTCGAGGTAATCCTCCACCAGCAGCAGGGTCTCTTCGGGCATCTTCTCGCCGTAGCAATCGATGAGCTTGATGCCGTTGTCGTAGTAGGGGTTGTGGCTGGCGGAGATCATGATGCCGCAGTCAAAATCATCCACGCGGGCGATGTAGGCCACAGACGGCGTGGTGGTGACATGGAGCAGATAAGCATCTGCGCCGGAAGCCGTCAGGCCCGCCACCAAGCTATACTCAAACATATAAGAGCTGCGGCGGGTATCCTTGCCGATGACGATGCGGGCCGGGTCGGTGTTGCCGTTCCGCTCCCGGATCATGTTGTAATACCAGCCGAGGAAGCGGCCCACCTTATATGCGTGGTCAGCCGTCAGCGTCACGCCGGCCTCGCCGCGGAAACCGTCGGTCCCAAAGTATTTTCCCATAATGTGCTCTCCCTTTTTTCGATGTTCTATATAAATTGGAAAGAATGCAATGATTTTCCTACACCCTATATAATAGCATACTGGAGGAAAAGAATCCACCTCTTTTGTTTTAATCTTGACCGCCTCGCCTCCGACTATATCTGCGACCGCTTCCAGTGGGATAAGATCGTGGAGGCCACGCTGAAAGTCTACCGGGGCGAAGAGTAATGCCCCTTACCCAGCAAAAAAGCCTGTGCAGAATCGCTTCCGCACAGGCTTTTCTCATTTTTAGGAATTACTCGCCGCAGCTCTCGCAGTGGTCGCAGTCCTCTTCCAGCTTACCGACGATGGGTTCCGGATCGATCCCCTGACGGCGGTAGTAGTCGGACAGGGCAGCCTTGACGGCCTGTTCTGCCAGAACGGAGCAGTGGACCTTGATGGGAGGCAGACCTTCCAGAGCCTCGACAACGGCCTTGTTGGTCAGCTTGAGGGCGTCGTCAATGGTCTTGCCCTTGATCAGGTCGGTCGCCATGCTGCTGGTGGCGATGGCAGCGCCGCAGCCGAAGGTGAGGAACTTGACGTCCACGATGACGTTGTTCTCGATCTTCAGGTACATGCGCATGATATCGCCGCACTTGGGGTTGCCGACTTCGCCCACGCCGTTGGCGTCGGGGATCTCACCGACATTGTGCGGATTTGCGAAATGCTCCATGACCTTTGCGCTATACATACTTGCCATTTTACTGCTCTCCCTTCAGGCTGTACTGACGGGCCTTGTTCTGGCCCTGCAGCCACATACAACTCATCGCACGGCGGCGGGGGATCACTTCCTCCAGCACGTCGCACAGGTATTTTGCTTCTTCCATCGTGTTCTGCGGGCCGAACGTGAACCGCATGGAGCCGTGACCGATCTCTTCCGGCACACCGATGCTCAGCAGGACGTGGCTCGGATCAAGGCTGTCGGAGTTGCAGGCCGAGCCGGTGGAGGCGCAGATGGTGTGCATATCCAGGTCCAGCAGGATGGTCTCACCCTCCAGACCGGGGAAGCTGATGTTCACGTTGCCGGGCAGACGGGGGGTAAGGCCGCCGTTCAGCCGGGCTTCGGGGATGTTCTTCAGGATGCGGCCGATGACGTAATCGCGCAGTTCCTGCTCGTGGGCCATCCGCTTTTCCAGATCGGCCGTAGCCAGCTCCAGAGCCTTGCCCATGCCCGCGATACCGGCGACGTTCTCGGTGCCAGCGCGGTGGCGTGCTTCCTGACTGCCGCCGTCGATGAGGTTCTGGGGCCAGACGCCCTTCTTGCAGTAGAGGGCGCCCATGCCCTTGGGGCCGTTGAACTTGTGGGCGCTCATGGACAGCATATCCACGCCCAGCTCCTTGACGTCCACGGGGATGGCACCCACAGCCTGAACCGCATCGGTGTGCATCCAGATGCCATGCTTGTGGGCGATCTCAGCGATCTCCTTGATGGGCTGGATGGTGCCGATCTCGTTGTTGGCCATCATGATGCTGATGAGGGCCGTGTCGGGGCGGATGGCAGCCTCGACGTCCTCCGGGCGGATATAGCCCTCGGAAGTCGGCTTGATATAGGTGACTTCAAAGCCCATGCGCTCCAGAGAAGCCATGCTGTGCATGATGGCGTGGTGCTCGAACGCGCTGGTGATCAGGTGCTTTTTGCCCTGACGAGCCTTGGTGAAGGCCGTACCCTTGACGGCCCAGTTGTCGGCCTCGGAACCGCAGCCGGTGAAGAAGATCTCAGCCGGAGCCGCATTGACGGCCTTGGCGACCTGTGCGCGGCCGGTGTCCACGAACTCTTTTGCCTCGTAGCCGACGCTGTAATGACTGCTGGGATTGCCGCATGCTCCACTCAGAGCCTCGGTCATCACGGCCAGTACTTCGGGCGCACAGGCAGTGGTAGCAGCGTTGTCCAGATAGACAACCTTTTCAGAAATTTCCATGGGGATCCTGTCCTTTCCTCGGATGAAATCGGGCACTCTCGAACCCGAACCAATACTTTTGACTTTCTATTTATACCCTAGTATTCCCACTATGTCAATATGGATTGCGCAAATTCCGAGATTTTTACAATTCATCCTTTGTTTTTCCCGGTCAGCTTTCCCAGCAGCACCTTCCAGCGGGGGTAGCCCCAGCGTTTGTCCTCTTCGAAATCGTCGGCCAGCTTCCACGGGAAGTTCGAGCCGTCGAAGTAGAGGTTCCCGGCCTCGTCCACGCGATCCAGCTTTTTGGGCAGATAGTCCTCGTCGTAGTAGCTCTTCCGGCGGTCGGGCAGGGCCCAGTGAAGGGTGCCGTCGGGGTCCATGCCGGACGCCCAGACGCCGAACACGAAGGTCGCCGCCTCGCCGTAGCAGTGCTGCTCGAACCGGATGGCTCCATCATAATAGAACTTGATGACCTCCAGCGTGCCGGATTCCTTTTTGCCGTCCCGCCCCAGCGTCGGGCGGTAGTCCTGCTGATACCGGCAGCCGCAATGACTGCCCGCAAACTGTTTCGCTGAAAAAGGCATAAGTTCACGTCCTCCTTCTACGTATTCCTTAAAAATGTCCCTCAAAATCTCCCTCGATCTCATACGGCCAGCTCAGGATGCCTCCGAGGTCGTACAGGTTCTCGTAGCCGAGGCTCGCCAGCTTCTGCACTGCGTCGGCGCTGCGGCGGCCGGTGCGGCAGTAGACGAGCCACGGCGCGCGCTTGTCGGGCAGCACCTCTGCGGCGCGGCTCAGCACCTCGCCCAGCGGCAGCAGCTTTGCGCCCGGAATATGGCCCACGGCGTATTCGTCCGGCTCCCGGACATCCACCGCCACAGCTTTGCCCGCGTCCAGCAGCCGGATGGCTGCGGCGGGATCGATCTTTTGCATCATAGTATCCTCTCCTGAATCTCATACTTTCTCTATTATATGATACCAGACCTTTTTTGTTTCGACAAGAGAAAGCCGCGTTTTCACTTTTCAAAACCGCCGGAGCGTGTTATACTAAGAAACGAACAAGGAGTGCAACGCTATGAAATTTTCGACAAAAAGCCGCTATGCCCTGCGGCTGATGGCCGAGCTGGCCCGCTACGCGCCGGGCACTACCGTCTCGCTGAAGGAGATCAGCGAGCGGCAGAACCTGAGCTTGAAATATCTGGAGCAGATCGTGACGCCGCTGGCACGGGTCGGCCTCGTGAAGAGCGAGCGCGGCAGTCAGGGCGGCTACCGCCTGACCAAAGCCCCCGCCGACTACACCGCTGGCGAGATCCTGCGCGCCATCGAGGGCAGCGTGGCTCCCATCCCCTGCCTTGGCAGCGAGACCAACGAGTGCCCCATGTCCGACCAATGCTTCACCCTGCCGTTTTGGGCGGGGCTGGACGATGTCATCAACCAGTACATCGACAGTGTCACGCTGGAGCAGCTGGCCCAGAGCCTTTCCTCCGCCAACGATGGCTGCTGCGGCTGCAATTCAAAAAGTTAAAATTCATGCTTGACATTTCGCCAAGAATCTTATATAATAATCAAGCATTCAGCGAATGCAGCATAGAATTAGGGGTATAGCTCAGCTGGTAGAGCAGCGGTCTCCAAAACCGCGTGCCGTGAGTTCGAAACTTACTACCCCTGCCACAAACGTTCGGAGCAGTAGTTCCGGACGTTTTTTTTTGCCCTTTTTGCCGGGTCCGGAAAGTTTTTTGCAGTTTTTGTAATTTCCCGCTTGACAAGAAGTCATTCTTCAGGTATAATAATGCTCGTTCCGGCGGTGAACAGCCGCGAACTTGAGCGATCATGGCCCGGTAGCTCAGTTGGTTAGAGCACCAGCCTGTCACGCTGGGGGTCGTCGGTTCGAGCCCGATCCGGGTCGCCATTTGCTGCTATAGCTCAGTTGGTAGAGCGCATCCTTGGTAAGGATGAGGTCTCCAGTTCGAATCTGGATAGCAGCTCCACAGCAAGACCACTTGAATCCTTGAGATTCAGGTGGTTTTTTTGTTTGCTGTTAAAATTCAGAACCTCTGTTTTGTCCGATCGAAGAAAGCTGGCGTTTTTTGTTCCATCAAAATGCCCAAAACAGGGCTGTTCTTTCTCCGTTTCGTCCATTGAACTTTTCCACAATTTCCTGTATACTTAGTGCAATGTAATTAGTTATTTTTATAACAATTCGCTGAGTATTGGATTTGGAGGTAGATTCCTATGGCACGCTTCACTCTTCCCCGCGATCTTTACCACGGCAAGGGCTCACTGGAAGCCCTGAAGACCTTTACCGGCAAAAAGGCCATCGTCTGCGTCGGCGGCGGCTCCATGAAGCGGTTCGGTTTCCTCGACCGCGCGGTGGGCTACCTGAAAGAAGCCGGCATGGAAGTGGAACTGTTTGAGGGCATCGAGCCCGATCCCTCCGTCGAGACCGTCATGCGCGGTGCCGAGGCCATGCTGAAATTCGAGCCCGACTGGATCATCGCCATGGGCGGCGGCTCCCCCATCGACGCGGCAAAGGCCATGTGGATCAAGTACGAGTACCCCGACATCACCTTCGAAGAGATGTGCAAGGTGTTCGGCATCCCGCCGCTGCGCCGCAAGGCCCACTTCTGCGCCATCTCCTCCACCTCCGGCACCGCCACCGAGGTGACCGCATTCTCCATCATCACCGATTACCAGAAGGGCATCAAGTACCCCATCGCGGACTTTGAGATCACCCCCGATGTGGCCATCGTCGATCCCGATCTGGCCGAGACCATGCCCAAGAAGCTGGTAGCCCCACACGGCATGGACGCCATGACCCACGCCATCGAGGCTTACGTCTCCACCGCCCACTGCGATTACACCGACCCGCTGGCCATCTTCGCCATCCGAATGATCCAAGGCGACCTCGTGGACAGCTACAACGGCGATATGGCCAAGCGCGACACCATGCACAACGCCCAGTGCCTTGCGGGCATGGCGTTCTCGAACGCTCTACTGGGTATCGTGCACTCCATGGCCCACAAGACCGGTGCCGCCTTTGCGGACTACGGTGCCCACATCATCCACGGCGCAGCGAATGCGATGTATCTGCCCAAGGTCATCGCCTTCAACGCCAAGGACCCCGAAGCCAAGAAGCGCTACGGCGTCATCGCCGACGAGATGAAGCTGGGCGGTGCCAACGACGACGAGAAGGTCAAGCTGCTCATCGAGTACCTGCGCGGCATGAACGACGCGCTGAACATCCCCCACTGCATCCAGCACTACGGCCCGGACTCCTACCCCGCCGAGCAGGGCTTCGTGCCGGAGGAGATTTTCTTGGAGCGTCTGCCGGAGATCGCGAAGAATGCCATCGCCGACGCCTGCACCGGCTCCAACCCCCGCCAGCCCAGTCAGGAAGAGATGGAGAAGCTGCTCAAGTGCTGCTACTATGACACGGACGTTGACTTCTGAGCTTTTTGCGCTTTCCTGAGAGTTTCCTCTTTCCCATAAACGCAGAGCCGCAGACCGGTTGGTCTGCGGCTCTTGCGTTTTCATACGAACACAAAAAACACCCCAAAGCCAAAGGGCCTTGAGGTGTTTTGAGCTGGAGCTGCTATCCAGATTCGAACTGGAGACCTCATCCTTACCAAGGATGCGCTCTACCAACTGAGCTATAGCAGCACAATCACAGCTCAATTAGTTTACCATAAAGCAGCTTTCTTGGCAAGAGGTTTTTGCGATTTTTTTGATTTTTTTGCAAAAAAGGGGCCGTCACGGCATGTGGCGGCCCCTTTGTGGGGCCTATTACTCGATCAGGCCGTTCAGCAGCGCCAAGCACTTGCGGCTGTGGAGCTTACGGATGGCCTTAGCTTCGATCTGGCGGACACGCTCACGGGTGACGCCGAAATCGCGGCCGACTTCCTCCAGCGTGCGGGGGCGGCCATCGTCCAGACCAAAGCGGAGGCGGATGACCTTTTCCTCACGGGGGTCAGGCTCTTGAGGGCCTGATTGATCTGCTGGGCCACCATGGCGCGGTCCGCAGCCTTGCCGGGAGCCTCGGCGTTCTCGTCGGCGACGAAATCGCCCAGCGAGGAGTCCTCCTCCTCGCCGACGGGGCTCTCAAGCTGGCGGGCTCCTGTGCCATGCGCTGGATCTCACGCACACGCTCGACGCTCATGTCCATGGCCTTTGCCAGCTCTTCCGGGGTGGGCTCGTGGCCGTTCTGGTAGACGAGCTGGTTGGTGGCCTGACGCATCCGGTTGATGGTCTCGACCATGTGGACCGGGATGCGGATGGTACGGGCCTGATCCGCGATGGCGCGGGTGATGGCCTGACGGATCCACCATGTTGCGTAGGTGGAGAAGCGGAAGCCGCGGTCGCAGTCGAACTTCTCAGCCGCCTTGATGAGGCCGATGTTGCCCTCCTGAATCAGGTCGAGGAAGGCGAGGTTGTGGCCGACGTGCTTCTTGGCGATGGAGACCACCAGACGGAGGTTTGCTTCGCTCAGGCTGCGGCGGGCGTTCAGGCCGTCGCGGCGGATCTTCAGCAGCTCCTGACGGCGCTCTTCGGTCAGGGGACCGTTCTCGATCTCTTCCTCTGCCTTTTCCTCCGCAGCCTTTTCCTCGGCGTCCTCGCCGGGCTTCTCATTGCCGTCCTCGTCGAGGTCCTCGGTGTAGCTCCGGCTGTTCTCGTCCTCTTCGAACGAGAAGCGGGCGCTGTTCTTCTTGATGTACTCCGGCGCGCTGTACTTGATGCGGTCCGCCTGAAGGATGTGTGCCGCCTCGGCACCGGCATGGATGCGGCGGCTCAGCTCGACTTCCTGCTCTGCGCTCAGCAACGGGATCTGGCCGATCTGCTTGAGGTAGTTCTTCACGGGGTCGTCCAGCAGCTCATCCATAGCGGCCTTCAGGTCGGCGGGGTTCTCCTCTGCCTGTTCCTCTTCGCCGTCGTCGCCGATGCCCAGCTCGTCGCTGTTGGCCTCGGCGTTCTCCACCTCGGCAATGATGCTGTCCACGTCCAGACTGGCATCCTCTTCCGCTTCGTTGTCCAGAACCTTGATGCCGCGCTCCTCCAACAGGGTGTAGAGGGTCTCCACATCCATCCGGCACTGGGAGGCCAACTCCTTGGCCTCCTGTGCGCTCAGGGTGCCTTCGCCTTTCGTCAACAGTTCCTTCAAAGTCATGCCCATTTCGCTCTCTCCTTTTCACCTTGGGCGGTTTCCCGCTCAAAGTGACGTTGTATCATAGTTTTGCCCGCTGCCCGGCCGTTCAAATCACAAGGCCGCCGTTCACGCCGAACACCTGCCCGGTGATGTACCCGGCATCCTCCCCCGCGAGGAACACCAGCAGCTTTGCCACCTCGTCTGCGCTGCCGAGGCGGCCCACGGGGGTCTCCTCCGCCAGCGCCGCCTTATCCTCGGCGGTAAAGGCAGCCATCATATCGGTGTCGATGACACCCGGAGCCACGCAGTTGACGGTGATGCCGCTGGGGCCCTCCTCTTTGGCGAGGGCCTTGGTCAGGCCAATGAGGCCCGCCTTGGCAGCGGAATAGTGGACCTCGCAGCTGCCGCCGGTCTGGCCCCACATGCTGCTGACCGTCAGGATGCGGCCCGCCTTGCGGCGGATCATCCCCGGCAGTGCCAGCTGGCACAGGTGGAACGCACCGGACAGGTTCACGTCCAGCATATGCTGCCATTCGTCGGGGGTGATGTCGGTAAACAGCTTCTGCTGGGCGATGCCCGCGTTGCTCACCAGCACGTCCACCCGGCCCAGCGCCTGTTCCGCCGCGCGGAACGCCACCTCACAGCTGGCGCGGGAGGCCACGTCACACTGGACGGCGATGCAGCCCGGCAGCTCCTGTTCCAGCGCTGCCGCCGCGTCGGCATTGGTGTGGTAGAGCACCGCCACGCGGTATCCGGCCTTATAAAAGGCTCGTGCCGCCGCCGCACCGATGCCCCGGTCGCCGCCGGAGATCAGCACACACCGCACCGCCGCCGGTTCCGGCTGCTGCGGCGCTTCCGGCACAGCGGGCGTTTCGGGGACGTCTGCCGCTTCCGGCGGAACCGGTTCCGCCGCGGGCTTCCGGCCCAGCTCCGGCACCACGATGGTCGGTTCCTCATCGGGTGCAGGGGTCGGCGGCTCCGGCTTTTCCGGCTCGGCCTCCTCGGCGGGTGCCTTGGGCATCTCCACCGGGGCGGGGTCCTCGTCCGACAGATTGAATGTCAGCTCAAATTCGTCATCGTACAAGAGTCAGCCCTCCTGTCGCTTGTTCTCTGCCGGTGCCAAGGGGCACTCCGGCAGGAGAAACCGCCGGCCCACGCTCCCAGAACATCGCTCTGCTCATTTCTTCCGGTCAAGTCCGGTCCTGCGGCGTGCCTGTGGACGATCGCGTGTGGTTTCGACAAGTTTCCATTAAATAATATAGCACAATTTCTCGAAAAAAGAAAGTGGGAACCGAATGATTTTTCACGCAGTTCCCACTTTTTTTGATTTTTCACTTCGTGACCGGCGGCTTCCAGCGGGGTTTTGCGGCCCGCTTTTCCCGCAATTGGAGGAAAAAGGCCTGCAAAGCGCCTGTGCCTCCTCGGCGCGGAGGCCCCGCTCCACCGCCGGGTGGTGGTTGAAGGGCATGGCGAACAGGTCGGCCACCGAGCCGCAGCAGCCCGCCTTGGTGTCTGCCGCGCCGTACACCACCCGCTTGATCCGGCTGTTGATGATGGCCCCGCTGCACATGGGGCAGGGTTCCAGCGTCACGAACAGCTCACACTGCCACAGCCGCCAGCCGCCCAGCTTTTTGCACGCCGCGTCGATGGCCAGCAGCTCGGCATGGTGGAGGGCGTTTTTCTCGGTCTCCCGCGTGTTGTGGGCCGCGGCGATGATCTCGCCGTCCCGCGCGACGACGGCTCCCACCGGCACTTCACCCAGTGCGGCGGCCTGTTCGGCCTCGGCCAGCGCTGCGCCCATCAGCTCGTAATCGGTCATGGTATTCCCCTTTCTGCCAGACAGTCGGCCAGCACGATCCCATTGTTCAAGATATGCAGTACAAGGCCGGGCAGAAGGCTCCCCGCCCGATCGGCTGCCCAGCCGAAGATAAGGCCCATCCCCAGCGCATACGCTTTGGCGGTCCAGCTTCCGTGCATCGCCGCAAACAGAACGGCTTGTCCCGCGATGGCCGCATTCTTCCCCAGCGGCTGCAAAGCCGGAGCGCGGCCCCGCGGAAGATCAGCTCCTCCGCCACGGGCAGCACGAGGCAGTTGCGCAGAACGCCCGCCAGCCCCGCCGGGGCCGCAGCCTCTGCCGGGAACAGCACGCTGAACGCCGCCGCCAGCCCGGCCCAGAGCAGGGCCGCGATGCCAAAGGTCTTCCAGCGGGCCGCTTTTTCCTGTTTTTCTTTCACGCACAGCCCTCCCATCGGCGGACATTGTACCATATCCGCCCCCTTTGCGCAAGCGGCGGATCGTTTTTGCGAAAATGCGAGAAAATTTTGTTAAATCAATTGACTTTTCAAGGCGGCATCTGGTATAATTTTCACGACTTTTTTGATGATTTGGTCGTTTTGCGACCGTGAGCCCTTGGAGGTACTACGATATGATCCGCATTCTTACCGATTCCGCGTCCGACATCCTGCCCGCCGAAGCCGAGCAGCTGGGCGTGACCGTCATCCCGCTGAACGTCACTTTGGAGGACAGCACCGTCCTGCGCGACGGCGTGGACATGACCCCCACCGAATATTACGGCATCCTCGCCGGGTGTCACAAGCTCCCCACCACCAGCCAGCCCAGCCCGGAGCTATTCGAGAACTTCTTCACCGAAGCGGCAGCCGCCGGGGACGAGGTGATCGGCATCTTCCTGTCCCACGAGTTGTCCGGCACCTACCAGTGCGCCAAGCTCGCCGCCGACATGGTCAACGCGGACAACATCCTCTTCGTGGACAGCGAGAACGTCTGCCTCAGCGAGGCGCTGCTGGTCCGTCTGACCGTCCACCTGCGGGATTCCGGCAAGAGCGCCGGGCAGATCGCGGCCATTCTGGAGCACGCCAAGGAGCACCTGCACCTCGTGGCCGTCATCGACGACCTGAAGTACCTGCGCAAGGGCGGCCGTCTGCCCGCCGCTGTGGCCGTCGCGGGCGGGATGCTGGGCATCAAGCCCCTCATCACCATCAAGGAGGGCAAGGTCGCCATGGCGGGCAAGGCCCGCGGTCTGCCCGGTGCCTACGTGGCTCTGTTCAAGAAAATCGAGGAACTGGGCGGCATCAACCCGTCCTTTGCGGCGCTGGCCGGTTACACCCTTTCCACCCGCGAGGTGGCCCCCATCCAGACCTACCTGCGCGACAACCTCCAGCAGGAGGACCCCCTCGTGCGCCAGATCGGCTGCGTCATCGGCACCCACGCCGGCCCCGGCGCCTTCGGTCTCGCCTTTTTTGACAAGGACCTTGTGCTGGACCTGTGATCGCGCCTTTCCAGATGCAAAATAAGGAGCTGTGTTTACCGCACAGCTCCTTATTTTTATGCTCACAACACCGCATCCGACGCGAGTTTGCCCAGCAGGAGCACGAGCACCACGAGCATCATGGGGCGGATGAATTTTGCGCCGTTCTTGAGGGCGAAGTGGGAGCCCAGCAGGTTGCCCACGATGCCGCTGATGGCGCAGGGGATGCCCACCGAGAAGACCACCAAGCCGCTGGCCAGATAGGTGACGAGGCCGGCGTAGTTGCTGGCAAGGTTCAGCACCTTGGCGTTGCCGCCCGCGGTGCGGAGATCAAAGCCCATCAGGGTGGTGAAGGCGATGATGGCAAACGTCCCGGTGCCGGGGCCGAAGATGCCGTCGTACAGGCCGATGCCAAGGCCGATGGCGAGGGCCAGCGCGGCCTTTTTTCGCGTTCATCGTGCCGTCGTCCCGGTTCTCGTCCGGCAGCTTCCGCCGCCAGAGGATGAGCACCGCCGCGATGGGCAGGATGACAAACATCATGGCCCGAAGCGCCTCATCGCTGAGCAGCAGCACGACGTGGGAGCCGAGGGCGCTGCCCGCAAAGCTGCCCACCGCCGCCAAGAGGCCGACCTTGATGTTCATGGCCCCGCTGCGGAAAAAAAGTTCACCGTCGCAAAGGTGGTGCCGCACGCGGCGCTGAACTTGTTGGTGCCGTAGGTGTAGTGGGGCGGCAGCCCCGCAAAGAGGTAAGCGGGCAGACTGATGAGCCCGCCGCCGCCCGCTGCCGAGTCCACAAAGCCTGCAAAGCCGGTCATGCACATCAGGAAGACCAGCATGAGGGGAGAGATCGTGTTTGTCATAGATACAGCTTCCCCTCACATGCAAGGATCTGGTCGAGGATCATCGCGGGAGACGCGGGCACCGTAGACCATGGCGGGGTGGTCGTTGTACTCGATGATGTCGTGGAAGTCCTTGTTCATCAGGACGATGACGTACTCGCCATACGGAGTGTGGACGATGCCGCCGTCGTTGCGGCATGCGTTCATGCTGCCGCTCTTGCTGGCCACCCAGATGAGCTCCGGCTCGCCGGTCTCCTCGCAGTCCAGATAAAACTGGGGGAAGTCGTGGGTCAGCATGGTGTTGTAATGCTGCTGGCGGAAGATGGCAAGCATCTCCGCGCTGGCCTCCTTGCTGACGAGGGTGCCCTTGGCCACCTGCGCGAACAATGCGGCGTAATCCCGCGGGGTGGTGGTGCCGAGGTCGTCGTAGCGGTCAAAGTGGAGGGGGTTGTGGAGCACGGTGTCCGCAAACCCCAGTTCCCGGATGCACCCATTGATGGTATCCAGCCCCAGATAATCGATGATCATGTTGGTGGCGATGTTGTCCGAGCAGATGATCATCATGGTAGCGGTATCCTTGACCTTGAGCTTTGCGCCCACGCCCAGCGCCCGCAGCATTCCGGAACCGTCAACGAACTGGCTCTCCTCGTAGGTGATCTCTTCCTCAAGGCTGGCCTTGCCCCGGCTGACTTGGAGGTAGAGCGCCGCCAGAATGAAGGCTTTGATGGTGGAGGCCGTCTCAAATTTTTTTTCGTCCGCACCGATCTCAACGGTGTGCCCCTGTAAGTCGTCCACAAAGACGCTCATCTTCCCCTGATAGGAATACAGCTCGGCGGCAATACGCTTTTCCAGCGTCATGTTTTTATCCATAACGGAATATTCCCTTCTGTTTTTACAAATTCTCCTCAAAGAAGCGCTGGGCGTTGCGGTAGAAGATACGCTCTACCTCGTCCTCGGTGAAGCCTTCCTTCCGCAGAGCCTCGGCCAGCAGCGGGAGCTTGGAGCAGTCGTCCATTTCCAGCTTGCCGCCGATGCCGTCAAAATCGCTGCCGAGGCCGATGATCTCGATGCCGCCCACCTGCTTGAAGTGGGCCGCGTGCTTTGCCATCAGGGCCGTGGTGCTACGGCAGAGCTGCGGGCGGGGCTGGTCATCGAGGAAGCCGCTGCAATAGTTCAGGCCCACCAGACCGCCGCGCTCCGCCATGGCCCGGATCATCTCGTCCGTCAGGTTGCGGCAGTGGGGTGCCAATGCCCGGCAGTTGGAGTGGCTGGCCGCAAAGGGGCGGGTGCTGTGCTCGGCAATGTCCCAGAACCCCTTGTCGGACAGGTGGCTCACGTCCACGATCATATGCAGCTTTTCCATCTCCGCCAAAAACTCGAAGCCGCGCTCCTTCAGGCCGGTCTCGGTGTTGGGCTGGCAGGGCCAGATATCCCCCGCCCCCGCCGGGCACCACGTTGGGGCTGGCCAGCTCGTTTTCGTGGTTCCACGTCAGGGTCATCATCCGGGCACCCAGCTCGTACATCCGGCGCAGCACGCCAAGGCTGCCCTTGCAGCAGCCGCCCTCTTCGATGGTCAGCATTCCGCTGATCTTGCCCGCCGCCGCATTTTTGCGGATGTCCTCCGGGCGGTAGACCGGCGCGATCTTGTCGGAGTACTTCGCCATGATCCGCTTGAAGACATCCACCTCTTCCAGCGCCGTCACCAGCGGGTCCGCGCCGGGGGTGGGGTCGGCTAGATTCACAAAGGCGGCAAAGCATTGCAGCATGTAGTCGCCCTTCTGCATCTTTTCCAGATCGATGTGTAGGTCATTTTGGGCGAAGCTCTTGTCCTCGCCCCGCCGCTCCGCATAGCGCAGCTCGCTGAGGGTATCACAATGTAGATCGAAAACTTTCATAAGTGCTGTCCTTTCTATAACAGTTCCTTTATACAACCTCTCCGTCTCGCTCACGCTAGACAGCTCTCCTAGTAGGAGAGCCTCTGGCGAAACCGTTCACTTTGCATGGACTGCCAAAGCCTCCCCTACAAGGAAAGGCTCCCTCCGGCCGGAGGGAGATGTCGCATATGCGACAGAGGGTAGACGGCTGGCATTGCGAAGCAATGACGGAGAGGTTGTACGAAGGGAAACTTTATCCATTTCAAAACAAGCTTCCCACCGCATACAGACTCTTCACCAGATCCTCCCGGTAGAGCGGGTCGGCGGGGTCAAGGCTGTTGAGCACCACACCGCCGCTCCGGGCGGCACCGGTGGAGTGGATGTACCGCCCCTCGCCCAGATAGAGCGCGATGTGGCCGGGGAAATAGAGGGCGTCGCCCCGCTTGGCCTGTTCCAGCGGGATCTTGTGCATCGGCCAGCCCTCCACGAGCTTTGCATCCCGGTAGATGAGGACGCCGCACTGCATATAAGCGCTGCTCACAAGGCCGGAGCAGTCGATGCCGCGGCCCGACTTGCCGCCCCAGCGGTACTCGGTGCCCAGATACTTCTTGGCCTGTTCGGCCAGCGCATTGCGGAACGCCTCCTCGCTGCCGCCGAACCAGCGGTCAATGGCGCGGGGGACCAGCTCTTCCGGCTTGCAGCCCTCGGCCTTGGCAAGGGCCTCGTCAAAGGTCCGCCCCGCTTCCTGCGTGAAGACCGCCGTCATCGAAAAGCGCACCGGTTCCAGCGCCACATCCCGGACATAGCCGCTGCGGCCATCCACCAGCCCCACCTTGGCCCAGCCCGTGTGGGCTTCCGCTTCCGGGTCCGGCAGACGGCGCAGCACCGCGCCGCGTTCCAGCTCTGCCAGCCGGACGCCCTGCACCTTGGGCAGGGTCAGCACGTCGGTAGCCCGGCCCGCCAGCACCAATTCGGCAGAAAGATATCCCCGCAGTTCTTTTTCGCCGCAAAAATACAATTCGGACGTGAATACATACCCGTGGTAGCCGTAAAACGTGACCACTTCGGCCATGGTTTCCGGCAGGGTGATCCCATCCGCCGTCACGCCGCCGGGGGCAGTGCGCACCTGACAGACCTGCCCGTACAGCCCCTCGTCCCCGATGGTGGACACAACGCCCGCATCGCTTTCCTTCGTCGTCTCCGGCAGGTCGTAAATGGTCACGACCGGCCGTGCAAACATTGCAAATTTCATCCTTCCGGCACCTCCAACAGTTCCAGCAGCTCTTCCGGCTTCATGGACAGGATGGCGCCATCCGCGCTGCCTGTCACCGTTTCCGCCAAGGACTGCTTGGCTTGCTGCAATGCAACGATCTTTTCTTCAATGGTGTCCTGCGCAATGAGCTTATACACCTGCACCGGGTTCTGCTGGCCGATGCGGTAGGCGCGGTCAGTGGCCTGATTCTGCGCCGCCACGTTCCACCACGGGTCGTAGTGGATGACGATGTCGGCGGCGGTCAGGTTCAGGCCCGTGCCGCCCGCCCGCAGCGAGATGAGGAAGACGCTCACCTCGCCCCCGTTGAACCGCCGCACCAGTTCGGCGCGGACCGGCTTCGGGGTAGAACCCTGCAAGGTGAAGTGGCTGATGCCCTCGGCGTCCAGCCGCTTCGCCAGCAGGTCGAGCATAGAAGTGAACTGGCTGAACAGCAGGATGCGGTGGCCGCCCTCGACGGCGGAGCTCACCAGCTCCACACAGGCGTCCAGCTTGGCGCTTCCGCCCTCCCAGTTGTCGGCGATGAGGTGCGGGTCACAGCAGATCTCCCGCAGCCGCATCAGCACGGCAAAGACGGCCATCTTGTCTTCGGGTTTTGCGGCCCGCAGCTTCTCGCGGGCGTCCACCACCGCCGCCAGATACAGCTTGCGCTGCTCGGTCTCCAGCTCGATGCGGTAGATGTTCTCCGTCTTCGGGGGCAGTTCCTTCAACACGTCGGCCTTCATCCGGCGGAGGATGAAGGGGCCGGTCAGTTGGTTCAGCCGCCGCACCGCAGTCTGGTCATCCTCCTGCACAATGGGCTTCTCGAACCGGGCGCAGAACGCTTTGTAAGGCGGCAGATACCCCGGCATCAGGAAGGAAAAGATGCTCCACAGCTCCCCCAGCCGGTTTTCCACCGGGGTGCCGGTCAGCGCAAAGCGCACCCGGCTGTTCACCCCGCAGACGGCCTTATATTTCTGGGTCGTGTGGTTCTTGATGGCCTGTGCCTCGTCGAGGATACAGGCGTAGAATTTCTGGTTTTCGTAGAGGGCCTCGTCGCGGCGGAGCAGGTCATAGCTCGTCACCACAAGGTCGGCGGCCTCCCACTGTTCCGCCAGCGCCGCGCGGTGGACCGCATCGCCGTCCACCACCACGCAGTGCAGTTCCGGCGTGAACTTTTCGCACTCCTCGGCCCAGTTCAGCACCAGCGACGCCGGACAGACGATGAGGCTGGGCAGGGGTTCTCCCCCAGCTCCTTGATGGCCAGCAGGTAGCTCAGCACCTGCACCGTCTTGCCAAGGCCCATATCGTCTGCCAGGATGCCGCCCATGCCGTAGCCATCCAGCGTCCGCAGCCAGCGGTAGCCGTCCCGCTGGTATTTTCGCAATACTTTTTGTAAGGATGCAGGCGGAGTATACTCGCTGTCTTTCACCGCATGGAAGCTCCGGCTGATCCGCCGGAACGCGTCGTCCCGGTTGAAGCGGATGCCGTTCTGGCCAGAGAGGGCCCAGTCCAGGCTGGGAGCCCGGTACAACGGCAGCTGGGTGTGGTCCCTGCCCAGCTTCGCGCCCGAAAGCTCCAGCGTCTCGTTCAGTTCGTCCAGCCCTTCAAGGTCATCGTCCAGCTTCAGCAGCCGTCCGTCCCGCAAGCGGTGATACCGCTTTTTCTGGTGGAGCGATTTCAGCAGGGCTTTTAGCTCCCCCACCGGGAATTCGCCGGTGTCCACCTCCAGATCAAGCACGCTGCCCTGTACCGACACACCCACCGAGATCTTCGGCGGCGGGGCCTGCAGATTGCGGAAGGCGTCGGTCAGGTAGACTTCGCCTTCGTTCATCAGCGTCGGGACGCCCTCGTCCAGAAAGCGGTAGACCTCTTCTTCGTCGTAGGTGCTGTACTGCAGCGGCTCACCGGGCTGTAAATACCGCCCCAGCAGCTTGCCGCCCGGTTTTCGGCGCGGGCATCCCGCAAAAGGCCCTGCGGCGGGGGCGTAAAGGGTGCCACACGGTCCTCGCCGTACAAAAACTCCAGATGTGCGCTCACGGCTCCCATCTGCGGTGCATCCAGATAGAACTGGGTCACCGGTTCCAGCGGGATCTGGTTCAGCAGCAGCCGCTCCGGGTCCTCAATGGTCACATGCCGCCCTAGCTCCGGCAGCACATAGCTGCAAAAGGCCGTGGCGTCTTTGCTGGTGAAAAACAACCGCTTCCCGCACAGGGTCTTCAGCGCCGGGGCCATCCGGGTCGTGGCGGCACGGTCCAGCCGCCAAAGCGTGTCCTCGCTGAACAGATAGTCGAAATCCAAGCCGCTCACCCAGCCCAGCGACGGTTCCACGGCGATCTCCACACCGCCCCGCCGCCGTTCCACTTGCAGCGTCAGGGCCGGAACATCTTTTTTTAAGGTATAGCCGCCCACTTCGCCCCGGCCCGCGTACAGCGTCACCAGCGCGTCGAACAGCTCCCCCGTCAGCGCCATGCCCCCGGCCGGGCCGGTCTCAGCATAGCGGCTGTAGGTGTAGCCCCGCGTTTCCAATTGCTTCCGGCTGATGACCTCCCGCCGGATCAACCCCAATAGCTGCTGGGCATCCGGCGTAAAGGCATCCCACCGGTGCTGGAACGTCAGCGATTTACCGTAGCTGACGACCCGGCTCTCCTCGATATCTTCCAGCAGGTGTTCGATGCTTTTGACGACATACTGCCGCCCGCCGCCGGAGATGCGGAGCCGCAGCCACGGCGTGCCGTACTGCAGCAGGGTCAGTTCCGGTTCCAGTTCCACAAAGCCGGTGCGCTGGGGCAGGGTGTTGTCCTCCAGCTCAGCCAGTGCCCCTTCCTGATAGGTGCGCAGCAGCGCACGGGCTGCGTCGTCGGACTCCGGCTCGTCGCTCCGCCATTTTTGCCGAACAGCATTTCAAGACCCGAAACATAGCTGTCTTTCCGGAGAGCTTCCGGCTCCTCTGCGGGCTTTTCGGGCAGGTTGGCCACCCCGCGCACCACGCCGGGGATCTCCGCCGGCTCAGTCTGTGCGCGCCGTTGTACCTTCACCGCTTTTTGTTCTTTCAGGTCATACAGCAGCAGCGCACCGATGTGCTCGCAAAAAAGCCCATTGCCATTATCGTTATACGGACAGGTACAGCTTGCACTGACGAAACTGCCATTTTGCCGCAGCCACGCCTCCGTGGTATACAGATGATCACCGCTGCCTTCGATTTCTGCGCAGAGATGCCGTACTCCATTTTCCTCCGTGTCGCAGTCAAAGGATTCGATATGCTTCATGTAATTTTCGGCCCGCGCAAAGATCGTGCCGCCCAGCAGATAGTGGATGTCTTCCATGTCCATTTCGGGTTCCCTCCCCTGCCTGTGCTCTATTGGTTAAGCATACCGCACCGGTGGGCCAGATGCAAGAGCTTTGCAGAAAAAAACGCCGCCTCTTTTGCAGGGGCAGCGGAAGGAAGCCTTATTCTTTTTCCAGATAGTAGCACACAAGGTCGGTCGGCCCGCGTTTGGCGTGGTGCATCGCCTTGTGCTCGACGCCTTCGTAGACAAAGCCCAGCTTTTTCAGCAGTTCTCCGGAGGCGGTGTTGTAGGCATAGTGTCCACCCGTGAACAGCACGGTCTCGGTTTGGGCAAAATAGGCTTCGACCACTGCCGCCAGCGCCTCCCGCGCAAAGCCGTTCCGGCGGGCGTCCGGCGCGATCTCAATGCCCAGCTCCCAGCCCGGTACCGCCCGCTCGGCATCCATCATTGAGATCACACCGACGACCCGGCCTGTCTCCTTTTCTACAATGCTGTACCGCATCTGCCCGGCAAATTTCTGCATTAAGCGGCGGTATTCGTCGTCCATAGCGTCAAATGCGTGGTAGCCGCCGCAGTCCAGCGTTGTCTGCTCATCCGAAAAAATTGCAAATACATCTTCGGCATCCTCTACCGCAAACTGCCGGAGTAATAAGCGCTCTGTTTCAATCGGTAAGGCTTCCATTTATTCTCCTTCTGTATATATCTTATAGACATTTTCGATTTGATATGGGTCACTCAGCAATACCCTGCCATCCGACAGCACCGTAAGTTCATCCCCTACCGCAAGGTCTTCCAGCTTTGCTTGCTTTCCGTTTTTTGTTCGCAGCTTTTCCGAAATCTTGTGGAACGCATATAGCTTCCCGTTTTCTTCTTCTGCCATCAGAAAATCATTTTCCTCGTCAATTGCAGTGACGGTAACTGCCGTATGGGTGCTGACTGACGCTAGAATTTCCTCAATTTCCCGATAAACTGCCTTTCCGTTCGGAAAAATGTAGGCCTTTTTCCCATCGACCAAACAGATTCGGCTGTCCGCATAAAATGCAAGCCAAACCTTCGCCTCGTCATTGCTGCCGAATTGAAGGATCACATCCTGCCCGCCTGCGTCGAAGGTATCTTGATTGATGCAGGGCAGGTAGATTTTCTTGCCCAGATATTCTTCGAGCGCCTGATACAGCTCCGTCGAAGCGTTGGTCTGGAAATCATTCATCTCCACATCGCCCCGGAACGAGTTCAGGTTCATTTCCGCCACGGCAAGCGTATCGCTTTCCCGGATGGGCTTGGCAATCTTCTGCACCCGGTACACCGCAAGGGAGCCAAACGCCACGCACAGAAACAGCACCACCCCGGCAGCCGCCAGAACACGCTTATGATTTCTACTTATCTTCACCGTCAAAAGAACGCCCACAAAGCACACTGCCATTGGCAGCAGACACATGACCCAGTCCATCGTTTCATCTCCCTCGCGGTAGTTTCTTTCATTATACCGGAAACCATGCAAAGGTGCAACAAAAAACGCCCTAAGATTTCTCTTAGAGCGTTCTGTTCAAGTCGGCGACTACCTATTTTCACGCGCCGTTTCCAGCGAACTATCTTGGGCACGAATGAGCTTAACTTCTGTGTTCGGAATGGGAACAGGTGGAACCTCACCGTCATCGTCACCGACCATATGACTGGCTCAGTATACCATACGGTCTACCGTTTGTCCAGTGTTTTTAGAAGGACGTGCCTTCAAAACTGAATAATCACTGCTACTTACTTTCGTTGACTTTTCTTGAGAGTCTCAAGCGAATTGTGGTCAAGCCCTCGATCTATTAGTACACGCTTGCTGAATGGATCACTCCACTTACACATCGTGCCTATCAACCTTGTAGTCTGCAAGGGATCTTACCTGTTTAAAACAGTGGGATATCTTATCTTTGGGTCGGCTTCACGCTTAGATGCTTTCAGCGTTTATCCGATCCGTACGTAGTTGCCCAGCTATGCTCTTGGCAGAACAACTGGTGCGCCAGAGGTACGTCCGTCCCGGTCCTCTCGTACTAGGGACAGCTCCCATCAAATATCCTGCGCCCACGACAGATAGGGACCGAACTGTCTCACGACGTTCTGAACCCAGCTCGCGTACCGCTTTAATTGGCGAACAGCCAACCCCCTTGGGACCGAATACAGCCCCAGGATGCGATGAGCCGACATCGAGGTGCCAAACCTCCCCGTCGATGTGGACTCTTGGGGAGATCAGCCTGTTATCCCCAGGGTAACTTTTATCCGTTGAGCGATGGCATTTCCACTCACATACCACCGGATCACTAACTCCAACTTTCGTTACTGCTCGACCCGTCAGTCTCGCAGTTAGGCTCGCTTCTGCGTTTGCACTCTTTGCTTGATTTCCGTTCAAGCTGAGCGAACCTTTGAACGCCTCCGTTACTTTTTAGGAGGCGACCGCCCCAGTCAAACTGCCCACCTAACAATGTCCCCGACTCGATTCAGAGCCGCAGGTTAGAATTCCAATATCGCAAGGATGGTATCCCAACGGCCTCTCCGCCAGCGCCAAAGCACTGGTTTCCCAGAGTCCCATCTATCCTGTGCATGCAACATCGAAACCCAATATTAGGCTACAGTAAAGCTCCATGGGGTCTTTCCGTCTTGTCGCGGGTAACCGGCATCTTCACCGGTACTACAATTTCGCCGGGCGGGCTGTTGAGACAGTGCCCAAATCATTACGCCTTTCATGCGGGTCAGAACTTACCTGACAAGGAATTTCGCTACCTTAGGACCGTTATAGTTACGGCCGCCGTTCACTGGGGCTTCGATTCAATGCTTGCACATCTCCTCTTAACCTTCCAGCACCGGGCAGGCGTCAGCTCGTATACGTCATCTTTCGATTTAGCACAAACCTGTGTTTTTGGTAAACAGTTGCTTGGGCCGATTCTCTGCGGCTCCATCTCTGGAGCACCCCTTCTCCCGAAGTTACGGGGTCAATTTGCCGAGTTCCTTAACAACCCTTCTCCCGTTGGCCTTAGAATCTTCTTCCTACCTACCTGTGTCGGTTTGCGGTACGGGCACCTCAGAAATCCACACAGCTTTTCTCGCCATCTTCCATCCCAGACTTCGGTACTAACTTCCCTCGATCTCTACCGGAACCAACACGGCTCTGAGACTTCAAATGTGTCCCTGTGCTTAACTCTTTTTGGTGGTGACGGAATCTCTACCGTCTGTGCATCGGCTACGCCTCTCGGCCTCACCTTAGCTCCCGACTAACTTGGAGCGGACGAACCTTCCTCCAAAAACCTGAGGCTTTCGGCCATGCAGATTCTCACTGCATTCGCGCTACTCATTCCGGCATTCTCACTTCTATACACTCCACAACCGCTTGCGCTACTGTTTCGCCGCGTATACAACGCTCCCCTACCCAATGTACAAAGTACATTGCCTAAGCTTCGGTGTTAGGTTTAGCCCCGTTAAATTCTCCGCGCAAAGACGCTCGACCAGTGAGCTATTACGCACTCTTTGAATGAGTGGCTGCTTCTGAGCCAACATCCTGGTTGTCTGCGTATCTTCACATCGTTTTCCACTTAACCTAACTTTGGGACCTTAGCTGTAGATCTGGGCTGTTTCCCTTTTGACAATGACATTTATCTGACACTGTCTGACTCCCAAGCATCAATATTCTGGCATTCTGAGTTTGATAAGCTTCGCTAACCTCTCGGCCGCTAGGCTATTCAGTGCTTTACCTCCAGATATCTAAGTTGAGGCTAGTCCTAAAACTATTTCGGGGAGAACCAGCTATCTCCGGGTTCGATTGGAATTTCTCCGCTACCCACAGTTCATCCGCCGCCTTTTCAACGGAGGTCGGTTCGGTCCTCCATGGAATTTTACTTCCACTTCAACCTGACCATGGGTAGGTCACCCGGTTTCGGGCCCATTATATGCAACTTAACGCCCTTTTCAAACTCGCTTTCGCTTCGGCTCCGGACCTGAAGTCCTTAACCTTGCTGCATACAATCGCTCGCCGGACCGTTCTACAAAAAGTACCCTATCACGCTTTGACGCGCTCTAGGTGCTTGTAGGCACAGGGTTTCAGGTTCTTTTTCACTCCCCCTCCCGGGGTGCTTTTCACCTTTCCTTCACAGTACTATACGCTATCGGTCACTGGGTAGTATTTAGGGTTGGAGGGTGGTCCCCCGTATTCCGACCGGGTTTCACGTGTCCGGCCGTACTCTGGAATTCGCTCAGCTCTCGTCGTTTTCACCTACGTGGTTCTCACACTCTCTGACCGGCCTTCCCATGCCGTTCGGTTAACAACTTAAGTCTTAAATGCGCTCCGTACCCCGGAAGTCTTTCGACTCCCGGTTTGCCCTCTTCCGCGTTCGCTCGCCACTACTTACGGAATCTCGTTTGATGTCTCTTCCTCGCCCTACTTAGATGTTTCAGTTCAGGCGGTTCCCTCGATGTACCTATTTTGAAGTTCAGTACAACGTACTTGAGTATGAACCCAAGTGAGTTTCCTCATTCAGAGATCTCCGGATCAATGCTTATTTGCAGCTCCCCGAAGCTTATCGCAGCTTATCACGTCTTTCATCGGCTCCCAGTGCCAAGGCATTCGCCCTGCGCCCTTGTTCGCTTGACCATTCAAACTATTCTCTTTCGAGAATGGCTTGTATTTCCTCTTGATTCTCTCTTGCCAACGAAGATTATGTTACCCTTCCTTTTGAAATTGCAATATTTCTTAAAAAGAACTTACTATAATCTTTGTTTCGCAGTTATTATTCAGTTTTCAAGGTACGTCTTGGTGATGTTCCTCAGAACCCAGTTTCCTGCAATCCTGATTTTCATCACATGGTGGGCCAAAATGGACTCGAACCATCGACCTCACGATTATCAGTCGTGTGCTCTAGCCAGCTGAGCTATTGGCCCATGTGGTGGAGATTAAGGGAATCGAACCCTTGACCCCCTGCTTGCAAAGCAGGTGCTCTCCCAGCTGAGCTAAACCCCCACATTAGGTTTTGAGTAACCCCTGTCAGGGCCCTCAAAATCGAACAATATCTACTTGACTTGCTCCAGTCACCTGTTCCGAAGAATCGTCATCTTAGATGTCTCCTCTTCGCCTGACTCCTTAGAAAGGAGGTGATCCAGCCGCAGGTTCTCCTACGGCTACCTTGTTACGACTTCACCCCAATCACCAGTTTTACCTTCGGCGGCGTCCTCCTTGCGGTTAGACTACCGACTTCGGGTCCCCCCGGCTCTCATGGTGTGACGGGCGGTGTGTACAAGGCCCGGGAACGTATTCACCGCAGCATGCTGATCTGCGATTACTAGCAATTCCGACTTCGTGCAGGCGAGTTGCAGCCTGCAGTCCGAACTGGGACGTTGTTTCTGAGTTTTGCTCCACCTCGCGGTCTTGCTTCTCTTTGTTTAACGCCATTGTAGTACGTGTGTAGCCCAAGTCATAAAGGGCATGATGATTTGACGTCATCCCCACCTTCCTCCGTTTTGTCAACGGCAGTCTGGCCAGAGTCCTCTTGCGTAGTAACTGACCATAAGGGTTGCGCTCGTTGCGGGACTTAACCCAACATCTCACGACACGAGCTGACGACAACCATGCACCACCTGTCTCTGCGTCCCGAAGGAAAATACTATTTCTAGCATCGTCGCAGGATGTCAAGACTTGGTAAGGTTCTTCGCGTTGCGTCGAATTAAACCACATACTCCACTGCTTGTGCGGGCCCCCGTCAATTCCTTTGAGTTTCAACCTTGCGGTCGTACTCCCCAGGTGGATTACTTATTGTGTTAACTGCGGCACTGAAGGGGTCAATCCTCCAACACCTAGTAATCATCGTTTACGGTGTGGACTACCAGGGTATCTAATCCTGTTTGCTACCCACACTTTCGAGCCTCAGCGTCAGTTGGTGCCCAGTAGGCCGCCTTCGCCACTGGTGTTCCTCCCGATATCTACGCATTCCACCGCTACACCGGGAATTCCGCCTACCTCTGCACTACTCAAGACAATCAGTTTTGAAAGCAGTTCATGGGTTGAGCCCATGGATTTCACTTCCAACTTGATCGCCCGCCTGCGCTCCCTTTACACCCAGTAATTCCGGACAACGCTTGTGACCTACGTTTTACCGCGGCTGCTGGCACGTAGTTAGCCGTCACTTCCTTGTTGAGTACCGTCATTATCTTCCTCAACAACAGGAGTTTACAATCCGAAGACCTTCTTCCTCCACGCGGCGTCGCTGCATCAGGGTTTCCCCATTGTGCAATATTCCCCACTGCTGCCTCCCGTAGGAGTCTGGGCCGTGTCTCAGTCCCAATGTGGCCGTTCAACCTCTCAGTCCGGCTACCGATCGTCGCCTTGGTGGGCCGTTACCTCACCAACTAGCTAATCGGACGCGAGGCCATCTCAAAGCGGATTGCTCCTTTTCCCTCTGCTCGATGCCGAGCTGTGGGCTTATGCGGTATTAGCAGTCGTTTCCAACTGTTGTCCCCTCTTTGAGGCAGGTTCCTCACGCGTTACTCACCCGTTCGCCACTCGATCGAGGAAGCAAGCTCCCTCTCTCTCGTTCGACTTGCATGTGTTAGGCGCGCCGCCAGCGTTCGTCCTGAGCCAGGATCAAACTCTTTATAAATGATATTTATCACTTAAAAGAGTGTTAAATCTTCTTCGCTCAGCACGCAATCGCTTGCGTCCTGTGTGAATTACTTTGTTTGGAATTGTTTACCGTGTTTTTCCAACACGAAAATAGGTTCCGTTACAAGTTTTTCGATATTGTTCAATTTTCAAGGTCCTGTGAGCGCCTCAGCCTTTCGGCTGACAACTTGATTATTTTATCACAGAAGTGATTTTTTGTCAAGCTCTTTTTTCGAAGCTGTCGAACTTTCTGAACTTGGAGCGTCTCGAAACCTCTCAAATCTCTTTGGTGTTTCTTGACGTCTATTGGTTCTTTTCTCTAGCTTCTTGCTGATGCTTCGGAAGTCATTCTTTTGTCTCAGCGCTTGGCGCTCAAGTATAATACCACATGCCCGCCCGTTTGGCAACCCCTTTTTTCAACTTTTTTGCTCTCTTTTTTCGCTTTGTCTCTTTTTGCTAGTTTTTGGAGCGTTTTAAAGCCCGCCTTTGACAGATATCAAAGCGCTTGACAAGCGGCACTTTTTCCCTTTATTATAGGTATATTAAAGGGAGGGGTTCTCATGTCCTGCATCACCATCCGAAACTGCTGCATCGGCGAAGGGAAGCCGAACGTCATCATCCCCATCGTAGAGCACACTGAGGCTGCGATCCTGCAAAAAGGCCGCTGAGTTTTCCACACTTTCCGCCGATTGTGTGGAATGGCGCGTCGATCTGTTCGAGCTTGCAAAAGACCTCCGGGCCGTTGCGCACGATGCGGCGAAGCTGCGTGTCACCTTGAAGGACAAGCTTCTGCTTGTGACCTTTCGCACGAAGAGCGAGGGCGGAAGCGCCGCGCTGAGTCGGGAGGAGTACATTCGTTTTATCCATACCGTCCTTGCCACCGACTGCGCCGACCTGATCGACATTGAATTTTTCACCGCGGGCGCAGATCTTCCGGGCCTGATCGAAGATGCTCATACCGCCGGGGTCAAAGTCGTCTGTTCTAGCCACGACTTTCACAAAACGCCGCCCTGCGCCGAGCTCGTCTCCCGGATGACCGCCATGCAGGAGGCCGGAGCTGACCTGCCCAAGCTTGCCGTCATGCCCACCTGCCGGGCCGACGTCATCGCCCTGCTGGCCGCGACCGCCGAGATGGCGGATCATCACCCGGAAACGCCGGTCATCACCATGAGCATGGGCACTTTGGGTGCCGTCAGCCGCCTGTGCGGGGAGGCATTCGGTTCCGCTATGACCTTCGCAAACCCCGGCGCTGCCAGCGCCCCCGGTCAGGTGCCGCTGGATGTGGTCAATGAGGTGCTGGAAAGTCTGCACGCAGAGCGCTGATATACAACTATAAAGCAGGTGAACAGGATCGGTTGGTCAAAGAGCGGTCTCATCCGGATTGCTTTGCTCTTTACATAGCCGTTCTGCTCAATGTAGTGGATGACTTTCTGGACAAATGCGATCTTCAGCGATTCCTCGTTGATGAACTTGGAAAACGCCCACACATGGCGGCTTCGTGGTCCATTCTGCCACCTTGCACCAGCAGACCGAAGGACGTAGCCCCTGCCGTGCCAGAATACTTCTTATCGTCCAAAAAATCTTGCTTTAGATTATCAAACCGGGCTGTGTTCTTTTGAATCTTCGTCATTTTTGCATCTCTGACCTCGAATATTTTTGAAAAAATCATAGGTGCACGTCCCAAAAGCCCATATAAAACAAAAAAAGGACGATAAACCGTTTCTCTCAACGATTTATCGTCCTTTTGGTGCGCTCGAGGGAACTCGAATCCCTGGCCCTCTGATTAAAAGTCAGATGCTCTACCGGCTGAGCTACGAGCGCATACGATACTGATACAATATTCAAAATATTGCCGTATTATATTACCATACCCGCCGCAAAAAGCAAGCCTTCGGGGCAAAAAAAACTTTCTTTCACAAAATCTGCGGGCGCTGGCACGAACTTCCCCTTTACAAATCCGGCAAGAATCAGTACAATCAAATCATGTACACTGTATGCCGATCCCGGCGGGCGGCGGCGCGGAGAAGTGCACGCCCGGCCGATGCAATAGGAGGTCTGTTTCGTATGAAAATTTCTCGACGGTCCGTACTTCGTTACTCTGGGCTGGCGGCCGCTTGGCTGGCGCTGACCGGCTGCACCCCCACCGGCAATGCTTCGCTGGGCAGCAGTCTGCCCGCGTGGATGCAGAAGGTGCTGCGCGTCTCGCCCGCTGATTCGTCGGCTGCGTCGTCAGCCGCTTCCAGCGAGGCGTCCTCTGAGATGGCCGCCTCCTCCCTGCCCGCGAGCGAGCCGCTCGACCCCGGCTTCAGCGTGATGCCGGGCTATGACGCCAATCCCCTGACTGGCGAAGAGCGCAGCGGCAACGACCGGATCGTGGGCGTCATGGTCAACAACATCTGCAACTCTGAAAGGCAGAACGCCCGCCCCCAGCGCGGCATCGCCTCCGCCGACCTGCTCATCGAGAGCAAGGTCGAGGGCGGCATCACCCGCTTCTGCGCGGTGTATTCCAGCGTGGACAACATCCCGGAGATCGGCCCCATCCGCTCCGGCCGCGACCAGTTTTTGCAGCTGCTCATGCCGTGGAACGCCCTGTATTACCACGACGGTGAAAGCATTTTCTGCACCCAGTTCATCAACGTCTACAACTACTCCGGCCTGAACATCGGCGGCAAGAGCTACTTCAACACCCCGATCCATCCCCATGTGGCCCACCGCATCAAGCGCAGTGAGAACGTCGCCTACGAGCACACCGAGTTCACCTCCGCCAAGGAGATCAAACAGGCGGCCAACGATGCCGGCATCAGCCTGAGCTACCCGTATGAGGGCACCTTCTTCCGCTTTGCCGACTACCGTACCAAAGCCGTGAACACCCTTGAGGGCACCCCCGCCGCCAAGAGCATCAGCATCACCCACTCGGCCAGCTACAAGACGAGCTTCGCCTACAACAGTTGGAACAAAAACTATAAGATGTCGATGTACAGCAACCGCACCAAAAAGTTCGAGTCCACGGTGGACGAGCACCGGCAAGCAGCTGGCCTTCGACAATGTGGTGGTCTGCTTTGCCAACATTGCGGCCTACGCGGGCGACTCCCACGATGTGCAGGAGGCCCAGTACGTGCAGGGCGGCGAGGCCTACCTGTTCACCCGCGGCGGCGTCCAGACCGGCCGCTGGGAAAAGAACCACCCCACCCAGCCCCTGAAGCTCTACACCGACAGCGGTGAGGAGATGACCCTGAACCGCGGCAAGACCTACTTTGCCCTCGTGGACGACGACGAGTGGGCCAACTTCAGCTACCAGTAAATCACCCGCCCTTCGGGGCAGAAGAGGAACAACATGAAATTTTGGAAGCGGACTGCTTTGTGCCTTGCGCTCTGCGCCGCGCTCTTGGCCGGCTGCGCCCCCGCGCGGGATGCGGCTGAGTCCGACACGCCCGCCGACCCCCTCACCGGGCAGGAACTGCTCTGGCCGGGGCAGCGGCCGGTGGCGGTCACCATTGAAAACGATCCTTCCAGCACGACCCAGTGGGGGCTTTCCACGGCGTCGGTGGTGCTGCAAGCCCTGACCGAGACCCAGACGCCCACCAGCCTCTGTCTGGTCTACCCTGCCGTGGACGCAGTGCCGCAGGTCGGCCCGGTCAGCGCCGGGCAGGACCTGTACTGGCGGCTTCTGGTAGGCCAGCAGGTGCTGCCCGTCCAGCGCGGCGGCGGAGCCTTTGACCAGAACTATCTCGATTACTACTCCCTGCGGGCCGTGGACGCCTTGGAGACCGGTACCAACGCCTTCTCCTGCGATAGCGCATGGAGCAACACCCCCTGTGGTACACCAGCGGCAGCGCCTTGGCCGGAGTGCTGGACAAGCTGAACATCTCTTCGGTACTGACGGAATCCCGCCTGACCGACGCAGCCGCCAGCGGCAGCAGCGAAAGCGAGACGGAGACCACCGTTCTCTCGGTTCCGGCCCTGCTGCCCCAGCAGACCAAGGGTCACCTGCCGGACGCCGCAGCGTCCGACGCGGTCAGTGTCCGCGTGCAGTTCGACGCCTCCAACGCCACCGGCTTTTCCTACGATGCCGACAGCAGCACCTACAAGATGCTCCACGCCGACGGCACGCCCCAGCTCGATGCCAACAACGGCCAGCAGGCGGGCTTCGACAATCTGCTCGTCCTGTTCAGCGCCTCGGCCCTGCGGGACGACGGCTTGACCCTCGACTACGACCTGACCATGGGCGGCGGGGTCTGGCTCAACGGCGGGCATCTGTGGCCGATCACATGGACGCAGGGCAGCGACACCACCTTTTTCTTCTACGACGCCGACGGCCAGCCGCTGACCCTGACCGCGGGCAGCAGCTACATTGCCCTCGTTTCCAGCCTCACCGGACAGGAACTCATGGTGCTGAACTCCGCCGGGGAGAGCCTGACCCCTGCGCTCGCCACCGAGGCGGACTCCGCTTCCATCATCCCCTGACGACCAAAAACACCCTCGCGGGCTGTGTGTGCAGCTCACGAGGGTGTTTTTTCGTTTTCTGTTACAAGTCCACCACGCTGCCGACCTCGGCGGGGGTGGTGGGGACGGCGCCCAGCTGGACTTCGTCTACGTCCCGGCGTACCACGAAGTGCATGGTCTGGCCGGAAGCAAAATCGGGCTGGTAGGTCAGTTCCAGCGTGGTCCAGTCCTCCGGCGTCTCGCAGAAGCAGTGGAGCATGGCCCCGCGGCCCGCGGCCAGATTCAGCGTAAAGGCCGAGGCGTCTGCTGCATTTTCGCCGTAGAGCGGGGCGGCGAAGCTGCCGCAGCGGACGGCCTTGCCGTCGCAGACCGCCGTCAGCCCCGTGCCCAGCCGGTACAACTGGTCGGTGGTGGTCATATCGCGGCTCTGCAGATAGCTCGTGCCGACGGCCAGCGCCTTGGCCGAGAGGTTTTCCACCGACAGGTACACAAGGGTGCTGCCCAGCTCCGGCGCAGGGGCATAACCCAGCAGCTCGACGGCAGCCTTGCCGTCCAGCAGAGCCGGTTCGCCCTCATAACAGGGGGCCAGTGCCGCAGCCGAAACGCCGGTGAGCAGGGCAGCAGCCAAGCTGACCGCACCGGAACCGGCACATTTCAGGAACGAGCGGCGGGACAGGGATTGGGACATCGGGGATTCCTCCTAACGGAATAGTTCTCCTTATACAATAGTAAATTCCGGGCAGCCTGTCAAGGGATTTGCCCGGAATTTTACCAAGCCTTATTCAAACGCTTCGTTTTCCTCGTTCTCGGCCTGACCGCGCAGGGTGTCGGCGTAGCCGAAGGGCACGATGTCGATGGCCTCCACAAGGCGGTCCCGCATCCAGAGCTGAACGTCGGTCTGGACGGTGTAGCCGCAGCCGGGGTCAGCCATCCACTGTTCCGGGTGGCGGCTGGGGAGAGCCCGCTGGCTGAGCATACTCATGATGACGCCGCCGTGGGTCACACAAGCCGCCTCGGTAACGTCCATCCGGATCATATACTCAAACAGCTTGAGCAGCGTCTCGGAGCAGCGGGCGTGGAACTTCTCGGTGGGCTCGGCTCCTTCGGGCATGAAGCCGGAGCCGGGGTGATCCACTTCTTGAAGTCCTCATCCTTGACCAGCTCTTTCACCGGGCGGTTCTCGAAAACGCCGAAGCCCGCCTCCCGCAGGTCGTGCACCGAGAACTGGTGGGTCGCGTTGGGGAAGAGGATGTTGGCCGTTTCCACCGCGCGCATCAGCGGCGAGGAGAAAACAGTGTCCACCTGCGGATACTCGAACCGCTCCTTCAGCTCGGCCAGCTGGGCGCGGCCCTCGTCGCACAGGGGGATGTCCGTGCCGCTGCCGATGTACAGCCCCTGCAGGTTGCCGGCCGTGATGCCGTGGCGGATGAGATGCAGCTTAAATGTTTTCATCGTCAAAAACACCTCGATTTTCGCAAAGTTCGTCGCATTGTGCTAAAATTTTTGTGCGCAGCGGGCAGCCTGCCCTTTCTGCGCAGCACAAAATATACGCCAGTTTCTTCTTAGTTTAACATAGATATGGTGGTTTGAGCAAGACCTTTGACAAAAATGACGAAATCCGACAGGAAATTCCGTCATTTTGCTCGCTTTACAAGTCGTTTTCCATTGTGTATAATCAACGTGCTGTAAACCAAAAATCAAGGAAGTCCCATCTTTTATCTGAGGAGCCAAACATCATGGAGTTCAATCGTATCATCAAACTGCTGCGCAAGGAGCGCGGCATCACCCAAAAGCAGGCGGCGGAGGATCTCGGCGTCTCGCAGGCGCTGCTCTCCCACTACGAAAAGGGTATCCGCGAGTGCGGTCTGGATTTCGTGGTCCGCGTGGCAGATTACTATAATGTATCCTGCGATTATCTGCTGGGCCGCTCGGCGGAGCGCAACGGCATGATGCTGACCGCCGACGAGCTGCCCAACCCCGACAAGATGAAGGACAACGTCTACCACGGCAGCGTCCTGCCCACCATGAACAAAAAGCTGATCTCCAACGGCCTGAATGTCCTCTACGCCAAGATCGCCGAATGCCACAGCAAAGCCCTGACCACCGAGGTCAGCAGCTACCTGATGATGGCGGTGGCCAAGATGTTCCGGCTGCTCTACTCCGCCGAACCTCACAACGCGCCCAGCCTGTTCAGCGTGGAGGCCCGCCGCTGGCCCGGCTACTCCAGCGCCGTGATGCAGATGAACGAAGCCAATGTCGAAGCCCTGCTGGCCGGGGAGGACGTGGGCACAGGCGAAGGGGTCAAGGACCCGTCCTGCCTTGCCATGACCACCGAGAGCCTGACCCGCGAGTTCCCGCTGTACACCCCCAGTCTGCTCAATCTGGTCAAGACCAGCGAGACCCGCGTCAAGGGCATCAGCCCGGAGCAGTGACGGCCCCGCATGTGAAACTCGTGTTAATTTTTGCCGAAAAGGGTTGCGCTCTATTCCAAAAGATGTTATAAACGAACCAGAGAAGAAAAAGACATTGCCATTTGATAAGGAGGCAGTTTTTATGTCGAACAAGATCTCCCGCCGCTCCTTCCTGAAGGTCTCCGGCGCTTCTGCACTCGCACTGGGTGCCGCTTCCATGCTGGGCGGCTGCCAGTCTTCCAGCAGCAATTCTGTGGAAGTCAAGGTCGGTGATAAGATCAGCAACTGGAACAATCTGGCCGTCCAGCTCACCAGCGTCTTCACGCTGGCCGACGCGCCCGATGTGCCCGGCAGCAAGTACGTTGCCATTCTGGTCACCGCCGTCAACCGCTCCAAGACCGATACCATGGCCATCGGTGGCCAGAACGTCCTTGAGATCGATGCCGCTTACCCGCTGAACACCGAGGAGCTCAAGGCCGCCAACACTGCCCCCTATTTCCACGCCCTGTCCGCCTCCACCACCGACTTTGCCGTGACCGTGGACGGCCAGACCGCCGAGGCCGGCGCTTATGTCGCTCTGTACGACAGCGCCACCGAGACCTTCAACGATTCCCCGAATCTGCCCCGCAGGGCTCCGGCTACATCGAGCTGGTCTGCATGGTCCCCGCCGATTGGCAGCAGATGACCGTGACCTACACCCCGACCTTCGTTTCCGGCAAGACCCTCACCTTCTCGATGAGTGCTTCCGACCTGTCAAATTCCTGAGTTTCGGGGGACGAAATTTCGTCGCATCGGGTTTCCTTGAGCTGTTTTTGTTCTCAAAAAATCTGTGAAAACCATTGACATCCGCCCATTTTTCGCCTATTGTATAGGCAAGGCCTTATGGCAAATGATATGTGATCCCATATAAAAGGAGGAACCATCATGTCTTTCGAGTTTTCCCGCCGTAATTTCATGAAGTACACCGCTGTCGCTGCCGTCGCTCTGGCGGGCGCAAGCCTGTTCACCGGCTGCAAGAACTCCGGCGATTCCTACAACCTGCTCAAAGAGGGCGCAGGTGAGCTGACCGTCCTGCAGGTGACCGCCGCAATGGGCAATAAGAATAAGGATGGCAAATATACCTTCCCTGCTCTTCAGGTTGGTCAGGATGGTCAAGACGTTAAGATCAGCTTCCCGATGTCTATCACCAATGGCCGTACCAATCCTATTTACGTCACTCCTGATAATTTCAAGGTGGTCGTCACCAGCAGTGATGGAAAGACCGTCAAAAAGTACTCTGTAACAATTGAGGATGCGCTGAAGGACACCAATCTGAAGAAGGGTTCTTCCGTTTTTGGTCATGTTACCACTGCACAGGACGTTGCTTTAAAGGTAGGCGATGTTGTCGTCCTGACCTACTGCCCCGATCTGCAGTACAACGAGTACTCTCTAAACTGGAAGCTGACCGTTTCCAAGAAAGAGAGCAGTGCTTCCACAACCAGTACCACGACCTGATTTTTCTCGATTAGCTGCATTCTCACCGCCCGGACCCGTTCCGGGCGGTTTTTGTTTGCCCGCTCCTTGGCAAAACATCTTAAATTTGCTTTCCATTTTCGGCAGTTTTGTATCTTGTGCACAGCATCCTTTTCCTTTACAATAGAGACATGGAAAAGGATGGGAGCGCAGCGGCTCAGCACATGCCGCCGCGCTGTTTGTTTTCCGCCCGGAACCGGAATGACGCCGGACTTTTGTAGAACAGGAGTGTTGCAGTTATGATCAACATGGTAAAGCTTCCCACCAGCAAGAGCAGTCTGTTCCTGCGTGTGGCAAAGGGCCATTTCGCCACCAGCCACAGCCACATCAACTACTACATCGACGTGACCACCCAGAAATCCCGTCTGTCCGAGGCAAAGGCCGTGGCAAAGGAACTGGTGGCCGCCTATCAGCATAATACCATCGTGGACACCGTGCTCTGCTTGGACGGCACACAGGTCATCGGCACCTGTCTGGCCAACGAGCTGACCAAGGACGGCTTCGCCAATATGAACGCCCACCAGACCATCTACGTCATCACCCCCGAGTACACCAGCGGCAGCCAGATCATCCTCCGCGACAATCTCGCCCCGATGGTCAGGGGCAAGCACGTCCTCATCCTGTCGGCCTCCATCACCACCGGCTACACACCGCACAGGCCGCCATCGAGGCCGTGAACTATTACGGCGGCATAGTCGCGGGTTTGTCCGCCATCTTCGCCACCACCAGCGAGTGCCTCGGCATCCCGGTCACTTCCATCTTTGACCCGTCCAGCCTCCCCGATTACGCCAGCTTCGATTCCCGCCAATGCCCCCTGTGCAAGGCGGGCCAGCACATCGACGCCCTCGTCAACAGCTTCGGTTACTCGGCACTGTAACAGGCTGCTTTCCACAGATCCTTTTTGACCGACCTCTTCTGCCCCGCCGCACCGGACACTCCTCTGTTCCCGTGCGGCGGGGTTTTTTATGTGTCATTTAATTTAACAGTAAATTCACTGTTCTATTACTTGACTTTTCCTTTGCATCCGCATATACTGGAACCAGAAAAACAATGGAGGTGTGTACGATGGCCGATGGTTCGGGTGCACTGCGCAGCACAGTTCCCATTTCACTGTTCAACCGCGGCCTTGCGGGCAAAGTGTTTGAGGAAGTCCGCCAGCAGGGCGCTAAAGTCGTGATGAAAAACAATGCGCCGGAGTGTGTTCTGCTTTCGCCGGAGGAGTATCTTCGCCTGATCGACGAAGTCAACGACGCCAAGCTCGCTGCCCTTGCCGCGCAGCGGATGCAGCATTTTGACGCCGACAAGGCGATTCCCGCAGAGGAAGTTTACCAGAAGTACGGTATCTCCGACGCCGACCTCGCCGATTTTGACGAGGTGGAATTCGAATGAACTGGACCGAAACGGAAATGCTCATCGTAGTCATCGGAGCCCGCGCAGATGACGAAGTCTATCAGATCGCCGAAAAGCGGGCCCGCAAAAAACAGCTCTAACGCAAAAAGAGACCGCGCGTGCGGCCTCTTTTTTGCGTTATTCACTTACTTTTTCTTCGGGAACACGAACGGGTCATGCAGGTAAACAGTGACGAGATAGACCGCCATGAAGCACCAGATGATCGGCTCGCAGAGGATGACGGCGTTGTACGCGAATTTCGGGATCAGGAGCAGGACGAAGATGATCTTGCCCACCAGCTCGATGACGCTGGAGAAGAGGGGCAGCACCTTGTTGCCGAGGCTCTGCAGCGCATAGCGGGTGGAGAGCAGGACGCCCAGCACGGCGTAGAAGGGCGCGTTCCAGAGCAGATACCGTGCGCCGTTTTCCAGCACCACCGGCTCGCTGGAACCGGAGACGAAGGCCACCATCCACGGAGCCGCCGCCCGCATGAGCAGGACGGCGAGGACCGCCACCACGACCGAGTAGAGGTAAATTTCCTTCATGCCCTTGCGGACGCGGTCCGGCTGGCCCGCACCGCAGTTCTGGGAAACGAAGGTCGAACCCGCCGACGCCATGCTCAGCAGCGGCATATCCGTGAACATGAACATCTTGCGGGCGGCGGTGTGGCCCGCGATGACCAGCGTGCCCAGACCGTTGATGCCGTATTGCAGGACCACCGAGCCCGCCGAGACGATGCTGCTCATCAGACCCATGCAGATGCTCTGGCTGAACAGCTCCCAGTACAGGTGCTGGCCGACTTTGAAGTGCTTTTTCTCCGGGAGGAGAAGCTTCACCTTGGCGAAGACGTAGAGGATGCAGAGCAGGACGGACACGCCCTGCGAGATGACGGTGGCCACGGCCGCGCCCTGCACGCCCAAGCCCATCTTCGCGATGAAGAGCAGGTCCAGCAGGATGTTCAGGCCCGACGAGAGGAGCAGGAAGACCAGCGGCATAAAGCTGTTGCCGATGGCCCGGAGCAGACCGGCGCACAGGTTGTATGCAAACATGACCATGACGCCGTAATCGATGACGATGATGTAGCGGTAGGCGTCTTCCAGAATCTCCGCCGGGGTGTCCAGCAGCACCAGCAGCGGGCGCAGCCCCACCGCGCCCGCCAGCGTAATGCAGAGGGAGGCGATCAGGCCGATGACGAGAGAGCCCGCCACGGTCTTCTTGAGCAGATCGTCGTCCTGCGCCCCGTAGGAGCGCGCTGCAACGATGGCAAGGCCGTTTCCGATGCCGAGGCCGAAACCGACCAAAAGCTCGTAGATCGAGCCGCAGGAGCCAATGGCGGCGAGGGCGGTGTCGCCCAGCACGTTGCCCACGATCATGGTATCCACCGTGTTGTACAATTGCTGGAACAGGTTCGACACGAAGATGGGCAGCATAAAGATGACAAGGCGCTGGAAGATCGGCCCGTGCATCCGGTCCACATTCATATTGAAAAGCGGTTTTCTTGCGGTCTGGGTCATGCAGTTCCTCCTGTCCGGCCCCTATGAGCCGGAAAATGACCCTCCCCGCCGAAGGCGGAGAGGGTCATCGCATTTTTCTGATTTTTGATCACAGCTCCTGCGATTCGAAGCCGTTGGCGGTCAGCACTTCGACGCTGGTGAAACCCGCTGCCTTGATGGCAGCAGCGGCCTCATCGAAATCGAAGGTCAGGCTGGCGGTGTCGTGGGCGTCGGAGGTGATGATGACCTTGCCGCCCATCTTCTGCCACTCGCCCAGCAGCCATGCGCCGGGGTAGAAGTCCTTGCGGTAGCCGCGGTAGACGCCGCCGGTGTTCACCTCAAGGCGGCAGTCATGCTCCTTGGCCACAGCCAGCGCCTTGAGGGCAGCGGCCTGATAGCGGGGGTCCTCCTCGTCGAAGAACTCACCCTCACCGTTCAGCTTCTTGATGAGGTCGATGTGGGCCAGAATGTCCGGGCCCTTGGCGGCCACCTTCTCCACCTCGGCAAAGTAAGCTTCCACTGCGGCCAGCGCGTCGCCGCCGAAATCGTCGAAAATGCAGTCGTGCAGATCCTGCGGGCGGAAGTCGATCTCGTAATACTTGCCGGTGTTCTTGCCGTACAGATGGTGCGCCGCACCGATCCAGTAATCGTAGCTTTCGGGCTTATCCTCGCTCAGAGAGTCCCACTCGATGCCGCAGAGGATATCCACCTTGCCCTTGTACTCGGCCTTGAGCTTTGCGATGGTGGCCTTGTACTGAGCCGTGCGGCTGGGGCTCATGCAGTACTCGCGGTCACGCTGGGTGTAGCTATGGCCGGAGAAGCCCAGTGTGGTCAAGCCCTGCGCACAGGCGGCGCTGGCCATCTCCTGCAAGGTATTTCTGCCGTCGCACATCGTCGAGTGGCAATGAACGCTGGACTTCTTATAATCTGCCATAAAAAACTCACTGCATCCTTTCCTGTTTGACCTTGTGGTCAATGACATGTCGCTTCTCCAGCTCACGGGTGATGTCCTCCACCGTGATGCCCGCCTGAACCATCAGCACCAGCACATGATATGCCAAGTCGCTGATCTCATAGATGGTCTCGGCTTTGTCTTCCTTTTCGCCCGCAATGATGACTTCGGTGCATTCCTCACCCACCTTTTTCAAGATTTTTTCCCGCCCTTTTTCAAACAGGTAGGTGGTATAGCTGCCCTCCTTGGGGTCGGTCTTGCGGCCTTTGATGAGCTCATACAGCCCCTGCCAGCTGAACTGCTTCAGCTCCGGCGAGACGTATACTTCGTTGAAGAAGCAGCTCTCGGCGCCGGTGTGGCAGGCGGGGCCGTCTTTGACCACTTCCACCACCAGCGCGTCCTTGTCGCAGTCGGCGGTGATGGACACCACATGCTGCACATTGCCGCTGGTGTCGCCCTTACGCCAGATCTCCTGCCGGCTCCGGCTCCAAAGACCGTCCGCCCCTCGGCGATGGTCAGCGCCAGCGTCTCGGCGTTCATATAGGCGAGGGTCAGCACCTCTTTGGTGTAGTGGTCCTGCACGATGGCAGGGATGAGGCCCTTTTCATCAAATTTCAGTTCCATAGTCTTCTCCTCCCCCTCAAAGGGGATACTTACAGTTTATCCTAAATGGGCCCGAAACGCAAGAGCTCAGACCCGCATTTCGATGCCATTTTCATTCAAGTAGGCTTTCAATTCGGAAATCGAGAGCAGCTTCTGGTGGAAGATGCCCGCCGCAAGGCCCGCGTCGATGCCTTTGTGGTGGAACAACTCCAAAAAATCCTCCTTTTTGCCCGCGCCGCCGCTGGCGATGATGGGCACATGGACCCGCGCCGCCACAGCGTCCAGCATTTCGAGGTCGAAACCGTTCCGCACGCCGTCGGTGTCGATGCTGTTCAGGCAGACCTCCCCCGCGCCGTGCTCGGTGCACCACGCGACCCAGTCCAGCGCATCGCGGCCGGTGTCCTCCCGCCCGCCTTTGGCAAAGACCCGGAACTGGCCGTTCACCCGCTTGACGTCCGCCGAGAGGACGACGCACTGGTCGCCGTAGCGCTGGGCCGCCGCCGGGATGAGGTCCGGGTTCTTGAGAGCGCCGGAATTGACGCTCACCTTGTCGGCCCCGCACTTGAGCACCCGGTCAAAATCCTCCAGCGTATTGATGCCGCCGCCCACGGTCAGCGGGATGAAGATCTCGCTGGCCACTTGGGTCAGGATGTCGGTGAAGAGGGCGCGTCCCTCGAAGCTGGCCGTGATGTCATAGAACACCAGCTCGTCGGCCCCGGCTGCGTTGTAGAGCCGGGCCATCTCCACCGGGTCGGCCACATCCTTGATGCCCTCGAAGTTCGTGCCCTTGACCACCCGGCCGTTCCGCACATCAAGGCAGGGAATGATGCGTTTTGTTACCATGTTCAGCTTCCTCCCTGTTTATTTCTGTACCAGTTTTACGCAGCGTTGCAGGTCGAGCGCCCCGGTGTAGAGGCTTTTGCCCAAGATCGCCGCCGCGACGCCCATCCGATCCAGCTCCAGCAGCTCGGATTCGAAGGAGATGCCGCCGCTGGCCGTGAAGTTCATGCCCGGCACCTCGGTCTGCAATTGGCGGTACAGGGCCATGTTCGTGCCCTGCATCGCGCCGTCACAGGCAATGTCGGTGTAGATGACCGCCGTGCAGCCCGCATCCGCCAGCCGCTTGCAGAAGTCGATGCCCTTTTCGGCGCTGACATCCTTCCAGCCGTGGATGGCCACAAAGCCGTTCTTGGCGTCCACGCCGACGGCGATCCTGTCGCCGTATTTTTTCAGCATCCGGGCCGTGAAGTCAAAATCCGTCACGGCCACACTGCCAAGGATGCAGCGGCCCACGCCGAGGGAAAGGTACTTCTCGATCCGCTCCTCGGTGCGGATGCCGCCGCCCACCTCGATGTACAAGCCGCCCTGCTTTGCCAGCGCGGCAATGGTGTCATAATTGGAAAGGGTGCCGTCCTTTGCGCCGTCCAGATCGACGACGTGGAGGTTCTTGGCCCCCGCCGCGAGGAACTGCCGCGCCTGTGCGCAGGGATCCTCGCCGTAGACGGTCATGCGGTCGTAGTCGCCCTGTGTCAGCCGGACGACCTTGCCGCCCCGCAGGTCAATGGCAGGAAATAATTGCATCGGGTAGATTCCTCCTAACTTTAGCACTTCCTTCGTACAACCTCTCCGTCACGACTTCGTCGTGCCACCTCTCCTTGTAGGAGAGGCCTTGGCAGAACGATAAAGTTTCCGGTTTTGCCAAGGGCTCCCCTATTAGGGGAGCTGGCGAGCGTCAGCGAGACTGAGAGGTTCATAATTCACTGAACGCCTTCAAGATCCTCAGCCCCGTATCCCCGCTTTTTTCGGGGTGGAACTGGGTGCCGTACACCTTCCCCGCCCGGACCACGCCGGTGACGGGAAGGGAGTAATCGCTGACGGCCAGCGTGCTTTCCACGCAGTGTTTGCCGTAGTAGCTGTGGACGTAGTACACATACTCGCCTTCCCGGATGTACCGGAACAGCGGGTCGTCTTTGAGGATGTGCAGGGCGTTCCAGCCGATCTGCGGCACCTTCAGAGTCTTGTCCGCGAGGTCGGGTTCCAGCGGGCAGACCTCGCCTTTCACAAAGCCGAGACCCGCGTGCTCGCCGTACTCGTAGCTTTTTTCAAACAGAAGCTGCATCCCAAGGCAGATGCCCAGCAGCGGCTTCTTTTGGGCCTCCTCTTGAATGACCGGCACAAGGCCGATGGCGGTGAGCTTCGCCATGGCGTCGCCGAAGGCCCCCACGCCGGGCAGGATCAGCCGGTCCGCCGCCCGGATCACGGCCGGGTCCGCCGTGACGACGGCTTCCTGCCCCAGATGGGCAAGGCTCGACTTCAGGCTGAACAGGTTGCCCACACCATAATCGATGATCGCGATCATACCAGCAGTCCTTTCGTGGAGGGGATCTCGTCCCGGTGGGCGGCATCGATCTTTACTGCGGCGGCCAGCGCGTGCCCGGCCCCCTTGAAACAGGCTTCCAGAATGTGATGGGTGTTCTCCCCCGCGAACTGGACGAAATGGATCGTGGCGGGCACATTCCGGGCAAAGCCCAGCCAGAATTCCGAGGCGCACTCCACATCGAAATCGCCGACCTTTTCGGTCTTGCAGTGGACGTCCCAGTTCAGGGTGCACCGGCCCGAAAGGTCCACGGCGCAGAGCACCAGCGCCTCGTCCATGGGCAGGTAGAAGCTGCCGTAGCGGCAGATGCCCCGCATCTCGCCCAGCGCCTTGGCAAAGGCTTGGCCCAGCGCAATGCCGATGTCCTCGGCGGTGTGGTGATAGTCCACCTCCACATCGCCGTGGCAGGTGAGCACCAGATCGAACCGGCCATGCCGGGCGAACAGCTCCAGCATATGATTCAGAAAGCCGCATCCGGTGTCCACCTGATACCGGCCCGCGCCGTCCAGATTCAGGGTCAGTTCGATCTGCGTCTCGTTGGTGTTACGTTCCAGACTGACTTCCCGCATGGGTCACACCTCCAAAATCTCATCCAGTGCTTTGAGCAGGGCCCGCATCTCATCCGGGGTGCCGATGGTGATGCGCAGCCAGCTGCCGATCCGGGGCGCATCAAAATGACGGACGAGAACGCCCTTTTCTTTCAACTTTTGTAAAGTTCCAAGCCATCTTTGCGGACTGTACTTGCAAACAGGAAGTTGGAGCGGCTGTCCAGCACGGAGAAGCCCCGCGCTGCCAGCTCCTGTTTCGTCAAGCCGCGGGTCTCCACGATGGCGGCGCGGGTGGTGTCAAAATACGCCGTATCTTCCAGCGCAGCCTGTCCGGCCTTCAGGGTCAGCCGGTTGATGTTGTAGGGGTTCAGGCTGAACTTGACCCGGTTCAGGTCCGCGATGAGCTTCTCATTGCCCATCGCAAGGCCCAGCCGTGCACCCGCCAGTTGGCGGGATTTCGAGAAGGTCTGCACGACCAGCAGGTTCTCGTATTGAGCGATGAGGGGCACGCAGCTCTCGCCGCCGAAGTCCACATAGGCTTCGTCCACGATCACCACGTTGTCAGGGTTCGCCTTCAGGATGCCCTCGATGGCACTGCGGGGCAGGGCCAGACCGGTGGGGGCGTTGGGGTTGGCCAGCACGATGGTGGCACCGAGGCCGTAGTAATCGGTGGGATCAAGGGTGAAATCCTCCTTCAGGGGGATGATCCTGCTGGGGATGTGCATCAGCCCGCACCAGACGCCGTAGCAGCCGTAGGTGATGTCCGCATAAGCCAGCGGGTGTTCCTCGTCGCAGAAGGCCCGCAGCGCGAAGAAGAGGTTTTCGTCGCTGCCGCTGCCGGGCATGATCTGGCTGGGCTTCAGCCCGAAGTGCTTGGCCGCTGTGTTCAGCAGCTCGGCACAGGCCGGGTCGGAGTAGAGCCGCAGTTTTTCGACCTCGGCGCGGCTCACGGCGTCCACTACCGCCGGGGAGGGCGGGTAGGGGCTCTCGTTGGTGTTCAGCTTGATGTATTTCTGATCCTGCGGCTGTTCGCCGGGGGTGTAAGGGGTGACGTTCATCAATCGTTCTGATAGAAACCGGCTCATTGGGGTCGTCCTCCGTTTTTCTTCACCTGAATCATTCTTCGTACCGGATGGTCACGCTCTTGGCGTGGGCGTGCAGTCCCTCGCGCTCGGCGAAGTCGGCGATGCGGGGAGCGACGGCGCCCAGCGCCTCGCGGGTGTAGTAGATGAAGCTGGACTTCTTCACGAAGTCGTCCACGCCCAAGGGGCTGGAGAACCGAGCCGTGCCGCTGGTGGGCAGGGTGTGGTTCGGCCCGGCGAAGTAATCGCCCAGCGCTTCCGGCACATTGCGGCCGAGGAAGATGCTGCCTGCGTTTCGGATCTCGTTCAGCACACCGAAGGGGTCCTCCACGCAGACTTCCAGATGCTCCGGCGCGATGATGTTGCACGCCTCAATGGCCTTGTGCAGATCGGAGCAGACGATGATCTTGCCGTTGTCGTCCACGCTGGCGCGGGCGATGGCGGCGCGGGGCAGCTGGGGGATCTGGGCTTCCAGCTCCGCCTGTACGGCCTTGGCCAGCGTCTCACTGTCCGTCACGAGCACGGGGCTGGCCAGCTTGTCGTGCTCGGCTTGGCTCAGCAGGTCGGCGGCCACCCACGCGGGGTTGCAGCCGCCGTCCGCCAGCACCAGAATTTCGCTGGGACCCGCGATCATGTCGATGCCCACCTTGCCGAAGACCTTCCGCTTGGCCGTGGCAACGTAGATGTTGCCGGGGCCCACGATCTTATCCACCGCCGGGATGCTCTCGGTGCCGTAGGCCAGCGCGGCCACGGCCTGTGCGCCGCCAGTCTTGAAAATTTTGGTCACGCCCGCCGTGGCTGCTGCCGCGAGGATGACCGGGTTCACCTTACCGTCCTTCCCTGCCGGGGTGGTCATGACGATCTCGGACACCCCCGCCACCTTAGCCGGGATCACGTCCATCAGCACCGTGGAGGGGTACGCCGCCGTGCCGCCGGGCACATAGACGCCCGCCTTCTCGATGGGGGGGTATATTTCTGGCCCAGCACCACGCCGGGCTTGTCGTTCATCACAAAGTTTTTGTGCACCTGCTGGCGGTGGAAAGCCTCGATGTTGGCGGCAGCCTCCCGCAGTGTCTCAAGGAAGTAGGGATCCATGTTGGCAAAGGCCTCGTCGATCTCCTCCTGCGTCACCTGCAAATTTTCGATGGCCGCGCCATCGAATTTCAGGGCGTAGTCCTTCAGAGCCCCATCGCCGCGGGCACGGACGTCGGCAATGATGCCGTCCACCACATCCTCCACGTTCTTCTCCGCGCGGATGTCGCGGTTCAAGATCTCTTCGGGTCTCAGTTCGTCGAAGTTATACAGCTTGATCATTTTTCAGCCTCCTGTAAGGTATCCCGCAGTTTTTCGAGCATTTCGTCCATTTCCTTGTGCTTGAACTGGTAGCTGGCCTTGTTGGCGATGAACCGGGCCGAGATGGGCAGGAACTCCGTCACGACCTTGAGGCCGTTTTCCCGGAGGGTCGTGCCCGTCTCCACGATGTCCACAATGACGTCCGAAAGCCCTAAGATGGGGGCCAGCTCGATGGAACCGTTCAGCTTGATGATGTCGATCTCCCGCCCCATGGACGCATAATAGTTTTTCGCGATGTTCACGAACTTGGTGGCGACCCGCACCGGGCGGCTGGGGTCGTCCTGATAGTCTGCCGGGGCGGCCCACACATCCGGCACTTGCCAAGGCCGGTGTCCAGCAGCTCGTAGACGTCCGCCGAGGCTTCGGTGAGGATGTCCTTGCCCACGATGCCCACGTCCGCCGCGCCGTGCTCCACGTAGATGGCCACATCGCTGGGTTTGACGAGGAAGTAGCGGATGCCCGCCGCCGGGTTCTCCACCACCAGCTTCCGGGTGGCGTTGTAGTCCTCGGTGCAGCCGTAGCCGATGCGGGCAAGCAGATCATAAACCTTGTCGCCCAGCCGGCCTTTGGGCAGGGCCACATTCAGCATGGTCTTTTCGGTCTTCTGCTGCTGCACCGGCGGCAGCGGGGCGCTCAGGCGGTCCAGCTCGTCGAGGTAGACCGCAAAGCCGATGGCGTCCGCGCCGGGGGTGAACTTCTGCATCAGCCGGTCGTACCGGCCGCCTTTGAGCAGCGGCCGGGGCAGACCCCGCAGATACCCCTGAAAGACCAACCCGTTATAGTATTCCATCTCACCCGCCAGCGAGAGATCCAGCCGGATGCTGCCGCCCGCCGCTTCCAGCGGCTCGGCCAGCGCCCGCAGCTCGGCAGCGGCTGCCCGCATCCGGTCGTTCTTGCTGAAGGCTTCGGCCCGCGTCAGCGTCTCTTCGTACCCGCCGCAGAGGCTCAGCAGCCCGCACAGGGTCTCGGCCCCGGCATCGTCCAGCCCGGCAGCCTTGGCCGCTGCCCGCAGCTCGTGGGCATTTTTCTCCCGCAGCGATCCCAGCAGGGCCGGGCGGGCGTTTTCCGGCACCGCCAGCGCATCCAGCAAGCCGAAAAGGTAGCCCATGTGGCTCACTTCCAGCACCCACGCAGCTCCCATCTGCCCCAGCGACTGCGCCGCCAGCCGGACGGTCTGCTGGACCTGTGCTTCGCCCACGGCTCCCAGCATCTCAAGGCCCATCTGGGAGATTTCCTTGAAGGTGTGGCTCTCTGCCGAGGGGCGGTAGACATTCTCGTGGTAGTAATATTTCAGCGTCTCACCGGCTGCGGGCTGGGCCGTCTTGGCGATGGAAAGGGTCACGTCCGGCTTGAGCGCCAGCAGCCGCCCGTCCAAATCCGTGAAGGTGATGACCTGTTCCGACGACAAAAAGCTGCGGTTTTCCTGATACAGCCCATACTCCTCGAAGCGGCCCATGTGGTATTTGCGGCACCCCGCCGCCTCGTACAGCGCCCGCAGCCCGAAGGAAGCCCGCTCCTTCGGCTGCAAATACGACAGATCAAATTCCATCTCCGTTTCCTCCCGTTCCTCGGTTTTGAACCGTTCCGGCGGCCATCCTGCCGCCCCTTTCCCAGCGTGTATTTTATAAAATCATTTTACTTTATCTAGGTAAAGTTGTAAAGTATGAAAGTGAGAGATTTTTCATCTCTATCTTACCGTTTTTCTGTGCGTTTGTACAGAAACGCGAAATTCTTTCATCGTACCGCCGGATCAGATGATGCGTTCCGCAAATGCCCGCCCCCGGAAACGCAAAAAATCCCCCGCCGGGCGCAGGGTGCGCGGCGGCGGGGGATTTCCATCATTGATTTTATATTCGCTTACGCGGGCTTTCTCTCTGCAAGGGCACGGACTTCTTCCACCGGAAGGTCCACGCACTTTGCGATCGTCTCCACGCTCATCTGATTCAACGCGATCAGATTCCGTGCGGTTTCGCGCTTCGTTTTTTCTTCCGCTTCCTTTGCGGCCTCCATTGCGGCTTCCTTTGCGACCTCTTCAAACGCTCTGCACATCTGTGTCCGACCTCCATTCGTTTCCTTCAGGTATCGCACCTCTTCGGCCAGAAGAGGGTTCAGCATTTCCTTGGCATCCCTGCAATTCATATCGTGCATCAGCCGACCCACCGGATGCTCCAGATCCCGGAACGCACCGTTTACGTAGATAATATGCGCCCCGTCTCCAAACATCGCATCGTTCAGCTCGGTGATCTTCCGTTCCACATGGTACAACGGCAGCCCTGCACCAAAACGATCCTGCTCCGTGATAAAGATCACGTAGGTGTCCACGAGGCTTTCAAAGTCGTCGCCCTTTTCCAAAAGCGTCCGGTCGATCATGCTGCTGTGGAACCGCGCCCGCCGGACTCCGGCTCCCTTTTCGGCCCGCTGAACTTCAATGTCCATCACCCTGCCTTCGGCATCCACCGCCCGGATATCCAGCTTGATGGAGCGCTTCGTGGCACTCTTATATTCCACCTGTGCTTCCGTCCGCTGGACTCTGATATCATCCCGCTCCAGAATCGTGTTCAGGATATACTCCACCGGCGCGATTTTTTCATCCAGCGCCTCGGAAAAGAAATCATCATCCATCAAGCGCAGTTCCGCAATTTTTTCGAGATATCGCTCGTAGCTCTTCTTCGGTTCCATCGCGGCACGCCCCTTGTCCTTACATGGATTTCTTTTCACTTATAAAATAGCATAGTTTCGCACAAAAGGCAAGCAAAAAATCCCCCGGGCGCAGGGTGCGCGAGCGGCGGGGGAAGGGTGCGGTTCTGATTTCAGGTGTTCTCAGACGTCCAGCAGAGCCAGCACGCCGCTCTTTGGGGCGGGCACCGACGGTCTGGCTGACGAGCTTGCCGTTTTTGAAGACCAGCAGGGTCGGGATGCTCATGACGCCGAACTGGGCGGCGAGGTCGGGCTGCTCGTCCACATTGACCTTGCCTACCTTGATGTCGCTGCGCTCTGCGGCCACCTCGTCCACGATGGGGGACAGCATCCGGCAGGGGCCGCACCAGCTTGCCCAGAAGTCCAGCAGGACGGGCTTTTCGCTGTGCAGCACCTCGGCGTCAAAATTTGCACTGGTAATGGTGATGGGTTCCATATCGGTTACCTCCTTGGGAAGTGTTTTGTTCGATGGCATTAGTATACCCCAAAACATCCCGCCGTTCCGTAACTGGGTCACACAACACAAAAAGCGGCGGCCCGCCCGCTTGGGGTGAGCCGCCGCCCTGCCGTGTTCTTTGGACTTCTCCGCGGATGCGGGTCAAGAGCAATTATGCCGTTACCCAAGCAACTGCGGTGACAGGCCACCAGCCGGCCAGATTGATTGCCGTATAAACACCAACCACAGCGTTGCCGACGGACTTGTTCAGGTAATTTGCGAAAGCATCAATACCGCTGGCTGCCAGCTCGGTAACGGACTTGCCCTTCTTGTTCTTCTGGATCCACTCACGACTCTTGCCAATGCCCCAGACCATATTTGCAATGGAAATGGTAGTACCGATCACCCAACCCACGGCGTAAGCGGTTCCGGCATCGCCACCAGAGGTGTAGGTCATTTCGTCTTCAGTCATGACACTGTAGCAAGCGGGCATCATCATTTTGTTTTCCATAATAACACTCCTTTGAAAGCAATCTATCCCAAGCGGTGCACACTGCACCGCAAGTTTCCAAATAAATGCTATGGGGAACAAGTGGACGCGGAGTCCCGGCTCCTTAGACCAGAACGAGGATCAGGCTGATGGGAGCCAGACCCACCACCATGGCGGTGGAAACACCATCGCGTAGGAAGTTGGAAGGACTCTTGGTCATGTCCTCGCCGATATCATCCATGGCGCGGCCCAGAACCGTCAGGACATTGCCCTTACGGTTGGATTTGTTGCTCAGCCAGTTGCGGGCGGCAGAAATGCCCCAGATGTAGCTGGCGCCCAGCACCACGCTGCCAACGACGGTGGCTGCTACCTTGAAGGTATCAAATGCAGCGCTTCCGCCCTCGGTATAGGTCATTTCATCTTCGGTCATCACCGCATACTCTGCGGGCAGTCTCAGTTCATTCTTCATAGGTCATTTCCCTCTTTGCGGCGGCGCCTGTGCGCCGATCAAATACAACTTCCATGCCGCTTTCCTTCTCACTCTTTGTACGCTCATTTTACTACACCTGTCGGTTTTCTGCAATAGATTCTGTGCAAAATAGTGAAAAATCGGAAAGTCGCATGAAAACAGACACCATTCTTTGTGAAAAAGTTCTGCAACAAGCCATTTTTCAGCCCGCGACACCCGCACGGTAGAGGTACGGGTCGCTGGTGAAGCTCGAATAGCTGTACAGCACTAGGATCGCGTCATAGTCATTGTCGGCGATGAGCTGGTCCAGCCCGTAGTTGTAATTGCGGAAATCTACCACGTCGATGGCCCCATAGTTGGCCGTCAGGTAGGGCACGAAACAGTTGGCGTAGCTATCCTTGATGACGAGGATCTTCCCGGTGCCGTCGCCCTCCACCCGGCTCAGGCCGTTGTTGCCGTGGAGAAACATGGCGTACTTGTCGTAAACATCCAGTTTCGCGGTATCGTACAGGCCGGTCGCGGTGCCGTCGGTGGGCTGGCCGGGGCCGGTGACATTCCAGATGGTGAGCTTGTTCTGCAAGTCGTACCATGTGATCGTGTCCGGCTCGGCGTTCCATGTCCGCGCCTTGGAGTAATGGGTGCCGTAGAAGTCTTCCGCCGTCTCCACTGTATGCGTGCTGCGGTCAAACGGCGTCAGGCCCAGCTCCTTGCAAAAGGCTTCGTAGGCGTAGTAAGCCCCCAGCGTCGTCCAGTGGTGGTCCGTGCGATAATAGAGATACTCGTCCTTGTGGTCGTACAGAGCCGGAAGGACATTGATGAAATGCCCGCCCTGCACCACATGCGCGGCTTCGTTGATGCGGGCTTCCTCGTCCATCTGGGGCGCGGCGAGGGGCAGCTTTTCCGGGTAGACGGTGGAGGCCGACGGCACCAGCATGAAGCTGACCTTGCCGGGGCAGCGCTCGGACAGCGAACTCACCGCCGCGAGGTTCTTGTTCCATGTCTTCTCCTCGCTGGGCAGCACGCGGTACCGCCGGGCGAACATCCTGTGCTCCTTGCCCAGCAGGATGCCGCCGCTCTGGGTCTTCTGGAACAGGGTCGTCTCGGCAAGGCTCTGGAGGTCGATCCACTGATCCCGCCCAAAGACCTGATCCTTGACATACTTCGTGTAATTGGTGAAGTAGCTGTTCAGCCCGTCCACCGACACCGCCGTGAGCTTGGGCCGCTGGGTGAGGGTGGTGTTTTCCATCTCACTGTATGCGGTCGGGCGTTGCCATATCCAGCACGAAGAGGGCGATGAAAAACAGGCTGAAGGCCATCAGCACCGGATACTGTTTGAGCGAGGACAAACGCTTTTTCTTTTCCATGATCCACGTCCTCCTCAGAAGTTAAAATACAGGAACGGGCTGTTGGTGCTGCCCACCACATAGGCCGTGGAGAGTACCAGCAGCACCAGCACCGTGGCCACACGGGTGGCAGTGCGCTTTTTCAGCGCGTTCCAGAGCGTTTCGATGAGGGGCGTACAGCAGACGGCGGACACCGCCAGCAGCACCCCGTAATTCCGCAGGAAATACACCGGCGAGACGCCGCCCGTGGGAACGAAGAGCCGGTGGAACAGTTCCCCGAAGCCGACGCCGTAATCGTTGCCCACGAACATGGCCCAGCCCACCACCACGAGGAAGAGGGTGTAGACATGGGGCCAGAGCTTCCCTTTTTCAAGGTATTTCAGCAGGAAGAGCTTCTCGATGGCCAGCAGGACAAAGTAGTACAGGCCCCAGCAGATGAAGTTCCAATCCGCGCCGTGCCAGATGCCGGTGAGCAGCTCCACGACGAAGAGGTTGAAGATCTGCCGCTTGAGGCCCTTGCGGTTGCCGCCCAGCGGGATATACACATACTCCCGGAACCAGCCGGACAGGGTCATGTGCCAGCGCCGCCAGAACTCGGTGATAGAGCGGGAGATATAGGGGAAGTTGAAGTTCTGGGGGAAATCAAAGCCCAGCATCTTGCCCATGCCGATGGCCATCATCGAGTAGCCGGAGAAGTCGAAATAGAGCTGGAGCGAATAGGCGATGACGCCCAGCCAGACCAGCGCCGTAGAAGCATTTCCAAGGCCTACATAGGTGGTGGAAGGGCTGCTCTGGATGCCGATGATGTCGGTCCAGAGGGCACCCACCGCATCCGCCAGCAGGACCTTTTTCGCCAGACCAAAGGTAAACAGGGTCATGCCCTCTTCGATCTGCTTTAAGTGATAGCGGTGCTCGTAGACGTGGAGCTGCGCCGAAACATCGCGGTATTTGACGATGGGGCCCGCAATGAGCTGCGGGAACATGACGACGTAGGCACCGAAGTCGATGATGTTGTGTTCGGTCTTGACCTCGCCCCGGTAAACATCGATGGTATAGGACAGGGTCTGGAAGGTGTAGAAGCTGATGCCCAGCGGCAGGGTGCTGATGCCCTGAATGGCCGCAAAATCCGTACCCAGCAGCGCGTTCAGGCTGGAGAGGACGAAGTTCGCGTACTTAAAGTAAAACAGCATCCCCAAGCTGCCCGCCAAGGCCGCCAGCAGCAGCGCCGTGCGGGCGGCGGACTTGGCCGCACATTTTTCCAGCCCCAAGCCGCACAGGTAGTTGATGAGGATGAGGGCCAGCATGACCGGGAAAAACCGGACTTCACCCCAGCAGTAGAACACCAGACTGCACACGAAGAGCACCGTGTTCTTGAGCTTTGCGGGCGCAAGGTAATACAGCGCCAGCGTGATGGGGAGAAACCGGAACAGAAAGATGATGGTGCTGAAAACCAAAGTGTTCCTCCTTTGAAAAAAGGCCGATGCCGCCATGGCACCGGCCCACAACTGTTGTTTTTACTTGAGCAGAACGTCGTTGACAGCGTCGGTCAGATCCTCCGTGCACTCGTTGGAGGCAATGGCCATCACCACGCGGTCGGCACTGCTGGCGATGACCGCATTTTCCACGTTGGCCTGTGCGGTGGCGAACTCAGCGTAGTTGCCATAGAACGCGACCTGATCCTGCTGGTAGGCCTTCAGCGCTTCCACGATGTCGTCGGCCTTGCCCGCGGCGGGTTCGATGACCAGCACGAGGCCCGCGTCGCCGTTGTCGTTGCTCTTCACGCCCTTATAGCCGGCCACATCCTCTGCCTTCAGGCCGAAATCGTACTCGATGTTCATTGCGGCGATCTCGAACTGGTTTGCGATGGGGTTCGCTTCCAGCAGGGTGTTCACCTCATCGGCCAGCTCATCGGAGCTGTTGGTGCCGTCGTCGGGCAGAGCGCTCTCCACCTGCGACAGGACCACCGAGCTGGGAGCCGACTCGGAGCTGGCGGCAGAGCTTGCCGTGGAGGAAGCGGAGGAGCCGCAGCCCGCGAGCAGAACACAGCTTGCGGCCACCGCAGCAGCTATCATCAGTTTTGAACGGTTCTTCATGAATTATTCCCTCTTTTGCAGTCGTTACACTCAGTCCCCTGCTGCGTTCTTTTACGCGGCATACCGGGACATTGCTATCTTACCATACCGCCCCCTAAAATGCAAAGGGTCCGGTAAAGTTTTACGGTTTCTTCACGGGTCTTTGCCCGCGCTTTGCCGCTCAGCCCGCAATGGCGTGCAGCTGGGCGATGTAATCCTCGAAGCACAGGCCGCTGGCGCTGATCTTGGCGGCGTTCTCCCTGCCCACATACCGCCAGTGCCACGGCTCGTAGGTGATCTCGGCCTTATCCTCGGCCCCCTTGGGGTAGCGCAGGATGAAGCCGTACTCCACCGCGTGCTCGCACAGCCAGCGGAAGGCCGTGGTGTTCTCAAAGCCCTCGTCCAGCCCGGTGTGTTCGGGGCTGTTCAGGTCAGCGGCAAGGCCGCAGTTGTGCTCGGAATAGCCCGGCGGGTTGACGACGGCGGCGGCCATCTCCTTGGCGGTGGCAGTATCGTAGCCCCGGTCGGTGTAGTACTTCGTTTTCCGCTCGTACAGGCCGGTCTGGTACTTGACGCTGCGGTAGCCGCTCTGCATCCAGACGGTCACGCCGTCGGCTGCGGCGGCTTTCTGCATCTCCAGAAAGGCATCGCACGCCGGGGTCTGCAAGGTCTTATTCACCGCCGTCTGGGAGCCGCACTCCTTTGTATCAAACGTGTAGTTGTCCGGCATCTTGTTGGTGTGGTTCACCAGCACCATCATCGGGTCGGCCAGCATGGCGGCGGCCTCGGCCTTGGTCAGGCCCAGCGCATTGTCCCGGCTCTCCTCGGCCCCTTCGCCGGCGGCAGCGCTGGTGGCAACGCTGGCGGATTCGGCGGCGCTGCTGGGGAACAGCCGGTCGGTCAGCAGCCCGTTCGTCTCGCTGGCGGCGCTGCTGGCGGGGGCACCGGCGGCGCTGGCCGAGGGCACCGGGGCCTTGCGGTTGAGCAGGAAAGCCGCGCCGCCCACGACGAGGCAGACGACGGCGGTCAACCCGGCCACCCGGCGGATGGCACGGCTGCGCCGGCGGCGGCGCACTTCCGCGCGGGTCAGGCGGCGGTGGGTGGGTCGATGTTGTTGGTCCATAACGAGCCTTCTTTCTTGTCAGCGGCCCTGCACTCTCAGGCGGGCAGGCCGCAGTTTGCTTGCATAGTTCTTCGGGTTCCGGAAATACTACCTTCGGAGGTGTTCCCCTATGAAGATGACAGCGCAGGAATATGCGCGGCGGGTGAAAAAGGTCGGCCCGCACTCCCCCCTCGGCACCGACTGCCTGTGGGCCTTCGGGGTAGGCGGCGGCATCTGCCTTCTCGGCGAGGTGCTCCGCCAGCGGTATCTCGCCCTTGGGCTCGAAGCCGACCTCGCGGGCACCCTGACCAGCTGCACCCTCATCGCCCTTTCGGCGGTGCTGACGACGCTGGGCCTTTACCAGAAGCTCGCGGCCCGCGCGGGGGCGGGGTCGCTGGTGCCCATCACCGGCTTTGCCAACGCCGTGGTCAGCGCGGCCATCGAGTTCAAGACGGAGGGCCACATCCTCGGCACCGGGGCCAAGATGTTCACCATCGCGGGGCCGGTCATCGTCTATGGCACCCTGTCCGCCGTGGTCTACGGCGGGGTGCTCTGGCTGCTGGGCGGCTGAGCGCTTTCCTTTACAATACGCACAGCCGGGCGCGAAGATTGCACCACCCCGGCGAATTCTCAGTATACCACAAAATTCGCAAAAAAACAGCCCTGAAAGGAGGAATTTCTGATGGCGACCCGGCGCGGCGATACCCTGATCTTCTCCGATCCCCCCGTCATCGCATCCCACGCGGCGGTGGGCGGCAAAAAAGAGGGCGAGGGCCCCTTGGCGGCGGGCTTTGACGAGCTGCGGGCCGACAACAGCTTCGGCCAATCCGGGTGGGAGGCCGCCGAGGCCGAGCTCCAGCTCCGGGCAGCCCGGCTCTGCCTAAAAAAAGCACAGATCACCGAAAAAGAGGTCAGCCTTGTGCTGGCCGGGGATCTCCAAGCCCAGTGCACGGCCTCCAACTATGCCATGCGGGCGCTGGGCATCCCCTACGCCGGGCTGTTCGGGGCCTGCAGCACGATGGCTGAAGCGTTGGGGCTGGGGGCCGCGCTCTGTTCGGCGGGGATGGCCGACGGGCTGCTGGCCATGTCGTCCAGCCATTTCTGCGCGGCAGAGCGTCAGTTCCGCACCCCGCTCAGCTACGGAGCCATCCGCACCCCCACGGCCCAGTGGACCGCCACCGCTGCCGGAGCCTGTCTGCTGCGGCCCGCCGGGCCGGGCGTCGGCATCCGGGCCGTGACCTTTGGCCGGGTGCAGGATTACCAGATCAAGGACATCAACAACATGGGCGCAGCCATGGCCCCCGCAGCCGCCGCCACCCTGCTGCACTACCTGCGGGACACCCACAGCGAACCGCAGGATTTCGACGCCATCTACACCGGCGACCTCGGCCATGTGGGCAGCCAGCTCTTCCGGGAACTTCTGGCCGCCGAGGGGCTGCTCCTCAAGAACCATGTGGACTGCGGCTGCATCCTCTACGACGCCGAGGCGCAGTCCGTCAAGAGCGGCGGCTCCGGGGCGGGGTGCTGCGCCGCCGTTCTCTGCGCCCACATCCTGCCCCGGCTGGAGCGGAGCACCCAGAAGCGTCTGCTCTTCCTCGCCACCGGGGCGCTGATGAGCCAGACCACCTTCCTGCAAAAGGAGAGCATCCCGGCCATCGCCCACCTCGTCGAGCTCTGGGCCCCGAAAAAGGAGGGAACCGCATGAATTATTTCTGGGCTTTCGTCGTTGGGGGCGGCATCTGCGTCGTCGGGCAGCTCCTCATCGACCTCACCGGCCTGACCCCCGCCCGCATCCTGACAGGCTACGTCGTGGCGGGCGTCGTCCTGTCCGCCGTCGGCTGGTACGCGCCGCTGGCCGAGGTCGCCGGGTGCGGAGCCACCGTGCCCCTGCTGGGCTTCGGGCACCTGCTGGCCAAAGGCGTCCGCACCGCTTTGCAGGAAGAAGGAGCCATCGGCATCCTCACCGGCGGCCTGACCGCTGCCGCCGCCGGCGTCACCACCAGCCTTGTCTGCGGCGTGGTCTGCTCGTGGTTCGGGAAGAGCCATGATCAGAACTAACCTTCACGCAAAAACGGTCTGACCGTATCGTTCGGTCAGACCGTTTTCCTGTATTTCTGCAATAAAAAAGTGGTACGATGCAAAAACAAAAACCCCCATGCCGGATGGCACAGAGGTTTTGTTCGTCAGTCGATCACTTGATCAGGCACGGACTCAAGCGTTCTTGTTAGCACGCTTTGCCATACGGCTGATCTTGCGAGAAGCGGTGTTCTTCTTGATGACACCCTTAGCGCGAGCCTTGTCGATCGCGGAAACAGCAGCCAGGACAGTTGCGTCCTTGTCAGCGGCTTTAGCATGGATGGCAGCGTCTGCCTTCTTGACGACTGTTTTCAGGTTGGTCTTAATGGCCTTGTTGTGAGCCTGCTCTGCGGCAGTCTGCACGACGCGGTCCTTCTGAGATTTGATGTTAGGCATTCGTTCCACCTCCTTGGCTACCTATAACAGCGCACCTTATGATACCATATTTGCCGTACCAGCGCAAGCCTTTTTTCGATTTTTGTTTAGAAAAGTTTTCAAAATCCCATACTGAAGCTGTGTTATCGGGCCAAAACGGCCCCGAAAGCGGACTTCAGACAGAAAAGTGGGATGAAAATGCGTTATACCGACCTTGCGGACGAGCTCTACCACGCCCCGGAGGACGCCCTGCCTGCCGGTGTGCGGGTGGCCACAGCCAAACGCGGCGGCGTGACCGTGACGCGGGTGGAGATCGCGCGGGAAGGGCTGGAGCGGCCCCGCGGGCGGTATGTGACGCTGGAAGTGCCCCGCGTCAGTCTGCTCGACGAGCGGGACGAAAGCGTCATCGAACCGGCAGCAGCAGAGCTGCGGGATCTGCTCCCGGCGGCGGGGCCGGTGCTGGTGCTGGGGGTGGGGAACCGCCGGGTCACCGCAGACGCCCTCGGCCCCCGCACGGTGCAGAAGATCTTCGTCACCATGGGGCAGCGCAGCGTTCCGGTGCAGGGCATCCGGCCCGTGGCGGCGGTGGCGCCGGGGGTATCGGCCTCCACCGGGCTGAGCCTGCAGCAGCTGGCGGCGGCGCTGGTGCGTCAGGTCCGCCCTGCGGCCCTGCTCTGCGTGGACAGCCTGTGCTCCTCTGAGCCGGAGCGGCTGGGCCGCACCCTGCAATTTTCGGACACCGGGCTCTTTCCCGCCCAGCCCGACCATTCTCGCCATCTGGACGCGGCGCGGCTGGGCGTGCCGGTGCTGGCGGCGGGCATCCCCACCCTGATGCAGTCGGAGGAAGGCCGTGACCTCGTGGTGACCCCCCGCGAGCTGGACAGCGTCATCGCCCACGGGGGGCGGCCCTGCTGGCGGCGGCCATCAACCGGGCGTTGCAGCCCCGGCTCAGCATTGCGCAGCTGGGCTGGCTGACGAATTGACGGTTCCTTCCGCCGCGTCTGCGATGGCACAGGGAGTTCTATCCCTTTGCATTTTTCATATGTTTGTAAGAGGGAAGGAGGTGCGTGCCATGCGCCACAGGCAGACAAGTTCCGGGGCCGGGCAGCTCGCCGCCTTGGCCGGGGCGGCGGCGCTGATGCTGGCCCTGACTTTCTTTGCCCACGGGCTTCTGCTCGGCCTTTCGGCCCTTGTCATCGGGCCGCTGCCCGCCGCCAAGACCGCTCTTTCCCTCAGCCGGAAGCAAACGGCGGCTTCCTCCCAGCCCGCCGCGTCTGCCGACGCCATCGAGCCGGATGCCCCGGCCCAAGCCCAGCCGGACGCTGCCGCCCCTGCCGACACGTCCTATTTCGTCGCCTTGGAAGGGGACGATGCCCGCCCCGCCGATGCAGGGACCATTCTGGAAAAGAACTACCCGCAGGGCAGCGGGGAAAAAGTACATTCCCTGCGGCACGGGCACGATCAAAAACAACACCCGTGTCCCGGCAGCCGAAGTCGCGGCGGAGATCGAGGGCCCGCTGCCCTTCTCGGTGGAGTGGAACAGCCCGGAGCCGCAGATCCTCATTATGCACACCCACGCCACCGAGGACTACCGCCTGTCGGCGGGGCTCTGGTTCCGCTCCGGCGACGGCTCCCGCACCACCGACCGCAGCTATAATATGTGCGCCGTGGGCCGGGTCATGGCCGACGCCCTCAACGCTGCCGGGCTGAACACCCTCCACGACGAGACCCTGAACGACTACCCCAGCTACACCGGCAGCTACGCCAACAGCCGCGCCGTAGTGCAGCAGTACTTAGCCCAGTACCCCAGCATCAAGATCGTGCTGGACGTCCATCGCGACGCCATCGAGACGGAGAACGGTTCCCGGATGGCCCCGGTCTGCACCGTCAACGGCCAACAGGCCGCGCAGGTCATGATCATCTGCGGGTGCGACAACGGTGGCAGCGTCTGTCTGCCGAACTACCGCCAGAACCTCCGCTTCGCCGCCGCGTGGGAGCGGGCCATGGAAAGCGCGTTCCCCGGCTTCACCCGCCCGGTGCTGTTCAGCTACCGCTTTTATAATCAGGACCTCACCACCGGCAGCCTCCTCATCGAGATCGGCGGCCACGGCAACAACCTGAACGAGGCCCTCTACGCCGGGCAGCTGGCCGCCGAAGGTCTGGTGGAGGCGCTGCGGAACGCAAGCCCCGCAATTTCCGATTGACAAACCCGCCCACCTGTGCTATTTTTATAACTACTGAAAAGCACAGATCGGAAAAAGTAACGCAACCCGGACGCTTCCAGAGAACACGGCATTTGCTGCGAGCCGTGGGCGGACGCTGCGCGAACGAACCTCCGGGAGCTGCAACCTGAACACGGTGCGCCGCAAGGGCCGCCGCCAGTAGGTGCGCCGCTGCGCCCCGCGTTACAAGGGCAGCGCTTCCTTTTTGAAGGGCGCGCGTGAGCGACCGGACACTTCCGGTAATTCAGGTGGCACCGCGGACATTACAAGACAGCTTGTTCGCCCTGAAAATTCAGGGCAAAGCTGTCTGTTTTTTATTTTATCGGAGGGAACATCATGGAACGTACTGAGATCGTTTCGCTGTACAAGAACACCCCCGCCGACGGCACGGTCGTGACCGTCTGCGGCTGGGCAAAGAACATCCGCGACTCCAAGAACATCGGCTTTATCGCCCTGTCCGACGGCGGCTGCTTCAAGACCCTGCAGGTCGTTTTGGAGGCCGGCAAGCTGGAAAACTACGATGCCGTCATCCACACCGGCCTGTACAGCAGTCTGCGTGTTGTGGGCCGCATCGTGCTGACCCCGCAGGCAAAGCAGCCCTTTGAGCTGAACGCCGACTCCGTCGAGATCCTCGGCGACTGCCCGGCAGACGAGTATCCGCTGCAGAAAAAGAAGATGAGCATGGAGTATCTGCGCACCATGCCCACCCTGCGCCCCCGCACCAACACCTTCAACGCCGCCTTCCGCGTCCGCAGCGTGGCCGCTTACGCCATCCACAAGTTCTTCCAAGAGAACGGCTTCGTCTACGCCCACTCTCCCCTGCTGACCGCTTCCGACTGCGAGGGCGCCGGTGAGATGTTCCGCGTGACCACCCTCGACCTCGAAAACGTCCCCAAGAACGAGGACGGCACCGTCGATTACACCAAGGACTTCTTCGAGAAGCCCGTCAACCTGACCGTTTCCGGCCAGCTGGAAGCCGAGGCCATGGCAATGGCCTTCGGCAAGGCGTACACCTTCGGCCCCACCTTCCGCGCCGAGAAGAGCTTCACTACCCGCCACGCCGCCGAGTTCTGGATGATCGAGCCGGAGATGGCCTTCTGCGACCTGAACGGCTACATGGACACCGCTGAGGCCATGACCAAGTACGTCATCCGCTACGTGCTGGACAACTGCCCCGATGAGATGGCCTTCTTCAACCAGTTCATCGACAAGGGCCTGATCGAGCGCTTGGAGCTGGTGGCAAACAGTGAGTTCGGCCGCATCACCTACACCGACGCCATCGAGGTGCTGAAGAAGAACAACAAGAAGTTCCAGTTCCCCGTGGAGTGGGGCGTGGACATCCAGACCGAGCACGAGCGCTACCTCACCGAGGTGGTATTCAAGAGGCCCGTCTTCGTCACCGACTATCCGAAGGAGATCAAGAGCTTCTACATGAAACAGAACGCGGACGGCAAGACCGTGGCCGCAGCCGATATGCTGGTGCCCGGCATCGGCGAACTGATCGGCGGCAGCCAGCGCGAGGAGGACTACGACAAGCTGGTGGCCCGCATGGACGAGCTGGGTCTGGACAAGTCCAGCTACGACTGGTACCTCAACCTGCGCAAGTTCGGCGGCGTGGAGCACGCCGGTTACGGCCTCGGCTTCGAGCGCATGATCATGTACCTCACGGGCATCCAGAACATCCGCGATGTCCTGCCCTTCCCCCGCACCGCTTACGGGTTCTAAAAAATTTTCGGAGAGCTGCCGCCGGATGCGGCAGCTCTTTTTTCAACAACGAGGTAACTTTCCGTGGAAAACATCTCCCCCGCGCTGCTCAATTGGTTCTACGCGAACCACCGCATCCTGCCCTTCCGCTCGGACCTGACGCCCTACCACGTCTGGCTGAGCGAGATCATGCTCCAGCAGACCCGCGTCTCGGCGGCACTGCCCTATTATGAGCGTTTCCTTGCCGCCCTGCCGGACATCCCGGCGCTGGCCGCGTGCGAAGAGGAAAAGCTCCACAAGCTGTGGGAGGGGCTGGGCTATTACAGCCGGGTGCGGAACCTGCAAAAGGCCGCGAAGATCGTCTGTGAGCAGTGGCGGCGAGCTGCCCGCCGACTACAACGCTCTCCGCGCCCTGCCCGGCATCGGGGACTATACGGCAGGGGCCATCGCTTCCATCAGCTTCGGACTCCCGGTGCCCGCTGTGGACGGCAACGTGCTCCGGGTCTTCTCCCGGCTGTACAACGACGACGGCCTCATCACCGACCCAAAGGTGAAGCGGGCGTTCACGGCCCGCGTCATGGAGCACCAGCCCCCCGCCGCCCCCGGCGACTACAATCAGGCCCTGATGGAGCTGGGGGCACTGGTCTGCGTGCCCAACGGCGCCCCCCTGTGTGAGCAGTGCCCGCTGGCCCACCTCTGTCAGGCCCGCGCCGCCGGGACAGCCCTTTCCCTGCCCCGGAAAACCGCCCCCAAGGCCCGCCGCATCGAGCCGGTGACGCTGGCCGTCGTCCGCAGCCCGGCGGGCGTCCTGCTCCAGCAGCGGCCCGAAAAAGGACTGCTGGCGGGGCTGTGGCAGCCGGTGCTGTGGGGAAACGAAACCCCACCCCCGACGAAGCACGGGCCCGGCTGGCGGCGCTGGGCGTCACCTGCACCCCCGACGCCGCCAAAGCGCTCCGCCCGGCCAAGCACATCTTCAGCCACATCGAATGGCAGATGCAGGGCTATCTCTTTGCGGCGGACACGCAGCCGGCCCCGGCGGGCTGCGTCTGGGCCAGCCCGGAGCAGTTGGCGGCGGAGTACACCCTGCCCGGCGCGTTCAAGGCGTACAAGAAGCTTTTGGCCGCCGCATTGTAACAAATTTCGTGCGGGTTGATGAAAATTTCCGGATTTGCAGTTGTAATTTTTTTGCATTCCGGGTATAATATCCGCAAGGGCGGTTCATTGGCCCACCGCGAAAAAAGGGCCACCCCGACACGAAGGATGCCATCAGAACATCGTTCCGACCCGAATAAAGGAGTGTGCTGAACTATGAAGAAATCTTGTTTGATCGTTGTGATCGCCACGCTGGCCGCTATCGCTGGTGCGCTGGCCGCTGTGGCCGTTTACCTGCGCCGCCGCGAGAAGGAGCTGGACGAGTACGAGCGCCTTCTGTTTGGTGAAGACAAGGCAGAACCCGCAGAGGCCCCTGCCGACGCACCTGCCGAGGACGCCGCAGAATAAAAAACAAACACGCTGAAGGGCGCACCCGGTCGTCAGTTCCTGACCCGCCGAGTGCGCCCTTTTTTGTACAACACAGCGCGCGGTTTCAAACCAAACCTCTCAGGCCGCGCTTTGGCGCGTCCAGCTCCCCTAATAGGGGAGCCAAAGAGAGGAGCGCTGTGTGGAGGACTACATATGAAACGCTTTTTACTCTGGATCATCGGCGTCATTCTGGGCGTTGTGGTGCTTCTGGGGGCCGTGATGGCGGTGAGTTATTCGTTCACCGGCGAGGGTTCCCGGCCGGAAGCGGCGGCGCAGTTCGGCGGACAGGAGCTGGAAGTGAACGGCTCCTGCTGGCAGGTGCCGCTGGTGGGCGGCGTGCTGGATAAGGTCTTCGCAGAACCGGAGACCCTGTCCGTGCAGAAGCTGGGCATCCTCTACGACGCCCACCCGGCCCTCACCACGCCCGACTGGGCCACCTATACCACCCTGACCATCCAATCCGCCGACGGAGCCCCCCTTTTCACCGGCTCCGCCTCCGAATACGACAGCTTCCTCTTCCCCGCCAACGGCGAGTACAAGGCCCAGATGACCGTCTGGCGGCTCCCGGCGGGTGGCATCGTCACCCGCTTTGAGGGCGGCAGCAACGGGGCCGTCCGGAAAAATTCCGGTCTGGAGCACCCCGCCAAGCCCTCCGGCTGGTACAGCTTCTCCTTCCGGTTCACCCTCCAAGCCAGCGCCAATGTGGAGCTTTCCGCCGAGCGGGTGGAGCAGGGCGGCATCGTGGGCGTGGCCATTACCGGCATGGTGGGCGAAACAGCCCCCACGGTGGAGACCGACCTCGGCAGTGTCCAGTGCACCCGCAGCCCCTCCGGCTGGCGGGCCTACATCCCCGCGGCCTACAACGCCTCCGCCGGGGCCCATGACGTCACCCTCACCGTCAACGGCGAGGCCCTCACCAAGACCCTGACCGTTCTGCCCAAGGACTTCGGCACGGCGGAAGTGGAAGCCGAACCCGCCCCCACCGAGGCGGCCAACACCGAGTTCCGGAACAGCATCTGGCCCCTCTACGAGCAGCCCGCGCAGGAAAAGCTCTGGTCCGGCGGCTTCGTCTGCCCGGCGGAAGATTACCTCGTTCTGCTCGATTTCGGCCAGATCAAGATCACGAACGGCCAGCAGGGTTCCAAGTCGAACTCCACCAAGCTCTACACCATCCCCGGCAACCCGACCCGCGCCCCCGCAAACGGCACGGTGGCCTTCGCCGGGAACCTCGCCCTCACCGGCAATACCGTCGTCATCGACCACGGCTGCGGGATGCGCAGCTACCTCTACGGCTTGCAGACCCTCTCCGTCACCCGCGGCCAGACCGTTGAAAAGGGTCAGGCCGTCGGTGCCCTCGGCGAAGAGCTGACCATGGACTTCAAGCTCGGCAGCAAGAGCGTGAACCCGTGGCTCCTCTTCCAGACCAGCGGCGGGCTGTTCTGGCGGGAAAACGGTTGAACAGTCAATCAACACAGGAGACCTCATCATGCGGAACTATAAAATAGAACGCGAAATGTATCGCATTGCAGTTGAATTGATTGAAAAGCGCTATCCTTCCGGCTGGGGCGGTGCCGGAGTCGTCCACACCGCAGCCGACAACTACTACACGAGTGTTTTCTTCGACAGCCCCAATGCAGGTGCCACCCTCTGTATCGAAACGGGCGCAATGCTTGATGCGTTTAAGTTCAACGAGAAGGTCACACACTGTCTGTGCCTCATTCGCCAAGACGAAAATTCACCCTATCAAGTGTTGTCTCCCTGCGGAATTTGCCAAGAGCGATTAAAATATTGGGGCGAAGACGTTCAAGTAGCCGTGACAACAAAGGAGGAGCAACTCCGATTCGTTGAGCTGCGCACGCTACAGCCTTATCATTGGACCAATGCCTATCCCGCCGAGGAACTTGACCACTGGGAAGCATAACAAAACGAAGGAGCAGACGCCGGGTGATGGCATCTGCTCCCACTTTTTATTCTCCGGATTTTCTTTGAGTGCATCTTCAAACAGAATTTTCAGATAATCTCTGCCGCCGTAAAGAACGCGGTCGGTAAAGATGTCTTTCTCAATCACATGGTAGAAAATCAGGTATTTCCCGCTGATCAGAAATCGCTCATCACTGTTCGCATTGGAAATCGATGCAATTGGTGCCCCCATCAACGGATGCTCTTTCAGACCCCGGATTTTCTGCGTAATTTTCTTTACGACCGATATTGCCGCCGTTGGATTTTCCAAATCGTTCGCAATATACGCTTTGATTTCCAACAAATCGCGCTGTGCTAGGATAGATACTCGAAGTTTATTCATGCGCAATTCCGAGAGATTCTTCTACGGCCTCCATGCTCAGCCAGCCCTCGGTTTCTCCGGAACGTCTTCCCTTTGCGATTTCGTTCATCAGGCGGATAGTCGCCTGTGTCTTCTCATAATCGTGCATGTCGAGGATGGCGTACTTTCCGCGGCCGTTTTTGGTCAGGAAGACCGGCGAGCCCGCTTCCACGTCTCGCAGGACCTCGGTATAATTTCTCAAATCAGAGATCGGCTTGATGTTCGGCATAAAATCAACTCCCTTCTTCTTTAGTATAGCCGAAATCGCTGTAAAATTCAACAGCAAATTTGCAGCATATGATACAAAAAAAGAACCAGATGACGCGCATCTGGTTCTTTTTTTTGTACGCAGAGAATAAAAACGGCTCAGGAGATCGCATCCACATCCCACTTCATGCGGACGGCGTCGGCGCCGTCGAGGGTGATGCGGAGGGCACCGGCGTTGTCCAGCACCTGCTCCGGGGTGCGGGCACCGCAGAGCACATGCAGACCGGGGATCAGCCGGGCGGTCAGGGCGATGACGAGCTGGGCGGTGGTGCAGTGGTACTTTTCGGTCAGGTCGGCCCACTTGGCCAGCATCTCAATGGCCTGTGCCCGGCGGACGAGCTGGAAGCTGGGGTTCGAGTTCCGGGTGCTGCCTTCGGGGTAGGTGGTGTCCATGGTCACCTTGCCGGTGAGCAGCCCCTGCTCCAAGGGCGAGTAAGCCTGAACGGACACGCCCAGCTCCTTGCAGGTGGGCAGGAGTTGCTTTTCGATGCGGCGGGTCAGCAGACTGTACTTTTCCTGAATAACATCCAACTGGCCGTACTTGCAGTAGCCACGGATGATGTCCGCCGTTACGTTCGAAGCACCGATGGCCCGGATCTTGCCCTGCTCTTTCAGCTTCATCATGGCTTCCACCGTCTCTTCCAGCGGAAAAACGCTGAAATCCGGGCTTTGCCAGTGGGTGTACAGCACGTCCAGATGGTCGGTGCCAAGCCGCTTCAGGCTCTCCTCCACGTCCTCGATGATGCTTTGGGCGGACAGGTCGCGGTAGACCGCGGTGCCGTCCACGACTTTGTGGAGCACCGGCGTCTCATGCCGCCACTCCAGCCCGCACTTGGTGGAGAGCACCACCTTGTCCCGGTCGATATGCTTGAGCGCCTCGCCCACGACCTCCTCGCTGTGATACAGGCCGTAGATGGGGGCGGTGTCTATCCAGGTGATGCCCTGCTCCACGGCAGTCTCGATGGCTTTTACCGACAGGGCGTCGTCGTTGTCGCCCCACCAGCTCCCGCCGCCGATGGCCCATGTCCCCATGCCGAGGAAGGGCACTTCGATGCCGCTCTTTCCGATGCTGATATTCTGCATAGTATCGTCCTCCATGCCAGAAGTGTTCCCCCACTTGGGGGCGGAGTCATTCCGTTTCCGGCATTCTTTGTTGTATTTTTGTTTTTTTATTCAAAAAAAGAGCCGCCATGCAAGGCTCGCCCCGCACAGCAGCTCTTCTGAATCGGTTCAAATATTGCCGAACTCGCTGAGTTTCAGCTCCTCGTTGTGGGTCTCGGCCAGCGGACGGCCCAATCAGAGGTGAACAGCAGCAGGCGGTTGCCCTTCATGTCCTCCGCGGCCTTGGTGTCGCTGGTCAGGTCGAGATCCCGCAGGTTGTAGGTGTCCGGGTCGTTCTGGACCCAGCGCAGCTGCTCGAAGGGGAGCTGCTGCATCCGGATCTCGACATTGTATTCGGTGTTCAGGCGGTACTCCAGCACTTCCAGCTGCAGCACGCCGACGACGCCGACCACGACTTCCTCCATGCCGCCGCCGACTTCGCGGAAGATCTGGATGGCACCTTCCTGTGCGATCTGCTCCATGCCCTTCACGAACTGCTTGCGCTTCATGGTGTCCTTCTGCTCGATGCGGGCGAAGTGCTCCGGCGAGAAGGTAGGGATGCCGGCGAACTCGACCTTCTTCTTGCCGGTACACAGGGTGTCGCCGATGGAGAAGATGCCCGGATCGAACAGGCCGATGATATCGCCCGCATAGGCCTCATCGACGATGGCGCGGTCCTGCGCCATCAACTGCGTGCCGGTGGCCAGCTTGATGTTCTTGCCCTCCTGCACATGGTAAGCTTCCATGCCGCGCTCGAACTTGCCGGAGCAGATGCGCATGAAGGCGATGCGGTCGCGGTGGGCTTTGTTCATGTTGGCCTGAATTTTGAAGATGAAGGCCGAGAATTCATCGCGGCAGGGGTCCACCGACTCCCCGGTCAGGCTGTCCACACGGGCCAGCGGGGTCGGGGGTCAGGCGGAGGAAGTTTTCGAGGAAGGGTTCGACGCCGAAGTTGGTCAGCGCAGAACCGAAGAAGACGGGGCTGAGCTCGCCGCGCAGCACCTTGTCCAGATCAAATTCCTCGGCGGCACCGTCCAGCAGCTCGATCTCGTCCACCAGCTGCTGATGCAGATAGGGGGTCAGCAGCTCGTCCAGTGCGGGATCTCCCAGCTCGGCCTCGGTCTCATCGACCTTCTTGACGCCGTTGGCGCGGCCGTCGCTGGAGAAAGCCAGCACCTTGCGGGTATTGCGGTCGAACACGCCCTTGAACTCCTTGCCGCAGCCGATGGGCCAGTTCATCGGGTAGGTCTTGATGCCAAGGATCTCTTCGATGTTCTCCATCAGCTCGAAGGGGTCGCGGGCTTCGCGGTCCATCTTGTTGATGAAGGTGAAGATGGGGATGTGGCGCAGGGTGCAGACCTTGAACAGCTTGATGGTCTGGGCCTCGACGCCCTTGGCCGCGTCGATGACCATGACGGCGGAGTCCGCTGCCATCAGGGTGCGGTAGGTATCCTCCGAGAAGTCCTGATGGCCCGGCGTATCCAGAATGTTGACGCACTTGCCCGCGTAGTTGAACTGCAGCACCGAGGAGGTGACGGAAATACCGCGCTGCTTCTCGATGTCCATCCAGTCGGACACGGCGTGCTTGGCGCTCTGCTTGCCCTTGACGGAGCCTGCCTGATTGATGGCTCCACCGTACAGCAGCAGCTTTTCGGTGAGCGTGGTCTTACCGGCGTCGGGGTGGCTGATGATTGCAAACGTCCGACGGCGCTCGATTTCTTCACGATTTGTCATAGATAGTAGATTCTCCTATACGGATAAAACTCCTTCAGTCTCGCATTCGCTCGACAGCTTCCTCTGAGAGGGAGCCTTTCACGCTGCGGAAAAGCGAAAGCCTCCCTCCTTGAGGGAGGTGGCATCGCGCAGCGATGACGGAAGGAGTTTGCTTTTGCACATACGCATTCTATTCTATCCGAAAACGCGTGATAATGCAAGACTTTTCTCATTTTTTCAGCACAAAGCAGGGCAGCGGGGCGGTTTCGGCCCAATTGGCGAAGCCGCACACGAGGACGGTGCAGCGGCTGAGGGGCAGCGCGCGCATCCAATTCAGGATCTCGGTCTTCTCGTCCGAGCCGATGACCCGCCCGCTGTACAGGATGGCACTGAGCACCCCGCCGGGCCGCAGCGCATCGAGGGCCGCTTCCAGCGCGGGGATGCTGCTGGACGCATGGGAGAACACGTTGTGGTCCGCCCCCGGCAGCCAGCCGAAGTTGAACATCACCGCATCCGCCGTGCCGGGGGTGACATACTGTAAGAGGTTTGCGTGGCTGTCGCAGTGGAGTTCTGCCGAAAGGCCCTTGGCCGCGAGGTTCCTTTCGGTGGAGGCAATGGCTTCCGGCTGGATGTCAAAGCCCAGCACCCGGCCCTCTTTCCCGGCCAGTCGGCAGAGGAAGGCCGTGTCGCCGCCGTTGCCGCAGGTGGCGTCCACCAGCAGCTTCGGCTCTGCAAGGCGGGAGGTCAGAAAGTCCTGCACGAACTTCACCGCCGTCAGGTCCGGGGTGCGGCGGCGGCAGAGCTGCGCCCCCTCCGCCCGGAAGCCGAACTTCTCCCAGAACGCCCGCTCCCCTTCGTCCCCCGGCAGCGGGGCTGTGAAGACGGTGGCTGTCTCCTTGTCATAACCGCCGAAGCGGCGCAATACTTCTTTTAACAGGTAGGAGCCGTAGCCTTTTTCGCCGCCATTCTGGTACAATGGTAAGCAGCGTGAGCGCGCCCCCTGCGCCGTTTCGGTCACTTCGCACCGGCCCACGGCGGTCTTTTTTTCCTCATAAAGGTCGAACCCGCCCGGAATCTCAGCCAGTTTCATCGAAAGCCTCCTGTTTTTTACGACCTTATTTCACACATTCTTCACCCGCTCAGCGATTCGTTTTCACAATTAGCGGCTACAATAAAGCCAGTTCAAAGGAAGTGCGGCTCCCGCACCCATCCCCGAACCGATTCCCTTTAGAAAGGATGTTGCACCATGGATAATGAAAACAAATGGGAATACGATTATTCCTCTGCAAATAGTTCGTCCGGGGAGACCGGATACCCCAACGTCGGCTCCTCCGGCATGAACACCGCCAACACGGCGGGCACCTACGGCGAGGCTTCCCCGCCGCCGACCCGGAACCCGCTTCGGCGGGCGGCAATGGCGGGGCCACGCCCCCTCCGGCAGACCCGGCTCCCCGCGCAGAGAACGCGAAACCCGCCAAAAAGCCCCGCAAGAAGAACGGGGCCAAGGTCGCCCGCAGCGCCGTTGCTCTGGTGCTGGCCGCGGCCATGGGCTTTGCGGGCGGCTTCGTGGGCGCACGATCCAGCAACGCGGGCAGCAAGGTGGTCATCCAGCAGGTCGAGCGCAGCTCCGATTCCTCCAGCGGTTCCGCCGCCGGCACCACCGTCTCCTCCAACGGCATGACCACCGCACAGGTGGCTGAAATGGTCAGCCCCAGCGTCGTGGTCATCACCACGGAGCAGGTCGTCTACTCCCAGTGGTCGTGGTACGGCCAGAGTCAGGTCGAGTCCGGCGCGGGCAGCGGCGTCATCATCAGTTCGGATGGCTACATCCTGACCTGCGCCCACGTCGTTTCCGGCGCTTCCCAGATCACGGTGACCATCGGGGATACCGATTACACCGCTACCGTCGTGGGTGAGGACGACACCAGCGATGTTGCCGTGCTGAAGATCGACGCCACCGGCCTGACCCCGCCGCCACCGTCGGCGACAGCGACGGCCTCGCCGTGGGCGACAATGTCCTCGCCGTGGGCAACCCGCTGGGTGAGCTGGGCGGCACCGTCACCAGCGGCATCGTCAGTGCATTGAACCGCAGCGTGACCATTCAGGGCACCAGCTCCACCAACACCATGTCTCTGGTCCAGATGGATGCTTCCGTCAGCCCCGGCAACTCCGGCGGCGGCCTGTTCAACATGAACGGTGAGCTCATCGGTCTGGTCAACGCCAAGTCCTCCAGCTCCGACGCCGAGGGTCTGGGCTTCGCCATCCCCATCAATGACGCCATCAAGGTGGCGCAGGATCTGCTGGAGAACGGCTACGTCTCCGGCCGGCCCTACATGGGCATCACCTACCTTGCCGTTACCGATGCCCAGACGGCCGCGCAGCTGAACGTCAGCGCCTACGGCGTCTACGTCGTGGACGTGGTGCAGGGCGGCCCCGCTGATAAGGCGGGCCTCAAGGCCGGCGACCGCATCGTGAGCATCGACGGCACCGAGATCGCCCAGAGGGACGACCTTGGCACCCTGATCCAGCAGCACACTGCAGGCGACACGTTGTCCATCACCGTGGCCCGTGACGGCCAGATGCAGACCGTTTCCCTGACGCTGGGCGAAAAGAACACCTCCACCAATGCACAGGCGGCTCAGCGCTCGGCCAACGACTAAACCATTTTCCACGCCGCAAGGCAGGATCAAGTTTTGATTTCTTTCTTCTCGGAAAAGCCCCTGACCGGCACCCAGAACGCCGGTCAGGGGCTTTTTTTCTGTCACACCAAACCGAAGATGGTGGCGCTGACCGGGGCCAGCACGGCTTGGCCCTGCACCACCCGGCTGCTGCCCCGCCACAGGCTCGATGAGGTGCCGTCGCTCAGCAGCTTCCAGTTCCCGCCGGGGAGCCAGACCCGCTGCTCTTCCTCGGTGGGGTTATAGTAGACGCAGAGCGCCCCCCACCACGCACCGTCGCCGGGGGCTGCGGGCAGCCGCCAGCCCACCAGCGGCTGCTCCAAGTTGAAAAAATTCAATGGCGCTGGGGCTGGCTTTGTCCACTGCCCCCAGCCGGGGAAGGCTCCCCGCAGCCCGATGAGGCCCCGGTAGTAATCCACAAGGCTGTGGAACTGCTCGGCCCGCTTCCAGTCCAGCCGGTTCAGCGCCGGGGAGGAGCGGTAGCTGTTGCCCTGCCCTTTTTTGGTGCGGGCAAACTCCTCGCCCGCCTGCCAGAAAGGCAGCCCCATGCTGGTGAGGTAGATGCCCGCCGCCAAGCGGTTCTGGGCCAGCGCAGCCTTGTCCACCGCACGAAACTCCGGGCGCTCGTACCGCACCATCAGCAGCTTGTCCCACAGGGTGAAGTTGTCGTGGGCGGAAACGTAGCTCACGATCTGCCCCGGCGTGTGGGGCGGGAACTTGTCGCTGCGGCACCACGCCGCCACCGCCCCGCCGATATCCCAGAAACTGCCGGGTCTGCCTTCCACGTAGCCCGGTTCCCGCGCGTTGAAGCAGCCGCCCTTGATGGCGTCACGGGTGTCGTCGCAGAAGATGCCGATCCGGTCGTTCAGCATGGCGAGGTTATTTTTGTTGGCCTCGTACCGGCGCAGGGCACTTCCGCCGCCCTGCCACGGCTCGCCGTACATCAGGATATCCCGCCCGCCGGGGAGCTTGTCCAGCTCGGCCCGCAGCAGGTTCATGGTCTCCACATCGTACAGGCCCATCAGGTCGAACCGGAAGCCGTCGATGTGGTATTCCTGCGCCCAGTAGAGGATGGAATCGATCATATACCGCCGGGCCATGGGCCGCTCGCTGGCGAACTCGTTGCCGCAGCCGCTGCCGTTGGAAAAGCTGCCGTCCTCGTTCTGGCGGAAATAATAGAGCGGCACCACCCGGTTCAGCACATTGTCTGCGCGGTACATGTGGTTATACACCACGTCCATCACCACGCCGATGCCCGCCGCGTGGAGGGCTTGGATCATCTGCTTGCACTCCCGCACCCGGACTTCGCCGCGGGCGGGGTCGGTGGAGTAGCTGCCCTCCGGCACATTGAAGTTGGCGGGGTCGTAGCCCCAGTTGTACTGCCGGGTCAGCGGGCGGCTCTCGTCCACGCTGCCGAAGTCAAAAATGGGCATCAGCTGCACATAGCTCACCCCCAGCCGCTTGAGATAGTTCAGGCAGGTGGGGTGGATGCCGTCGCCGTTCAGGGTCGTGCCCTGCTGGGTAAAGGCCAGAAATTTGCCCCGCCATGCGTTGCGCACGCCGCTGGCAGCGTCCTGCGAGAAGTCCCGGACGTTGACTTCCCAGACGCTCCGCTTCGCCGCCGGGATGGCCGGTCGGCGGTCGTGCTCCCAGCCGGGCGGGTCGGCGCGGGCGGTGTCGAGGATCATGCTCCGCTCCCCGTTCACCCCCCGCCGCGCGGGCGTAGGGGTCGGCGGCGGTGCAGCTGCCCCACTCGGTCGTCACCGTGAAATTATAGTAGCGTCCGTGCTGGTCGCCGGGCAGATAGACGCCCCAGACCCCCTGCCCCCACGGGCTGAGGGGCAGCGTGCCAATGCAGACCCCGCCGCCGCCTTTTCGGTAAAGGTTTACGCTGACCGATTGAGCCGTGGGGGCCCACAGCCGCAGATGGGTGCCCGCCGGGGCATATTGGGCCCCAGCGGCCCCTGATAGCCGTTCTGCCGCGCAAAGTCCTCGCTTTCAAAGACCGTCTTCCACTGTGCTGAAGTCATAACGTCATCCTCACTCTTGCCAATTTGATTTAAGTGTAACGAACTTTTGTGCGGTTTGCAAGAGTTTCCTTGCAAAAGGGCGCGCGGTACACTATACTGGAGCAAAACGATGTACGGAGGGGACGACATGGCATACACTGACGATTGGGAATCTTTGATGAACGGCGTCTTCGGGCCGGGCGGCAAGTTCAAGACGGCGCCCACCGCACCCGCCCCGAAACCGAAGCAGCCCGGCGGCCTGAACGATCTGAACGCGGCCCTGCTGGAGCAGCAGAAAAAGCTGGACGCGATGCTGAAAGCCCAGTCCGCCCAGATCAAGACGCAGGACACCGCCACCGAAGCCGCTCTCGCCGACAGCCGCCAGATGCTGCGGGATATGGAGAACGACGGGCTGCTGGTCAAGGGCACTGTGGACACAAAGCCCGAACATCTGGGCAGCTTCGAGGGGCTGGCCGACGAGGTCAAGCAGACCGTGCTGGGGCAGGACGCCTTTGTGGAGAGTGTCGTCCGGGCCATGCGCCGCCCCTTCGTGCTGGGCACCGAGGCACCGGCGGCCCGGAACGTCATCCTGCTGTGGGGCGGCACCGGCACCGGGCGGCACTTCACCCTTGAGGAAACGGCCCGCTGCATGGCCGCCCGCGGGCTGCTGAAAAATGACAGCATCGCCACCCTCGACCTTTCGCTCTACGCGAACCCCGGCGCGGAGAAGCTGTTTTTGCAGGACCTGTACGCCGCCCTCCACGCCCCCGGCGAGATTCTGGTCTTTGAGCACTACGAAAGCTGCTATCCCGGCTTTCTGAAGACCCTTTCCGACCTTGCGGTCAAGGGCAGCGCCCCGCTGTCCAGCCGGTATCTCGTCAACCGGGAGGGCATCCTTGTGGACGCCGGGACCGCGCTGGCTCCCAGCGCGGTGAGCCGCCTTGACCCCTGCGGCAAGTATCTCATCTTCTTCTCGAACAAGGGCCGCGCCGCGCTGGCGGACAAGTTCGGCGCGGGCATGGTCGCGGCGCTGGGCGATGTCTGCGAGACCACCGCCTACGCGCGGGAGGATCTTACCGCCCTCGCGGCCCAGCAGTTGAACGCGCTGGCCCAGAAGGTCACCGCCCGGCTGGGCCTGACCCTCGCCGCCGGAGTCGATGTGCGGGATCACGTCGCCGCCCAGTGCACACCCCAGAAGGGGGCCGCCGGGCTTTCCGGCTGCTGTGACCGCATCTTCCGGGCTCTGAGTGAATACTGCCTCCAGACCGACAAAAAGCTGACCGGCACCGTCACCCTGACTGCCGCGCCGGAGGGGCTTTTCTTCCGCCTGAACGACGCCGCCCCCGCCCCCCTGTTCGACCTGCTGCCCGCCGCCTACACCGGCGCGCTGGACGAGATCAAGGCCGAGATCTCGGAGCTGGTGGGCCTTGCCCCGGTCAAGGAATACGTCTTCGGTCTGGCCGATAATCTCCAAGTCCAGCAGCGCCGCGCCGCCGCCGGGATGAAGACGACCAGCCTTTCGATGCACATGATCTTCACCGGCAACCCCGGCACCGGCAAGACCACCATCGCCCGCTTGGTGGCCAAGTACCTCAAAGCCATCGGTGCCCTCAAGGGCGGGCAGCTCGTGGAGGTGAGCCGCGGCGACCTCGTGGGCCGCTACACCGGCCACACCGCCCCGCTGACGAGCAGCGTCATCGAGAGCGCCCTCGGCGGCGTCCTCTTCATTGACGAAGCCTACAGCCTCTACCGGGGCGAGCAGGACAGCTTCGGCCTCGAGGCCATCGACACGCTGGTGAAGGGGATGGAAGACCACCGCGACGAGCTGGTGGTCATCCTTGCGGGCTACACCAAAGAGATGGAGACGTTCCTGACCGCCAACAGCGGCCTTGCCAGCCGCTTCCCGAACAAGATAGAGTTCCCGGACTATACTGCCGACGAATTGTTGCAGATCACCCACGTCCTCGCCAAGAGCAAGGGCTACACCCTCGCCGAGAGCTGCAACGAACCCCTGCGCAGTTATTATGCCCGCCGGCAGACCGCCGATGCCCGCACCGCCGGCAATGGCCGCTTGGCCCGCAACACGCTGGAAAAAGCCATCTTCCACCAGAGCCGCCGCCTCGTCGCCGAACCCGCCGCCGCGCTGGATGTGCTCCTGCCGAGCGATCTGGAATTGGAAGAGTGAGTAACAAAAAATGGACCGCAACGCGGTCCATTTTTTGTTTCAGGTATGTTCTTTTGCCAATTGTTCGGCCAGCCGCTTCATCCCGGCCCGGACTTGTTCCGGGGCGGTGATCTCCACTTTGCCGCCAAAGCCCGCCACCCAGCCGTAGAAGGGTTCGCTGACACAGATGGGGACGTCGAAGTGGAAATGACCGTCCTCTTCGGGCAGGAAGAGGGGTGACGCGCCGAAGCGCTCCCGCATGGCGTCCTCCAAGCCCGCCGCGCACCGCAGGGTGACGCGGGCTTCGGGGCCGCCGTACATGCTGAAATGCTTTTTCAGGTAGGCGGGCAGGTCGAAGTCCGCAAACTCCGCCTTGCCCCGGCGGGGTTCGTCCAGCACCCGGACGCCGGACATCTTGTCCACCCGGTAGTGGCGGATGCCCACCGGCTCCTTTTCGTCCTGATAGGCGATGAGGTAGTAGCAGCCGTTCTCCCACGCCATCTGCCACGGGCTGATGGCCCGCTTTTCGGGGCGGCCCACCTTTTTTGTAGTGGAACTCCACCATTTTCCCGGCGTTGATGGCCTCGTGCAGCGCGTCCACGCTGTAGAGCAGGCTCTTGCTGTCGGTCTTGGGGCGGCCGTCCACATAGACCTGCCGCTGGAGCTGGCTGCCCTCGTAATTGGAGCAGAGCTTTTCCAGCTTTCGGATCAAGCGGCGGCTCGTGGCGCTGGACACCACCCGGCTGGCCTGTACGGCGTCTACCAGCAGCTTGAGCTCCGCGAGGTCGAACATCCGGCTGGCCATGTAGTAGCCGCCGCCGCGCCCCCGCAGCAGCCGGATCTCATACCCCAGCGCGTTGAGGGCGTCGATGTCGCTGTACACGCTCTTGCGCTCGCAGAGGATGCCCTGCTGTTCCAGCAGCCTGACCAGCTGGGGCACGTTCAGCAGATGGTTTTCGTCGGTCTGGGTCTCAAAGATGCGCAAAAGCGCGAGCAGCTTGGATTTCTGGCCTTCCTGCTTGGGCATACAAACACCTCATTCGGGGAGCTTTTTGTCGAACGCCGCGCGGCGCCGGGTGGACAGGCGGAACATCTCTTCGAGCTTTTTCGCGGTCGCCCGCCACCAGCGCGTTGCGCAGTGCGCCGAGCGCCGCGTCGAACTGGTCGATCTCGGAGATGAGGTTTTCCTTGTTCCAGAGGAACAGCTCCGCCCACATTTTATCGTTGATGCGTGCGATACGGGTCAGGTCACGGAAGGAGTCGCCCGTATATTCGCACAGAGAGGTATTGTCGTTGGCGCACATCAGGCTGACGGCGATGGCGTGGCACAGCTGGCTGACGTAGCCGATCATCTTATCGTGCTCTTCCACGGTCAGGGTGCAGATGTGCTTGAATCCCAGCACCTCGGCCAGTTCCTTCGCCCACGCGATGCCCGCCGGGGTGTTCTTCTCCGTGGGGGTGATGATAAAGTTCGCCGGGGCGAAGTTCACCTCCGCCGCGTGCTCCACGCTGGAAGTCTCCCGCCCCGCCATGGGGTGACTGGCGATGAACTCCACACCGTCCGGGCAGAGGGCCTGCACCGGCTCCACAAGGCCGGTCTTGACGCCGGACACATCCGTGAAGATGCAGCCGGGCTTGAGGAGGGCGCCGTAGGTCTTGAACCACTCGATCAGGGCCGTGGGGTAGAGGCCGAAGATGATATGGTCGGCCTCCCGCACAAGATCCTCAAAATCGTGGGTCTTGCCGCGGACGATGTAGCCCTGATCCAGCGCATACTGCAAATGGCCCTCGCTGCGGTTGATGCCGTCCACATGGAACCCGGCCTTGGTCAGCTCCAGCGCGTACTTGCCGCCCAGCAGACCCAGACCCACAACGAGATAACGCTTTGTTTTATCCAACATCCTGTACCTCCGCGCCCAATGGCTTGATGGCTGTAAAGAAATTCGGCCAGCTCTTCGTGACGGCCTCGGCTTCCGCGATGGGCAGCTTCAGCCCCGCCGCCAGCGCCAGCACCGCAAGGCTCATGACGACCCGGTGGTCGTTGTGGCCGGAAAGGACTTTGCCCGGCGCATGGAGCGCCCCGGCGCAGCCTGTGATGGTGATGGTGCCGCCCTCGCTGGACAGCACCCCGCCGCACTTGCGCAGTTCCACCTCCATGGCCTCGATGCGGTCGCTTTCCTTGATGCGGAGGCGCTCCGCGTTCCGGATGACCGTCGTCCCCTCGCACAGCAGCCCCAGCACCATCAGCACGGGGCCGAGGTCCGGGCAGTCGGCAAGGTCGATGTCGGTGCCGTGGAGCGGCGCTTGTTCAAAGACGATGCCCGCCGCCGTGGGGGTGAACTTTGCCCCGCAGCGGCGCAGGATATCCAGAATGGCGGCGTCGCCCTGCAATGTCTTCTCGGCAAGGCCGGTCAGGGTCACCCCGCCGGCCACGGCCCCCAGCACCGCCGGGAACGCGGCCTGACTGTAATCCCCCTCCACGGTGTAATCACAGGGGTGGTATTCCTGCCCACCGGAGATCTCCAGCGTCGTTTCGTCCAGCCAGCGGCTCTCCACACCGAAGGCGGCTTGGACCGCGCGGGTCATGTCGATGTAGCTGCGGCTCTCCACCGGCGGCAGCAGACGGAGGGTGCTGGTCCCCGCCAGAAGCGGCAGCGCGAACAGCAGCCCGCTGATGAACTGGCTGGACACATTGCCCGCCAGCGTGTAATCCCCGCTGGAAAGGCGTCCTTCCACGGTCAGGCCGGAAGGCGTCTGCTCAAACCGCAGCCCCTTGGCCCGGTAAAGTTCTTCATATACTGACTGGGGCCGCTCCATCAGCCGCCCCCGGCCCACAAAGGTGATTTCTTGGCCGGTCAGGCTGGCCAGCGGGATCAAAAAGCGCAGGGTGCTGCCGCTCTCGCAGCAGTCCACCGGGGCCGAAACGGGCCGAAACTGCCCCAGCCCCTCCACCACGGCGTCGTTTTCGCCGGTGGTGACGCGGGCGCAGAGCTGGCCCGCCGCCGCGAGGGTCGCCGCAATGTCCTTGCTGAATTCGAGGTTGCGGATGTGGGAAGTGCCCTTTGCCAGCGCCGCACAGAGCACCGCCCGGTGGGCCATACTCTTGCTGGGGGGCGCGGCAATGGCTCCCCCGATTTCTTGCGCGCGTTCTACTGTTACGATCATCTTACATATCCCGCCCGATGGCCCATGCGACCTGACGGCACTTTGCCATGGCCTGTGCAAAGGCATCCGGGGTCAGGCACTGGGCACCGTCGCTCCATGCGTGGCGGGGGTCGTAGTGGACTTCCACTTCCAGACCGTCGGCACCGGCGGCCACGGCAGCGATCATCATCGGCTCCACGAGGTTCGACTTGCCGGTGGCGTGGCTGGGGTCCACGATGACGGGCAGATGGGTCTTTTCGTGAATGATGGGCACAGCGGAGAGGTCGAGGGTGTTGCGGGTGTACTTCTCGAAGGTGCGGATGCCGCGCTCGCAGAGGATGACCTGCTCGTTGCCGCCCGCCATAATATACTCGGCGCTCATGATCCACTCTTCGATGGTGTTGCACAGGCCGCGCTTGAGCAGCACCGGCTTGTGCATCTTGCCAACGGCCTTCAGCAGCTGGAAGTTCTGCATGTTGCGGGCACCGATCTGCACCACGTCCACGTACTCTTCAAATTCGGGGATGCGGTCCTCGCTCATCAGCTCGGAAACGATGGGCAGACCGGTGGCCTCGCGGGCCTTTACCATGTCGAGGATGCCCTCGGTCTCAAGGCCTTGGAAGGAGTAGGGAGAGGTGCGGGGCTTGTAAGCACCGCCGCGGAAGAGGGCTGCGCCGCCCGCCTTGACGCTCTGGGCGATGCGCAGGGCCTGTTCCTCGCCCTCGATGCTGCAGGGGCCCGCCATGACGGCGATCTTCTCCTTGCCGCCGATCTTGACGCCGCCGCAGTCGATGACGGAATCGGCCGGGTGGAACAGGCGGTTCGCGCGCTTATAGGGCGCGGAAACGCGGGTCACGTTGTCGATCCACGGGTTCGCGAGGACATCGCGCTCGTCGATCTTGGTGGTGTCGCCCACAAGGCCGAAGACGTTGTAATCCTTGCCGGTGATGAGGGTGACATCGAGGCCCTGCTTCTCGAAGCGGTCCACGATCTTTTCCAGTTCTTCCTTGGGGGTGCCTTTTTTGGTGGAGATGATCATCTTCGTTCGTCCCTTTCCCTTTTTGATCTTTTTTCCTCTAAAAGCTCCCACTCTGGGGGAGCTGGCGCGGAGCGCCTGAGAGGGCTATTGTACCATATGCGATTGTGCACTGCCGTCCAGCCGGAGCAGCTGCACAAGATAGCTGCACGCATGAAGATAGCCGCTGATGCCCTCGCCCGCGAACCGGCCCTGACAGCCGAAGGAGACGACGTCCGTGTTCCGGAAGGATTCACGGCCGCTGGGGTCATGGAGCATCACTTCCACGGCGGGCACGCCGCACAGCTGCAATGCTTCAAGGATGGCCACGCTGTAATAGGCGTAGCCGCCCGGATTGATGATGATGCCGTCGGCGCGGCCAGCCGCCGACTGGATCTCGTCGATGATGTCGCCCTCGTGGTTCGACTGGAAGAAGTCCGGCTCGATGCCCATCTGCTGACAGCAGACGTCCAGATAATCCAGCAGGGCGTTGTAATCGATCTCGCCCTCCACGCCGGGTTAGGTGAACCGGGCCATGTTGACGTTGGGGCCGTTAATGAACAAAAATCGCATCCAGTGCCTCCAGTGCCGCCGCCACGGCATCCGCAGCGGTGGTCTTGTTCGGGATGACCGCATCCGCCGCCGCAAGATAAAGCGGGCGGCGCTGGGCTTCCATTTCTTTCAGCGCGTCGGTGCTGCTGGAGAGCGGACGCCCGCCGCCCACCGCAAGGTCTTCCAACGGGCGGTCGATGAAGAGCACCACGCCGTTCTGGCGCAGAGCCCGCAGATTTTCGGGCCGCTTGACGACGCCGCCCCCGCAGGAGAGCACCTGACGGCCCTCCTTGGCAAAGCGGGCGGTCTGCTCCGTTTCCTTGGCGCGGAACCCGTCCTCGCCCTCGGCGGCGAAGATGTCCGGGATGCTGCGGCCCTCGGCCTTGACGATCTCCTCGTCGAGGTCCACGAACCGCTTGCCCAGTTTCTCGGCCAGTGCGCGGCCGATGGTGGTCTTGCCGGAGGAGGGCATCCCGATGAGGGCCACGTTCAGCTGCTCTCTGCGGAGCGCCGCCGTGATGGTGCGGATCTCGCCGGGAGCATCGTCGAACTTGCGGTCGAGGAAGCATTCCGCCGCATACACGGCCTGTGCCACCAGCATTTCGAGGCCGCCCACGGCCACCGGCACCCCGGCTTCCTCGGCGCGGAGAATGAGTTCGGTCTTATCCGGGTTGTAAACTACATCGAGGACGGCTTCCAGCCCCGGCATGGCCGCCACGTCCAGATTGCAGACGCCGACGTTCGGGTACATGCCCGCCGGGGTGGTGTTGATGACGATCTGCGCCCCGCTGTGCACCGCTTCCGCATAGGAAAGCTCCCCCTTTGCGGGGTCGGGGTTCCGGCTGACGGTCAGCACCTTGGCCGCGCCCTTGTCCTTCGCCACCGCGCTGGTGGTGTTGTGGGTGCCGCCGGTGCCGAGGATCAGCACGGTCTTGCCCGCAAAATCCACTCCATGCGCATCGGCGAGGTAGGCGAAGCCGAGGTAATCGGTGTTGTAGCCGCAGAGCAGACCGTTTTTGTTCACCACGGTGTTCACGGCCCCGATGGCCTTGGCGCGGGGGTCGATATAGGAGCAGTATTCCATGACCAGCCGCTTATAGGGGATGGTCACATTGATGGCCCTGAACTGCCGCTTCTGCAAAAAGGTCCGTGCCTCGGCCTCAGTGGGCAGGGGGCACAGGTCATACCGGTAGCCGCAGAGCATCTCGTGGATGATCTTCGAGTACGAGTGACCGAGCTTTGCGCCGATGAGTCCGTATTCCATTTACAGCTCCTCCTTGCGATAGCTTGTGGGGTGCTCCATCCACGCCATGCCGTACTTGGCAGTCAGCAGGTCGCCGACGGCCAGCGCCGCCGCACAGGTCTGCACGATGGCGGCGCGGGGCACGATGCAGGGGTCGTGGCGGCCCTGAATGGAGAGTTCCGCATTCTGTTTTGCAATATAATCCACGGTGTCCTGCTGTTTATAGATGCTGGGCGTCGGCTTGACCACGGTACGGAAGACCACGGGCATCCCGTTGGAGATGCCGCCGTTCAGCCCCGCGTTGTGGTTGGTGGCCGTCACGACTTTGCTCCCCTTCATCCGAAAGGGGTCGTTGGCTTCGCTGCCCTTTTGGTCGGCGAAGCCGAAGCCGGTGCCGAACTCGATGCCCTTGACGGCGGGGACCGAGAAGGCCATGTGGGCGATCTCGCTTTCCACGCTGTCGAAATAGGGTTCGCCGACGCCCGCCGGGAGGCCGAGGATGGCGGTCTCAAGGATGCCGCCCACACTGTCGCCCTCGCTGCCCGCCGCGCGGATGGCAGTCTTCATGGGCTCCTCGGCGTCCGCATCCAGCAGCGCGAAGCCGTCGCTTTGATTCAGCAGGGCCTCAGCCTGTGCGGCCAGCGCCGCCGGGTCGTTCAGGGCGAGGGGTGTCGGCCACCCCGGCGCACCGGCCGATGTGGGTCACGATCTCGATGCCCGCTCGTTCCAGCGCCTCCAGCACGATGCCGCCGCCCGCCACGAGGGCCGCCGTGATCCGGCCGGAAAAGTGCCCGCCGCCCCGCGCGTCCTGAAAGCCGTGGTATTTGGCATAGGCCGTATAATCCGCGTGGCCGGGGCGGAGCAGGTCGGCGGTCTTGGCGTAATCGCCGCTGCGGGTGTTCTGGTTTTCGATCATCAGGGCGATGGCGGTGCCGGTGGTCCGGCCGTTCAGCACGCCGGAAAGGAACTGGATCTCGTCCGCTTCCACGCGGGGGGTGGAAAGCCCGTCGCCCCGCGCCCGGCGCTTGTCCATGCAGAGGGCGAGGAATTCCTCGTCCACGGGCACGCCCGCCGCCATTCCATCCAGCACGGCCCCGATGGCGCGGCCATGGCTCTCGCCGAAGATGGTCAGGGAGAGGTTGGAGCCAAACGTGTTCTTCATGGTCATTCCTCCATGCCCAGCAGGGGCGCAGCCCCTCCACCGGGATGGTCTCGGCGCGCCAGCAGCCAAGGCCGGGCACCTTGATGATGGTGATCTGCCCGTCCTGTGCTTTTTTGTCGTGCAGCATCTCGGCCAGCACCTTTTCCTTATCGTAGGCGGTGCGCAGGGGCAGCCCCAAGCGGCGGTAGACCGCCCGCACCCGCTTTTGCAGCGCCTTCGACTCGATCATCGGCAGCATCCCCAGCGCCACGCACTCGCCGTGGAACAGGCCCACGGTGCGGCGGCCCTTGATGCCCTTGACGGCCTCGATGCCGTGGCCGATGGTGTGGCCGAAGTTCAGCGCCTTGCGCATTCCGCGCTCCGTCTCGTCCTGCTCGACGATGTTCTTCTTGAACCGGAGGCTGCGGTAGATGATCTCGTTGATCTGGCCGTCGATGTCGCCCTTCTCAAAAATGGCAAACAGCTCCGGGTCGGCCAGAAGGCTGGCCTTGACCGCCTCGGCCAGACCGTTGATGTACTGGCGGCGGGGCAGGGTGGCGAGGGTGCTGGGGTCCACGATGACCAGCCTGGGCTGCCAGAATGCGCCCACGATGTTCTTGGTATCCCCCAGATCCACAGCCGTTTTGCCGCCGATGGAGGAGTCGATCATGGAAAGGGTGGTAGTGGGGCAGTTGATGAAGTCGATGCCGCGCATGTAGATGGAAGCGGCAAATCCGGCCAAGTCGCCGACCACGCCGCCGCCCACGGCCACCACAAGGTCGCCCCGGCCCATGTGAAAGTCGAGCATCTGTTTCAGCACCGTTTCCAAAATTTTGAAGCTCTTGCTGGCTTCGCCCTGCGGCACGGTGATGATGACGGCATCGCGGCACTGATCCGCGACACGCTGGGCGTACTGGGCCGGAACGCCGCTGTCGGTCACGACGGCCACCTTGCGGTCCAGCCGGGCGAACTGATACAGATTTTCCAGCGCGCCGTTCTTCAGGATGATATCATAGCTGCGCTCGCCCAGATTCATGGTGAGCTTGGTTCCGATAAAGTCGCTCATTTGTTGTACACTCCTAACAGCCGTACCGTGCGGCAGGTATGGTTCAGCTCGCGCAGCAGCAGGCGGCGGTCTCGTCGGCGGTGGGGTCGCCCACCAGCTCGACGTAAAAGTAGTAATCAAAGGGGACGTGGGGCAGCGGGCGGCTCTTGATGGACTCCATATCGTAGCCGCTGGCACCGATGATCTGGATGACCTCCGCCAGCTTGCCGGGCTTGTTGTCCACCGTGAACAGCAGCGAGAACCGGTTGCCCGCCGTGGGCTTTTCCCGGCTGAGGACGATGAAGCGGGTGGTGTTGTCGCCATCCGTGTTGATGCTGGGCACCAGAACCTCCAGCCCGTAGAGGGCCGCCGTCTCCACACTGGCGATGGCCGCCTTGGTCTTATCGCCGCTTTCGGCCACGAATTTCGCGGCCATGGCCGTGTTGGGCATCGCCGTAGCGGGCAGACGGAACTGCTTCAAGAAGGTCTCGCTCTGGGCGATGGCCTGCTGGTGGCTGTACACATGGGTCAGCTCCCCAGATGGGTGCCGGGCAGGACCAGCAGGTTCTGGGAGATGGGCAGGTCGTAGACATCCACGACCCAGAGGTCGGGGTGGTTATAGCACAGATCCAACACCGCCGAAACATCGCCCGCGTGGCTGTTCTCGAAGGGCACGACGCCGTGGGCCGCATCCCCGCGCTCCACCGCATCGAACACTTCGTCCCACGTCGGGAAGCTCACGGCCTCGGCGTGGGGGAAAAGGGCCTTCAGGGCAATGTGGGCAAAGGCGCCCTCCACGCCCTGATAGGCGGCACGGTTTTGGCCCAGCACCTCGGCCTCGTAGTGCTTCGCTACATCCATCATGTTCTGGACATGATCGCGGTAATAGGGGCGCAGGGCCGGGTCCTGAATGCGGGCCTCGGCCTTGTCCAGCACCACCTTTTCCCGCGCGGCGTCGAAGATCGGCAGACCGTGGGCCTGTTTGTATTTGGCAACGGCCAGCACCGCCGCCATCCGCCGCTCAAACAGCGCGGCCAGCTCGGCGTCCACCGCGTCGATCTCGCGGCGGGCTTTGTCCAGTGCGTCCATGGTTCCACATCCTTTGGGTCAAGATTTTGATGATACTGAATCAGTATACCATAACCCGGACACGGACACAACAAGCCCCGCCGCCTTTCAGAGCGGAGTTTTTTTCAGTTGTCGGCTTGGAAAAACAAAAAGACCTCATCTGCATTTAACAGATAAGGTCTCGTCTTTATACAACCTCTCAGTCTCGCTTACGCTCGACAGCTCCCCTAGTAGGGGAGCCTCTGGCGTATCCAGCAAGCTTCATCCGACTGCCAAGGCCTCCCCTATTAGGGGAGGTGGCAATGCGAAGCATTGACGGAGAGGTTTATTTCCTTAAATCTTCAAGGCTCCGCGCCTTCCCGTAATACCGCCCATAGGGGTTGTCGAGGTCGGCGGCGCGGGGCGGGGCAGGAGGCGTTTTTTCCGGGGCAGATGCCGCCGGCAGCCGCCGGGGTGCCCCCGCCTTGCGTTCAACCAAACGGAACCGCATGGCTCATTCCTCCGCGCTTGCCGTCGAGACGGCCCCGGCGGTCAGCTTCTGCCACAGTTCCTCGCCGCCCTTGAGGTTATCGGCGGTGCCGGAATTCCACGCCCCGCGCATCCCCACATAGAACTGCGCCATATACTCCTGACTGTCGCCGCCCTGTGCATGGGTGGTGTCAGCCTGATAGCCGCCGAGATCCAGCCCCGTCAGCACGGGGCAGTCGGTCCATTTGTAGACCATGTTCCACCAGTCGCCGTCGCTGCCGGATCCCGGCAGACCGCCGTCGAGGTAGCGCAGGGTGCCGGTGCTCTCCTCAAAACCCGCCGGGTCATAAAGCAGGAAGACCGAGCTCAAGCCCCCTGCACATCGGCGGCAAGCTTCGTGGTGCCCGCCATGGTCAGGTAGGCCGCGCTCTCGGTCTGGGTATCCTCGTCCGAATAATCCAGCGTGTAGACGTTCAGGGTCACGACCACCTTGCCGTCGCCGTTCAGGTCTTCGCCGAATGGGGCGAGCCGGGTCTGCAGGGCGTTCACGGTGTCCTCCGGCAGGTAGTAGGGGGCCACCACAGCCACATTATAGTCAGCCTTGGTGGTAAAGAAATACTGCCCGATGAAATTGTAGGCCACGAACGCCACGGCGATGCCGATGATAAGAACCCACTTCAGGTTATAGTCCCACCAGTTCGCCCAGCGCTCGCGGCGGGTGTACTGCTTTTCGCGGCGGGGAGCAAGATCGCCGGGGGTAATATCGCGCTCATAACGGTAACTTGCCATAGCTTCCTCTTACAACTCGGCCAGAATGGTCTGGCGGACGGCTTCGGGCAGCTGCTTCTGCTCAGCCTTGCTCATGCCCACGGTCTGAATGGGCGGCAGGATGCGGATGTAGATGGAGCCGGGGGGGTGGCGCGGTTGCCGTTGCCCTCAAACAGGGCGCGGGCACCGGTCACGGCCACCGGAACCACCGGTGCGCCGGTCTTGACGGCGATGCGGAATGCACCGGCCTTGAACTCGCCGGCACCGCCCTCTTCCCCCTTGTAGCGGGTGCCCTCCGGGAAGATGACGAAGCTCCTGCCGCTTTCCACGATGGCAGTGGCATCGTTCAGCGCCTTGACGGAGGCGCGGATGTCGTCCCGCTTGACAAAGACGCAGCCCAGCAGCTTCATCCAGCGGTTGAGCAGGGGGATCTTTTCCAGCTCCTCCTTCGCAAGGATGCCGTGGGGCGCATCCAGCGCCACCAGAAGCAGCGGGATGTCAAAATAGCTGCGGTGGTTGCCGACGAAGACGCAGGGAACCCCCTGCGGGATATTCTCTTTTCCCTCCACGACCAGTTGTGCGCCGGTCACGTTCAGGATGCCCTGACTCCAATGGGGGATGTGCTTGCGAACGATCTGCTCCACGGTGTCCATGTCCCCGGCGGCGAGTGCACGCTCGGCCCGGCGGAGCACACCATAGTGCACGATCATGTACCCGAACAGATACGCAAATAACGCAATCGTGCGAAGAATGCTCACGATACTTTTCCTCCTTCTGGCCTAAAAAGCCATTGTCATTGTACCACACTTTCCACAAAAATGGGAGCGAACACACTTTTTTTTTACAAATGAGGGGCCGGATGGCTTGCAAAATTCACAAAATCCGGGTATATTTATAAGCAGAAAGGTAGCACAATGGGCATTTCTTCCCCCTCGGTGCTGCCGGCCGGGACCAAACAAGAAAGGGTTCGTAACAATATGGGTCTTTTTCCTTCTGCAAATGACTTCCGCAAGGCCGGGCCGGGCGTTGAAAAGGACGCGCCCCGCAAAACGGGCGTGGGCCGCTTCTTCGAGCTGGTGGGCCGCGATATGTCCGGCATGTTCCTCGCAAACCTGCTCACCTGCCTCGGCTTTCTGCCGGTGATCTGTCTGGTGTATGTGGGCTTTCTGATGAACAACCTCACGGTCATGGTGCTCAGCGCCATGGTGGGCGGCATCTTGGCCGGGCCCGCACTGGCCGGCATGTACGACACCGTGCTCCGCGCTTTGCGCGACGAAGCCGGTTACTGGTGGACGACCTACCGCAAGGCCTTCAAGCGGAACTTCAAGTCCGCCATCCTGCCCGGCATCGTCTACTGCACCGTCGTCACCATTCAAATTTTCCTCGTCTACTTCTGCTTCAACATGCTGTACCATGGCACCAACGTCGGGCTGCCCATGTGGGTGGCCACCGTGCTGAATCTGGTGCTGCTGCACATGCTGTTCTCCTACATGTGGCCGCAGGTCGTCCTGCTGGACCAGCCCTTCACCCTGACGCTGAAGAACAGCCTGAACTGCATGATCGCCTTCCTGCCGCACGCACTGGCGTCTTCCATCGTGGCCATCTTGTTCTGGGGCGTCGTGATCCTCTGTATGCCGCTGGGCATCTTCCTGATGCTGATCTTCGGCTTCTGGTTCCAGACCGAGGTCTGCTGCCAGATCGTCTACGGCGACATCGACCGGGTGTTCCACATTGAGGAGAACATCCAGAAGCTGCGGGACGCCGAGCTGGACGCGGCCCTCAAAGAGGAGTACGGCGAGGGTCCGGACGACGACAGCACCCCGAAGCCTGATTTTCTGATTTTTACGCCGAACGCTGGCCGCAAAGGAGAAACGTGCGATGGAACAACGAAATAACCTCGTGTTGCAGGGCACCGAGACCTTCTCCCGCGGCGCGCTGGACAATGTGGCGCTGGAGAGCGGTGCGCTGGTGCTGGACAGCTCCGCCGGGCGGTATCTGCCCTACGGCAGCTACACCACCCCGGAGTTCGCGATGCCGCCCTTCTGCAACCTGAACGTCAGTTGGAACGCCAGCGCCCCCCACAACACCATGGTGGAGGTGCGCTGCCGGGTCTACGCCGGGAACAGTTGGACCGGCTGGATGAGCTTTGGCAAATGGGCCCCGGATTACCCCGCCGCAGCATCAACGCCCAGAGCGACGACGGCGTGATCTTCCTGATGGGAGACACGGTCACGGTCGCCACGCCGGGCGGCGGCACCGGCATCCAGCTCCAAGTCAACCTTTCCACCAACGATGATAAAGCCACCCCCGCCGTCCGGCTGCTGGCCGCAGCGGTCCGCCCTCTGACGTGGGAAAAGCACAGCGGCCATCCGCTGAACCGGCGGCTCTATCTGCCGGAATACTGCCTCTCCGCCCACGACCCCAGCTTCGGCCGGGAGATGGACCTGCCCCTTGTCATGGCGGCTCTGATGAACCGCTGGGGCGAGGACATCCTGCCCGAAGAAGTGGCCTACGCCATGGAGGACAACGCCACCAGCAGCACCGGCAACGCCGCCTTTGCGGCCGCGGCGGCGGGCTGCTGCGGCTTCCCCTGCTGGCAGGCGTGGATGGACCTTGAAGACCTCCGTGCCCAGATCCACGACGACTGTTCCGTCGCCGTCCGGGTCGAGCGCCGGGTGCGGGGCCAGCGCGACCCCGTAGGCATCTGGATGGGGCTGCGGGGCTTCGGCCACGACGACGCCGTGATGGCCGATTTCGTCTTACTGAATGACCCCACTGCAGACAGCGACGGCTCCGTGAACTGCACCATGGCGCTGGCCGATTTCCTGCGCTACTTCACGGGCCGGGCCATCGCTCTGCGGCGCAAGCCGCGGGATATCGCCGCCGACCTGCCCAACCGGGTGCGGTGCGACCTCGCCCGCAAAGAGGACGGCAGCTACTCGTTCGAGCAGCGGGGCCAGCCCGACCCCCTGCCGGAGGATTTTTCCGGCTGGGTGGCCTACACCCTGCACGACGGTGTGGCCCACGCCACCACCGCCCACCGCACCTTCCGCCGGATGGAGCGCACGCCGGAGGGCTGCATCCTCTTCCCGGCGGACCAACTGGCCGCAGGAGGCCGCTGCAGCGTTTACGCTGTGGATCAGACCGGCCGGATGCGGGTGGCGGAAGTCCGCCTCCCCGCGCCCCCCAAACCGGCGGCTCCGCCCGCACCCCCACAGGATCACCAAAGCACCGTGCAGCCGGGTCCGTAAGGCCCCGCTCCGCCAAGCGCTTTTTGGAAGATACACCAAACAATAGGAGGAACGCATTATGGCAAAGACGATCATCACCATTGGCCGTGAGTACTGCACCGGCGGCAACTACATCGCAGAGGATGTTGCGAATGCTCTGGGCATCAAGCTCTACGACAAGGAGCTGATCACTATGGCAGCCAAGCACTCCGGTCTGTCCGAGGAGGCGGTTGCAGCCAGCGAGAAGCGCCACACCCACAGTCTGCTGTACAGCCTGTACACCATGGGCAACGAGCTGCCGCTGGGCGATCAGGTGTTCATCCTGCAGAGCCGCATCATCAAGCAGCTGGCCGAGGAAGGCCCCTGCGTCATTCTGGGCCGCTGCGGTGACTACGTGCTGCGGGAGCGCAAGGATGTGCTGCGCGTCTTCATCTACGCGCCGGTGGAGTGGCGCCGTGAGCTGGCCAAGACCGATCCGCTGGTCAAGGCACACGATGAGAAGGGCATCAAGGAAGAGATCGAGAAGACCGACCGCAACCGCGCTGCCTACTACAACTACTACACCCAGAACCGCTGGGGCGATGCCCACAACTACGATCTGGCCATCAACGCTGCCCTTGGCCGCGAGACCTGCGTCAAGATGATCCTTGACGCTGTGGCTGCCAAGGAAAAGACGATGGAAACCGCCGAAACGTAAGCGGCCAAGCCATTTGGGCCGAAACGCTCAAAAAACAATGATGCTGCGTGGGTAGGGTGCGTTTGCACCCTGCCCATGTTTCAGGCATAGAGAAAATTCGTCAATAAGGAGTAATCGTGGAAACAAAGCAAACAACCTCCCCTGCTGCGCAGGAAAACATCATGGGCACCATGTCCATCAACCCCCTGCTCATCAAACTGAGCGTCCCGATGATGGTCTCGATGCTGGTACAGGCGCTGTACAACGTCGTGGACTCCATCTTCGTGTCCCACGTCAGCGAGAGCGCCCTGACCGCCGTTTCGCTTGCCTTTTCCTTGCAGAACGTCATGATCGCGGTCGGCGTCGGCACCGGTGTCGGCGTCAACGCGCTGCTGTCCAAGAGCCTCGGCGAAAAGGATCAGCACCGCGCCAACAAGACCGCCGAAAACGGCATCTTCCTCGCCTTTTGCAGCTTTGCGGTATTTTTTGTCATTGGCCTGACCTGCATGAAGCCCTACTTCTATGCACAGACCAACGATGCGGAGATCGCCCAGCAGGGCATCCGCTACCTGACCGTCTGCTCGGTGTTCAGCCTTGGCCTGTTTATGCAGACCATGAGCGAAAAGCTGCTGGCCGCAACGGGCCGCACCAACCTGAGCATGTGCAGCCAGCTCATCGGTGCCATCGTCAACATCGTGCTGGATCCCATCTTCATCTTCGGCTACTGCGGTGAAGCCCTTTCCGGCACCACCGGCGCAGCCGTGGCCACCGTCATCGGCCAGTTTTGCGGCGCGGGCGCGGCCATCTTCTTCAACCTGAAGAAGAACCCCGACATCCAGCTCGACTGGCACGGCTTCCGCCCCAGCGCCGATGCCATCAAGCGGATCTACATCGTTGGCCTACCCAGCATTGCGATGCAGTGCGTCGGCAGCGTGATGACCTTCCTGATGAACAAGATCCTGATGGCCTTCTCGGCCACGGCCGTCGCCGTCTTCGGCGTCTACTTCAAGCTGCAGAGCTTCGTCTTTATGCCCATCTTCGGCATGAACAACGGCATGGTCCCCATCATCAGCTACAACTACGGTGCCCGCAGACCTGACCGCGTGAAGAAGACCATCAAGCTGGCCATGTGCTATGCCGAGGGCATCATGCTGATCGGCTTCCTGCTGTTCCAGTTCGCACCGGATAAGCTGCTGAGCTTCTTCGCCGCCAGCGACGCCATGCTGGCCATCGGCATCCCGGCGCTGCGCATCATCTGCCTCCACTTCCTGCTGGCCGGCATGAGCATCATCCTGTCTTCGTCGTTTCAGGCGCTGGGCAACGGCATGTTCAGCCTGATCGTTTCCATCTGCCGTCAGCTGGTGGTGCTGATCCCTGCCGCATGGCTGTTGAGCCAGACCGGCAACGTGAACATGGTGTGGTGGTCCTTCGTCATCGCAGAGCTGGTCAGCGTGGTGATGAGCTTTGCCCTCTTCGCGCAGCTCAACAAGAAGATCATCGCTCCCCTGTACAACTAACAAAACCGAAAGGAACGTGAGCCTTATGGGAAAGAAGTTAAAATGGAACCTCGTGCTGATGAGCATCCTGTATCTGGGGCTGGGCATCTTCTTGCTGCTGGTCCCCGGCACAGCGCTCAACATCGTCTGCTACGCGCTGGGCGGCGTGGTGCTGGCCTGTGCGGCCGTGCAGCTCATCCGCTATTTTGCGGTGGAGCGCGGGGTGTTCCAGAGCCAACTGACCCTGATCTCCGGCCTTGTGTGTCTGGGGCTGGGCGCGTTCCTCATCATCCGCAGCGACATCGTGGTGCGCATCCTGCCCATCGTGTTCGGCCTGTTCGTCATTTTTGACAGCCTTGGCCGCATCCAGAACGCTTTGGAGCTGCGCCGGTGCGAGTATCCGAGCTGGAAGAGCTTTTTGCTGCTGGCGGTGCTCAGCATCGCGCTGGGTGTCATCATGATCGTGGACCCCTTCGGCACCATGGAAACACTGGTCATGGCCATCGGCGTCATCCTGATCGTGGAGGGTTCGCTTAACCTGCTGAGTGCGCTGTACACGGTCATCGCGGTGAAGCGGTTCCTGAAGCTGCACCCGGAGACCCAGTCCATGCTGGAGGCCGTGACGGGCGAGGACCTGAACGGCGACGGCGTCATTGCGCCGGATGTTGCCCGCGCAGACGTGGAAGCTTCCGCCGTGGAGCTGGACCATGTGGACGAGAGTGCGGAGGTGGAGCAGGAAAACGATTAACGGCCTCGTCCTCTCAGGCCGCTGACAAAAGAGAGTAACTGAAATCAATAGTAAGGAAAAACATTATGAATAACTACGACCTGATCATCGTCGGTGCCGGCCCGGCCGGCATCTTTACCGCTGTGGAGCTGCTGCGCCACGGCAGCAAGAAGAAGATCCTGCTGGTGGAAAAGGGCAAGCCGGTGGAAAAGCGCCACTGCCCCAAGGCGGAGCTGGGCCACTGCGTCAACTGCCGCCCCACCTGCGCCATCACCACCGGCTTCTCCGGTGCGGGCGCTTTCTCAGACGGCAAGCTGAGCCTCTCCTATGAGGTAGGCGGCGACCTCCCCAGCCTCATCGGCGAGGAGTTCGCGCAGGAGCTCATCAACTACACGGATAAGATCTACCTCGAATTCGGTGCCGACCCCCATGTGGAGGGCATCTACACCGGCGAGGACATCAAGGAGATCCGCAAGAACGCCATCCACGCGGGCCTGAAGCTGGTGGACTGCCCCATCCGCCATCTCGGCACCGAGAAGGCCCAGCAGCTCTATCTCGCCATCCAGAACTATCTGGCTGACAACGGCGTGGAGATGCTCTTCTCCACCGAGTGTGAGAACATCATCCTCGAAAACGAGGTCTGCAAGGGCGTATATCTCCGCAATGGCAGCGAGGAACCCCGCGCCGTCTACGCGGATACCGTCGTCATCGGCACCGGCCGCCGCGGCGCGGACTGGCTGGAGAAGATCTGCGCGGAGCACCACATCGCCCACAAGCCCGGCACCGTGGACATCGGCGTCCGGGTCGAGTGCCGCAATGAAGTCATGGAGAAGGTCAACAAGGTGCTGTACGAGTCCAAGCTCATCGGCTACCCGAAGCCTTGGAAGAACAAGGTCCGCACCTTCTGCCAGAACCCCGGCGGCTTCGTGGCGCAGGAAAACTACGACAACGACCTCGCCGTGGTCAACGGCCACAGCTTCAAGGAGAAGAAGAGCGAGAACACCAACCTCGCCATCCTCGTCTCCCACAACTTCACCGAGCCCTTCAACCAGCCCATCGCCTACGCCCAGAAGGTCGGCGAGCTGACCAACATGCTGGGCGCGGGGCACATCATGGTCCAGCGCTACGGCGACATTCTGGACGGCAAGCGCACTTGGGCCAAGGAGCTGGCCCAGTCCAACGTGAAGCCCACCCTGAAGGATGCCGTCGCTGGTGACATCACCGCTGCCATGCCCTACCGCGCCATGACCAACATCATCGAGTTCATCAAGATGCTGGATATGGTCGTGCCCGGCTTTGCCGCCAACGAGACGCTGCTGTACAGCCCGGAGCTGAAGTTCTACTCCAACAAGGTCAAGATGGACGAGAACCTCGACACCAACATCAAGGGCCTGCACTGCCTCGGCGACTCTTCCGGCTGGACCCGCGGCCTGATGATGGCCTCTGTCATGGGCGTGCTCATGGGCCGCAAGCTGGCCGAAAAAAGAAGGCTGCTGATCGAACGTTCTACCTTTCCCCGTGTCCTCCGGCACGGGGATTTTTTCATGCCTGTTTCCGACGATTTTTACAACACGGCGTTTTCCCGGTCTTGTTCCGTTTTCCTTGCGCAAATAATTGATTTTTCCCAAAAAAACTGCTACACTAAGGAAAAATGAGATCGCTACAGAAACGTGAGGGAGGTTATTTTCTATGCGCGATTCTCCGGGAAGCGTCGTCACGCTGCTATGTTCGGGCATCCAGCTTTACAGTGCGGAGCGGCGCATTGCAGACTGCATCCTCAAAGATGTCAAGTGGGCGTCAGTGGTCACCTCGGCCCAGCTTGCCCATGCCAGCCAGTCGTCGGAGGCCACCGTGACCCGGCTGTGCCACAAGCTCGGCTTCGAGAACTACCGCAAGTTCCAGCTCGCCCTTGCGCGGGACGTGATGGAGCAGCAGGAGGTGGAGGTCCTGCATTCCTCCAGCCCAGACCCCCTGCGGCAGACGCTGCAGTCCGTCCAGTCCAACCGGCAGGAAGAGATCCGCGCCACCATTCAGGCACTCAATCTGCGCCAATTGCGGAAGGCCATGAGCGTGCTGCGCAGCGCGGAGATCATCGAGATCGAAGCCACGGACAACAGTCTGCCCGTGGCCATGGACGCTTCGCTCAAGCTGGGCGGCCTCGGCAAGCGCTGCATGACCAGCGCCGTGGCGGCAAAGGCCAAAGCCTTTGCCGCCACCCTCACCGAGCGGGATGCGCTGCTGCTCATCTCCTGCGACAGCCGCAGCGAGCGACTGCTGGAAACGGCCCGCACCGCCCGCGAGCACGGGGCTGCGATCCTGCTCATCACCTGCGACCGCCGCTCCCCGCTGGCCGCACAGGCCGACCACCTGCTGCTGGCCTCCAACCGCGCCCAGCGCATCGTGGATACCGATCCGGCCCCCTCACTCCTCTCGTCGGCCCTGCTGGTCGAAGTTCTGTACTACCTGCTCCTGACCGGGGAAGACCTTCCATAACAGCAAAAACAGCCCGTCCCCTTTCGGAGACGAGCTGTTTTTTGTGCGATCAGGCGTTGAAAACGTATTGATCCATCCGGCGGAACGCTTCCTCGATGCGGGAGCGGGGCGACGCCAGATTCATCCGCAGATGGCAGGGGCCGTGGAACATCCTGCCATCCTGAATGGCGACGCCGACGTCCCAGCAAGCTTGTTCGACGTCCTCGATGGTCTTTCCGTGGGCGGCGCACCAGTCGGTGCAGTCCACGAAGAGCATGTAGGTGCCCTCCGGCTTTGCCACCTTGACGCCCTCGAAGTGGTTGGCGATGTAGTCACAGGCGAAATCGACGTTGCCGGTCAGCACCTCGCACAGTTCATCGGTCCACTCGTAGCCTTCCGGCTTGTATGCGCCCATGAGGGCGTGCATAGACATCACGTTCATCATGTTGTAGTGGTTCAGGCTGGACTCCTTCAGAATGCGGTCCCGCCACCAGTCGTTGTACACGATGTGGTAGCTGCCCACGAGGCCCGCCAGATTGAAGGTCTTGGAGGGGGCATAGAACGCCGCCGTCCATCCGGGCATCCTCGCTCACCGACTGGGTGGGGGTGTGCTTGTGGCCGGAAAGGATGATGTCGGACCAGATCTCGTCGGAGATCACATAGACATCGTACTTTTTGTACAGTTCCATGGCCTTTTCCAGCTCCCAGCGCTCCCAGACGCGGCCGCAGGGGTTGTGGGGGTTGCACAGGATGGCGGCATGGATGTGCTCTTCCTTCAGGTGCTTTTCCATATCGGCGAAATCCATCCGCCAGACGCCGTTCTCATCCTTCACCAGCGGGGAGTGGACGGCCTCGTAGCCGTTGTTCTTCAGGCTCTTGGTGAAGCCGATGTAGGTGGGGCTGTGGATCAGCACTTTGTCGCCCCGGGAGCAGACGCAGTTCAGCGCACTGATGACGCCGCCCAGCACGCCGTTTTCGTAGCCGATGTGCTCCGGCTTCAGGCCGGTGACGCCGTTGCGGGTCTCGTGCCAGCGGATGATGCTGTCAAAGTACTCCGCCGGGGCCTGAAAATAGCCGAAGGCCGGGTGCTTGGCGCGCTCGATGATGGCTTCCTGAATGGTGGGCACGGTGGGGAAGTTCATATCCGCCACCCACATGGGGATGGCGTCGAAGCCTTCCTTCGGGGGAGCGGGGGAAAAGCCGTCGCCCTTCAGGCCGTCCACCGCAATGGCGTCCCTGCCGCGGCGGTCAATGATTGAAGTGAAATCGTATTTCATAAGTGCGCTCCTTCTCAAAAAATCGTTCATCTTCACCTTAACATATTTTTGCGCCCCATGCAACCACTCGCCGCAAAGTCGAAAAAATCCTGCGGAAAAATCACGAATTTTTACGATAAAAAAGAGCTTTCCACCCAGCGGCGGAAAGCTCTTTTTTGCAAAGCAGGTTCAGCCCTCGATGATCTCGACGGTCTTCATCTTGACCGGGGTCTTGGGCTTATCGTTCCAGTCGGTCGGGACAGCAGCGATCTTGTCCACCACGTCCATACCGGCGACGACCTTGCCGAACGCGGCATACTGGCCGTCCAGATGGGGGGCGTCTTGGTGCATGATGAAGAACTGGCTGCCCGCGCTGTTGGGGTTCATGCTGCGGGCCATGCTGATGACGCCGCGGGTGTGCTTGAGCGGGTTGTTCACGCCGTTGGCGGTAAACTCACCCTTGATGTTCCAGCCGGGGCCGCCGGTGCCGTTGCCCAGCGGGCAGCCGCCTTGGATCATAAAGCCGGGGATGACGCGGTGGAAGGTCAGGCCGTTGTAGAAGCCCTGACCGACCAGCTTCTTGAAATTCTCACAGGTGATGGGGGCGACTTCCTCATTCAGCTCAATATCGATGATGCCGCCGTCTTCCATAGTAATGCGAACCATAATGTTCCAATGCTCCTTTAAATCATGCCCCGTTCCGGGGTGTTTGCGGCAGAAGTTCTGCCGAAGCTCCCCTTTAGTATACCATACCTTTTCCCTTGTGCAACGGCATAGTTGCAACGTTTTTGTAAATTCGGGCCGGATTTTTACAAGTTCCCGTCAAAAAGGATCCTTCAATCCACCTCGACCCACTCCGTGACAGGCTGGCCCTCCAACTGATTGCCGTCGGCACGGTAATACCGGGTCTCGGTCGTACCGGCCCGGTTCAACAGCTCTACCATAAAAACCTGTCCCGTTTCGACGGCCATCGGATAATTGTTACAGCCCATGACCTCTCCTGTGGTCGGCAAGTCCTTGAAGTCCTGATACGCATTTTCCAGCCGCCAAAACTTCCGGGTCTTGTAACCCGATATCTTGGAGATATCCTCCTCCCCAAAGTAAGAGGCCGTATAGCGTTTTCCGTTCACAGTGATCGTTTCCGTCGCAAGCGGCTCTGTCAGCATTGACAAATCTTCCGTATGCACCCGGCCTCCGTAGGTTTCGCTGAGCTGCCCGGCCATATAATCGGGTCGGCTGTACGACGACGCAATATGTGCCGCGCCATAGATCCCCATGATATCGGCCCTGCGTTCGGCTTCCAGTTCCTGATAGCTGCGCTCAAAATTTTCAACCATCTTGTTTTCCCGGTAAGCGTCTGCGGCATCCGAATCGGTTTGTTTGGTTGCATAGTAGGTTTTGCCTTGTTCGATATTTTCCAGCACACGCTGATACTCTGCCGTATCGTTCTGCCCATTGGCTTTCAGATAGGCCAGATACCGCGCACCGGTGCTTTTCCATGTATGTCCGACATCCGTACCATGGAACACCGTTTCAGGATACCGTTCCTTGATCTGCTTCAGAAAGTTTTTCATGACCTCCGTGCCGCCCTGCGTTCCCTGCCAATCTTGAAATTGCAGGTTCAGCAGCTCGTCATCATCCGCTTTCATCCAAAGGTTTAAAAACTGCGCATCGAAGTAGGGAAACTCCACAAACAGGTCCCGCATTCCCCGCGCGTAATAACCACCCCAGATTTCAAGCTCTTCGTCGAGGATGCGCTGCTGGCTGTGTTCTTCACCATACAGATAGATCTGGCTTGTCAGCCCTCTTTGAATGTTGGCCACAGTCATCCCGGCCAGTAAAATCATGAGGAGGCCTAACAAAACGAGTTTCCACCTCTTCGGTTTTTCCTTTTCCGTTGTCTGGTTCATTTTTATCCTTCCTTTACGTCTTGCTGTAAACTTTTGTTGACAAATCCCGCCCCGTTACAATTCTTCCCGCAGCTCCGTCATATCGGCCCAGAAGCGTTTGGGGCAGTGGGTCATGCGGCCGCGCTCATTGTGGCGGGCCTTGATCTCCAGCGTCTTGTAAAACTGCTTCCAGAGGGCTTGGAACTGCTGTTCCCGCGCGCTGGGCGGGGAAGCACCAGCGGCTCAGCCAGTTCCAGAAGCTGCGGCTTATGGTCCTGATACAGCAGCACCGCTTGGTGCACTGCGTCGTAGATCATGAAGTTCTCCTCCGGGAAGCGGCCGCAGAAATGCCCCCGCAGCAGCGGCAGGATGTAGTTTTTCGGGTGGATGACCGCCCCCAGCATCCCGTCGTGTTCCTCAAAGCGGACAAAGCCCTGAAACTTGTCCACCTCCCAGTCGAGGCTCTTTTTCATCTCGTAGAGCGGGGCCACGTCCGGGTGGCCCGCCCGCTTGACGGTGCCCGGCCCCAGCGCAAAGGCCAGATGCAGAAACCGAATGAGGAGCAGTTCCTTGTCCTCCCGGCCGGAGAGGAAGTCCCGCGTGACAAGGTACTCCGTCTCCGCCCCCAGCTTCCGGCCAAAGCTCGCAAAGACACGCCGGGCCTTTTCGTGGTCGGTGGCAATGTCTTTGAACGGGTAGAGGGTGGCCGTCTCCCGCTCCGGCGTCCAGACCGCGAAGGGGATCTCGTGCTGGGCAAAGCTCTCGAAGACGCAGCAGAGGAAGCCCTCGAAGCTGCCGTCGTAGAGGTAGACCACATCGGCATCGTGGAGCTTGCGGGCGGGGCTCACAGTGCTTTCGCCAGACATTGCACCGCCTCCTCCCGCACCAATTTCTGTGCCGTGCGGGGCGGCACGCCCCGCGCCACCAGCTTGTCCACGGCGGGCGGGGAGAACATGCTCAACTGCTCGACCCCGCCGCTGAATACGTTCGGGTCGATGAGGGCGTTGGTGATCCGCTCCCGGCCCGCGCTGCCGCGCCCCGGATGCGCCCCCGCAAAGCCCCGGCAGGTGATGAAATACTGGGCCCGCTTGAGCACCACGCCCATCCGTTTCAGCTCGTCCAACCCCAGCGACGCCTGTTTGCGGGCGTGCCAGATCCGCCGGGCGCTCTTGGGGCCGATGCCCGGCACCCGCAGCAGCATCTCGAAGGGAGCCTTGTTCACATCCACCGGGAACAGCCCGTAATGCTGCACGGCCCAGTTGCACTTGGGGTCAAGGTAGGGGTTGAAGTTCTGGTTATGCTCGTCCAGAATCTCGTCCGCCTTGAACTGGTAGAACCGCAGCAGCCAGTCCGCCTGATAAAGCCGGTGCTCCCGCAGCAGCGGGGGCTTGGTGTCCAGCGCAGGGAGGCGGGTATCCTCGGTGACGGGGATGTAGGCAGAGTAAAACACCCGCTTGAGGCTGTACTTCTGGTACATCCCCTCGGTCAGCTTCAGGATATGATAATCCGTCTCCGGCGAGGCTCCCACGATCATCTGGGTGCTCTGCCCGGCGGGGGCAAACTTGGGCGCTTTGCGGTAGAGGGTCAGCTCCTCCCGGTTGGCGGCTCCCTCCGCCGCGATCTGCTTCATGGGGCGGAAAATGGAGTGCCGCCCCTTGTCCGGGGCCAGCAGCTTCAGGCTGTTCTCGCTGGGCAGCTCGACATTGACACTCAACCGGTCGGCCAGAAAGCCCAGTTGTTCCAGCAGCTCCGGGCTGGTGCCGGGGATGGCCTTGGCGTGGATGTACCCGCCGAAGTGGTACTCATTCCGCAGCAGCCGCAGGGTCTTGAGCATCCGCTCGGTGGTGTAGTCCGGGTTTACCAGCACCGCACTGGACAAAAACAGCCCCTCGATGTAGTTGCGGCGGTAGAATTCGATGGTCAGCTCGGCCAGCTCCCGCGGCGAAAAAGGTCGCGCGGGGGACATCATTCGACTTGCGGTTGACGCAGTAGCTGCAATCAAAGGCGCAGCAGTTGGTCATCAGCACCTTCAGCAGACTGACACACCGGCCATCGGCGGTAAAGGCGTGGCAGCAGCCCGGCGCGTAGCAGCTGCCGAGACTTCCCGCCTTCGCCGTGTGGGAAGCGCCGCTGGACGTACAGGCCACATCATATTTTGCACTGTCCGCCAAAATGGTCAGCTTCTCCATCAGCGACTGTTCCATACCGCACCTCCGTTTCAAAAAATCAGACTGCCGCACAACTCCTTCCGTCATCGCTGACGCGATGCCACCTGTCCTCCCTTTGTCGCTTACGCGACATCTCCCTCCGGCCGGAGGGAGTCTTTCTCAAAGAGGGAGGCTTTCACAGCTTGCCGTTACGCCAAGGCTCCCTCTGAGAGGGAGCTGGCACGGCAAAGCCGTGACTGAGGGAGTTATACAGCAGTCTGATCGTTTACCACTTGGCCTTTGTCTCGACCACACGGCCCGCAATGTGAAGATTGTTCAGGTCCTCACCCTTGATGACCATTTCCTTATAGGTGGGGTTGAAGGGCTGCAGCACGACGCAGTTGCCCCGCTGCAAATACCGCTTGAGGGTGCCCTCCCCCCTCGTCGCCGTAGATCAGCACGCCCAGATCGCCGTTTTCCAGCGTATCCTGCTTGTGCACCAGCGCCAGATCGCCGTCGTGGATGCGGGGCTCCATGCTGTCGCCGCGCACCACGAGGTAAAAGTAGTTGGACGGATCCTTGACGCGGGCATACTCCCTGCCGTAATCCTCTTCAAAGGCCAGTGCGCCGTAGCCGGCCTTCACCGTGCCGATGACGGGGATCAGGCTGTACACATAGCTGCCGAAGAAGCGCTCTTCGGTCTGGCCCTCGTCGGCCGGGTCGAACAGGCCCAGCAGATAATCTGCAGTGGTGTCAAGGATCTCGGCCAGCTTCGCCACTGTGGTGGGGTCCGGCGAGCTTTTTCCGCTCTCCCACTTGCCCACTGCCTGCTGGGTAACGCCCAAAAGGGATGCAAGTTCCGCCTGACTCATATGCTTTTGCTTGCGGCATTGCCGTAACAGTTCCGGAAACGACATCGTTCAACACTCCTCTGCTTTCGTCCGTTGGGTTGGTTTCTTGGTGTTTTTATTATACAACAAAAGGATGTGCAAGTAAAGAGAAATTTTCGTTTTTCTTCGAAAAAAGTTGTCGCCTCACAAAAAGCCCCTCGTCCCATGGAGAAATTTTCAATTTAGGGTTGACAGCACGCCGGAAATCTGGTAAATTAAATAGGCATTCGGTACGGCGTGTGCGAGTGCCCACGAGGAGAGATGTCCGAGTGGTTTAAGGAAGCAGTCTTGAAAACTGCCGTGCGGCAACGCACCGTGGGTTCGAATCCCACTCTCTCCGCCATTTTTTGAATAAGTGTAACACACTTTGCTCTGGAGTAGTACTCAAGAGGCCGAAGAGGCGCCCCTGCTAAGGGCGTAGGTCGTCTAAACAACGGCGCGAGGGTTCAAATCCCTCCTACTCCGCCAAGAAAAAGCTCGATGATTCTTTGAAATCACCGGGCTTTTTCCATTTATAGCACCCAATTCGTCACCACCGCCAAAATGCTCAGATGGACGGGGTAGAACCCATAAAACGCCCACTTGACCCACTGGGGGCAGCGGCCCCGCTGGCCGTTATAGAACCAGATGAGCACAAAGGCCAGCGGGGCGGTCAGCTCGAACAGCATCATCACCGCGCCGATGATGCACTGGTACTTCCGGTTGTTCCGGGTCAGGTAGAGCGCCACGATGAGCGCCACGCCGATGGCTCCGTAGTCCGTTTGCAGAAGCTGGGCGAGGACGACGCAGCCCAGCGCAGCAAGGCGGCCCTTCCACGCAATGTTCCCCTCGGCGTCCTGAAACTTCTGCATCAGCGCCATGGCCAGCACGCCCAGCGCCAGCGTCCAATAGACATTCTGGTTACCCCAGTGGAAGGGCGTCCGGAAAAAGGCCATGTCAAAGGGGACCTCGCTGAGAAGTCCAAACAGGAACAGCCGCTCCACATAACGCTTCACATCGTGGGTGTGGAGGAAGCCCTCCACCAGCAGGAAGCAGAAGATGGGGAAAGCCAGCCGCCCGATGGAGCGCAGGACACGGTCCATCTGGAGCAACGATGCCGCAGCGGGGTCGGTCGAAAACGTACCGGATGCGATCAGCGGCACCAGAAGCCCTGCTTCAAGGCAGGAAGCCCCGATGTGGTCGATGAGCATGGTGATGCAGGCAATGAGCTTGAGCGCGGTCCCGCTCAGGCCCTGTCGTTTCTGTACTGGAAGTGTTTCCATTCGAAATCCCTCCTACTGCCCCGAAATCAGGCCGAAAACGCTTGACAGAACGGGCGCAGAATAGTAAAATCAAGAAGATAATTGAACTATCTCAAACGAAAGATGAAAAAGATTCACAGAGAATGAGGCGTCTCCGAACGAGAAAACGGAAGGAGGCATGGGATATGACGCTGTTTTCCTATGAAATTTTTGACGCAGTTGCGCGGCAGGGCAGTTTCAACAAGGCCGCCCAGCAGCTGCACCTGACCCCGTCCGCCATCAGCCACGCCATTGCGGTGATGGAGGCAGAACTCGGCTTCACCTTATTCAACCGCGGCAAAAACGGCGTCACCATGACCAGCTACGGCTCGTCCATCTACCCGTCCATCCGCGCCGTCCTGAACAGCGACGAGGCGCTGCAGCAGAGCATCGCGCGGCTGAACGGTCTGGAGAAGGGCAAGGTCAAGCTGGGCGTGTTCAACTCCGTCTGTGCCGGGCTGCTGCCGGATATCCTCAAGGGCTTTTCCGCCCAGTTCCCCCAGATCGAGATCGAGGTCTATCAGGGTACTTACGACGACGTGAAGGAGTGGCTGCGCACTGGGCAGGTAGATATGGCATTCCTGTCCAACAACTGCCGGGATGAATTCACCCTGACCGAGCTGTTCCGCGAGCCTCTGCTCTGCATCACCCCGATGGACTGGCCCGAACCGCCCCGCGGCGTGATGACGCCAGAGCTGATGAACGGCCAGAACTTTGTCGTCCAGTGGGACGCCACCGACGCCGAGATGCGCCAGTTCCTCAAGAAATACTCCATCGCCACCGAGCGCCGCTGCCACGTCATCGACGACCAGTCCAACATCGCCATGGTGGAGGCCGGCCTCGGCATCTCCATCATGCCCCGGATGCTGCTGCGCAAGTGCACTGCCGCCGTCAAGATCTACCCCATCCAGCCGGAGGAAGACCGCGTGGTCGGCTTGGCTGTCCAGCGCCCCACCGCGATGGCACCGGCTGTGGAGCAGATGTTCCACCACATTGTCGAGTATTGTCAGAACCTCGACTGAGCTTTATCATAACATAATGAGCCGGTGTTTACAACATCGGCTTTTTTTTCTTTTTGCGGATTGTATCCCACCCGGAGATACGGTATACTAAGGGTGCAATAAGGAGGGAACGACCATGAAACGACGGGATTTTTGCAAAGCACTGGGGCTTTCGGCGGCGTGCGGGGCGCTCTGGCCGCAGCTGACTGCCCGCGCAGCGGCGCAGCCGGTGGGCTGCGCCGTTCCGGACGGGAACTACACCCTGCCGTTCCTCAGCATCCTGAGCAATGTGGACGTCAGCCACGATTTCTATTATTCGGAGAGCTTCTTTGACCACCCCGCCACCGAGTACGACCACAAACTCGCCTTGGTGACGCTGGGTATGGTCATGGCGGCCTTCAACTCCGCCGTCAGCGCCTACCGCTACTGGGTCAACGGCGAGGCAGGCCGGGAGCTGAATCTTGCCGCCTCCTACGAACTGCTGGGCTTTGGGGATGTGGTCTATTACAACTACGACATCGACACCGGCAAGGCGGGGGATTTCGTCGGCTACTCGCTGGCCCGCAAGAGCTTCGACTACAACGGCCAGAAGCGCACCCTCGTGGCGCTGATGCTGGGGGCGGCGGCTACGGCGGCGAATGGACCAGCAACCTGCACACCGGTGCCACCAACGCCCACTACGGCTTCACCACCCCCGTGGCGGCGGTGTACGCCTCCCTGAAAGCCTACCTCGCCAAGATCGAGGCGGAGGGGGAGCCGGGCGAAGTCAAACTCTGGGTCGGCGGGTACAGCCGCGGTGCCATCGTGGCCAACATGACCGCCGCCAAAGCGCTCCGGACCCTACCGCTGCTCCAGAAGGAGAACTGTTTTGTCTACACCTTCGCCACCCCGGCTGCGCTGACCGCCGCCGACCAGCCCGACTTGCAGCAGGACTTCGACAACAACCACACTGCTGACGGCTCCCTGCGCACGACGTGGGCCGAGAGCAACATCTTCAACCTGATCTCCAGCGGTGACCTCGTGCCCCGTGTCCTCCCCGCCGACTGGGGCTATTACCGCAACGGCAACGACCGCTTCCTGCCCGCTTCCAAAAACAAGGACGAGCTGGCCGACCTTGACGCGCTGGGCGCGTCCTACGGGCCGGTGCCGCTCCAGATCAGCGAGCTTGCCACCGCCGAGGACACCAGCGCCGTCATCGCGGCGGTGGAGAAGTTCTGCGGCACCAAGGAGAACTTCCACGAGAAATACGAAGCCGCCCTGATGGACATGGTGCAGTGCGCCTTTATCCGCACCGAGGACGAGGTGCTGGCCGGGAAGATCCTCTCGGACGAGGAGATCATCACCCGGCTGGAGAGCCTGTCCAATATGCACCAGTTTGACTTCTGGCGGATCACCACCTGCGTTTTCGCGGCGTCCAAGATGAGCCGCCCCATTTTGGAGCGGTTCGGCCAGAACGTGCCGTTGATGGCCCAGCAGATCATCATCCCGGTGCTGGCGGTCGGCCTGTGCTACGACATCGAGACCGACATCGTCAAGGTAGTGGCCCAGTACATCGTGAAGCTCGTCTCCATGCGGGGCGAGCTGGACAGCGTCCTCCGCGCCGCCTAGCCACGAGGGCGAGAACTACTTGGCTCTGATGGAATATTACGCGCCGGAGGAACACGGCATGGAGCCCTTCACCCGGACCTGACAAAAAAGAGGCTGTTGCGCAACTCCTTTCGTCATCGCTGACGCGATGCCGGAGGGAATTCTTTGCAACAGCCTCTTTTTCGTATTCAGAAATTACAGCATCTCGTGGACGGTCTTGCAGATGGTGGCTGCATCGAGACCGTACAACTTCAGCAGATCCCACGCGGGGCCGGAGCAGCCGAACTTGTCCTGCACGCCGATGCGGCGGACGGGGGTGGGCTGCTTCTCGCTGAGCAGGGTGCAGACGGCCTCGCCCAGACCGCCGATGACGCTGTGCTCCTCGGCGGTGATGACCTTGCCGCATTCCTTGGCAGCCTTGAGGATGATCTCCTCGTCCAAGGGCTTGATGGTGTGGATGTTGATGACGCGGGCGTGGATGCCCTCGGCGGCCAGCTGTTCGGCGGCCAGACGGGCTTCGTTGACCATCAGGCCGGTGGCGATGATGGCGATATCGTCGCCCTCGGTGAGCTGCTCGCCCTTGCCGATTTCAAAGTGGTAGTTGGCCTCGTCGTGGAAAACGGGAACTGCCAGACGGCCAAACCGCAGATAGACCGGGCCCTGCATCGCGTAAGCGGCGCGGACCGCAGCGCGTGCTTCCACGTCGTCGGCGGGGCAGATGACGGTCATGCCGGGCAGACTGCGCATCAGCGCGAAGTCCTCGCAGCACTGGTGGGAAGCGCCGTCTTCGCCGACGGAGATGCCGCCGTGCGTCGCCGCGATTTTTACGTTCAGGTGCGGGTAGCCAACGGAGTTGCGGATCTGCTCAAAGGCACGGCCCGCAGCAAACATGGCAAAGCTGGAAACGAAGGGGGTAAAGCCCATGGTGGACAGGCCGGCGGCCACGCCCATCATATTGCCCTCGGCAATGCCGCAGTCAAAGTGGCGGTCCGGGTAAGCCTTGCGGAACATGCCGGTCTTGGTGGCGGCTGCAAGGTCTGCATCCAGCACCACGATGTCGTCGTGACCCTCGGCGGCCAGTTCCTTCAGCGTGTTGCCGTAGCTGTCACGGGTTGCGATCTTCTTCACATCTGCCATCTTACTTGTCCTCCTCTTCCAGCGCGGCATAGGCTGCGTTCAGTTCCTTCATGGCGATCTCATATTCCTCGTCATTGGGGCCCTTGCCGTGCCAGTCAACGGCGTTCTCCATAAAGGAAACGCCCTTGCCCTTGAGGGTATCCATCACGATGCAGGTGGGCTTTTCGGTCTCTGCGTGGAAGGCCTTGATGGCGGCTTCGATCTGGTCGTAGTCGTGGCCGTTGATGGTGATGACGTTGAAGTTGAACGCCTTCAGCTTTTCCTCCAGCGGTGCGCTGTTCATGACCGTCTCGGTGGTGCCGTCGATCTGCAGGTGGTTGCGGTCAAGGAAGACGCAGAGGTTCGACAGGCCGTAGTGGGCGGCGAACATGAACGCCTCCCAGCACTCGCCCTCTTCCACCTCGCCGTCGCCCACGATGGCGTAAACGCTCAGGCCCTTGCCCGCGTGCTTGGCGCCCAGCGCCATACCGGCGGCGGCGCTGATGCCCTGACCCAGACTGCCGGTGGACATATCCACGCCCGGCACGCTGTTCATGTTGGGGTGGCCCTGCAGATAGCTGCCGATCTTGCGCAGGGTCTTGAGGTCCTCCACCGGGAAGAAGCCGCGCTCAGCCAGCGCTGCGTACAGGCCGGGGGCTGCGTGGCCCTTGGAGAGCACCAGACGGTCCCGATCCGGAGCCTTCGGAGCCTTCGGATCGACGTTCATCTCCACGAAATAGAGGTAGGACAGCACTTCCGCGATATCCAGACTGCCGCCCGGATGGCCGCACTTGGCGCTGTGGGTCCCCTCGATCACGCCCATGCGGATGTGGCAGGCGTGCTTTGCTAGGGTGAGTTTTTCTGCATTTGTCATGATGGTCCTCCCGTATGAACCTCAGCGTTTGCATCGGAGTGTGTGCGCAGGGAGGCCGTTGCGCCTCGATGCGCTATTTTTCAATTCTATATTATCTATTCTGTGCAAAAACGTCAAGCTTCTTTCGTGAAAATGTACATCACTTGGCAAAACCGCTTTCAAATTCGCCGGTTTTTGTGGAAATTGCAGTCCGTTCCTTCCCTTGACATCCCCCTTACCATCTGCTATAATTTTCACAATTCCGGCAGGAAGCCGGGCAGAGGGGCTGAAGCCCATTTTTTCCATCGCTTTTTTGAAACAGACACCATGAAGGGGTCTGCCTTTGGCGTACCATGCCAAGGGCGGACCTCTTTTTTTTGTTGTGTTCTGTCACCAGAAGGAGGAACCATTGATGAAGACCAAACTCAACTCTCCCGCACGGAACATCGTGCTGGCCGCGCTGTTTCTGGCGCTGGCCTTTGTCCTGCCCATGATCACCGGCCATGTGCCCCAGATCGGCAACATGCTCTGCCCCATGCACTTCCCGGTGCTGCTGGCGGGCTTTGTGCTGGGCGGGCCGTGGGGCCTTGCCCTCGGCTTTATCGCGCCGCTGCTCCGCTCGGTGCTGTTCGGGATGCCCCCTCTGTACCCCATCGCCATCTCCATGGCCTTTGAGCTGGCCACCTACGGCGCCGTCAGCGGCTGGATGTACAAAAAGGTCCGGCACACTCTGCCCATGATGTATGCCGCCCTCGCCACCGCCATGGTGGCGGGCCGCCTTGTCTGGGGCGCGGTGCGGTTCGTGCTGGCGGGCCTGTCCGGCTCGGCCTTCCCCTTCTCGGCCTTCCTGTCCGGTGCGCTGCTCACCGCCGTGCCCGGCATCATCGCCCAGCTCATCCTCATCCCGCTCATCCTGACTGCTTTGCAGAAGGCAAAGTTCATGGACTGAGCCGTTTTCCCCGAAACAAAAAAGGGGCCGCCGCAAGTTTTCCCTTGCAGCGGCTCCTTTTTTCTATCATCAAAGCGATTTGCTTTTTATTTGCTCAGAAAAATCCGTTCCACTTTCCCACAGGAACTGGGATTTTTTCATTAGCCAGCGTAGAAATCGACACCAGCGTTGACAGAGCAAACCTCACCGATGATCTTCGCGATGTTCTTCAGAATCTTCATAATTTTTATCTCCTTCCCTCTTGGAATGGCCATATTATGCCATTCATTTATGAAGAAGAAGCAAATAAATTATGAATATTTCGTGAATTCAGCGTTATATTTTTGACGTTCTCGCGTCGATTGTTCAGCTCGCACAAAAGGTTTTTCCTCGTCAGCAAAGTTCTTGTATACATGAACAAGTACATGGGCATTCCATTATTCTGAGGACGAGTCGCCTTCCTGTCCGGTCTTTTTTTTCGCAAAAGGGCTCCCGCAAAATCGCCTTTTGCGGGAGACCCAATGGTTCAATCTTCGGTTTACTTTTTACCACCCAAGAACTCCGGCAGGGGCATGCCCTCCTTGCGCCACTGGTGATACTCGGCGGTGGCCGCAAACTCCACGTCGCCGGCGGAGTTCAGAGCCGTTTCCACGGAGTCCTGCACCACGCCGATGATGAAACCGACGCCGACCATCTGCATGGCAATGTCGTTGGAGATGCCAAACAGGGAGCAGGCCATGGGGATGAGCAGCAGGGAGCCGCCCGCCACACCGGAAGCACCGCATGCGCCCAGCGCCGACATGACCGACAGCAGGATGGCGGCGGGCAGGGAGACCTGCAAGCCCAGCGTGTTGGCTGCGGCCAGCGTCATGATGGTGATGGTGATGGCCGCGCCGTCCATATTGATGGTCGCGCCCAGCGGGATGGAGACGGAGTACATATCCTTATCCAGCCCCAGCTTTTCGCACAGGGTCATATTCACAGGGATATTCGCCGCCGAACTGCGGGTGAAGAAGGCGGTCAGGCCGGACTCCTTCAGGCAGCGGAACACCAGCGGATAGGGGTTGCAGTGCAGATAGATGAAGATGATCAGCGGGGAGACGATCAGCGCCATGAACAGCATGGTACCGACAAGCAGTGCCAGCAGCCTGCCGTACTGGGTGAAGATGGACAGGCCATTGCTGACCACATTGGTATAGACCAGACCCATGATGCCGAAGGGCGCCAGATTGATGATCCAGCGTACGATCTGGGACACCGCGTCCGCCGTGTTGGCAAGGAAGACCTTGGTGCTCTCCGCACCGTACTTCTTCATAGCCAGACCGAACAGGCACGCCCAGAACAGGATGCCGATGTAGTTGCCGTTGAGCAGCGCGCTCACGGGGTTGGCCACAAAGTTGGTCAGCAGGGTGTTCAGCACCTCACCGAGGCCCTGCGGCACCACTTCCGACTCCGCAGCCTCTGCCAGAACGATGGTCTGGGGAACAGAAAGCTCGTAACGACCGCAATGGCTGCCGCCAAGAAGGTGGTGAGCATATACAGCCAGATGACGGTGCCGAACCGGCGGTCCAGCTTGAGGTGCCCTGCGCCAATGCGCTGGCCACGATGACGAAGACCAGAACCGGCGCAATGCCTTTCAGGGCACCCACGAACAGGTTGCCGAATTCTTCCAGCCAGCCCGCACCGGGGACCAGAACCGCCAGCACTGCGCCGACGATGAGGCCCACCAAGATCCGCAGGATCAGGCTGGTGGCATTGTACTTTGCCACGATTGCCTTCAGCGTTTTCATATCAAAACACTCCTCTACCTAAGTTGTATGCACACTGCGCACACATTTTCCTATCCCTCTACACGGAACAGGTAGATTATAGCCCTTATCCTTCAAGAAGTCAACGACTTTAGCCGATTTTTCTGGCTTTTCATCTAACAATAGGGAAGCACGAAGATGTTTCGTTGTCCGTATACAAAATACAATTTACAAAAAAGAACTGTGGTATGTCAAGAAAAAAGGCCCTGTCCAAAAAATCGGGCGGTGCGCCATGCGGCGCAGACGCTTTTTTCCGATTTTTCGGCAGGGCCGATTTATAGTAGGCCAGATCAGGCCAGATAGTTCACTTTACGGGCACGAATCCCTCAATGCCCATACCGGGGGCATCGGAGACGGTGATGTTCTTTTCGTTGAAAACGGCACCGCCGAGGATGTGGTCCTCGCTGCACAGCACCGGGCCGTCGAGGTCGATCTTGGTGATGATCTTCTTGGCGCACGCCAGCTCCACGGCAGCGTTGACCGAGATCTTCGCCTCCAGCATACAGCCGATCATGCACTCGACGCCGTAGACCTCCGCCGCCGAAGCGATGCGGAGGGCGTTGGTGATGCCGCCGCACTTCATCAGCTTGATGTTCACGAGGTCGGCCGCGCCGGTCTGCATGATCTTGAGGGCATCCGCCGGGCTGAACACGCTCTCGTCCGCCAGAACGGGGACATCGGCGTGGCGGGTGACGTACTGCATCCCCTCGAGGTCGGCGGCGGGGACGGGCTGTTCCACGAACTCGATGTCCAGCCCCTTATCCTGCATCTGGTCGAGGATGCGGACGGCCTGTTTCGCGTTCCACGCCTGATTGGCGTCGATGCGGATGCAGACATCCTTTCCCACGGCCTCGCGGACGGCGGCCAGCCGGGCCACATCCAGCTCCGGGTCGATGCCGACCTTGACCTTCAGGCAGTCGTAGCCGCGGGCGATGGCAGTGCGGGCATCCCGCGCCATCTCTTCCGGCGGGTTCACGCTGATGGTGATGTCGGTGACGATGTTCTTCCGGGCCCCGCCCAGCATCCGGTAGACGGGGGCGTTGTACTTCTGGCCCAGCAGATCCCACAGGGCCATATCCACCGCCGCCTTGGCGCTGGTGTTGTGGACGAGGGCCTTCTGCACGGCGGCGGTCAGGTCCTCGAACTCGTCGAGGTCGCGGCCCAGAATGGCCGGGGCGATGTGGTCGCGGATGGCCCCGATGATGGCCCCGGCGGTGTCGCCGGTGATGACGCCGGTAGGAGGTGCTTCGCCGTAGCCCACAGCACCGGTATCGGTGTGGAGCTCCACGATGACATCTTCGACGCTGTTCACCGTGCGCAGCGCCGTCTTGAACGGCACCCGCAGCGGGGTGGAAATGCGGCCCAGCCGCACCTGCGTGATCTTCATAGTTCGCAGCCTCCTCTTATTCCAACGGCAGATTGGCCAGCTTGACCATTGCCTGTGCGATGATCTGGGCGTTCTGCACCAGACGATCCAGATCGATGAACTCATCCGGCTGGTGCTCCGTCACGGGGTCGCCCTCGAACAGGGGGCCGAAGGCCACCGTGTTGGGCAGCACTTTCGCATACGTACCGCCGCCGATGCACTTGGGCGGGGCGTGGTCTGCGGTGGCCGTGCGGTAGGTCTCCAGCAGAGCCTTCACCAGCGGGGACGTCTCCGGGTAGTAGAGCTTTTCCTTGTGGACGGACTGTTCCAGCTTCCAGCCCGCATCCTCAAACGCGGCCTTCACGGCGGGCTGGCAGTCCTCCACGGTCTTGGTGACGGGGTAGCGGTAGTTCAGCTTGACCCGGATGCTGCCGCTGTCGCCCTCGATCAGGCCGAGGTTGCAGCTCATGGGGCCGGAGAGGTCATCTTCCAGCCGCTTCCCCAACAGCCGTGCGCCGTAGGGATCCAAGCCGAACTTTTCGGCAAGGAAGCTCACCACACGCTGGGTGCTGCCCGTCAGCGGGAGCCGGTTCAGGTAGAGCATCAGCAGCCCAATGGCGTTTTTGCCCTGTTCCGGATGGCTGCCGTGGGCCGAAATGCCCTCGGCCTCGACCTTCCAGCCGTCCTCCGTCCGGGTGACGGTGATGCCCTCTGCTTCGGGCAGGGAAATGCACGCCGGGCCGGTCAGCTCCGCCTCCGCATGGGCGGGCACCACATTGCCCGCCACGCCGCCGCGCACCGACTTGATCTGCAGCTCGCCGTCCTGCCGGAGCGAGATGCCATACCACTCGTTCAGGATGCCCTTTTCGCCGTTGATCAGCGGGTACTCGCCGTCGGGCGTGAAGCCCAGCACCGGCAGCTCCCCGCCGTGCTCGCGGTAATAGAAGACGTCGCGGTCGTTCGTCTCCTCGTTCAGGCCGAAGAGGAGGCGCACCCGGCGGTCCAGCGGGATACCGAGATCCCGGATGGCCTTCAGCGCAAAGAGGCTGGCCACCACCGGGCCCTTGTCGTCGATGGCGCCGCGGCCAAAGAGTTTGCTGCCCACGATCTCCGCGCCGTAGGGCGGGTGATGCCAGCCCTCACCTTCGGGCACCACGTCCAGATGGCCCAGCACCGCCACCATCTCGTCGCCGGAGCCGATCTCGCACCAGCCGATGTAGCGGTCAAGGTCGGTGGTCTCAAAGCCGAGTTCATGGCAGAGGGTCAGCGCCTCGGTGAAACAGGCGTCCACGTCCGCGCCAAAGGGTTTGCCGGGCAGGGGAGAAGCCTCCACGCTGGGCTTGCGGATCAGCCGCTGCAATGCCGCGATCATCTCCGGCCGCAGGGCGGCAACGGCATCCTCCAGCTCCTTGTTCCATTTGCTCATCGTGCCGCTCCTTCCCGCGAAAGGCGCTGGTAAGCGATGCGGGGCGTACCGTCGGCCACATGGATGATGCCGCACTTCGTGAAGCCGTTCTTCTCCAAAATGTGCTGCATGATCTTGTTATCGGCGTGGGTGTCGGCCCGCAGACTCTCGCAGTGCTCCAAGCACCAGTTGATGATGTCCGATGCCACACCGGGGCGCTTGCCCGCCGAAGCCAAGCGGTGAATGGTGCCGTAAGGCAGGGTGTCGTTCAGCCACTGGCCGTCCTCGATCTTGGCATAGGTCGGGTCCGGGCCAAGGATGAAGGCAAACGCACCCTCCAGCGCGCCGTTGTGCAGATACACGAACAGGCGGTTGGTGTCGATGTCCTCCTCGATCAGCTCCTGCGGGGGAAGTTCCGGCCCCATTGGGTCGGGTTGCCGCTGTCGGCCATGGTTTGCCGGGCGCGGGCATAAATTTGCATGATAGCGTCCAGATCAGAGCGTCTTGCTCCACGAAACATGTTCATCCACCCTCTCTTCGGATGCGCGAAAACCGACACATCCAGTCTATTGGTCTCATTTTATCACAATCCGCACCGAAATTCCAGTTTTTGCCGCACACAAAAACGGCCCTCTCCGCCCGAAAGCGGAAAGGGCCGCAAGCGTCAGCTTCACGCGCGGGTGCGGCTCGCGCGGGTATTGCGGTACTCGCGGGGGCTCTGGCCGTAGCGCTCATGGAACAGGCGGTAAAAATAGCTCGTATTTTCGTACCCTACCTGCGTGATGATCTGCTGGATATTCAAATCGCTGCGGCGCAGCAGCCGCGCCGCCGTCTCCATCCGGTGCTTCTGGAGCAGCTCCTTATAGGTCTTGCCGGTCTGGGCACGGACGCACTCGCTGACATAGGCCAGCGAAACGCCGTAAGTACGCGCCACATTGGAGAGGCTTGCTTCGCGATAGTTCTGGGTGATCTCCTGTAAAGCCGCTTGGACAAGCGCTTCCCGGCTGACCGTTTCGCCGCGGGATTCCAGCGGAAAATTCTGCATCTGTTTCATAAGACTCCGATCCTCCGTATTCAGCCTTTCTGACTATAATACGGTCCAGTGCCCCGAAACATTGCAGGGGAAACTTAAATTTTTCGAGCAAAATGAAATTTCACAATTGGGGCGGTACAGCGCCGCACAACAAAAAAGCCGCCCTCGGCTGGGAGGACAGCTTTTCCGGAAAAAGTGAGGAAAACACGAACTTTCCGGGGAAACTCAGAACATGGCTTCGTTTTGGTAGCGGCCGGTGCGGAGGAACTCGACCCACTCGGCAAGGTTCACGGCGTGGTCGCCGATCCGCTCCAGATACTTGATGACCATGAGCAGGTCAAGGGCGGCATCCACCTTGGCGGGGTCGGCGGCGATCTCGGCGGCGAGGGTGCGCTTGATGGCGTTGAAGTCGTAGTCCACTTCATCGTCGGCGGCGATCACCTTCTGGGCGGCGGGCTCGTCCTCGCCGGTCAGGGCGTCGAGGGCGTCAAGGAGCATTTTGTGGGCCTTCTGGCCCATCCGAATGGCGTCGCTTACGGCAGGGTCGCCCGCCTTGCGGGAGGCCGCAAGGTGGGGGATGATCTCGGCGATGTCGGCGGCATGGTCGCCGATGCGCTCGATGTCGGTGACGATCTTCATCGCCGTCGAGATGCGGCGCAGGTCGCCCGCCACAGGCTGCTGGCGGAGCAGCAGGGTCATGCAGCGGTGCTCGATGTCCCGCTGCATACTGTTGATGCGGCCGTCCCTTTGACGACCGCCGCGGCCGCGTCGGCGTCGGCGGTGCAGAGCGCTTCCAGTGCAGCCTCCACAGCGTCGGCGGCGCACCCGCCCATCTCGGCCACGGCCGTTTTCAGCGCGGCGAGGTCTGCATCATATTGTGCGCGAATGGTCATGTGAAAACCTCCCTCTCAGCCGAACCGGCCGGAAATATAATCTTCTGTGCGTTTGTCCTGCGGCGTGCTGAAGATCTGCGCCGTGGGGCCCGCCTCCACCAGCTCACCCAGCAGGAAGAAGGCCGTTTTGTCGCTGATGCGGGCCGCTTGCTGCATATTGTGGGTGACGATGACGACGGTGTAGTTCTCTTTCAGCTCGCTCATCAGCTCTTCCACCTTCATGGTGGAGCCGGGGTCAAGGGCGCTGGTGGGTTCGTCCATCAGCAGCACTTCGGGCTGGACCGCCAGCGCACGGGCGATGCACAGCCGCTGCTGCTGGCCTCCGGAAAGGCCCAGCGCGCTCTTTTTCAAGCGATCCTTCACCTCGTTCCAGAGCGCCGCGCCCTTCAGCGAGCGCTCCACCAGCTCGTCCAGCTCGGCTTTGTTCCGCACGCCGTGGAGCTTGGGGCCGTAGGTAATATTGTCGTAGATGCTCATGGGGAAGGGGTTGGCCTTCTGGAACACCATGCCCACGCGGCGGCGCAGCTCGGTGGGCTGCATCTCGCGGGCAAAGATGTCCTGCCCGCGCAGCCGCACGTCACCCTCGATCCGCACGCCGGGCACGAGGTCGTTCATCCGGTTCAGCGTCTTGAGGAAGGTGGACTTGCCGCAGCCGGACGGGCCGATCAGCGCGGTGATCTCCCGCTCGCCGACATCCAGCGAAATATTTTTCAGAGCTTTGAAATCGCCGTACCATAGGTTTAAGTTTTGGGCGGTGATGATCGGAGCATTCTCCATAATAATCCTCTTATTGTTTTTGTTTCAGCTTATTCTTGGCCAGCCGGGCGGCAAGGTTGATGGCCAGCACCAGCACCAGCAGCACGGCACCGATGGCCCACGCGGAGTCGAAATCGCCGTCCTCAAAGGCCCGCAGATAGAGCAGGACGGAGAGGGTCGCGCCGTTGGAGGTGTAGGCTTTGGCCACGCTCTTGGCGATGACCTCGGCAGCACCGGCGGTGAAGAGCAGCGCGGCGCTCTCGCCCACGATACGGCCCACAGCCAAGATGCAGCCGGTCACGATGCCGTCGATGCTGCAGGGCAGCACGATGGTGCGGATGATGTGCCATTTGCCCGCGCCCAGCCCCAGTGCGCCTTCGCGGTAGCCCTGCGGCACCGTTTTCAGCGATTCCTGCGTGGTGCGGATGATGGTGGGCAGGTTCATGATAACCAGTGTCAGGCTGCCGGAGAGCAGACAGGTCTGGAAGCCCAGCGTCTGCGCGAAGACCAGCATACCCACCAAGCCGTAAATGATGCTGGGGATGCCCGCCAGCGTCTCGTTGGTGAACTCGATCACCGCGATCAGGCGGCGGTTGGAGGCGTATTCGGTCAGGTAGACCGCCGCCCCCACCCCCAGCGGCAGCACGATCAGCAGGGTGAGCAGGATGACGTACAGAGTGTTCAGGATGGCGGGCAGGATGCCGTCGGTGCCCTTCAGCACGCTGGCGGTGGTGGTCAGGAACTTCCAGCTGATGTGGGGGATGCCCCGCACCAGAACCATCCCGAGAATGCCAGCCACCAGCACCATCACGAGGATGGCGGCGGCCCAGACGGCGGCGGTGAAGAAGCGGTTCCATGCCCGGCGGGCCGGGGAGAGATCAGCGTGCATCGCGGTCGCCTCCCTTCAGGATCACGTTCAGCACCACATTGATGCCCATGATGAAGACGAACAGGACCAGCGCGATGCTGAACAGCGCCTGTTTCTGCAAGCCGCTGGCGTAGCTCATTTCCTTGGCAATGGCCGTGGTCAGGAAGGTGACGCTGCGGAACAGGCTGTCCGGCATATTGGGGCTGTTGCCCGCCACCATCATGACGGCCATGGCCTCGCCGATGGCGCGGCCGATGCCCAGCACGATACCGGCAGCGATGCCGCTTTTCGCGGCGGGGACGCTGATCTTGAACCACGTTTCGGTGTCGGTGGCCCCCAGCGCGAGGCTGCCCTGCTCATACTCCGGCGGCACGGCGTTCAGGGCCGTTACCGACACGGAGACGATGCTGGGCAGGATCATGATGGCCAGCACGACGATGGCGCTCAACAGGCACGCGCCCGACGCCTTGCCGAAGGCCTTGGCCACGCGGGCACCAGCACCTGCATACCCAGCAGACCGAACACGACGCTGGGGATGCCGCTCAGCAGCTCAATGGCGGTGACCACCACGGTGCGCACGCGGGGCCCGGCTGCCTTTGAAAGGAAGACCGCCGTCAACAGCCCCACCGGCACGCCGATGAGGGTGGCCCCCAGCGTGCCGTACACGCTGGAGAGGATGGAGGGCAGGATGCCGTACTTGGGGTCGGACGGCGGGGAGGCCCACTCGGTGCCGAACAGGAAGCGGAACAGGCCGATCTTGCGGATGGCGGGCACGCCCGACGCGATCATGTACACCGAAATGAGGAGCACGCAGCCCACCGCCAGCATTCCGCACAGGAAGAACAGGAAGTTCATCACGGCCTCCAGCCATTCGGCGGGGGTGCGGGGCAGCTCGATCTTTTTCAGAAACGATTTGTTCTGTTTCATAGATTCAGGTCATCACGCATTCACAGGGACGGCACCGGCGGTACGGATGAGGTCGGCGGCGTCGGTGCTGGTGGCAAAGTCGAAGAAGGCCTGTGCCTGTTCGGACAGGGTGACGGACTTGTTGGTGACGAAGACGAAGGGGCGCTGGACCTCATAGCTGCCGTCCTTGACGGTCTCCTCGCTGCACTCCACGCCGCCGACCGTGATCATCTTCACGGTGTCGCCCACGGCGGAGAGGGAAGCATAGCCGATGGCGAGGGGTTGGCCTCCACCGCGCTGATGACGGCGCCGGTGGCGGTCAGCTCCTGCGCATACTTGCAGGAATCCTTCACGTCCACGATGCTCTCGAAGCCGTCGCGGGTGCCGGAACCGGCCTCACGGCCGATCAGAACGATCTCGCCGTCGTCGCCGCCCACATCGGCCCAGTTGGTGATCTCGCCGGTGAACATCTGCTTGAGCTTGTCCACGGTCAGGTCCTCGACCTTGCTGGCCTTGTTCACGATGATGGCGATGCCGTCCAGTGCGATGACGGTGCCGTCCACATCGTTCTTCTCCTCGTCCTTCAGGGCACGGGAGGACAGGCCGATGTCCAGCGTCTTATCGGTGGCACCGGTGATGCCGGCGCCGGAACCGGTGGGGTCATAGCTGACGGTGACGCCCGGCTCCACTTCCGCAAAGCCTTCGGTCAGGGCAGCGATGACGTTCTTCATGGAAGTGGAACCGCCGGTGGCCACATTGCCGGACAGGCTGCCGGAAGCCGTGGAAGCAGCCGCAGAAGAAGCGGTGGATGCCACGGAAGAGGCAGCGGCGGAAGAAGCGGAACCGCCGCAGGCGGTCAGGGCAGCGGCGGCAGCGGCTGCACCACAAACGGTCAGGAACGAACGACGCGTGATCTTTTTCATGATGTTTTCCTCCAAAATAACGCCGGAGCTTTTGCCCGGTCTCGATTTTCCTTTTTTGTGTTTTCCCTTGGAACGCCTTGATTATAGCGCCCCGCCGTTCCGGCTGCGACCATGATGGAGCAAAATCGAAGTAAAATCTTTGTGCAGATCGGCAAGAAAAAACGCCGGAGCTGTGCAAACCGCACAACTCCGGCGTCGATATTTTTTGTTTTTACTGGTGGGTGATAATAATGGTATTGGCTTCTTTCTTATAGACCTTGCAGCTCAGATAAGTTTTGTTATCCTGCGGATTCGGGAAGAACAAGATCTGCACATAATCAAACGAGATATCCTTGCCCGTTCCGCACAGATGCCCCTTCTCCTGCTGGCCGCGATTCAGCGTGCGCTTTTCCATCGCATTCCAGCTCTTGTTTTTCTTCAAGAACGCCATCGTCTCCGAATCGATCGTCAGATCTTTCGAGCCATTCACCCGCAGCTTAAAGCTGCCATTGGCCGGGTCGATGGGAATGCCCGCAGCGCTGCCATTATTGATAAGCACTTCCGGAACCAAATAGAACGTACCGTCCGAAGCATACCCATAGGACAGCGAACGAACCGTCATTTTGATCTCTCTCAGTTCGGCAGTATCATTCAATCCCTTTGCATTTGCAACCAGATCCCCACTGCCACAAGCCGTCAGCCCCGCCACCGAAACAGCCAGCGCCGCGGCCGCAGCACTCTTCAGAAATACACGACGGGAAAATTTCAGTTCCATAAAATCGCTCTCCTAGGTTTTGGTTCTATTATTTCCGGGCAGAGGTAACGCTTCCGTCTGCATTCCGGTTCATCACAAAGGTGGAAGTATTGCCCTTCAGCTTGAAGGTGAACTCCAAGCTGCCCCAGTTTTTTTGTTGACAGGGGCTTCGCCCTCGTCATAGACGGGCTGGAAACAGATATAACCCGCCTCTGCCTTATTCAGATCCTTGCCCGGCCCATAGGTCTTGGTGCCGTTTGCATCGAACAGCGGGGTGTACTTGCCCAAACCGCTCACATTTGCTGCCTTTTTTCGGGTCCAGAACGACCTTTGCCTTGTGGCCGTCGATCGTTGCGCGGGTGATGTCGCTTGCCTTGAAGGTGACCGTCTCATTGGTCAGATTCTTGACTTGGAATTCGACAGCCAGCAGCACCAGCTCTTCCCCATTCTACCACGGCTGGTACTGATTGCTCAGGGCATACATAAAAGAGCCTGCGCTGTCTGCCGCATGGCCCTTCTGGTCACCGTACTGCTGGAAGAACGAGCCGACCGCATTATCGACCGCATCGCAGCCGCTCAGTGCACCCGCTGCACCCACAGCCAGCGCCATTGCGCCGGTGATCTTCAAGAACGAACGCCGAGTCATCATTTCCATTGTTTTTTTCCTCCTGTTGATCTGTGCCCCAGCGGGCACTCCGCAAATGATCTCTCTGTCAAGAATACCCATATTCTTCCGTTCTGTCAAGCCTCTTTTTTTCAGTAAAAACCGCCCGTCCGTACACAGCGTACAGGCGGGCGGCGGGGGATTTGGGATTTCGGGGTCAGAACTGCGCCGTAGACCCATCGGGGCGGTAGAAGGTGACGTACTTTCTCCACTGGGGTTCTCCCATGGTGCGGCGGTAGCAGTCCACGAGACCCTGCACGGTGGTTTCGGCGTCCGGAGTGCGGGAGCCGCAGGGCAGCACCAGCACCCGGAACCATGCGTCGAAGAGGTGTTCGGTCCAGCCGACGTCCTGTGCGCCGCAGCGGGCGTAGAAGCCCAAGCGGCGGACGGCCATGGCTTCGTCCTCAGCCCTTTCGGGGCACTCGGCCTCAATGAGGATGGCGGACGCGCCGTTTTCGTGGCTGGGCAGCTCGGCCAGCAGGGCCGCGCCGAGCCCTGCCGCCCGCCCGGTGGGGGAGAACGGCGAAATAGTCCAACTGGCTCATGGCACAGCCCACGGGCCGCACCATCAAAAGATACGCCGCCAGCGCCTCGCCGTCAAAAACGCCCCATGTGTGGGCAGTCCCGGCGGCTTCGCTGGTCAGGATCATGCTCAGCGGCTTCCGCTCGCTCTGGGGAAATCCCGGCACATCTCGTGGAGGTACACGCGGGTCAGTTCGTCAGCGGTCAGCAGCCGCCATGTCAGGGTCACGGGGTTCATAGGATGCGGATTCCTTTCTGGATGACAGCCTTGATGTTGAGCGCTTCGTCAGCCAGAATCACGTTGCCGTACCGTCCGGCGCTCAGGCTGCCATAGTCATTGTCGATGCCAATGCTCTTGGCGGGGTTTTCGCTGGCGGCGCGGACAGCGCTTTCCAGCGGGACGCCCATTTCCAGCACGGCGCGCTTCATGCAGTCGTACAGGCAGGTGGCGCTTCCGGCGATGGTGCCGGGCTGTTCGGTCAGGGTGGCACGGGGGCCGCAGACGGTGACCGCCTGTCCGCCCAAGCTGTACTGGCCGTCGGGCAGACCGCAGGCCATCATGCTGTCGGCGATCAGGATCACGTGGTCATCGCCGAAGGTGTTGAAGGTGAAGCGGACCATGGCCGGGTGGATGTGGACGTGATCGGTGATAAGCTCCACTTCCGCGCCCCGCTCCAGCGCCGCAATGATGGGGCCGGGCTCCCGGTGGGTGATGCCGGGCATGGCGTTGTACAGGTGGGTCATGTGGGTGGCACCGGCGTCAAAGGCCGCGAGGGCGGTATCGTAGCTGGTGCAGGTGTGGGCGATGGAGATGCGCACTTCCTCGTGGCACTCCTTGATGAAGTCCAGCGCGCCCGGCTCCTCCGGGGCAACATCCACCAGCTTGATCAGGCCGCCGGACCGCTCCTGCAAGCGGCGGAACATCCCCACATCGGCGGGGTGGAGGTACTCCGGGTTCTGGGCGCCCACCTTCTTCGGGCTGATGAAGGGGCCTTCCATGTTGATGCCCACAAGGTCCGCGCCCTTGCCGTTTTTGTGAGCGGCCGCGGCATCCATGACGCCGTTCAGGATCTCTTCGGAGAATGTCATGGTAGCGGGGCAGATGGCCAGCACGCCCTTGCTGGCCTCGAAGTCAGCGAGGGTCTGGATGGCTTCTTCGCTGCCGTCGCAGAAGTCCTTGCCCATAGCCCCGTGGAAGTGGATATCCACCAGACCCGGCAGGGCATAGGCCCCGGCCGCCCGTCCACGACCTCCTCGCCCTCTTCGGGCTGGGCGAACGGCACGATGCGGCCATCGCGGATGAAGAGGTCCCCCCCTCCTCAAAGGTGTGGCGGGGGGTATAGATTTTTGCGTTCTTGATGATCATATGCTCGTTCCTCCAACCTCTCAGTCAAGCCTTCGGCTTGCCAGCTCCCCTAATAGGGGAGCCTCTGGCGTATCCAGCAAGCTTCATCCGACTGCCAAGGCCTCCCCTCAGTAGGGGAGGTGGCATCGCGTAAGCGATGACGGAGAGGTTTATTCCTTAAAGAAGGCTCAGTGCCTCTTCATCGGCGACCAGAATGCAGTCGGGGTGCATCTGGAGGATGGAACCCGGGCACTCCGGGGTGACGGGGCCGGACACAACGGCCTTGACGGCCTTGGCCTTTGCCAGACCGTTGGCCACCACCAGCACCTTGCGGGCCTGCATGATGGTCTTGATGCCCATGGTGTAGGCCTGTTTGGGCACAAGGTCCTCGTTGCCGTCAAAGAAGCGCTTGTTGGCCTCGATGGTGGCGGGGGTCAGGTCAACGCAGTGGGTCTCCAGCTCAAAGGCTTCGCCCGGCTCGTTGAAGCCGATGTGGCCGTTGGGGCCAAGGCCCAGCAGCTGCAGGTCGATGCCGCCGACGCTGTGGATGATCTCGTTGTACTTGGCGCAGGCAGCGGCTGCGTCGGGGTTGGTGCCGTCGGGCAGGTGGATGGCCTCGGGGCGGATGTTCACATGGTCGAACAGATTCTTGTGCATAAAGGCCCAGTAGCTTTCCGGGTGCTCCTTGGGCAGACCGCGGTACTCGTCGAGGTTGACGGTGGTGACTTCGGAGAAGTCGATGTCGCCCTTGTTGTACCACTCCACCAGCTGTGCATACGCGCCCACCGGGGTGCCGCCGGTGGCCAGACCCAGCACGCAGTTGGGCTTCATAATGACCTGCGCGGAGATGATGTTGGCAGCCTTGCGGGACATATCCTTATAATCCTTTGCACGAATGATCTTCATAATCGGAACCTCCTGATTTTTTCATTGACCCTAGTATAACACGCTTTCGGTTTCCAGAAAACGCTTTTGTGTGAACAAAAAAAGAGGGCCGCCGGGGATGGGCGTAAACGCCCGCCCTCAGCGGCCCATGGGAACAGATGCGGAATCAACCAGACTTCCGCAGATTGCAATTCAGAAATGCACTTACAGCATCTTCTTCAGCTCGTCGTACACGAACTGGACCTTGGTGCCGATGATGACCTGACAGGTGTTCTTGTCGGGGCGGATGACGCCGGCAGCGCCAGCAGCCTTGACAGCCTTTTCATCGACCTGCGTGTAGTCCTTGATGGTGAAGCGCAGACGGGTAGCGCAGTAGTCCACGCTGGAGACGTTTGCCTTGCCGCCGATGGCCTTCAGCACACCAGAAGCAACTTCGGTGTAGTTGTTGTTGGCCAGCGTCACCTTCTTCTCGGCCTCTTCGGCGTCCTCGTCCTCACGGCCGGGGGTCTTCAGGTCGAACTTGGTGATGGCGAAGTAGAACACAGCGTAGAACACGACGAAAGCAGCGATGCCCAGAGGGATGATCATCCAAGTCTTAGCAGCTGCGGGCAGGGAAGCGGAGAACACGAGGTCGGTGGCACCTGCAGAGAAGCAGAAGCCAGCACGGAAGCCGGAGTAGTAGGTGATGATGGTGAAGATGCCGTACAGAGCAGAGTAGACAATGTACAGCGGGAAGCACAGGAACATGAAGCCGAACTCGAACGGCTCGGTGACGCCGCAGACGAAAGCGCAGATGGCAGCGGACAGAACCAGACCGATGGCAGCCTTCTTGTTCTTAGCGGTGCGGACCATGGCCAGCGCAGCACCGGCGATACCGAACATCATGCAGGGGAAGAAGCCGGACATGTACATGCCAAGGCTCCAGCCCACATCCGCAGAGGTCTCGCCAGCCCAGAAGTGGGACAGGTCGCCCAGACCGATGGTGTCGAACCAGAACACGTTGTTCAGAGCGTGATGCAGGCCGGTGGGGATCAGCAGACGGTTCAGGAACGCGTAGATACCAGCGCCGATGCCGTCCATGCTTACGATGGCCTCGCCCAGAGCAACCAGTGCACCGAAGATCAGAGGCCAGACGAACAGCAGGACAACGGAGACCACGATGGAGATCAGGCCGGTGGCAATTGCGACGAAGCGCTTGCCGGAGAAGAATGCCAGCCAGTCAGGCATCTGGGTGTTCTTGAACTTGTTGTAGCAGGTCGCGCCCACCACAGCGGCCAGAATGCCGATGAACGAGTTGCCAGCGACCTTCTGGAAAGCGATGTAGGTAGCAGTGCCCTCTTCGAGGGTGCGGACTGCACCGACGACGGCGGGGCTCAGCAGCTGCTGCATCATCAGGAAGCTGACGAGGCCAGCCAGACCAGCGGTACCGTCGTGGTCATCCGCCAGCCCGACTGCTGCACCGATTGCAAACAGCCATGCCATGTTGTCGATCAGAGCGCCGCCTGCCTTGACCAGCAGGAAGCCAACGGTATAAGCCGCGCCGGAAGTTGCTGCACCGGGCACACCCATGACGCCCGGAGCAAAGGCATAGCCAAGACCCATCAGGATGCCGCAGATCGGCAGGACCGCGACGGGAAGCATCAGTGCCTTGCCCAGTTTCTGGAGATACTTCATCATAAGACACATTCCTCCTTAAAGAATGTTGTTGTTATGGCGGCCTCTGGTTGCAGACCGTCCATAATTGCGTAACAATATCTTAACACATGTTAAGAAAAAAGGAAAGGGGGGTTCCGCCCTTTTCTCCATAATTGATACAAAAATCCTTGATTTTGCATTTTTTAGTCAAAAGTTTTTGGGGTTTTTGATGGGATACAAGCTTTCACCCTGAAAAGAATTTTCTCATTTGTGAATTTTCTATGTTCTGCCGCCTCTGCCGCCCACTTCTTGCGCCGTGGCGGCGTCTATGTTACTATATAGGTATTCCCGAACCGTGTACAACATCCCGAAGGAGGTTTTATCAATGGAATGGACTGATATCCGCCTGACCGTGGCCAAGGCCGACGCCGACAACGCCGAAGCCGTCGCCACCATGATTGCCGAAGGCGGCATCTATATCGAAGACTACAGCGACATCGAACAGCAGGTGGCCGAGATCGCGCATGTGGACCTCATCGAGCAGGAACTGCTGGACAAGCCCCGCGATCAGGTCATCATCCACCTGTATCTGGAGCCGGGCGCTTCCCCGTGGAGACGCTGGCCCTCATCGCGGCCCGGATGGAGGCGGCGGGCATCGCCTACACCGTCGAGACCGAAGGCGTGGAACAGGAGGACTGGCAGAACGGCTGGCGCAAGTATTATCACCCGATGGAGATCGGCCAGCGTCTTGCCGTGGTGCCCTCTTGGCAGGAGTACGACACCGACCGCGTCAAGCTCATCCTCGCCCCCGGCCTCGCCTTTGGCACCGGCGGCCACGAGACCACCAGCCTCTGCTTGGAGGCGCTGGACGAGCGGGTCAAGGGCGGCGAACGAGTGCTGGACATCGGCACCGGCTCCGGCATCCTTGCCATCGCAGCTCTCAAGCTGGGCGCTGCCTCCGCCGAGGGCGTGGACATCGACCCCGTGGCCGTCCGCACCGCTGGGGAGAACGCCGCCCTGAACGGCGTGGCCGACAAGCTCACCGTCCTGGTGGGCGATTTGTCCGACAAGGCCAGCGGCACCTACGACATCATCACCGCCAACATCGTTGCCAACGCTATCCTGTCGCTGGCCCCCGCCGTGCCCGGCCTGATGGCCGAGGATGCCGTCTTCATCGCCAGCGGCATCATCGACAGCCGGAAGGATGAGGTCATCGCCGGGCTGGAAAAAGCCGGGCTTACTGTACAGGAAGTTAAGGAAAAGCGCGGCTGGGAGTGCATTGTCTGCAAAAAATGCAAGTAAGGCCAGAGCGCCCTCTCAGTCTCGCTGACGCTCGCCCAGAGGGGGAGCGACTGCAAGTAAGGCCAGAAAGCCCTCTCAGTCTCGCTGACGCTCGCCAGCTCCCCGGAGGGGGAGCTTCAGTTGAAAAGGATTAGAAAATGCCGCACCGTTATTTTACTACCGAGATCGCCGACGGCACCGCAACGCTGCGGGGTGCCGACGCCCATCATCTCGCCCGCGTGATGCGGGGCAAGCTGGGCGATACCGTCATTCTCTGCGACGGCAACGCCGTGGAGTACACCGCCACCATCACCGGCTTCGGCCCGGAGACGGTGGAGTTCAGCGTGGAGCCGGGCTACCCCAGCGCCGCCGAACCCAGCGTAGAAGTCACCCCTTTTTGTGGGCTATCCCAAGCAGGACAAGCTGGAGCAGGTCATCCGCCACGGCGTCGAACTGGGCTGTGACCACTTCATCCCCTTCTTCAGCCGCTACTGCGTGGCAGCCCCCAAGAAAGAGGAGCAGAAAAACGAGCGCTACAACCGCATCGCCTTTGAAGCCGCCAAGCAGTGCGGCCGGGGCGTTTTGCCGGATGTGGCCCTCCCGCTGCCCAACTTCGGCGCGCTCTGCCGCAGTCTGGAAGGGTACGACCTCGTGCTCTTCTGCTACGAGTGCGGCGGTGCTCCCCTCCGGGAGCTGCTGGCAGACCCCAGCCCGCCGACGGCCAGAAGCGGAAGATCGCCGTCATCACCGGCGCAGAGGGCGGTTTTGCCGCCGAGGAGGCCGAGATGGCCGCCAAAGCCGGTGCCAAGACCGTCGGCCTCGGCCCCCGCATTCTCCGCTGCGAGACGGCCCCGCTGGCCGTCCTCTCCGCCGTCATGACCCTGACGGGGAATCTGGAATAACGCTCTTTCAAACAAAAAGGGGCTGCTGCACCTTCGGCTAAAACGATGTGCAGCAGCCCCTTTTTATGCTTCAGCAGTACATAGTACTACAGTTTATACTTTCTGTCAATCCCGGCTGTCTGCTTCCAGCAGTGCGCGCTTCACGCCGATGAGGCTCTGGGGGCTCATAGAGAAGCTGCGGAGGCCGAGTTTCAGGTACTGGATCGTATTGGCCGGGTTGCCGACGGCCATGCCGCAGATGGTCACGGGGATCTGCCCCGCGTCGGCGGCTTCCATGACCATGGCGATGAGCTTTTTCATCGCATGGCTGGCGGGGCGGTAGTAGCGCTCTGCAATGGAGAGGTCCCGGTCAACGGCGTGGGTGTACTGGGTCAGATCGTTGGTCTCGATGACGAAGAAATCGCACCCGCGAGCCACGAATTCTTCCGCCGTCAGGCAGGCTGAGGGCACGCTGAACATGACGCCGAAGGGGGTCTTCTCGTTGAACCGCTCGCCCCGCTCCCGCAATTGCTGGCGGCAGTGCTCCACCCGCTTCATGGCTTCGTCCCAATCTTCAAGGTTGGTCACCATCGGGAACATGACCCGCAGCGGGCCGTCCGCCGCCGCCCGGAGCAGCGCACAGATCTGGGTCTCGAACTGGTGGGGGCGGCGCAGACTGCTGCGGATGCCGCGGAGCCCCAGCTTGGAGGATTCCGGCCCTTGATGCGCATCGGCCATGGTGCGGTCTGCGCCAAAGTCGAAGGTGCGGACCGTGACGACGCCGCCCTTTGCCGCAGCAAGGCAGGAGTGATAGAACACATACTGCTCCTGCTCGTCCACCGGGCGGCCCGGCAGCATCATGTAGCCGCTGCGCAGCAGACCCACGCCGCTGGCACCGGTTTGGAGGGCCGTTTCGATGTCCTCCTGCCCGAAGCAGTTGGCCAGCAGCTCAAAGGCCTCGCCGTCCTTGGTGCGGTTCGGCAGGGCACAGATGCGGTTCATCTCCTCGTTTTCCCACTGTTTTTCGCAGATGTGGGCCATGGCCTGTTGGCGGGTGACGGCATCCGGGTCAAGGATGCACTCGCCGTTGTCGGCGTCGAGGACGACGATGCGGCCGTCGCAGTCGTCCAGAAAATCGCTGCCCACCTGCACGATGCAGGGGATGTGCATGGCCCGCGCGATGATGGCGGCGTGGCTCTGCTTGTTGCCCTCGGACGTGATGATGCCCAAGATCATCCCCGCCGGAACGCTGAACAGGTCGCTGGGCATCAGCATCTCCGCCGCGAGGATCACCGGATGATCCAGCGCCAGCCAGACGCGGGGCCGGTTGGCAAGGATATTCACCACCCGGCTGGCCGCGTCGAGGATATCCACGCTGCGCAGCTGCATATAGGCGTTGTCCTCCATGTTGGCCAGCTGGTCGGCATAGCGGTGGCCCACGCGGTCCATGGCTTCGGCGGCACCGATGCCCGCCTTGATCTGGAAGCGGACCTCATTCATGAAGCCCTCGTCCTCCAGCATCATGCTCTGGAACAGAAAGATGGCCTGTTCGGTAGGGCCGCTGCGCTCCGCCATGGAGTCCAGTTCGGTCTGGGCCGTTTTCACGGCGTTGTCCAGCAGCCGCTGCTCCCGCTCCGGGCTGAAGGGGCCGGGGCGGAAACTCTCCGTCCGGCGCTCCACCCGGCTCACCTGCCCCAGCACGAGGCCGGGGGAAGCGGAATGTCCCTGATAGACTTTCATGGTTCCACTCCCTCCTCCACCGGCGCGGTCAGGGTGCGGTAGACCAGCGCCTGTAAGAATGTATTGGGCAGCAGCGCCGCCCACGCGGCCTGTGCCGCATTGCCGCTGCCGTCAAACAGGGGCGCAAAACTCTCGATGCGGCTGCGGTCGCATTGTTCCAGAAAGGCTCTGCCGAGCTGCTCCACCGTGTAGTAATGGGCGGGGTCCACCCCACGTCCTCGGCGGCAGCTTCCAGCGGGGCGGTCTCGGCATCTTTCATGTTGGCCAGCCGGAGGGCGAGGTCTGCCGTCAGAGTGACCGGGTACTTCGCCTTGACGGCCTTCTGCACCCCGTCGAAGCGTTTCCGGAACGCAGCTGCGTCCGCGTCGGAAGCGCCGCTCTTCGCGATGGCGTAGGCACAGCCCCGCAGCCGCCCGAAGGCCCGAAGGGTGTCGTAATAGCCCAGCTCGATGTTTCGCTTGGCGGTGTCGGGGTCAAAGTGGAGGATATCGCCCAGCTCCCAGTAGCTGCGCACCATGGTGGTGGGCAGACCGGTGCGGTTGGGCAGGGTGATGCCCACTCCCTCCAAATCCACACAGACCAGCTCCTCCGCGCCCATTTTTTGTGCCAGCGCGGTGGGCATGTTGTCCCGGTAGCCGCCGTCGAGGAACTGCACCCCATCGATCTGCTTGGCCCGCAGCGCGGGAAAACAGGCCGCCGAGGCCAGCAGGTAGTCCTTCACTTTCCCTTCCGGGATCTCTTCCAGCGGCAGCTCGCGGGGTTTCAGGCCCCGCTTTTCCACGGTGACGAGGCCGAACCGGATGGGCGACGCGCGGAGGGCGTCTTCGTCCAACACCCGCTCCACGATCTCTTCCAGCGGGGTGACGTCCATGCCGCCCTCCCGCACGATGTCCCGCAGGAACTGATGCAGCTCCGTCAGATTCGTTTCTTCCGGCAGCTCCATCACGTCCTGACTGCGGATGCTCGTCCACATATCCCGCGCCGTCTCGTACAGGTCCAGCGCGAACATTGCGCCGTTCAGGCTGCCGACACTGGTGCCGGTGATGATCTGCGGGTGCCAGCCCAGTTCTGTCAATGCCCGCCAGACGCCCACCTGATAGCTGCCGCGGGCTCCGCCGCCGGCCAGCACCAGCGCCTTTTGGGGGTCTCGTTCTGCGCCATCCCAACCGCCTCCTTTGTGCTCCGAATCAAATCTGCACAAAGTATAACATATTTTCGGGAAAATTTCTCTCTGTTTTTGGAACAAAAAGCGTGGTATAATTTAGTAAAATCTGACTGTGAGGAAGGCAATATGAACTGCAAGCAATGGATCTTTGATATGGACGGCACCCTGACCGACAGCATGACCGCCGTGTGGGAGAACGCCCCGCTGGCGCTGCTGCGCCGGTATGGCCGCGAGCCGAAGGCCGCCCTGCGCACCACCCTGCTGAGCATGGGGATGGCCGACGGCGCGCAGTACCTCATCCGGGAGTATGCGCTGCCCCTGAAGCCGGAGGATTACTTCGGCGTGATGCGGTCGGTCATTGCGGAGCTGTACGAGAGCGTAGAGCTCAAGCCCGGCGTGCGGGAGCTGCTGGCCCGGCTCAAGGCCGAAGGAGCCCGGATGTGCATCTGCTCAAACACATGGAGCGACCAGTGCAAGGCCGTGCTCACCCGGCTGGAGCTGGACGATCATTTTGAGTTCTACATCGAGGCGCAGGGCCCGCTCCACAAGAGCCGCCCGGACGTCTTCTTCGAGGCGCTCCACCGCCTTGGCGGCACCGACCCCGTACCTGCGCCGTCTGCGAGGATTCCCTCTACGCCGCCCGCACCGCCCACGACGCGGGCTTCTACGTCATCGGCATCGCCGACGCCGCCAGCGCCGCCGACGAGCCCGCCCTCCGCCAAGTCAGTGACCAGTTCCTGCAGGAGTGGGGGAGCTGAAATTATAAGGGCATTTCAAAACCCTTGACAGCACGTCTAAAACAGGCCCCGCCATGCAGCATTTCAAACTGTACGGCAGGGCCTGTTCTGTTTCCTTCTACCGTTCCAGAAACTTCCGGAACGCGGCCCTTACGGCTGCCTCACGGCTGCGGGGGATGGGCACGCGGGCGCCGCTGCGCATCCACAGTTCACCGGCGGAGAGCTGGGACGCGGCGGCGAGGTTCACCACATAGGAACGGTGGGGCTGCAAAAAGCGTTCGTCGGCCAGCAGAGGCTTTGCCACCTCGGAAAAGGGCACCCGCAGCGAAAGGGAAGCCACGTCCTCGCCGCTGGCAAGGTGGAAGTGGACGATGTGGTGGGTGCACTCCAGATATTCGATGCCCGCATAGGGCAGCGCCCGCAGCCCCGCCGCCGTCGTGACCGGGATGACCGGGCCATATTCCGGCTCGGTGGCGCGGTCAAGCAGGGCGGTGAGCTGTTGGGGCCGGAAGGAAATTTGCAGATACTGCATCGCGTCCACCCGGAAAGCCTCGTATGCGTAGGCCGGGGTGCGGGGCGAAGAAGGCCAGCGGAGCGCGCACCCCGTGCTGGCGCAGCTGGGCCGCCGCCTGTAAGCCCTCCGCCGGGCCGGAAGCCGTCAGCTCGATGAGATACAGCTCGTACCGGGTACCGCCGGCTTCCTGACGCAGCAAGTCGGCAGCGCTTTCCAACTGCTCCACGATGCACGCATCGGCGCGGCGGGCATAATATTCAAGGCAGTGCCGCTGCACCCGCCCCCGCAGCACCGGGTCCGGGCTGCAAATCGCGATATGAAAGATCATTTTCCAAGCCCTCCTTCGGCGAGCGGCCCCCGGCGCTTGCATTTTGCGCCGCGGGGGAGTATAGTTACAACAAAAACGATGAAAGGAGACTCCTCTATGAATCAGCCTCTCGTCAGCATCATTCTGCCCGTTTACAATGCCCAGAACCATCTGGCCCGGTGCGTAGGGAGCATCTGTGCCCAGACCTACCGGAACATCGAGATCATCATCCTGAACGACGGCTCCAAGGATCAGAGCCTTCCCGTCTGCGAGGAGTTCCGTCAAAAGGATCGCCGCATCCTGCTGGTGGACAAGGCAAACTCCGGCGTATCCGACACCCGGAACCTCGGCCTGAAGCTTGCTTCCGGTAAATACGTAGAGTTCGTGGACAGCGACGATTACCTTGACCCGGACTTCACCGAGCGCCTTGTGGCTGCTGCCGAGGAGAACGAAGCCGATTTCGTCATCGCCCCCTACAAGATGGTCATCCCGGCAGGAGCCTCCAAGCCGGAACAGGTGCTGGATAAGATCCAAGACGAGCTGGGCGTCATGAGCGTTGCCCGCCCGCCGGAAGTGCGGGAGTATGGCTTCCTGCCCGCCGGGGTCTACGACAAGGATACCTTCGCCCTCCGCCTGATGGACAAGCCCGCCTCCTATTTTTACAGCGTGCTTTGGAACAAGCTCTACCGCCGCGATATCCTGACCGGCAACGACATCCAGTTCGTCAGCGAGATGCGCTGGGCCGAGGACCTCGTGTTCAACCTGCGGTACATCCAGTACGCCGAGCGGTTCGTCGCCATCGACAAACCCGGTTATTACTACGTCCAGAACCCCCAGAGCATCTGCCACACCCAGATCAACCCGGCCACCATCGTGCAGAACAAATTACAGATGTTCCGCTATTACAAAGATCTTTACACCCGGCTCGGGATGTACGAGGAGGTACGGCCCCAGCTGTACAAGTTCCTCGTGGACATTGCCGAGAGCACTTACCCCTCCGGCCCCTTCAAAAGGTCATCGACGAGGCGAAAGCCTACTGGAAAGAACATCAATCGGAGAAATAAGAAATAGAAAAAGAGGCTGTTGCACAACTCCTTCCGTCATCGCTGACGCGATGCCACCTGTCCTCCCTTTGTCGCTTACGCGACATCTCCCTCCGGCCGGAGGGAGTCTTTCTCTGAGAGGGAGGCTTTTCACAGCTTGCCGTTACGCCAAGGCTCCCTCCAAGAGGGAGCTGGCACGGCAAAGCCGTGACTGAGGGAGTTCTTTGCAACAGCCTCATTTTTGTTAGAAGTTCAATCAGTCCCCAATGGCTGCGCACTTCTTGGCCAGCCAATCGCGCTCTTCCTCGGTCAGGCGGGGAGCGAGCTTGGTGAAGACCTCCCGATGGTAGGCGTTCAGCCATGCGATCTCGTCCTTGTTCAGCACGCCGGGCACCACGGGCGAGGTGGCGATGGGCACGAAGGTCAGCGGACGGAAGGCGAGGAAGGTGCCGTACTGGTTGTCGGCCTTGTGGCAGCACTCCAGCTCGTTCTCAATGCGGATACCGACCACACCGCTTTCGTAGACGCCCGGCTCGTCGGTGACGACCATGCCCGGCTGGAAGACGGTGGTGTTGCGGCCGTTCAGCGCGTGGGGACCCTCATGGACATTGCCCACAAAGCTGACACTGTGGCCGGTGCCGCAGCGGTAATTGATGAGGTGCTGCCACAGCGGCTCGCGGGCGATGGTGTCCAGCATATGACCATCGCAGTAGTTCAGCCAGACGGCCTTTGCGATGTCGATGTGGCACTGCAAAGTCCAAGTATAAAACAGCTTTTCGTCCTCGGTCAGCTCGCCCAGCGGGTAGGTGCGGGTGATGTCGGTGGTGCCGTCCATGTAGGTAGCACCGCTGTCCACCAGCAAAAAGCCCTTCTTTTCCAGCTTGGCGTGGTCGGCTTCGGTGGCGTGGTAGTGCATCATGGCCGCATTGCCGCCGTAGGCTGCAATGGTGCCAAAGCTCTCCACGATGAACTTGTCCTGTGCGGAGCGGTACTTGTGGAGGATCTCGTCCACGGTCAGCTCCGTCAGCTCTTCACCGGCGGCAAGGCGCTCTTCCAGCTCTTTCTGGAACCGCACCATGGCCACGGCATCCCGCAGATGGGTCTCGCGGTTATGGGCCAGCTCCGTCTCGTTCTTGACGCCCTTCATCGGCAGCAGGGGATCGGCCTCATCCTTGACGGTCAGGGCCGCATTGTTGCTCAAGGTCTCGTAGACGGCGTAGTTGACGGAAACGGGGTCGGCCAGAACGGTCTGCGGCTCGGTCTCGGCGGCGAGGAAGGTAAGCACATCGTCGTACTCAGCCATCTCGACGCCGTTCTCCTTCAGCTCAGCCGCAGCCTCTGCGCCCAGACGCTTGGTGTTGATAAAGAGGACAGCGCGATCCTCCGTGACGTAGCAGTAGGCCATGGCATACGGGGTGCACTGGATGTCCATGGCGCGGAGGTTCAGCAGCCATGCCAGATTGTCCAGCTTGCCTACCAGCTGTGCGGTGCAGCCCAGCTCCTTGAGCTTTGCGCGGAGCTGGCCCAGCTTCTCGGCGGGGGAGAACCCCGCGTACTCCTTGCTCAGGATCCAAGCGGGAGTCTCCGGCAGGGCGGGGCGGCCCTCGGTCCAGAGCTCATCTTCCAGATTCAGTGTCTTGATGGTGCCGTGCTTGGCGTCCAGCGCCTTCTGGACGCTGCGCACCAGATGGCAGGAAGCGGTCAGACCGCACAGGCCCAGCACCCCGCCTTCGGGCAGAGCATCGGCGCAGTACTGCTCCACGGTGGGCACACCCGGCTCACCCATCCGCTCCAGCTCGATCTCGGTGCCCGCGATCTCCTTTTCCGCCTGCACGAAATAGCGGCCGTCGGCCCAAATGGCGCTCTTGTCCTTCGTAACGACAAAGTTGGAGTTCTCGCCATGGAAGCCGGAGAAATAGGTCAAGGAGGTGTAGTGGTCGGGCAGGTACTCGCTGGAATGCGGGTCGCCCACCGGAATGAGATAAAGGTCAACGCCGTTGGCGTCCATGGCGGCACGCAGGGCAGCCAGACGCTCAGGAACCGTGTTCATGCTCATAATAAAAAGCCTTCTTTCTTACATCTGCCGGAAAAACGTCCGGCGGCGGTGATTTGCCGCTTCTTATTGTATCATTCCGGCGCGCGGATTGCAATTGCTGCGCGGTTTTTCTCAGTTGCTGCTGGCGGCCGGCAGTTCCGGCGGGGTGGTGCGTCACTCTGGGGCAGCTGGCCCTGCGGCATCTGCCCGTCCGGCGGCGTCATGCCGTCCGGTCTCTGCCCGCCGCTGCCGCCGGGGCCTCCATTGCCGCCGAACCGGGTATCCGCTTCACCGGTCTTGGCCGTGGCGGTGACGGTGGGCTGGACGCTGTAGCGTCCCTCCGCCGTCAGGGCTGGGCTGGAATAGAAGAGGAAGGCCGCGTCACAGAGGGCGGTGCTGTCCAGCACGCTCTTGCCGCTTTCGTCCGCAATGGAGAACGCCTCGCCCCCGGCGAGGGAAAGGCTGCTGTCCCGCCCGCCGCCGAAGGTGACGCAGGGCTGAGATGCGCTGATGGAAAAGCCCATGCCCGCGCTGCCGCCTGCGGCCAGCACCGTGCCGCCCGAAATCGTGATGCGCCCATCGGCGTCCAGCGGCTGATTGTCGGCGGTGCTGGCGGTCCAGACCGAGATGTCGCCGCCCGTGATGGTCAGGGTGCCGTTGGAGTCAAAGCCGTCGCCCCCGGAGGAATAGGCTTTGATGGTGCCGCCGGAGATGTTTATCTCGAACGCATAGTCGCCAAGGTCGGAGTTGACGGCGTTCAGGCAGTCGTCGGTGGAGGTGATGTCCATATTGCCGGAGTGTATGTTCAGGACGGCCCCCTCCAAGCCCTCGCAGCAGGTGGAAACGGTGATGGCGGGGCCGGTGGTGTCCTCCGCACCGATGTTCAATTCCATGTCGCAGTGGATGGCATCTTCCCCCGCCGCGATGGTCAGGTTTCCGCTTTCCACCTTGAGCCGTTGCTCCGCGTTGATGGCATCGTTCACCAGCGCCTCGATGATCAGCGTCAGCTCCCGGATGGTCAGGCTGGCGTCCCGGTCATCCAGCGCGGTGCCGGATTTGATGCCGTTCTTGCCCAGTGCGTTCACGGTCAGCGCACCGCCGCCGCAGAGGACGACCTGCGAGCCGTCCTTGCACTTGACCACTGCCTTTTCGGCGTTCTCGTTGTCGGCGGCATTGTCCGGGTCGTTGGCCTCGCTGTCGGTCAGGGTATTTTCCGTCCCATCCACCACTGCGATGGTCACCCCGGTGGATTCGCCGCAGACGATGGGGGCGGTGTCGGCGCTGGTCAGGGTCAGGCCGTCCAGCAGCAGCACGACGTCCTCCGTCTGGGCTTCCACCTTCACCGAGCCGTCCGCACAGCGGCCGGACAGGGCATAGACGCCCGCACCGCTCACCGAGAGAGCGGTTCCCTCCACGGCAAGGCCCGCCGCGTCCTCCGGGCTGACCGTGATGCCGCCGTCCGAGAATTCCACCGTCACCACTTCATCCGGCGTGTAGGCGAGGCTCCCCGCCGCAAGGCGGTCCGGTTTTGCCTTTCCCGTACCGCCGCACGCCGCCAGACTGCCCGAAAGGGTCAGCGCGCCAAGCGCCTGCAAAAAGCTTCGCCGGGAAATTTTCGTGCTCTCTATCCAACAGGTCTTCATAACCAAGCCTCCCTCAAAAATGCAACGTGATTTAAGTATGCTCATTCTACACCGCAACCATGGAAACTTCGCGGGAAAGCCGTGAAAAAACGGAAGCATTTCCGTGAAAACGGGGTGAAATCAGGTCCTTCCAAAACGCCAAAACGCCCGCCGGGTTCGTCCCGGCGGGCGTTTTGGGCATGGAGAAACAAGAAAAAAAGCCCCGCCATCCGGCGGTGAAATGAATCCCAAAAGTTAGACAAAAATTGAATTAAGCAGCTCCAACGGTCTGAATTCTGTATTGCACAGGACTCAGGCCGTTTAGTTTTAATTTAATCCGGCGGTTGTTGTAATAGTCAATGTACTCGACAATAGCCTTTTCGAGCTGGTCAATGGAATCAAATTTTTCCAGATAGAACAGTTCCGTCTTGAGTAGTCCGAAGAAGTTCTCGGCAACAGCATTGTCCAGACAAGTAGCTTTGCGAGACATACTTTGCGTAATTCCTTTTGCTTTCAGTAGATTCTGGTAGGACTTCATCTGGTATTGCCAGCCCTGATCCGAATGCAGAATCAGATTGTCAACCTTGTCCGGCAGCTTTTGAAAAGCACCTTCCAGCATATCCGTGATTTGCTTAAAGTTCGGATGGCGGCTCAGATTGTAGCTGACAACTTCGCCATTGAACAAATCAAGAATTGGAGACAGGTAGAGTTTCTGGTCGTTCACTTTGAACTCGGTAACATCTGTGACCCATTTCCGATTCGGCTGGTTTGTCTTGAAATGCCGTTCCAGCAGGTTTGGAGCTACTTCTCCAACTTCGCCTTTGTAAGAACTGTACTTCCTTTTTGCACGAACCTGACAGACTAAACCAAGCTGCTTCATGAGTTTCCGAACCGTCTTGTGGTTCACACAAATATCGTTGTTATGCAGTTCTTTTGTGATCCTGCGGTATCCGTATCGTTTTTTGTTCTCGTTGAAGATTATAACAATCTGTTCCTTTACCATCTGGTATTTGGCAGGATTCTGAGACTGGTGCAGATAATAGTAGAACGTGCTGCGAGGAAGTCCGGCAAGTTGCAGCAGTGCTTTCAGAGGGTATTTCTGCCTTAGTTCCTGAACTACTTGTGCTTTCTGTTTTGGCGTTCCTCTTCCAGCACCAAGGCATTCAATTTTTTTAAGTAGTCGATTTCCATCCGAAGTCGCTGATTTTCTGCAATAAGATCTTCTTCTACTTGCTTATCCAGCTTTGGCTTCCGACCTTTCTGCGTCCCACTGGCGGCACAGGCTCGTCCTCGACGCTCTAACAGAAGTGCTTCTTCTCCTTCCTCCCAATAAATGCGCTCCCAGTCCCTGAGTGTACGGTCCGAAATGCCATATTCTCTGGACGCTCCCTTAAAGCTCAGGTTTTCTCTGTGGATTCGTTTAATGATTTCTACCTTCTGCGTTCCGTTGTACTTTCGTTGTCCCTTTGGCATACAAAAACACCCCATTTCCTAAACAGTATACCATACTGTCTAACAAATGGGGTGCAGTTCACGGGGCTGTCGACGGGCTCAATCGTCCGTTTTCAGCTCCATATCCAGCTCCGGCATCAGCTCGTCGCTGATGACCGTCAGCATCTGCTCCAGCTTGTCCACATCCTCGGCGGGGAAGCGGTCCCGCACGCGCTCCACCACGGTGTGCAGGTAAGAGTAGCTGATGTTGTAATATTCGATATACTTCTTGGTCGGGCGGAGGTGGTATTCGCGCCGATCCTTGGTGGACTGGATCTTCTCCACATAGCCCTTCCGAACCAGACTGCCGATCTTATACGCCGCGTTCGGGGTGGAGATCTGCATCATGCGGGAAAACTCCGCGATGGTCGGCTCGCCCATCGCCATGATCCCCTCCATGCAGAAGGACTCTACCGTGGTCAGCGTGGCCTCGCGGGTGGCGAAGCGCTGAAACACGTTCTGGTAGAAGTGCAGCTTAAATTTAGTATAGACGTCATTGAATGCTTTTTCCAGCATGGTGCGGCTCCCTTCGATTCCCTCAATTTCTTTTAGTATATCATATTTTGCCCGAACGCAAGCGAAAAAGTGCCCGCCGCGCAAAAAGGGGCTGTTGCAAATAACTCCCTCAGTCACGGCTTCGCCGTGCCAGCTCCCTCTCGGAGGGAGCCTTGGCGTAACGGCAAGCTGTGAAAGCCTCCCTCATTGAGGGAGGTGGCATCGCGTCAGCGATGACGGAAGGAGTTGTGCAACAGCCCCTTGCTGTTTATGGGGAAGTTACTTCATCAGCTTCTTGAGCTTGAGCCACGCGCCGAACACGTCGTACTTGGTAACGTAACGGTCGGGGTCAAAGCGGGAAGCGTCGCTGTCGTCGGCGGGCTTCACAAGGCCGTTGTCGATGGCCCAGCGGGTCGCCTTCTGCAGCTCGATCTCCTCTGCGGGCACATCGCTGTACAGGCTCGGCAGAGCCGCTTCGGGCTTGCCCGCCGTCTCCCACAGCAGCACCACCAGCTCACGCCGGTTGGCGGGCACGGCCACACCCTTCGGCAGGTTCAGCTGCAAGTAGCTGTCCACGCCAAGGCTCACGCCCTGCCACACCAAGATGCCAGCCGCTGCGCCGCCCACGGCCACCGTTGCCATGGTGCCCAGCGTCGAGGGCCCATCGTCCTCGCCCGGCAGCTCGGAGGAGCGGTACTGCGCCTCAATGGTGATGTCCGCTTCCGGCATCGCAAAGGCCATGTGGGGGTCGTGCAGCATCACGCTGGGGTCACCCGTCAGCGTGTCGTTGACCCCCTCCGGGAAGCGGATGCTCCACACGTCAAAGGTCATGCCCTCCGGCACTTCCGACTCGTCCACGTCCACCGTCAGTTTGGTGCCCTTCTCGGCCTTTACCTCGGTCTCGTTGTTGATCTTGCCGCCCTTGACAGTAACGGTGTAGGTCTTGGGCTGGTCGTCGGGGTTCGGGGTGGGATTCGGGTCAACGGGGGCAGGGGTATCCTCCTCATAGTTTGCCTTCAGCGACACTAAACCGTCAGGCATTTCAAAAGTCAGCGGGTTTGCTTTCAGCTTTTCTTCGCTCAGACTCAAAGTGCCCTCTTTCACCGTCCACTTGGTGAAGTGATAACCGGTCTTTGCCTTGGCCGTCACTTTGATTTCTACATTGGCTTCGTAATCACCGCTGGCTTTGGTTTCATCGTCGCCAATGTAGCCGCCGTCAACGGTCAGGGGTGTAGGTCGTAGGTACCTTGTCCTTGTAGGTTGCTTTTGCGGTGGCCGCATGGCCGGGCATTTTAACCTTAATGGTTGTATTGGTCAACTCATAGCCAGATACCGGTTCCAAGCCACCGCTCAGCTCCCATCCGGTGAACACCTTACCTTCAGGAACTTTTTGCGTCAAGGTGATTTCTGCATCCTTTGCATACTCTCCGCTGTTTTGTGTCCCATTCTCATCTCCGATGACGCCATTCACAACCGTCAGGCTGTACGTCTTCTTGCGGCTGTTTGCGGTCAGCTCCAGCTCACTGCCCGGCATCGTCAGGGTATAGGTTCCATTCTCGTTTTTCGTAATCGTGTTCACGTCAAACTCGTCCGAGTCACTTGTCCAGCAGTCCAGTTCAAACTCCTCGTCGGTAAACTTTGGCTTGATCTTAATCGTTGTGTTTTCTGTGAACTCGGTTCCTGTCATATCAACAAGCTCCGCATTCACCAGCGTCAGCGTATACTTCGGCTGTTTAATGGTCAGATCAAACGAGTCAGTATCACCGATATTCTGCGTCCACTGTGCGCCATCCGGGGCGGTGACCGTCACCTGAGTAGGAAGCGAATCATTGGCTTTTTTCGAAAGCTTAATCGTCGGAAGCTTTCCAGACGCATCTGCGATCACATAGAACTCGTTGACCGACATCTCGAACGGGTTCTTCTGCAAGCCCGCATATGCGGTTTCGCCATCCGAATAATTCAGGTCTACCGTCCAACAATCGGTCAGCCCATCGTTCGACGCAAACAGACAGCCAGAAAGCGTTCCCGTGCTGCCCGGTTTTTTCACGAAGATGGAATTGCTGATTTCTCCGTTATTGATAACCGTTACGCTGGGATTCCCAAAACAGCAGTTTGTGATCGTGCCATTGTTCGTCACCGTGGCATTACTGCCCACAACCGCAGCATTCGAAAGCTTCGCGCCGCTCCCAACAACAACGGAGCAGTCGATTCTCGTGTTGGCATCCGCAGCAAATGCAAACGCACCGCTCAGCGTCAGGGTGTCGTTGATGTACGTCCAGCCGTCGCCCTTACAGCCGACAACTTTGCCGTCCTCATAAACTGGCTCACGGTTGGTTGTAACGGGTTCGCCATCCACAATTACCAACGAAGTCTCGTATGCTTCGTACGTTGCCGTCAGGGTCACATTGCTCGTGGGCATTTGGAAGGTAAGGGTCTTGTCCGTCAAGTTAATTTCCTTGTCATCCGCACCCTTGAGCGTCACGTCGTCGCTGGCCGTCCAGCCCGCAAAATACTTGCCGCTTTCCGGGGCGGCAGCTGTTACGGTCACAACGGTGTCTTCTGCGAGGGTAGCAGGGGACTCCTTCGTTTCCTCACCGACCTTGATCGTGCCGTTCGTCACGGTCAACGTATACTTTACCGCATCGTTCAGGATCACATCACCAGAGGCGGGTGCTGTAAAGGTATAATAGTCGTCCGATTCCTTCGTGATCGCATAGCTCTTGTCACCGTTGACATTGGTGATTGCTGCTACCGTTCCGCTTGCGTCGAGGATGCTCACACCAAGCTTCGGTGTATTGGTAAAGTAAAGCATTGTGCCTGTTACCGGATACTTTCCGGCCTCTTCCAGCCGCGCTGTGATCGTGTTCGCACCATTTCGGGTCGTCAGACTGCGCACACTCGAAAGCACATTATATTTTTTGCTGAACAGGCAGGACACATAGTTTTCTCCGCCCGCCAGCTCATCCACATTGATCGTAGAGTTGCTGATGGTACCGACATTATACAGTCGACTTCCCTTGAAATAGCACTGCTTTGCATTGCCGCTATTCGTAACAGCTCCTTCAAAGACCGCGTTTGTAATGGACGCATTATTCAGCGCCGTATCGCCGCCCTCAATCACGACAGTATAGTTACTATTTACAGTAGCGCCATTCAGATTGAGTTTCGTACCCTTCAGGATCGTCAGAACCTTTTGGCTGCTCAGAGTCCAGCCGTTGCCCTGATAGCCGCCCTCGCCGTCGGGTTCACGGTCAGTCGTTATAACATCGCCGTTTCCATCGAACGCCAAGGTCTTATTATAATCCTTATAGCTGGCCTTCAAATGCACTTCATTTGCGGGCATTTTGAACGTCAATTCACGATTGTTCAAGCCGTTTTGACTTGTGATGTTGCTTTCTGGCAGGGTCGTGCCGTTTTCCAGCATCCAGCCCGCAAAATACTTGCCGCTTTCCGGGGCGGCAGCTGTTACGGTCACAACGGTGTCTTTTTCAAAGCTGCCGCTCTTTGCATTTTCACCAATCGTACCGGTCGTGCTGGTGATCGTGCCGCCGTCTACGGTCAACGCATATCATCCTTGGTCTTATGCAGCGTTACTGTTGCACCGTTTTCAACCTTGCCCGGATTTAAGGTATAAGTGCCCCCAATAACATTGCACCTTTCCACCGGCTCAATTTAATTTGAGGGTCGTTATTCACCGTGACAGACCAATTGTCCGGTCTGATCTCGTCGCCATTAACATCTTTACCTGCCACGCTGATTACAGGTTTATAGGTGTTACTGGGTACCACATACGCAGAGGGGATTTCCGTCTTTAAGCTATCATAATACCCATCCTTGACAAAAGTCAGCATTCCGTTTGGTGCACTGCTTGTATCCACTTTCAGTGTATAGCCAGCCGAAATTGTCCCTTCTCCGGTAGGCTTATTTACAAACACACCACCCGTGATTGTACCAGTAGTATTTGAAACCGTTTTCTCAAAGATACCGCCAGAAATCGTACCATTATTCCAAACATCATTAGCGAATGTACCGCCGGACACAGTAGCGCCATTGATTACGACATAACACGCTACGGCTTTGTTGAAACTCGTGGTGTTTGTATTCGCCGGATTATAATGCGTAAAATCCCACGTTCCACCGGTCAGGGTCAGGGTTCCGGGGGTGCCATTAAGTCCCTCTGTATACTCCCAATTCTTGCCATAATAAACCGTTGACATTTCCTCCGCACGAGACTGCGCATTGCTGATATCCGGCGTACCGTCCAATTTCATATTCAGCGTCGTGCTGTAGTATTCCGCTGACAGCGTCACATCGCCCGCGGGCATCGTAAACTTTGTGGGGTTCGTGGTCAAACTGTACCCGTCAGCAAAACCAGTTGGCCTTGTGGTACCTTCTGCAACCGGCCACTCTTTAAAAGGTTCCTCCACTAAACTACTTGCTATAACCGTCACAGCGGTCTTTTCCGGAATTTGTGCTTCGGTGGCATTGTAAAGATTCCAATCCACCCGAATATTTCCACCAATCACTTTCAGATTGAACGGTTTATTCAGTTTCACATCGCTCGCGGGCATAGTAAGCTGAACGGTCTTCTTATCACCACCAACATAGCTGCTGTCGCAATTTTCTTTGCCAACCGGCTTTCCATTGATGTTGGTGATCTCCACCAATTTTCCATCTTTATCGAAAAGCTTCGCGGTGATTTGGACAGGGTTGATAACCGCACCGTCGGCATTCTTTGTTAAAACGACCCATGCCGCGCTGCCAACATTCACATAATCCGAAATTTCAGCAGTTTTGATTTCGATTTTTCCATCGCTGCTACTGTATTGGCTTCCCTTATTGTTGTAGGCTCTAATTTGAAAGTCCGTTCCGTCTGCCGCACCACTTGCATAATTGTTAAACACACTGCCCGTGATAGTGCCTCGTGTGTGCCCACTATCGTAAGAAATCGAACTCAAGAACACGCCGCCGGTAATCGTCCCTTGGTCGTTGTTATAGACCCAATTCACACCACTCTTGCCACCTGTGAACAGACCACCGCTGATCGTACCATAGGTGTTTTCCGACGATTTATCCAGATTCGCAAGCCCGTGAGCGCCCAGTCTTCCACCTGTATTTCGGACAGTACTGTCAAATACACCATCGGCAATCGTGCCTAAGTTAATAACTGGGTTTTTATAGGTTCCGTCTTTGACCGTGCCAGCATTATCGACATAGCCCGCGAAATTGCCGTTCGTTACGACAGCATTCTTACCAACTGTAACATTACACTTTACTTCGGCCAACCTATCCCCCGAAGAATCTGCGGGCTTCGCATAGTTGAAATCCCATGTACCCTTTTCCAGTACCAGTCGGTCATACCATGAGTAATATACCCAGCCATCGCCTTTGTAGCCATAGTTATAGGTGTCTTCCCAAGACTCATCAAACCATTTACTTGGATCTGCTACTGGTTTGCCATATCTCTTGCTGGCAGGGTCATTATCGATCTCTAACGGACCATCATACGTCGTCCCGTCCTCCGCCAGCACCGCAGTCCCTCCGCCGGGGGTCTGCGCAAGGGCGCTGACGGGGAACAGCGAGATCATCATGCTCAGCGCAAGAACAAGGCTGAGAATGCGCTTTTTCATAAAAGTACCTCCTCGTTTTCCGAAATTCTATCATTCTGCCATCAATATAACACATTTTGACGCATTTCGATAGAGGAGGCGTGCATTCTCAGCCTTGTATATTTCAATCTTTTCTTTTTATCGCAGGTTTTCCGGGGTCAGCGCTTGCGGGCCGCAAACTTGGCGCGGACGACGCTGAGGGCGATCAGCTCCAGCGCAATGGCCACAGCCAGCAGGATCAGCGAGGTGAAAAGGCTGGCGCTGGCGCCGAGGACGATCTGGCTCAGGCCGGTGATGACGTAGCAGACCGCCGAGATGGCGGCCACGGTGATGGCGTAGGGCAGCTGGGTGGAAACATGGTTGACATGGCTGCAGTGGGCGCCTGCCGAGGCCATGATGGTGGTGTCGGAGATGGGCGAGCAGTGGTCGCCGCAGACCGCGCCGGACAGGCAGGCCGCGATGGAGATGACCAGCATCTCGCCCTGCGGGAAGGCGTGGCAGACGATGGGGATCAGGATGGAGAAGGTGCCCCACGAAGTGCCGGTGGCAAAGGCCAGGAAGACCGCCACCACAAAGATGATGATGGGCAGCAGGTACTGCAGGGCCGCCGCCGAGCCGCTCAGCAGGTTTGCGACGTAGTATTTTGCGCCCAGCAGGTCGGTCATGCCGGAAAGGGTCCATGCCAGCGTGAGGATCAGCATGGGGCTGACCATGGCCTTGAAGCCCTCCGGGATGCAGGCCGCGAAATCTTGGAAGGTCATCACCTCGCGCACGCGGTAGAAGACGAAGGTGAACAGCAGGGCAATGCTGCTGCCCATCACGAGGCCCGCCGAGGCGTTGCAGTCCGAGAAGGCGGTGATGAAGTCCACGCCGGAGAAGAAGCCGCCGGTGTAGATCAGGCCGAAGATACAGGCCGCGATCAGCACCACCACCGGCAGGATCAGGTCGATGACATGGCCGCGGGTGTCGGTGCCGTCGTCCACATCGTCGCCGTAGGGGCGGTCGTCGGTGGTGAAGAGGTCGCCGTTCAGGGCGTTGTCTTCATTGAGCTTCATGGGGCCGTAGTCGGCGCCCGTGAGCACGAGGAAGAAGATCATCACCAGCGTCAGCAGAGCGTAATAATTGTACGGGATGGTGCGCAGAAACATCGTAAATCCGTTGATCCCGGAGCCTTCCGGCACCGAGGAGGTGACCGCCGCCGCCCAACTGGACACCGGCGCGATGATGCAGACCGGGGCCGCCGTGGCGTCGATGAGGTAGGCCAGCTTTGCGCGGGAGACCTTCTGCCGGTCGGTGACCGGGCGCATGACCGAGCCGACGGTCAGGCAGTTGAAGTAGTCGTCCACGAAGATGACCACGCCCAGCACGAAGGTCGCCAGCTGCGCCCCGGCGCGGGTGTGGATGTGGGTGGACGCCCACCGCCCGAAGGCCGCGCTGCCGCCCGCCTTGTTCATCAGGGCCACGAGGATGCCCAGCATCACGAGGAAGACGAGGATGCCCACGTTGCTGGAGTCGGCCAGCTTCGCCACCATACCGCCCTCCTCGTTGAAGAAGAGAGTGTTCAGCGCCAGCTCCAAGTTGCCGTTGGCGTAGAGCAGCGCACCCGTGGCGATGCCCACCAGCAGCGAGGTGTAGACCTCCTTGGTGTTCAGCGCCAGCACGATGGCCACCACCGGCGGCAGCAGACTCAGCGCCGTGCTGTACACCGCGCAAGTGTAGTTCGCCGGGTCCGTGATGGTGCCGGGCGTTGCCGCCGTGCACCACAGCAGCAGCCCGAACACCAGCACCACGCCGGCCCACGATAGATTCACTTTTTTCATAAAACGATTCCTCTTCTGATTTTTTTCCCCGGCGCGGGGCAGACTATCCCCAAGAAACACAAAGGGGTGGCCGACGCGCCGGATTATAAAGCGCTGTACTTTGAGCTGTTCCGCGCCAGCGAACAGGCCGCCCGTATCCTGCTGGAAGCCCAGCAGAAAGCGGAGGAGCAGATTATGGAGGACGACCAGCCGCCGATGCGGCTCAGCCCTTCTTCGCCTGAGCCTTCGCCGCGAACTTCGCGTCGTTCACGATGAAGCGCTCGTGCACGCCGCCGCCCACGGGGCCTTTTTCATCCTGCAGGGATACCTTAAACACCAGCTTGCGGCCTTCCACGGCGGTCAGCTCGCTCTCGCAGGTCACGGTCATGCCTACGGGGGTGGGGGCGGTGTGCTCCAGCTCCAGCTTGGTGCCCACGGAACCGCAGCCCTCGTCCAGCTCACCCGCCACGCTCATCCAGCAGGTCTTCTCGGCCAGCGCCACCAGCGCGGGCGTCGCGAAGACGTCCAGCGTGCCGCTGCCCATGGTCTTTGCAGTGTTTTTGTTCGTCACGAGCTGGCTCTGCTCGCCCTTAATGCCAACAGTCAACATAAAAATACTTCCTTTCTTCAATCGCCGCACCGGCAAATACTTTCCAGTACCTTGATAGGATACCACACTTTCCGCTCCGATGCACCTGTTTTGGAGGGATTTCTGCAATTTTCCTCTTCCGCTTTTGCCCAAAACGCGCTATGATAGGGCCGAAAGGCGGTGTCCTCTATGAGCGACTTCTGGAAATCCTATGATATCACCGCGCTGGAATACGGCGAAGGCTACCAATGCTATCCTCTTTACGGCAAGGTCCATCGAATTGAGCTGGCCCTTTCGCTGCTCTTTATCGTAGGGGTCGCGCTCTGGTACAAGCGCAGCGGGGCGAAGCTGCGCCGGAAGATCTTGGTCGGTGTCACAGGTCTGCTTTTACTGGACGAAGCTGCTCTGCTGCTGGGCATGGCCTTGACCGGCCAATGGAACTGGAGCTATCTGCCGCTCCATCTGTGCAGCATCAACGTCTTTGTCTGCCTTTACAACACCCTCTTCGACCAGAATTGGTGCAAAGAGGAGCTGTATGCCCTCTGCATCCCCGGCGCGGCGCTGGCGCTGCTCTGCCCAAGCTGGCTCGATGTGCCCTCGTGGTGGACGCTCATCAATCTGCACTCCATCTCCATCCACGCCCTGCTGGTACTCTACCCGGTCCTCCTCGTCGTGGGCGGCTACCGCCCCAGCGTCCGCCGGGTGCCGCAGGTGCTGGCCTTTCTCTTCGGCTCCGCCCTGCCCATCTACTTTCTGAACAAACCCTTGTGCACGAACTTCTACTTCCTTAATAACCCCTACGGCAACGTCATCACCACAGCTTTCACCAACCTGCTGGGTGAAAAATACTATATTCTCGGCTTCCTGCCCGCCATTGCGGCGGCGCTGGCGCTGATGTATCTGCCGTGGGTGGCGGCCGCCCGCCGGAAGTGATCTATCCAGATTTGGAACACGCGTGTTCCAAATCTCTCTCCCCGCTTTGAGACGCGGCGTTTTTGTTTCCAAAAACGCACCCTTTTTGCGGATTAAAAATGCAGTTTTCTTGCGTATTTCGGTAAAATTCAAGATTTTTTGATTATGGGGCAAAAATCTTTGCAAAAAGCCCTTGACAGGGGCTGTTCTGCGTGATACTATGAACACATGAACAGACATTCATATGAACCCACAGCGAAGGGAGATGCCGAGATGGCCGAAGCAAAAGATGCCCTGCCCGCAGCGCAGCCGCAAGCGGTCGCACTGCCGGACGACGAGGTGCTGTACGAGCTGGCCGACCTGTTCCGGGTGTTCGGCGACTCCACCCGCATCAAGATCCTGTATGCCCTGCACGACAATGAACTCTGTGTGCAGGACATCGCGAACGCGGTGCAGTTGAGCCAGTCCGCGGTGAGCCACCAGCTCCGGGTCCTCAAGGATACCAAGCTCGTGCGGTTCCGCCGGGACGGAAAAACCGTTTACTACGCACTGGACGATGACCATGTGCGCAGCATCCTCTCCTTGGGGATGGAACATATCGAGGAATCATTGAAAGGCAGGTACTACTTATGAAGAAGAACTACAAGATCGAAGTCGATTGCGCAAACTGCGCTCAGAAGATGGAAGATGCCGCCAACACCGTTGCCGGTGTGGCAAGCGCTACCGTCAGCTTTATGACCCAGAAGATGAAGGTCGAGTTCGCTGAGGGTGCGGACCCCCACGATACCATGGTCAACGTTCTGGCCGCCTGCAAGAAGGTCGAGGACGACTGCGAGATCTTTGATATCTGAAACTAAAAACCGGATGGAAACGGCTCCCCTGCGGGGGAGCCGTTTCCATCCCAGAGCATTTCTCTTGTGGAAAGAAAGTTCAGTTTTCAACAGTTTCCACCGGGTTTTCAACACGTTTTGCGAAAAATCTCAAAAACAAACGGGAAAAAGTCAGATTTCTCCGGGAAAACCTCGTGGAAAACACGGGGAAAACGTGGAAAAAAAGGGTTTTTCCGGGGAAAACCTGTTGAAACCGCTCCCACCCCTACCCGACAAAAGGAGAATCCCTATGACCAAAAAACAGAAAAAGGTGCTGTATCAGATCATCGCATCGGTCGTCCTGATCGTGATCCTGCGGCTCCTGCCCGCTTTCCCCACGCCGGTGGAGCTGGTGCTCTACCTGATTCCCTACCTCGTAGTCGGCTGGGACGTCCTGCGCAAGGCGCTTCTCGGCATCAAAAACCGCCAGCCCTTTGACGAGTGCTTCCTGATGGCCGTAGCCACCGTGGGCGCCTTCGCGCTGGGCGATTACGTTGAGGGCTGCGCCGTTATCCTCTTCTACCAGATCGGCGAGCTGTTCCAGAGCGTCGCCGTGGGCAAGAGCCGCCAGAGCATTTCCAGCTTGATGGACATCCGCCCCGACTACGCCAACATCGAGGACGAGGACGGCAAGCTGGAGCAGGTGGACCCCGATGAAGTGGAAGTCGGCACCGTGATCGTGGTCCAGCCCGGCGAGCGCATCCCCATTGACGGCATCATTCTGGAGGGCACCTCGGCCCTGAACACCGCCGCCCTCACCGGCGAGAGCCTTCCCCGCGACGTCCAGAGCGGCGATGAGGTCATCAGCGGCTGCGTCAACATGACCGGTCTGCTGAAAGTCCGCACCACCAAGGAGTTCGGCGAATCCACCGTCTCCAAGATCCTCGATCTGGTGGAAAACTCCAGCATGAAGAAGGCTCGTACCGAGAACTTCATCACCCGCTTTGCCCGCGTCTACACCCCCGCTGTCTGCTACAGCGCACTGGCGCTGGCCTTCCTCCCGCCGGTGGTCCTGCTGCTGATGGGCCAGCCCGCCCGCTTCGGCGACTGGATCTACCGCGCCCTGACCTTCCTCGTCATCTCCTGCCCCTGCGCTCTGGTCATCTCCATCCCGCTGAGCTTTTTCGGCGGCATCGGCGGGGCCTCCGCCTGCGGCATCCTCGTCAAGGGCTCCACCTATCTGGAAGAGCTGGCCCGCACCGGTGTCGTGGTCTTTGATAAGACCGGCACCCTGACGCAGGGCACCTTCAAAGTGGTGGGCGTCCACCCCGAAAACGGCGTGACCGAAGCCGAGCTGGTGGAAGCCGCCGCCGCACTGGCCGAGAGCTGGTCCAAGCACCCCATCTCCCTGAGCATCAAGAACGCTTACGGCAAGGAGATCGACGCCAACCGCGTCACCGATGTGCAGGAGCTGGGCGGCCACGGCGTGACCGCGAAGGTGGACGGCAGGACTGTCGCCGCCGGCAACGCCCGCCTGATGGCAAAGTTGAACCTCTCCGCCCCCGAAGTCACCGAGCCGGGCACCATCGTCCATGTTGCCATTGAGGGCAAGTACGCCGGTTACCTCCTCATCGCCGACGTGGTCAAGCCCCACAGCGCACAGGCCATCAAGGGCCTGAAGGCGGCGGGCGTCCGCAAGACGGTCATGCTGACCGGCGACGCCGAGCCGGTGGCCAAGGCCGTTGCTTCCGACCTCGGTCTGGACGAGTACCACGCCGGTCTGCTGCCCGGCGACAAGGTGGACCAGATCGAAAAGCTCCTCACCGCCAAGGGTCCGAAGGAAAACCTCGCCTTCGTGGGCGACGGCATCAACGATGCACCCGTTCTGTCCCGTGCCGACATCGGCATCGCAATGGGTGCCCTCGGCTCGGACGCCGCCATCGAGGCCGCCGACATCGTCCTGATGGACGACGACCCGGCCAAGATCGCCCTCGCCATGAGCATCGCCCGCCGCACCCTCCGCATCGTGTACGAGAACATCGTCTTTGCGCTGGCCATCAAGTTCGCGTGCCTCGTTCTCGGCGCACTGGGTCTGGCAAGCATGTGGACCGCCATCTTCGCCGATGTCGGCGTCATGGTGCTGGCCGTCCTCAACGCCACCCGCGCCCTCTACACCAAGGACCTCGCCCGCAAGAACGAGCGATGACCCCGTAACCATTCAAACGCCCTAGGACTTCCCCGCTTCGGCGGCTGTCCTAGGGCGTTTTTGCGGCAAAGAATCTTTTTCGGAAAAATCTTGCAATGTCCGCAGATTCTGCTATACTACTACTAAACTAGGGGGTTAGTGTATATGAAAGATTCCGAGATCGCATCGCAGCCCACCGGCACCGTGCTCCGGGCGCTGAAAGCAGCCGCCCCTCAGACGGTGCCGGTGTTTGCCGGGTATCTCGTGCTGGGCATAGGGTACGGCATTTACGTGCAGTCGCTGGGGCTGCCGGTCTGGATGCCCATGCTGATGGGCACCGTCGTCTACGGCGGCTCGCTGGAGTTCGTGCTGGCAAGCCTTTTGCTGGGGGCTTTTTCCCCTCTGTCGGCCTTCCTGATGGCCTTGATGATCCAAGCGCGGCATCTGTTCTACGGCCTTGCCATGCTGGAGCGGTACAAGGGCTACGGGCTGCGCAGCTTTTATATGATCTACGCCATGAGCGACGAGACCTTCTCCATCACCTGCTCCGCCGAACCGCCGGAAGGGGTGGACCGGGGCTGGTTCATGTTCTTCATCACCCTGCTGGACCAGATCTACTGGGTCGCCAGCGCGGGTCTCGGCGCGGTGGTGGGCTCGGTCCTGCCCTTCAGCACCGAGGGTGTGGACTTCGTGATGACAGCCATGTTCGTCGTCATCTTCCTGAACCAGTGGGAGAAGGAAAAGCAGCACATCAGCGCCCTCATCGGCATTCTGGTGCCGCTGGTCTGCCTTGTGGTGTTCGGCTCCGGCAGCTTCCTTCTGCCCGCTATGGCGTGCATTTTGGTGCTTCTGCTGGCGCTGCGCAAGCCCATTGAGAAGGCTGAAGCCGCCCACGGCAAAACGGAGGTGCACTCATGACCACACTGCAAATGGGCATCACCATGGCGATGTGCACGGCGGCGACCATGCTCACCCGCTCTCTGCCCTTTCTGATCTTCTCGTCCAAGGACCAGCAGCCGCCGGAGGTGGTGCGGTATCTGGGCCGCGTCCTGCCCGCCGCCATCTTCGGGATGCTCATCGTCTACTGCCTGAAGGGCGTGACCCCCTTCGCGGGGAGCCATGGCATCCCGGAGGCCATCGCCATTGCGGCGACCATCGCGCTCCACAAGTGGAAGCACCAGACCCTCGTCTCCATTGCGGGGGGCACGGTCTGCTATGTGCTGCTGGTGCAGCTGGTGTTCTGATACGCAAAGAGGGGCTGTGATTACAGCACGATGAAGGTGCAGGTGGCTGCGGGCAGGGTCAGTTCCCCAGCCTTGGCCGCCACGGGAGCCATCTCCGGCAGAGCGTTGCCCTCGCCCAGCACCAGAGCCTTGCCGTTGCAGAGCATGGTCTCGGCACGGAGGGTCTCGGCGGAGAGCTGATACACCTCGGCGTCCTTCGGCAGGGCGACGGTGGTGGTGTCGGTCCGGCTGTTGTTGATGACGAGATACGCCTTGCCGGGCTTGCCGTCGGCGCGGGAATGAGCGTAGACGTGGGCCCCTTCGCGGATGGGTTCGGCGGTGTCATAAGCAGTGTTGCCCATCAGGCGGTGCCACAGCAGCACGGCGAAGTAGTTGGGGCGGGGGTCGAAGCTGCCGTGGCTCAGGAAACCATAATCGCTGGATGCCAGCGTGTTGTGGAAGATGATGCCCTTGGTCACGGTGCAGAATGCCCCCAGCTCGTTTAAGGTACGGAAAACATCCAGATACGTGGAAGCCCATGTGGTGCCGCCGCCCCTGCATCGCCGGATTCCGTGACCCAGATCTCACCGCCGGGGCAGTAGATGTCCCGCTTCTCGGTGTGGTACTGGATCATGCTTCGGGCAACGTCCAGATAATCCTCGCTGGTGGCCCGGTCCGGCAGCCAGTAGGAGTTGGGCATCATGGCTCTCAGCCGCTCGGCTACGCCGTTGTAATAATGGTAGCTGTACACGTCCAGCTTTTCCTGCATCCCCTTCAACAGAACTTCCAGCGGCACATTCTTCAAAAAGCTGTTGCTGTCCCCGGCCGACTCGTAAGCGGGGTCGCTGTTGGAGGTGCCCTCCGAAGTGCTGGTACCCACGAAAAGGCAGTCGGGGTAATTTTCCCGCAGCCAGCGGGCAAAGATATCCTGATTTTTGGCATACAGCTCCGAGGTGTAGCCCTTGGGGCAGCCGGACATTTCCAGCAGGTTGGGCTCGTTGACGAACTCCACCGCGTCAATGGGCTTTCCGTACTCTTTGCTCAGGGCAAAGATCTGCTGGGCCTGACTGGGGTTCCACGGCTCGTCCGCGTGGTGCAGACCCTCGCAGTCGGCCACGGAGATCAGCAGCTTTGCGCCCATCGCCTTGCAGAAGTCCAGCACTCCCACCCACTGCTGGCGGTTCAGGACAGCGCCGTAGCCCTCCGGCACCTTGCCGCCGGTATGGCCGTCGAAATCGTAGTAGGTCTTGGTGGCCCAGCTGCCGGAGACCCGGACCCACGAGGGGCCGATCTCTTTGGCCAGCGTCCGCAGCTTCTCATCGTAGAGGTCGATGGGGTCATAATACTGCATCAGCCCGCCCTCGGCGAAGATATTGGCGTTGAGGCCGCCCTTCATTTGAAAGGGTGCCGTGCCTGCGATCTGTCCCGGGGTGTAGGCTTTCCAGAAGGTGCCAGTGACTTCCGCCATCTCGACGTTGTAAGATACCAGCCGCTCATTGCCAATGTGCAGCTCACACAGGGCTTCGGGGTTCAGCTTCACGAATTGTGCCATAGTGATTCTCCTTTTCATTTTTTCTGAATCCAGAATAGCACAGCCCTTGAACCTTCCATGAGGAAGATTTCGTGGAAAAATCGTATTATTTAGTGATAAAATGTATCAAAGTTGATCTGCCGATAGAACCGCTGCTGAAGCTGGTCGAAGCTGTCGCAGTTCTGGGCCAGCAGCCACATCACCTTGGTGACGACGGCTTCAATGGTCATATCGTGGGCTTCGAGGAAGCGGAAGCGGTTCTTGACCCGCTTGCCCACCTCGTAAATGCCCACGTCGCTGCCCTCGTAGGTGACTTGGGTGGTCAAGATCAGAATTTTGCGGGTCTGGTCGTAGTCGCCCAACCCCTCGGCAAAGGCGTCCATCAGCCGCTGCGGGATGCCGCCCACGCCAAAACTTTCCACGATCACACAGTCGTAATGTTGAAAGATGGCCGGGATGAGTTCCGGGCCGAGGCCGGGCGTCAGCTTGAGCAGGAAGACCTTCGGGTTCAGGGCGCGGCCAAACTCCACCGGGCCGGTGGGCCACGGCGAGGGGACGTACCGCACCAGCCGGTCGCCCTGCACCAGCGCCAGCTCCGGGAAGTTGACCGACGCAAAGGCATCGTAGCTGATGGTCTTGTTCTTCTTGGCGCGGGTGCCCGCGATGACATGGCCGCCGAACACCACCATCACACCCCGGCTGCCTTGGTCGAGGGCGCAGATCACGCTGTCCCGCAGGTTCTTCTTGGCGTCGGTGATCTCGTTGGAGATGGGCTGTTGCGCGCCGGTGAGGATGATGGGCTTATCCGCGTTCTGAATGAGATAAGAGAGCGCCGCCGCAGAGTAGGCCAGCGTATCCGTGCCGTGGCAGATGATAAAGCCATCGTACAAGGCGTAGTTTTCCTGCACGGCCTTCGCCATCATCAGCCAGTGCTCCGGGCCGAGGTCGGTGCTGTCGATGCTGCACAGAGCCAGCGTTTCGGGGCAGCAGAGCTCGTTCAGCTCAGGCAGATGAGCCAGAAGCTCTTCGCTGGTGAGCACGGGCTTGAGGCCCTGCTGGGTGCGGACGCTGGCGATGGTGCCGCCGGTGGTGATAAAAAGCAGACGCTGCTTGGTCATAAATTTCGATACCTCCACGATCCAATTCAAATCAACTCAGTATAACACACTCCGCCCCGGATGAAAAGTGGGCCGTTTTGGAACTTGGTCACAGATTTTTGCGGGAAAAGGTGTATACTAGAGGAAAAAAGGGGGAGCTATCCATGCCGAACATCGTTATCATCGGTTCCGGCCCGGCGGGGGTGTCGGCGGCGCTGTACGCCGCCCGCGCGGGGTCGAGACGACCGTTCTCACCAAGGGGTCCGGTGCGCTGGACCGTGCCGAACTCATCCAGAATTACTACGGCTTTGCCGAACCCATCTCCGGGGCCGAACTGGAGCGCCGGGGCATCGAAGGGGCAAAAGCGCTGGGGGTGCAGTTCGTGACCACCGAAGCCGTGGGCCTGACCTACATGGATAAGCTCACCGTAGAGACGCTGGCGGGGGATTTCCCCGCCGACGCCGTCATCCTCGCCACCGGAGCCTCCCGCGCCGCCCCGCACATCCCCGGCCTTGCGGGGCTGGAAGGCCATGGCGTGAGCTACTGCGCCACCTGCGACGCGTTTTTCTACCGTGGCAAAGATGTGGCTGTGCTGGGCAGCGGCGAGTATGCCCTGCATGAGGTGCAGGCACTGCTCCCGGTGGCAAAAAGCGTCACCCTGCTGACCAACGGCTCCCCGCTGACGGCATCCTTCCCGCCGGAGGTGACGGTCTGCCCCGAAAAGGTGAACGCCATCCTCGGCGAAGGGCGGGTCAGCGGCGTAGAACTGAACGGTGGCAAGACCGTGGCGCTTTCCGGCGTTTTCGTGGCGCTGGGCGTTGCGGGCAGCACCGCGCTGGCCCGCAAGCTGGGGGCCGAGGTGGACGGGAACCGCATCCTCGTGGACGAACACATGCAGACCACCCTGCCCGGCCTTTACGCCGCTGGGGACTGCACCGGCGGGCTGCTCCAAGTGGCCAAGGCCGTTTATGAAGGGGCGCTGGCCGGCACGGAAGCCGCCAAGGCCCTGCGGAAAGGATAACATCATGTCGGAAGTGCAACCATCTGCCGTCAACCGGAATTGCCTTGCGTGCGCGTTCCCATTCTGGGGCCAGCTCACCCCCGCCGAGCAGGAGCAGCTCTGCCGCTTCACCCGGCCCGTGAAATACCGGAAAGGGGAACGGGTCCACAGCCCGGTGGAAAACTGCGTGGGCATCCTGTTGCTGCGGTCGGGCCAGCTGCGGGCCTACCTGCTCTCCGAGGACGGCCGCGATATCACGCTCTACCGCCTGTTTCAGGGCGAAGTCTGCATTTTGTCAGCCTCCTGCGTCATGGACTCGGTGAACTTTGACCTTTACATCGACGCCGAGGAGGACACCGAGGCCTACTGCATCGGCGCGGGCGTCTTCCGCCAGCTGATGCAGCAGAATGTCTACGTCCGCTGCTACGCCTACCAGATGACCGCCGAACGCTTTTCCGACACCATGTGGACGATGCAGCAGATCCTCTTCATGAGCGCCGACCGGCGGCTGGCCATCTTCCTGACTGACGAGCTGGCCAAGACCGGCGGGAGCAATGTCCGCATGACCCACGACCAGATGGCCCGCTATATGGGTTCCGCCCGCGAGGTCGTCAGCCGTCTGCTGAAGTATTTCGCCGGGGAGGGCCTCGTCCGCCTCTACCGCGGCGGGGTGGAGGTGCTGGATAAGGAGCGGCTGAAACAGATCGCCCACGGCGCATAAAAAAGGAGCGCACCATCAAGCGATGGTGCGCTCCTTTTTCGATCTTTTCTCAGCTCTTGCAGCCAGATTCCTCTTCCACGCCGGTGAAATCGGAAGCCTCGGCGATCTTGGTCACGTCGAACTTGCCGTTCTCGTCCTTAGGGGCAACGACGGGGCCGGCCTCCACAGGGTTCACGGACACTTCGCCGGCTGCGGGCTTCTCTTCGGCCGCTTCCGGCTCTGCGGTGGTCTCAGCCTTCTCGGCCTTGGCTGCTTCCACGGCAGGTGCAGCTTCCGGGGCTTGGGGCTCCGGGGGCTGCCCATCCTCTTTTGCAAAGGCAGGGGGCCATGCGGCACCCGGCTCCGCGGGGGTGTGCTCCGTTTTCGCCTCGCCCTCGGCGTAGGCCTCGGCGGTCTTGGCGGCCTCTTCGGGGTCCTTTTCCGCGTCTTCGGGGAACTCCACCTCTTCCACGTGGAGCGAGCCCTTATCGTTCAGCACCTTGTCCAGTGCCACGATGGCGACGCTGGTGACGGCGACGGCAGCAGCCGCGCCCAGAACACGAAACAACGTTTTCATGGTGAGATCCTCCTCAGATGTGTGGTGGTCAAGAGAATGTTACGACATCGTTCAGCGGCTTTTCGGCGGGTTCCACCGAGATGGCGGTCAGCACCGGGCCCTTGCCGCGGTAGATGTTGTGGAACTTGTAATTGACCTTGGCGGTCACGGTGACCCATGCACGCTGCTCCAGCGCCTTGTAGCCGTCGTAGGAGCAGGGGAAACCGACGAACTGGATGTCCTGCACGCAGCAGGTCATGGCGAAGCGGCCGGGCACGAAGCTGTTCTTGCCCGCGCGGTTGGTCTGGCAGACCTGCGCGAGGAACTTGACGGTCTTGCCCGCGTACTTCTGGGGCTCGTCCTGACAATCCATATACCAGATGCCGAAATCGTCATCGCCGATCTCCACCACAGGCTTGTTCAGGTCGAAGGGGAGCGGGTCGGGGATGTCGTCGTAGGCTACGCTGCCGTCAGCGAACTCATAGGCGATATCGCACTTGCGGGATGCCTGACGCACCAGCTTGTGCAGCTCCTGCCGGGCAGCGTCGTTGTTGACGGCCTCGGCGCGTTGAAGACGATCAGCTCGCTGCGGGCGATCTTGTCCAGCAGCAGGGAGCGCATCGCGTTGTCGCGGGCGTAGGTCAGAGCCGTGGTGCCGTCCGCCGTGGCGATGCACTGGTAGACGATCCAGTTTTCGGGCAGGTTGTTCGCCAGATCCTGCAGCAGCCACATGCCGTTGTACTCGATGACCACGCGGCCCGCGTCGGCCTCCTTGGCCAGCTTGGCAAGGTTCTGGGGGTTCAGCTCGGCCTTGTCCTCCAAGTTGTAGAGGGTCACGCCGGGGAAGGCGAACTTCTTCTGGTTATACTCTTCTTCGCCCTCTTCGCAGACCAGCAGCAGAGTCTTGTCGCCGGAGTCGAAGTTGGGGTCTTCAAACGTTTCCTGAATGAACTTGGTCTTGCCGCTTTCGAGGAAGCCGACAAACAGGTAAACGGGGATCTCATTTGCCATAGTGATCTTTCTCCTCTTTCCGGGATCAGCAGCCGAACAGGCCCGCAATGGCCTTTTCGTCCAGCTTGGAGCCGATGACGACCAGCTTGCCGCCCACATCGGCACCGCGGGAGCGGACCTCCCACTCGCCGGGCACATAGTCGAACTCCAGCCAGCCGTCGGCACCGCCGTCCACGATGCCCTTGGAACGCAGGATCATGCCGTACTTGCCGGAATCCAGCTCCGTGAGGGCGTGCTCGATATCCGCCTTGGCGATCTTCTTGGCGGTCTCGACGCCCCAGCTCGTGAAGACCTCGTCGGCGTCGTGGCCGTCGTGGTGATGATGGTGGTGATGGCCGCAGCAGCAGTGGCCGTCCTCATCATGATGATGCTCGTGCTCGTCGTCCTCGTCCTCATGGTCGTGGTGGTGATGCTCATGCTCATCATCATCGTCGTCGTGATCGTGATGGTGGCAACAGCAGTGGTCATCCTCATCCTCGTGGTCGTGATGATGATGCTCGTGTTCGTCCTCGTCATCATCGTCGTCGTCATCATCGTCGTGGTGATGGTGGCCGCAGCTGCACACGCCGTTCTCATCGTAGTGATGGTGATGATGCTCGTGTTCTTCTTCCTCGTCCTCGTGGGCGTGCTCCTCGTTGGCCTTGGCAGCCATGGCGATCAGCTCTGCCTTGAAGTCGTCCTTGGTGGACATGGCGTTCAGGATCTGCTCACCGGTCAGGGCATCCCATGCGGTCGTGACGATGGTCGCAGTGGGGTTCTTCTCGCGCAGCATGGCGACAGCGGCAGCGATCTTCTCCTCGCTGGCGGTCTGGGTGCGGCTGAGGATGATGCAGCTTGCGTGGCTGATCTGGTCATCGTAGAACTCACCGAAGTTCTTCATATACATCTTGACCTTGTTCACGTCGGCCACGGTAACGAAGCTGTTCAGCTGAACATCCAGATGCTCCGCCACACCCTCGACGGCGCGGGTCACGTCGCTCAGCTTGCCGACGCCCGACGGCTCGATCACGATGCGATCCGGGTGGTACTGCTCCACCACCTGCTGCAGGGCAGCGCGGAAGTCGCCCACCAGCGAGCAGCAGATGCAGCCCGCATTCAGTTCGTTGATCTGGATGCCGGACTCCTTCAAAAAGCCGCCGTCGATGCCGATCTCGCCGAACTCGTTCTCGATCAGAACGACCTTCTGGCCCGCAAAGGACTCTTTGATGAGCTTTTTGATGAGGGTCGTCTTACCGGCACCAAGGAAGCCGGAGAAAATATCAATTTTGGTCATAATGCTGTTGCCTCTTTTCTTTTTCCAAAGCCCCCGCAAGGGGCCGTCAAGCAATCCGAGCCGCAGAGTGCTGGCTCAAAAATCCTTATATTCTTATTATAACAAGGCTGTCAATGGGAAACCGCCTTTTTCATGAGAAAATTGTAACTTTTTTGCATCTCCTTCCCCAAATCTGCTATACTGGGCTTATCAAAATTTTTTCGGGAGGATGCCGCAGTGACTGCACAGATAATGCAAATCGAAAACAAACCTTGCCGTATTTACGGCGAACCCCATGCAGAATACCTACTGCTCCAAATGACAGGCGAACACGAGCTGCAAAGCATGGAAAGCGAGGTTACCGCTATTGCACAGAGTGCGCACCGCTTTCTGTTTGCGGCCATTCCAGTGGAAAGCTGGAACGATGCACTTTCTCCGTGGGAAGCCCCCCTGCTGTGTGGGGAAAGCAAGGGTTCGGCGGCAAGGCTGCGGACACGCTAAGCTTTCTGACGGAACAGGTCATTCCCACGCTGAAGCAGCAGTATCCTCTCCCGAAAAACGTCAAAATCATTCTGGGCGGCTATTCGCTGGCGGGATTGTTTGCGTTGTGGGCATCCACCCAGACTGATCTGTTCTACGGTGTCGCCGCCGCCTCGCCCTCTGTTTGGTTTCCGGGTTGGAAGGAGTTTGAACAGCAGCACCCGATACAGGCACAGCGCGTTTATCTGAGCCTTGGCGACAAGGAAGAACACACGAAAAACGCCGTCATGGCTGCGGTGGGCGATAACATCCGTGCCCTGCACAGTCGGCTTGCAGAGCGTGGCGCAGACTGCACCCTTGAATGGAACAGCGGCGGGCACTTTAAGGACGCTGATTTGCGTACCGCAAGAGCCTTTCGGTGGACGATGGAGGAACACACATGACCATTTTGATTGATGCCGACCGCCGCCCTATTCTCATCCACACCATCTTGGCCGCAAAAAAGGCACCAGCCTGAGCTGGTGCCTTTTGTTGGCGGAGATGGTGGGCATTCTCCCGCGGGCTAAGCAACAGCCCACAGGGCTGATTGCTTGCGGTCTGCGGACCGCCGCCCTGTTCTCATCCGCACCATCTTGGCCGCAAAAAAGGCAGCAGCCTGAGCCGGTGCCTTTTGTTGGCGGAGATGGTGGGATTCGAACCCACGTGCCCGGTTAAGGACAAAACGATTTCGAGTCGTTCTCGTTACGACCACTTCGATACATCTCCATATTCAAATCATGCTGTGGAGCGCAGTGCAAACATTCACACTGCCAATCCTACAGCTTTGTTATTATACCAAAAATCCCGCCTTCCGTCAACTGGTTTTCATTGCAGAAGAGGGGGCGCACGCAGCAACAACACGCCCGCATTATAGGAATTGGTCAACCGGTTGCGGCAGATCTCCCACACAAATTTCCGCCGGTCGTTGAAATTTTCGCAAAATATTACTATTTTAAAGTGATTTTGTACAAACGTCTGCCGGGTTCGCTGTGATATACTAGTTTTACAACGAGGTCTGCGCTGCGGACCCACACACTGAAAATCTGAGAAGGAGTCGTATCAATGAGAGAGATCATTTCTTTGAACGAAAACTGGACCCTGTCCTTCCCCAAGGGCGACCACGCCACCGAGCAGGTCAACCTGCCCCACACTTGGAACGCTGTGGATGGCAACGACGGCAATGGCAGCTACCTGCGCACCACCGGCGTTTACACCCGCACCTTCACCGCACCCAAGCAGCCCCGCGAGGGCGGCCGCACCTACGTGGAAGTTCTGGCTGCTGCCCTGAACTCCACCGTGAAGGTCAACGGTCAGGTCGCTACCACCCACGAGGGTGGCTTCTCCATCTTCCGTGCGGACGTCACCGACCTGTGCCACGAGGGTGAGAACGAGCTGACCATCGAGGTCTCCAACGAGGACACCCCGTCCATGTACCCCTCTTCCGCCGACTTTACCTTCTACGGCGGCCTGTACCGCGGTGTCAACCTGATCAGCGTGCCCAACGCACACTTTGATCTGGACTACTACGGCGGCCCCGGCATGATGGTCACCCCTGTTCCCACCGAGGACGGCGGTGCAAACTTCACCATCAAGAGCTTCGTCACCAACCCCGCTGACGACCTGACCGTCATGTACAGCATCGAGGACTGCTTCGGCCGCGAGGTCGCTTCTGCTGTCCGCGGCTCTGCTGACACTGAGGTCACCATCTACGTTCCCGATGCCCAGCTGTGGAGCATGGACGAGCCCAACCTGTACACCGTTGTCGCCACCCTGCAGCGCAACAACGAGGAAGTGGACGAGATCGCCGCCAACGTCGGCGTCCGTTCCTTCAAGGTCACTCCCGACGAGGGCTTCTCCATCAACGGCGTGCCCACCCCGCTGCGCGGTGTTTCCCGCCATCAGGACCGCGTGTTCGAGGGCAACGCTCTGACCGCCGAGGAGCACTATGACGACGCCATGCTCATCAAGGAGCTGGGTGCCAACACCATCCGTCTGGCACACTACCAGCACAGTCAGGACTTTTACGACGCTTGCGATGAGATCGGTTTCGCCGTTTGGGCTGAGATCCCCTTCATGAGCGTCTTCAAGAAGGGCGAGGGCGCTCATAAGCATGTCATGGAGGAGATGAAGGAACTCATCATCCAGAACTACAACCATCCCTCCATCATGTTCTGGGGCATCTCCAACGAGATCCTCATCGGCGGCATCTCTCAGGAGCTGGTGGACACTCATCACGATCTGGAGAAGCTCTGCAAGGAGCTCGACCCGACCCGCCTGACCACCATCGCTCACGTTTCCACCACCCCCGTCAACGGCCCCATGCACCACATCACCGATCTGGAGAGCTACAACCACTACTTCGGCTGGTACGGCGGCAAGATGGAGCAGAACGGCCCGTGGCTGGATCAGTTCCACGCAGAGCACCCCGACATCTGCATCGGCATCTCCGAGTATGGCTGCGAGGGCATCATCAACTGGCACAGCAACACCCCCCAGTGCAAGGACTACACCGAGGAGTATCAGGCTCTGTACCACGAGCACATGGCGCAGGTCTTCGAGGATCGTCCTTGGGTCTGGGCTTCCCACGTCTGGAACATGTTCGACTTCGGCTGCGCTGCCCGTAACGAGGGCGGCGTGAGCGGCCGCAACAACAAGGGCCTCATCACCATGGACCGCAAGACCAAGAAGGACAGCTATTTTGTCTATCAGGCTTACTGGACCCAGACCCCGATGGTCCACATCGCTGGCCGCCGCCACGCTCAGCGCGCAGGCGAGACCACCGAGATCAAGGTCTACTCCAATCAGGACACCGTCGTTCTGTACGTCAACGGCAAGGAAGTCGGCCAGCAGACCGCACACCGCGTCTTCAAGTTCAACGCTGCTCTGAATGAAGGTTTCAACACCATCGTGGCCGTTGCCGGCGATGTGAAGGATTCCATCACGCTGGAGAAGGTTGCTGAGGAACCCGGCTACTACACCCTGCCGGAGTTCAACGAGCGTCAGGAAGGCGTCGCCAACTGGTTCAAGCAGGTCGGCAGCATGGATCTGACCGCGCCCATGGAGTTCCCGGAAGGCTATTACAGCGTGAAGGACACCATGGAAGACCTTGCTAAGAACGAAGAGGCTCTGGCTCTGGCTGCAAAGGCCGTCAAGCTGGCCACCAACTTCGACATCAAGCCCGGCGTCGGCATGTGGGACATGATGAAGAAGATGACCCCCGAAGCCATGAGCAACATGATCTCCGGTATGCCGGAGGGCTTCATCGAGAGCCTGAACGCACAGCTCATCAAGGTCAAGAAGTAATTCCCCCGCAAAAGCAGAACAATGCCCCGGCGGATGCTGCAAATGCAGTGCCCGCCGGGGCATTTTTATGAAACCAAATTCTCAGCGCTTTTTCTTCTTTTTCTTTTTCGGGCTGGAGGAAGCCGCACTGCCCGTCGTATGGGGCGCATTGCGGGCCCGGCGGGACTCATACAGATACTTTGAGAGATTGGGCACCACGATGGCGATGAACGCCAGAACGATGAACACCAGAAAGCTGGGCTGGTCGTGGTTCGTATTGAACAGCGTTTGCAGGAAGTTGCTCATAACATGTACCTTTCCGGTTTTGCGAAACCGCTCAATAGGGGTGGCTCACAGCAGGATGAGGCCGTTCTCGTCCGGCTTCATGGGGACGGCGATGATCGCATCTACGAGGGTCATTGCGATGGAAAAACCGCTCCAGCAGGTCGCCAGATAGAGCACCCCCAGAATGGGCCGCTTCGCGTAGAACTGGTGTGCGCCAAAAATTCCCAGAATGCAGAGGCGGAGGTAGGTCTTGCGGTTGACGGCGTGTTTTTCGCGGCCATCATACCATGTGGCCAGATGATCGATGCAGTTCCAGATGAAGCCGTGGTTGGGGTCTTTCTGCCATTGGGTCTTTGCCATTGTTTTGTACCTCTGTCTCTTGTTTCATAAAATCAGGAAAGCCGCCCACCGCGCAGTCAGCCCGGTGAGCGGTCCTCCTTATTGGTTTCTGATGAGAATGTTTTCCGCAGTGTTAAGCGTTAGAATGCAGCTTGGGATCAGGCGTTCTGCGCAGCAGCCATCTTGATCTTCACGACTTCGTCCTGAATCTCGGCCATCTTTTCCTTGGTCAGGGGTAGAAGTGCATTGCGATCAGGTTGCAGACCAGACCGATCATGATGACGCCGTAAGCGCACAGTGCAGTGCCGATGCGGAGCTTCATGGTGACGGGGTCGCCCATAACAGGGTTGTGGTCAGCGAAGCCGCAAGCGGTGAACATGACACCTGCGATCATGGGAGCGAAGGAAGAGACCAGCTTGTCCACGAAGCTGAACAGGGTGCCCATCAGGCCGGGGACGTACTTGCCGGAACGATAAACTTCGTAGTCAGCGCAGTCAGCGGTCATGGGGATAACGATGTTACCGGCGAGGTTCTGGAAGCCGCCGGTGAGAACGGTCAGGACAATGTAGAGGATCAGGAAGTAGCCCCAGTTCAGAGCACCGGTCTCCGGGTTGGAGGTCATGGTGGTGGGGTCACCCAGCAGCCACAGAGCGATCAGAGCGCCATTGCCGATCAGAGCGCCGACAGAGCCGATGATCATGCCCTTGCGCTGGCCAAACTTGGTAGCCAGAGTGGAGATGCACAGGAAGGTCAGGACGCAGACGGGGACGGTGGTCAGAGCGGTGACGTTGCCCTGCAGCAGGGTAGAACCGGCGATGCAGGCGAACAGAGCGACCTGAACGGCGCTGGTTCTTGCGGTATTGCCCAGCTTATCCGTAGAGGCAGACAGGACCAGCATCTGAATGGCGCGGTTGTTCTTCAGGGTATCCCAGTAATCCTTCAGGCCGACCTTGACGGGCTTGCCGGTGCCGAAGAACTCAGGACGATCCTTCGGGGTGATGGCGATGACAGCCAGCAGGGTGAAGATGCCGGAAGCGATGGCAGTGAGCAGCCAGAAGGTGTGGAAGAACTGAGTGGAAGCATAGCCTCCGACGTCCTTGTAGCTGTTTGCGATGTTGGCGGTGATAACAGCCAGACCGGCAAACAGGACGGTGTTATACACACCGTCGAAGGAGGCGAACAGAGGACGCTGCTTGGGGTCGTTGGTCAGGCAGGACTGAGCCGACTTGGTAACGACACACTGGCAGGTGTAGCCGAGGTAGTAAACCATCAACACGACCACATAGAAGGGGAAGCGGGCAGCCTGCGGCAGGTTGTGAGTGACATGGAAGGCGACGAAGCTGGTCACGGCCAGAAGGATGTTGCCAATGACCATGAACGGCGGTTCTTGCCGAACTTGCCGTTGGTCTTATCGACCATGAAGCCCACGAACGGGTCGGTGACGCCATCCCAGATACGCATGGCCATGGTCAGGGAAGAAGCGACCATCATGCCAACGCCGACCCAGCCCATCAGGTAGTAGGTGGCGTAGTTCATCAGGAACAGGTACAGGTTGGTGGCCGTGTTGTTCAGCGCAAAGCAGCCGATGCGCCACAGCGGAACGCGGTGGATGCCGTTGGTCTCATAGTTCTTGTCATAGAACTTGTCCGGCAGAGTTCTCGTTTTTGCCATTTCGTTTTCTCTCCTTAATTCGTGAATAGGCGTTCTCCGTTTTGCCCCGTTTAGAAAAACCGCACCTGCCACTGTGCGGGCTGCGGGACTTTATGTCATTATTATGAACACATTTCGAAAATTCTGTTAGTAAAATTTTGAGGTGAATCAGGACGATTTTACTATTTTGAGAAGATTTTCACAACTTTCAAAAAGCTATTGGGTAGGTTGCACAATCAAGTGATATACTAGTATTGCACATTGCCCATCTGCGCGAAACGTCCTGAAAAGAATGGGGAAATTGCGGATTTATCCAAAAATATTTCTACTCCGTTTGGAGCCGCGTCATTATAATATAGGTATCATAAAAACGTATCTCTGCATCCCTGTAAAAATGAAAAAGGAGAAACACAAATGGCAGTAAAGCTTCCGAGCGCGTTCAGCGCTACGTCAATGCAAACGGCCCCACCATCGGCACAGTGGAGCGCAAGGTCCTTTCGCAGGACGGCCTGTACTTCAAGGATATCGACGGCACCGGCACCGTCAGCGCCGTCAACGACTGGCGCCTTTCCCCGAAGAGCGCGCACAGGCTTACGTCAAGACCCTGACCACCAGCGAGAAGATCGGCCAGCTCTTCACCTCCGACTGGCGGATGGGCCCCAAGTATCCCTCCCCTCGTCTCGCCGCCAACGGCCACAAGCCCGTGGGCGACGAGACCGGCTTGCTGGATGAGGCCCCGGTGGATGTCTCCGACAGCATCTTCGGCCATCAGGCTCTGCCCAGCACCACCGACATGGTCAAGAAGTGCTTCAACCGCCACGTCATTCTCCGCGAGAGCCCCTCGCCCGAAGATCTGGCCGATTACCTCAACCAGCTGCAGTACCTGACCGAGACCTGTGAGCACTTCGTGCCCATGCAGGTCATGTCCAACAGCCGCAACGAGAACGGCGAGGTCGTCTTCGGCATGAACGACGCCACCGGCGTGTTCGCCACCTATCCCGGCACTCTGGGCATCGCAGCCGCCGTCAAGGGTACCGCCCGCATCGACATCATCGACAAGTTCGCCGACACCATCCGCCGCGAGTGGAACGCATGCGGCCTGAAGAAGGGCTATATGTACATGGCCGACTGCGTCACCGACCCCCGTTGGCAGCGCACCTTCGGCACCTTCGGCGAGGACCCGGAGCTGACCGAGGAGATCTTCGACCACCTGATCCCCGGCATTCAGGGCGGCAGCAACGGTGTCACCCCGGAGGGCGTATCCGTCACCGTGAAGCACTTCCCCGGCGGCGGTGCCCGTGAGAACGGCTTTGATCCCCACTATGCCGCTGGTCAGTGGAATATCTACGCCACCCCCGGCTCCCTGCAGAAGTATCACATCCCGGCTTTCCGTGCGGCCATCCGCCACAACGCCGAGTCCATCATGCCCTACTACTCCAAGCCCTGCGCCGAGAAGAGCGCCCCGCAGGAGGATTTCAACGGCAACCCCATTGCGCTGAACCCCTACGGCTTTGCTTACAACAAGGTGTTCATCGACGGGATGCTCCGCAGCCAGATGGGCTTCAAGGGCTACATCAACTCCGACACCGGCATCGTCCACAACATGTGCTGGGGCGTCGATATGCTGGACGAGCCGGAGCGCATCGGCTACGCCGTCACCCAGAGCGGCGTGGACCTGATCTCCGGGCTGCTGGACAACGAGCTGGGCGAGGAGAGCTACGCCCGCGCCACCAATGGCTACTACGACACCCACGAGGTGCCCGCCGGCTTCAAGAAGGAGGACCTCGTCCTGACCGACGAGAGCCTGAACCGCGCCGTCAGCCGCACCCTGACCGAGTTGTTCCGTCAGGGCATGTTCGAGGACCCCTACGCCGACCCCAAGAAGGCCGCCGAGGTGGTAGCCACCAAGGCCGACTGGGAAGAGGCTGCCCGCGTCCACCGCGAGAGCGTCGTCCTGCTGAAGAATGACGGCACCCTGCCCCTGAAGAAGGGCTGCAAGGTCTACGCCGAGGCCTTCGGCAAGAGCGCCGAAAGCCAGCGGGGCTGCCACCAAGGCCCTGCGGGAGATGCTGGGCGATGTGGTTCTGGTGGATGACCCCGCCGCAGCCGAGATCGCCCTGCTGATGGTCAGCCCCCAGTCCGGTGCGTACTTCAACGCTACCCCCGGCTATCTGGAGCTGGACATCTGCGAGGACAAGACCGTCTGCAACGTGGACGAGAGCGGCAAGCCCACTGCCGAGACCCACAAGGAGACCACGCTGGTGGGTGCCAACCGCATCCCCGGCATCGCCGAGGCGGTCCACGCGCACGGCGGCAAGGTCGTCTCCAACATCAACTGCCCGCTGGCTTGGGAAGTCGGCAGCATTGAGAAGGTCTCCGACGCGCTGACCGTCGGCTTCGACACCTATCCTTCCGCTACGCTGGATGTCATGTTCGGCCGCTTTGCCCCGGTCGGCAAGCTGCCGCTGACCCTGCCCAAGGGCGATGAGGTTCTGGCTGTCAACGCGGACGGTGTCTGCGTCAGCCCCAACGACGTGCCCGGCTACGCCAAGGATGCCTACATGCCCGACAGCATGAAGGACGAGAACGGCAAGGCTTACGCCTACCGCGACGCCGCCGGCAACTACTATGAGATGAACTTCGGTTTGTCGTTCTAATTTTTATAGCGGCCTTACCCTCTCAGTCCGCTTCGCATCCAGCTTCCCCAAGGGGAGCTTAAAACCTCGCCCTTTGGGAGAGGTGGCATTGCGAAGCAATGACGGAGAGGGCGAGCCCGTTAAAAAGGAGACTCTACTCAAATGCCTCAGACACAGAAAAAGCAAGATATGGGCACCGGCGACGTCAAGAAGCTGCTGCTCCAGCTGATGATCCCGGCGGTCGTGGCGCAGGTGGTCAACCTGCTGTACAACATCGTGGACCGCATCTACATCGGCCACATCTCCGGCATCGGTGCGGCGGCGCTGACGGGCGTGGGCCTGTTCCCCCCCATCCTGATGCTGCTGAACGCCTTTGCCATGCTCCTCGGTGCGGGCGGTGCCCCCGCACCGCCATTGCCATGGGCCAAGGCGATAAGGAGCAGGCGGAAAAGATCATCAGCAACAGCTTCACCATGCTGATGATCTTCGCGGTGCTCCTGACGGGCGTGTTCTACGCCAACGCACCCACCCTGCTGCGCCTGTTCGGTGCCAGCGATACCACCCTGCCTTACGCGCTGGCCTACAGCCGCATCTACATCCTCGGCTCGGTCTGCGTCCTCATCGTGATGGGCATGAACCCCTTCATCACAACGCAAGGCTTCGCCAAGATCAGTATGCTCACCACCGTCATCGGTGCGGTCATCAACATCATTCTGGACCCCATCCTGATCTTCGCGTTGGGTCTGGGCGTGCAGGGCGCGGCCATCGCCACCGTGCTCAGTCAGGCCGTGGGTGCCATCTGGATCCTGCGCTTCCTCACCGGCCCCAAGACCACTCTCAAGCTGAAAAAAGAGTATCTGAAGCCGGAAAAGAAGACCATCCTGCCCGTCGTAGCGCTGGGCATATCCTCTTTCGTCATGCTCTCCACCGAGAGTCTGCTCTCCATCAGCTTCAGCTCCAGCCTCGCCCGGTACGGCGGCGACGTGGCCGTGGGCGCTATGACGGTCATCACCAGCGCTTCCCAGCTGGCCACCCTGCCCCTTCAAGGCATCTGCCAAGGCGGCCAGCCGGTGATGAGCTTCAACTTCGGCGCGGGCAATAAGGGCCGCGTCAAGGAGGCCTTCCGCTTCCAGTTGACCCTCTGCTTCGGCTACACGACCCTGTTCTGGCTGCTGATGATGCTGGTTCCCGGCGCGGTGGCGGGCATCTTCACTTCGGACGCCGCCCTCATCGAGTACACCACGTGGGCTATGCGCATCTATATGGCTGGCATCTTCGCCATGGGTGTTCAGATCGCGTGCCAGCAGAGCTTTATGGCGCTGGGGCAGGCCAAAGTCAGCTTGCTGCTGGCCTGTCTGCGCAAGATCATCCTGCTGATCCCCCTCATCTTCATTTTGCCGCATCTGGTTTCTGAACCCGTTTTCGGCGTCTTCCTCGCCGAGCCGGTCAGCGACATCCTTGCTGCAACCGTTACCGCCTTCACCTTCTTCACACGGTTCAATAAGATCTTGGACAAGGGTGCGGGCAAAGTCTGATTGAACGGAGGTACACCATGGAAAAGAACGTTCTGAACACCGACCTCTCCGGCAAAGTCGCCGTTGTCACCGGTGCCAGCGGCACCCTCTGCTCCATCTTCGCCAAGGCCTTGGCCCGCGCGGGGGCGAAAGTTGCCCTGCTGGGCCGCAATATGGACAAGCTCAAGGCGCTGGCCGATGAGATCGAAGCCGAGGGCGGCGTGGCCAAGGGCTACACCTGCAACGTCATGAACAAGGCCAACTGCTTACAGGTGGCCGAGGACGTGCTGGCCGACCTCGGCCCCTGCGACATCCTCGTGAACGGTGCGGGCGGCAACAATTCCCGCGCCAATACCGACAAGGAATATTTCGAGATGGGCGACCTCGACACCGACACCGTGACCTTCTTCGACCTCGACGAGAGCGGCGTAGAGATGGTGTTCAACCTGAACTTCATCGGCACCCTGCTGCCCACCCAAGCCTTCGCCCGCCAGATGGTCGGCCGCGAGGGCTGCAACATCCTGAACATCTCCAGCATGAACGCCTACCTGCCCCTGACCAAGATCCCGGCCTACTCCGGCTCCAAGGCCGCCGTGACCAACTTCACGCAGTGGCTGGCCGTCCACTTCAGCAAGGTGGGCATTCGGGTCAACGCCATTGCGCCGGGCTTCTTCGCCAGCGACCAGAATGCAAAGCTCCTCTACAACGAGGACGGCACCCCCACCGCCCGCACCGGCAAGATTCTTGCCGCCACCCCCATGGGCCGCTTCGGCGACAGCAAGCGTGACCTCGTGGGCGCGCTGCTCTTCCTGCTGAACAACGACGCCGCCGGGTTCATCACCGGCATCTGCCTCCCCGTCGACGGCGGCTTCTCCGCCTATTCGGGCGTGTAAGACTCTGTAAACAGCAAAACTGCCGCACCGGGTATGTTCCCCGATGCGGCAGTTTTCTTTGTTATTGGTTCGCCAGCAGCACTGCCAGAACAGCCTTCTGGACGTGGAGGCGGTTTTCCGCTTCCGTGAAGATCTCGTCGGCGTGCTCCTCAAAGACGGCAGTGGAGATCTCCTCGCCGCGGTGGGCGGGCAGACAGTGGAGCAGCAGGGCGTCGGACCTTGCCTTGCTCATGAGCGGACTCGTGACCTGAAATCCCGCGAAATCCCGCAGACGGCGCTCGCTCTCCGGGGTGCCGGGGGCGGTGTTCCATGCCGCCGTTACCACCACGTCGGCGTCCTTGACGCCCTCGGCGGGGTCGGTCAGGAGCTGGAACTTTGCGCCGTACTTGTGGGCGAACATCAGCACGTCGGCGGCGGGGCGGTAGCCCTGCGGGCAGACGCAGCGGACCTTCATGCCCGCCAGCAGACAGCCCACGATGAGGCTGTTGGCCATGCTGCAGCCATCCCCGATGAAGCAGAGGGTCTGACCTTCCAGCGCACCGCGGCGCTCCCGGATGGTCATCAGGTCGGCCAGCACCTGACAAGGGTGGGCGTAATCGGTCAGGCCGTTGATGACCGGCACGCCCGCCAGCTCGGCGAACTCTTCGAGGTCGCGCTGGCGGTAGGTGCGCCACACCACGCAGTCGTAATAGCGGCCCAGCACGCGGGCAGTGTCCTTGAGGGGCTCGCCCCGGCCGGACTGCAATTCGGTGGCGGCGTTCATGTAATTTCCAAGGCCGCCCAACTGATACACACCCACCTCAAAACTGGTGCGGGTGCGGGTGGAGTTTTTGGAGAACATCAGCGCCACGCTCATGCCCTTCAGCAGGGGAGCGGTGCCCCCGGCTTTCTGGTCTGCCTTGAGCTTGTCCGCCACATCGAGGATGTGGGTCAGCTCTTCGGGGGTGAGGTCGCCCATTTTCAGCAGATGTTTCATGCCTGTTCCTCCGGCGATTTCTGAGCCATTTCGGACAGCACCTCGTTCAGGATGGTCAGGGCCATCTCCACGTCGTGAGCCGTCAGGGTCAGGGGCGGCAGCAGACGCAGACCTGTTTTGGCTGTCAGCACCAGCAGGCCCTTTTCGCGGCACGCCGCGAGGACATCCGCTGCCTTGACGTTGCCGAAGAACTCGATGCCCACCATCAGGCCGATGCCGGAGATGCTCTTGACCATGGGGAGCTTGGCCAGACCGGTGCGCAGCTGGACCGCGCGCTCGTTCACGTTGGCAAGGAAGCTCTGGTCCATCCGGTCCACCACGACATTGGCACCGGCGCAGACCACCGGGTTGCCGCCGAAGGTGGAGCCGTGGGTGCCCGCACCCATGCCCTCGGCCACTTTCGCGTTCATCAGGACCGCGCCGATGGGCAGACCGCCGCCAAGGCCCTTGGCCAGCGTCACCACGTCGGGCTTGAGGTTGTAGTGCTCGCAGCACAGGAAGGTGCCGGTGCGGCCAACGCCGGTCTGTACTTCATCCACGATGAGGACGAGGTCCTTTTCATCGCAGAGCTTCCGGACCGCCTGAACATACTCCGGGTCCAGCGCCACAACGCCGCCCTCGCCCTGCACCAGCTCCAGCATCACCGCGCAGGTATGGCGGTCCACTAGCTCGGTCAGCGCCTCCAAGTCGCCCGCCGGGGCGTAGAGGAAGCCCTCATTGAAGGGGCCGAAGTAGTTGTGGAACACCTCCTGACCGGTGGCGGTCAGGGGTGGCGATGGTGCGGCCGTGGAAGCTGTTCACCAGCGTGATGACGGTATCGCGGCCCTTGCCGTAGTGGTCGAAGCTGTACTTGCGGGCCGCCTTGATGGCGCCCTCGTTGGCCTCGGCGCCGGAGTTGCCGAAGAAGACCTTGCTCATGCCGGTGCGCTTGCACAGCTTTTTGGCCAGCTTGCCGCAGGGGGCGGTGTAGTAGAGGTTCGACGTATGCTGGAGCTTGTGGGCCTGTTCGGCCACGGCCTCGGCCCAGTCCACATCACAGTAGCCAAGGCTGTTGACGCCGATGCCGCTGGTGAGATCCAGATACTTCTGGCCCTCCGGGCCCTCGGCGTACAGGCCGTGGCCCTTTTCCAGCACGATGGGATTGCGGTTATAGGTGTGCAGGACGTATTCGCTGTCCCGCTTGATGACTTTTTTCGGAATCCATAGATTGTTCCTCCTTCGGAGCGTCCTCGCCCTCTCCGTCTCGCTTCGCTCGCCAGCTCCCCCAAAGGGGGAGCCTTTTCTCTTATTATACAGTTCTTCTGTACTTTCAGCAAGTCTTACTCCTGATGACTTCTCCGGTAGAAACGGGTGCCGGAGCCGCAGTTGGAGAACAGCTCCAGCAGGATGGAGTGGGGAACGCGGCCATCGATGATGACGGCCTCGTGGACGCCTTGATAGATGGCGTCGGCCATGCCGCCGATCTTGGGGATCATGCCGCCCGCGATGATGCCCGCGGACTTGTAGCCCTCGATCTCGGAGACCTCCACTTCGGGGATGAGGGTGGACTCGTCGTCCTTATCCCGCAGCAGACCCGCGATGTCGGTCATGGAAACGAGCTTTTCCGCCTTGAGCGCAATGGCGATCTGGGCGGCAGCGGTATCGGCGTTGACATTGTACGCCTGACCGAGGTCGTCCATGCCCACCGTCGCGATGACCGGGATGTAGCCGCCGTTCAACAGGTTCTGGATCAGGGTAGGGTCCACATGGATGATCTCGCCCACATGGCCCAGCTGGGGTCCAGCTCGGTGCAGCGGAGCATCTGGCCGTCCATGCCGCACAGGCCGACGCCGCGGCCCCGAAGCTTGGCCACAAGATCCTTGTTCACCTTACCGGCCAGCACCTGCTGGACGATTTCCATGGTGGCGTCGTCCGTCACCCGCAGACCGTTTGCAAAATGGCTCTCCACGCCGACCTTCTTCAGCATTTCGTTGATGGCCGGGCCGCCGCCGTGGACCAGCACCACCCGCACGCCCAGCAGCGTCAGGGTGACGAGGTCGTTCATGACGGCATTCTTCAGCGTCTCGTTGATCATGGCGTTGCCGCCGTATTTGATGACCATGGTCTTGCCGTGGTATTTCTGGATGTAAGGGGTCGCCTCCGAAAACAGGAGGGCCATTTCTTCGTTTTTCATATGTTTCCTCTTCCCGCTCTATACACGTTTCTCAGGTGCGGTAGTCGCCGTTGATCTTGACGTAATCGTAGGTCAGATCACAGCCCCACGCCTTTGCGCTGGCGTCGCCGGTGCCCATATCCACCTTGACGAGGACATCGTGCTCCGCCAGAACCTTGGCCGCTTCCTCCTCGCTGTAGGGGTGGTAGGCGGCATTCTCGCAGACATACACCTCACCCGCCGGGCTGGACAGCCAGACGCAGACCTTATCAATGGAGAAATCGCCGGGGGTGTAGCCGATGGCGCAGAGGATGCGGCCCCAGTTGGCGTCCCGGCCAAAGACCGCCGCCTTGAACAGGTTGGAGCAGACCACGCTGCGGGAGACCGCCCGCGCCGTCTTCAGGTCGGGCGCATGGGTCACTTCGCAGGTGATGAGGTGGGTCGCGCCCTCGCCGTCACCGGCGTGCTCGGCGCACATGTGCTCGGCAATGGCGGTCAGGGCCGCCACGAAGGCGTCATAATCCGCATTTTCTTCCACGATCTCCGGGTTGCCCGCCAGACCCGACGCCATGAGGATCAGCGTATCGTTGGTGGACGTATCCAGATCGACGCTCATCTGGTTGTAGGTGCCGGGGACCACCGTCTTGAGCGCCTTTTCCAGCAGGGCGGGGGAGACGGCGGCATCGGTGGTGTAGAAGGCCAGCATGGTGGCCATGTTGGGGGCGATCATGCCGCTGCCCTTGCCGATGGCACCCACGGTGCAGGTCTTGCCGCCCAGCTCAAACTGGATGGCATATTCCTTTTTGTGGGTGTCGGTGGTCATGATGGCCGTTGCCGCGTCGGTGCTGCCCTGCGCGGTGGCGGCCAGCTTTTCGGCGGCGGCAGGGATGCCGCGGGCAAAGGGGTCAATGACCATGGGCTGCCCGATGACGCCGGTGGAAGCGGGCAGAACATCCTCTGCCGGAATGTTCAGCGCCTTGCCCACCAGCTCGCAGCACTCTTCGGCCAGCGCCACGCCGTTGGCGGCGCAGGTGTTGGCGTTGCCGCTGTTCACGAGGATGGCCTGTGCATAGCCGTCGGTCAGGTGGGCGCGGTCCACCTTGATGGGTGCGCCGCAGACTTTATTTGTGGTATACACACCGGCCGCTGCGCAGCGGACGTCCGCCTTGATCAGCGCCAGATCGTATTTTTCATTGTGGTTGGCACGGATGCCGCAATGGACGCCCGCCGCCGCGAAACCCTTGGGCGCGCAGATGCCGCCCGCTACTTCCTTGTAAGACATAGGTTTACCCCCTAGCATCAAAATCCTCTTCCTTGTAAAGCTCCCACTTTGGGGGAGCTGGCAATGCCGTCAGGCATTGACTGAGAGGGCGAGTCCTTTACTCCAACCCTTCCGTTTCCGGCAGCCCCAGCATCAGATTCATGCACTGCACCGCTGCACCGGACGAGCCCTTGCCCAAATTGTCGAACAGGGAGATCAGCATCATCTGGTCGCCCGCCGCGTTCACGGTCAGGTACAGCTCCATCCGGTCGGAGCCGGAGAGGGCGTTGGAGTACAGGCCGTTTTCAGGCAGCGGCTCATTCAGCGCGTGGACGGAGACCGTTGCGCCATCCTTATAATAATCCGCGATGCCCTCGGCCACAGCCTCGGCGGTGGTGCCCGCCAGCTTCAGGTCCAGCGGCACCAGCACCTGCATCCCGGAATAGTAATCGCAGACCACCGGCACAAAGGCGGGCGTGTGGGCCAAGCCGCTGATCTTCTGCATCTCCGGCAGGTGCTTGTGGGCCAACGTCAGGCCGTAGCTCTTGGGGGCGTCGATCTTGCTATGGGCCGGGCGGTCGGCGCTCTCATATTCGGCGATCATCTTCTTGCCGCCGCCGGAGTAGCCGGAGATGCCGGTGCAGCTGAAGGGATAGTCCGCCGGGGCCAGCCCCAGCTCCACCAGAGGCCGGGCAATGCTGATGAAGCCGCTGGCGTAGCAGCCGGGCACGGCCACGCGATAGGAATTTTTGATCTTCTCTTTCTGGCCCTTCAGCTCCGGGAAGCCGTAGTCCCAGGCCGCGTCGGTGCGGAAGGCCGTGGAGGTATCCAGCACCCTGACGTCCGGGCGGAGCAGGGGCATGACCTCTTTGGAAGCCGCGTCCGGCAGGCAGAGGAAGGCGAGATCGGCGGAGTTGATGACCTTGGCCCGCTCATGGACGTCCTTGCGCCCCTCGGCGGAGATGCTCAGCAGCTCGATCTCCGGCCGGGCGGCCAGACGGTCGGCAATGCGCAGACCGGTGGTGCCGGAAGAGCCATCAATAAAAACTTTCACGCTCATGCGTTATTCGCCTCCCAGGCATTCAGCTGTGCAGCGGCCAGCTCGATCTGGTTGTTCACGCTGGCTTCGCTGGGGCCGCCGTAGCTGGTGCGGCCCTCGCAGCACTTAATCAGGTCGATGGCGTCGTAAACATCCTGCTGGAACAGGCTGCTGTAGCCCTTGAACTCGTCGAGGGTCAGCTCTTCCAGCGTCTGATCCTTGGCGATGCAGTCGGAGACCATGCAGCCCGTCAGCTTGTAAGCGTCACGGAACGGCATTCCCTTTTTGGTCAGGTAGTCGGCGCAGTCGGTGGCATTGATAAAGCCCTTGGCGGCGGCGCGGCGCATGTTGGCGGGCAGGGTCTTCATGGTGTCCAGCATGGGGGTCACCGTCTTCAGGCAGAGGTCGAGGGTATCCACGGCGTCGAAGATGGCTTCCTTATCCTCCTGCATATCCTTGTTGTAGGCGAGGGGGATGCCCTTCATCATGACCAGCAGGGTGTTCAGGTCGCCGTAGACGCGGCCGGTCTTGCCGCGGATCAGCTCGGTGACATCCGGGTTCTTCTTCTGGGGCATGATGGAGGAGCCGGTGGTGAAGGCATCGTCCAGCTCAATGAACTTGAACTCCCAGCTGCACCAGAGGATGATCTCCTCGGACAGGCGGGACAGGTGCATCATGCAGGTGGAGATGGCAGCGGCCAGCTCGATGCAGAAATCGCGGTCGGACACGCCGTCCAGACTGTTGGGGCAGGGAGCCGCAAAGCCCAGCTTCTCGGCGGTGAACTGGCGGTCCAGCGGGTAGGTGGTGCCGGCCAGGGCGCCGGAACCCAGCGGGCACTGGGCGTCCATCCGGGCGGTGGCGTCCTCAAAGCGCTGCAGGTCCCGCAGGAGCATCCATGCGTAGGCCATCAGGGCGTGGCCAAAGGTGATGGGCTGAGCCCGCTGCAAATGGGTGTAGCCGGGCATGACGGCGGTGGTGTTCTCCGCCGCCTTCTTGCAGATGACCTGCACCAGCTCGACGATGCGGCCCTGCAGCATCTTGCTGTAGTCCCGCAGGGTCAGGCGGATATCCAGCGCCACCTGATCGTTCCGGCTGCGGCCGGTGTGCAGCCGCTTGCCCGCGTCGCCGATGCGGGCGGTCAGGGTCTGCTCCACAAAGGTGTGGACATCCTCGGCGTTGGGGTCGATCTCCAGCTTGCCGGAAGCCAGATCATCTGCGATGGAAGCCAGACCGTTGAGGATGTCCTCGCAGTCCTTCTCAGATGATGATGCCCTGCTTTGCCAGCATGGCGGCATGGACGCCGCTGCCGCGCATATCCTGCGCGATCATCCGCTGGTCAAAGCGGATGGAAGAGTTAAAGTCGTTGACGCGCGAATCGACCGCCTTCGAAAAACGGCCTTTCCAGAGTTGTTCTGCCATAAAAATATACCTCTTAAAAACGGCAAAGCCGCCGCAGCCGCCGGGGAAAACGCTCCTGCGGCGGTGCCGCCGGCAACCATGCCGGTTTTAGAACCGCTGTGTGAAAGTGTAGAAAACACGCAGCGGGGAAAGTTGGCTTTGTGTACCGCTTAGCCCTCGATCTTCGGCCAGCTCTTCGAGAGCTTTGCACGCTCCTTGATGGACAGGCCGAACAGGTTGATGAAGCCGGTGGCATCGGACTGGTCGTAGTCCTTATCGACACCGGAGGAAGCAGTCTGCTCATCGTACAGGGTGAACGGAGAGGTCACACCGGCGTTGATCATGTTGCCCTTGTAGAGCTTCAGCTTGACATCGCCGGTCACGGTCTTCTCAAGGCTGTTGGCGAAGGCATCCAGCGCCTCCCGCAGCGGGGTGAACCACTGGCCGTTGTAGACGATATCGGCGTACTTCTGCGCCAGCTGTGCCTTGAAGTGTGCGCTCTCCTTATCGAGGGTGATGGTCTCCAGCACGTTGATGGCCTTGTACAGGATGGCGCCGCCGGGGTCTCGTAGACGCCGCGGCTCTTCATGCCCACCAGACGGTTCTCGACGATGTCCAGCAGGCCGATGCCGTTCTCGCCGCCCACCTTGTTCAGGTACTCCACCAGCTCCACAGCGCCCATCTCCTTGCCGTCCATGGCGGTGGGGATGCCCTGCTCAAAGTGGAGGGTGAGGTAGGTCGGGGTGTCGGGAGCCTGCTCCGGGGACACGCCCAGTTCGAGGAAGCCCGGCTTGTTGTACTGCGGCTCGTTGGCCGGGTTCTCGAGGTCGAGGCCCTCGTGGCTCAGGTGCCACAGGTTCTTGTCCTTGGAGTAGTTGGTCTCACGGTTGATCTTCAGGGGGGATGTTGTGTGCCTCGGCGTAGTCGATCTCCTCGTCACGGCTCTCGATGTCCCACTCACGCCACGGAGCGATGATGGCCATATCGGGGCAGAGGGCCTTCAGGGTCAGCTCAAAACGGACCTGATCGTTGCCCTTGCCGGTGCAGCCGTGGCAGATGGCGTCTGCGCCTTCCTTGATGGCGATATCGGCCAGAGCCTTTGCGATGCAGGGGCGGGCGAAGCTGGTGCCCAGCAGATAATCCTCATACTTGGCGCCGAACTTCAGGGTGGGGAAGATGTAGTTCTCCACGAAGTCCTTCTTCAGGTCGAGGATGTACAGCTTGGAAGCGCCGGTCTTCTTGGCCTTCTCTTCCAGACCGTCCAGCTCGGTGCCCTGACCCACATCGCCGGAAACGGCGACGACCTCGCAGTTGTTGTTGTAGTTTTCCTTCAGCCAAGGAATGATGATGGAGGTATCCAGACCGCCGGAATATGCCAGAACAACTTTTTTGATGTTTTCCTTTTTCATGATGAACGCTCCTTTATTTTCATGATTACACTTTTTTGTTTTTCTGCACCGGGCATCCCTCCCGGCACGCTCGATTCATCGCTTGCTTATCACGCTTTTTATTATACGCCGTGCGGTTTTTCCGTCAATGCCGAAAACCGCCAAACCTTCTGCCCGTTTCCGGTGCGGTTTCTGTCAATTTGTATGTTTATGCAAATATTTTGTAAATTATACAATTTTTATGCAATCATACTGCATATATGCGGAGGCTTTTGCCGGGCCTTTTCGGCCCCTTCGCGCCCCGGAACCGCCGTTCACGCACAAAACACCCCCATTCACGCAGGTTTTATTTCTTTTTGACGCATTTTATGGTACAATCAATTCAAGAAAACCGTCGTCTCTATGCAGCTACAAAACGGAAAGTGAGGCCCCTATGAAAAAACGCATTCTCGCCCTGCTTCTTGCCTTCAGCATGATGCTTTCCTTTTGCCGGTATCTGCCCTCGCAGATACGGGGGGGTATCGGTTCAGCCGTTTATGCGAGTAATGGGTCTTTGCCCGACCTCGTAATGGGCAACAACGGAATGCCCGATGTTTCTCAAATAGAACCGGATTCGGAGGGTGTTTATCAGGGCAACGGCTGGATGTATAACAAAAACAGCGACGCGCTGATGCTGAACAGCGGCAAGTACGATTTTAATTATACCGTTCCCAGATTCGACGGTAGCGAACACTACGACAATTGCGACCACCTCAACTGCGTCAATGTGAACCATATCGTTGTCCAGCCGGACGCAACGATCGTCGGCGGTATGTTCAATGAACAAAGCCTTGTGAACCATGGCACCGTTACAAACGGTCTGTTCAAAGGAACCTCTGTCACAAACCACGGCACTCTGAACTGTCTGTTCCCTCCCAATCCCGACAACTCAAAACCTACCGGCATAGGCATCATTGAATGCCACTCGCTGACAGCTGCGGACAACTCAATCGTCGAGGTGTTACTTTATTCATCCACATTCGGAAACACAACAACTACGTACAGCGAGGGTACATTTTATTTTACCGGAACTCCGACTCTTGAAGTAAAACTTTCATCGAATGAAGAAATCACCTGCATCAACGGCGAAAAGCTTTACGGCGGCCTGACTAAACCGGATTGGAAGGGTTACCAGACGTTTACTCCCAAAGCGGGCGAAGATGTTGTGCTGAGTTCGAGCGAAACAACCGCGTCCGCACTGGAAATGAACTACAATGGTTGGCCAAAAACCGACAACATGACCCCTATCAACAACGTCTATTACGGCGACGGCTGGAAGTATGAAAACGGCACGCTGACACTGAAAAGCGGCGAATACGACTTTAATTATACTAAGCCCAAAGACACTGCCAGTGAGCGCTATAGCTACACTGTCGAATGCAACGTTGTTGTGAACAAGGGTGCGGCCATCACCGGCGGCAAATTTTCCGGAGATACCTTCTCCAATTCTGGTACAGTGAAAGACGTCCTGATCAAGGAAGGTCAGATCACAAACACCGGCACTCTGAGCTGTTTGTTTGGCCTATTGCCGCCCTCTGGCACTGGTTTTACACGCCATACAATGACGGCCGTAGATGGCAGCAAAATCTACTATACGGTAAACCAACATCTATCTATTGGCGGCGTATACAAACTTTACTTTACCGGAACTCCAAAGTTCACTGTAAGGCTTGAAAATTCCACGATCCACTACATCAACGGCGAAGAGCATTACGGCGGCCTGACTAGCCCGGATGGGAAGGGTTACCAGACGTTTACTCCCCAAATAGAAGAAGACATCGTGCTGAACCGCGAGCCTTACGCCACCGACCTCGTGATGACCACTGACGGCATCCCGGATATTACCAATGTCGCTGGCGGAAAGGATGGTACTCACTTCTCTTACAAAGGCGACGGATGGACTTTTACCGGAGCTGCTGACATTCCGGACGCCATTGGTACTCTGACGCTTAAAAACGCCAATTCTTACGATTTCCGTTATCTCGACCCGCTCAAAGGAACCGGCGGCAAGCTTGCGGCTGTAAAGTGTCCACTCATGAACGACGGCGCGACCATTGAAAACGGCGTTTTCAAAAACCTTATCATGAATCATAGTGGCACTATCAGTGGCGGCACCTTTGCCGTGGGCCTGTTCTCCATAAACTTGGAAGATTTTGTTACGTCGGGCACCGTGACTGGCGGCGCATTCAACGGTAAAGACGGCCTGAGTGATGGAGCTCATGCAGTTACCGTGAATGGCGGAAGCATTCTGAAAGTGAATGACACCGAGCCGCTTGAAGCGCATGAAATCAATGACAGCTACGGCCTCCGATATGACATCGTGCAAAGTACCGAATGGAACCTTTATTCCTATGAGGGCACCATTCTCACCGTTACAGCCGACACCGACATTACCAACATCAACGGCTGGGACATCGGCAAATTCCCCGGCAGTTACTACCCGAACGGCGAGGATGACAAAAAGACCGTCAGCTTCCAAATGCCTGACGGCCCCGTGGTGCTGAACGACACGCTGTATACTCTCGACATCATCCGCGGCACTATGTGGGGCAACACTTCTGTCGCCGTTCCGGCGGGTACGGAACTCATACTGGAAGCCGACGAACCGGCAAAAAATGAAACCTTCCTCGGCTGGACGCTGAGCGACGAAAGCTTGCTGACGAAAGGCACGCTGAACGACCCCAACTGCACAACGATCACCATCACAATGAAAAACGCCAGCGCGACCGCTGAGGCGGTGTTCCAGAAAGATACCCCCGCCTACACCCTCACCGTGACCGGCGGCGGGCTTGTGAACGACAAGACCAGCGCGGTGGTGGAGGCTGGCGACGAAGTGTGCCTGACCGTGGGCGAGATGCAGGAAGGCATGAGCTTCAACTATTGGGACCTGCCCACCGCGCTGACCCAAGCGCTGACGGACAGCAGTTCCGGCGGCTTCAGCAACAAAGTCGAACCCCTGACCTTTACCATGCCCGACCTGAGCGGGTACACCAAAGACACGAGCCTCACCATCCGGCTGGACATCCGCCCGGCGGAGCTGCCGGACGATGACGACGGCCCGTCGGTGCTGGGCACCATGGCCACCGTGGCCGTGGGCGGCGCGGCGGCCGGCATCTTGGTGTGGCAGGGCGTGAGCCTCGGCGTGGACAGCTATTTGCAGCTCTCCCTGCCCGACGGCGTGGCGGTGCCCACCAACCGGCGTGAGCTGGTGAAGCTGCTGTGGGAGACGGCGGGCAAGCCCGACGTGGTGCTCCCGGCGCTGTACGGCGACGTTTCCACCGAGGACGGCGAGCTGCAGAAGGCGACCCGCTGGGCCATCGACAACGGCCTTGTGAAGCCCGCCGACGACAGCGACGCTTCCCGCTTTGACCCCGACCGCAGCGTTTCCAAGTATGAAGTGGCGCGGGCGTGGTTCAAGGTCAAGCAGATGCTGAAATAACTCCCCTAGGCTCCCTCCTTGAGGGAGCTGGCGCGTAAGCGCCTGAGGGAGTTTCCCTTACAAACGCAAGAGCCTCCCGGCGTGAAAACCGGGAGGCTCTTGCGTTATATGCTGCCGTATTTTTTTAGGATGGCGGCGGTCTCTTCGGGGGATGCGAGCCGGACGGGGGCGGGCTTTTCGCTGCCGGAGCGCAGCGCCAGCCACCACGTCGAAAGCCCCAGCCAGCCCCACTTATAGGCCGTGTGGGGGGTGCGCCCCACGCAGGAGAAACCCAGCCGCTGGTGGATGTGCTCGCTGGCGGGGTTGGGGTCGGCCACAAGGGCGTAGACGTTCCAGTAGCCGCAGACATCCAGCACATCCAGCAGGGCGCGGTAGAGCAGGGTGCCCACGCCGAGGCCGCGGGCGTCCGGGGCGCAGTAGATGGTGCTCTCCACCGACCAGTCGTAGGCTTCCCGCGGGTGCCAACGGTGGGCACAGGCGTAGCCCAGCAGCTTGCCCTCGGCGTCCCGTGCCAGCAGCAGCGGGGCCACCTTCCGGGTGTTGTCCACCCAGTCCTCGTACTCTTCCAGCGTGGAGGGCGTGACCTGAAAGGTCGCCGTGTGGTTCAGCACGTACCAGTTGTAAATTGCAAGGATGTCTGCCGCATCCGCGCGGGTCGCCACCGACAGCCGGGGCAGATTCTTCCCTTCCCATTCCGCGCACAGGGCCTCTTTTTTTTCGCCTTGGGCAGCTTTTTTTTTCAGGGCCGCTTCGCGGCGCAGGGCGTCGGATTTGTCGGCACAGCGCTCCAAGTAGGCGAACCGCTTGGCCCCCATGGCCCGCGTCGGCTTGGCCCCTTTGCCGGTCTTGTGGGCGTGAAGCCGGGCACCGGGGTCGTTGGTCCAGCCCGTGTAGAGCTGGCCGCCCGCGCACCGCACCATATAGACGTAGGCCCGTTCTTCGTGTTCCGCTTCGCCGCTCATCTTACAGTCTCCCGTTGTTTTTCAGCACCTGACGGCAGGCCGCAAGGGCGGTTTCCTTATCCTTGGCCGTGATGAGGAAGCGGCTGGCATGGCAAAAGCTGATGCCCTCGATGCCGCTCTTCTGCTCGATGACCTCCTGCGGCTGGCCCGCCCACGACTGGGGGAAGGGGAGCTTAGGCTTTTTGGTCTTGTGGTCGGTCACGCACTGGGCGCTCCAGCCGCCGCGCTGGCTGGGGTAGACCACGAAGAGGGCATCCGTCCGATACAGGCCGTTCTTCCACGGCAGGTAGCAGGGCAGGACCACGATGCCGTCGCGGGAGTTTTTGTAGGCTTGCTGCACCTTTTCATCCGCACGGTTCACGGCGTTGGCGCTGGCGATCTGGTTTTCCAAGATCTGCTTCGCCACGGCCACCGCCTTGAAGAAGCAGGTATCCTGATCTTCCTTCGAGTCCCACACCGGGTTGAAGAAGCCGATGGCGTCGCACAGGCTGTTCTGCTCGCCGGTGTTGTCGTTCAGATCGAGGGGCTGGATGAAGTTTTCGTCGATGAGCCGCGCCTGACGCTCGCCCACAAGGCCGGGCCCCAGCACCCGCCACAGCAGACCGAAGGCTGCGTAGGGGACGCCGTTGGCCCGCATCTCCCGCGGCTCCTGATGGTGGTCGAACATACCGAAGCCGATATCGTACACGATGCCGTCGAAATCGTCCGGCACCACAAAGCCGCGGGTGATCTTGATGTCCGGGTGGATGATCTGCAGCAGCGCCGTTGCAAAGACATCATCCGCGTGGAACTTGCCCGCATGTGTAAAACCATTTGCAGGAATTTTCATATCTGTACCTCATTCTCAACAGTGTCTTTGAGGACAGTATAGCACATTTCGAAACGCAGACCAGCCCCGGAAACGATGCCGTTCAGGCCGTTTCCGGGGCTGGTCTCTTCATCATTTACTTTTTCTTCCGGCTGTCCGTCTTGGTGACGGCCTTGGTCGTGGTCTTCGTCACGGCCGTGGTGGGCTTGACGGCGGGGGAGAGGTTGGGCTTTGGGATGAGGGCCTTGGCGGCGGGCTCGCCGAGAGCCAGCACGTTCACCAACTCCTGCTGGATGGCGTCGTTGTTCTCGTCGGTGACGGCGAGGACGTCGGCGTAGAACTGCTCCATCTCCTCAAAGGTGGGGAAGGTGGCCACGTACATCTGGTTGCCCATGGCGCCGGAGAGGGCGTCGGGGATGCGGTCCACCATCCGCATATTGTCCTGATACTTCTGCATCAGCTGCTCGTGGCTGTAGACGAAGTGCTTGCCGTCGCGGCGGCCCGCAAAGGGGCAGTAGAAGTGCTCGCCGACGGGCATATCGGTGCCGCCGAAGGCGATCATGTCGGCCCAGATCTTGTACACGTTGGTGGAGCGTGCAAAGTTGATCATGTCGGGCGTGAAGCCGCCGCAGGGGCGCATGTTGACTTCCAGCGCAACCACGTCGCCCTTTTTGCCCATGCCGGGCTGATCCTGCGTCAGCCGGAAGAACTCGAAGTGCACGAAGCGGCTCTTCACGCCGAAGCTCTTGACGACGGCGCGGCCCGCGGCGCGGGTGTCGTCGGGCAGGTCTTTGATGATGTAGTAGATGGAGTTGTCGTTGTCGTTCACGATGTCCATGATGGACATGGGGCTGACATTGCCCGCCTCGAAGATGGGGTTGCCGCTGCCGTCGATGATGGCGTCGTAGCTGTTGACCTCGGCGCGGACGAACTCCTCCATGATGTAGGAAACATCCGGGTGATGGATGTTCTTGTAGGTCAGGAAGGTGCGCAGCTCCTCCTCATTGGACAGCCTGTGGGTGTCGGAAGCGCCCACGCCGTTGTCGGGCTTGACGACCACCGGGTAGCCGACCTCTTCGATGAACTTCTTGCAGCCCTCAAAGTCATCCACCATGTGATAGCGGGCGGTGGCGATGCCGGCCTTCTGGTAATACTCCTTCATCTTGCTCTTGTACTTGATGCGGGGCATGTCCTCGGTCTGGAAGCCGCTGGTGATGTGGAAATCGGTGCGCAGAGCGGCATCCCGCTCCAGCCAGTATTCGTTGTTGGACTCCAGCCAGTCGATGCGGCCATACTTGAAGGTGAAAAAGGCCACGGCGCGGTAGACTTCGTCGTAATTCTCGAGGCTGCCGACCTTGTAATACTCGTTCAGGCTGTCCTTCAACTCCGGCTTCAGCTCATCGTAGGGCTGGTCGCCGATGCCGAGGACGTTCATGCCGTCGTTCTTCAGCTCCCGGCAGAACTGCCAGTAGTTCGTCGGGAAGTTCGGGGAGATAAAGATAAAATTGCTCATGGTTTTGTTGATTCCTCTTTGTTTAGCCTAAAATATAAGGCATATAATACACAACCTGCTGATACCACCAGTTCCAGTCATGGTTGACATCGTGGCCCCACAGATCGACCCAGATGGGGATGTGCTTGGCCTCGAAGATGCGCTTGAGATACCACGTGGTGTCCGGCTGCTCCCAATCGCCCTGACCGCAGCAAATGACGGCCTTCTGGTTCCGGAACAGCTCCATATAGGGGTGATTCTCCGGGAAATTGACCATGTAATCCACCGGGGAGTTCATATAGACCAGCTCGTCCATATAGTTGCCGAAGCCGTAGTGGGCGGTGTAGATGCCGCTGAGGGCCATGCAGCCGCAGAAGATGTTCGGGAAGCGCAGATACAGGTTGACCGCATGGGTCGCGCCGAGGCTGCACCCGAAGGCGATGACGCCGGGCGCGCCGTCCCAGCCGTTCCGCTCGCGGGCGATCTGCTGGATCTTGGGCACGGCCTCCTCCACGATGTAGCGGATCCACTGCTCGTAGCGGCGGATGCGCCAGTAGGGGTCTCCGCTGGAGTCCGACCACGTTTCCTTGTCGATGGTGTCGATGGAAATGACCATCACCTGACCGGACTCGATCCACGGGGCCAGCGTATCGGCCATGTGGAAATCCTCGAAGTCGAAGAAGCGGCCATCCTGACAGGGGATGTACAGCATCGGGCGGCCCCCATGGCCGTAGACCTTGCACTCCATCTCCCGGCCGAGAGCGGGGCTGTAATCCTTAAAATACTGCATTTCCATCGTTGATTCCTCCTTTTGTAGGGTCAATCCAGTTCGTACATCAGGGTGTGGATCACAAAGGGCAGCTGCTTTTCCCAGCTGGCTTCGCTGTGGTTTCCGCCGGGCACCAGACGGGACGTCAGATGGATGCCGCGGATCATGATCTTGCTGCACATCTCCGCAAAACCCTTGCGCATCCCGTCGTGGTTGCCCATCTCGCGGGAACCGTAGTCCATGTAAAGCACCGTGCCCGGTTCGAGCTTGGCGCGGCCCACAAGGCCGTCGAGCTTTTCCGGCGAGACCCAGATGGAGGGCGACAGCGCCGCCGCCCGGCTGAAGACGTCGTTGTGGTTGAGCAGGGCGTACAGGCTCATCAGGCCGCCCATGGAGCTGCCGCCGATGAAGGTGTGCCCCCGGTCGGGCAGAGTGCGGAAATTGCGGTCGATGAAGGGCTTGAACCGGTGGATGAACCAGCTCATCGTGGCCGCGCCCTTGCCGTCAAAGTGGCCGTACTGGGGGTCATCGAAGCGGTAGGGCGAATACTCCACCAACCGCTCGTTGTTCGGCCCCGCGTTGCACTCCACCGCTGCCACGATGAGCGGCGTGTCGGTGTAGTCCAGATAATCCGCCATGCCCCAGCTCTTGCCGTAGGTAGCGTCCTCGTCGAAGAAGACGTTCTGGCCGTCGAACATATACAGCACCGGATACCGGCGGTCCGGCTCGGCCTCGTACATGGTGGGCAGGTAGACATAGACCCGCCGCTGCTCCGTGCCGTTCACTGCCGGGTAGCTCACGCTCCATTTTTTGATCATTTCCAGTTCCCTCTCAATCCTGTTACTGTGCTTTTAGTCTAGCACCAATAGGGAAGAAATGCAATTGTATGGAACGCAATCCATTCCGCCAGCGGGCTTGCCCTCTCCGTCATCGCTAACGCGATGCCACCTCCCCCAAAGTGGGAGGTTTTTCGCAATACCGGCAAGTTCATCTTCTCGGAAAGCTCCCCCTTTGGGGGAGCTGGCAAAGCCGACAGGCTTTGACTGAGAGGGCAAAGCCGTTTGGGTTATACAGCAAACGCCGTCCGGTGAGCTGCCGGACGGCGCTTGCAAAAATTCCAAACGGTCGGGGGAGAGGAGCTGCTTAGTACTTCTTCTCCACGGGCACGATCCAGCCCTTCGTATCGGGGATCTTGCCCCACTGCATACCGGTCATGGTATCGTACAGCTTCTGGGTGACAGCGCCGATCTTGCCGTCGCCGATGTAAGCGTGCTCGCCCTTCCAGACCAGCTCCTTGACGGGGGAGACGACAGCGGCGGTGCCGGTGCCGAAGACTTCCTCCAGCTTGCCCTCGCGGGCAGCCTGCATGATGTCGGCGATGGCCAGCTTGCCCTCGATGACCTCATAGCCCCAATCCTTCAGCAGCTCGATGCAGCTGCGGCGGGTGACGCCGGGCAGAACCGTGCCGACGGTAGCGGCGGTGTACACCTTGCCGTCGATCTTGAACATGATGTTCATGCTGCCGACTTCCTCGACGTACTTCTTCTCAACGCCGTCCAGCCACAGCACCTGTGCATAGCCCTGCTCCTCGGCCAGCTCGCCAGCCTTGATGGAAGCAGCGTAGTTGCCGCCGCACTTGGTAAAGCCGGTCAGGCCGGGAGCGGCACGGATGTACTCGTCCTCGACATAGATGCGGACGGGGTTGATGCCCTCGGCATAGTAAGCGCCCGACGGTGCGCAGATGATGCAGAAGATGTAGTGCTTGGAAGCGTGGACGCCCAGACCCACATCGTTTGCAAAGATGAAGGGGCGGATGTACAGGGAGGCACCATCGGAGTGGGGCACCCAGTCACGGTCCACATCCACCAGAGCCTCAACGGCCTGAATGTAATCCTCCACGGGGATCTTAGGGATGCACAGACGGTCGGCAGAATCTTGGAAGCGCTTTGCATTGCACTCCGGGCGGAACAGCTGCACGGTGCCGTCCGCGGTGCGGTAAGCCTTCATGCCCTCAAAGATCTCCTGTGCGTAGTGGAACACGACAGTGGCCGGGTCCAGCGGGAACGGAGCATAGGGGACGATGCGGGCATCGTGCCAGCCCTCGCCCTCGGTGTAGTCCATAACGAACATATGGTCGGTGAACTTCTTGCCGAAGCCGAGCTTCGTCTCGTCCTGCGGCTTCTCCTTCGGATGGGTAGTCCGGGTGATCTTGATATCCAACATGATAAATTTTCCCTCTTTTCTGATCTCACACAGCTGACACGCGCGGCTCCTCCCGCGCCTGAAAATGCCGAATGTTGTCTTCTATTATAATAGCATGAGCACATTTTTCAAGGAAACACAAAATCTTTCATGTTTGGGGGCTGTAAGTTGCCGGGAATTGTGATATTATTTGAAAAGGGCTGGCCCGGTTTGCCAATGGCTCCCACTGTGGGGGAGCTGTCTACGAAGCAGACTGAGAGGGCGAGGGCGCTGAAAGAGAGGACAAAACACATGATTCAAGGTGTCATTTTTGATATGGACGGCCTGATGTTCGACACGGAGCGGATGTGGGCAACATTCTGGGAACCGGCGCTTGCGGCGCTGGGGCTTCCTTATAAAGAAGGGCTGGCGGAAGCCGAGCGGGGCACCGCCGGGGAAACTTCACGGAATATTGTCCGCAGTTTCTACGGAGAGGACTGCGACGCCAACGCCATCATCGACAGTCTGCACCGGGTGGCGGACAAAGCGTTCCAGAAGCCGGTGCCCAAAAAGCCGGGTCTGGATGAGCTGCTGGCGTGGCTGGACGAGCAGCACATCCCCATGGCAGTGGCTTCCTCCAGCCGGATGCACATCATCCAGCGCAACCTCGACAATTGGGGCCTGACCCACTACTTCAAGACACTGGCGTCTGGCCAGCAGGTCACCCACTCCAAGCCCGACCCGGAAATCTTCCTCTTGGCGGCACAGCAGCTGGGCGTGGAACCGGCCCGCTGCCTTGTATTGGAGGACAGCTACAACGGCGTCCGCGCCGGGGCGGCGGGCGGCTTCGTCACCGTGATGGTGCCCGACCTGCTCCCCGCCGACGACGAGATGCGCAGCCTGTACACGGCAGAGTGCAAGAGCCTGACCGAGGTGCTGGAGCGTCTGAAGGCAAACGAATTCTAAGCAAAAAACCACCGGTGCTCCGGTGGTTTTTTTTTGCTGTCTGCTTATTTGCAGCCGACCATGATATCGATGATCTCGTTGTTGGTCTCCTTCATGCCCTGCTTGCCAAGACGGCCCACATTCTTGAGGGAGTTTTCTACGCCCTTGGCCACAATGCCGTCACCAGCGCGGAACTGATTGCCGCGGATGTACATATTATAGCCGAGCAGTCCGGCTTCCACCGCCGTGGCGATCTTAGCGGCGCAGGACGCCTTGGCACCATCGCAGATGACGCCGGACACCACGGCCAGCGCATTGACGACGGTGTGGATGACGGCTTCGTACCCGCCGCCGCAGAGGTAAGCGATGCCCGCACCGGCCCCCGCCCCCGCGCTGATGGCCCCGCAGTAGGCCGACAGGCGGCCGATGGGGGTCTTTTCATGGATGGTGGTCAGGTTGGAGAGGGTCAAGGCCCGGTAAAGCTGCTCGTCGCCGGCCTTCAGCTCCCGCGCATAGACAATGACCGGCACCGAGGTGGTGATGCCCTGATTGCCGCTGCCGGAGTTGATGACCACGGGCTGCTCGCAGCCGTTCATCCGGGCGTCGGAACCGGCGGCGGCGTAGGCTTTGGCCCGGACACGGACGTTGTCGCCCTCCATGTCCAGCAGGACGCTGCCGATGTTCGCGCCGTAATCGCCCCGCAAGCCTTCCTCGGCAATGGCCATATTGTATTTGATCTGGGGGTCCAGAATGGGCTTCACGTCCTCGATGTCCACCGTGTTGGCGAAGTCCCAGATGTGCTCCATATCCAGCAGACTGCGGTCGGTCAGGTTTTCCTCCTCGTCGCCGTGAACGGGCAGGTCCAGCAGCACTTCGCCGTCCTTTTCCATGTGGACGATGTTGGTGTGGAAGACTGCGATCCGCACTTGGGCCGAGTGCCCGCCCTTCCAGACCGTCACGATGATGTCGAAGGTCACGCCATTGTCCACATGCTCGACCGTGATCTCGGTCTGGTCCAGATAGGCAAGGATGGCTTTCGTTTCCTCCGGCGTCACGTCGGCGATGACCTCCAGCTTCTGTTCCGGGCGGCCCGCCACGATGCCCGCAGCGGCCGCAGCTTCCAGACCTTTACGGTTGTCGGTGTTGGGCACGATGACCGACTTCACGTTCTTGATCATGCTGCCGCTGGCCCCGACGCACACGCGCTCCGGCACGGCCCCCAGCGTCTTCCGGGCCACGGCGGCGGCATAGGCCACCGCGATGGGTTCGGTGCAGCCCATGGCAGGGATGAGTTCTTCCTTCAATATCTGAAGATAAGCCTGATATCGCAGTTCTGTTTTTTCCATTCCAAATATCCTTTATCGTTGTTGTGAGTCGCTTTGCTTCATTGTACAAAAAAAGCCCCCAAAAAAACAAGGTTTCTTAGGGGCACTTTCGCCAAACATCAGCTTTATGGAAATGAAGTCCGCTAAAAAAACAGCCTTCCTTCTGACACTGTGATCGTCGGAAGGGAGGCCGCCTTTTAAGGAGAATGGTATGATGAAGAAGGTATAATTTTAAGAATATATCTATGTATTTTCAGCGTAAATCCCGGATTGTTTTTCCACGAGGCAATTTGCATCTCATAAAATACGCTTCTTCCGGTTTTCGCGCGTTTATATCCTTTCCTTATACCAGTCCATCGCCTGCTTCATCGCAGCTTCGGGGGCAAAGACATAGCGGCGGTCCAGCACTTCCAGACCCAGCGCACCGGTATAATGGATTGCCTTGAGCTTTTCCAGTGCCCCGTCCAGATCCAAAACACCATCGCCGGGCACCAGATGCCCGCCGGGGTTGCCGTCCACAAAATGGACGTGTCCCAGATTCTCCGGGCCGATCACATCAAGGAAGGTGGAGAAGGTATCCACCGCCGTCGTGGCGATGACATCCGTATCCGCCAGACCCGTAAGGCGCGGGCTGTTGACCGTGCGCAGCAGACGGCGCAGCTGGCTTGCTTCATTGCAGATGTGGGTGGTGTACTTGGTAAAAGGCTCTACCGCCAGCGTCACGCCCTCCTGCTCTGCCTTGCGGGCAATGCGTCCCATTGCCTCTGCACACCAGCCAAACGCGTCCTCTGCATCCACATCCAGATAGGCAAAGCCGGTGGATACCACCATGTGGTCGCAGTCCAGCTGCACGGCCGCTTCGATGTGCTGGTTGAAAAAGTCCACGGTGCGATCCCGATAGACCTTATCCGGATGAGAAACGCTGATGGCATACACGCACTGCTCCGGCGTAAAGCAGCGCAGAGCAAGATGATGTGCCTTGATCTTGCGGTTCAGCTCAGCCAGACGGGCAGCGTCGAAATCCTCCAGATGGAGGTGGGGGCCGGATGCCCACAGTTCGATAGACTGATAGCCCAGCCGCTCGGCAGATTCCAGAAAATAATCCAGCGTATAGCGCTTGTAATGATAATTTGCTGCACACAACTGTGAAAGTTCCATCGTTATTGCTCCTTTTCCGGTAAATAAGGCTCAAACTGCTGCACGATCCGGGTCGCAAGGGCCTTGCCCCGCGCCATGCACTGCGGGATGCTCTCCCCAAGGCTCACGCCGTAGGTGAATGCTGCGATATAAGAATCGCCTGCTCCCACCGTGTTTACCACCGGCACGTTTTCCGCCGCCTGCTGATAGAATCTCTGTCCATCGTAGGCAAGGCTTCCATGCTCGCCCAGCATGGCGATCACACAGCCTGCGCCCTTCGCTTTCGTGCGGCGCATAAATTCCCGGATATAGTCATCATCCTTGTCGTAGGAGAAAAAGGCGTAATCCAGATAGGGGAGAAGCGCGTCGTTGGAGGGCTGCTCCAGTCGTTTCGAAAAGTCGTAGACCCAGATCTGCCCCGGCTGGCGCAGCGCAGCGATATAGCGCTCTACCTTTGCCCAGCGCTCTGCATACACGATGTCAAAGCCCTTGACAAATTCCATATCCTCTGCGGAAAGCTCGATCTCCTCCATGGCGTTGCCGTGAAATTCCAGATGCTTTTTGTCCCCGTCTACGAGGTCCATCTTTGCCATACCGGTGGGGCGATCGATCCTTTTGAGCACCCGCAGCGGAATATCGCGCTGCTTCAGCCGCTCCACCAGCGCATCTGCAAAGACATCGTTGCCCAGCACGGTCATTTCGGTCACATCTCCGCCCTGCGCCTTGTAGTTGAGGGCGAAGTCGATGCTGTTGCCTGTCAGATAGTACCGGTCCATCCGGTAGTAGACATCAATGCAGTTGTCTGCCATTGCGCTTGCTTTTTTCATTCCGCAGCCCCCTTACTCGCCCATGACGTAGATCATATATTTGCGGTTTTTGATGCCATCGTACTCGCAGAAATAAATATCCGCTGCGCTGCCCAGCTTGATCTTGCCCTCTGCGATCGGAAAAACGCAGTGGTTCCCGGTGAGCAGACTCTTGAGATGGCCGGGTGCATTGCCGCCGATGGTGCCGTAAGTGGGCAGATAGTGGTTATGATGGTAAGGATAGTCTTCCGGCGCGATCCGGTCCAGCGTCTCCATAATATCCTTTTCCACGCAGGGCAGGCTCTCGTTCACCATGATGCCGGTGGTCGTGTGCTCCGTGATGACATAGACGACGCCGTTCTTTACTCCGGTCTGTGCCACAAATTCACGCACCGGGTCGGTGATGCGGATCAGCTCAAACTCCTTCTCTGCGCAGATGCTTACTTCCTTCAGCTCAAATCTCATTTGTTCTGGCCCTCCCATCCAAAAAAAAAGCGCATTGCATTTTTCCAGTAGATCTTTTCCCTCGTGTCGGGCAGCATCTCCACGCTGTCCAGCCCCCGCTTGCTGCGCACCGGGCGAATGCGGGCGAGTCCGAACCGAACATGACCTTATCGGCCAGATTATGATCCAGCCAGTATTCGCCCATGTCCTGCTTGAACACTTTGGGAAACAGCTGGTAGGGACCATCAAAGTTCATCAGTGCAGTGTTTGCGTAGAGATTGGGATACTTGAGCAGCAGAGCCGCCGTCTCCTGCACCCACGGCCAGCCGAAATGAGCAAGGCAGAGGTTGACCTCCGGCCAGCGCAGCGCCACCTCCTCGAATTCCATCGGGCGGGCATACTTTGCCAGCGCGTTATTTTCCAGACAGAATCCGGCGTGGAAGATGATCGGCTTGTGGTATTTGCGGCACAGATCATACAGCGGCACAAGGCGCTCGTCCATGGGGTACATTTTGAGCCGTGCGGTGTTCACTGCCAGTCCGGCCAGCCCCAGCTCAGCAAAGGCACGTTCCAGCTCCTGCACAGCATCGGGGCGGCGGGGGTCCACCGCTGCCATACCGATATAGAACTGTGCATCCAGCGCCACCAGCTTTGCGATCTCATCGTTGGAGATCTCCACCATCCCCGACTCCACAGAGCAGTCCTCCGGCAGCAGCACTACCCGTCCAATGTCTGCAAGTGCATACTGTTTGCGCAGCAGCGCCATGTCGGAGGGCTTCATCAGATGATAATTCATGGCATCACAGCGGCGGCGAAAGCGCTCCTGATCCTCACAGATCGGTGCAAACAGTGCCGGATGGATATGAGTATCAATGACCATAGGACAGTCTTCTCCTTATTTTTGCATTCTGTGCATCCTGTCCCGATTTTCCAGATAGAGATCCCGGAAAATCGGGTAATGCTCCTGATAAAATTCATGATTTTTCCGGTCCGGCTGCAAGATCCTGCCCTGCGGTAAAGCGGCGCGCAGGGCGGCAAAACTTTCCAGCGCACCGACGCCCAATGCCGCCAGCATGGCGTCTCCGTAGCTGGAGCACTGGAACGGCTCCGGAATGGTCAGCGGCATTCCCGCCATGTCGCAGATGATCTGCATCCATGCAGCGTTTTTCGTGCCGCCGCCCGCTGTGATGATCCGCCGGGGCGGCACCCCCAGCTCCTCAAACAGCAGCAGATGCTGATAGGTGGAATAGCCTACGGCTTCCAGCGCAGCGCGGTTGATCTGCGCCCGTCCATGCGTTCCTTTCAGTCCGAAGAGCATTCCGGTGGCCTCTGCGTCCTGCAGGGGGCTTCGCTCACCGTAGATATACGGCAGCATGATCAGTCCGTCGCTGCCCGGCGGCACAGCAGCCGCCTCCCGCGCCATGACTGCGTAGGCGTTTTCGCCGCCCTGCTTTTCGGCGTCCAGCTCTTTGCTGTACAGCAGGTCACGCACCCAGCGGGTCAATGTGCCCGCCGCATTGGTGCCGTCGCCCAGACAATAGGTGCCCGGCACAGTAAACGCCTTCCCACCCTTGAGGGCGCCGTTGCCCTGCGGCGAAACATAGCTGCCCACGAAGTGATCCGTACAATAGTAATAGAACATCGAGGAGCCATACTGAAAAAAGGCCGTGCCCGGCTCCACCAGACCCACGCTGATGGCCTCTGCCGTGGAGTCACCGGTACCGGTAATGACCGGCGTTCCCGCGGCAAGGCCGGTCTGTGCCGCAGCCTCCGGTGTGACCGTGCCCACGATGTCTGTGGACCATGCACACGCCGCGATCTGGTCCGGGCGGCAGTACAGCCCGCACTCTGCCTCGTTCACACTGCCGTCCGCTTGGTACAGCGGTCGGAACGAGCCTTTGGCAAGGGACTGATCGATGACATATTTCCCGGTCAGGCGCGCCGTCAAAAAGGAGCTGCCCGTGAGGAAATAGGCCGTCTTTGCGTAGATCTCCGGCTCATGCCGCCGCAGCCAGAGGATCTTTGTGGCCGTGTCGCCGGAGCAGATGGGATGGCCGAACAGCTCCTGCACCCGCGCCTGTCCGTAATACTCTGTCAGCCACGCTGCTTCCTCTGATGCGCGGGCGTCGATGCCGTAGAGGATGGCCGGGCGCAGCGGGCGGCACTGTTCGTCCACCGGCAGGCAGTCGGTGCCCAATGCACTGGTGCCCACGCAGGCGATCTGCTCCGGCCGGATTCCGCTCTGTTCTATCAGGGTCCGGCACAATTTGCACAGGTCGCCCCACCAGACCGCCTCGGCCTCCTGCTCGAACCACCCGGGCTGCGGGTTGTCCATCCCATGAGGCACCGAGGCATCCGCCGCCACTCGGAAGCTTTCGTCGATCAGGATGCCGCGGGACTCAAAGGTACCGATGTCGATGCCCAGAAAATAGCGTTTCATCCTGCTCTCCTTTCTCACAGTCGGGCGCGGATGTCGTACACGATCTCCATAAAGCTGCGCACTCGCTCTTCGTCCACACGCCCGTTGAACACGCCGTCCTTCTTGAACGCAGTGCCCATGCAGACGGCATCGCAGTATTTCAGCTTCTCTCTCACATTCTCGTGGCGGCAGCCGGTATTGCAGAACACCGGCACATTGCGGCTTTGCCACCTCGTAGACCTTGTTCAGGATGGAATCATCCGGCTCGCTGCCGGCAGAAGCGCCGGACACGCACAAGCCGTCTGCAAAGCCGCCGAACATGATAGACTTTGCCACCACCTGAATATCCCGCTGCACCAGATAGCTGTCTGCCTCGGGGTTCACCTTGAACAGCAGCTTCATATCCGGGATCTCCAGCGCCTTGCGGTGGCGGACTGCCTCACCGCTGTTGGAGGTATAAAGGCCATATTCTCCCATGTATGCACCTGAGAAGCAGCTCCGGGCAAATCTTGCGCCGGTGGCAGCAGCAAGGTCGATGGTCGCGATCGGATTCTTGACCACATTGACGCCATAAGGCACCCGGATCAGCGGGCGCAGAGCGCCGATGATATAGGCCATCGCCGAGATCACTGCCACATCCGCCACCGGCTGGTAGGGCAGACTGAATTCATTGGCAAACAAAATGCCGTCCACGCCGCCGTTCTGCAAAGCCAGCAGGTCCTGCCCCGCATGCTCCAAAACCGTGTCCATGCTGCCGCAGAAGCCGGGGTCGCCGGGCAGTGCATCCAGATGCAAAAGCGCAATGATTGGTTTTTCAACACCAAACATTTCCTGAGTCCACATGGTATTGCTCTCCTTTATATCCTTCCGTTTTAATCCAGTTCGTGCGTGTTGGCGCGCATCCACGCCACGGTGTCGTCAATGGCCTTGTCCGGGTCGATGTAATAGCGGCGGTCGCAAATTTCGAAGGAGCAGGTTCCCTCATAGCCGTGCGCCTTGATCTGGTCGTAATACTCTTTCATGGGGAAGTCCGCATCTCCCGGTACGGTATGGCCCCGGTCATTGAAATGAATGTGTTGCAGCTTATCACCCAAGTTGGCAAAGTAGTCATCGATGGTCTCTCCTGCGTAGGTCATCTGATCCATATCCACCATACCAACAACAGCGGGCGAATCGATCTCAGCAATCATCTTTGCCAGATCCTTGCTGGTAATGAGGACGTTAGTAGTGGTTACCTTCAACTCCTCCAGCAACAGAGTAACCCCCTTGCGCTCGGCGTAGGCAGCCAGAGTCCCCACACTCTCCCGGCAGAATTTCCAGGCTTCCTCGCGCGGCATATCAAAGTATCCAAACCCGGTGCTGATTTGAATCGCGGGGCATTCCAAAAACTGGGCGGTATCAATCGCACGCTGGTAGTAGCGGATGCTGGACTCCCGGGTCAGGGTATCCTGAGTGCAGAAATTCACTGGATAAACGCAGTTTTCCGGGGTCATGGCCATAACTGAAAGGTGATGACGGCGAATACTCTTATCCAGCTCTAAAAGACGGCTGACCGGATAGTCGAACATGTTCAACTGAGGCGCACTGCAATAGAGATCGATACTGTCAAAGGGAGACCGCTCGACCTTATCCAGAAACTTCTCAATGGGATAGCGTACATAGTGATAACTCATGGGCGCGAGTTTCATAAAAGACCATTCCTTTCTCTTCCATACAGGCAGCCCGATTTCTACGGGCTTCTGCCCCGAATAGGTTCAGGCTTTCAAAACATTCCGGATATAGTCGATATACGCATCGGTAGCCTTGTCCGGATCCAGATAATAGTCTCGGCTACACATCTCGCAGGAACACCAGCCCTGATAGCCCCTGCGGACAAGGGTGTCGTAATACTCCTTCATGGGCAGCCCGCCGGTTCCGGGGATCGTATGGTTCAGGTCACTGAAATGGACAAAGCCATACTTATCGCCCAGATTGTCAAAGTAATCGTTGATGTGCTCCCCGGCCTGAGACATCTGGTCGGTGTCGGAAAGACCCAGCAGATTGTCCGCGCCCACATCATCGATAAACTGTTTAAGCTCCTTGCTGGTAACCACCAGATTGGTGGTGGTTATCTTACAGGTCTCCATAAAGATGGTGACGCCTTTCTTTTTGGCGTACTCCGCCAGAAGCTGCACCGCCTCAACCTGACGTTTCCATGCCTCATCCTTGTCAGCATCATAATATCCCGTTCCCGGGCAAATCTGGATATGAGGACATTCCAAAAACTGAGCCGTGTCAATCAGGCGCTGATAGTATCGCTGAGTCGATTCCCATGTCAGGAGATCCGATGTAGCCAGATTAACCGGATAGACGCAATTTTCGGCTGTCAGAACATAGGGGATCAGGTGCCGATCCCGAATGTCGCGGTTCAACTGAATCAGCGCACCCAAAGAATAATCAAATGGGTTAAGCTGGGGGCCGGTGCAATAGATATCGATTCCATCCAAGCCGACCCGTTCCATCTTGTCAAGATACTTTCGTATAGGATATCGGAGATAGTGATAGCTCATCAGGGTAAATTTCATGGATACTTTCTCCCTAAAATCACTGCGTATAGATTGGGCGGTGGATCTGCACAAGGGCAGCCCACCGCCCAAATCCCGACGCGGCATAAAAATTACAGGATTACACTTGCCAACAGGAACGCTACTGCGGCATCTACGACGGCCATAACCAGAGAGGGTAACAGATAGCTGGTGTTGAATACGAATTTGCCGATTTTGGTCGTTCCCGCCGTATCAAAAGCGATGGCGGCCAGACTCTCGGAGGCAGCGGGAATCAGGAAGTGTGATCCGATGGTGACCCAGCCAGCCAGCAACACGGGAGTGCTGATGCCGAGTGCCAAGCCCAGCGGAATCACGATTGCGGTGGTGGAACCCTGCGAAGTAGTGATATTACCCACCAAATAGCAGGCAATAATGAATACCCAAGGGTACTTATTGGTGAACTGCGAGACCGTCTCGGTCAGGAAGGTGGACTGCGCGCCGATGAAGATATTGACCATCCAGCACAGGCCAAGACAGATGACGGCCGCAAACACACCGGACTTAAAAACGGGCATCTCAAGAATAGCATCGGCCTTTTTGTCCATCACAAGACAAATTACCGCAGCGGCGCAGAGCATGAAGATTTGGATGATGTCGGTCATGCCCATAGTGCTGCCGTCAGCCAAAACAGGACGCAGGGATTTGACCACACCCAGAAGAACGACGGCTACCATCGCAACCAAGAAGGCGATGACAGAAATCTTGGACTGCTTGCTGAAAGAAGAGGTGTCGACCACTTTTTCTTCCTTGTGCCCACGCAGTACAAAGGGTGCCATCGGCAACACGCCGCTGGAACTCGGGGTCATCTGCAAGTTCCTTGCCTCGCTTCATCATAACAAGGCCGGAAGCCAGAGAGCCAAGAAGGGTAGCAGGAATGACAACCATCAGGACGGTAATCATATCTACGCTGCCCGACTCCTCCAAAAATCCTACCAGCGCGGCGGTAGCGGCGGCAAGCGGAGTGCCGCAGACCGCATTTTGGCTGGAAACCACAGAAGCGGCAATCGGCCGCTCGGGACGGACGCCGTTCTCGATGGCAATTTCGTTGATGATGGGCAGCAGGCTCCACAGAATGTGGCCGGTTCCGCAGCAGAAAACAAACAGCCAGCTGATCATGGGCGCCAGAATGGTGATTGATCTAGGATGTTTTCTCAAGATCTTCTCCGCAAGAGCCACCAGGTACTCAATACCACCCGCAGCCTGCATCGCGCCACCCGCAATAACCACGGCCAGAATAATTCGCAAAACCGTGAGCGGGGGATCCGACATGGGTGACTTAAAGATAAATGTAAAGACAAACGCGCCGACCGCACCGGCAAGCGTAAGGAAAACTCCTCCCTTGCGAACGCCCCAGAAGATGAGAAGGAGCATGATGACAAGCTCAATCCAGAACATGATTTTTTCTCCTTTTTCTTTGATTTTTCCCAGCGACCGCATACCCAGCAAGTTCATGACGCTTTCTTTGCCTGCCGCCCCGGGCCCGTTTCCGTCAGTTTTCATCAGAAAGATGCGCACATTCTCTGTTACAAGCAATCCATCCCGATTTGTCTTTGTATTAGGCATCGAAATGTTATGCTTTGTATTATAATGCAATAATATAATGCAAGCATCTCCTTGTCAACAGCATTCAAGCATTTTCGTCAAAACCTCCTATCAACGTGCCCTTGTTTTGTGAATCACTACCAAATCATTGTATCCTTCTGTCCTCATTTGCTCCCGTTTTGTCTCTTACTTCTATAATACAAAAAAGAGAGCGCCCTTGAAATTCTGTTTCAGGGGCGCTCTCTTTTTATTTTTATACACAGGTACGTCTTTTTGTTGTACTCATCTTTGACAGCTCAGACCATGAGCTTAAACTTATCCGCGATGCAGAGCTGACGGCTCAGATAGCAGTGTTCCCCGCTCTGATCGTGCACCACGCTCTTGATGGACAGCAGCGGGTAGTCCTTTACCACACCCAGATACTTGGCCTCCTGATGGTTCGCAAACACGATCTCAAGGACTTTGTCTGACCGTGTGAATACGATGCCCGTTTCCTTTCGGATCGTCTCATACAGAGAGGCATTGGTCAGATCTGCATTGAACAGAAAGAAAAAGCTCTCCGGAAATTTGCAGGTCTCCAACAGCATCGGTCTGCCGTCCGCAAGGCGCAGACGCTCCACAACCAGCGTCTGTTCGTCCTTTTTCAGCCCAAGCTGCCCCCGTTCTTCCTCCGTGGGCTGTTCCAGTGCGATCTTGATCGTCTTTGCGCCGGGCTGATATCCCATCATATGACACATATTGGTGTAGCTCAGCACGCCATCCAGCTTTCGCTGGATCTTCTTTTCCGCAACAAACGTGCCCTTGCCGGGCTTGCGCACCAGAAATTCTCCCTGAGACAGCTCATCCAGTGCTTTACGCACCGTGACGCGGCTGACCGAATAGCGCTCGCAGAGTTCATTTTCCGTTGGCAGGCGGCTGCCCGGGGGGGGATACTCGCCCGCATCAATAGCCGCACGCAGTGTTGCGGCGAGCTGTTGAAACAGCGGCGTTGAAATTGTATTATCCAAACTCATGGTATATTCTCCCGTTCTTATTTTTATCACGAAATACGGTTTATTTTCAACTTACTTTTTGCGTGCCCCGCAAATATGTTACAATACAAACTTATTATATATAAGTTTTATCCGTGCGTAAAGAGGAAAAACAAATTTTTTCTCCCTTGCGTCTGTGCAGGGCCGTTTTCCAGCACCCCTATTTATATAGGAAGCCCGCCACATTTCGTTTCGTTCCTTGTAAGAAATGCACAATTTTTTTGTCTTATTTTCGGTATTGACATTTGTATTGCTTTGTATTATCATCATGGCAAGAATAGTTCTTCCGGAAACCGCCGGAAGAAATCGAGACAGTTTAATATGAAATGCAGGAGGGTAATACAATGCATTACAAGTACACTGACATCAAGGCCATCGTCGCTGAAATTCTGGAGAACAAGAAGGACGAGGGCGGCGTCAAGAACATCTATTTCGTGGGCTGCGGCGGCTCTCTGGGTGCTCTGTACCCTGCAAAGACCTTTATGGAGCGTGAGAGCCTGACGCTGAAGTCCGGCTGGGTGAGCAGCAACGAGTTCGTCCACAGCACGCCCCGCGATTTCGGCAAGAACTCCATCATCTGCCTTGCCTGCCACAAGGGCAACACCCCCGAAACCATTGCCGCTGCAAAGCTGGGCAAGGAGATGGGCGCTGCTGTCATCATCCTGACTTGGCTGGAAGAGTCTGAGATCATCGAGTTCGGCGATTACATCATCCATTACTCCTTCGACGCCAGCCCGGATCACCTCGCCGGTGACATCGACTACGCCGGTGAAAAGACCATGTGCGCCCTGCAGGTCGCCGTGGAGCTGCTGAATCAGACCGAGGGCTACAGCAACTACGATAAGTTCCAGCAGGGTGCCGGCATGATCACCACCGTGATCCGCAAGGCCCGCGCTCATGTGGCCCAGCGCGCTCTGGACTTTGCCGAGGAGTACAAGAACGACTCCGTCATCTACACCATGGGCAGCGGCGCAGGCTACGGTGCCGCTTACATGGAGAGCATCTGCATCTTCATGGAGATGCAGTGGATCCACTCCGGCACCATCCACACCGGTGAGTTCTTCCATGGCCCCTTCGAAGTCACCGACGCCAACACCCCCTTCGTCATTCAGGTGTCCGAGGGTTCTACCCGTGAGCTGGACGAGCGCTGCCTCAAGTTCCTGCACACCTATGCAAAGCGCATCGAGGTGCTGGACGCCAAGGAGCTGGGCCTGTCGGTCATCGATCCCGCTGTCGTGGACTACTTCAACCACTCTCTGTTCAACAATGTCTATCCCATCTACAATCACGCTCTCGCTGAGACCCGCCAGCATCCGCTGACCACCCGCCGCTATATGTGGAAGGTCGCATATTGATATAGACGGAAAGGATCTGATACGATGAGCGCAGTCAAGATCATCGCCATCGGCGATAATGTGTGCGACAAATACCTTTCCCGTGGGAAGATGTACCCCGGCGGCCAGTGCGTCAACACCTGCGCCTATGCCGCAGCAAACGGTGTGCCTTCCGCTTATCTGGGCAAGTTTGGCAGCGATGAGGTCGCCGCCTACAATCAGAAGATCCTGCACGAGCTGGGCATCGACATCAGCCACTGCCGCCATTTTGAGGGCGAAAACGGGTTCGCCTTGGTCACGCTCAAGGGGAATGACCGGGTCTTTCTGGGCTCCAACAAAGGCGGTGTCGCCAAAGAGCACAGCTTCGACTTCACGCAGGAAGATCTGGAGTACATCAAAGGCTTCAACCTGATCTACACCAACCTCAACAGCTATATCGAAGAGGATCTTCCCTTCCTGCACACGGCCGGCGTGCCCATCGCCTATGACTTTTCTACCCCATGGACCGACGCCTATCTGGAAAAAGGTCTGCCCCTATGTCACCGTGGCCATCCTGTCCTGCGCACACCTGAGTGCCGAGGACCGCGCCCGCGAGATGCAGAAGGCCGCCGACCACGGCGTTTCCATCGTGCTGGGCACCATCGGTGAGGACGGCTCCTATGTGCTGTACAACGGCAAGACTTACTACGCCTCCGCCGTACACGCAGATGACGTCATTGATTCCATGGGCGCCGGCGACTCCTACTTTGCCGCTTTCCTCTGCTCGCTGCTGAAGTCTTCCAAGAGCGGCGCTCTGCTGGAAGGCACCGAAGAGGAAAACGTCGCGCATCTGCAGGAAGCCATGCAGATCGGCGCAGCATTTTGCAAAAATGTGCGCCAAGGAAGGCGCCTTCGGCTACGGAACCCCATCGTGGGACGCACCGAACTGTAAAATAAAACAGGAGGCATTTTCATGAAACCTGATCAGTATGAAAACAACGCGGAAGGCATCCTCTGCGTTTATAAGAACCCCAAATGGCTGGTTTGCATCAAGAACTGGAAGCCTGACAACGACATTGCCGGCATCGCTCATCTGGAGATCCATCACTCCACCGACGAGCAATTCATCCTTGCCGCCGGTAAGGCAATCCTCATCACCGACGAGCGCGAGGGCGGCAGCTTCAAGAATATCGAGCTGACCCCCATGCAGCAGGGCGAGGGATACAATGTTCCCGCCGAGTGCTGGTTCTATTCCATCACCCAGAAGGACACCAAGGTGATCTATGTGCAGGACTCCAACTGCTCTATGGAAAACAGCGACCTTGCCGACCTGACCGCTGCTCAGATCGCCGACATTCAGGAGCGTGCACGCAAGATCCTCGCAGAGTGAAAAGGAGCTTTTTATGCCGATCCGATGCGTCCTCTTTGACTTTGACGGCGTGATCGCCGATACCGAGGAACGGAACGCCGACTATCTTGCCTCTGCTCTTGCGCATTTCGGGGTCCGGCTGACCGAAGAGGATCGGAGCGCACTGGTGGGCATCAATGATCCCTCTCTGCTTGAGGCACTGCTGAAGCGGGCAGAAACGCCGGTCACTCTGGAGCAGCTGCAGGCCGAACGCACACGCCACGGCAACTACTACGAAAACGGTGCCGACCTGCACACACAGCCCGGTCTGCGGGAGTTTCTCTCTGCGCTTCGCGCACAGGGCATTCGCACCGGCATAGTTTCCTCTACCCGGTCACAGCTCATCCTGACTGCGCTCGACCGCCTGCATCAGGTCTCACAGTTCGATGCGGTGGTCTGTGGCGACATGGTCACCCGGCGCAAGCCCGATCCGGAACCTTATCTGCGGGCAGCGCAGCTTCTGGGGCTTGCCCCCGACGATTGTCTGGTCATCGAGGACTCTCCCACAGGCATCCGTGCCGGAAAAGCCGCCGGCTGTACCGTGCTGGGCTATACCGGCAGCTCTATCCGTCAGGACGTCTCTGCGGCAGATTTCGCCCTTTCTGATTTTCATCTTTACCGACAGATCCCACTTTTTCAGAATTTTTCTCCGTTCTGAATTTATGACAAAACAGACCAAACCGATACAAACAGGTTTGGTCTGTTTTTCATTTGCTGCTCCGCTTCCGTGCAGGAGACCCGCCACCGCAAAAACGGTTCTACTTATTTCTTTTCGGAAGGCTCCATGGCGTTCCCTGATCGTTCCGACCTTCCTGCCGCAGCAGCGTTTCTCCTATAAGCCGCAGGGCAAATGATCAGCCTCCATGACGGCTCTTTTGGAATTGCTGAAAGATGCCGACCCGGAAATGAAGGCAAAGCTCCGCTTAGCCCTGCTCACCTGATGCAAAAAGGGCACTGATTGCAATGCAATACAGTGCCCTACATCATCGGACATGGATAACACCGACCGTGCAAAAACCGTGCACTTACTCCCAGACAAATAAAAAATCAATCCATCCAACCACGACTTGACGGCATTGGTTCGAGTGACCGCACACCAAAAATCAAGTCTTGGAGGATACGACTATGACGAAACTGTTTTCCTGCCGCTACAACATGGACACCAACCAAGTGGAAGCCCGGTTCGAGGGTGGCTCCACCGTTGCCATCAACTGCATCGCCGTGGAGGACGAGTACGGCAACACCCCGGCACAGCGGGCAGAGCTGGACTGGCTGCTGTATAACAAGCCCTTGGAGTATGCCCAGATGGTGCTGAGAGGGGAGATGAAGCGTTATCTTTCTCTCGGCTGCGACCACGGCAGACTGGAAGATTGAGCCTTAGAAAACGCGCGGCAAAAATGCCAATCGCGCGGCGCGCGTTTCTCAGCGTAAATTCAGCGCAAATCAAATTTTCAGCGTAAAAGTCAGCGTAAATTTTCACTTCACGCTCTTGTATTTTGTCCCTCGGCCTATGCCATCAGGCTGCAAGATGCCGTCCTTGCACATCTGGTGCAGGATATCATGTAGTAAATTTTATAACCGCCACAGACTAATGAACACCTTTTCGCCGGTCATTTCTCCAAGGCACTTTGCCCACTGGGCAAGGGTCTGTTCATCCGCATACCAAACGGTATCGTTTTTCGGCCCTCGGTGTAAGAAAAATACAGTGCCCCGCTGCTCTCATCTCGCTCTGGAGTCACACCCGCTTTTTCTGCCAACGCCTTTGCCTCTGCCGCGCGGCACTGGGTTGCCGTTGTTCCATCGTTCTCCCAGATATAACCGCCATTGGCCAGCGCATAAGAGATGTTCGGCAACACACGGAATTTTTCGTAGACCTGTTGCAAGAATGCAAAATCGGCTTTGGGACCCGGCATAGTGCCATTGCCGTAAAGGTTATAACACATCACCACATATTCTGCCCCTGCCGGGAAATCCAGCTGCTCCACCGGCGTGCTTGGCTCCAGCACGATCCGCACCTTCAACCCGGCATCCTCTGCCAGAAGCAGCAGTTTTTCTTCAAACTTCAGGAACGCCTGCCACAGATCCAGATCCTTACGGATCTTTTCGTAGTCGATCTCAATGCCGTCAAACCCGTTTTCACTTGCCAGCCGAACCAGTTGCTCCGCATGGCTTTGTGCGGCTTCGTCCGTGCCAAGAACTTTTTGCAGGATAGCTGTATCCTTCTGGGTGGTCTTGCCGTTCTCCGTCACATCGTTCACGATGGACAGGTAGACCGTTTTATTTTTAGTCTGCTCCCTGCGCCGGATCTTTTTCAGCATCCGGGTGGTCGGCTCCGGGATCGTCACCTCACCATTCTGGAACGATGCCGCAAACAAGCTGATCTCGTCCACCTTCTCCGCTTCATCCTGCAGCACCTCTATGTCACCGGCACAGTCCCAGTAAGTGCTCCAAATTGTCAGCTGTGTGCTCTCCGGCACCAGCGCCTCCACCTCTTGCACAGTACAGGTATCCGGTTCCACTGTTTCCGGCTCTTCCGCTGTTTTATGTCCCATGCATCCTGTTAGAAATGGCAGACACAGCAAAGCTGCAAGCGCTCTTTCCAAAATGTTCATACCCTCTCCTTACAAGTTCTCAATAAACCAGATCAACGTAACGTTCCACGCATTCTGAATTACATCCAGTACCTTTGCCCAGCCGTGCAGACAGTTGTCGTACAGAGTTACATCCCCGGCGGTGATGGTCAGATTTTTGAACACGCCGTCATACACGTCGTCCGCAACATTGCGCTGACTGTAGCCCCAGCCGCCCCAGCTTGCGCCCAGTGCAATCCCCCCTGCATCCTGTACCGAAACATCCACTGCGCCGGTCACATCTTCCCCATTCACCAGCACACGCAGGGTATCGCCCTGCAGCTGAATCTTAAGGTTCGTATCGCCCTGCTCGTTGATCTGGATATCCGCCACATATTCTTCAGCGCCCTGTGCCACCGTATCGGCCTGCTGCTGGCCGGCTTTGCGGGCGGCAGCATAAAACACAAGGCTGTCTGCCGCACTGTCCGCAAAGCGGCCGCGCATCGTGTATTCTGCGGTCAGCGCGTCCCGGCCATCCTCTTCCACAGAGACGCGGTCCTCTGCGGGAACAAGATCGTGCAAATCCAGTTCAAACAGATCACTGCGTGAGCCGCCGTCCTTTTCCGAGACGACCAGATGATCGTTCTGCAGCGATACCATGATGCAGCGGCTTCGTTCCTCGTTTGCCCGCAGATAAATCGTCTGCGTTCCAATTTTGTTGCCTTGTAAGTCCACAGATACCTGTACATCCTCTGCGTCGGCGTTTTTCAAAGTGACAACACCTTCGCCCTGCGGCAGACTGGTCAGGATGATACGACCCGTTTTATACTCCACTGCACCGCTTTTCAGCAGCCAGTTTTCACTTTCCTGCTCTGCAAGAGCCTGACTGCCCTTTACAAAGAGGATGCTGCTCTTCTGACCCTCCGGCAGATCGTCCCACAGGCGCATCAATAGGTGGTTTGTGCTCCAGCAAGCCTGCGGCTGGATGCGGGTAAGATCGTATAGAGAGGATCCCCTGTTATTGCAGGAATAACCATCCCGGTTGAAGTTCATCTCAAACAGATCTTCGATGTTTTCCGCATTCACAGCGCTGACGCTGGCATTGTTGCCAAAGCGGCCCGTATTGGAGTGCATCAGGCAGTACAGCTTTTGGCACACTGCCCAACTGTTCAGTGTAGATCTGCTCCATATAGCGGTAGTCCTGCGTGATGCGGTGCTCCATAGCAGTGCGGCTCTCCACAGGGATGCGATCCTTATCCCTGATATAGTCCATCAGGTAATGGTTGTAGTCCCGGCCAAGGTACTGGTTCACCCGTACAAATTCATCGCTGGTCATCTGTCCCAGAAACCGGCCGTACCGGTCATAGCTGTTGATGTACGAAAGTCGGTAGCCGTTGGTGCCCAGCTCCCAGAAGCCATTTTTCTCCAGTTTTTTAGATCCTTTGCCGAGAGAAATTTCGGATCCTTTTCCGCAAACTTATCGGCATAGCTCAGGATCGTAGCCTTGAAGTTGTATTTTTCCAAGATCTTGCTGGCAAACAGCGCCGTATCCCGGCGGCCATCCTCAAACATGAGGAACAGCGCCTTATCCGGCAGAGCGGTTCCGTTCTGATAATAGTTCAGGATGTCCTGCTGGCTGACCGTAACATAGCCCAGATCGTGCAGAGCTTTGAGCTGTTCATCCAGCTGCTTTGTCGAGATCAGGGTATCCGTGCCCTGACGATCCACGCCAAAGTAGGACACGACAATAAAGCCGTTGTCCGCTCCGCTGACGATGGCCGGGTCGGAAGGGTCATAGGGCTCGTAGCTCTTACTGATGCTCAACGCACGGATGGCGGCAAAAAGCACCGCCAGAAGCACCAGCCCTTCCAATATGGTTCGCACGATCTTGATCTTGTCTTTTCGTGTTTCTATTTTATACATTTGCGTGCTTTCCCCGTTTGTTCTCTGCGTGTTTTCCTGCGCTGGGCGCAGCGTGCTTTTCACCGGAGACTGCGTCCGCCTTGGCTCTCGTTCCCTCGTTTTTTCTATGGCATCCGGCTCATCTGTATCCACCGGAGCATTTTTGTGCCGCTGACGCTTTTCTTTTTCCTTCACATCGCTTGGGGTCATGCGCGTTCCCCATGTAGACTTCCAGAAAGTGACCCATGCAAGCGGCATCTGCCACAGCAAAACCACCTCGTAGTACAGGCAGAACAAAAAGCCGAAGTACCATGTAGAGCTCTTGCGGAAAAACAGCTGCGCAATGCTCATCATCAGCGACATCAGAAGCAGACCCACAAGGAAGGTTGTAGGGAAAATGTGCTGCGTGAACGGCACATAAAACAGATTGTATGCCACCACAATGGGTGCAAGAATGGGCACCAGCAGGCCGATGTAGAAATTCAGTGCAGCAAACGGCTCCTTGCGCCACATAAACGCACCCGCCATCAGGGATTCCCGCAGCCATGAGCGTTTCCATCGCATCTGCTGTTTGAGAAAAACCTTCTGCTTGTTGGGCACGATGGTAGAGCAGACCGCCGTATCCTGATAATAGGTGCGGTGATGGCTCAGCACAAAATTCGTCATGGCGCGGTCATCACCGAATGTGGCCTTATGTCCCAGAAATTTCTGGTTCAGCCACGCTTCCTCATGCTCCTTGACGATGGACTTCCGGTAGCAGGAGAGAGGGCCGGAAAGGCAGGTGACCGTATCAAACAATGCCTCGGACGCCTTCATAACGCGGAACGCGATATAATAACGGACAGACTGCATCTTGGTCAGGCTGTTGGTATAGGTGTTGGCCACATCGGTGCGCCCGGCCACGCCGCCCATCTTCGGATCCCTGAACGGCTGCACCAGATTCACCACCGCATAGGGATCAAGAAAGCTGTCTGAATCCACAAAGATCACGAACTCACCCTTTGCCACATCCACGCCGCGGCACAATGCCGCACGCTTGCCAGCGTTCTGCTCCTGCACGATATAGGACAGCCGGTTTCGGATATCCATGCGCTCTCCCTCGGCAGCGGCTATTTTTTCAATGGTGTCCTTGATCACCTCCACTGAGCGGTCAGTGGAGCAGTCATCCACCACGATCACCTCCAGCTTATCCGGCGGATAGCTTTGGTTCATACAGGAGATGATCGTGCGGCTGATCCATGTTTCCTCGTTGAAGCAGGGGATAATAATAGTCACGCTGGGCTTGAACGCCGGGTCGATCTTTACCGGGCGGTACAGTGCACCGAAGGCATACCGGGTAAGCAGGAACATAGCCGCAATGATGCTGTAAGAGTACATGATGGCATTGTACTTGAAGTAGATCACGCTCTCGCTGCGCATCAGCACCACCATCATGCTGATGAACAGCAGCATGATCACACTGCTCACATACAGATAGCGATCCTTATGGCGGTGCATATATGTACCCATGTCCTCAGCAAATTCAAAACCGGCGCAGGTCTCGCCATCCCGCTCAAAAACGCGCACACAGGCTGCTGCCGTATGAACCGACATCTCGTGGCCTTCCGGCATACTTCCGGGCGGGATATCGAACCGCAGCTCTGTTCCTGAAGCTTCCTTCAGCTGCTCTGCATCCTCTTTTTCCAACCGGACAAGAATACCCGTTTCGGAGATATCGCGGCTTTCCCCGCGCACAGAGTGAGCCTTGCCGTCCTGATCTCTGAAATCTACTGTGACCGGAAATTTTGACTTATACCGGATGCCGGACTTGCGCTTTTTCATCACCGCATCCACATCGTTTGGATCGTCCACAACACCGCGCCGGTCAAAGGACGTACGCTGTCCGGTGGGATCCGGTACGTCCGGCAGGATACGCCGTTCCAGCCGCTCACTGAGCAGAATGTCCCCGTCAAATGTTTCCAGCGTCACGTTTTTCTTTTTATCCGCGGTATGTTTTTCCGCTTTTTTTCGAAAAAAACTCACGCTTTTCTCCTTATCACTCACTCCGATAGTCATCAATGCGTGCAAAGGTGTATCCCTGCTGCTGCCAGTATGGGATCATGGTATCCAATGCCTGCGCAGTGTACTTTGCGTTTTCCTGCATATGCATGACCATCACCGTACCGTTGTGCACAGTAACATATTTACCGCCGCCAATGCTGCGCCGGGTCAGGCGCTCAATCATATCTTCATAGCTGACAGCCTCGTAGTCACCAGTAGAATAAGCGCCAGAGATCGAATAGCTAAAACCTGTGTCAAACACCTGCGTCAGACCGATCTTGCTCACAGCCAGTGTCGGTGGGCGGAACATCCGGCTCAGAGAATGTTTGCCGTTCACTACCACATCGCCTGTATATTTATAAAGCTTCTGGTACGAGGTAACCAGATCCCGACGCAGAGCAAGTGCTTCAGCATCTGTCAACGAAGCCATCAGATTACCGCTTTCATTCACACTGTCCGCCAAAGGAATATGGTTGTCTGTGTGACTGGCAATCTGGTGTCCTTGTACGGCAATCGTGCGCAACAAGTTTGGATTTGCATCCACATAGCCTGTGCGAATAAAGAACGTTGCCTTTACATTATACTTTTCCAGCACATAAAGCAGTTCATTGATAGATTGCTCTGTGCCCCAGTCGTCAAAGGTCAGGAACAGCACCTTGTCGTCTGTAAACGTTCCCTTTTTGTCCAGCTGACGGATTTCATTGCCGGTAAAGCCCGGAAGCTTGGCCTTCGTATCTACCGTCACGTTTCCGTAGTAGCGCTGTGCAATGTATTGGAACCGGTCTTCCTCCGTTTCCATATTGTTGAGTACATTTTTATCCATGGAAATATCAGTCTGCTCTGTGGGGTAGAGTCTGTACTTCTGCTTGGAGCTCAGCACATGGCTGACCGTAGTAATGGCAAACCGGCTGGCGTCCTCGATCTCACCGGTGTCATGACTGCGGTAAGCCAACGTATCCACATGGTTTTCAATAAAGGCATCCAGCACCGCACCCAGAATGGTGTTGTTTTCCGTTGCATTCCGGTCGTTTGTGTAGAAATCCATATTGAAACAGACGAATGCGCCGCGCATGACCCGCATGGAGCTGATGCGCTCCACAGCTGCGGGCAGGTCGTCCAGTGTCATATTCTTATCTTCGTTTTTGACCACAAGGAATGTGTTTTTGATCAGGCTACATCCGCTGGTGCTAATGGCCTCCTTCGCTTCTTCGGTCGCAGTATCGGATGCCATAAGTACCACATTGCTGTCCACACCGTAGCGCCATGCCGCATACTTTTTCCAGCTGTTCAGATAGTTCACCATGGCGTCAAAGGTCTGGGGATAATCGCTGGTCGCCTGATAGTAAATGCCCAGCTCATGCCCCTGCCCTAAAATATGCTCGATCGTGCCAGAATAGGTCATCAGCTCATTCAGTGTAACAAAGAAGGTTCCCTGTACCGCCATGGCTGTGCAGACGGTTTGCTGCGTCAGCAGCCGCCGTGGTATTACGCAGCCCGTAGAACGCAAAACTGACCGCACGCTCCGTGGTGTACACGATGTTCTGTGCTGTTGCCAGCTTGTGGTCATTCTGTTTGCGCAGGGCGCTGAGTTCCTGCGGGGTCAATGTGGGCAGCGTACCGGATTTTTGGATCACCGTTGCCAGATCTGTCAGCTGCAGTCCAGCCTGCTCTGCCCGCTGCTTCAGGGCGGAAAGGTGCTCTGTGTCCAGTGTGTCCAACAGATACAACGAGCCTGCCTGCATTTGCTCCGGATTTTCCGGCATCACGATCTTTGTGTTCAGCAGACGCGCCGCAACCCGGAGCGAAGTTAGAGCCTCTGCATCGGTCTGCGCATCGGCAAGCACCAGTTCGGAAGCACTTTCAAAGGTGCAAAGTGCATCGTACAGCTTATCGAATACTGCCGTGCGGGAAAGGCCCCTCAGCTGCTCTGCGGGCAGATACAGACCAACGCTGCACCCTGCCGCTTCCAGCCTTGCAAGCTCCTCGCTGCGCGCAGCGGCTTCTTCCGCTGTGGCGAAATAGGTCGCAGTTATATTCTGCTGCGTCAGAATTTCCAGTGCAGTATCCATGCCGTCCGCAGACGGCAGTGTTCTGATCGCCACACCTGCCTGCTTTTGATTTGTCAGACAGCTGCGGTAAATCGGAGCCATCTCGGCATCCGCTGCCTCCGCTTCGTTCCGCAGCACATCCAGCCCCTTTACGCGGCTAAAACGGCTTACATATTCCGTTTTCATATCCTGCGCTTTCAATGCCTGCACCAGCCAGTTCACCTGTGTCAGAATATCTGCTTTTTCGTCTTCCGGCTGCTTGGTGTCGTCCAGCTCCGGCTGCTTGTCGATGGCAGGCTTTTCAGCGGTGACAGCGTCTTCGTTCTGTATTTCTTCCGCTACGCCTCGCAGGTTGACCACCACAACGGCATCGCCCTGCAATCCGGCCACAAAGCTCTTCGCATCGGCGGCAGCTTCAAAGCTGCTCTCGCTCAGCACATGGCTGTCTGCCGCCTGCACCGCCGCTTCATAGCCACTGACAGAAGCCGCCCGCAGCACATCGCCGGTCAATGCGGTACTGCTGCAATACAGCAGCGGAACGCTCTCGTTCGCCGCTGTGGCAATAGCCTCGCGGGATTTAAGCATGGTGCTCACCATTTCCTGCGTGGTCCTGGTATGCAGGTTGCTTTCGCCCGCCGCGCCATTGCTCAGCAGGTCGTTTCCCTCTGCCAGCATATCCGTAAGAAAGTCCTCATTATCCAGTGCCTCGGCAGCGGGAAAGGGCAAAGCTAACCTTCAGTCCATTCTGCTTTATCAGCTCCAGAACAGCATGGTTCGTGTCCGCTTTCTCCGTCAGACCCACGAACACAAGACCCACGCGGGTGGTTTCACCCGGAGCGCCCTGAATGATATCAGCCGGGGCACTCTCGCTCAGACCCTTCAGCGCCAGCTCCACCGCATTACTTCCCGTCTCGATGGTGCCGTCCACATTCGCTACGGCATCCGAAAGATAGGTGCGATTGTGGTAGTACAGCAGCCAGACCACTGCAGCCGCAATGCACAGACCCAACAGAACGCCCAACAGCGCCAGACTGCGGACCCGTCTGCGTTTCGTCACATTCTCCACCATGTAATTTCAAGCTCCTTCAACTGCGACACCGGCCATTCGCCTTTTACATCCAGCAGCACGCGCTTTGCCCCGCCATCCGGGCGGAACAGTGCCATCAGTCCGGGCAATCCCATTTCACGGAACTGCCGGTGCGCCACCGCGTGCAGAATGCAGTCGGCGTTTTCCACCTGCTCCAAATCGGTCAGCGCAACGCCATATTCCTTCTGTACCAGCGCCTTGTCTGCACAGGGATCCACTACAACAGGGCAGATGCCGTACTCTTCCAAAGTATGTACAATGTCGGCCACCCGGGTATTACGGACATCCGGGCAGTTTTCCTTAAAGGTGAACCCAAGGATCACCACACGGGTCTGCGCCGGTGCAAGCCCGGCCTGCACCATCTTTTTACCGCCATCTCTGCCACGAAGCGCCCCATGGAATTGTTCATTCTGCGGCCGGCTGCCACGATCTGACTTTCATAGCCCACCTGATGCGCCTTGTAAATAAAGTAATAGGGATCCACCCCGATGCAGTGGCCGCCCACCAGTCCCGGGCGAAAACCCAGTGCATTCCACTTGGTGTTCATGCCGTCCACACCTTCGTTAGTATCGATTCCAATTTTTTCAAAGACCTCCGCCGCCTCGTTCATGAATGCTATATTGATATCCCGCTGGCTGTTTTCTACCAGCTTGATCGCTTCAGCAGTTTTGATGGAGGAGACCGGGAAGGTACCGGCGTCAATGATCCTGTCGTAGACGCTCTTTACCTTTTTCAGTGTTTCCGCGTCCATGCCCGAAACGATTTTTCGGATGGTGCGCAGCGTATGGACTTTGTCGCCCGGATTGATGCGTTCCGGCGAATATCCGATCTTGAAGTCTGTGCCGCCCTTCAGTCCACTTTCTTGCTCCAGGACCGGCAGACAGAGCTCCTCTGTCACGCCGGGGTAGACCGTGCTCTCATAGACCACCGTTGCGCCCAGCTTCAGGTTACGCCCCACCGTACGGCTGGCCGAAATGACCGGGGTCAGATCCGGGGTATTGTCCGGGTGGATCGGCGTTGGAACTGCCACAATGACGAAATCCGCCTGCCGGAGCTCCGCTTCCTTTGCTGTAAAATGAACAGAGCTGGCCGCAACAGCTGCATCACCCACTTCTGTTGTCACGTCCTCGCCCTTGCAGTAACGTGCAATTTTCTGTGCATCAACATCATATCCGATCACATCCATGCTCTCCGAAAAGGCAACTGCCAGCGGCAAGCCCACATAGCCCAAACCGACCACAGCCAGCTTGCCTTCAAAAGCTTCTGTTTGATAACTCATTTTACAGTTCCTCCGTTTCGGATCACTTGGTACCTTTTGATAGAGCCGATTATTACCTCATGTTCTCCTGAATTTTTTAAACACTGTATTTTTTTCATTTTATCTTTTTTTTTGCAGATGTCGCAAGACCTTTTTTAAATATCACATTACTTCCATACAGGGAACGAGCTCGTCGTTCCTCTGGTCAAGGCCATGGGCAAGCGGATCAGCGCACTGGCCGAGGACAAGCAGCGCAGTTGATGGGCGTTGCCACCCAGTGCAGGCTTGCAGAGGAACCAATGGTGTACGGTCTCCTTTCTGCCGCAGCAGCGTTTCTCCTATGAGATGCAGGGCAAATCTCCAGAAGCACCCGGAGATTTGCTTTTCCACCATGCCGCTCCGATTTGAAAGCAGAGAAGAAGTCCTCGCATGGATCTGCAAGAATCAGTTGGGGCGGCGCAACCTCACCCCGGAGCAGAAGCTGTTCCTCATCGGGAAGCAATATGAAGCGGAAAAATCCTCTCATGGCGAAGCCCGCAAAGAATCGCATGATGAAAATGGCCGATTTCACCGGAGTTCTCAAACTGATAACTCCGGTGAAGCCATGAAAACCTGCGAACGAATCGCAGAGGAAAATGGTGTAAGCAAGGCAACTGTACTTCGCGCATCGAAGTACATGAAAGGTGTTGAAATTGCTGAATCCCTGATTCCCGGTATGCGGGAGAAGATTCTGGACAAACAGGTAAAAGTCAGCAAGGCTGATATGCACCGCCTTGCACGAGCCAACTATGATGCCCGCGCACAGACCTTGCAGGAAATCCTGCACCCGGAACTGAAAGTTGAACCGAAACCGGATGCCGATGGCATCATCCGGGAACCGGGAAAGGCACCTGTATTGCCGTTTCAGAAAATCGAATCGGTTTACGACAGCGATGCTTCCCGGAAGAAGTGCGGCATGATTATGTCGCACTGGAACACGTTACAACACGTTTCCGCACAGAGTTTGACTATCTTCTGAGAACTATGCCAGACACAGCACAGCGAGAAGTCATTCTCGAAATCATCCACAAGCACAAAGGAGTACCTTGCTTCGCTGGAATCTGCGCTCGCAGAGGATGAGCAGACAGCATAACAACAGGCACATTGTATGCTGTCAACAGAAATCCAAAGGAGTGTGCGTTTGAACAAAAAAGAAAAAGTCCACAAATATTTCCCCTTACCCCGATGAAGCCATCGAACGACTGGCACGGGCATTCTATCCGGCGATCCTTGCCTGCTGGAACAGCGAGGAAAGTCAACGGGAATTTGCTGCATGGCAGGCGGAACAGGCTCATATCGCAACCAAAAAAAACAGGAAGTTCCCGTCGGGGAACTCCCTGCCTTACTTATCGTGTGTGGATTTTTGCAGGGTGCGTCCGGCAGGGCGCACCCTGTTTTCGTTCAGTCCTCTAATCCGTGACTTCCAGCCGCATTTCTCAGATACTCCTCTGGCTCACCGTTCAAAATTAGCTCTGCATACGCCAGCGGGTCATTGTAGATGAGGTAGTCCAGTTCAGACCTCTGCGCCATGGTAACATCCAGTGCATCCTCGACACCGGTGCAGTTGATGGAAATTTTGCGCCCATCCCGGAGCAGCAGCTCCACACAGCCGGTGCCCATGTTAAACTGACAGGCTCTTGCATCGTACTTCATAATCTTGCGTCCCTTCTGCCTTACGGCACTCTTACTGTTGTGACCTTCGTGATACGGTCTTTCTTCTGATAAGGTTTCGGACACACAGCCGTCAGGGAAGAGCCATTGTTCTCTTTTCCGAAGAATAAAAAATCCGAACCCTTCTCCTATCGAGAAAAGGTTCGGATTTTCATTGTTTGGTGCGATGGAAGGGACTCGAACCCCCGGCCTACTGATTCGTAGTCAGTCACTCTATCCAGCTGAGCTACCAACGCATACGTTCCGTTCGGAACAACATGTATTTTATCACTCAGGCGGGGTTTTGTCAACTGTTTTTTGAAAAAATCTTCTGTGGTTTCTCGTTTTTTCTTCGAGCGCTTCAAAAAAGTACGTCTTTTCGTTTATCAGTCGTCGTTCTCAGCCAGACGCTCCGCAATGCGGACGCCAGTGGGGGTGGCGGCAAGGCCGCCTTGGCCGGTCTCGCGGAGGTCGGGGGAGAGCAGACTGCCCACGCGGCCCATGGCGTCGATGACCTCATCGCAGGGGATGGCGTAGTCCACGCCCGCCAGCGCCATATTGGCGCAGGCGACGGCGTTCACCGCGCCGACAACATTCCGCTTGACGCAGGGGACTTCCACCAGACCGGCCACGGGGTCGCAGACGAGGCCCAGCAGGTTGCCCAGCGCCATAGCGGCAGCCGCGGCACACTGCTCCGGCGTCCCGCCCTTCAGGTGGCAGAGGGCCGCAGCGGCCATGGCGCTGGCGGCACCCACCTCAGCCTGACAGCCGCCCTCCGCGCCCGCAAGGGTGGCGCGGGCTGCAATGACCTGACCAAACCCGGCGGCCACGTAGAGGGCCTCGCAGATGGCATCCTCATCAGCCTCGCCCACGCGGGCGAGGGGGAGCAGCACCGCCGGGAGGACGCCGCAGCTGCCCGCCGTGGGGGCGGCGACGATCCGCTTCATACAGGCATTGCACTCGGCGGTCTTCAGGGCCTCCGCCGTCACCTCGGCAAGGTAATCGCCGCCGTAGCTCCTGCCCGCTTTGTGGGCCTGTTCCACCTTGGCGGCGTCGCCGCCGGACAGGCCGCTCCGGCTGCGCTGAGCGGGGTCATACTCGCGGCTGGTAGCTTCCATGACGTGCCACAGATGCCGCATCGTGTGGCGGCTCTGCTCCTCGGTCAGGCGGCTCTCATCCAGGTCGCTGCGCAGCACTGCTTCGGCCAGCGAGATCTTTTGGGTGCGGGCTGCCGCCAGCATTTCTTCACAGGATAAAAAGGACATGGCTCATTCCTCCGCACTTTCTTCGGGTTCGTCAACGTTCAGGCAGGTCACCTTCAGGATGCCGGGCATCACAGCCAGCTGCTGCACCAGCGGGTGCGGGATGTGGGAATCGCATTCCAGCACCATGACGGCATAGCTTCCGGTGCCCGCGCGGAACACCTGCATGGACGCGATGTTGATGCGGCGCTGGGCCAGCGACATCGTGACCTCGGCGATGCAGCCGGGGGTGTCCTCGTTATGGATGATAAGGGTGTTGCTGTCCCCGCCAAAGTCGGCAGGCACACCGTCGATCTCCGTCACGCGGATGCGTCCGCCGCCCACCGACGCCGCCTTCATGGAAAGGACCCGGCCTGTCCGGCTTTTTAGGGTCAGGACGGCGGTATTCGGGTGGCCTGAGCGGAGCTCGACCGGGTGGATACAGAACTTCATGCCCTGCTGTTGGGCCAGCGCAAAGCTATCCGGCAGACGGGGGTCGTCCGGGCGGAGGCCCAGCAGACCGGCCACCAAGGCGCGGTCGGTGCCGTGGCCTTTGCCGGTGGTGGCAAAGCTGCCGTACAGGCCGATGTCGGCCTCCACCGGGAGGTCACCCAGAAGCTTCTGGGCCGTATATCCGATCTTGGCTGCACCCGCCGTGTGGCTGGAGGAGGGGGCCGATCATCACCGGTCCCAGAACGTCAAACAAGCGCATACGATGCACATCCTTTCGTATTTCCCGCAAAAATCCTGCATTCCGGCCCGCCCGGACCGGCAAAATCCATCCTCTTCACACTTTTTCTGCATTTTTATTATACCGCTTTTGCTGCACTTGTGCTATAATAACTTTATTAATGTTTGAATTCGCTCCTTTTGGGGCAACACGGAGGTTCGATTTCTATGAAACTGGTAAGCGTGGAAACTCCCGAAAAGAGTGTCTGCAAAATGACCTTCAGCGCAACGGCTGAAGAGTTGGAGACCGCATCAACGCGGTGTACGAGCGCACCCGCGCTTCCTACACCATCAAAGGCTTTGCCAAGGGCGAGGCTGACCGCGCTCAGATCGAGGCCGACCGCGGCGAGCACACCTTCTGGTATGACGCCATCAACGACCTGATGGACAAGGACGTGCCCGCTCTGTACGACGCCGCCATGAAAGAACACGGCTTCAAGCCTGTGGACGAGCCCAGCTATGATCTGGTCAGCGTGAAGAAGGACGAGGGCTTTGTGGCCACTGCCACCACCGCCCTGCAGCCGGAGCTGAATCTGACCCAGACCACCGGCTTCAAGGCCGAGTGCGTCACCCCGGAAGTCACCGACAAGGAGATCGACGCCGTGCTGGAGCGCCGCCGCGCCGCTGCGGCCGAGCTGGTGCCCCATAAGGGTCCCGCCGTCAAAGGCAACATCGTCCACATGGACTACGAAGGTCTGCTGGATGGCAAAGCCTTCGCGGGCGGCTCCGCCAAGAACCAGACCCTGCAGCTGGGCAGCGGCCGGATGATCCCCGGTTTCGAGGACGGCATCATCGGCCACAAGGGCGGCGAAGAGTTCGAGATCACGGTCAACTTCCCGGTGCATTATCACGTGAAGGATCTGGCCGGCAAGCCCGCGGTCTTCAAGATCAAGCTGCTGGACGTCTGCGTCCGCCAGCTGCCCGCCCTGAACAGCGACTTTGCCAAGAAGGTCGGCAAGGTGGACACCATGGAGGAGTTCCGGGAGCAGGTCCGCAAGCAGCTGTATGACGGCAAGCACTCCAGCGCCCTGAACCGCGCCAAGGATCAGATCCTGACCCAGCTGGCGGCCGCCGCCGAGGGCGAGCTGCCCAGCGTTCTGGTGGAGAGCGCCTACCAGCATGAGATGGAGACCATCCAGCAGCAGCTTCAGATGCAGCGGCTGAGCCTCGACCGCTACCTGAGCCAGATCCATCAGACCCGCGAGAGCTTCACTGCCGCTGTCCACACTGCTGCGGAGAAGAACACCCGCGCCCGGATGGCCCTGCTGCAGATCGCTCAGAACGAAAACCTCGTTCCCACCGAAGAGGAGATCGACAAGAACCTGCAGGAGCGTGCTGACCGCACCAAGAAGACCCTCGAAGAGGTCAAGGCCAATGTGAATGTCCCCCTGATGCAGCGCAACGAAGCCATCCGCCGCGCCGCCGATTGGGTCATCGAGCATTCGACCATCGAGGAAAAGTAACTCATTTTTGAATTTTTGCGGACCTCTTGACTTTTTTCCAGAATTGCATATGTTAAAGGTGCAATAAGTTTGCAAAATTGCATACGACACACGCAAAAAAGACGACGCTTCCGAAGAGGCGTCGTCTTTTTCCGTTTCGGGTTATTTTGTCAGGAAGTTGAAGCCCATGACCACGATGCCGAGCACAACGAGAACGATGCCGGTAGCACGGTTCAGGGTCTTGGGGTCGGCCTTATTGGCAAACACCGCTGCGATACGGGCCCAGAGAAGGGTGAACAGCACACAGAGGGCCAGTACGAACAGGTCCGGCATCCCGCCGATGGCGAAGTGAGAGACTGCGCCGGTCAAGGCCGTGAAGGCCATGATGAAAACGCTGGTGCCGACGGCGGTCTTCAGCTCGTAGCCCAGCACACTGGTCAGGATCAGCAGCATCATCATGCCGCCGCCCGCGCCCACGAAGCCGCAGATAAAGCCGATCAGAACGCCGCACACAACGGACTGAACGGCGCGCTTTTTGGCGGATACGCCCTGCATGGCCTCCTTGGTGGTCATAACGGGGCGGACGATGAACTTGACGCCCAGCAGGAAGGTCATGAATACGGAGAAGCCTCCCATGGTGTGGGAGGGGAGAAGACTGGCGATATAGCTGCCCACCACCGTGAACAGAAGCACGCTTGCCATCATGATGAGGCCGTTTTTGACGTCCAGATTTTTGTTTTTATGGTAGGTGTAGGCAGATACTGCGCTGGCCAGCACGTCCGACGAAAGGGCGATGCCGACAGCCATATACGGGTCCATACCGAGGAAGGTGATGAGCATGGGGCTGATGACGGCGGCGGCGCTCATGCCCGCAAAGCCGGTGCCAAGGCCGGCGCCCATGCCGGCAAAAAAGGTCACAACGATCGTAAACAACACATTCATTTTATAGATCTCCCTCCAGAATCGCATCCAGATTTTCGCCCATCCGTGCGATGGTATCGTAGAATGCCCGAAGCTGGGCCGGGTCGATGCCCTGCATCAGCCGTGCAAAAAACGCTTCCTGCAGCGCTTGGCCGCGCTGGATGATGGGCTGCGCCATTTCGGTGCAGTGCAGCTCGGTCTTGCGGCGGTCGCCGGGGACCGGGCGGCGCTCCAGAAGCCCCTCCTGCACCAGCTTGTCCACATTCACCGAGACAAGGTTCGCCTTGATGCGGCGGACGTCCACGATGTCGCTGGCCGTTTTGTAGGCCGGGTTGTTGGCCAGAAACAGCAGGATGTCGAAGGCAGTCTGGGGCAGCCCCAGTTCCTGACACAGCGGCTTGCAGACGGTGCTGTAGGCGAGGGCGGTCTTATTCGCAAACTCCATGCTGGGGTTCATCTCTCGCATCTTTATCACTCCATCTTTGAATTGTTCATTTTTGAAGCATTTTAGCACAGACCGCTCCGTTTGTCAAGCGTTCACCCGCAAAAAACGCTCCTCTCCGCGCCGATTTCTGCGCAGAGAGGAGCGTTTGCTGTTCAAATCAGAGTTTCGTTCAGAGGACCGCCAGTGCGATGAGCCGCACGATCAGGGCCGCAACCCACGCCACAACACACTGATTCAGCACCATGACGGCCGCCCAGCGTCTGCCCAGTTCCCGTTTGACGGAAGCCACCGCCGCAATGCAGGGGGTGTACAGCAAGCAGAACACCAGCAGGGGAGCCGCTGCCGCCGGGGAAAGCGCTGCCCCCAGCGCAGCCGAGGAACCATACAGAATGGTCAGGGTCGAAACCACACTCTCTTTGGCCATGAAGCCGGTGATCAGCGCCGTGGACACCCGCCAGTCCGCGAAGCCCAGCGGCGCGAAGAGGGGCGCGATGCAGCTTGCCACCAGCGCCAAAATGCTCTCCTGCGGGTCCGCCGTCAAGCTGAGCTGCAGATCGAAGTTCTGCAAGAACCAGATGACGATGGTCGCGATAAAGATCACCGTGAAGGCACGCTCCAAGAAATCCCGCGCCTTTTCCCAGAGCAGCTGGCAGACATTCTTCAGGCCGGGGAGGCGGTAGTTGGGCAGCTCCATCACAAAGGGCACAGCCTCGCCCCGGAAGAGGGTCCCCTTGAGCGCAAACGCCGCGAGGATGCCTACGATGATGCCGAGGAAGTACAGCCCCACCATGACCAGCGCCGCGTGGTCCGGGAAGAAGGTAACGGCAAACAAGCTATAGATGGGGAGCTTGGCCGAGCAGCTCATGAACGGGGTGAGCAGGATGGTCATCTTGCGGTCGCGCTCCGAGGGCAGGGTGCGGCTGGCCATGACGCCCGGAACGGTGCAGCCAAAGCCAATGAGCATCGGCACGATGCTGCGGCCCGAAAGGCCGATGCGCCGGAGCAGTTTGTCCATTACGCAGGCCACGCGGGCCATGTAGCCGGTATCTCCCAGCAGAGAAAGGAAGAAGAAGAGGGTCACGATGATGGGCAAAAAGCTCAGCACGCTGCCCACACCGGTGAAGATGCCGTCGATGACCAAGGAGTGCACGACCTCGTTGACGTTCCAATACGTCAGGGCGTCGTCCACAAGGACGGTCAGTCGATCGATGCCGACCTCCAGCAAGCCCTGCAGCCCTGCACCGATGACCCCGAAGGTAAGGTAAAACACCAGCGCCATGATCCCCACGAATGCCGGGATGGCCGTATATTTTCCGGTCAGGAACTGGTCGATCCTGCTGCTGCGGAGCTGCTCCTTGCTCTGGTGAGGCTTCACGACGGTCTGATCGACCAACTGGTGAATGAAGTGGAACCGCATATCCGCGATGGCGGCGGCACGATCCAGCCCGCGCTCCTGCTCCATCTGCACGATGATGTGTTCGATCATTTCTTTTTCGTTCTGGTCGAGCTTCAGCGCCTGCTCAATGCGGGCATCGCCCTCCACCAGCTTGGTGGCTGCGAACCGCACCGGGATCCCCGCCGCTTTGGCATGATCCTCGATCAGGTGGATGATGCCATGGATGCAGCGATGCACCGCGCCGCCGTGATCTTCTTCGCCGCAGAAATCCATCCGGCCCGGCCGCTCCTGATATTTTGCCACATGGATGGCATCATCCACCAGCTCATCGACGCCCTCATTTTTTGCGGCGGAAATGGGAACCACCGGGATGCCCAGCATGGCTTCCATCTGGTTGATGCGGATGGTGCCGCCGTTGCCGCGCACCTCATCCATCATGTTCAGAGCCAGCACCATGGGGGTCTCCAGTTCCATCAGCTGCATGGTCAGGTACAGGTTGCGCTCGATGTTCGTGGCATCTACGATATTGATGATACCAGTCGGCTTTTCCCCGATGATGAACTGGCGGGTCACGATCTCCTCATTGGAGTAAGGGGACATGGAGTAAATGCCGGGCAGATCGGTGACTTCGGTCTCCGGGTGCTCCTTGATGGCGCCGCTCTTCCGGTCCACCGTCACGCCGGGGAAATTGCCCACATGCTGATTGGAGCCGGTGAGCTGGTTGAACAGGGTGGTCTTGCCGCAGTTCTGGTTGCCCGCCAGTGCAAAGGTCAGGGTCGTGCCCTCCGGCACCGGGTGTTCCCCTTTCTTGGTGTGGTAGCGCCCGCCCTCGCCGAGACCCGGATGCTCCACCATTTTGCTTTCCCGCCGGGCATGGGCGGCGGCCGGGGCACTCGCCGCCGGGGTGACTGCGATCCGGGCCGCATCGTCCAGACGCAGCGTCAGCTCGTACCCATGGATCTGCAATTCCATCGGGTCGCCCATGGGCGCAAATTTCACCAGCGTGACCCGCTCGCCGGGGATCAGCCCCATATCCAGAAAATGCTGCCGCAGGGCACCCTCCCCGCCAACAGTATCGATTACGGAACTTTCGCCGATCTTCAGTTCTTTTAATGTCATGGCAGTCTGCCTTTCCATTTCGACAAATTGTTAGCCTATAGAAACAGTTTTAATATATGCTAACTGCCCGGCATTGTCAAGGCAGGAAACGAAAAAAGCCCGCCTCATCCGCGCGGAGCGGACGAAGCGAGCCTTGCGTTTTGTTTGTTTTTTTTACTTCACAGTGTGGTAGCCGTCGGGGTTTTTCTGCTGCCAATTCCAGCTATCGGCGCACATCTCCTCGATGCCGTACTCAGCCACCCAGCCCAGCTCGTTCTTGGCCTTGGTGGGGTCGGCGTAGCACTCGGCGATATCGCCGGGGCGGCGCGGGTCGATGACATAGGGGAGCTACTTGCCGCAGGCCTTTTCGAAGGCGTGGATGACATCCAGCACGCTGTAGCCGTGGCCGGTGCCGAGGTTGCAGATGAAGAGGCCGCACTTGGTCTCCAGCTTCTTGATGGCGCAGACATGGCCGCGGGCCAGATCGACGACGTGGATATAGTCACGCACGCCGGTGCCGTCCGGGGTGGGGTAGTCGTTGCCGAAGACATGGACCTTTTCCAGCTTGCCGATGGCGACCTTGGCGATGTAGGGCATCAGGTTATTGGGGATGCCGTTGGGGTCCTCGCCGAGCAGGCCGGATTCGTGGGCGCCGATGGGGTTGAAGTAGCGCAGCAGGGCGACGTTCAGCTCCGGGTCCGCCTTGCAGACATCCTCCAGAATGCGCTCGGTGAAGGCCTTGGTGGTGCCGTAGGGGTTGGTGGTCTTGCCCACAGGGAAGTCCTCGGTGATGGGCACGGAGGCCGGGTCGCCGTAGACGGTGGCCGAGGAGCTGAACACGAAGTTGTGGCAGTTGTGGCGGCGCATCACATCCAGAATGACGAGGGTGCAGTTCAGGTTATTGTAATAGTACTCGATGGGCTTGGAGACGCTCTCGCCCACAGCCTTGTAGGCAGCGAACTGGATGACGGCGTCGATGTCCGGGCACTCGGTGAAGATCTTCTCCACGTCCTCATGCTTGGTCATGTCCGCGTTGTAGAAGCGGAAGTCCTTGCCGGTGATCTGCTTGACACGGTCAAGCACCACCGGAGAAGCATTGTAATAGTTATCTGCCACCACGACATCGTAGCCCGCATTCAGCAGCTCGATGCAGGTGTGGCTGCCAATATAACCGGCACCGCCGGAAACCAGAATTGCCATAGCAAAGTACCTCGCTTATCACCAAAATACCGATGCGGGCGTGCCCCGCGCTCTGCCTAAAGAATACCGCGTTTTGGATGCAGAATCAAGTATCTGGAATTTTATTAAGATGGATTTTTGTTGCTTTTTGAAATTCAACTTTTTGATTCAAGAAGATTTTTCTCCGATTTTACATGGAGAGAAGCGGCCCTTTGTGCAAATGGGAGAAAAGGGAAAGGGAGCCGCAGCGGCAGCTCCCTCAAAGCTCATAATTTCCCGCACTGCTTGCCTGTGAAGAAGCGCAGGGTGGTGTTGGCGCGGAAGACCTTGCCGGCCCGCAGCACCGTGGAGGGAACTCCGGGTGGGAAGGGCTGCAGGGGAAGTGCTGGGTCTCCAACGCAAAGCCGCCATATTTCTGCATCGGGACGCCGCCCTTGCCGGGAGAGGGGCAGTCCTGCAAAAAGTTGGCGGTGTAGAGCTGGACGCCGGGCTGGGTGGTGTAGACCTTCATGCTGATGCCGGTCTTATCGCTGGACGCCCACGCACAGAGGCTCTGGCTGGCACCGCGGCCCCGGTCGATGACGAAGCAGTGGTCATAGCCGCCGCCCACCATGGTGGTCTGGGCAAAGCCGGTGTCGATGTCCCGCCCGATGACCTTGCCCGCCCGGAAATCCATCGGCGTGTTGTCCACGGGCAGGATGCTGCCGGTGGGGCAGGTCTCATTGTTGCCCTCCAGATAGCGGGAAGCGTAGATGCGCAGCTTCTGGTTCAGCACGTCGCCGCCGCCGTCGAGGTTGAAGTAGGTGTGATTCGTCAGGTTCAGGATGGTGTCGGCGTCGGAGGAGACGCGGTAATCCATCCGCAGGGCGTTGTCCTCGGTGAGGATGTAGCGCACCGAGATCTTCAGATTTCCGGGGAAACCATCCTCGCCCGCCGGGCTCTCGGTCTCCAGCAGCAGGGTATCGCCGAAGGCCTTGACGTCGTAAATTTTGCGAGGGAAGGTGCCGTGCAAGTGGTTTTTGCCGTTGTTCGGTTCCAGCTGGTACTTTTTGCCGCCCACGCTGAACTCGGCGTTCTCGATGCGGTTGGCGTACCGCCCCACAAATGCGCCGCAGCAGGTACTGCTGGAGGAATTGAAGTCATTTTCATAGTCGGCAAAGGTGTCGTGGCCCACCACGACATCCACCGGCCCATGTTTTGTGGGAACAAAGATGTTTTTGATCACGCAGCCGTAATTCAGCACACTGACCGCCAGCCCGCCGGGGTTCGACATGATGTACTCGTTGACCTTTTCGCCATTCTTGGTTACGCCAAAGGGCTTGGAGCGAAACTGTGCCATAGGGCTTCGCCTCCTTTTTCGAAATGATTGGATACCACACTCTCGGTTATATCCTTTATAATTATGATTATATCACAGTTTACGTCTCCTGTGTGGACATCTTTTTAGATTTATCAGCCAATATTTCGAGATATTTTTTGGGCATTTTGCAACGTAAAAACACGCCTTGCTTGCGCAGGGCAGTTTTTTCTCTGTACAACCTCTCCGTCATTGCTCCGCAATGCCACCTCCCCTAGTAGAGGAGGCTCTGGCGTATAGGTAGAGTTTCCGGTTTTGCCAAGGGCTCCCCTTATTAGGGGAGCTGGCGAGCGTCAGCGAGACTGAGAGGTTGAAACAAAAAACCGCCCACTTCCAAAGTGGACGGCTTTGTCGTCTGAGAATTATGCTTCCGGCTGTGCGTGGGACTGGGCGATATACTCGGCGGCATCGTCGGGGATATCGTCGAGGTCATGGCGGCCAACGTCGATGGTCAGCGGCGGCTTCTTGAACAGCAGGTCATACAGCAGCGGCACGACATACAGCGTCATGATGGTCGCATAGGTCAGGCCGCAGATGATGACGATGGCCATGCCGCTCATGAGCTGGCTGGCCATATCGTTGCTGAAGACGAGCTGCAGCATGGCCAGAACGGTAGTCAGGGTGGTCATCAGGATGGGGCGCATACGGGTCTTGCCGGTGGCGATGAGGGCCGCGCGGCGCTCCATGCCGCCCATTCGGAGCTGGTTGGTGTAGTCCACGAAGACGATGCCGTTGTTGACGACGGTGCCCATCAGGACGATGAAGCCCATCAGGGAGATCATGGTCAGCTGCTGGCCGGTGAGGAGCAGACCCAGCAGACCGCCGGTGAAAGCCAGCGGCACGGTGAACAGGACGATGAAGGGGGAGAGCAGACTCTGGAACTGGGCCACCATGACGAGGTAGACGAAGGGCAGAGCCAGACCCATCCACTGCACCATCTCCTTGACCATGTAGTTGACGCTGTCGGACTCGCCGCCCATGGAGAAGGAGCAGCCCTCCGGCATCTCATCGGAGAGGGCGAAGGCATCCAGCTTCTTTTCCAGCTCACGGGCCTGAACCGTGGTGTTGTAGCCGTCCAGCGTGTCGGCCGTAACGGTGACGTACCGGGTCTGGTTCTGGCTGGTGATGGAGTTGGGTGCACTGCCGGTGACCCACGTTGCGATGTCACTCAGCTTACAGGTGCCGGTGGCGGTGGTGCCGTCCGTAGACATGACAGAGGTCTCAAAGGTGATATCCATCATGTTTTCCTTGGTCACGGGATCGAGGTTGTCGCTGATCTCCACGCTCATGGTTCTGCCGTCCACAGAGACCGGGGTCTGCGCCGTGGTGGTGGTGGCCAGCTTGGCGGCGATCTGCTGGTAGACCTGCGCAACGGTCAGGCCGTAGGAGCGGACCTTGTCGCGGTCGATCTGCAGATTGATGGTGGCATCGCCGCTGCCAGACCCGTTGGTGGCGTTGGCAAAGCCCTCGGTGTCGTTGACGATCTCCACGACCTTCTCGGAGAGCTGGGTCATGGTATCGGGATCCGCACCGTAGATCTTGACGCTCAGGCCGCTGGCCAACTGGCTGGTCAGCTCCTGCATCCCGCTGATCTCGACGGTGGCGGTGCAGTCCTCAATGCCGGAGAGGGCATCTTCCAGCGCCTGACGGGCCGCTTCGATCTGGGTGGAGGAGAGGGACTCGTTCAGCATGACGTTGACCTGATAGGTGCCGTAGCTGTTGGCGGCGTTCAGCAGGTCGGTGATGGCGCTGGGCAGACCCAACTGGCCCACATCCATGCCGGCCACACGGGTGTCGGTGGTGATGCCCACTTCCTCCACGTTGTCCACGTTCAGCATGGCATCGATGGCCTTTTCGGCAATGGCGTAGGAGTCCTCCTTGCTGAGGTCCTTGGTGGTTTTCAGGGTGACGATGGCCTCATTGCTGGTGATGGTGGGCAGCAGCTCCACACCCATGGAAACGACCCGCCAGCCGCAGAAGACCAGCAAAGCCACCGCTGCCACCAGCGGCAGAGCGCGGTGCTGAAAACACCACTCCAAGCTCTTGGCGTACTTGTTCTGGATCTTGTCGAACCACTTGAGCTGCTTCGGCTCCGCCTTTTTCAGAACGATGGAGGCAGCCGCCGGGACAACGGTGACGGCCACGAGGAGAGAGGCCATCAGGCAGTAGCCGATGCACAGGGACATGGGCTGCATCAGGCTCTTGACGAGGCTGGACGAGAAGACGACCGGCAGGAAGACGCAGACCGAAGTGAGGGTGGATGCCACGATGGACATACCCACCTGCTTTGTGCCCTGCACGGCCGCGCGGGCGGCGGGCACGCCGCGGCTGCGCAGACGGTAGATGTTTTCAATGACGACGATGGAGTTATCCACCAGCATACCGATGCCCAGCGACAGGCCGGCCAGCGTCATGACGTTCAGGTCCATGCCGGTGAAGATCAGCACCACAGCGAACAGGACCGACAGCGGGATGCTGAAGCCGACCACGAGGGTGGGCTTGATGTCCCGCAGGAAGAGAGCCAGCACAATGATGGCCAATGCTGCGCCGATGATCATGCTGCTGAGGATGCTCTTGACGATGATGGTGATATAGTTGCCTTGGTTGGACAGGACGACTACATGGAGGCCGTCGTACTGAGCTTCCAGCTCCTTGAACGCGGACAGGCAGTTGTCCGAGACGGTGCTGGCGCTGGAGCTGGAGCCTTTGTAGATTTTCAGCACGGCCGCGCGCTCGCCGTTCAGGCGGGTGAAGCTGGCCTCGGCGTTATCGATGACCTCCACATCGGCCACGTCCGACAGGCGGACATCGCCGAAGCCGTCCACATGGAGCAGCAGGGCACCGGAGATATCGTCGATGCTGTCGTACTCCTCGCCAACTTTCAGCAGCCACGATTTGCCGCTGGAATCTTTGACGTAACCGGCGGGCATCGAGAAGTTCTGGGCGTAGATGAGCTGCGCCAGCGTGTCGATGTCCAGCATCTTGGAGACGTCGGAGCTGGCCATGGCCTTCTCCTTGGCGTCCTCATAGGTCTGCTTTGCGGTTTCGAGCTGCTTTTCGTACTCGTTCAGCATCTCGCGGGCCTCGGTGAACTGCATATAGGCTTCCAGCTGCTGCTGGGAATAGGTGCCCAAGGCGTCCGAGAAGGTGCCCATCAGGCCGGGGACATCGTCCATAGCCTTGATGACGTCGTTCAGGGTGTTGTAAACGGTGCTCAGGCTCTGCTGCACCTGCAGATCATCGACCAGATCGGTGGCAGTGCTGCCCTCGGTGCCGGTCTCCGTGTTCAGGCGCTCCTGCAATTGCTGCAAGGCGGTGGCCAGCTTATCGGTGATCTCGCGCAGCTCGGCCACGATCTCGATCAGGGAGTCGATGTCCTTCATGCCCGTCTCGTTGAACTTATCCATGACGCGCTGCAAGCCGTCCCGGACGTCGATCAGGGCCTGTTGGATCTCCGGCTCCTGCACCACGGCGATGAGCTGGTTGACGCTGTCCAGCAGGGCCTGTGCCTGTTTGCGGACGGTCTCCACCGCATTGCCGACCTCGCCGCTGTACTGCTGCATTACGGTGTTGGAAACAGTCTTATTGAAGTTCTTGAACTGGCGGTTGTACTCCGCACGGCCGGCTTCGATCTGGGCCTCAGCGGCGTCGAGCTGAGCCCGCGCATCGGCCAGTTGGGCGTCGATGACTTCCAGCAGCCGTTCGTTGATGGCGTCCACCTTCTCCTGACTGAGCTGGACCTGCACCATCTTCTCGATCAAGCCGTTGGCGGACACGCTGGACACGCCGCCCTTGCGCTCCACATAAGGCACGAGGGTATCGCTGACGAAATCCGACAGGTCGTACACATCGCTGCCCTCGCGGCTGACGGCCACGGTCATAAAGGCGTTCATGTTCAGGCTGTATTCAATGATCGAAGGCGACAGACAGCTGCTGGGCAGACTGGAGGTGGTCTGATCCACCTTGTTGGACACTTTGACCAAGGCGCTGTTCATATCCGTACCCTCGGCGAAGTGCATCAGCAGAAGGCTGTAGTTCTCCGCGGAGGTGGCCGTGATGGATTCCACACCCGCCACGGTGCCCAGCGCGTTTTCCATGACGTCAGAGACTTCGCTCTCCACGCGCTCCGGGCTCGCACCGGGATACACCGTGACCACCATCAGGTACGGCGTGTTCACGTCCGGTAAGAGGTTGGTCTGCATGTTGCTGATGGACACGAAGCCCAGCATCAGCACCATGATGACAGCCACCAGAACCGTGAACGGTTTTTTGACACTGAATTTTCCCATTATATCCTACCATTTCCTTACTTTTTGCCGTGCGCTCCACGGCAAGCGCCCTCAAAAGGGCGAGTCTTCCATGATTCCTATTATACACGAGGTCAGAGGGGTTGCAAGAGCGCCGGGTGAATCTTTTGCAAAATTTAGTCAGTTTTCACCGGAGATACGGTTCAGGGCCGAAGATTGTTGCAATTCCGTGGAAATATTTTCGGGATTATGTTATACTATTTGATAGAATGGATTTATAGGCTCAAATTTTTGAGTGTTTATCGGAATAGTACGAGGAAAACTATGAAAAAAGTGATCTCTGTCCGTTTCAAGGAAAACGGAAAAAGCTATTACTTCGACCCCGCCGGGGCCGAGATCAAAACCGGCGATCACGTCATCGTCGAGACTGCCCGCGGCATCGAGTGCGGCGAGGTGGTGCAGGGCGTCAAGGAAGTGACGGATGCCGCCGTGCCCAAGGCCCTCAAGCCCATCACCCGGATAGCCGACAGCGTGGATGTGCGCCGGATGCGCCAGAACCGCGAGGATGAAAAGCGGGCTTACCACACCTGTCAGGAGTGCATCGCCCGGCACGGGCTGGAAATGAAGCTGGTGGAGGCCGAATATACCCTCGACCGCTCCAAGATCATGTTCTACTTCACCGCCGACGGCCGCGTGGACTTCCGCGAGCTGGTCAAGGATCTGGCCGGCATCTTCCACACCCGCATCGAGCTGCGCCAGATCGGCGTGCGCGACGAGAGCAAGATGATCGGCGGCCTCGGCATCTGCGGCCAGCCCTTCTGCTGCTCCCGCTTTTTGAAGGACTTCCAGCCCGTTTCCATCAAGATGGCCAAGGAGCAGGGCCTCTCCCTGAACCCCACCAAGATCAGCGGCGCGTGCGGCCGCCTGATGTGCTGCCTCGCCTATGAGGAGAGCGCCTACGAGTACCTCAACAGCATCATGCCCATGGTGGGCAGCACCGTCCGCACCCCGGACGGTCTCGGCACCGTGCTGGAAGTGAACCCCGTTTCCGGCTACCTGCGGGTGCGCTGCGGCTCCGAAGCCCTGACCCCCCGGTACTATAAGGTCGGCGTGTGCGAGTATGTCAGCGGCGGCAAGCGCGCCCCCGCCGCCCCGACCCGGACGACGACTATTCCGGCGTGCGTGCACCCCGCCCCTGTGGTGGCTGCAGCGGACGCCGACGGTAACCCCGCCGGCTGTGGAAACTGCCCCAAAAAGGCGAAATAATTCCCAGAAAAATGGTGGGAAATCACAGTGGTTAGTATTGTAAAACTAACCATACTTCGTGATTTTCGCTAAAAATCTCCCTCAATTTTCCCGTAAAGTTAGCCGTTGCTTTTGTGCAACCCAACAAAAAATAAAAAAGCCCTTTTCGGCGGTACGGTTAGTCTTGCCTTTTCATTTTTGGTTTGTTAGAATGCAGACAAGGATGAATTCCGGAGCAGCTTGCTGGCACCGTGCGAGGGCAGGCTTCTCCTAAACATTGGCACGGGAAATAAAGGAGAGTTTTATTATGGCACACAAGGTTTCTGACGCATGTGTTGGCTGCGGCGCTTGCGAGGGCGCTTGCCCCGTTGGTGCTGTCACCGTTGAGAACGGTGTTGCAGTTGTGAACGCAGACGCTTGCATCGATTGCGGCGCTTGCGAGGGCGCTTGCCCCACCGGTGCTATCACCGCTGAATAATTTCACGGCGATATCCGTAAAAACGCATCAAAAGCAGCAGACCTGTTCAAAGCGGGTCTGCTGCTTTTTGTTTGCGGGCGGTTTTCCGCCCTGCACAATTTTCCCGGAGATTCCGGCCCGATATTTTGGTAAAGGATTCACGGCACAGATATGGAACATTCCACCGAGATTTTGTATAATAAAACAGAAGTCTTTTGTTCGGCGGCCCACCGCTTCGGGTCGGACGCGCTGCTGCTGGCCCGGTTCACGGAGCCCAAGCGCAGCCAGAAGGCCGTGGACCTGTGTTCCGGCTGCGGCATCGTCAGCTTGGAGTGGCACGACCGGGGCCACCGGGGCGAATGCGCCGCCGTGGAGCTCCAGCCGGAGGCAAGCAGCCTCCTGCGTGAGGCACTGGCCGCACAGGGCATCGACCACATCACCCCCGTCTGCGCCGACCTGCGCACCTACCGGGCGGGGGAGGGCAGCTTCGATGTCTGCGCCTGCAACCCGCCCTACTTTACTGCCGGGTTCCAGAGCAGCGACCCCGCCCGCGCCACAGCGCGGCACGAGACCGACTGCACGCTGGAGGATGTCTGCCGTTGCGGCTTCCGGCTGCTCAAGGACGGCGGGCGGCTCGCGCTCTGCCACCGGCCCGAACGGCTGGCCGAGGTGCTGGCCGTGCTGCGGGCCAACCGCTTGGAGCCCAAGCGCCTCGCCTTTGTGAAGAACAAGCCCGACGCGGCCCCGTGGCTCTTTTTGGTGGAGGCGCAGAAAAACCGCAAGACCGGGCTGCGCATCCAACCGGATGTGCTCATCTCGGCGGGGGCGGCCCTGTACGGGAACAACTAAAATTGGGAGGTCTGTATGGCTGGTACGTTATATATCGTCGCAACGCCCATCGGCAACTTGGACGACATGCCGCCGCGGGTGGCGGCGACCTTTGGTGCGGCGGACTTCATCGCCGCCGAGGACACCCGCGTGACCATGAAGCTGCTGAACTTCCTCGGCCTGAAAAAGCCGATGGTCAGCTACTACGAGCACGCTTTGCAAAAAGGCGAAGGCATCCTGCGCCGCATCGAGGCGGGGGAGAACTGCGCCCTTTGCTCAGACGCCGGAATGCCCTGCGTCTCCGACCCCGGCGAGGTCATCGTCCGGGATGCGCTGGCCCGCGGCATCAAGGTCGTGCCGGTGCCCGCCGCCTCGGCCTGTGTCACGGCGCTGGCGGTTTCGGGGCAGGACACCTCCCGCTGGGTGTTCGAGGGCTTCCTGCCCGTGAACAAAAAGCAGAAGCGGGAGCGCTTGGCCGAATTGCAGGGCGAGAAGCGGACGGTCATTTTCTACGAAGCGCCGCACAAACTGCGCACCACGCTGGACGATCTGGTGACGGCCTTCGGCACTGAGCGGAGCATCACCCTCTGCCGCGAGCTGACCAAGCTCCACGAGGAGATCTGGAAGACCACCCTCGGCGAGGCACAGACCCACTACGCCGAAAATGAGCCACGCGGCGAGTATGTGCTGGTCATGGCCGGGGCACCCGCCGCCGAGACCGAAGAGAGCCTGACGCTGGAACAGGCCGCCCAGCGCGCCTTAGACCTGACAAGCGAGGGTTACGGCCCCACCGCCGCCGCCAAAGCCGCCGCGCAGGGGACCCCGTATTCCAAGAGCGAGGTCTACAAGCAGATGCTGGCCATGCAGAATAACTAAATTTTAGGAGGACGTTGTCCCGTGACGAAACTTTTGATCCTGAGTGACAGCCACAACAGCACCGGAGCTGTCGAGCGCATTCTTCATGCGGAAAGCGACGCGACCGCCGTGATCTTTCTCGGCGACGGTCTGCGCGATCTGGAAGAGGCCCTGACGTTCTACCCGAAAATGAAGGTCTATGCGGTGGCCGGAAACTGCGATTTTGGCGCGCTGGAGCCGCTGGACGGTCTGGCCGCCTTCGATCAGGTCGTCGTCTTCTATACCCACGGCCATATGTATGGCGTAAATACGATCTGGATACGCTCACCGATGCCGCCGCCGCCCGCGGGGCCGAGGTGGCCCTGTTCGGCCACACCCATATCCCGGTGGCCGAGCAGCGCGGCAAGGTGTTTTTGTTCAACCCCGGCTCCTGCGGCCGGTGCTATACCGGCCCCAACACCTACGGTGTGCTGACGCTGGACCAAGGGAAGATCATCTCCCACGAACACAAAGAGGTACCACATCCATGAGCATCAATGAGGTGCGTTATCTGCCCGAATGCGGCAGCACCAACGCCTATGTGAAAGAGCATTTCGAGGAGTTCGGCCCGGTGGGCGCGGTCTACACCACCAACCAGACCGCCGGCCGGGGGCGGCTGGGCCGCAGCTGGGTCAACGCGGAGGGCAAGGCGCTGTACTACACCGTCGCCATCCGGGAGCCGCTGGCGCAGCCCGCCACCCTGCCGCTGCTGGCAAGCCTTGCCGTGCGCAGCCAGCTCAAGCTGCGCTACGGCGTGGACTGCCAGATCAAGTGGCCCAACGACCTTTTGCTGAACGGCAAGAAGATCGTCGGCATCCTGTGCGAATCCGTCTCCTACGGCTACGAGCAGCAGGGCCGGGGCATTCTGTGCGGCATCGGCATCAATCTGGCCCAGCCCCAGAGCTATTTTGACGCAGCGGACCTGCCCCACGGCACCTCGCTGGCGCTGCAGGGAGCAGCCGTTGATCTCGCCGCCGACCCGCAGTGGCTGGCCGAGGGCCTGACCGATTTCGGCTTCGACCGCCCGATGTACATCTTCGCGCGGGAGGGGTTTGCTCCCTTCCGGGAGGAATACAAGGCCGCCTGTGTCAACATCGGCCGCCACGTGACCTTTGACCTGCCGGGCGGCGGGCAGGGCGCGGGCGAAGCCATCGACGTAGACGAAGAGGGCCGCCTCGTCGTCCGCACGGACGGCGGCGAAGAGCACGTCTTCACCGGCGAAGTCTCCGTCCACGGCATTTACGGGGCAGTGTAAGCGGCATCACCCTCTCCGTCATCGCTGCGCGATGCCACCTCTCCCGAAGGGTGAGGTTTATTCGGAATCCTTTATCAAGAAAAACAAGAACCCCCTCCGGCGCTTGCGGTACACCGGAGGGGGTTCCTGCTTTTGGGGTATTGCTTTGGTGTGAGGAGGAATCATGTGCAAGGGGGAGACGGTTGCGGCCCCGCTCCCTTGTGCTCTATAGTATACCCGATTTCGGAACAAAAGTCATTACATTCTTGTAAATTCTTGTGAAACTTTTATGACAGCATCGTGATTTTTCGCGTCCGTGACATAGTGCTGCGCATTTTCGACGTTGTGTGCAGCCTGTTCGGCGGAGATGGTCTTGATGACCCGCGCCGGGACGCCGACGGCCACGGCATTATCCGGGATGACCATTCCTTCCGGCACCAGCGCCCCGGCCCCGATGATGCAGTTTTTGCCGATGACGCAGTGGTTCAGCAGGGTGGCGTGCATCCCGATGAGGCTGCCATCCCCCACGGTGCAGCCGTGGACAAGGGCGCTGTGGCCCACCGTGACATTTTTGCCCAGCGTCACGGCCCCGCCGGGGTCGCAGTGGAGCACCGCGTTATCCTGCACATTGGTGTTCTCGCCAAGGGTCAGGGTGCCGTCGTCGCCCCGCAGCACCGCCCCGTACCAGACGCTCGAACCGGCTTCCAGAATCACATCGCCCAGCACCGTGGCGTTGGGGGCCACAAAGGCCGCCCCACGGTCTTGGGGCGTTTTTCCACCAAAGGAAACGATCATTGTTGAAAAACCACCTTTCTCTTTTGCTTCTTTTATGGTATTCTTTTAATAGTTCTTTTTCAACCCCCATCGTGGAAGCCGGGAACTTCCGAAGGAGCTTTTGACCATGCACATCCATTCCTTTGCGCGCCGGGTGCTGGCGCTGGTGCTGACCGCCGCCATCGCGGCGGCTGCTGCGCTGCCCGGCTTTGCCGTTTACGCTATGCCCATCCAGACCGCTTACCCGCAGGAGTCGATCTATCTCTTCGACGCCGACACCGGGGAAGTCCTTGTGGAGCAGAACCCCGACCTGCCCCGCTGCGTTGCCAGCCTGACCAAGATGATGACAGCCCTGCTTGTGATCGAGCGCGGAAATGACCTGAACGCGGAGATCACCATCCCGGACAGCCTGACGCCGGAGTTTGCAGCCATCAAGGCAGACCGGGGCCACACCATCGGCCTACAGGCGGGGGGAGACCGTCCGCCGCATCGACATGCTCTACGCGATGCTGCTGCCCAGCGCCAACGATGCGGCCAGCGTCCTCGCCAGCGATGATGCCGGGGGCGACCTTGCGGCCTTTGCAGCCCGAATGAATGCCCGCGCGGCCCAGCTGGGCTGCACCTCCACCCAGTTCACCTGCGCCCACGGCCTCTACGACACCGGCAACTACTCCACGGCCCGCGATATGGCCAAGATCGCGCTGGCATGCTACGCGAACTCTACTTATCGGCAGATCGCCGACGCCATGGCTTACGAGCTGCCCGCCACCAATGTGCATCCCGCCCGGACCGTGACCACCACCAACAAGCTCCTGCAGCCCGCCAGCGCCTATTACCGCAGCTACGCCCACGGGATGAAGACCGGATTCACCACCCAAGCCGGGCGGTGCTTCGTCACCTTTGCCCGGCAGGACGGCCACACCTACGGCCTTGTGATCTTGGGTTCCAACAGCCAGAATATCTTCCGCGAGGCCGCCGAGCTGTTCGACTGGGCCTTCACCAGCCCGGAGCTCCATCCGGCACCGGCGGAAACTGCCCCGGCACCCGAAAAGCACACGTTGTTCTCGTTCTGGCAGAAACTGCTGGGATGATCTGAATCTTTTGGGAGGATATGCTCATGCAAAAAAACACCTTCTTCCGCCGGGCCGCTGCCCTGCTGCTGACGGCTGTGCTGGCCGTCTCGGCTGCACTGCCGGGTCTGGCCGTGTACGAGATGCCCATCCAGACCGCCAATGAGGGCGAATCGGTCTACCTGTTCAACGCGGACATCGACAAGCCCATCTTGGAACAAAACATCGACCAGCAGCGCTACATCGCCAGCCTGACCAAGATGATGACGGCCCTGCTCTTCCTCGAAAGCGGCAAGGATCTGAACGCGGAGATCACCATCCCCACCAGCCTGACGCAGGAGTTCAAGGACATCCAGAACGCCAATGGCAGCACCATGAACCTCCGCATCGGCGAGACGGTGCGCCGCATCGACCTGCTGTACGGGCTTCTGGTCGCCAGCGCCAACGACGCCGCCAGCGTCATCGCCAGCGACGTGGCGGACGGCAGTCTGCCCAACTTTGTGGCCATGATGAACCAGAAGGCGCAGGAGCTGGGCTGCACCTCCACCAGCTTTACCTGCGTGCACGGCCTGTATGACTACGGCAACGTCTCCTCGGCCCATGACCTCGCCCTCATCGCGTCGGCCTGTGCCGCCAACGAGACCTACATGAAGGCCGCCAACACCCTGAGCTACACCCTCCCGGCCACCAACCTGCACCAGAACGAGCGGACCATCACCTCCACCAACCTGATGCTGAACCCGGAGTACCCCTACTACCGCGACTACATCCGCGGCATGAAGACCGGCTTCACCACGCTGGCGGGCCGCTGCTACGTCACCTTTGCCCAGAAAGGCGGCCACACCTATGGGCTGGTCATCCTCGGCTCCGACCTCGACAACATCTACAAAGGAAGCTTCTGAGCTGCTGGACTGGGCTTTCGCCAGCTTTGCAGACCGTCAGCTCGTAGACACCGAAACGCCGCTGACCACGGTCCCGCTGACCAAGTGCCGCAGCGAGGAAGCCGTGGAGCTCTATGCCGCCGAACCCCTCAGCGGCTACGGCCACGCCGACGACAAGGTGACCTGCAGCTTCGAGCTGCCGGAGAGCGTCTCCGCCACCGTCCAGAGCGGCGCCGTCCTCGGCGAGGCCACCGTCTATCTGGACGGCTACGAGGTGGGCAAGGTCAGCCTCGTGACCCATCAGGAATACGTCTCCGACTTTCGCACCGACCTCAAAAGCACCCTGCTCCTCATGGCGGCTCTGGTGCTCATTCTTGCGATCCTCAGCTTCGTCACCATGGTGGCGGGCGGCGGTTCGCTGAACCTGAACCGTAAGCACCGCACCCGGAGAAGATAAGATATTTTCAGCATGATAACGAGAAAAGCAGCCGCAAACGCGGCTGCTTTTCTTGTTCAGAAGCTTCTGAATTTTGCGGCCAGCACAGACAGAGCGATCTTCGGGTTGACCTGTGCGCTGATGCGCTGCATGGCGGCATCGGCGGCTCCCAGCGCCTTGCGGGCGGCATCGCCCTGCACCGGGGAGCGGGGGCTGCCGCGCAGCCCGGCAGCGGCGACGGCCCGGAAATCGGCCAGCAGGGCGGCCGCACCGGCTTTATCCTTTTCGTAACCGGCCAGCAGGACGGCGGCGGCGTAGCTGTCCTTCGCGGCGGCGGCCTTGGCCAGCGTCAGAGCCTGTTCCACCTGCTCGCGGCGGGCATCGTCCCGCGCGGCGGCCAGCACTGTGCCGATGTGGCCGTCGAAAAGCTCACTGTACAGGGCCGCCGCCTTGGCGTCCACCCCCTGCTTCGTGCAGTAGCGGGCGCAGTCGGCAGGGGAGACGGGGGCCATGGCAAAGCTGATGCAGCGGCTCCGGATGGTGGGCAGCACGCCCGCCAGCGAATCCGCCGTCAACAGAAAGAGCACGCCCTCCGGCGGCTCCTCCATGACCTTCAGCAGGGCGTTGGCCGATTCCTCGTTCATCCGCTCCACATGGTAGAGCAGGACGGCGCGGCCTTCCGCCGAAAGGCTGGTGTTGAAGATCTCCGACCGCATGGCCGTGACCTGACCCACAAGATATTTTCCGCCGGAACCCATGCCGGTGACCGAGATGGCCTCCCGCACGACACCCGTTTCGATCTGGCCGCTGTCGCGCTTGCCGGCCTTTGCCACGGCACGGCAGCATTCGCCCCGTACAAGCGCCTCAGCGGGCGCTCCGCCTTGGGGGTAAAGATAATCGGCCACAACGCAGCGGGCCGCGAAACCGGCTCCCAGCCCCTCCTCGCCCACAACAAAAGGACGCTGTGGGTCAAGCGGCGGCTGTCCAGCATGAGGCGAACGCTGGATTTCAGCTCCGCGTTGCCTTCCAATCGATCCAGCATCATCGGCGGTTCTTCCTCTTCCACTGTTCACGGCGGACCCACGCGCGGACACTGCGCCACGCCTGCGGGCCAAAGAAGACGAGGAAGTTCACCATGCAGAGCAGATAGTTCAGCTTGCCCGCTGCCCCGGCACCGAGGAAGCTGAGCAGCCACAGCGCCCCCGCGAACAGGCCGAAGTACTTCACCCGGATGGGGATGACGAAGAAGAGCAGCACCTGAACCTCCGGGTAAAGCATGGCAAAGGCCAGCAGCAGCGACAGGGACAGGCAGTAGGTATCGGCGTAGCCCGTCAGCAGACAGGCCGCCACCGCGCCCACCATGCCCAGTAAGATATAAAGGTTGAAGCGAAAATCGCCCCACTCATTTTCCAGCGCGCTGCCGATGAACCACGTGAAGTAGATGCCCAGCACCACGCTCAGGGGTCCGCCGCCCGAAAACGGAACAAACACAAAGGTGATGACCCGCCAGAGCTGACCCACCAGCAGGGCGGTGCGGTTCAGGCTCAGGTAGAGTGAGATATACTGATTGACGAACAGCTCCACGGCGTAGACCAAGATCTGCGCGCCGACCAAGATCGAGATGAGGTTCGGGATGCAGATGCGGCCATACTTCCGCTCCAGTTTGGTAAGCCAGTTCATAGGCAGACGCCTCCATGATCGTAGAATTTGCCCCGGTCAGACGGGGCTGTGTGTATTTTTTATTGTACCATGTTTGGCCGGGCCATTCAAGGAACTCCCTGTGAACAAAGGGCTTGGCTGTCGCCGTGGGGGAGTGCCAAAACGGCCGGTTGTATCCATTTTTGGTGCTGCCGGATGGACTTATCCACTTTTTCCACGGTGTTTTCCACTGAATTTGTGAAAAAGAGGGGCAGTTTCCCACGGTGTTTTCCACTTTTTCCACCGAGTTTTCCACAGGCGCGGAGACTGATTTTTATACGTGATGTATTTCCCTGCATTTTCCATGGAGGGTTTTGGGGAGAAATGCAGGAGAATTTTCTTTTTTCCAAAAGAAAGTCGAGGCCTTTTTTCTTTTCTTTTTTCACCGGCTTTCCGCTGGGCTATTCCGCATTCTCCCCGTTGGAATCTGAGCCCCTGAGTTTTCCACATCCCGCAATGTATAAAACTGCGGTGTTGAAAACTGTAAAAAAAGAGAACGGTGCAGCCGCGGCAAAACCGCAGAGACATCCGTTCTCCGAACGTTTTACATCATATTCCGGAACACGAGCTGCGCGATCTGGAAGTAGAGGATCAAGCTGCACGCATCGACGATGGTGGTGATGAAGGGCGTCGCCATAATGGCCGGGTCGGCTCCCAGCTTCTTGGCGGCCAGCGGCAGCATACCGCCCACCAGCTTTGCCAAAATGACGCTGAAGAACAGCGACACGCTGACCACGACAGCATAGCCTATCACGTTCTCATACTGGCCTGCAAAGACGAAGGTGTACATCAGGTAGATGCGCAGACCGTTCACAAGGCCCAGCACTGCGCCCACGATGGCGGAAACGCGGAGCTCCTTGCCGAGAACTTTCAGGAAATCGGAAGGCTCCACCTCGCCCAGCGCAAGGCCGCGAACCATCAGGGTGCTGATCTGGTTGCCGCAGTTGCCGGCGGTATCCATCAGCATGGGCATGAAGGAGACCAGCAGGGGAAGGCTGACGAACGCTTCCTCGTAGTGGGTGGTGACCATGCCGGTGAAGGTGGCCGACAGCATCAAGATCAGCAGCCAAGGGATGCGCTGCTTGGCGTGGGTCCAGACGCTCGTACCAAAATAGGTCGTTGCATCGTCATCCGGCAGAATAGCAGCCATCTTCTGCATATCCTCGGTGGACTCGTCGGTCAGGACGTCGATTGCATCGTCGATGGTGATGATACCGACGAACATGCCCTCGTTGTCCAGAACAGGCATGGCGGTAAAGTCGTAGCGCTGCATCTCACGGGCCACATATTCCTGATCGTCCGTGACCTTCACGGTGACCACATTATCGTCCATGATGTCCTCAATGGGAGTCTGTGGGTCGGCCAGCAGCAGACTGCGGGCCGACACAACGCCCAGCAGACGGTTCCGCTCCACCACGTAGTTGGTGTAGACCGTCTCGGCGTTCTCGCCCTGTCGGCGGATGGCGGCCAGCGCCTCGCTGACGTTCATATCCTTCCGCAGACGGACGTATCGGGGGTCATCAGGCTGCCGGCCGAGCTTTCGGGGTAGTTCAGCAGTTTGTTCAGGCTCTCACGGGTCTGCTTGGAGGATTTCTCCAGCACCCGCTTGACCACACCGGCGGGCATATCTTCCAAAAGGTCGGCTGCGTCGTCCAAGCTCATCTCTTCGATGGCGCTGACCAGCTCGATATCCGAAAACGCATTGACCAGATCGTCGCGGGCCTCATCGGACATGTAGGCAAAAGCTTCCGTTGCGACGTCTTTTTTTCAGCAGACGGAAAACCACAAGGCGGTTATTCTCGTCCAGCTCTTCCAACAGCTCCGCCAAGTCGGCGGGCTGCTCTTCCTCGGTGACCTCACGCAGCTTCACGTACTGCTTTTTTCACCAGCATCTTGAGCAGACGGCTCTTGGTCAGCATTTCGGGGTTGGCCTTGACCTCTTCGTCCTTGGCCTCTTCCTTTTCAGCGTCGCGCACGTCCTGCTTGAGGTCCTCGGTAGCTTCTTCGTTCAGGTCTTCGGCCAGCTTCTGCCGCACCTCTGCGGGGATATCCGTGGGCAGTTCGGGCACGGGGAGCGAGGCTTCCGGTGCCGCAGTCTTCTTTTCTTCCAGTTCCATTTTGTGTTCCTCCTTACCGTTTCCGGCGGATCGGACAGCTCACAAAACAAAAAGCGCCGCCCAGCGCAGGATCGGGCCCTTCCGCCCTTACCGCGCACAAAGCCGCGCCCTTTCTCCCCGCTGAGAAGTACCAAACGGCACCTCTTACCGGGCAAAAAAGGCGAACGCAGCTGCTTTTTTTGTTGTTGCTGTTTCGCAGTTGATCCGTGTCTTCGACTATGATCCGGGTCCATTGTCCTGCGTTCACCTCCTAAAATTCTTTTCCGCTTTTTATTATAGCGTTCACGAAAAGGCCGGTCAACCCTAAATCCGCCAAAAGACGAGGGAAATTTCCGTCAAAAACGCAGAAAGCCCCTTCCAGCACTTGCGGAACGCTGGAATGGGCTTTCTGTTCGGATATTGCCTTGGTGTGAGGAGGAATCATGTACAAGGAATCGGTTGCGGCCCCGGTTCCTTATGCCTGTAGTATAGCACAGAATGGGTTGCTTTTCATGAAAAACCTATGAAGAAAGTGTAAAATAGGGCAGGCACAAAAATACGCCCCGGTCACCGTTGCCGTGTGAGCGGGGCGCTAAAAACGGGATTCGTTTTTGACTGCGGCAAGATCCCTGCGAAGCAGGTCTTATGCCGTAGGCGGAGCAAGGTATCTGCAAGCAGACCTTATGCTCCTGACACACGCGGGGTGTGCTTTCAAGGGCCCTCGCGGGCGCTTTGGTATTTCAAACACCCGGCACTCCCTGCGGATCAATGCCGCAGGAGAGCGTGGGAATGAAATCAGAGTTTCGCTTGCAAAAGCGGAAGCGTTGTACGTTCTTCTGCTTGGAATTTCAGCTCTCATCTGCCACAGTTTCGCACTGCTGCGTTGCGCAGTAACCGCCAGTGCGGAGCAGCCGCCTTTCGGGCTAGGGTGCCGCTGCGGCCCGTTCAAACCAAAATTTCCAAAGAAAGATTACTTGTACAGCTCGACCAGACGGGTCAGATGCTCGTAACGGTCGTTTGCAACCTGCTCGTTGCGTGCGAACAGCTGCTTTGCACGATCCGGGAATGCACGAGTCAGGCGGCTGTAACGGGTCTCGTTTGCCAGCAGTGCCTGATACTTCTCGGCGTCGACAGCCTTGGAGGTCAGAGTGAACGGGTTCTTGCCCTGAGCCTTGTTGGCCGGGTTGAAGGTGAACAGGTTCCAGTAACCAGCCTCGACAGCCTTCTTCATCTCGTTCTGGCAGTTGGTCATGCCGCCCTTGACACCGTGCAGCTCGCAGGGAGCATAGCCGATGATCAGAGACGGGCCGGGATAAGCCTCAGCCTCAGCAATTGCCTTGACAGCCTGATTCATGTTAGCACCCAGAGCGATCTGAGCAACGTAGATGTAGCCGTAAGTCATTGCGATCTCAGACAGGCTCTTCTTGCTGATTTCCTTACCAGCAGCAGCGAACTGGCAGACTTCACCAATGTTGGAAGCCTTGGATGCCTGTCCACCGGTGTTGGAGTACATCTCAGTATCGAAGACCATGACGTTGACATCCTCGCCGGAGGCCAGAACGTGATCCAGACCGCCGAAGCCGATGTCGTATGCCCAACCGTCGCCACCGAAGATCCAGACGGACTTCTTCGCGATGAACTCCTTGCTCTTCAGGATCTCAGCGGACTCGGTGCAGCCAGCGGCAGCAGCCTTCTCCAGCTCAGCGATCAGAGCCTTAGCGGGGGCATCGTTCGCCTTGGTGTTGTTCTTGGTTGCCATGAACTTGTCGAACGCAGCCTTCAGCTCAGCGGAAGCCTTGTCAGAACCAGCGACCTCAGCGATGCGCTTGATCAGGTTCTCACGGACGGTCTTCTGGCCCAGATACAGGCCCAGGCCGTGCTCTGCGTTATCCTCGAACAGGGAGTTGCACCATGCAGGACCATGGCCGCTGTCCTTGTTGACGGTGTACGGAGAGATGGAAGCGGTACCGCCCCAGATAGAGGAGCAGCCGGTAGCGTTGGAGATATACATCTTCTCGCCGAACAGCTGAGTGATCAGGCGAGCATAAGAAGTCTCGGCACAGCCTGCGCAGGAGCCAGAGAACTCCAGCAGCGGCTGGTTGAACTGAGAACCGATGACGGTATCATCAGCAAACTTGGAAGGCTTCTTGGAGATGTTGGCGACGCAGTAGTCGAAGACTGCCTGCTGATCTGCCTGAGACTCCTGCGGGACCATGGTGATTGCCTTGGTGGGGCAGACGGTGACGCACTCGCCGCAGCCCATGCAGTCCAGAGGAGACACAGCCATGACAAACTTGTACTCGTTTGCCGGGCGGTTGTCGCGGCTCTTGGTCTGTGCGGGAGCAGCAGCCAGCTCGTCAGCAGTCAGCTGGAAGGGACGGATGGTTGCATGAGAGCACACGAATGCGCACTGGTTGCAGCCAACGCACTTGGAAGCATCCCACTCAGGGACATTGACAGCGGTGCCGCGCTTCTCATATGCAGAAGCACCCTGCTCCCACTCGCCGTTTGCATTTGCAACGAAAGCGGAGACGGGGAGGCTGTCGCCGTCCATACGAGCGATGGGCTCCATGACGTCGCGGATCTGCTTGACCAGTTCCGGACGGCCAGCGAGAGCCTTCGGGGCGGGATCGGCTTCGGGGTTGGACCAAGAAGCGGGGACATCGACCTTGTGGATCGCGTCAACACCGGCATCGATGGCCTTCCAGTTCATCTCAACGACGTCCTGACCCTTCTTGCCGTAGCTCTTCTGAGCTGCCTGCTTCATGAAGTTGACGGCGTCCTCGATGGGCATAACGTCAGCCAGCTTGAAGAAAGCGGACTGCAGGATGGTATTGGTACGCTTGCCCATACCGATCTCGATTGCCTTATCGATTGCGTTGATGGTGTACAGCTGGATGTTGTTGTCAGCGATGTACTTCTTTGCCTCAGCGTTCAGGTGCTGATCCAGCTCCTCATCGGACCACTGGCAGTTGATCATGAACACGCCGCCGGGCTTGACATCCTGAACCATCTTCATGCCCATGTGGATGTAAGCGGGGTTGTGGCATGCCACGAAGTCAGCCTGATTGATGTAGTAGGGGCTGCGGATGGGCTTGTCGCCGAAACGCAGGTGGCTGATGGTCACGCCGCCAGTCTTCTTGGAGTCATACTGGAAGTATGCCTGAACATACTTATCCGTATGGTCGCCGATGATCTTGACGGAGTTCTTGTTAGCGCCGACGGTGCCGTCGCCGCCCAGACCCCAGAACTTGCACTCCTTGGTGCCAGCAGCTGCGGTGATGGGAGCGGGCTTGACTTCCGGCAGAGACAGACCGGTGACATCATCGGTGATGCCGAGGGTGAAGCGCTCCTTCGGCTGATCCTTCTCCAGCTCCTTGAACAGAGCGAAGATGGAGGACGGGGGAGTGTCCTTGCTGCCCAGACCGTAACGGCCGCCGGTCAGGATGACATCGTTCATGCCAGCCTCACGCAGGGTAGCTGCAACGTCCAGATACAGGGGCTCGCCCAGAGAGCCGGGCTCCTTGGTACGGTCCAGAACTGCGACCTTCTTAGCAGTCTTGGGCAGGACCTTCAGCAGGCGGAGGAGGACACCCAAGGACGATACAGGCGGACCTTGACGATACCGACCTTCTCACCCTTAGCGTTCAGGTAATCGATGACCTCGTCTGCAACGTCACAGACAGAGCCCATAGCGATCATGACGCGGTCTGCGTCGGGAGCGCCGTAGTAGTTGAACAGGTCGTAGTTGGTGCCCAGCTTCTCGTTGATCTTGGCCATGTACTTCTCGACGACTGCGGGCAGTGCGTCGTAGACAGAGTTGCAGGCCTCACGATGCTGGAAGAACACGTCGCCGTTCTCGTGGGAACCGCGCATCTTGGGGTGCTCAGGGTTCAGTGCCTTCTTGCGGAACTCCTCAACAGCCTCCATGTTGCACATTTCCTTCAGATCAGCGTAGTCCCACTTCTCGATCTTCTGGTACTCGTGAGAAGTACGGAAGCCGTCGAAGAAGTTCAGGAAGGGGACCTTGCCCTCGATGGCTGCCAGATGAGCCACGGGAGACAGATCCATAACTTCCTGCACGCTGCTCTCGACCAGCATTGCGAAGCCGGTCTGGCGGCATGCCATAACGTCGCTGTGATCACCGAAGATGTTCAGGGACTGGGTAGCAACGGTACGTGCCGAAACATCGAACACGCAGGGCAGCTGCTCCGCAGCGATCTTGTACATGTTGGGGATCATCAGCAGCAGGCCCTGAGAAGCGGTGAAGGTGGTGGTAACAGCACCTGCACCCAGAGAGCCGTGCACTGCGCCGGCTGCGCCGGCCTCAGACTCCATCTCGACGACCTTGACCTGATTGCCGAAGATGTTCTTCTGACCTGCTGCGGACCACTGGTCCACAGAGTCAGCCATCGGAGAAGACGGGGTAATGGGGTAGATGGCAGCCACGTCCGTGTAGGCATATGCTACATGAGCGGCAGCGGTATTGCCATCCATGGTTTGCTTTGCTCTAGGCATTTTTCTTCCTCCATTGTTCAGAATTTGGTACCTTTTGCGCGGGGCAATATGCGCCCCGGCGGGGCCGGAGAACCCCATAAAGGCACTATTGCTCGTATACTATAATAGCAAATTCCGCCCTTAAAGTAAACGCAAACCGACTGGCAAAACACAACAAAAAATTCAAGAAATTTTTTGGCTGTTTTTTACTCTTGTGTTTTTGGTGAGATTTTTCTTGCAGAATTTTAAGTTTTTGGCGGGATCAGCGGATTTTTCTTAACTTTTCCTTAATTTTGAATTGACAATCATACAGGAGATGCCGTAAACTGGAACCAATGGATTTTCCGGGTCCGGAACGTTTTCGGCCCGCTCAGAAAGGACGCAGAAACGATGGACGCAGCACATTTTGAGAAGAAACTGACCAGTGAGGTGATCTTCAAGGGCCGGGTGATCACCCTGACCAAGGATACCGCCCTGCTGGAGAATGGAAAGACCGCCACCCGCGAGGTGGTCCACCACCACGGCGGGGCCTGCATCGTGCCCTATTTTGAGGACGGCACCATCTGCATGGTCCGCCAGTTCCGCTACGCCATGCAGCAGGAACTGTGGGAGCTGCCCGCCGGCAAGCTGGAGCAAGCGGAGGACCCCTTCGAAGCCGCCAAGCGGGAGCTAGAAGAGGAGTGCGGCCTGACTGCAGAGCACTACACCTCGCTGGGGGAATTTTACCCCACCGTCGGCTACGATACCGAGGTCATCTACACATGGGTCGCCACCGGCCTGACGAAGACCCACATGCACCTTGACGCGGACGAGTTCCTGACCCCCGACCGCGTGCCGCTGCAAAAGGCCTACGAAATGGTCCTGAGCGGTGAGATCAAGGACGGCAAGACCATTGCGGGCGTGCTGAAGCTCAAGGCCCTGCTGGACGAGGGCAAACTGTGATCGTCTACGAAGATGCGGTCCTTGCAGTGGTGAACAAACCGGCGGGTCTTTCCAGTGAAACGGGTCTGCCCGACGCGCTGCGGGCCCTCTGGGGCAAGCCGGACGCCTATGTGGGGGTGGTGCACCGGCTGGACATCGGCGTTTCCGGGCTGATGGTGCTGGCCAAGACGCCGAAGGCCGCAGCAGCGCTGACCCGGCAGATCACCGAAAGTCAGGACGCCTACGCCGTGCTGGACGGCCGGGCCGAACCCACGAAGCACACCCCCGCCGCACCGGTCTTCGTGAAGCAATACCGCGCCGTCCTTGCGGGAGCGCCGGATGAATCCCTGCCCGAAGCGGGGACTCTGCGGGACTATCTCTTCAAGGACAGCCGGAAGGGGAGGGTCTTCCCGGTCAGCCGCCCCCGCAAAGGGGTGCGGGAAGCGGTGCTGGAATACCGCATCACGGCCACAAACGGGGCCCTGAGCCTTGCGGACATCACCCTCCACACCGGGCGGACCCATCAGATCCGGGTGCAGTTCGCCTCCCGGAAGCATCCGCTCTGGGGTGACGGCAAATACGGCAGCCGGTTCAAGGGGAACATCGCCCTGCAAAGTGCGCGGCTGCAATTCCTGCACCCGGAAACGGGGCAGCAGATGGAATTCCGGCTGGAAAAGCCGAACGAGGAACCATGGAACATCGGGTAAATGCTATGGAACAACAAACATACAAGGCGGACGCCGAAATTTATGAAGTGCTGGAGCGGGAGATCATCGACCTGACCATCCGCCCCGGCAGCTTGCTGAGCGAAAACCCGCTCTGCGCCCGGTTCGGAGCACCGCGTTCCCTCATCCGGGTGGTCTTGCAGCGGTTGCAGGAAAACGGGCTGGTGAAGATCGTGCCCTACAAAGGTACCACCGTCACCCGGCTGAACCGGGAGATCGTGGAGGAGCTGATCTATGAGCGCACCGCCGTGGAAGCCCGCGTCCTGCGGGATTTTTCGCCCAAGTGCACCCCGGAGCAGCGGGCGCTGATCCGGAAGCGGGCCGCCGCCTACGAGGAGCTGGCCCACGCCGAGCACCCGGACTTCAACCGCCTGTATGAGGCCGACCGGCTGCTCCACGAGACATGGTTCGCAGCTATGGGCAAGATGTACCTCTGGCGCACCCTTGCAGAGCGCTCACGCCGACTACAGCCGCTTCCGGATGCTGGACACCATGACCAGCGGCGGGCTGGCCGAGGTGATCGCGGACCATACGAACCTCATTGAGGCCATCGAGCGGTGCGACCTTGCGGCCTTTGAGCCGCTGGTGGAGCGCCACCTCTACGGCGGCATCCGTCGGCTGGGCAGCAAGCTGACCGAGGAATACGCCGACTATTTTGAACCCGAAAAATAAATGTTCCACGTGGAACGCCAAAAAAGACCAGCGCCGCAGGGTGAGATACTCTGCGGCGCTGGTCTTTTGCTTATCGGAGAACGTTCGCCCTTGGGGGAAGAGCGCGGAAATTTTATCGTTTATTTAAGTTGATTGGCGCGGTTCAGCACAAAGCTGCGGGTCTCGTTCGGGGCAAAGTACGGCGTATACTGGATGCCGATCTGCTCCCAGTTGCTCGGAACGAGGGTAAAGATCTTGATGCAGCCAGATTTCTGGGGCTCCAGTGTGCCAAGGAATCCGGCTCCCAGAATGTCGCCGATGCCTGCGTTGGGGGTCATCCTACTGTAGCCGATTGCTGCGTGGCCCAGTTTCTTGTCCTTTGCCACCACAACAAAATCGCTCTTTCTAAGCCCATCAAAGTCGTTTTTCTTGATGGCATCCCAAACCTTCTTCAGTTCATCCTGTGTCGTATTGCCCATCTGGATGGCCTTGTCCGACTGATTGTCGAGGCCAAAGCAGATGGCGATCAGCGTCTCATCTGCATAGTTGCCCGCAATCTCCGAAGCAAAGCCCTGCTGATAGCCCAACAGCTTCACATTCACGCCATTGATCTGGACGGTCTCATTGACGCCATACACGGTGTCTTTCGATCCGCCGCCCTCCTCGGAACACCCTGCGAAGATGCCGGATGCGGTAACAGCCAGCGCAGCAGCGCCGGCGCATTTCAGGAAAACTCTACGGCTCATGCTTGCCATATTCGGTACCTCCCTTAAATGATCTGGTATCTCAACTTATCAGACCTTTGTCCGGTAAGCTGGTTTCTGGCTTGAGAATACCAGAACTCCAAGGGTTTGGCAAGAGGATTTTTCGCAAAAATCCGACCGAATAGCGTTTCTTTGTACGAAATTTCAGTAAAGAATCTTTGCTCATTCGATGAAGGTGCAGAATTTGCGCACGAAGCGACAAAAAACACAGCAGCTTTGCCAAGCCGCCCCCAAATTTCTTAGAGAAACCGCCGAAATTGCAGCTGTTTTTCCGCAAGGGCACCAGAAAACGTTTTAGCCGAAGATGCCGGTCAGGAAAATTTCCAGACCGATGCCGATGAGGATGATACCGCCCAGAACGGAGGCTTTTCCGGCCAGCTTGGTGCCGAACTTTTTGCCGATGTGCAGACCGGCCATGCAGATAAAGAAGGTGACCGTCGCGATGATGAGAGAAGCCACCAGTGCCATGACCCAGCCGTACTCCGAAATGGTGAAGCCCACGGAGAGGGCGTCGATGCTGGTGGCGACACCCTGCACAAAAAGGGCACCGGCGCTGAGCGCGGCGGCTTCCTCGGTCTCCTCGCCCTTGATGCCCTCCATCAGCATCTTTCCGCCGATGTAGGCCAGCAGGATGAGGGCGATCCACGGGATGAAGGTCTCAAAGGATGAGAACAGCTCTACGACGGTGTGGACGCAGACCCAGCCCGTCATGGGCATGACTGCCTGAAACAGGCCGAAGGTGCCCGCGATGATGCACATCCGCTTCATCGACATTTTGGGATCGTGCAGACCATTTGCCATCGAGACCGAAAACGCATCCATCGCCAGACCCACGCCCAGCAGTGCGCTGTTGAAGAAGAATAAGAAACTCCATTCCATACTGAATATGCCTCCTAAATTTGACCAGATTTGGTGCGGCTAACAAAACCCGGAATCGGTGCGCGTGCACGTCCGATTCCGGGTCATTTTTTACAAACTGATTCCATGTGTTATGGGCGTGGTACTCGCACCAAAACACGTCCTGAGAGGTGTTATTCCGAATCAGTCCTCGGTGCTGTCCGCTTCCGGGGTCTCGGCAGCCGAAGCCTCATCGGCGGCTTCCATGGCGGCCAGCTGCTCGGCGGTGGGCTCGTCGCCCTCCTCGGCCTCGACAGTCTCGGTCTGGGCTTCGTCGTCGTGGTCGGTGCGGGCAAGGACCATGACCTTATCGTTCTCGCCCAGACGCATGACCCGGACACCGGAGCCGTAGCGGCTCTGGACCGGGATGGAATCGGCGTGGAGGCGGATGATGATGCCCTCCTGACTGCTCAGCAGGATATCATCCACATCATCGACGATCTTAACGGCAGCCACTTTATCCTTGGAGGCATCGTAGTTGCGGATGCCCTTGCCGCCGCGGGCCGTGATGCGGTAGGTGTCGATCTCGGAGCGGCGGCCCTTGCCGTTTTCGGTCACGGTCAGGATGGTGGCATCCTCGCGGCAGATGCAGACGCCAACGACTTCATCCCCCTCGGCCAGCTTGATGGCACGCACGCCGTGGCCGCTGCGGCCCATGGGGCGGGCGTCCTCTTCGTTGAAGCGGATGGCCTGACCGTTGCGGGTGGCAACGATGAGCATATCGTGGCCGGTGGTCAGGCGGGTCCATGCCAGCGCGTCGCCCTCGTTCAGGGCAATGCCGATCAGGCCGGACTTGCGGATATTGGCATACTGTTTCAGCGGAGTGCGCTTGATCAGGCCCTGCTTGGTGACCATGGTGACGAAGCCGCCCTTGTTGTCCTCATCCTTGGGGTAGCAGAGCATATTGGTGACCTTTTCGCCCTCGGCCAACTGGAGCAGGTTCACGATGTTGGTGCCCTTGCTGGTGCGGCTGCCCTCGGCGATGGTGTAACCCTTGAGGCGGAACATCCGGCCCCGGTTGGTGACGAACAGGACATAATCGTGGGTGGAGCCGACGAACATTTCCTGCACGATGTCCTCTTCCTTGCGGGTCATGCCGGAAATGCCGCGGCCGCCGCGCTTCTGGGCCTGATCAGTGGCCTTGAGCTGGCCCTTGATATAACCGGCCTCGGTCAGGGTGTAGACGCACTGCTCCTCGGCAATGAGGTCTTCGATGTCCACTTCGCCGTTGACGGTCTCGATCTCGGTGCGGCGCTCGTCACCGAAGCGCTTCTTCATATCCAGCAGCTCATTCTTGACGATCTCCAGCACGCGGGCGTCGTTGGCGAGGATGTCCTCCCAATCGCGGATCTTCGCCTGCAGGGTGCCCAGTTCTTCCTCGATCTTGAGGATCTCCAGACCAGCCAGACGGCCCAGCTGTAATTTCACGATGGCGTCGGCCTGCGGGTCATCGAAGCCGAACTGTTCCATGATGGCAGCCTTGGCCTCGGCCATGCCGCCCTTGCAGGCGCGGATGGTGGCGATCAATTCATCCACGATGTCGGTGGCCTTCTTCAAGCCTTCGAGGATGTGGGCGCGCTCCTGTGCCTTCTTCAGGTCGTACTGGGTGCGGCGGCGGACCACTTCGTCTTGGAACTCGACGTATTTCTGGATCATCTGCTTCAGGGTCAGCACCTTCGGCACCTTGTGGTCGATGGCCAGCATGATGACGCCGACGGTATCCTGAAGCTGGGTGTACTGATAGAGCTGGTTCAGCACCACCTGCGGGTTCGCGTCCTTGCGCACATCGATGACGATGCGCATTCCCTTGCGGTTGGTCTCATCGTTCAGGTCGCTGATGCCCTCGATGCGCTTATCCTTCACGAGGTCCGCGATGGATTCGATCAGGCGGGCTTTGTTCACCATGTAGGGGATCTCGGTGACGATGATCTGGGCGCGGCCGTTCTTCTTCTCCTCAATGGTGGCGCGGCCGCGCAGGGTGATCTTGCCGCGGCCGGTGGCGTAGGCGGCGCGGATGCCGCTGCGGCCCATGATGATGCCGCCGGTGGGGAAATCCGGGCCTTTGATATATTCCATCAGGCCGGGCAGGTCGATGTCCGGGTTCTCGATATAGGCCACGCAGCCGTCGATGACCTCGCTCAGGTTATGGGGCGGGATGTTGGTGGCCATGCCGACTGCGATGCCCTGACTGCCGTTGACCAGAAGGTTCGGGAAGCGGCAGGGCAGGACGCTGGGTTCCTTCTTCGTTTCATCGAAGTTGGGGTCCCAGTCGATCGTGTTCTTGTCGATATCGGTCAGCATCTCGACGGCCATCCGGCTCATGCGGGCCTCGGTGTAACGGTAAGCAGCCGGGGGTCGCCATCGACGGAACCGAAGTTACCTTGGCCGTCCACCAGCGGGTAGCGCAGGGAGAAATCCTGTGCCAGACGGACCATGGCGTCGTAAACGGATGCGTCGCCGTGGGGGTGGTAGGAGCCCAGCACTGCACCGACGGTATCCGCCGACTTGCGGTAGGGATGGCTGGGGTCGTTGCCGCGCTCGTGCATGGTATAAAGAATGCGGCGGTGGACCGGTTTCAGACCATCGCGCACATCGGGCAGAGCACGGGACACGATGACCGACATGGAGTAATCCAGAAACGCCGTCTCGATCTCCTTCTTGACGTCGCGGATGATCTTTTTGGTACCGCTGCCCGGTATCATCACAAAATCTTCTTCCATTTTTTCCTCCGTAGGATAAACCTCTCAGTCTGCTTCGCAGCCAGCTTCCCTCGTAGGGGAGCCCTTGGCAGAGAGATCAAGTGTTATGCTTTTGGTCAAGGATCAGACATCCAATTTTGCATATTGAGCATTTGCCTCAATAAAGCGGCGGCGGGGCTCGACCTGATCGCCCATCAGGATGGTGAAGGCTTCGTCGGCCTTCTCGGCGTCCTCAATGGTGATCTGCACGATGACGCGGTTATCGGGGTTCATGGTGGTCTCCCAGAGCTGCTCCGGGTTCATCTCACCAAGGCCCTTATAGCGGTTGACCTTTGCGCCCGGCATTTCCTGCGAGAGCACGGCCATTTCGGCGTCGTTGTAGGCGTACTTGATGGTGTTGCCCTTCTGCACCTTGAACAGGGGCGGCTGGGCAACGTAGACATGGCCCTGCTCGATGAGGGGGCGCATATAGCGGAAGAAGAAGGTCAGCATCAGGGTGCAGATGTGAGAACCATCCACATCGGCATCGGCCATGATGAACACTTTGTCGTACCGCAGTTTGGTGATATCAAATTCTTCACCGATGCCGCAGCCCAGTGCCAGCACGACGGGCATCAGCTTATCGTTGCCGTAAATGCGGTCGGCGCGGGCCTTTTCGACGTTGAGCATCTTGCCCCACAGGGGAGGATGGCCTGAATGGCCGAGTCACGGCCCATCTTGGCCGAGCCGCCTGCAGAATCGCCCTCGACGATGAAAAGTTCGGTGCGGGAGGGGTCTTTTTCGCGGCAGTCCGCCAGCTTGCCGGGCATACGGTTGGATTCCAGCGCGCTCTTGCGGCGGACCAGCTCACGGGCCTTCTTGGCGGCAGCGCGGGCGCGGGCGGCCTGTGTGGCCTTTTCAAAGATGGCCTTGGCCACGCCGGGATTCTCCTCGAAGAACTCCATCAGCTTGGTGTAGACCATGTTGGAGACGAGGGTGCGGATCTCGGTATTGCCGAGCTTCGCCTTGGTCTGACCCTCGAATTCGGCCTCCTGCAATTTCACGGAGATAACGCAGATCAGGCCCTCGCGGACATCGGAGCCAGAAAGGTTCTCATCCTTATCCTTCAGCAGACCGTGGCTGCGGCCGTAATCGTTGAACACGCGGGTCAGGCTGGTGCGGAAGCCCTCTTCGTGGGTGCCGCCGTCGGGGGTGTTGACGTTGTTGGCAAAACTCAGCACCAGCTCGTTGTAGCTGGAATTGTACTGCAGCGCGATCTCCGCCATGCCGCGGTCGGTCTGGCCCTTGAGGTAGATGACGTTGGGGTGGAGCACTTCGAGGTTGCGCTTCTCGTTCAGGTAGGTGACAAAGCTCTTGATGCCGCCCTCATAGCACATGACCTCGGTGCGGTAGCAGGGGTCGCCCTCCTGCCCATCCTCCAGAACGGGGGGTGTAGAGTTCCCGCTCGTCGGTCAGGGTGATCTTGACGCCCGCGTTCAGGAAGCTTTCCTCCCGCAGACGCTTTTCCAGCGTCTCGAAGTTGTAGACGGTGGTGTCCTTGAACATCTCCGGGTCCGGCTTAAAGGTGACACGGGTGCCGGTGACGCCCGGCTCCACAGTGCCGATGCACTTCAGCGGGCCGTCCGGGTCGCCGCGGCGGAAGGTCTGCTCATACTCGTGGCCGTCCCGGCGGACATCGACGGTCAGCCACTCGGAACAGGCGTTGACGACGGACGCGCCGACGCCGTGCAGACCGCCAGCCACCTTGTAGCCGGAGTTCTCGCCGCCGAACTTGCCGCCGGCGTGGAGGATGGTGTAAACGACGGTGACGGCGGGCAGACCGGTATCGGCCTGAATGTCCACGGGGATGCCGCGGCCGTTATCCGTGACCTGAATGATGTTGTCCTTTAAGATCTTGACCTCGATGTGGTTGCAGTAACCGGCCAAGGCCTCGTCGATGGCGTTGTCCACGATCTCGTAGACCAGATGATGCAGTCCGCGCTCGCCGGTGGAACCGATATACATGCCGGGGCGCTTGCGCACCGCTTCCAAGCCCTTCAGGACCTGAATCTCACTGGCGTTGTACTCGTGGTCCGTCGCGGTTTCCACGTTGGTGCTGGTGATGATTTCCTCTGCCATATCCTTTCTCCCTTTTTGATTTTCTATCGTAAAATTTTATTGGATGGTTTGTTCAGCGCGCCGTTTCATCGCGGCGCTGGACAGCTCCGAAAGATACACCGTATCCACCGGGGCGTCCGCTAACACATAACACTGGGGCAGCTCTTCCGAAAGGCTGACCACGGCCCCGTTCTTCTGGGCGTAGTTCAGAAACTCGCGCCCGCGGGGGGAGATGGTGGTGGTCTCCAGATTGAAGATTCCGATGATGTCCCGATCGTTCAGAACATAGTCGCGCCCCAAGTGAATATACATTTCGTATTATCTCCATTTGTTAGCAGGGACAGCCTTCGTCTGCCAGTTCAAGCCTTGGTCAACACACCGCCGTTCATGCGGTAGACTTCGCCGTCCGTTTTCAGGAAGGCGGTGTCGTCGCAGCTGGTGACGAAGGTCTGCTTTTCCCGCATCCGGGTCAGCAGATACTGCTTGCGGCCATCGTCCAGCTCACTGAGCACATCGTCCAGCAGCAACACCGGGTGCTCGCCGGTAATGGCTGCTGCAGCCGCAGCTTCCGCCATTTTCAGGCTCAGGACCACACTCCTCTGCTGTCCTTGGCTGGCAAACACTTTGGCGGGCTGCCCATCGAGCAGCAGCTCAATGTCCTCCCGGTGGGGGCCGCAGAGGCTCTGCCCGGCCCGAAGCTCCTCGCTCTGGCGGGCACGGAGCAGGTCGGCCAGACCGCCCGGCTCAAACTGGGCAGCATAGTGCAGCTCCATCCGCTCTGCCCCATGGGAGAGCTCGGCATAATTGCTGCACGCAAGGGGGCCCAGCCGCTCAAGGTAAGCCCGCCGCCGCTGCTGGATGGCCTCGCCCTGCACGGCAAGCTCCGCATTGAGCACTTCCAGCAGGGCCGCTTTTTTTTCAGCATAGGGACGTTCTGGCCCCGCCGCAGAACGGCGAAGCAGCGCGTTTTTCTGCTGCAGCGCCCGGATGTAGCGGCGATAGACCGTCAGGTAGCCGGGGTAGAGCTGGCAGAGCGCCGCGTCCAGAAACTTCCGCCGCCCTTCCGGCGCCCCTTTGACAAGGCTCAGGTGGCCGGGGTCGAAGACCACCGCCGGAAAGCTGCCCGCCAGCGCCGATGCCCGCTTGGGCGGTGCCCCGTTCACCGAGGCGTTCCGCCCCGGCCGGGAGGAGTCCGGCGTACCGATGGTCATCCGAATGCGGCGCTCTTCTTCAGGCTCTTCCAGCAGGAGTTCTTCCGGGTGCTGTGCGCTCAGGGTAGACGCTTCCAGCACGGCGAAGGGTTCGCCCCGCCGCACCAGTTCGGCATCTTTGCCGCCCGGAAGCTTTTGCCGCCGGTCAGCAGCCAGATGGCCTCCAAAAGGTTCGTCTTGCCTTGGCCGTTGTTGCCGCAGATGACGGTCAGCTCCCGGCCCGGCGTCAGGCTGGCCGACGCGATGTTGCGATAATTTTGGACTTCCAGTGAGAGCAGACGCATGGTTTACTGGCCCTGCCCCACGGTCACGCTCTGGCCGTCCAGCTCAATGACGTCGCCCGCGCGGCACTTTTTGCCCCGCATGGTGCAGACTTCGCCGTTCACCTTGACGGCACCACCCTGCACCAGCTCCTTGGCTTCGCCCCCGGTCTCACACAGACCCGCGTATTTCAGCAGGGCATCCAGCTTAATAAATTCCGTATGGATGAGAATTTTTTGCATATTACGCCTCTCAATCGTTCTTGAAACGGACGGGCAGGACCAGATACAGGAAGTCGTTGCCCTCGGCGGGCAGGACCTTAACCGGACTCAGAGGGCCGCTGATTTCCAATCGGACCTGCTCGGTGCGGGCGTTGCGCAGCGCATCCAGCAGGTAGCGGTTGTTGAAACCGATCTCCACATCGTCGCCTTCGCACTGGGCATTGAATTCATCCACCACGCGGCCAAGGTTGGTCTGGCAGCGGACGACGACTTTACCCGCAGTAAAACTGATGCGGAGGGGATTTTTTAAACGCTCTGTAATAATCAGAGAAGCGCGCTCAATGGTCTCGATGAACTCCTTGGTATCCAGCGTCACACGGGTGCGGCTGCCGTCCGGGATGACGTTGTGATAGTTGAGGAATTCGCCCTCGATCAGGCGGCTCATGATGGTGTAGCCCGCCGTCATGAAGACGACATAGCGGCGGTTGGCGCAGATGTGGACCAGCTCTTCATCATCGTTGGCCAGCAGATGTGATCCTTCGTTCATGGTCTTGCTGGGCACGATGATCCGGATATCCTTCACGGCCTTGATGGGGCGCTCGACGATGGCCAGACGGTAGCCGTCCAGCGCAACGACGGTCATCTTATCGGGCAGGATCTCGAATAATTCACCGGTGTGCGCAGGTTTTCTTTCGTCCTGACTGACGGCGTACAGGGTACGGTCGATGATATCCCGCAGCACGCCGGTCTGGATGGTCAGGGTCTCTTCGGCGCCGGTGTTGGGCAGTTCGGGGAAATCGCTGGCCGACATGGATTGGATCTCGAACTGGGCGACGCCGCTCTGGATGGTGGTTTTGCCGTTGTCGGCAGACTGGATCGTGATCTGGCCGGAGGGCATCCGGCTGACCATGCTGCTGAGCAGCTTTGCGTTCAGCACGATCTCGCCGGGCTCCTTGACGTTGGCTTCAATGGTGGTTACGATGCCCATTTCAAGGTCGTAGCCGGTCAAAGTCAGTTGAAAACCTTCAGCTTTCAGCAAAATGCCTTCCAGCACGGGGATGGTGGAGCGGAGGGTGACGGCTTTGGAAACGCCATCGATCGCAGCGCTCAACAGGGTCTTATCGCAGATAATGTTCAATCTATTGTCTCTCCTTTGTTTGGATTCCGGTTTTCAGGTGCTTTGCCCATAAATCTGGATGCAGAACCGCCTGATGTATATTGAACTTGTTGTAGTAACCGTAGTAGGGGGTGGGGAAGATGTTGAAAAGTCGGAAAGTTGTTGGAATCATGCCGGGCTGGGGTTTTCCACGGGATTGTGGATCCGGTGTGAAGGAATTGTTGAATCGTGTGGTTCGTGGGTTCTTTCCACAGGCGATGTGGATTGTGGGTGTTGAATGTTGAAAACTCTGTGGAAAGAGTGGAAAGATTCGCCCGCTTCCCACAACATCTTGTTCCAGTTTCCACGGAAATGCCCGATTTTCTCCTATATTTTGGGGGCAGGCCTCTGAATGAGTATGACTTTTCCTCCCCGGAAGGGGGTTATGCCTTCACGTTTTTGATGATGTCGCTGACGGTCTCCCGCAGGTGCTGGTCGTTCTTCATGTCCCGCTCCATGGTCTTCAGGGAGTAGACGATGGTGGAGTGGTCACGGCCGGAGAACTCGCGGCCGATCTCCTCCATGCTCATGCCGGTGACTTCGCGCAGGATATAGATGGCGACGCGGCGGGCCGAGGCGACGTTGGCATTCCGCTTGGTACCGCGAATGTCGGCGGGGGAGACGTTGAAGGTGCGGGACACTTCGCCCACGATCTTCTCGATGGTGACGGGCACCGGCTGGGTCTCGTTCAGGATGTCCTTGATGGCATTCTGCGCCACACTGATGACAGGCTGGATGCCCTCCAGCATATAGTAGGCGTTCAGCTTCTTGACGGCACCTTCCAGCTGGCGGATGTTGTTTTTGAGGTGGTTGGCGATGAACTCGGCCACATCTTCCGGCAGGTCGAGATGGAGAAGCTCTGCCTTGCGCTTGACGATGGCCACGCGGGTCTCGAAATCCGGCGGCTGGACATCGGCGGTCAGGCCCCACTCGAAACGGGTGCGCAGACGCTCTTCAAGGCTCTTGATCTCCTTGGCGGGGCGGTCGGAGGCGATGACGATCTGCTTGTGGGCATCGTGCAGGGAGTTGAAGGTGTGGAAGAACTCCTCCTGCGTGGACTCCTTGCCCGCGATAAACTGGATATCGTCCACCAGCAGCAGGTCGGCCACGCGGTACTTCATGCGGAAGTCCTCGGTGCTGCCCGCGCGGATGGCGGCGATCAGCTCGTTGGTGAACTGCTCACAGGTCACGTACATGATGACGAAATCGGGGTGGGTGCGCTTGATCTCGGTCTGGATGGCCGTCAGCAGATGGGTCTTGCCCAGACCGGAACCGCCGTAGATGAACAGCGGGTTGTAGGCTCCGGAGGGGTTGGCCGCCACCGCCTGCGCCGCAGCAAACGCAAACTGGTTGGACGGGCCCTTGATGAAGTTTTCGAAGGTGAATTCGTAGTTGCCCTGCGGGGAGGCGGGGTTCGCCTCGTACTGCTGGGCCAGCACGACTTCGTGCGGCGGGGTGCTGGGCACCACGAGGGTGATGTCCACGTCAAAGCCCAGCACGGTCTTGAAGGCTTCCTTGAGCAAGCCAAGGTAGCGGTCCGTCACGATCTTGCAGATGAAGTCGTTCCGCACCGAGAGGGTGATGTGGCTTGAGTCCTCAAAGCTGATGGGCTCAAGGCCATCGATATAGAGATTATAGGTCGGCTCGGCCATCTGCGTTTTGCAGTACGCCTGGGCGGCTTCTAAAACGTCCTTGAAAGAATCCATAAAACATCCACTCCATTGAAGTTTTCAACAATGCTGCTGATACCAGGTTAGTATACCACAAAAATCTCCCTGCGTCTATATTCTATAATGTAATTTATAATACATAAGAAAAGACGCACCTTCGCACCTCCGCGCGGCTTGTGTCCAAGAGAAAAAACAGCCACAAGATATGGTGGAAGAAAAGTTTTCCACGGGAGATGGGTGAAAAAGTTGAAAGATTTTTCACACCCGGTTTTGAAAAAAGTTTGCTGGAAAGCGAAAAAAATGCTTGACAGAAGGGGATAGTGTGCGATATACTGTTGAATTGCAAGCCTGTCCCCATTTTGGGACCAGAATAGACCCCATAACCGGGGATGAGTTTTTACGGAGGATACAACCATGAAGAGAACTTTTCAGCCCAAGAAGCGTCAGCGCAAGGAAGTTCATGGCTTTCTGACCCGCATGAGCACCAAGAACGGCCGCAAGGTCATCAATGCTCGCCGTGCAAAGGGCCGCAAGAGCCTGACCGTCTGATCCAGTAAGCGTTGAGCGAAGGATCCGGCGCAGAATTGAACATGCGCAAAAAGGCTGCTGATATTGGATTGGCGGCCTTATTTTTTTATTTCCGCGCGGTTTGACTAAAAAATAAACCGAAGATTTGGCACAAAAACGTCCGGACAGGCTTTTCATGTCGGCGTTTTTTGCTATACTGAATTTTGAACTTTGCCTTTCTGGCAAATGTTCGGACTTTGCCTGAAAAGGAGGCGCCGAAGGAGTGCGCTATCGTCCCATCCGCCGCAACAGCGAATATGGCCGCGTGTATGCCCGCGGCAAGTCCTATGTGAACCCGGCGCTGGTCTTGTATGTGCTCAAGACCCGCGGCAAGAAGACCCGCGTTGGCCTGACGGCCACCAAAAAAGATCGGCCACGCCGTCCAGCGCAACCGCGCCCGCCGCGTGATGAAGGCCGCCATCGACGAGCATCTGGATCATAACATCGGCGGCTACGACCTGATCTTCGTGGCCCGCGGCATCACCCCGCATCTCAAGAGCTGGCAGCTCAGTGAAGTGGTGGCCAAGCTCTTTGCACAGGCCGGTCTGCCGGATAAGGCAAAGCAGCCGGGCGCAAAGGCCCCCGCCACCGTCCCGCCCGCCCGCAAAGCTGCGGCAAAGGCGAAGGAATGAGCCTTTCGCAGTTCGCCCGGAACGCGCTGTGCGTGCCCATCCGGCTCTATCAACGCTTTATCAGCCCCGGCCTTGGCCGCAACTGCCGCTTCACCCCCTCATGCAGCCAGTACACACTGGAGGCCATCCAGACCCACGGCTGCTGCAAGGGCCTGCTGCTGGGAGCATGGCGGATCGCCCGCTGCAACCCGCTGGGCCGCTGGGGGTATGACCCGGTGCCGCCAAAAGGGAAATGGGTCAGCCCGGAGCGGAAGCTCTCGGCTTCGAGGCTTTACCAAAAGCGGCATGAATAGCTTCTTGTGACGCACCGTACTGTGGGCGGTGTGTCCTTCGCATAAAAATTCAACGTCCCGCACCACAGGCGGGGCAGAATGGACAGAGACATGAATCCTTTATACATCCTCGGCTTGCCTCTCGGCTACGTGATGGAGTGGATCTACAACCTCATCCCGAACTACGGCTGGGACATCATCCTGTTCACCCTGCTGATCACGATCATCAAGATCCCGCTGCAGCTCAACCAGCAGAAGAGCATGGCCAAGATGTCGGCATTCCAGCCCATGATCGCCGACATCCAGAAGAAGTACCGCGATAAGCCCGACAAGCAGCAGGAAGAGCTGATGAAGCTGCAGGAGCAGGGCTACAAGCCCACCGCCGGCTGTATGCCGATGCTCGTCAACTTCCTCGTCATGTTCGGCGTTATCGAAGTTGTGTACCGCCCGCTGCAGCGCATCTTCCACATCGGCGCCGATGCGCTGACCGCCGCCGGTGAGGCTCTGACCGCCCTCGGCGTCAGCTTTACCACTGTGACCCGCGATACCAACATCATCGCGCGGGTCATCGCGGGCGAGAGCACCGTGACCAGCTGCTTCACCCCGGAGCAGGTCGGCACCATCACCGAGTTCGGTCAGCACATGGACTTCTTTGGCATCGATCTGACCCGTGTGCCCCAGTACAGCTTGGCCGCAGAGAACCTGCCCCTGCTGATCCTCCCCATTCTGGCCATTGTGACCATGTTCATCTCCACCCACATCAGCATGAAGGCCTCCGGCCAGCAGATGCAGGGCGGCATGAAGATGACCATGTATATGATGCCGCTGATGTACCTGTTCTTCTGCTTCACCGTTCCCTGCGCATTCTCCCTGTACTATGTCGTCTCCAACATCCTGATGACCGTGCAGAGCATCTTCATGAAGAAGATCTACGACCCCGAAAAGATGAAGGAAGAAGTCTTGGCTGAAATGGCTGCCCGCAAGAAGGAGCAGAAGCGCGGTGTGAAGAGCACCACCATCAAGGTCACCGACGAAAAGACCGGCCAGATCGTTGAGAAGAACATCTCCGCCAGCGAGATGAACAAGCGCCGTCTCGAATATGCCCGCAAGCTGGACGAAGAGCGCTATAAGGATGAGCGCACCGTTCCGCTGAGCGAGCTGAACAAGAAAGAGGAGGAATAACGGTTATGATCCGTACTCAGGAAGCAACCGGCAAGACGGTTGATGAAGCCCGCGCAAAGGCCTGCGCCCTGCTGGGTGTGCAGGCTGAGGATCTGAATGTGAGCTATGAGGTTCTGGAAATGCCCCAGAAGACGGGCTTTCTGGGTCTGAAGCTGACCCCCGCCAAGGTGCGTGTCAGCGTGGAAGAACCCGATGTCCCCGCCGCCCCCATTGTGGAGGAGGCCCCGGCACCCGCTGCAGAGGAAAAGGTGGAAGCACCTGCTGAAGAAGCGGCGGCTCCTGCCCCGGCCGAGGATGCTCCCGCCGCGGAGCAGCCCGCTGCTCCGGTAGAGGAAGCTGCTGCTCCGGCCGAAGAGACGGCTGCTCCTGCAGAGGAGGCCGAAGAGGTCGAAGTTCCCATCAACATCGAAGAGAACAACAAGGTCAAGGCCGCTGTGGACTACCTGAAGGAAGTCATCACCCTGATGGGGGTCAGCGACGTGACCTTCAGCGCCGTGCAGAAGGGCGAGGCGACCATCATCCGTCTGGATGGCGAGAAGCTGGGTGCCCTGATCGGCCGCCGCGGCGAGACCATGGAGAGCTTGTCCTATCTGGCAAGCCTCGTGGCCAACCGTCTGGAAGGCGACTACATCAAGCTGGGTCTGGATGTGGCCGGCTACCGCGACAAGCGCGAGAGCGACCTGACTGCACTGGCACAGCGCATCGGCGCCAAGGTCCGCAAGACCGGCCGCAGCTTTGCGATGGAGCCCATGAACCCCTACGAGCGCCGCATCATCCACTCCGCCATCGGCAAGATGGAGGGTGTCCGCAGCGAGAGCAAGGGCGAGGGCCGTGACCGCCGTGTGGTCATCTACTCCACCGCCCCCGATGCACAGACCGACAACACCTACGGCGAGCGCCGCCCCCGCGGCAATGGCCGCCGGAACAATGGCGGTTATCGCGGTGGTTCCCGCAGCGGCAATCGGAACGGTGAGCGCAGCGGCTATCGCGGCGGCAGCCGTGGCGGCCCCCGTCCGTCGGGCAGCCGCGGCCCCCGCACGTCCAGCGTGCCGGAGCGCACCTACGCCCCCGTGACGCTGAGAAGGCCGCCCCTGTGGCACCCAAGCGCACCGAGCGCGTGGATGATTTCGCCGATTTCAACTTTGGCAAGATCGAGATCTGATCACTGGATTTTCAACCATTCTGCTCCTTTCTGGTGGAAAACTGCCGGAAAGGGGCATTTTTTGTGCCGGAGTGGGGGCTGATTCTATCTTTTTCGCGGCACACGTGTTATAATAAAAAGTGGATGTATACCGCCAAACAGGAAGATTCCCGCACCGGCGGGCAAGCCGGGCGCTGAATGGGGAGGGAACACAGATGCAGAATATGACCATTGCGGCCATCGCAACGGCCCCGGGGGCGGGCGGCATCGCCGTCGTGCGGCTGTCCGGCCCGGAAAGCTATGAGGTGGCGGAGAGGGTGTTCCGCCCTGCGAACCCGAACAAGCGGGTGGAGGACGCCAAGGGCTACACCGCCTTGTTCGGAAAATTTCTGGAAGGGGAGGACGCCTTTGACGAGGGGTGGCCCTCTTCTTCCGGGCACCCCACAGCTACACCGGTGAGGACGTGGTGGAGCTTTCCTGCCACGGCGGCAGCGCGGTGGCGCGGCGGCTGGTGGAAAGCTGTATCGAAGCCGGGGCGGCCCCTGCGGCCCCCGGTGAGTACACCCGCCGCGCTTTCCTAAACGGCAAACTCAGCCTGACACAGGCCGAGGCCGTCATGGACATCATCTCGGCGGATGGGCGGCAGGGCGCCGCGCTGGCCAATGCGTCGCTGGGCGGTGCGCTGGCCAAGAAGATCGCGGCAGAAAAAGAGGCCCTGACCGCCTTACAGGCCCATCTGGCCGCGTGGGTGGACTTCCCCGAAGAGGATGTCCCCGAACTGGACGAAGCCCATTTGCAGACCGTGCTGGGCGGCGTGAAGGACGAGCTGGACACCCTTATCCAAAACTACGACGCCGGGGCTGTTCTGCGGGAGGGCGTGGACTGCGCCATCGTGGGCCGGCCCAACGCGGGAAAATCCACCCTGCTGAACCTGCTGGCCGGATTCGACCGAGCCATCGTCACCCCGGTGGCGGGCACGACCCGCGATGTGGTGGAACAGGCGGTGCGGCTGGGGGACATCCGGCTGAACCTCTTCGACACTGCCGGTCTGCGGGACACTGAAGACCTCATCGAGGCCGAGGGCATCCGCCGAAGTTGGAAGAAGCTGGACGAGGCGGGGCTGGTGCTGGCGGTGTTCGACGGCTCTGCGCCGCTGACCCGCGAGGACTTTGAGCTGGCCCGGAAATGCGCCGGACGCCCGGCCATTGCCCTCATCAACAAAGAGGACAAGCCGACCCAGTTCGACGCGGAGATCATCGCACCCTATTTCGCGATGGTGCTGCCGGTCTGCTGCCAAGAGGAGGGGACCCGGAAGCTGATCTCCTCGGCGGTGGCGCGGCTGCTGGGCACAAACCAGATCGACCCCCACGCCGCCAGCCTTTCGGGCCAGCGGCAGCTGGCCGCCGCCACCCGTGCGCGGGAGGCCGTTGCCGGGGCGCTGGACGCCGCCGCCGGTGGGTTCGGGCTGGACGCCGTGTCCGTCTGTGTGGACGACGCGCTGGATGCCCTCTGCGACCTGACCGGCGAAAATGCGTCGGAGGCCGTCATCAACGAAGTATTTGAACGCTTTTGTGTGGGAAAGTAACCGTTCGGGAGCAACTGTAAATTAGAGGGAAACAAACGTGAATCATTTGGGAGATTATGACGTCATCGTGATCGGTGCGGGCCATGCGGGCATTGAAGCGGCCCATGCGGCAGCCGCACTGGGCGCGAAGACGGCTGTTTTTACCATGAGCTTGGATGCCATCGGCAATATGCCCTGCAATCCCAGCATTGGTGGAACAGCAAAAGGAACGCTGGTACGTGAATTGGATGCACTCGGCGGCGTGATGGGTCTGGCGGCGGATGCCACCTACCTGCAAAGCCGGATGCTGAACAAGGGCAAGGGCCCGGCAGTCCATGCCCTGCGGGTCCAGACCGACCGTAAACGTTACCACGAATATATGAAGCACGCGCTGGAACTGACGCCCGGCCTTGCCATCCATCAGGCGGAAGTGGTTTCCATCAAGGTGGAAGACGGCCACGTGAAGGGCGTTGTCACCCAGTTGAACGGCGAGTACGGAGCCAAGTGCGTGGTCATTGCTACAGGCACCAACCTCGGTGGCAAAATTTTTGTGGGGGATGCGTGGTATGCTTCCGGCCCGGACGGGATGCACGCGGCCAACGCACTGACCGAGAGCCTGAAAGCGGCTGGTCTGCCCCTGCGCCGGTTCAAGACCGGCACCCCGGCCCGTGTCCACCGCCGGAGCATTGATTTTTCGAAGCTGGAATGCCAGCCCGGCGACCCGGACAACGAATTGCAGCCCTTCAGCTTCATGACCGATGCCCCCATGCACAACAAGGTGGAGTGCTGGATCGCCTACACCAACCCGGAGACCCACAAGATCATTCTGGACAATATCCAGCGCAGCCCGCTTTACGGCGGCATGATCGAGGGGGTCGGCCCACGGTACTGCCCGTCCATCGAGGATAAGGTCGTCCGCTTTGCGGGGAAGGAGCGCCACCCCATCTTTGTGGAGCCCTGCGGCGAGAACACCGAAGAGATGTACTTGCAGGGCGCGTCCAGCAGCTTGCCGGAGGATGTGCAGAACGCTTTCTACCGGAGCATCAAGGGTTTCGAAAACATCGAGATCATGCGCCCGGCCTACGCCATCGAGTACGACTGCGTGGACCCCACCAGCTTGGAGGCTACGCTGGAAAGCAAGCAGGTTCGCGGCCTGTATGGAGCCGGGCAGTTCAACGGTACCTCCGGCTACGAGGAAGCCGCTGCGCAGGGTCTGGTGGCGGGCCTGAACGCCGCCCGCAATGCGCTGGGCGAAGACCAGCTCATCCTGCCCCGCCACACCAGCTACCTCGGCACCTTGGTGGATGACCTCGTGACCAAGGGCGTTATGGACCCTTACCGGATGATGACCAGCCGGAGCGAATACCGCCTGACCCTGCGGCAGGACAACGCCGACCAGCGGCTGACTCCCATCGGCCGGGAATACGGTCTGGTGCAGGACGACCGCTGGGCCAAGTACCAGCAGACACAGGCCGTTTTGGACGCGGAGCGCCGCCGTCTGCACGAGACGCACCTCCGTACCGCTGACCTGCGGGCCGCCATGGAAGCAGCGGGCCTTGCCCCGGCAGCAGAGGGCGGCATTGCGGAAGAGCTGCTCCGCCGCCCGGAGATCAGCTACCCGCTCATCGCCGGTCTGATCGGCTGGGGGGAGGGGATCACCCCGATGCTGGCCGAGCGGCTGGAAACGGAGATCAAGTACGCGGGCTACATTGCCCGGCAGGACCGGATGATCCGCGACGTGGCCCGCCACGAAAAGACGCTGATCCCGGAGAATTTCGTCTACGAGAACCTGACCGGCCTGACGCTGGAAGCCCGCGAAAAGCTGGCCCGCATCCGCCCCAAGAACCTTGGGCAGGCGGGCCGCATCCCCGGCGTTTCGCCCTCGGACGTGGCCCAGCTGAGCATTGCACTGGCCGCGAAAACGCCAGCCGAGAACGATACTTGATAAAGGGGCGATACAATGGAACTGACGCTTTATAAGGGCCGCCCCCACGACTGCGCCGGGCGGCTGGAAAAAGAGGTGCGCACCTACGACCTGCTGGATAAGCTCGGCATGGAATACTGGCGCACCGACCATGCCTTTATGAAAGCTGACACAATGGAGGATTGCAAGGTCATCGACGACTGCCTCGGCGCGACGGTCTGCAAGAACCTCTTCCTCTGCAACCGGCAGAAGACGAACTTTTTATCTGCTGATGATGCCGGGGGATAAGCCCTTCAAAACGAAGGAACTTTCCCATCAGCTCGGCATTGCCCGCCTGAGCTTTGCTTCGCCGGAGGATATGGAGCAGTACCTCGACTGTACGCCGGGTTCCTCTTCCATCATGGGCCTTGCCAATGACCCGGAGAACCATGTTCAGCTTCTCATGGACGAAGATGTGGTCAAGGGCGAGTTTCTGGGATGCCACCCCTGCATCAATACCTCTTCGCTGAAGCTGCGGACGAGGGAAGTGCTGGAAGTGTATCTTCCCGCCGTGCACCATGAACCGATTTACGTGAAACTGACGGGAGAATAAAAATGATCGACAAAAACAGATTGGAACAAAAGTGTTCCACATGGAACATTTCTCTGACCGGCACCCAGCTCGACCAGCTGGACGCCTTTGCCGAGATCCTTGTGGAGTACAACCAGAAGGTCAACCTGACGGCCATCACCGACCCGGAGGGCATCGAGGACAAGCACTTCCTTGACAGTCTGCTCTTTGCCTCCCAGCCCGAAGTGGCGGGGAAGATGGTGGACGTCGGCGCGGGCGCGGGCTTTCCCGGCATCGTGACCAAGATCTACAAGCCGGAACTGGAGCTGACCTTGATGGAACCCACCGGCAAGCGGGTGGAATTTTTGAAGTATGCGTGCGGCCAACTGGGCCTGACCGGCGTGGAGTTCGCCAAGGAGCGCGCTGAGGAAGCAGCCCGCAAGGTCTGGCGGGAGCAGTTTGATCTGGCCTCGGCCCGCGCTGTGGCGGCGCTGCCCATGCTGGCGGAGTATTGTCTGCCGCTGGTCAAGGTCGGGGGCAGCTTTCTCGCCATGAAAGGCGCTTCCGGCGAGGAGGAGCTGAACGCTGCCCGCGGTGCCATCAAGAAGCTGGGCGGCGAGTACAAGGAGACCCGCACCCTCCACCTGCCGGGCGGCGATACCCGCACCCTCATCCTCTGCAAAAAGATTTCGCAAACTCCGACAGCCTACCCCAGAAATGGCGGCAAAATCGCAAAAAGTCCACTGAAATAACGCTGCAACGAAAGAAATATGAAACACCCTGCCGAACGAAACTTCTGGCGGGGTGTTTTGTTTTCTGGTACACTGGGGATGGAACAGTGCAGTTTTCCACCTTTTCCTGAGAAATGGTTGAAAACAAAGGCAACCTTTGGTGAAAGGAGTCACATTATGTTTGAACGCAAAAAATCAGCCGGGAAGATCTTTCTTCTCCCGGTGGATGACATCCATCCCTCGCCCTATCAGGCGCGGACCAGCTTGACGAAGCGGAGCTGGCGGGCCTAGCCCAGAGCATCCGGGAAAACGGCCTGCTGCAGCCCATCACGGTGCGGAAGACGGAAAACGGCTACGAACTGGTCGCGGGGGAGCGGCGTCTCCGGGCCTGTAAGCTGGCCAAGATGAGCACCATCCCCTCCATCCTCTGCGATTATTCGGATCACCGCACGGCGGCGCTGGGGCTGCTGGAAAACTTGCAGCGGGCCGACCTGAACCCCTTTGAACAGGCGCAGGGGCTGCGGGATGTGATGGTCCTGTGGGACTGCACCCAAGCCGAAGCGGCCAAGCGGCTGGGGATGGCCCAGCCCACCTTGGCCAACAAGCTGCGGCTGCTGCAATTGACGCTCGACCAGCGGCAGTTCATTTTGGACAACGGCCTGACCGAGCGCCACGCGCGGGCGGTGCTGCGCTTGCCTGAAAACCGCCGCAGCGAAGCCCTCATCATGATCGCCAAGCGGAAGATGAACGCCCGCGCCACCGACCTTTACATCGACCAGCTCCTCAACGCCACAGCGCAGGGCAAGCACCATATCTCCATGGTCAAAGACGTCCGCATCTTCGTGAACACCATCGACCACGCCATCCGCCTGATGACGGACAACGGCGTGCCCGCCACCGCCCACCGCGAAGAGCGGGACGGCTATATCGAATATACCGTCCGCATCCCCACCGCCGCTGCGCAGAAGTAGGGGAGAACCCCCTCTTTGCTGTTCCACATGGAACAATCCGGGAGCAAAATCAGAAAAAACTGCGAAAGAAATCCTGCTTTTGCGTAAAATTATGAAGAATCGGGTTCAAAAAGCCGCGCTGATGTGCTATACTAAAGAATAAAGGGGCTTGCAGACGGGAAAACGGCAGCCCGACCTCGAATGTTCCACGTGGAACAAATAAGTTTTCCTGAGAGGAAGAAAACGCGCGTGGCAAAAATAGTTGCAGTTGCAAACCAAAAAGGCGGCGTCGGTAAGACGACCACCGCCGTAAACCTGTCGTCCTGCGTTGCGGCGCTGGGCAAAAAGGTGCTGATCGTGGATCTGGACCCGCAGGGCAACACCACCACCGGCTACGGCATCCCGAAGCGGAGCGTGGAGCTGGGTACTTATGAAATGCTGATCGGCGAGGCGACCGCCCGCGAGGCGGTCCGGCACACCGAGTTCCGCACCGACGTCATCGGCTCCAACACCCGGCTGGCCGGTGCGAGCCTTGAGATGATCGACCTGCCCGGCCGCGAGAGCCGGCTGCGCAAGGCGCTGGCCGAGGTGCAGAAGGACTACGACTTCATCTTTGTCGATTGCCCTCCCAGCCTCGACCTGCTCACGCTGAACGGCCTGTGCGCCTGTGACAGCGTGCTCATCCCCATCCAGTGCGAGTATTATGCGCTGGAGGGTCTGTCGGAACTTATCAGCACCCTGAAGACCATCCGCAAGAAGTATAACCCCTACCTCGACATCGAGGGCGTGGTCTTCACGATGTTCTCCGGGCGGCTGAACCTGACGATGCAGGTCGTGGATCAGGTCAAGAAATATTTCGGCGCGAAGGTCTATAAAACGACGATCCCGCGCACGATCCGCATTTCGGAAGCGCCCAGCTACGGCCAGCCCATCAATTTTTATGAGCCGAAGGGCAAGGGCAGCGAGGCCTATATGGACCTCGCCATTGAGTTCGGGAAGAACAACCGCCCCCACGAGCCCGCCAAGCGGCGTACCAAGGCGGCCAGCGCACCCGCTGAGAAGAAAAACGCGCTGGAAGAAGTTTGAGCAGAAGGGTAGAGGGAGAACATGGCAAAGAAACGAGGAGGCCTTGGCCGGGGATTGGAAAGTCTGTTTGAGGACGTTTCCCCAGCTTTGAGTCCGATAACAAAGTCGAAACTCTGCCCCTGCGGGAGATCGAGCCGGACCCCGGCCAGCCCCGCAAGACCTTCGACGATGAGGCGCTGGGCGAGCTGGCCGCCAGCATCGCGGAGCACGGGCTGATCCAGCCCATCGCGGTGCGGCCCAAGGCTGCGGGCGGCTATCTCATCGTGGCGGGTGAACGCCGCTGGCGTGCATGCCGGATGGCGGGCCTGACCGAGGCCCCCGTCGTCGTCAAGGATGTGACCGACGAACAGGCGATGGAGCTGGCACTGGTGGAAAACCTTCAGCGCGAGGATCTGGACCCGGTGGAAGAGGCAGTGGGCATCCATGAACTGATGGCCCGGTGCGACCTGACGCAGGAACAGGCGGCGCGGAAACTGGGCAAGAGCCGCAGCGCGCTGGCCAACAGTCTGCGGCTGCTGAACCTGCCGGAAAACGTGCTGGAGCTGCTCAAGGGCGGCTTCATCACGACCGGCCACGCCAAGGTGATCCTGAGTCTGCCCACAGCGGAATTGCAGGAACAGGCGGCCCAGATGATCGCCGACAACGACCTGAATGTGCGTCAGGCCGAGGCCCTGTGCAAGAAGTTGGCGAAGCCCCCCAAGGCCCCGGCAGAGCCTGCCCCCATCGACACCCTTCCCGTGGAAGTGGAGGAGAGCCTGAAGGAAGTGCTGGGCAGCGAAGTCAATGTCGCCTACCACGGCGGCAAAGGCAAGCTCACCGTGCATTTCTACTCGGACGAGCAGCTGAAGGCCTTTGCGAACCTGCTGGGCAAGTACCAACAATAACGCGATCCAAGGCGGGCTTCCGCCTTTGAACGGCACGGGGCCGCCCCCCGCGCGAATGAAATAGAGTAAGGAGAGTAAATCATGCTTGATATCAAATTTGTCCGTGACAACCCGGACGCGGTCAAGGAAAACATCAAGAAGAAGTTCCAAGACGCAAAGCTCCCGCTCGTGGACGAGGTCATCGAAAAGGATGCCAAGTACCGTGAGTGCCTGAAGGAAGTCGAGTCCCTGAAGGCTGCCCGCAACAAGCTGAGCAAGGCCAACGGCCCCTGTTCGGCCAGTTGAAGAAGTGCACCGACGAGGCCCAGAAGGCGGAGCTGCAGAAGCAGATCGACGCCAACAACGCCGCCGTCAAGGCAGACGCCGACAAGATGGCAGAGCTGGAGGCCGAGGAGGCCGAGCTTTCCGCACGCATTCAGGAGATCATGTACACCATCCCCCAGATGATCGACCCCAGCGTGCCCATCGGCCCCGATGACAGCTACAATGTCGAGGCACAGCGCTTCGGCGAGCCGGTTGTGCCCGATTTCCCCATCCCGTACCACACCGAGATCATGGAGAGCTTCGACGGCATCGACATGGACGCTGCCGGTCGCGTGGCGGGCAACGGCTTCTACTATCTGCTGGGCAACATCGCCCGTCTGCACGAGGCTGTTCTGGCCTATGCCCGTGACTTCATGATCAACAAGGGCTTCACCTATGTGATCCCGCCCTTCATGATGCACGGCAACGTGGTGCAGGGCGTCATGTCCTTCCCGGAGATGGACGCCATGATGTACAAGATCGAGGGTGAGGATCTGTACCTGATCGGCACCAGCGAGCACACCATGATCGGCCGCTTCATCGACCAGACCCTCGACGAGAGCCAGATGCCCCTGACCCTGACTTCCTACAGCCCCTGCTTCCGCAAGGAGAAGGGCGCCCACGGCATCGAGGAGCGCGGCATCTACCGCATCCACCAGTTCGAGAAGCAGGAGATGATCGTCGTCTGCCGCCCCGAAGAGAGCGCCGATTGGTACGAGAAGCTCTGGAAGAACTCCGTTGAGCTGTTCCGCAGCATGGAGATCCCCGTCCGCCAGTTGAACTGCTGCTCCGGTGATCTGGCAGACCTGAAGGTGAAGAGCTGCGACATCGAGGCTTGGAGCCCCCGCCAGCAGAAGTATTTCGAGGTTTGCTCCTGCTCCAATCTGGGCGACGCACAGGCCCGCCGTTTGCACATCCGCATCAAGGGCAAGGACGGCAAGACCTATCTGGCCCATACCCTGAACAACACCTGCGTGGCACCTCCGCGTATGCTGATCGCATTCTTGGAGAACCACCTGCAGGCCGACGGCACCGTGACCATCCCCAAGGTGCTGCAGCCCTACATGGGCGGCCTTGAGGTCATGGTTCCGACCCACAAGAAGGCCTGATTTTTCCACGGCAGCTTCCTAAAATGTTGAAAATGCTCCACCGCTTGCAGATGCAGACGGTGGAGCATTTTTGCGTGGGAAAAAGAGCTTTGAAAAAATTTTGATTTTTTGAAAATATCTGTTGACAAATGGTCTGCGTCTGGATATAATAATAAAGCACCGTTCAAGTGCGCAAACAAAATATGGCGGCATAGCTCAGTTGGCTAGAGCATTCGGTTCATACCCGAAGTGTCACCGGTTCAAATCCAGTTGCCGCTACCATGTTACAGAGTTTCGCTAAGATATGGGGGACGGTCATCTGCAATAGTGGATGAAGAATGTCGGAGGTTTTAGCGAAGCTCTGTATTTATAAGGCCCGTTGGTCAAGCGGTTAAGACACGGCCCTTTCACGGCTGTAACATGGGTTCGATTCCCGTACGGGTCATAAAAAAATCCTCGATCTTAGGATCGAGGATTTTTTTATGCAACCCGTACGAGGAATCGAACAGCACGGCCGCTCGCAAGCGGCAACAAACAGCCCAGTGGGCTGTTTGTTAGTGCGCGGGTCCTAGCGATTTAGGAATGCCTACGGGGCGAGACTGCCGTACGAGGAATCGAACCGCTTTTTTCTTCATTCCCTGTACTTTTCCATCATTTCCTTGAACAGGATGGCCGGGGACGGCGGGGTGTAGGTGATGGCGTTGGCTCCGGCGGCGATGGTGGCCGAAATGGTCTCGCCGGTCTTGCCGCCGCTGGCGATGATGGGCACATCGGGAAATTCGTCCCGGATCTTTTTCACGATGCGGGGCGTGTCTGTGCTGCACGCTACATTCAGGATGGAAGCCCCGGCCTCGATGCGGGAGCGGATATTGGTGTCCTCTTTGGTCACTGTGATGATGACCGGGATATCCACCACCCGCGAAACGGCCAGCAGATTCAGGTCCTAGATGGGAGTTCAGGACTACGCCCATCGCGCCTTGGCTCTCAACATCGCGGGCGAGGTTCAGGGTGCGCACGCCGTGGGTGGTGCCGCCGCCCACACCGCAGAACACCGGGATGTAGGACGCCTTGATGATGGCGTCGCTGATGGCTTGCTGCGGGGTGAAGGGGTAGACCGCGAACACCGCGTCAGCGTCGCAGTTGCGGATGATGGCGAGGTCGGTGGTGAAGACAAAACTCTTCAGCCGCCGCCCGTTGATGACGATTCCGCTGGCCTGATAGACCTCCTGCGGCATTTTCAGGATGTTATGGCGAAGACGGCTCTCGACGTTGGGGAAGCTTTCTTTTCGGTTGCCATGCAAAAACCTCCAGATCAATTTCGAATTTGGATCAAATTATAAAAAAAGAACGGTCCGTAATGCAATGAACTCCCCGTAAACAATGTGAAAACAAACGTGTGTCGGAAAAAGCGGCCCTTCCCGCAAAGAGGAAGAGCCGCTTTTTGACGTCAGTGTTTTTTTTGCGTAGGTAAAAATGTCCATCGGCGTGGACGCCAGCGCATCGGCCCCGGCGGCGGTGAGCTCTGCTTCGCCCCGGAAGCCCCACAGCGCCCCCATGGCGGGCAGTCCGGCGTTGTGGCCGGTCAGGATGTCCACATCGCTGTCGCCCACAAAGAGGGTGGTTTCCGGCTTGGCACCGAGGTCGGCCATCAGGGCATAAACGCCGGTGGGGTCGGGCTTGGTGGGCACATTCGGTCTGCTGCCCCGGACGAGGGCGAACTTCCCGGCACCGAAGTAGTGTTCGATGATCTTTCCGCACAGAGGGTCTGCTTTGTTGGAGAAGACGGCGGTCTGGACGCCCGCAGCGTTCAGCGCGTCCACCAGCTCCGGGATGCCGGGGTACGGAGCGGTTTTGTCCTCCTTGTGGGCGTCGTACCGGGCCGTGAATTCGGCCAGCGTGGCGGCCAGATGTTCCGGCGTGCGGGCCTCGGCAGGGGAAAAGCGCTCCACCAGCTTTGGGATGCCGTTGCCCACCATATGCTTGAACTGCTCAACGGAGAACGTCGGCCAGCCATGCTGTGCGCAGACCCAGTTGCCCGCGTCGGCAAGGTCGTCGATGGTGTTCAGCAGGGTGCCGTCCAAATCAAACAAGATCGTTTTTATCACAGAGAAAGACTCCTTTTGAAAACATCCAAAGTCCTCGAAAAAGCTCCCCCTCTGGGGGAGCTGGCGCGTCAGCGCCTGATAGGATTTTCTAAAAATTCAAAACATTTTTGCGCGTCCCGCCACGGCACGCTGCGGACGGTCAGCTTGACCCGGCCGGGAAAGGCGAAGGTCAGGTTGGTGCGGTCCACATTGGCAGCCCACGGCGACTGGTTCGCCGTCAGGCAGAGATCCGGGTGGAAGACGCAGATGCTGTGCAGGTAGATGCCCCGCTGCCGCCGCAGGGTCAGCTGCCCGTCCCGCAGCCAGACCCCCTCCCGCCGGTAGCCCATCATGCCGCCCGCCAGCCCCGCCGCAAAGAAGACGGTGGGGAACAGCAGGGTCACGGTCAGGCTGGGCAGGGTGTAGACCGAGAGGAGGGTGAGCAGGGCGCAGAGGGCAAAGGGGATGCCGGCCGGTGCGAAAAAGATGAGGCTCCGCTGTTCGGTGCGGGCCAGAAGGTCCGGCGGCATCCGAAACTCCGGCAGCAGCTCGCGGAAAAGCGCTTCCTCCCCGGAACGGTAGACGAAGAGGGGCAGCTCCGGCGAGCAGCCTCCCGCCGTGACAAAGACGGGCCAGCGCCGCAGCAGCCGCGCAAAGGGGGAGAGCCGGACGTCCGCGTAGCTGATCTCGGCCGTCTTCACCCGGATCTCGAACCGGTCGAGCCAGCCGCCGCTGCTGCCGATCTGGTCGGCGGTGTGCCAGACTTCGTAGTGGACGGTCTGGACGAAGCTGCGGATCAGGCTCAGCCCCAGCAGAAAGCCCGCAAAGGCCAGCAGCCAAGCGGCACCGGTGGGCAGCCACCGCGCCGCCAGCCCGGCCAGAAAGTTGATCTGCGCAAAGGCCAGCTCGTAGCGGTCAGGGCCCTGCCGGCTCTGCCGGATGGCCAGCAGGAAGAGGGCCAGCGTCGAAAGGCCGTTGGCCCCCAGCAAGCCCAGCGCGGCCCGCTCGCCGCCCTTGGGCCGGTGGAGGCTGGGGGCTTCCACCGGCAGCAACTGGTCGGCCAGCTGTGCGGCATCGCCTTTGGGCAGGCAGAGGGTCAGGGTGCGCTTTTTCGGTTCGCCCATCGGGTAAAGGGTGACCCGGCTGGCCCCGGCCAAGCGGAAATAGAAGGGCCGCTCGATGGTCAGCGCCGCCAGAGAGGCCCCGCGCACCGTCCGGTCGAACCGGAACAGCAGCTTCCAGTGGAGGCAGAGGGTGCCGTTTTCGTCCAGCGACCAGCTGCTTGCGCGGAGGATGACCCAGCTCACGCCGCAGACCAGCAAAAACAGGGCGACGTCCTGCCGCAGCGCGGCACGCAGGGCCTCCCAGTTGCGCTCAAACAGCACGTTGACCAGCGGCACAAGGTAGAGCACCAGCGTTTTGCGGAAGATCTGGAGGGCCGCAAAGGGGTGCAGATGCTTTTCGGTCATCGGCATGGGGCATCCTCCGCAAGGGCATAGGCCAGCGCTGCGGCCTGAGCCGCCGGAACGGCGGGCACCAGCACCCGTGCGCCCGGCGCGGAGATGACCAGCACGGTGACTCCCGCCAGCCGCAGCAGCGGCGAGCGGAGCTGCTGGATGCCGGTCACGGCCCGGCGGGGCACCACCCGCCGCACCGGGAAGACGATGCCGACATAGATGGTCAGCGTCTGTGCCCCCAGCACCGCGGCGTAGCTGCACGCCCGCGCCCGCAGCAGGGCCACCAGCCCCGCCCAGAGCAGACAGAACACCACCCCGGCGGCGATGCCCTGCCAGAAGGCGAAGGGCGCAAGGAACAAGCCCACCGCAGCAGCCCATATGGAAAGGACGGCGCGCCCCTTGGGAGGGATGACCAGTGCGGTGCGGCGCAGTTCCCCTTCGGTCACTTGTCGCTGAGGCCCCAAGCCTCGGTCAGCAGGTGGAGGGTGTCGTCCTGCGTCAGCAGCAGGATGCGGTCCCACGGCAGCAGGACGGTGTTGCCGTGGGGGATGATGAGTTCGGTGTCGCGGGTGACGCTGACCAAGATGGCGTTGCCGGGGATGGGAATGTCCATGATGGCTTTGCCTGCAAAGGCGAAGTTTTCCGGCAGCAGGATCTCGTTCAGGCTGGCGGTGCCGCCCCCCAGCGAAAGCAGCTGACGGATGGTGTCCGTCTCGATCTCCCGCTCTAAGATGTGGCTGAGGTTGTCGGTGCCGCAGACCACGGTGTCCACGCCGAGGGTGTGGAGCAACTCCCGGTTCTTGGGGTTGGAGGCGCGGGCTACGGTGCGGTCTACGCCGAACTCCCGCTTCGCGAGCTGGCACGCAATGAGGTTGTCCTCGTCCGAGCCGGTCACGGCCACAAAGGCGTCGCAGCTGGCCGCATCGGCGGTGCGCAGGATGTCCATGCTGATGGAGTCGCCGCAGATCACCGGGATGTCGAGCTGGTCGGCCAGCATTCGACACTGCGCCTCGATGGGCTCAATGATGACGACGGAGTGGTGGTTGGCCAGCAGACTCTGGGCCAGATACCGCCCCCACGCCCGCCGCCGGCAATACAAATTTTCATAGAGAGGCTCCTTTATACGTTGGGTTTACTTTGAGAGGGCGCGGAACACGGCCTGTTCCGTGAGGATGGTGGGGCAGATGGTCTCCAGCCCATAAGCCTTGTGGTACAGCACCTGCAAATGCGGGTCCGAAACGCGGCAGATGACCTTCTCGCGCTGGAAGATGCTCTTGGCGATCTGGGCCGCCATCAGATTCACCGAGTCGTCCTCGCTCACGGCGGCCACAGCGTCGCAGTTCTCCACGCCGCCCTGCTTGAGCACATCCGGGTCGGTGGGGTCGCCCACCAGCGCGGTGCCGCCAAAGCTGTAATCGTCGAAGCTGTCCAGCCGCTTGAGCTGTTCGGAGTCCTTCTCGATGAGGGAGATGTCGTGCCCGATGCGCTCCAAGTCGCGAACCAGTGCGGCCCCTACCTGATCGCAGCCGATGACCAGAATATTCATACGTCATACCTCGTTATTTCAGAATGCGCCGGAGGCAGCTTTGTACACTGCCGGTCCGGTGGTTCCAGTATAGCATATTTCCAAGCGCAGATGAAGGTAAAATTTTGGGATTTCTCGTGCGCTGGGCCGCATAATATGGTATACTGAAAGGCGAAGCTGAAAACGACAAAAAACCGGCGTGCCCCTGTGCGCCGGGCTGGGAGGAAACCGATGTTTTTGAAATTCTGAAAGCCATCCTGATGGGCGTTGTGGAGGGCATCACCGAGTGGCTGCCCATCTCGTCCACCGGTCATATGATCCTTGTGGAGCAGCTCATCAAGTTCAATGCAAGTGAAGAGTTCATGTCCATGTTCCGCGTGGTCATCCAGCTGGGGGCCATCCTTGCGGTGGTGGTCCTGTTCTGGAACAAGCTCTGGCCCTTCGGGCTGCGGCACGGCCGCGTGACCTCCAAGCCGGAGGTCTGGCAGCTCTGGTTCAAGGTGGTGGCCGCCACCCTGCCGGTGCTGGTCATCAGCCCGCTGGACGACTGGTTCGAGGCCCGCTTCTACAACTACATCACCGTTGCTGCCATGCTGATCTTGTACGGCATCCTCTTCATCGTGGTGGAAAACCGCCGCACCGCGCCCCATGTGGCCCGCTTGGAGCAGATCACCTATAAGGAAGCCTTCCTCATCGGCGTGTGGCAGATGCTGGCCATCATCCCCGGCACCTCCCGCTCCGGCGCGACCATCGTGGGCGGCTTGCTGCTGGGCCTTTCCCGCGCCTGTGTGGCGGAGTTCACCTTCTATCTGGCCATCCCGGTCATGGCCGGTGCCTCTCTGCTCAAAGTGGTCAAGTTCGCGCTGTCCGGCGTGGCCATCACCGGCACCGAGATTGCAGTCCTCGTGGTGGGCTGTGCGGTGGCCTTTGTGGTCAGCTTGGCCGCGATCCGCTTCCTGATGGATTACGTCAAGCGCCATAATTTCAAGTTCTTCGGCCTGTACCGCATCGTGCTGGGCCTTGTCGTCCTCGCTGTTGCGGCCATCAGCGCCATTGCATAAACACAGAAAGAAAAAAGAGAGTACCAAACATCACCGCACGTTCAAAAGGAAGGAAAGTACTTATGGAAGCATCGACTGTTTACTTTACGGATTTCCGCTGTCCGGTGGGCACCAGCCTGACCGAGAAGCTGCGTCGCCTCTGCCTTGCGGCGGGCATCAGGAACATTGACATGGACGGCAGGTTCGTCGCCATCAAGATGCACTTCGGTGAGATGGGCAATCTGGCTTACCTGCGCCCCAACTACGCCAAGGTCGTGGCCGACCTGTGCAAGGAGCAGGGCGGCCTGCCCTTCCTGACCGACTGCAACACCTTGTATCCGGGCAGCCGCAAGAATGCGCTGGAGCACCTGACCTGTGCGCAGGAGAACGGCTTCTGGCCCATGACCACCGGCTGCCAGATCCTGATCGGCGACGGTCTGCGCGGCACCGATGAGGTCGAGGTGCCGGTGCCAAATGGCGAATACTGCAAGACCGCCAAGATCGGCCGCGCCATCATGGACGCCGATATCTTCATCAGCCTGACCCATTTCAAGGGCCACGAGTCCACCGGCTTCGGCGGTACCATCAAGAACATCGGCATGGGCTGCGGCTCCCGCGCCGGCAAGATGGAGCAGCACGCTTCCGGCCACCCGGCAGTGCAGGAGAGCCTGTGCCGCGGCTGCCACCGCTGCGCCAAGGAGTGCGGCTCGGACGCTATCCGCTACAACGAGCAGAACAAGGCCGTCATCGATCAGGACAAGTGCAAGGGCTGCGGCCGCTGCATCGGTGCGTGCAACTTCGACGCCATCTACTCCCAGTGCGACAGCGCCAACGAGATGCTGGACCGCAAGATGGCCGAGTATGCCGCTGCCGTCTGCTATGGCCGCCCCACCTTCCACATCAGCCTCGTGCAGGACGTCAGCCCCAACTGCGACTGCCACGGCGAGAACGATGCACCCATCCTGCCGGATATCGGCATCTTCGCCTCTTTCGACCCGGTGGCGCTGGATCAGGCGTGCGCGGATGCGTGCCTTGCCGCCCAGCCGCTGCCCAACAGCCAACTGAGCCAGAACCTTGCAACGCCGGGCTGGAACTGCCACCACGACAACTTCAAGGATTCCAACCCCAACATTGAGTGGAAGGCGACGTTGGAACAGGCCGAGAAGATCGGCATGGGCACCCGGAAGTACACCCTCAAAAGATTTAAAAAATTGAGCTCCGACATTCGTCGGGGCTCAATTTTTTTTTTTTTTTTTTAGAGCAAAACTTAATATTCGCTGGACTGCGGCACCAGCGCGTCCACGACCTTCTGCAAAGCGTTCCAGTTCTCCTTGGAACAGCCGGGCAGCTTTTTGGCGTTCAGGCCCGCGTCGGAGATGCGGCCCTCCATGCTGGCCTTGTCGGTCAGCAGTGTGTTGGCATCCTCCTTGATGAGGGGCCATGCGTCGGCAAAGCTGGCTTGGTCGTCGGCGCTGAGGTCATTGAACCATGTGGTGTAGGCGTCCTGAATGGCGTCGGTGGAGCGCATGGCGAGGTTGCCGCTTTCCGCCCAGCCCAGCAGGGAAGCTGCTGCGATGACCGATTTCAGCGAGCAGCCCGAAACGCCGGGGCCCCAGCCGAGGCAGGGGGCAAAGGCAGCTTCGGTGTTCTGGATGGAGAAGATGGAGTTCTCGTCCTCGTCCAGATTCGGGGTCAGCTTGCCGGTGTCCGCCTGTGCGGTGGAAGCGGGGATGCTTTCGCTGGAAGCGGCGTCGCCGCTGGCCGAAGCCGAGGAGCCGCCGGAAGTGGACGTGCAGCCCGCCAGAAGACCGGCGAGCAGGGCCGCGCACACCAGCAGGGAAAGGATACGGTTGCGAGTCATAGAGAAGACCTCCTTTTATCGGTTCCCGGTGGAAGACCGGGGAAATCTCTGGGGTACAGCTCTAGTATACTGTGCCGCCGGGCGGTTGTCAATTGGCGTGTGCAGGACGATTTTCAACCTTCCCTGTACAAATTGCACAAACTTCGCCCCCATTTTTTGCCTTCGGGCAGGATTGACAATTTTTGCGCTGGCTCGTATAATTCACTCATAAAATAAAATGGGTGCGGCGGTGTGCGGTGCCGGAAAGGGGGACAAACGAATGCAGAAACTCCTGCAAAAGCTGGAGCGTTTTTCGCAGGCGCTTTTGGCGCCGCTGTCCTATCTGACGGCGGCGGGGCTGCTGTTGGTGGTGGGTGCGCTGCTCACCAGCGGCCCGCTGCGCCAGCTCTGCCCGGCGCTGAACTGGCCCCCCATCCGGCTGGTGGGCGAGGTGCTGTACAACGGGATGATGGTCCTCATCAACAACCTCAGCGCCATTCTGTGCGTGGGCATCGCTGCCCTGCGCACCCGCACCGAAAAGCAGGAGGCCGCGCTGCTCTCCTTCATGGCTTATCTCATCTTCCTCACGGCCAACCACACCGCGCTGGATGCGCTGGGCCGCCTTGCCCAGCCCGACGGCCTGACCGGCCTTGCCGCCACGGGCCAGACCACCATCCTCGGCATTCAGGTGATGGACACCGGCGTGGCGGGCGGCGTCCTGCTGGGCTTTGCGGCGGCGTACATTTTCAACCACAGTTGTGAAAAGCAGTTCAACGGGCTGATCACGCAGGTGTATTCCGGGCTGCGATGGGCATTTTTGTGCATCGCGGCCTTTGCTGCGGCCTTCGGGCTGGCGGTCTGCTTCGTCTGGCCCCCGCTGCAGCAGGGCGTCCACGCCATCACGAGGTGGATCGCGGCGTCCGGGGAGCTGGGCATTTTCCTGTACGGCTTTTTGGAGCGGCTGCTCATCCCCACCGGGCTGCACCACCTCATTTATATGCCCTTCCAGTTCTCGGCGCTGGGCGGCTCGGTGACGGTGGGCTCGGTGACTTACACCGGGGCCTATACCGTGACCATGGCCGAGTATTCCAACGGATTGCCGCTCACCGGGAACATTGTCTGGATGTACACCGGTCTTTACCAAGACCTTCGGCTACCTCGGCATTGCGGCGGCCTTTATCTTCACAGCCCGGAAGGAGCGCCGGAAGCAGACGGCGGCGGCCATCCTGCCGCTGGCGGTCACGGCCTCGCTGGCGGCCATCACCGAGCCGGTGGACTTTCTCTTCTGCTTCGTCTCGCCGGTGCTCTGGGTGCTCCATGCGGCCATCACCGGCGGGTTCATGGTCCTGCTGAATGCCCTCCATGTCCGGGCGTTCACCTCCAACCTGCTGGGGTCGCTGGTCTTCAACCTGAGCGCTGCGCCGGGGCAGACCAGCCGCGCGGCCCTGCTCTATCTGCTGGGTCTGACCGAGATCGCGGTCTACTTCGTCGTTTTCACCGTGGTCATCCGGGCGCTGGACCTGCCCACGCCCGGCCGCACACAGGAGCCGGAGCAGAAGGAAAAGGAGATCGACCCGGCGGACGTCCGGCGGCTGATCGCAGCGCTGGGCGGGCCGGACAACATCCGCACGGTGGACAACTGCTTCACCCGGCTGCGCGTCACGGTTGAGGACACAAGCCTTCTGGACACGGCGGCCCTGCTGTCCATGCCTCACAAGGGCCTTGTGCAGGAGGGGCAGCGCTTGCAGCTGGTCTGCGGCTTACAGGCGGCGCAGACCCGGCGGCTGCTGGAGGAACAGCTCGAACAGTGCGCGACGGTCTGAATTGCTTCCCTTTTTCGGCAGGATGTAGTATAATGCAACAGGAAAAACGAATCTCTCCGTCTGCACTGCGGGCGGGGAGATTTTGCAGGACATAGTGAAAGATAGGAGACGACAAAAATGCAGAAATTCGAGATCGAAGGTCTGTTCGACTTTCTGAACAAGGGCGTCAGCGCCTTCCACTCCACGGCTGCAGCGGTGGAGATCTTGGAGGCCAACGGCTACGAGAACCGCCCGGAGACCGCCGCATGGGAGTTGGTGCCCGGCGGCAAATACTACACCACCCGCAACGGCTCTGCCGTGCTGGCATGGCGGATGCCCAAGGGCACGCTGACCGGCTGGCATGTCACGGCCAGCCACAGCGACTCCCCCACGTGGAAGATCAAGGAGCTGGACGGCGGCAAGGATGCCGTCTTTGCCCGCGCTGAGACGGAGGGCTACGGCGGCATGATCATGCCCAGTTGGATCGACCGCCCCTGAGCGTGGCGGGCCGCATCCTCGTCCGGACCGAGGAGGGCGTCAAGAGCATCCTCGTCCACCCGGACCGCGCGCTGGCCTGCATCCCCAACGTCTGCATCCACTTCGACCACGAGGTGAACAAGGGCAAGAACTACAACCCGCAGGTGGATCTGCAGCCTATCTTCGGCGCTGCGGGCACCACCCTGCGTGAAGTTCTGGCCGAGGAGGCCGGGGTCAAGGGCGAGGACATCCTCGACTCCGACCTCGTGCTCTGCACCCGCGAACAGGCCGAGCGTGTGGGCTTGAAGGGCGAGTACTTCATGTCCGGCCGCATCGACGACTTGGAGTGCGCCTACACGACCCTGTGGGGCTTTTTTTTGCAGGGCGAGGGCAAGGAAGACGGCCGCGGCGACATGTGGGTCATGTTCGACAATGAGGAAGTCGGTTCCTCCAGCCGTCAGGGCGCACAGGGCACTCTGATAGCCAATGTGCTGGCCCGCGTTGAGGAGAAGCTCGGCGTCACCCGCGAGCAGAGCATCCGCACCCGCACCAACTCTTTGCTGCTCAGTGCCGACAACGGCCACGCCACCCATCCCAATCACCCCGAAAAGAGCGACCCCGCCCACCCCGTTACGCTGGGCGGCGGCGTGCTGCTGAAATACAATGCCCGCCAGACCTACACCACCAGCGGTTTCACCGGTTCTGCTTTCAGCGCCATCTGCCAGAAGGCGGGCGTACCTGTTCAGGCGGCGTCCAACCGCGCGGACGTCCCCGGCGGCTCTACGCTGGGCAACCTGCTGGGTCATCAGATCCTGATCCCCATGGTCGATATCGGTCTGGGTCAGCTGGCCATGCACTCCGCCATGGAGACGGCAAGCTGCGCCGACGCCGAGTACATGGCAAAGGCCGTGGCAAAGTATTACAACACCCCCATCTTCCAGCCGAAGGACGGCGAGTGGAAGCTGGGCCTGTGAGCGCCGTCGTTGGGCGGTTTGCCCCCAGCCCCAGCGGGCGGCTGCATCTGGGCAATCTCGCGTGCAGTCTGCTGGCGTGGCTGAGCGCCAAGCATGAGGGCGGGCGCATCGTCCTCCGCATCGAGGACCTTGACGCGGAGCGCTGCCCCCGCAAGTACGCCGACCTGCTGGAAGAGGATCTTGCGTGGCTGGGCCTTTACTGGGACGAGGGCGGCAGCCACGGCGGCTCCCACGGCCCCTATTACCAGAGCGAGTGCGCGGATATCTACACCGCCAGCTACGAAAAACTGGCGGCACAGGGCCTCGTTTACCCCTGCTTTTGCTCCCGCGCCCAGCTCCATGCGGCCAGTGCGCCCCACACCTCGGATGGCAACGTCATCTACCCCGGCACCTGCCGGAGCCTGACCCCCCGCCGAGGTCGCGGAAAAGCGGAAGGCAAAAGCCCCCGCCTACCGCCTGAAGGTGCCCGACGAGGTCGTTTCCTTCACGGACGGCTGCATGGGCCCCCACAGCGAGAACCTGCTGCGGGACTGCGGTGACTTCTACCTTCGCCGCGCCGACGGCGTATTCGCTTACCAATTGGCCGTCGTTGTGGACGATGCCCGGATGGGCGTCACCGAGGTCGTGCGGGGAGCAGACCTGCTCTCCTCTACAGCCCGGCAGCTCTACCTTTACCGGCTGCTGGGATTAAAGCCCCCCGCTTTGCCCACTGCCCGCTGCTGCTGGCCCCGGACGGGCGGCGGCTCTCCAAGCGGGACGGTGACCAGAGCCTTGAGAACCTCCGCGCCCGCTATACGGCGGCGGAAATCGTCGGCAAGCTGGCCTACGCCTACGGCTTGCAGGAGGAACCGGCCCCCGCACGCCGGAAAGCCTCACCGCCGATTTTTCGTGGGAAAAGGTCCCCAAACACGATATCTGTCTGCCGGAAAATCTGTTTTAAGCAAAAAAATCCCTCTGCCGCTTTGTGAAATGAACCCCAAAAGTTAGACAAAAATTGAATTAAGCAGCTCCAACGGTCTGAATCCTGTACTGTACAGGGCTCAGACCGTTTAGTTTTAATTTGATTCGGCGATTGTTGTAATAGTCGATATAATCGACAATAGCCTTTTCGAACTGGTCAATGGAATCAAATTTTTCCAGATAGAACAGCTCCGTCTTGAGCAGTCCGAAGAAGTTCTCGGCAACAGCATTGTCCAGACAAGTGGCTTTCCGAGACATACTTTGCGTAATTCCTTTTGCTTTCAGTAGATTCTGGTAGGACTTCATCTGGTATTGCCAGCCCTGATCCGAATGCAGAATCAGATTGTCAACCTTGTCCGGCAGCTTTTGAAAAGCACCTTCCAGCATATCCGTGATTTGCTTAAAGTTCGGATGGCGGCTCAGATTGTAGCTGACAACTTCGCCATTGAACAAATCAAGAATTGGAGACAGGTAGAGTTTCTGGTCGTTCAATTTGAACTCGGTAACATCTGTGACCCATTTCCGATTCGGCTGGTTTGTCTTGAAATGCCGTTCCAGCAGGTTTGGAGCTACTTCTCCAACTTCGCCTTTGTAAGAACTGTACTTCCTTTTTGCACGAACCTGACAGACTAAACCAAGCTGCTTCGTGAGTTTCCGAACCGTCTTGTGGTTCACACAAATATCGTTGTTATGCAGTTCTTTTTTGATTCTGCGGTATCCGTATCGTTTTTTGTTCTCGTTGAAGATTATAACAATCTGTTCCTTTACCATCTGGTATTTGGCAGGATTCTGAGACTGGTGCAGTAGTAGAACGTGCTGCGAGGAAGTCCGGCAAGTTGCAGCAGTGCTTTCAGAGGGTATTTCTGCCTTAGTTCCTGAACTACTTGTGCTTTCTGTTTTGGCGTTCCTCTTCCAGCACCAAGGCATTCAATTTTTTAAGTAGTCGATTTCCATCCGAAGTCGCTGATTTTCTGCAATAAGATCTTCTTCTACTTGCTTATCCAGCTTTGGCTTCCGACCTTTCTGCGTCCCACTGACGGCACAGGCTCGTCCTCGACGCTCTAACAGAAGTGCTTCTTCTCCTTCCTCCCAATAAATGCGCTCCCAGTCCCTGAGTGTACGGTCCGAAATGCCATATTCTCTGGACGCTCCCTTAAAGCTCAGGTTTTCTCTGTGGATTCGTTTAATGATTTCTACCTTCTGCGTTCCGTTGTACTTTCGTTGTCCCTTTGGCATACAAAAACACCCCATTTCCTAAACAGTATACCATACTGTCTAACAAATGGGGTGGCTGCGGCAGAGGGATTTTTGCGTTTCAGGAACGCTGGGGCAGACGGTATTCGCTGCGCTCCAGCGAGGAAGCGGCGCTGTCCAGCACCAGTGCCAGCAGGATGCCCAGCACGACGTCAATGCAGCTGTGCTGCTTGAGCAGTACGGTGGAGGCGATGATGGACACGCAGAGCACGGCGGCGGCCGGGCGCATCCAGCGGCGGCGGGGCTCGTCAAAGATGCGGCTGCGGTAGTAAGCCATCATCAGCGTCACCGAGTTGAAGACGTGGATGGAAGGGCAGACGTTGGTGGCCGTGTCGGTGGTGTAGAGCTGGCGCACCGTCCGGGCGAAGAAGTCCGAGCCGTACACGCGGTAAGGGCGGAGATCCAGCCCATTGGGGACGACGACATACACTGCCAGCGCGATGGTCATGCCCGCGAACAGGGGGGGAGGCAGAGCCGCCAGAAGTCAGCGCGGGGCGCTTTCCACAGCAGATAGAACAGGGTGAACGGGATCCAGACGAACCATGCAAAATAGGGGATGACCGCATATTTGCAGAAGGGGATCAGATCGTCCAGCCGGCAGTGGACCCAGACTTCGGGCACGGTGATGTTGGCTTCGAGCCAATGGAACACCGAGAGATAAAACACAAGATAAAACGCCATGAACCAGATGGGATGGCGGGAAAACCAGCTTCGCATGGAACACACTTCCTTTTCTTGGAGTTGGGGGCGAATGGCCCTTAAAGTTCTTAGCAGCGTATCATTATACGCTTGTCAGGGTGCAAAAGCAAGCCCCAAACCCGACAAGTTTGCTAAAAAATCTATGAAAAATTTGTGCGGGCTGAGGGATGAAAGGGCCTTCGTAAGATCATACGATCCAGAAGTGAATTTTCTTGCAACAAAAAAAACGCCGTTTTCACGGCGGCGGGGAATTTTTGATTAACAAGGGATGGCAATCAGGTCAAACGAGTCGTAGTCGATATTTTTGGGTGCATAAATCGTAACGGGGAAAGTGCCGTTGGCAAGAACATCCGAAGGAGAATTGACCCAAGTTGCATAAACGATCCGACCGTTCTTTTTCAGGAGCAGCGAAACCTTGACCTTGCAAGGATAATGGCTGGTGTTGAGTGCAGTTCCGTTGATAATGTTGTAGTCGAATTTGGAAGTCTTGGTTTCTTTCGCGTCGACTACTGTAATATCACTGGATTTGGCCATCTTCGGCGTACCGTCCGATTCGGTTTCAGGTGTTTTGAAGTAGGAAGAAAGAACCGTATCAACGTGATAGCGATCCATATGCACGGGGACGGAGTAGGAAGCGGAATATGCAAAGCGAACGGTGTCGCCCGGCGCAATCGACTGAATCGTTGTGTAATCCGTCAGTGTCTTTCCGTTGTTGTCTGTCAGAACGATGCTGATTTTGACGGAAGAAAGGCTGTAATTCTTGTTCGGGTTTACAACGGAGAAAACGTAATTTGCGACATACGGGTTTTTAGAGATGATTTTGGAAGCAATATAAGAAACATTGTAAGCTTCCATATAAGCCTTTGGCTGGAGCTTCGTCGCGGGTTCCCGCCGTTGTTATTATCCTCGCTCTCCGAGTTCCCGCCGTTGTTCGTGCTGCCGGAAGACGATGAGCCGCCGCCGGGCCCCGGCACATCGGGGGTGGGGGCGCAGCCCGCGAGCAGGGTGCAGAAGAGCGCCGCCGCGAGGAAGAGTGCTGCAAGTCTGTGTTTCATGGAGAACCTCCCGATGGATCAGATGACCTTTTTTTCGAGCCAGCTTCCTTTTGAGAAGCGGATGGCAAAGAAGAGGGAACGGAACACCCAGTCAAGGAACATACCGCCCCAGATGCTGAGCAGGTGGGCCTGATGGAAGCCGAGGACCATCAGGTAGCAGAAGGCGACGCGGAACACCCACATGGAGAAGACGCTCACCGTCATAGTGAAGGTGGCGTCGCCCGCTGCGCGGAGGATGTTGGGCAGGGTGAAGCTGGCCGGCCAGATGAACAGGGAGATGACGTTGAACCAGCGCATCACCTGCATTGCCATGGCGGCGGACTCCGCCGAGAGGTGGAACCACGACAGCGCGATGCCGTTCAGGAAGAAGAAGGCGGACAGGTTCATGACCCATGCGCCCGCATAGGCCACCAGCATCAGGCGGCGGGCGTAGTGGCTGGCCTGTTCCTTCTCGCCCGCGCCGAGGCACTGGCCGATGACGGTGAGCACCGCCATGCCCACGGCGTTGGCCGGGATGTTCAGGAAGGTGGTGATGTTGCCCGCCACGGCGTTGGCCGCGATGGCGGCGGTGCCGAGGGTGGACGTCAGGCTGGAGACCGACAGCTTGCCGATCTGGAACATGCCGTTCTCAATACCGGCCGGGATGCCCACCCGCAGGATGCGGCGGATGAGGGAGAGGTCGGGCTTGAGGTCGGCAAGGCGGTCGATGCGGAGCATACAGGTGGGCTTTTCCAGCAGGTAGATGACCGCGAAGCACGCGATCATGCGGGAAACAAGGCTGGCCAGCGCCGCGCCCATGACGCCCATATGAAAGTGGTAGATCAAAACCGCGTTGCCGCCGATGTTCACTACGTTCATCACAAGGCTGGAAAGCATACTGATCTTGCTGTTGCCCTGTGCGCGGAACAGGGCCGCGCCCGCGTTGTACACACCGATGAAGGGGTAGCTCAGCGCCGAGAGCAGGAAGTAGGTCTCGGCGTAGGTCATCACGTCGGCGTCAATGGAGCCGAAGATGCCCCGCAGGATGCCGTGGCGGCCTACCGCGACCACGGCGGCCACTACGACGCTGAGCGAGATCATGATGAACAGGATCTGCGCCGCTGCGGCCTTGGCGTTTTTGGGCTCCCGGTGGCCGATGTACTGGCTGGCGACGACGGCGCCGCCGGTGGCCAGTGCGCTCAGCAGCTGGATCATCAGCACGTTGAAGGAATCCACAAGGCTGACGCCCGAAACGGCGGCTTCGCCGACGGAAGAGACCATCAGCGTATCGGCCAGACCGATGGTCACGCTGAGGGCCTGTTCGGCAATGAGCGGCAGCAGCAGCGCGATGAGCTGCTGGCGGGTAAACAGCGGCTTGGATGATGTGGTGGTTGACATGAGTTCCTCCTGTTGTTCCGGAATATCCTTGGCATAAGCATAACGCGGAAGCGGGGGAAAATCAAGATGATGTATCCAACATTTTCGCAAAAAGCGGAAAATCAGGAATAATCCGCGCTGGGGGTGCGGGCGGTGCCGTAGGAGACGATGTAGTCGTAGGGCACCGACTCATTGTAGCGGAGCTTGCCGCCGTAGGAGCGGATGGACGCCTTCAAGCCCTTGGGGGAGTGGGGCGTGCCCGCCGAGAGGTGGTCGGAGCAGACGGAGTTCCACAGCCCCGCCGCAAAGGAGGCGCAGTTGAAGGCGGTGGACCAGTGGTCGGCGGTGGTCAGGTTCTGGTTGAGGACGGCCAGCCCATCTTCGTCCAGCGAGACCTGCATGGAGTAGAGGTTCGGGTAGAAGGCGGAGATGTAGTAGCAGTAGTAGCCCTCCAAATTGTACCAGATGCCCTCATGCTCCGGGCGGTTGGCGCGGGTGCCGATGGTCACGCCGGTGCCCGGTGCGATCTCCTGCCCGCCCACTTCGATGGCGTGGTCGGAGACATTCCGCACCGCCACGAAGCTGTGGCCGGAGATGTCGATGGGTTCGGTGTTGTTGGTGGTCTGGCTGTAGATGGTCAGCGTCGCCACGGCCCCTTCGGCGGGGCCGGCGTCCGCGTCATCCGCCGGGTGCTTGATGGCGGCTTCTTGGAACCGGAAGGGCCCGCCGGCGCGCAGCAGGAACTCCAAGTAATCCAGCGAGGTCTGGGTGGTGTCGTTCGGTTCCACGACCTCCTTTTCGGGCCGGGTGGTGGGCGTGGCAGCCGGTGCGGCAAGGGCAGAGCTGCTGCCGAGGATGCAGAACGCCAGCGTCGCGCGGCGGCAAGGATGCGGATATGTGGTTGCTTTTTCATGCGGACCCTCCAACGGCGAACGTTCAAATTTTATTTCCTCTAGCATAGCGGTTTTGGGCGGGGGTGTCAAGCAAAAGCGAAAACCGTCGGCAGTGAAGTTGTTGTATCCAAGAACCTTGCGGATTTTTAAGGGACAAAGTGGGTTTGGGAGCCTTTACCACTGCGGTGGGATGTGTTAAAATGGAACCGGACTTCTGCGCCCGGCGCAGGAGAGAGAAGGTAAATGATACGATCCATAGAGAGGGGAAACACCTATGCCAAAGGCAGCCCACAAAGTCGTGGTCATCGGGCACCGCAACCCGGACACCGACTCTATCTGCTCCGCCATTGCGTATGCGGAGCTGAAAAATAAGACCACCGACCTCGTCTGCGAACCCCGCCGCGCGGGGAAGATGAATCAGGAAACCGAGTTCGTCCTGAAAAAGTTCGGCGTCACGCCGCCCCGGATGTGCACCGACGTCAACCCCAAGATCCGGGATGTGGATTTCCGCGAAATGCCCGGCATCCCCGGCTCCACCAGCCTGCGCAAGGCCTGGGAGATCATGCGCGACAAGCAGATCGACACCCTGCCCATCACCAGCGTCGACAATGAGCTGGAAGGTATCATCACAGTGAAGGACATCGCCACCGCCAACATGGACGTCTTTGATACCGGCATCCTTGCCAGCAGCAAGACCAGCTACAAGAACATTCTTGAGACGCTGGGCGGCACCATGGTGGTGGGCGACGAAAACGCCGTCTGCACCACCGGCCACATCAAGATCGGCACCGCCACCCCCGAAATGCTGGAAAGCAGCGTGGAAAAGGGCGACATCGTCATCCTGACCAACCGCTACGAAAGCCAGCTCTGCGCCATTGAGAAGGAAGCCTCCCTCCTCATCCTCTGCAACGGCGCCAAGGTGGGCCACACCATCCGGCGCATTGCCGAGGAAATGGGCGTCGCCATTATGACGGCCCCCTGTGATACCTACGCCGCCGGCAAGCTGATGAGCCAGTGCGCCCCCATCTCCTATTATATGACCCGCGACGATATCATGAAGTTCACCCTCGTCACCCCGGTGGCGGACGTGATGCGGGTCATGGCCAAGGTGCGCCACCGCTATTTCCCCATCCTCGACGAGGAGGGCAAGTACTGCGGCATGGTCAGCCGCCGGAACGTGATCGCGCTGCGCAAGCGCCGCATCATTCTGGTGGATCACAACGAGGCCACACAGGCCGTGGAAGGCTTCGATCAGGCCGAGATCTTGGAGATCATCGACCACCACCGCATCGGCAGCTTGGAGACCAGCGGCCCGGTCTATTTCCGCAATCAGCCCGTGGGCTGCACCGCCACCATCATCACCCAGATGTACGATGAAAACGGCGTTGAGATCCGGCCCCAGATCGCCGGGCTGCTGCTGGCGGCCATCCTTTCGGATACGCTGGCCTTCCGCAGCCCCACCTGCACCCCCGTCGATGAAGCCGCCGCCAAGCGGCTGGCCAAGATCGCAGGCGTGGACATCGACGAGTTTTCCACCGAAATGTTCGAAGCCGGTGAAAAACTCGACGGCAAGACGCCCGAAGAAGTCTTCCTGCAGGACTTCAAGGTGTTCATGTGCGGCGATATCCGCTTCGGCGTGGCGCAGGGCAGCTACATGACCCGCAAGAACCTGCTGGCGGCGGAAGCTCTGCTCAAGCCCTACCTCGAAGAGGCTCGCAACAAGCAGAATGTCGAGGACTTGTACATGCTGCTGACCGATGTGCCGAAGGAGGAGAGCGTCGTCATCTGCACCGGCCGCTACGCCGCCGAAGTGCTGTCCGACGGCTTCGAGATCCAGCCCGCCGAGGATGGAAGCTGGATCCTGCCCGGCGTCGTCAGCCGCAAAAAGCAGTTCATCCCCGCCATGATGAGCGCCTATCAGGAGCTGTAAGATCTTCGAAACAAAACACGAAGCCCCCGGAGTCCTGCATTCCGGGGGGCTGTTGTGTGATTCAGGGAGCATGGCCTGCCTGTTCAAGGGAGTAAAGAAGAACACTGTTTCCAATTCTTTACAGGTAGAGTACCACAAAATCGTGGTGAAATTGTGTAAATTCAAGACGAAATTCCGCAACCATTGTCGCTTATTGGTGCTGCATACAGAAAGGATCGCGCCATAACGCCCCCAAACACCGTGCCCGCCGGGCGCGGTGTTTTTTGCTGCCCTTTTGTGACAAAGCCGGGGATTTGTGGTACAATAAAAACGGATTTTTGCGAAAGAAAGGATTTTTTGATGCAGCTGTTTGAACTGGTCAGCCCGCGTTTGTTCCGCCCGCTGGCGGGGCCGAACCGGGCCTTTTATGCGGAGCTGCTCCTGCTGCTGTGGGAGGAGTGCCGCCACACGGCAGATTACAGCATCTCCCGCGCCGAGGCCGTCTCCCGCGCGGAGGATTATTTTGCGGCGCTGGCAAAGCCGCTGGCGCTGGACGCCGACGACGCTGGGGACGAGGCCGAGCAGCCCACCCGTGACCCGCATCTGCTGGCGCTGGGCTTCCTGCTCCGGCTGCGGCGCACCGGCTGGCTGGAAGAGCAGCCCGGCAGCTACGAGGAAGAACCGGCGCTGGCGTTCCAGCCGGAGGTGACCCCTCTGCTGGAAGCGCTGGAGGAGATCCTGAACCCCCGCGTCGTTACCTACACCGGGAAGCTCTACAAAGCGTGGCAGCTGCTGCGCGGCATCGGGGAGGAGAAGAGCCCTTACGAGAACGTGCTGCGGGAGGTGGCGTCCGACCTCGACGCGCTGAACAAGTCCCTCCGGGCGCTGAATGCCTCCATCGGCCACTACATCGACCGGATCACCCGCAACCGCACCCCGCAGGAGGTGCTGGAGCTGTTTGACCAGTATGAGAAAAGGTGGTGGCGGCGGCTTACCACCGCTTCAAGACCAGCGACAACCTCTTCAATTACCGCGCCTACCTCGAAGAGGGGCTGGACGAGTGCGAGGCGAACTTCCTGCCCCAATTGGCGCTGGATTACGCCCGCGTGGAGCGCTGTGCCCCCAATGAGGCGGCCCCCGCCGTCCGTGCCCTGCTCCAGAAGCAGCGGGACGCGCTGGAAGAGATGAGCGACCTGATGAAGCAGATCGACGCGAGCCACATCCGCTACCGCAAGCGGGCGGTGCAGCGGGCGCAGTTCTTGCTGCTGAGCGACCGCTCGGCGCAGGGCAGCGTCACGGCGCTGCTCCGCCGCTATGCCGAGGAGATCAAAACGCCCGACCAGCTCTTCGAGCCGGACGACGGCCCGGTGGCAAAGCGGCTCCACCTTTACCCGGTGCAGGTCTTCGGCGAAAAGCCGCTCTACCCGCCCGCCGCACCCCGCAGCGAAACGCCGCTCAAGCCGGTGGAGACCTCGGCGCTGGACCCGGAGCAGCTGCAAAAAGAGCAGAAGCTTCTGCTGGATTACGCCCGGATGGCCGTGACGGAGGAGAACGTGGCCCTGCTGGCCAAACAGGCGCTGGCCGCCCGAAAGGCCGTCCCGGCCTCCACCCTCGCCGCCGAATACCCGGACGACTTTGCCCGCATCATCGGGCTGCACACCTACTCGCAGTCGCCCCGGCGCGATTATGACATTGAACTCACCGGAAACTGGGTCGAACGGGGCGGCTTCCGGTTCGAAGAATTCATCCTGACGCCCCGCAAGGAGGAGCCCCATGGCCGAAACGAATAAATTACTGGAAGAGACCGCAAACTATCTGCTCAACCACTGCTTCCTGCTGGGCGGGGTGGAGGACCAGCGGTCGAAATATCTCTACGTGCAGGACCACCTGAACGAGGTGCGGGCCGTCTTCGCGCCGCTGGGCTATGCGGTGCTGCTCTACCCAGCCCCTTACAGGCCGCTGCCCTCGTCAACGAGCATGAGGGCAGTCAGGCCCGGCTGCTGAAATACGAGAGCATCCTGCTGCTGGTGCTGCGGCTGCTCTATCTTCAAAAGCGGGAGAGCCTCGCCGCCAGCGCCGATCAGGTGCTGGTGACGGTGGAGGAGGTTCAGGCGGAACTGCAGAAGATGAACCTGCCCCGGCGGCTGGACCAGCTCACCCTTGAAAAGCTGCTGCGCACCCTGCGCCGGTACAATCTGGCCCGCCCGGTGGGGCGGCTGACCGGCCTCGACAGCCGGATCGAGGTCTTCCCGACGGTGCTGCTGGCCCTGCCGGACGCCGACCTTGCCGACGCCGCAGCCGAGAGCAGCCGCACCCGCGGCGAGCTTGCCTTGTATGAACGCCCGGAGGGCGAATCCGGCACGGAGGACGAAGAATGATCGAACTGAAACGCCTGAAGCTCATCAACTGGCACAACTTTGAAAACGTCACCTTCGACTGTGCCCGCCTGACCTATATGATCGGCGTCAACGCCGTGGGCAAGACCACCATCCTCGACGCCATCCGCTACTGCCTGACAACCAATCGCAACTTCAACGCCCTCGGCAACAAGAAGAGCGGCCGCACATTGCAGGGCTCGGTCCACGCCAAGCAGCGCGGCGAGAACGCTTACCGCCGCCCGGCCGCACCGTGGCCTACATCGGCGCGGAATTCTGGGACAGCGTCAAGCGGACGAACTTCGTCATCGCAGTCCGGGTCGAATCTGAAGGGCCCATGCAGGAGCTCCACCCCGGCGACCAGACGTGGTACATCTCCGAGGATGGCATCACGCTGGAAAAGCTGCCCTTCATCGACCCGCGCACCGGTGCTCCCAGCACCAAGGAGGACTTCAAGCCCGCCGTGGGCCGGCTCTCCTATACCCGCAGCCCCAGCGAAGCGCGGGACCGCATCTGCCGTGCGCTGGGCATTGGCCGCGCCGCCAGCCCGCTGGGCAAAAAGTTCAATGAAGTGTTCCAGATGGGCACCAGCATGGACGAGATCCCGAATTTCCGGGAGTTTTTGTATCAATACATCCTGCCCCAGCCGGAACTGGACCTCGACGCTTTACAGGGCGACCGGGTGGAGCTGGAAAATCTCCACGCCGTCCTTGCCGAGGCGCAGACCCGCGCCGCCGCACTGGAACAGATCGTGGGATACGGCCGGGAAGCCTCGGCCAAGGAGACGGATGCCCTCGTGAACCGGGGTGCGGCCCTGCTGGCCCGCGCCGAAGCGGACGCCGGGGAGCACGAAGTCTGGCAGGGGCATCTCGACGCCGGACGCCGCCAGATGGCCGAGCTGAATGCCGCCTATGAGACGGCCAAGAATGCCGAAGCCGAGGCCCGCCGCTCCTATCTGGCTGCCCACGGCGCGGCCTCCGCCAGCGGCGAAGGCCGCGCGCTGGACGCCATGACCGAGGAGCTGGCCCGCAAAAAGAGCGCACTGGACGCCGCCAGCCGGAAGGTGAGCGGTCTGGAGCAGACTGCCGACACCGTCACGAACCTGCTGACCGTGCTGAGCCGCAGCGGCTTCGCCGTCGAAAAAGCGCTCTGGCCGGTCAGCCTGACCGAAGACCGTCTGCCCGACCTGACCGCCGCCCTTGACAAGCTGGAAAAGCCGCTGGAAGAGCAGTATTTCGCCGCGCGGCAGTCCGCCGCCGACCTTGCCCGTGGGCAGGAGGAAAAGCGGGCCGAGCTGGACGCAGTCTCCGGTGGCAAATGGGTCTACCCCCACGGCGACGCTGCCACCAAGGTGCGGGACGCCGTGAACGCCGAGCTCAAGAGCCGCGGCATGACCCCGGATGCGAAGATCTTCTGCGAGCTGCTCAGCGTCGCGGATGAGAGCTGGCAGGACTGTGTGGAAGCTTGCCTCGGTGACCGCCGGTTCGATATTCTTGTGCCGCCGAACCACTACGCCGCCGCCAAGAGCGCCTTTGTGGCGCTGGGTGAGCGGGTGGGGCCCATCAGTCTGCTGGACACGCCGGGCATCCGCAGCGCGAACCGCCGGGCCGATACGCCCCCTGCCGACAGCCTTGCTGCGCAGGTGGAGAGCGAAAACCCGCTGGCGGCCCAGTACGCCGACACCATCCTCCGCCGCATCGTCTGCTGCGATACGCCGGACACCCTTGAAAATTACCCGGACAGCGCCACCCGTGACCTGCTCCGGCATCATCCGTTCCGCTTGGAGCGTCTGCGCAAGCCCCAGCGGTATATCGGCCTCGACGCCCGCCGGGCCCGCGCCGGTGCGCTGGAAGAGGAGCTGGCTGCCCTCGGTGAGCGCCGCCGCGAGGCTGCCCAGACCGAAAAGCAGCTGAAAGCGGCCTACGACCAGTATCAGAATGTCCTGCGCACCCACGCGCTGGAACAACTGGCGGGCCTGTGGGCCAGCCACGCCGCGCTGGACGCCGCCAAGGCCGACTACACCGCGCAGGAACAGAAGCTGGCCGACTGCCGCGAGAACCCGCTGCTGCAAGAGCTGTACAAAGAGGAAGAGGCCCGCGAAGCCGCATGGGAAGCCGCCCGCAAGGCGGTGGAGCAGGTGGGCGGCGATATCCGCGTCTGTGAAAAGCAGCTGGCTTCCTGCGAGGCGGAGCAGACCAAGGCCGTGGAAACGGCCCGCCAGAGCACCGCTGCCGCAGAGGCATTCTTCGGGAAATACCCGCTGCTGGAACCCTTGGCGCAGGAGCGCAAAAAGGGCCTGATGACCGGCGGGCGGACGGCCCGCGCAGCGGCGCAGACCGCCGAAAAGGCCCAGACCAAGCTGGACGACGCGCTGCAAAGTTATCTGTCCACGACGCTGGAGCCAGCCCAGAAGGAGTACAACGAGCGCTACGTCTGCGATTATCCGCTGGGCCTTGCCGGGGTGGAGCAGTACCGCGCCCAGCACGAGAGCCTTGTCCGCATCGACCTTGAGCGCTACGCCGCCCGCTTGGAACAGGCACAGCGGGACTGCAAGGACCGCTTCCGCAAGGACATCCTCTTCCGAATGAAAGACGACATCTTCAACGCCCGCCGCCAGTTCCGGGAGCTGAACAAGGTGATGGAGCAGCTGACCTACGGCGAAGAGGTCTACCGCTTCGAGCTGGAACCCAGCCGCGACCCGCAGCTGGCCGCGTTCTATCAGGTCATCGTGGACAAAGGCAACCAGCAGATGACCGACACCGACTCGCTGGACAACCTCGCCGCCACCGCTGACCCGGTCTACGAGCGGCAGGTGGACGAGCTGATGGAAAAGATCATGGCTGATGTGGACGAGAACACCCGCGCCCGGCAGGAGGGCCGCACCACCTCCGGCGCGACCTTGTCGGACTATGTGGATTATCGCACCTATCTGGATTACGACATCAAGGTGACGAACACGGTCTCCGGCCAGCAGGCGTATCTCTCCCGCGTCAGCCGCGATTCCTCCGGCGGCGAGAATCAGGCCCCGTTCTATGTGGCCATCTGTGCCTCGCTGCTGCAGATCTACCAAAAGAGCGAAAACAGCATCCGCCTTGTCCTGCTGGACGAGGCTTTCAGCAAGATGACCAGCGACCGCATCCGCCCCATGATGGAGCTGTTCCGCCGTCTGCAATTGCAGGTGCTGCTCATCTCCACCGTCGAGAAGAGCACCGCCATCCAGCCTTATTGCGACATTACCTATTCCATCGTGCGCCACGGCGACGCCAACGCCATCGCACCGTTTTACCGGCTGATTGCCCCGCAGGACGCGCCGGAGAAGGAGACCGAAGATGAGTGACAACCTTGCAAAATTCTGGCTCTTTGCGACCCACTGGACCAAGCTGGACACCTTTGACAACGAGGAGGAGCTGAACGACGAGCTGGAGCTGCTCCAGCGCCAGAGTCTGCCCACCAAGGTCCGCCAGATGAAAAATAAGGAAGGCAAAGAAGAATACGTCCTTTACGTCAAACAGGCTGACCGCGACTATGCCCGCTACTGCACCGGCTGGCGCCCCGGCGGGATGATGTAAGAAGGAGAACTCATGCCAAAGCAACCCATTCAATTGTCCGACCACTTTACCTATTCCCGGCTGGTCCGGTTCGTGCTGCCCTGCATCGGTACCATGCTGTTCACCTCGATCTACGGCATCGTGGACGGTCTGTGCGTCTCGAACTTTGTGGGCAAAACGGCTTTTGCTGCGGTCAACCTCATCATGCCGCTGCCGATGCTGATCGGCACCATCGGCTTCATGCTGGGTACCGGCGGCTCGGCCATTGTAGGCATCACGCTGGGCGAGGGCGACAACAAGAAGGCCGATGAATTTTTCAGCCTGTTCCTGATCGCGGCCCTCGTTGCGGGCATCGTCTTCACGGGCATCGGTCTGCTCATCATTGAGCCGGTGGCTGCGCTGCTGGGCGCAAAGGGGGAGATGCTGGACTATGCGCTGCGGTATGGCCGCATCCTGCTGATCTCTCTGCCCACCTTTATTTTGCAGAATATGTTCCAGAGCTTTTTCGTTACCGCCGCAAAGCCGCACCTCGGCTTTGCCTTTACGGTGGGCGCGGGCTGCACCAATATGGTGCTGGACGTCGTTCTGGTCGGCGCGCTCCACTGGGGCGTCGAGGGTGCGGCCATTGCGACCTTTATCAGCCAGATCGTCGGCGGTCTGCTGCCGGTGTTTTATTTTGTAAACCGGAACAACACGAGCCGGCTGCACCTCAGTAAGACCAAGTTCAACCGCCGTGTCCTGATGAACGCCTGTGTCAACGGTTCTTCCGAGCTGATGACCAACCTCTCGATGTCGCTGGTCAACATCCTCTATAATTATCAGCTGCTCCGCTTTGCGGGCGAAAACGGCGTGGCGGCCTACGGCGTCATCATGTATGCGTCCTTCCTGTTCGTGGCGGTGTTCGTCGGCTATGCCGTCGGCAGCGCCCCCATCATCAGCTACCACTACGGTGCCCGCAACCGGAAAGAGGTCCACAACCTTTACTCCATGAGCTTCCAGCTCATCGGCGTGGTGGCCGTTTTCCTGACCATCGGCTCCATGTTCGTCATCCCTTATGTGGCCAGCATCTTCGTTGGCTATGACGCTGGGCTGCTGGTCCTGACCACCCGCGCCTTCCGTTTGTACGGCCTGAGCTTCCTCATCATGGGGTTCAACGTCTATGCGTCGTCCTTCTTCACGGCGCTGGGCGATGGCGTGACCAGTGCGCTGATCTCCTTCCTGCGCACCCTGCTGTTCCAAGTGGCGGCGGTCCTCGTCCTACCCGCACTTTGGGGCATCGACGGCATCTGGCTGGCCATCACCGCCGCCGAGCTTGCCGCGCTGGCCGTCAGCGTGTATATGTTCGTGACCAAGGATAAAAAGTTCCATTATCGTCACGCAGAGTAAAAAACAAAGGGGCTTTTCGCGAAGATGCGAAAAGTCCCTTTGTTTTTGTCGAAGTCTATGGTATACTTTTTGTGCTGCCCTACCCATTCTGGCAACAGAAAGGGGGTGCCACAGGTGGCTGAAATTGTGACCAGCTTGATCGTAGCCGTCGGAGCAAATGTGATAGCCCATTACATCTGCAAGTGGCTTGACGACTAACGTAAGGGTACGCAAGCACGCAAGAACCCCATCGGAACTGCTACTCCCGATGGGGTTCGCTTTTTTGTGCCACGGGTAAATCGTAACCAACTTTTTGCCCAATTCCAGTATATGCGAAAACCGAAAAAAGTCAAGCGGTTCGCACAAAAATTCATTTATTCGTCAAATGTGTACTCCACGAACTCGCAGTTTTTGATGCCGAAGGCGGCGTACTCCTCATTGGTCATATCGCAGAAGTAGGAGCGCACGACGCGGGCGATGCCGTTGTGGGCGACGAGAAGGTAGGTCTTGCCCTCGTCGGCTTTGAGTTCGTCCAGCAGATCGTAGATGCGCTGGGCCAATTGCAGCATGCTTTCGCCGCCGGAATAGCGGTCGGCAAAGTGGGTCTTGGAAATTTTGAACTCGGCACCGTCGCGGGGGGTGCCCTCGTAGCGGCCGAAGCACTGCTCCCGCAGCCGGGGCTCCGGCCGGGCGGGGATGCCGGTGGCCGCAGCGATGGCCTTGGCGGTGTCGGCGGCGCGGGGAGGGGAGAGTACAGGATCTCGTCGATGTGCACCCCGCTGTCCCGGACATGGGCCCCAGCGCGGCGGCCTGTTCCCGGCCGCGGGCGGTCAGCGGGCTGTCGGTCATGCCGCAGATCTTGTTTTCGACGTTCCAGACGGTCTCGCCGTGGCGGGTAAAATACAGGCTGTGCATAAGCGCTCCTTTAACATTTGGTCAGGGTGTGGTGTTCGAGCCGGACGGCGTCGCCTTCGTTGATGCCAAGGCGGGTGAGTTCGGCGTCCGGGTAGGCGAGGACCCGCCGCTGCCCGGCGGCATCCTCCAATAAGACATCGCAGCAGACGGGCTGGTCCTCCGGCAGCTCTTCGCAGCCGTATAACTGCTCGTCGATGCGCAGAACGTGGTAGATCTCCATAGCAAAAACTCCTTTTTCTTATTATAAAACGTCGATGTGCCGCCGTCAACTTGACAGCGCGTCGGCGGGGCTGATACAATAATGAACAGATAGGATACGATGCCAAAAGGAGAGAAGAGCTTGAACATTACAGAATTGCGGTATCTGGTTGCGATCATGCAGTGGGGCTCGGTCAGCGCCGCGGCAAAGCAGCTGTATGCGGCCCAGCCCAACATCAGCAAAGCGCTGAAAAACTTGGAGGAAGAGTACAAGATCCGGATCTTTGAGCGCTCGTCCACCGGCATGATCCCCACCGAGCAGGGGCGGCGGTTTATCGAACAGGCCGAGCGGGTGTTGGAAGATGTGGATCTGCTGAGCCGGAGCGTGGAGGAGGAGCAGGAGCGCTGCGCCGAACTGCGGGTGATGCTGCCCCATGCCACCTATGCGTCCTACGCGGCGGTGGACTATCTGGAACAGGCGGCCCATCTGGAAAAGATGCACATCCACATCCGGGAGGGCGGCTCGATGGAGGCGCTGGATTTCGTGCTGCGGCGGGGCTACCATCTGGCGCTGCTGCGGTATGCCATGGAGGACGACGAGCACTACAGCCACTACTGCGCCCGGCGGGGGCTGAAGATGGAACCGGTGATGGATTTCGAGTACCAGCTCCTGACCAACCGGGATGGCCCGCTGGCAAAGCACGAGGTGCACGACCTTGGAGCTGAATCAGTATATGGAGATCCTGCACGACGACTTCCAGCTCCCCGGCGAGGAGGGCGGCGACGGCGTGCGCTGGCATGTGAATCAGGCCCGGCGCATCCATGTGTACGAGCGGTGCAGCCAGTTCTCGATCTTGCAGCGGCTGCCCACGGCTTACATGTGGGCGTCGCCCATGCCCCGCAAGGCGCTGGAGCAGTACCATCTGGTGCTGAGAAAATGCCCGGCCCAGCGCCAGCGGATGCGGGATGTTCTGGTCTATCCGGACAAGGGCAGTCTGCGCGCCGAGGAACAGGCATTTGTCGATCTGCTCCAGAAACAGGCGGCCCAGACCGTGAAATGAGTTCCGCCCGGTTAAGAACCGGATAAGATTTCATCGACCGGAATCGTTAAAAATAGAGAAATGTGGCAAAGAAACGAAGCGAGATTTCCCGCTTCGTTTCTTTTTTGCTGATAATCGGTCGAAAAACGAACCTAGAAACGGTAAAAATTCTTAATGGCTATATAAAATCCAATATAGCCCTATGCTGGAAAAATATTGTGCAGAGGATGAAAAATATGTTAACATGAGACCAGAGATTTGGGGCTGCCCGGCGGCGGAATGGGGCTGCGGACAGCACCGGAAAAAGGAGGTTTCTGGTATGATTAGTTTCTTGCTCTGTCTGGCGATTTTGATCGTGGGCTACTTCGTCTACGGTAAGATCGTGGACAATACCTTTGGCCCGGACGACCGCGAGACCCCTGCGGTGCGCATCAACGATGGCGTGGACTACGTTGTGATGCCCCAGTGGAAGCTGTTCCTTGTCCAGCTGCTGAACATTGCGGGCCTCGGCCCCATCTTCGGCGCAATGCAGGGTGCTCTGTGGGGGCCGGTGGTCTTCTTGTGGATCACCTTCGGCACCATCTTTGCAGGTGGCGTCCACGACTACTTCTCCGGCATGATGAGCGAGCGCAACGACGGCGCATCCATCGCCGAGATCACCGGCAAATACTTAGGCCCCGTGATGCAGAACATCATGCGCGTGTTCTCCGTGGTGCTGCTGATCATGGTCGGCACCGTCTTCGCCGTCGGCCCTGCGGGCCTGATCGTCGAGCTGTGCAGCCAGAGCGGTGCTTCCGGCGTGCTGACGTCGCTGTTGTTCTGGCTGATCATCATTCTGGTCTACTACTTCATCGCGACCTTTATCTCCATTGACGCGGTCATCGGCAAGATCTACCCCATCTTCGGCATCTGCCTGATCATCATGGCCATCGGCGTCATCTTCGGTATCTTCACCAATTCTGCTTACACCATCCCGGAGATCTGGGAGCACTTCGGCAGTATGCACCCGTCGGGCACCCCGATCTGGAGCTTCATGTTCATCACCGTCGCCTGCGGCGCGATCTCTGGCTTCCACTCCACGCAGTCGCCTCTGATGGCGCGCTGCATGAAGAGCGAGAAGCAGGGCCACTTCGTCTTCTACGGTGCCATGGTCTGTGAGGGCATCATCGCTCTGATCTGGGCCGCTGCTGGCTGCTCCCTGTACGAGGTCGTCGGCGGCAAGAACACCGGTCTGGCCGCTGCGCTGGCCATGGGCCAGTCCAAGGCCATCTACGATGTCTGCTCCAAGACCATGGGCGGTGTCGGCATTGCGCTGGCCATGATCGGCGTTGTGGTCTGCCCCATCACCTCCGGTGATACGGCCTTCCGTTCCGCTCGTCTGACTCTGGCCGACTGGCTCAAGATCGATCAGGACAGCTACGCGAACCGCCTGAAGCTCTGCATCCCCGTTCTGGGCGTCGGCGCCTTCCTTGGCATCGGCAACGCACTGGGCTTCATCAACTACACCGTCATCTGGCGTTACTTCAGCTGGACCAACCAGACCCTCGCCATGATCGTTCTGTGGGCGGCGTCCATGTACCTGTTCAAGGAGAAGAAGAACTACTGGATCACCGCAGTGCCCGCGACCTTCATGAGCGCGGTCTCTTCCACCTACTTCATTCTGGCTCCCGAATGCTTGGGCGGTCTGCTCAACAGCAAGACGGCAGAGGGCGCTACCATCTACAACACGGCGGTGGCATACCCCATCGGCATCATCTTCGCAGCGGCTATGCTGGCGCTCTTCATCCACGCCACCAAGAAAACGGCTGCGAACAAGGCTGCATAAGCTGGAGCGACATTTCAATTTCACGACCCATTCATACGAAGGGCTGCTGCATCACTCCTTCCGACATCGCTTGCGCGATGCCGGAGGGAGCCGATGCAACAGCCCCTTCGTTTGTTTTGCGGAAACTCTCGTCGATCTGTGCAGAAAAATCACGGAAAATAGTGCAAAAAGCACAAAACTGGTCAAAGTGCACAAAAACCGCCCAAAAAGTTTGGAAGGAGCAACTTTGGTTGAAAAAACGGGATCGGGAACGTTTGAGGTGAAGAAGATTTGCCGAACGAACGACAAAAAATATTTGCCGGGCAGCAAAAGGAATCTTTGCCATATACTTTTTTGATATGAGGGCCATTCGAAAGATATTACACGAATTATGAAGAGTGTGTTAACATAAGGCCAGAAATGACCGCGCACGGCAGAATGGGGCCGGGCGTGGATCTTAAAAGGAGGTTTCTGGTATGATTAGTTTCTTACTCTGTCTGGCGCTCCTGATCATCGGCTATTTTGTCTATGGCAAGATCGTTGACAACACGTTCGGACCGGACGACCGTGAAACTCCTGCTGTGCGCATCAACGATGGCGTTGACTACGTCGTGATGCCCCAGTGGAAGCTGTTCCTCGTCCAGTTGCTGAACATTGCGGGCCTCGGCCCCATCTTCGGTGCACTGCAGGGCGCTCTGTGGGGCCCTGTGGTGTTCCTGTGGATCACCTTTGGTACCATCTTTGCAGGTGGCGTCCACGATTACTTCTCCGGTATGATGAGTGAGCGCAATGAAGGCGCTTCCATCGCTGAGGTTACCGGTAAGTATCTGGGACCCGTGATGCAGAACATCATGCGTGTGTTCTCCGTCGTGCTGATCATGGTCGGTACCGTGTTCGCAGTCGGCCCTGCCGGCCTGATCGTGACCCTGTGCAAGAACAGTGGCATGAGCGGCGTGCTCACCACCACCCTGTTCTGGCTGATCATCATTCTGGTCTACTACTTCATCGCGACTTTCATTTCCATTGACGCCATCATCGGTAAGATCTACCCTGTGTTCGGCATCTGCCTGATCATCATGGCTGTGGGCGTTATCTTCGGTATCTTCACCAACCCCGCTTACACCATCCCTGAACTGTGGGATCATTTCGGCAGCATGCATCCGTCGGGCACCCCGATCTGGAGCTTCATGTTCATCACCGTCGCCTGCGGCGCTATTTCCGGCTTCCACTCCACCCAGTCGCCTCTGATGGCGCGCTGCATGAAGAGCGAGAAGCAGGGCCACTTCGTCTTCTACGGTGCCATGGTCTGTGAGGGCATCATTGCTCTGATCTGGGCCGCTGCTGGCTGCTCTCTGTATGAGGTCACCGGTGGTCTGAACACCGGTCTGGCCGCCGCTCTGGCAGAAGGCCAGTCCGCCGCCATCTATGATGTCTGCTCCAAGACCATGGGCGGTATCGGCATTGCGCTGGCTATGATCGGCGTCGTCATCTGCCCCGTCACCTCCGGCGATACCGCGTTCCGTTCCGCTCGTCTGACTCTGGCCGACTGGCTGAAGCTCGATCAGGATAGCTACGCAAACCGCCTGAAGCTCTGCATCCCCGTTCTGGGCGTTGGTGCTTTCCTTGGCATCGGCAACGCACTGGGCTTCATCAACTACACCGTCATCTGGCGTTACTTCAGCTGGACCAACCAGACCCTCGCTATGATCGTTCTGTGGGCTGCTTCCATGTACCTGTTCAAGGAAAAGAAGAACTTCTGGATCACCGCTGTGCCTGCAACCTTCATGAGCGCTGTGTCCTGCACCTACTTCGTGCTGGCTCCTGAGTGCTTGGGCGGTCTGCTCAACAGCAAGACGGCAGAAGGTGCCACCATTTACAACACCGCACTGGCATACCCCATCGGTATCATCTTTGCGATCGCAATGCTGGTCATCTTCCTCCACGCAACGAAGAAGACCACTGCGAAGAAAGCCGCATAACCCATTCATGGCGGCATAACCCCTGTAACTTCCAAACCGGCCGCTGCCCATCCCAGCGGTCGGTTTTCTTTGGCAAAGGTTTGGAAAAGGCTCTTGCAATTTTTTGGATACAGTGGGACAATGGGATCAAACAAAACAAAAGAGGGATACACTATGCTGTTCAAACCTGCACAACTGGGTCTGGCGAAGCTCAACGCCGACGAGCTGGAAGCCGATAAAAAAGCCTGTAAGAAGATCGGCCCCTGCGGCGTGGGCAAAAAGGCGCTTTACCTCAACAGCTTCTACATCGACCGCCGCTATTATCTGCCCTACGGCAGCATCACCCGCGTCTTCAAGCGGGTGGCCATGAGCCAAGGCGGCTTTACCGGCAAGGGAATGTTCGCCTCCATGGCCTACCTCGTGGTGGAGTACGACGGCGGCAAGCAGAAGCAGTGCAACTTCAAGGATGAGCGGGACGTGGACGCCCTGCTGGATGTCCTCGCCAAGGAGCAGCCGCAGATCAAGCTGCTGAGCGCGGCGGGCGAACAGGCTGTGGCAAAACAGGCCGCAGAAAAGGCCGCCCGCAAGCTGCCGGAGCTGACCAAGGATGCCGAACACAGCCTGACCGTGCTGCGCAGGGCGAAGGAGTTCTTGGAGGCAAAGCCCGCCGTCTCGGACGAGCTGAGCGCCGCCGAGCGCCGCAAGCGTGCCCAGCTCAAGAGCAAGCCCGTGTACCGCTACGTCGCGCTGACCATCTTCATTTTTGGCATCGTGGCGGCGGCTTACGGCCTGTACGCCATCACCAACCATGTGGGCAACTACGGCATCTATTTTGCGCTGTTCGGCTTTGCGGCCATCTTCCTCTTTTCCAGCTACAATATGCTGCCCACGGCCCGCAACAACCACAACTCCATCATGAAGCGCGCCGAAAAAGCGGAACAGGCTGCGGCGGATTACGTCAAGACCTACCCGAATGGGGCTTTCCCGGTGCCCAGCTATTACGCACACCCGGTGGTGCTCAAGCGGATGATGGACGCCATTGAAGAGGGCCGCGCCGTCACCGTGCCGGAGGCGCTGGACGCCGTTAAGAACCGCCTGAAAGAGCTGAACGCCGATGTTCAGGTCGATCAGGACGAGTATGACGAGGTCGTTGTCATCAAGGCCATGTTCCTGAACCACGATTACGAATAAACAGCCAAGCAAAAGAGCCGGCGGGGCATTGCCACCGTCGGCCCTTTGCTTTATAATAGCAGAAGAGAGTCATTCGGAAACAGGAGGTTTCTTATGAAGGACATGGTCACTCTTGGCACCACCGGCATCACCGTGAACAAAAACGGTTTCGGTGCGCTGCCCATCCAGCGCATCTCACAGGAAGACGCGGTGCATCTGGCACGCAAGGCCTACAAGGCCGGCATCCGCTTCTTCGACACCGCCCGCGCCTACACTGACAGCGAAGTGAAGCTGGGCGAGGCCTTCGAGGGCATCCGCAGCGAGGTCTATATTGCTACCAAGACCGCCGCCCAGAACGCAGAGGATTTCTGGGAGGATCTGCACACCTCCCTCCGGAACCTGCGCACTGAGTACATCGACCTGTACCAGTTCCACAACCCCGCCTTCTGCCCCAAGCCCGGCGACGGCTCCGGCCTGTATGAAGCCGCGCTGGAGGCCAAGGAAAAGGGGATGATCCGCCACATCGGCCTGACCAACCACCGCCTGACCGTGGCGAAGGAGGCCATCGAGAGCGGCCTGTACGAGACGCTGCAGTTCCCGTTCAGCTACATTTCCGGCGAGCAGGAATTGGAGCTGGTGGAGCTGTGCCGAGCAAAGAACATCGGCTTCATCGCGATGAAGGGCCTGTCCGGCGGCCTCATCACCAACAGCGCGGCAGCCTATGCTTTTGAGGCGCAGTACGACGGCGTGCTGCCCATCTGGGGCGTCCAGCGAGAGAAAGAGCTGGATGAGTTCCTTTCCTACATCGACAACCCGCCCCGGATGAACGAGGAACTGCGGGCCGTCATCGAGAAGGACCGCGCCGAGCTGCGCGGCGAGTTCTGCCGGGGCTGCGGCTACTGTATGCCCTGCCCGGTGGGCATCGAGATCAACAGCTGCGCCCGCATGAGCCTCCTCCTGCGCCGGTCGCCCGCTGCGGCCTACCTGAGCCCGGAGGGACAGGCCAAAATGAAGAAGATCGAGAACTGTCTGCACTGCAACCAGTGCAAGGCCAAGTGTCCCTATGGGTTGGATACGCCCGCCCTGCTGGCCCGCAACTACGAGGACTATAAGCGGGTGCTGGCCGGGGAGAGATCAAAGTGTAACAGAAAAGCAAAAAGGCAGATGCCGCGCGATACGGCATCTGCCTTTTGTTGATCTCTGAAATGTTACAGCGAAGCGGGGACGGACACCTTGAAGTTCTTCATGGCGTCCTTGTAGCAGTGGGCGAAGTAGAGGATCTCTGCGAAGGCAGTCAGGATCCACGAGCAGGGGTAGAGCAGGTAGAGGGACGGGATGGTGTGGAAGTGGGCAAAGATGGTGTACACCCAGATCACCCGGAACACACAGGAGCCGAGGATGACGATGATGGTGGGCACGACAGTCTTGCCAAGGCCGCGGGAGGCGGCGATCGTGCAGTCCATAAAGGCGGAAATGCAGTAAGCCAGACCCATTACCTGCACACGCTTCATCCCGGCGTCGATCACGGCAGCTTCCGTGGTGAAGAGGGCCAGGAACTCCCGGCCAAACAGGAACAGGCTGCCGCCAAGCACCAGACCCACGCCAAGAACGAGTAGGCCAGCGCGATGAAGTAGCTCTTCCGCACGCGGTCGGGCTTGCCCGCGCCGTAGTTCTGGCTCATGAAGCTGGCACAGGCCATGTAGAAGGCGGCCATGCAGTCGTAGATGAGGTTGTCGGCGTTGGCGGCGGCGGAGTTGCCCTTGACCATGAGGGAGTCGAAGGAGTTGACGCCCGCCTGAATGAAGAGGTTCGCGATGGCGAAGATGGCGTTCTGGAACCCGGCGGGCAGACCGAGCGCAAGGATGCTTTTGGTCATGGCGGGGTCGAGCTTGGCCTGTTTGAAATCGAGGGCGTAGCAGTCCTGCACCTTGGTCAGGGCGTGGAGGATGAGCCCCGCCGAGACGCACTGGGAGATGGCGCTGGCCAGCGCCACGCCCGCTACGTCCAGCTTGCAGACGATGACGAAGAAGAGGTTGAGCAGGATGTTCAAAACGCCCGCGATGCTCAGAAAGTACAGCGGTTTTTTTGTGTCGCCGATGGCGCTGAAGATGGCGTTGCCGAAGTTGTAGAGCGCCAGCGCCGGCATACCGAGGAAGTAGACCCGCAGGTAGAGGATGGCGCCGGGGAGCAGGTCGTCCTTGGTGTTCAGGAGCCGGAGCAGGGCGGGGGAACCCAGCAGCCCGATGCCCAGCAGCACCACACCGGCAACGAAGCTGACCACCAGCGCTGAGTGGACCGTGCACCGGACGTCGTCGCCATGCTTGGCCCCGTAAAAGCGGGCCACCAGCACGTTGATGCCATTGCTCAGGCCGATGAGGAAGCCGGTGAACAGGGTGACGAAGATGCTGGTGGAGCCCACCGCGCCCAGCGCCGTAGAGCCCGCAAAGCGGCCTACGACCGCCACGTCGGACATGTTGAACAGCACCTGCAGCAGGTTGGAAAGCGCCAGCGGCAGACTGACCAGAAGGATCTGTTTGGCCAGAGGCCCTTCCGTCAGCGTTTGAGTGTTCGATTTCATAGTTAATGATCCCTTTTTCAAATCCTAAACTGTGCCCGCGCACACCGGGGCACAAGCTCTATTATAAAGCCCGACGGCGCTTTTGCAAGATGGGAACCGCCAAAAGCCGGGTGAAATTTTGCAGAGCGGCAGAACGAATGAAAAATGAGGTGAAGATTTCTATTTGCATTTTTTGGGCAGCTGTGCTATACTACCTTATACTGAATTCATTCAGGCATGTGCGATCGTAGCTCAGCTGGATAGAGCGTTCGGCTCCGACCCGGAAGGCCAGAGGTTCAGAATCCTCCCGGTAGCATAAAAATCCCAGTACACATATGTGTACTGGGATTTTTTGCGACCGGGAGGATTCGAACAGGGCGGCGGCACGAAGTGCCGTAAGCAATCAGCCCGGTGGGCTGTTGCTTAGCCCGCGGTTCCTAGGCCCATAGGAATGTCTAACAAGAGGACTACCGTTTCCCATGCTTCTGGGAGAATTTGTTACCCCTTTTTATTCTTCAGCCAGATGCGGTACAGACCATCTGTAATGAGCGTTTCGCGGTAGAGGATGTTGGTGCGACATGCCTCGCGGATGGGGCGGGGCAGGTTGCCGGTGGCGTAGAACTTCAGGTCGGGGCCAAGCTCGGCGCGGAACCGCTCGGCCAAGCCATCCAGCAGCCCGGCGGTGCCCAGCACAAAACCGTTCTGCAAACAGGCGGCGGTGTTCTTGCCCAGAATGGAGGGGGCCGCCGGTGCGGAAAGGTCGATCTGGGGCAGCTGGGCGGTCTTCTGTACCAGCGCCGCCTGTGAAAGATGCGGGCCGGGCATAATGACGCCGCCCACCAGCTCCTGCCTCTCGTTGACGGCCATGATGGAGATGGCAGTGTCGGCGGAAATGACAGCCAGCGGGCCGGGTCCCTCGGCCAGCGCCGCTACCGCACCGCAGAGCAGTTCGGCGCCCAGTTGGGCAGGATTGTCGAGCCGCAGCTTGATGCCGCTCTTCAGCCCCGGCCCGACGGTCAGGATGTGGGCAGAAGAGAGCATCCGCAGCGCCGCCAGTACCCGGCCTGTCAGTGCGGGCACCACACTGCCCAGAATGCCGCCCTCGATCCGCTCCGGCTCGACGTGATATAAGGAAAGCAGATTCAGCAGATTCATGGCGTATTCATCAATGGTCGCTGCTGTGTCGGAGTGGAGCCGCCCGCTGAATTGCAGCGCGTCGTGCTCGTAGCCGGCGATGGTGATGTGTGTGTTGCCGATGTTGACCGTCAAGATCATGGTCAGGGGCCTCCTCTGCCTTATAATGTAATTATATAATATAACACCCCGCTCAAAACTGCAAGCTCCCCTTGCAAAAGGGGAGCCGAGACGGCCTTGGCCGTCTCGGAGAGGTTCGGTTTTCTGCCCACAAGCAGAAACTTGAAGTTTTTTGAAAAAACTTGCAAAAAAGTGTTGACATTCCTCCGGGGGTATGGTATTATACTTGAGCGCCAAGCGCTGAGGCAAAAGAATGACTTCCGGAGCCTCCGCAAGAAGCCAAAGAAAAGAACCAATAGACGTCAAGAAACACCGAAGAGATTTGAGAGGTTTCGGGACGCTCCAAGTTCAGAAAGTTCGACAGCTTCGAAAAAAGAGCTTGACAAAAAATCACTTCTGTGATAAAATAATCAAGTCGTCAGCCGAAAGAAAGGCTGAGGCGCTCACAGGACCTTGAAAATTGAACAATATCGAAAAACTTGTAACGGAACCTATTTTCGTGTTGGAAAAACACGGTAAACAATTCCAAACAAAGTAATTCACACAGGACGCAAGCGATTGCGTGCTGAGCGAAGAAGATTTGACACTTTTTAAGTGATAAATATCATTTATAAAGAGTTTGATCCTGGCTCAGGACGAACGCTGGCGGCGCGCCTAACACATGCAAGTCGAACGAGAGAGAGGAAGCTTGCTTCCTGGATCGAGTGGCGAACGGGTGAGTAACGCGTGAGGAACCTGCCTCAAAGAGGGGGACAACAGTTGGAAACGACTGCTAATACCGCATAAGCCCACGGCTCGGCATCGAGCAGAGGGAAAAGGAGCACTCCGCTTTGAGATGGCCTCGCGTCCGATTAGCTAGTTGGTGAGGTAACGGCCCACCAAGGCGACGATCGGTAGCCGGACTGAGAGGTTGAACGGCCACATTGGGACTGAGACACGGCCCAGACTCCTACGGGAGGCAGCAGTGGGGAATATTGCACAATGGGGGAAACCCTGATGCAGCGACGCCGCGTGGAGGAAGAAGGTCTTCGGATTGTAAACTCCTGTTGTTGAGGAAGATAATGACGGTACTCAACAAGGAAGTGACGGCTAACTACGTGCCAGCAGCCGCGGTAAAACGTAGGTCACAAGCGTTGTCCGGAATTACTGGGTGTAAAGGGAGCGCAGGCGGGCGATCAAGTTGGAAGTGAAATCCATGGGCTCAACCCATGAACTGCTTTCAAAACTGGTCGTCTTGAGTAGTGCAGAGGTAGGCGGAATTCCCGGTGTAGCGGTGGAATGCGTAGATATCGGGAGGAACACCAGTGGCGAAGGCGGCCTACTGGGCACCAACTGACGCTGAGGCTCGAAAGTGTGGGTAGCAAACAGGATTAGATACCCTGGTAGTCCACACCGTAAACGATGATTACTAGGTGTTGGAGGATTGACCCTTCAGTGCCGCAGTTAACACAATAAGTAATCCACCTGGGGAGTACGACCGCAAGGTTGAAACGCAAAGGAATTGACGGGGGCCCGCACAAGCAGTGGAGTATGTGGTTTAATTCGACGCAACGCGAAGAACCTTACCAAGTCTTGACATCCTGCGACGATGCTAGAAATAGTATTTTCCTTCGGGACGCAGAGACAGGTGGTGCATGGTTGTCGTCAGCTCGTGTCGTGAGATGTTGGGTTAAGTCCCGCAACGAGCGCAACCCTTATGGTCAGTTACTACGCAAGAGGACTCTGGCCAGACTGCCGTTGACAAAACGGAGGAAGGTGGGGATGACGTCAAATCATCATGCCCTTTATGACTTGGGCTACACACGTACTACAATGGCGTTAAACAAAGAGAAGCAAGACCGCGAGGTGGAGCAAAACTCAGAAACAACGTCCCAGTTCGGACTGCAGGCTGCAACTCGCCTGCACGAAGTCGGAATTGCTAGTAATCGCAGATCAGCATGCTGCGGTGAATACGTTCCCGGGCCTTGTACACACCGCCCGTCACACCATGAGAGCCGGGGGGACCCGAAGTCGGTAGTCTAACCGCAAGGAGGACGCCGCCGAAGGTAAAACTGGTGATTGGGGTGAAGTCGTAACAAGGTAGCCGTAGGAGAACCTGCGGCTGGATCACCTCCTTTCTAAGGAGTCAGGCGAAGAGGAACCATCTAAGATGGCGACTCTTCGGAACAGGTAACTGGAGCAAGTGAAGTAGATATTGTTCGATTTTGAGGGCCCTGAAAAGGGAACTCAAAGACGTACCTTGAAAACTGAATAATAACTGCGAAACAAAGATTATAGTAAGTTCTTTTAAGAAATATTGCAATTTCAAAAGGAAGGGTAACAATAATCTTCGTTGGCAAGAGAGAATCAAGAGGAAATACAAGCCATTCTCGTAAAGAGAATAGTTTGAATGGTCAAGCGAACAAGGGCGCAGGGCGAATGCCTTGGCACTGGGAGCCGATGAAAGACGTGATAAGCTGCGATAAGCTTCGGGGAGCTGCAAATAAGCATTGATCCGGAGATCTCTGAATGAGGAAACTCACTTGAGTTCATACTCAAGTACGTTGTACTGAACTTCAAAATAGGTACATCGAGGGAACCGCCTGAACTGAAACATCTAAGTAGGGCGAGGAAGAGACATCAAACGAGATTCCGTAAGTAGTGGCGAGCGAACGCGGAAGAGGGCAAACCGGGAGTCGAAAGACTTCCGGGGTACGGAGCGCATTTAAGACTTAAGTTGTTAACCGAACGGCATGGGAAGGCCGGTCAGAGAGTGTGAGAACCACGTAGGTGAAAACGACAAGAGCTGAGCGATTTCCAGAGTACGGCCGGACACGTGAAATCCGGTCGGAATACGGGGGACCACCCTCCAACCCTAAATACTACCCAGTGACCGATAGCGTATAGTACTGTGAAGGAAAGGTGAAAAGCACCCCGGGGGGGGAGTGAAAAGAACCTGAAACCCTGTGCCTACAAGCACCTAGAGCGCGTCAATGCGTGATAGGGTACTTTTTGTAGAACGGTCCGGCGAGCGATTGTATGCAGCAAGGTTAAGGACTTCAGGTCCGGAGCCGTAGCGAAAGCGAGTCTGAAAAGGGCGTTAAGTTGCATATAATGGGCCCGAAACCGGGTGACCTACCCATGGTCAGGTTGAAGTGGAAGTAAAATTCCATGGAGGACCGAACCGACCTCCGTTGAAAAGGCGGCGGATGAACTGTGGGTAGCGGAGAAATTCCAATCGAACCCGGAGATAGCTGGTTCTCCCCGAAATAGTTTTAGGACTAGCCTCAAGTTAGATATCTGGAGGTAAAGCACTGAATAGCCTAGCGGCCGAGAGGTTAGCGAAGCTTATCAAACTCAGAATTCCAGAATATTGATGCCTGGGAGTCAGACAGTGTCAGATAAATGTCATTGTCAAAAGGGAAACAGCCCAGATCTACAGCTAATGTCCCAAAGTTAGGTTAAGTGGAAAACGATGTGAAGATACGCAGACAACCAGGATGTTGGCTTAGAAGCAGCCACTCATTCAAAGAGTGCGTAATAGCTCACTGGTCGAGTGACTTTGCGCCGAAAATTTAACGGGGCTAAACCTAACACCGAAGCTTAGGCAATACAGCAATGTATTGGGTAGGGGAGCGTTGTATACGCGGCGAAACAGTAGCGCAAGCGGCTGTGGAGTGTATAGAAGTGAGAATGCCGGAATGAGTAGCGCGAATGCAGTGAGAATCTGCATGGCCGAAAGACTCAGGTTTTTGGAGGAAGGTTCGTCCGCTCCAAGTTAGTCGGGAGCTAAGGTGAGGCCGGAAGGCGTAGCCGATGCACAGACGGTAGAGATTCCGTCACCACCGAAAGAGTTAAGCACAGGGACACATTTGAAGTCTCAGAGCCGGGTGTTGGTTCCGGTAGAGATCGAGGGAAGTTAGTACCGTAGTCTGGGATGGAAGATGGCGAGAAAAGCTGTGTGTATTTCTGAGGTGCCCGTACCGCAAACCGACACAGGTAGGTAGGAAGAAGATTCTAAGGCCAACGGGAGAAGGGTTGTTAAGGAACTCGGCAAATTGACCCCGTAACTTCGGGAGAAGGGGTGCTCCAGAGATGGAGCCGCAGAGAATCGGCCCAAGCAACTGTTTACCAAAAACACAGGTTTGTGCTAAATCGAAAGATGACGTATACGAGCTGACGCCTGCCCGGTGCTGGAAGGTTAAGAGGAGATGTGCAAGCATTGAATCGAAGCCCCAGTGAACGGCGGCCGTAACTATAACGGTCCTAAGGTAGCGAAATTCCTTGTCAGGTAAGTTCTGACCCGCATGAAAGGCGTAATGATTTGGGCACTGTCTCAACAGCCCGCCCGGCGAAATTGTAGTACCGGTGAAGATGCCGGTTACCCGCGACAAGACGGAAAGACCCCATGGAGCTTTACTGTAGCCTAATATTGGGTTTCGATGTTGCATGCACAGGATAGATGGGACTCTGGGAAACCAGTGCTTTGGCGCTGGCGGAGAGGCCGTTGGGATACCATCCTTGCGATATTGGAATTCTAACCTGCGGCTCTGAATCGAGTCGGGGGACATTGTTAGGTGGGCAGTTTGACTGGGGCGGTCGCCTCCTAAAAAGTAACGGAGGCGTTCAAAGGTTCGCTCAGCTTGAACGGAAATCAAGCAAAAGAGTGCAAACGCAGAAGCGAGCCTAACTGCGAGACTGACGGGTCGAGCAGTAACGAAAGTTGGAGTTAGTGATCCGGTGGTATGTGAGTGGAAATGCCATCGCTCAACGGATAAAAGTTACCCTGGGGATAACAGGCTGATCTCCCCAAGAGTCCACATCGACGGGGAGGTTTGGCACCTCGATGTCGGCTCATCGCATCCTGGGGCTGTATTCGGTCCCAAGGGTTTGGCTGTTCGCCAATTAAAGCGGTACGCGAGCTGGGTTCAGAACGTCGTGAGACAGTTCGGTCCCTATCTGTCGTGGGCGCAGGATATTTGATGGGAGCTGTCCCTAGTACGAGAGGACCGGGACGGACGTACCTCTGGCGCACCAGTTGTTCTGCCAAGAGCATAGCTGGGCAACTACGTACGGATCGGATAAACGCTGAAAGCATCTAAGCGTGAAGCCGACCCAAAGATAAGATATCCCACTGTTTCAAACAGGTAAGATCCCTTGAAGACTACAAGGTTGATAGGCACGATGTGTAAGTGGAGTGATCCATTCAGCAAGCGTGTACTAATAGATCGAGGGCTTGACCACAATTCGCTTGAGACTCTCAAGAAAAGTCAACGAGAAGTAGCAGTGATTATTCAGTTTTGAAGGCACGTCCTTCTAAAAACACTGGACAAACAGTAGATCGTATGGTATACTGAACCAGTCATATGGTCGGTGACGATGACGGTGAGGTTCCACCTGTTCCCATTCCGAACACAGAAGTTAAGCTCACTCGTGCCCAAGATAGTTCGCTGGAAACGGCGCGTGAAAATAGGTAGTCGCCGACTCATAGTTATCAAGGTGTTTGAAACCGCATCTTGATAATATGCACCTCTAGCTCAGTTGGTAGAGCAACTAACTCTTAATCAGTGGGCCCAGGGTTCGAGTCCCTGGAGGTGCACCAAATTTTGAACGTCAAATCGTAAGATTTTGGCGTTCTTTTTTGTTATGTAACCCCGAAAAATCGGGGTCTGCACGGTCAATGCACGATTTTTGCACGGTCGGCTTTTTTCGTAGGAATCCTCTGCATAGGCTGGAATTGCTTTGAAATGCGTGGTAAATTTTGCATCAGGTCAGCAGTGCCAGACGGAGCTGCGCCTTTACTTCGGGGTCTGCATTCTTCAGCAATTCCAAGAGAGCCGTCATGGAGATGGTGGGTTCGCCTGCGGCGGGTACAGCCTGCGGGCTGGGGCTTTCCTGTTTAGCATAGAACCCTTCCTCGAACTTCCTGCCCAGTTCTACACGAGAGGACTGCTGGATATGGGCATAGGTGTTCACCAGCATATCTGCCGTAGCGTGTCCTGTGGTGCCTTGAACGGCCTTCACATCGCCGCCGGAGATCATCAGCTGATAGGTCGCACTGGAATGCCGCAGACCGTGGAACACAATACGAGGGAACTCCGGGTGTGCATCCTGCCATTTGAGGAACTTTTTGCGAATCAGCACAGGCTCCACAGCCAGACCGTTGGGCAGACGGAACAGCATTCCGCTGTCATGGTAGCGTGCCGGATCTTTCATCTCGTCTGCCGCCAGCTGATTCAGCCACTTCTTCAGTTCCTCTTTCAGAGCAGAGGTCATGAAGATGGTACGGCAGGAGGACGCCGTTTTGGTGCTTTTCAGGATGAGAGAAGTGGTGCTGCGCTCCAGCTTGTCCGGGAATACCTTAATGATACAGCCGTCGTCTACCTGATTCAGGGCTTCTTTACGCACTCGCTGCATGGATTTGTTGATACGGAATGTTCCGATGCCGTCCGCAGCGTCAAAGTCAATATCCTCTGGGGTCAGACCTACGATCTCGCCCTCTCGCAGTGCGCCCACCAGTGTGAGGTGGACTGCCAGATGCAGGATAGGGTCATCCATGCTGTCCAGAGCCGCCCGCATTTCCTCTACCGTCCAGATGGAGCGCTCCTGCGTGGACTTCTTGGGGCTGTCCACGGGAACAGGACTCTTAATCAGGATTCCCCACTCCACGGCATACTGGAACGCTGTTCCCAGCAGCCGGTGCACCTCATGGATAGTCGTGCCGGAAAGAAACCGCTGTTTCTGCTTTTCGGTCAGTTCTTGCTTCTTTCCCTCGATATACGAACCGCAGGGCGTTTTGCTCAGGGTCGTATAGAGGTTTTCCATGTGGTAGGGCTTGAGTTTCTGCATCTCCATGCTGCCGATATAGGGGATAATAAGGTTCTGAATGGTGGAAAGGTTGGATTCGTAGGTTTTGGGTGCCCACTTGTGTTTGCTGCACTGCTTGGGCAGCCAATCCATGAGGAACTCTGCTACCGTCACAGAGGACGGAATCAGGAAAGTACCAGCCGCCAGTTCATGCTCGATTTGCTTTTTTCGGTTTGTTGCCTCCTCTTTTTGTGGGAAAACTCTCCCATTTGTCGCAGCTCTTGCCGTGCTCATCTTCATAAGTGTATCGGACGCTGTAAGAGTTGCCGCGCTTCGTAATATATGCCATACTGTTTGCCTCCTTATCAAGCTGCCCGGTAGAGCCACGCATCGAAACTGTCTTTCGGTACACGGATGCTTCCGCCTACCCGCAGGACACGGAATTCGGTGGTGCTGTTGCACAGGTTGTAAGCAGAGCGCAGGCTGATGGCCAGCATTCGTGCGATCTCTTCCACCGTGTACACCAGCTTCGTGGTTGCTGGGCTGTCAGTCGGAGACTTGACGGCATTGGTTTGAGTGACCACCTCCATTGTAGTGAGATTCGAGTCCTTTTGCAAGAACTTATTCGTATAATCGGAAGATTGCACAGGGACGGTCATAGAATTACGGTCAAAATCCATAAGCATTGCTCCTTATATTGTCATATCATCTAAAAATTCAGCTTAAAGTTCTACATCCTGCCCACGCTTGCGGTTTCGCTGTGGCACATTCATGGTGCGCTCCTGCTTGGGAGCAAGAATCTTTTTTCAGAAAACCGCGCACCAGTTCAGGAGCACGGTGGAGCGCATCCAGATAGGGCTTTACATCGTACCACAGGTCGTGGTACTTGTTGCTCCAATGAATGGCTTCCTTCTTGGCGGTGGAAAGTTCTTCTTTCAAGCGGCGGTTCTCCACGTCCATCATATAGCCGTGGTCAGCCTGTTTTTTCAGTTTGGAAAATTCTTCTTCGGTCAGCGAGTAGTTGCCGAGGAAGGTGCGCTTGCCGATATAATCCAGATCGCGCGCGTGAATGAGGGCTTCTTGCGTGAGCGTGGCCTTTTTCTGCACAGCGGCAAGTTCCTTCTCCTTTTTGGAGAGGGTCTGACTGGTTTTAGCAAGCGACTGTGCTTGTTCGTCGGCTTGCGCAGTCAGGCTGTCCAGACGCTCCTGCTCCCGCTGGACTTTGAACTGGGTGACGGTCAGGTGTTCTTCAGTGCTGCCGCGTTCACCGCGCTCTACATCCGTGTACCCGGCGTTGCGCATATAGTTGAAGAAATCGTCTTGCAGGACACTGTACGACTTCTTCAGGACTGGCTTGCCGTTCTTTTTTGCAGCGCAGGCTTTCCGGCATCGTCCAGCAGGGGCTTGGATGCCCACTTCTTACTCCGGCTGACCAGCATGACGGTCTCCTTGACTTTGCCGACCAGAGCCTTGTCCTTGCAGCGTTTCGACCACAGGATTTGCTTTTCCACCACAGGCACATAGACCACATGAAGATGGTAGTGGTAGACCTCCCGGCCTAATGCTTCGGTCATGGCACGGTTGATTTCATCGGCGTGCATGACAGCCGAGAGAATATACTGCTCACCGCCCACGATTTGAACGGCTGCTTTGTAGGCATCCTCATAGAACTGCTTGGCGAACTCATAGCCGCCGTGATTGTCAAAGTAGGCGGAGTTGACATCAAAGACAAGTTCACAGTAGTGGATAGCATCCGGCTTCAAGCCGCGCGTGGAGATGGTTCCGGCGGCTTCCAGTTGGGCGAATAGGTCGGTGTAGCTGGCAGTTGGCTTTTTGAAGTGGACGTTCCATGCAGTGCGCTGGGGGATAATGTCGGGGTTCCGATAGCTGTCCTTTTCACGCTCATTGTGCTGCTGGGTGTTGCCAACGGCCTTGTCCGAAACGGCGAGATTCCGGACACTGGTGCGGCCAACGCCATCGTTTCTTGCCAAAGGGCATCCCTCCTTTCAAGGTTCATCGAGAGGTGACGGGGAACGAAGATGCACTTCTTCGGAAGTGTAATAACCCACTATAACACTTTCATCCCTATGGGCTGCAAAGTGTAGTGGGCTCTTCGAGGACTCTCCGAGGGGGAACGCCTCCTGCGGGAGAGCTACAATCAAGTTCGCACAATGCGAACTTGATTGCTCCGTACGCATCTGAAAAAATTGCGTACGAACTTCAAATAACCTGTACGGTCTGTACGGTGTACAGAAATCCGAAATATAAACGATACCATGTCTTAATTTGCTTCAATTCGCCGTACAGGTGCGTACAAGTACAGACCGTACAGGTTGTACGAACTTCTTCCGTGAAAAAATGCACTTTTTACGGGCAGGGGTGGACAAGCGGTTCGATGCCTACAAAACCCCGCACCCTGCGGCCACCGGGCAGATAGATGTTGTTGGTGGCTTCAAGGTTATAGCGGCGGTCATTCTGGCGCAGTTCGGCGCTGAAACGGATCGCCGATACGCTGTGGCATGCGTTGTCCTCGCACCACTGCTTATAAATGTCGTAGAACTCCTTGGAACTGATGGAGTAGTCCGCCTTGAAGCGGAAGTAGCCCTCGGATTCCATGAAGTCGATGACATTGTTGCTGCTGTTCGTTTGATGGTGTCCACGTTGGCGGCGGCTCGTTCGCTGACCGTGAAGCGGAAGTTGTTCTGCACCAGCCGGTGCAGCCCTTCCAGACACCAGAGCAGGATGCCCTCCAATTCGGCGCACATCTTCTCCACAAGGAAAGGGTCGTCCGTGCGGTCAGCAGGCTTGTCCTTGGTGGTCAGGATGAGTTGGCGGCGGAAGAAGCCATCCGAATGGTCGTACAGCGAGGTCAACGCACCGTTGCCGAAGCAGAGGAACCGGGCGTAGATGTCCCGCTGGTAGCTCTGGACACCCTTGCGCTCCAAGTCCAGCTTGGCCTCGGCGGTCACGATGGTCTTGATATAATTCGTCTTGGGCAGGGCGTTCATATCCATATCATCGTCAATCATCAGCAGGCGGCGTTCCAGATCGGCGCGGGCAAAACGGTTGTTCTCGACTTTCTGGACGCTGCCATTGCTGGCGGCATCTCCCATGAGCCGTTTCAGCACCAGCCCGATGCGAGTTTGCCCTCGCCGCCCTTGCCGACAATGAGCATCATCTTCTGCCCCTTGGTGCTGGGGATCAGGCAGTAGCCCAGATACTCCTGCAAGGTTGGAATGTCAGCATCGTCCAGCAGCTCGTGCAGGAAGGTCAGCCAGCGGTCAGGGCTGGCGGCTTTGGGGTCATACCTCACAGGCAGGCGGTTCTGGCAGAACAGGCGGCTCTCTTGAAAAGTGCCGTCCGGCAGATGGTACACGCCGTTCTGGAGGTGGATGCAGTCCTGTTCGATGGGGAACGGGTCGGAAAAAGCCAGCAGCTTGATGGTCTCCAGAATGTTGGTGACCTTTTTGGACAGGCCAGAGGTGACATATTCCTCGATGTTCTCCAAGATGCGCTGCTTGATCTCGCTTTCGTCTTCCACCGGGCCGTCCAGCGTGTACAGCGTACCGTTGACGCATTTCAGCGGCCACTGTTCCAGAAAGGCACGGCCAAACTGGACTTCATCGATCTTCTTACCGTTGTACCAGTCCGGCCATAAAGGGTTGCGGGAAATGTTTTTCTTCATGTGGTGGTTCTCCTTTAGGAAAGTGAAGTGGTAGGTCTCACGGTGAGACCTACCACTTCAGGTGAATAAATTATCAGGCGCACTTTGCCAGAGCAAGGCGGTCGGTGCGCTCCTCCAGCATCAGCAGGTACGACCCGGACAGCAGCTGTGCGGCGGCAGCGGCTTTCTGCTGGGGTGTCCCAAATGCAACGCAGTCCGTCAGGTGCTCGACGGTCTCGGTCATGTGGAGAGCTTCCACGAACCGCTCGTCCAGCGGCTCCTCCGGGGTGGTGGGCTTGTAGCGCTCTCGCCAGTCGTGCAGCAGGTCGAGATAATCGGTCAGCACCCGCAGGCAGTAGGCGATGTCTGCCCACTGCTCGTCTGTCAGGCCACGCTTGGGCGGCGGCAGAGCGATGGCATTGGCGGGCGGCTTGTCCGGGTCAAGCCCGAAGTCACTTGCGAGCTTCTCGGCGGCTTGCCGGGGGTTCAGGTCGAACAGTTTGGCGGTGAGGTCGATGGCATCTCCGTTGGCCCCACAGCCAAAACAGTAATAATAGGTGTCGTTCAGCTTCATGCTGGGGTCGCTGTCAGAATGGAACGGACAGCACACCATGCCATGGCGGTCGGGCTTCATGCCGTACATCTCTCCCACCTGCCGAACGGTGATGGCGGACTTGATCTTTTGATATAAACTCAAAATTTCTCCTTTGGTCAAAGGTTTTGGCACGGATCGTTTTGATCCCTGCCACGTTCAAAGTCACCGGGGTCCCCCAAATGGGAACTTCGGTGAAGCCGGTCTCCCTTGCTGCCTCCCGACAGGAAATCTTTTTGGACTCTGTGTCGGCCCTATGCAGGGCGCTCGCTCCCCCGATGGGAGGTCTTGGCGGTCTGGGCAGTTCGGACGGTCATTCTGTTGTCAAGGTTCGGTTATATGATTCGGGAGGGCTTTTACGGGAAGCCCTTAATATGTTCGCTGCTGGGGAGTGATATGTTTTCCTTCTGTCTATAGGATAGCACCTCCATGGCTGCTGTGCCGTATATCCATAATGTCGGAAAACAGGTGCAGAAACTGCAAAATTCCACGCTTATGGACAGGAACCGCCGGAAGTGGTATACTGTGCAAAAAACATCGGAGGTGCGACCATGAACATCAAGCTGACACTGGGAGAACGGCTCAAAGACCTGCGTGTGGAGCGGAGTCTGAAGCTGGAAACGCTGGCAGAGCAGACGGGTCTGTCCAAATCGGCATTGTCGAAATACGAGAGTGACGATGTGACCGACCTCAGCATTTATGCGGTGACAACGCTGGCTGAGTTCTATGGCGTGACCACGGACTACCTGTTGGGCGTGACGGAAAACAAAAAACGCCCAGATGCAGTCCTTTCGGACTTGCATCTGAGCGATGGCGCAGTGGACGTATTAAGGAATGGGAATTTCAATCATCGGCTGCTGTGTGAACTTTTGGAACATCCCGATTTTTCCCGGTGGATGACCGACCTTGAGATCTGTGTGGACGGTCTGGTCAGTGACCGCATCCGGGATATGAATGCCATGGTGGAAGCCACCCGGCAGGAACTGGAAAAGCGATACCATGCCGATGCAGAGGACCTGACCATGCGGACGCTGAAGGCGGCGCAGATCAACGAGGACGAATATTTCGGGCAGATCCTCTATGATGAGCTGGCGGCGATCCTGAAGCAGATCAAAGCGGCACATGGGACCGATAAGACCACGTCGGACGGCGCAGCGGTCGAGCAAGCGAGGAAGCAGCTTGAAAATGCACAGAAGTTTGAAGGTTCTCCGTTGGAAAAGAAGATGAATGTCCTGATGGGACAGATCGGCATCGACTATTCCAAGCTGACGAAAGAAGAACAGATGACCTTGCTGCGAGTGTTCAATAAATCCTCTATGTTAAAGCACCGCACAAAGGCCGGGATGCGGGGCAAATACAGACGCTGATTATTTACCTTGCGGCTTATAGGGAAAAACGCTGCTGCGGCAGGAAGGAGAACGTACACCATTGGTTCCTCTGCAAGCCTGCGCTGGGTGGGCAGAAACCATTAGCTGCCATCCCCATCCGCGCATCCTTCTGCCGCAGAATAGGTGCTTGCCGGAGCTGCTCGCAGTCCCTTTTCCGCATCAGCCGGAACCAAGGTGTAACACACTAGACTTTGCAAACAAAGTCGTGTGTCACGAAACCCCGGCACGGTTTCTTTGGATTCTTCCGGCTATTGCGTTGCTTCCCGGTTTCAGACAATAGAAGATGCGGGCGTCAACTCGTACACATGATCGAACTGGGCTTTACGTTCGTCGCTCAGGTGATGGCTAATCAGGATCAGGGTCAGGTCAGGGTTGGACAGCAGGCTCTTCTCCACGATGTCGGCGTTCTTCTGGTCCAGGGCGCTGGTGCCCTCATCCACCAGCAGGATGCTGCGGTTATGGATCAGAGCACGGGCGATGGCCACGCGCTGCTTCTGGCCGCCCGAGAGGGCGTTGCCTTCCTCGCCCACCGGCGTATCCAGACCCTTGGGCATATTGGCAAGGTCGCCTGCCAGGGCGCTGTCACGCAGTGCCTTTTCCATCTGCTCGTCGGTAAAGTGCTCACCCAGGGTAATGTTCTCACGGATGGTGGTATTGAACAGGAACACATTCTGTTCGATGTAGCTCATTTTCTGCTGGAGCTGCTCGGGCGTGTAATCCCGCACGTCTCTCTCGTCATAAAGGACCTTGCCCTGGTAGCCGGGCAGCCAGCCCAGAAGAATCTTCAGCAGGGTGCTCTTGCCGCAGCCGGAGGGACCGGTGAGGGCGTATTTGCCGCCTTTCTTGAATTCCGCGTTCATGTGGACCAGGATCGGCTTCTTTTCATCGTAGCCGAAAGAGACATCCTTGACCGTAATGCCTTCCTGCAGGGTAGGCAGACCGAAATCAGGAAGCTGCGCCTCGCCGGCATGGATGGTAATCTTATCGAAATAGGGCTTGCTGGCCGAGAAGGACACTGCAAGTTTGGACACCTGGTTCAGTCCATTATACACGCCGGCGCAGATGGTACCGGTGCCCATAAAGGTGGCCAGAGGAATCATATCATTGAGGATCAGGACACCCAGCAGGATGACAACGGCCACTTGGCAGACGGCGCTGACATAGGCCAGACCACAGCCGATGCCGTCCTTGTTGATGGTCAGTTTGTACTTGGCCTGCTCCATGCTGTCGCTGGCTGCATCGACTCCGCTGGTAAACCGTTCATCCTTGCCAAAGAAGCGAAGCACATCGTAACCTGCCAGCAGATCCTTGATTTTACTGACGCTGTCAGCCTGGCTGGCGGCACAGGCTGTGCCAACGGTTCCCAACCGTTTGCTGAACAGACGAGGAACGAAGATCATAACCAATGCGATGACCAGAGAAATCACCAGAAGCAGCCAATGAATGGATGCCAGTGCAACGATGCCGAACACCACCTGTGCCGCAGAACCCATGATGGTGAAAAACGGAGTCCAGGCCATCTGCTCAATCTGGTTCACGTCGTTGGTAAACTGGGAGAGGTACTCGCCGCTCTCCTGCTTATGATACTCCTGATGGGTCTTGTGCAACAGGCCCGCTGCCATATCCCGGCGCAGAGCGTTGTTCATCCGGCGCACGGCCCGGCCCTGGAAGAAGGTCTCTGCAATCAGGCAAAGGACCACGGCCAGCCAGGTCAGCAGAAGAAGAATGATCCGAATGGTGAAAGCCCGCAGATCACCGTCCAGCAGTCCCTGGGTGATCTGAATCTGTACCAGACTGGTGCAGACCTGCAAACCATAGGCAACAACCATACAGATGGAGGCCGCTGTAACAGTGGGCCAGCACTTTTTGAGATAATACTTCATGATTTCCACCTCTTCTGTGATCGTTCCATCTGTCTCTATGAACAGTGGATTGTGTGCTTTGCTCTTTCTGATTCAAATTGTAGCACACAGGATGAGGAATAAACATATCGTTTTGCGTTAGTTAACTGATTACACACATTCTGATTTTCTATAGAGGCAAACTGTCTTTCCATCAATAATTTCAGACTTTTTGCACTGCATATTCATGCAGCGCAAAACATTCCGGCAGCTACGACACTCGGGCTTCAGATCAGAAAAGCTCCACCGGCAGTTAACCTCCGGGTCGATCACAATACCTTTTTCGGGATCAACCCAACCTAACTGGTTTTGCGGGTGGTCAAGCGCCACAGTGCATTTGCCAATTTTTCCATTGGCCCGGAATACCATGCTATGTGGATAGGAAGCGTAGCACACCTGTGCAAGGGCTCCGTTTCTGTGGTTATGACACGACATCCCGATCTTATCCAGATATGCAACATGTTTTGCTACCAACACATCTTTTGTATCCTGATGAAGGATGGATAGACTGTGGACGCCTTCACCACCCCAGTCACCAACAGCACGAACAAGTACGGCGAAGCGTTTGTCATGCCCAAACAGACGGTACAGATAATCATACCAACTGTAGTCCTCATCGTCGGCCAGAATATTGTGGCGCAGCGTGATATGAAAGGAATACTCTGCCGGCGGCAACTTGGAAAGAGAGGCCAGATTGTTAATGATGGTCTGCAGGGTTCCTTTGCCGGATACATGGGGCCGAGTCTTGTCGTGATTCCAACCATCAATTGTAATTTGATAGCTGGTGATCCCTGCCTGATAGAACTGCCGAAATAGCTTGTCATTCAGCAGATAACCATTGGTGGTCATATTGGCAGCATAGTGAAAGCCATACTGTTTCTGCAGATTTTGTACAATGTTGGACACTTCCAGCACAGTGTCTTTGCAAAGAGTAGGTTCACCTCCAAACCATGCAAGTATGACCTGTTTATAGCGCGGCGCTTGTGCAGTTATATACTCCTCAATTCGGTCCAGTGTGTCACGAGTCATACTGACCGCATGGTGATCTTCATAGCAATATGGGCAGCGGAAATTGCAGCCTTCCGTCGGCATCAATGTTACCATGAAGATATTATCCAGCAAAGATCTCACCTGGTGCAGCGCATGGTCCAGTTCTTCCTCGGTTACCAGAAGCTCTTGCTCATGCAGATAGCGTGTCAACGGCGTATTCAGTTCCGCACAGCCGCCGCAACGGGTGAGATTGATGAACTCCTTCTGCAGGCCATGATCGGTCAGCCGGACGGTATTGCGATACAATTCTGATGTAATATAAATAGCATCTTCTTCCGTGCGATAGGTCACATAGCTGGGTACTGTATACATATTAGCTCCTCTTTATCTATATAAAAATCCTGATTACAGGATAATTGTTCGAAATAAGGGGCCCGGAACAATCCGAACCCCTTATTAAAGTGGTAATTAACCCTGTTAGCAGAAGATATTAATGTCGATATTGCAATCAACCTGTTCTTCAATGGGCTTCTTCTCAGCGAGGACTTCCATGATTTGTTTCTCCTTTCTTTAAGATTTATCAGCTTGGAACCTCTGATTGTGCAAGTCCCTTGCTGTGACTGTATTGTAGCACAGATAGTTGTTAAGGAACATATCGCATCATGTTAATTAAAAATAACACAAAACGAGATGTTTTAGAACGCGTAGTGTCATCGTACTAGGGAACCTCTGATTTAATCAAAGCTACCATCCCGCTGCCGGATATGGTATAATGTCCTTAGAATATTGATATTGGTTGACACACAGTGCCAGCTTTAAACTACAGGAGCGCGGCAGCTATAATGAGGAGGGACTCAGCAATGAAAAATGTCATTCTGGGAGAATACATTAAACAGCGACGGCTGGATCTGGGTTTGACGCAGGAGCAGCTCTGCGATGGAATCTGTGAGCCTGTGACTCTTTCCCGGCTGGAAAATGGGAAACAGACCCCCAGCCGCAACCGGATCAATGCCCTTTGCAGCGTCTGGGCCTGCCGGATGACCGCTATTTTGCTCTGCTGAGTAAAAAGGAAGTGGAGATGGAAGCTCTTAAGAAAGAAATTGTTGCCTGCAATGTGACCGAAAAGGTGCCGGAGGGCTTTGAGAAGCTCGCACAATTTGAAAAGCTGGCAGATCCGGATGATCAAATTTCGCAGCAACTTGCCCTGCGTTCAAGGGTACTTCTGGGACGCTTAGATGGACGCTACACGCCGCTGGAACAAATCGATCTGCTAATGCAGGCAATCCGGCTGACCGTGCCACGCTTTGACCTGGAGAGTATAGAAAGTTTCCTTTATACAAAAGATGAAATCACAATTATCAATCAGATTGGGCTTGCTTACTCTGATGCTGGCCAAAATAAAAAAGCAGCTGAAATCTACTATCAGCTGCTTAAGTATGTGCGTAAGCATTTTAAGGAAACCATAACATCTATTGGGGTGTTGCCTTTGGTCCTTTATAATTATGCTCGGGTACTGGATTTGTGCGGTCGCTATGAGGAAGGAACTGCACTCGCTAAAGAAGGACGAGAAGCCTGTATTCAATATGGACATTACCAAGAATTGCCCCGATGTCTGGAAATTGAAGCGGAATGCCGACATTTTATGGGCGATGACGAAATCAGCAAAGAATTGTACTATCAATCGTATTATCTCTGCAAAGTTATTGAATATCAGGTTGGATTGGAAATAGTTAAAAAAGAAGCTAAAGAATATCTGGATCTTACTTTAAGCTAAGTTGCCATCTCCTGGCATAGCATCACATGGCTGGATAGAAGGTCTGTCCGGATTCTCAGGCTGATCAGAACCGTCAGGCTGTTCCGTTTCGGTCACACCAGGCTGCGGCGTGGGCAAGTCTTCAGGCTCAGCGGCAAAGCAGGGGACAGCCAGTAGACTGGTGGCCAGAACAATAGAGGTAATCAGGGTAAAGATACGTTTCATCATTTGTTTTTCCTTTCGTTTTATGTTGTTTTCTTGTTGGCAAAAGGATACCACTACAAATGAGGTCAGATGCTTTACAATCGGCTTGTGATGCCGCAAGTACTAAAAATAAGAGAATGGCCACCCAAACCAATGCCGTCAAGTCGTTGTCGGATGAAGTGGATTTTAGTTTGTCTGGGAGTAAGTGCACGGTTTCTGCACGGTTTTTGCACGGTTTCAAAACGTGCAAAGGGTGCAAATCGTTGCAAAATCGGACAAAGGGTGCAGAAATTACCGGGTAAAAAATCACATTGCTTTGATTAAAAATAACGATGACTCGAAACTTCCATAAATTGAGACGAACCGGCGGCTTGCTCTCTTAATCAGTGGGCCCAGGGTTCGAGTCCCTGGAGGTGCACCAGATATTGAACGTCAAATCGTAAGATTTGGCGTTTTTTGTTATGTAACCCCAAAAATTTCCACTTGACAATCCAATATTGCCTTGCTATAATCCAATTTGCAACTAAGTTGCAAATTCAAATTAGAGAGGGGAGGGCAATGGAATGAACTGCACTGTAAAAACAACGCCGCGCTGCGTGGATTCTGCTGGTTGTTTTTTGCTGGCCATTTTGGTTTCATTGACGTTCTGCGCGGAAGAAGTCAACCACGACTGTACCGGGGCAGACTGCGCCGTCTGCGCACAGCTGAAACTTTGCAAGAATATCCTGCACGCCGGAAAAGATGGTTCCGAGCAGTTCATTCGGACATCCGCGCCGCATTTTGTGCTGGCGGCTTTGCTGTCGCTTTGCTCTCCGCTTTTGCTGATAAAAACACCGATTCGACTAAAGGTAAAGCTGTCGGATTAAGAAATGCCTGTCCGTATGATTCTTGATATCAAACAATGGAGAGCATTTCTATGAAAAAAACTCAAACGTATATTCGCTGTATTTTTTTGCCTTTTACTGGCTTCTGGCATTTTGGGCAGCTGTGGGAAGGCCGCATCTTCGTCCGCTCCTGCACTGTCTGCATCGCAGAGTGGCAGCAAGCCGCTGAAAATCGTCACGACTATTTTCCCGGAGTATGACTGGGTGCGCGAAATCCTCGGCGACAAGGCCGATCATGCCGAGGTTACCATGCTTCTGGACAACGGCGTGGATTTGCACAGCTATCAGCCCACCGCAGATGATATCATTAAGATCTCGGACTGTGATTTGTTCATCTATGTTGGCGGCGAATCGGATGGCTGGGTGGAGGATGCCTTGAAGAAGCCGCCAATAAGGATATGCAGGTCATCAACCTGCTGGATGTGCTGGGTGAGCAGGTAAAAGAGGAGGAAGTCGTAGAAGGCATGGAGGCCGAGGAAGAAGAATCCGAGGATGAAGACGAGCCGGAGTACGATGAACACGTCTGGCTGTCCCTGAAGAACGCCGAGACCCTCTGCAACGCCATCACCGATGCACTGGAAGAAATCGACCCGGCTAACAAAGATGCCTATGCTGCCAACGCTGCATCCTATCTGGAAAAGCTGGCCGCTCTGGATGGCGAATATCAGACGTTGGTGGACAATGCCGCCCGGAAAACCGTGCTGTTCGGCGACCGTTTCCCGTTCCGCTATCTGGTGGACGATTATGGTCTGCGCTATTATGCCGCGTTTGCAGGCTGCTCTGCGGAAACGGAAGCCAGCTTTGAGACCATTTCTTTCCTTGCTGGCAAGGTGGATGAACTGGGGCTGCCCTGTGTGCTGACCATTGAGGGCGCACAGCATAAAATCGCTGAAACCATCGTGCAGAATTCTGCCGCCAAGAACCAGTCCATTCTGACGCTGAATTCCATGCAGTCCACCACATCCGCCGATGCGGCAAACGGCACGACCTATCTTTCCGTGATGGAAAGCAACCTTGACGTGCTGAAACAGGCTCTGAACTAAAGGAAGGAACCGTTATGTCTCAGCTCATTTGTAAGAACCTTCTCGTTGGCTATGAGGGAAAGGCTATTCTGGAGCCTCTGAATTTTGAGATCCACGCAGGTGACTATCTTTGCGTGGTCGGAGAAAACGGTGCGGGCAAAAGCACCTTGATGAAAACGCTGCTCGGTTTGCAGCAGCCCATTTCCGGGCAGATCGAGATGGGCGATGGTCTGCGCCAGAACGAGATCGGCTATCTGCCCCAGCAGACCATCGTGCAGAGAGATTTTCCGGCGTCGGTGCAGGAGATCGTGCTGTCTGGCTGCCAGAGCCGCTGCGGTCTGCGTCCGTTTTACAGTCGTGAAGAAAAGCAGCTTGCGCAGAATGCCATGGGCAAAATGCAGATCGAACCGCTGGCAAAACGCTGCTACCGGGAGCTTTCCGGCGGTCAACAGCAGCGCGTCCTTCTGGGCGCGCGCCCTCTGTGCTACCCGGAAAATGCTGCTTCTGGACGAGCCTGTTTCCGGACTTGACCCAAAGGTGACTGCGGAGATGTACCATCTGATCGAAACGCTGAACCGACAGGAGGGCATTACTGTCCTGATGATCTCCCATGACATTCGGGCTGCGGTTTGCTACGCCAGCCACATTCTCCATATCGGCGAAAGCGTCTTTTTCGGCACACGGGAAGAGTATCTGCAAAGCCCGCAGGGGCGGCTGTTTGCGGCTGGGAAAGGCGGTGCCGTATGAACGTGTTGGAAAAGCTGGCCTTTTACTGGAACTATCCTTTTGTCCGCTATGCGCTCATCGTGGGCGTTCTGATTGCCCTGTGTTCTTCGCTGCTGGGCGTGACGCTGGTGCTGAAGCGGTTCTCCTTTATCGGAGATGGCCTTTCTCATGTGGCGTTCGGCGGCATGGCCGTTGCGACCGTATTGGGAATGTCCGACCAGATGCCGCTGACGCTGGCCGTGACTGTGGCCTGTGCAGTCCTGCTGCTGCACACCGGGCAGAACACCCAGATCAAAGGCGATGCTGCCATTGCGATGGTGTCCGTTGGCGCGCTTGCAATGGGCTATCTGCTGATGAATCTGTTCTCGACCTCGGCAAACCTGTCCGGCGATGTGTGCAGCACCTTGTTCGGCTCTACCTCGATTCTGACCCTGACAAAATCAGAGGTCTGGCTCTGCATCGGGCTGTCCATCGTTGTGGTTCTGGTGTTTGTGTTGTTCTATAATAAGATATTCGCTGTCACCTTTGACGAAACCTTTGCAAAGGCGGTCGGAACCAATGCGAACGGATACAATCTGCTGATCGCCATTGTCATTGCCGTCATCATTGTGCTGGCCATGAACCTTGTCGGCTCGCTGCTGATTTCTGCACTGGTGATTTTTCCGGCTCTTTCGGCCATGCGCCTGTGCAAGAATTTCTGCGCCGTCACCATCTGCTCGGCGGTACTGTCCGTGAGCTGTGCCTTTGTGGGCATCGTGGCTTCCATCCTAGCCGGAACGCCGGTTGGCTCGACCATTGTTGCGGTTGACATGGCGGCGTTTGGTTTGTGCTGTCTGGCCGGAAAACTGCTGGGGAGGGCATCATGAAACGATTCTTGAAAGGGCTTCTGCTGTTGGGGTTCGCCGCTGCGTTGACCGCCTGCGGTGCAAAATCTGAAACAGCATCTTCTGTGGTGACGGTCCTGCCGGAGCCCGCATCCTCCAATGCTGCTACTGCGCCCGCCCCGGAACATTCTATGCAGCTCCCGGAAAGCAGCACTGCTGATGCAAGCGATATTCACGCCGGGATGAATGCAGAGATTGACCTGACCTTACTCAGTGATACGGTTGTGAACGCAGAAGTTTACAATATGCTCGTTACCCCGGAGAACTACACCAATAAAATTGTTCGTATGACGGGCGAATATCAGGAGTACATAGATGAGCAGACAGGTGAGCTGTATCACTCCTGTGTCATCTACGATGCGCTTGCCTGCTGCCAGCAGGGAGTGGAGTTCGTGCTGACCGATGGCGATTACCCGGAAGAAGGCACACCCATTACCGTGGTGGGGCGGTATGAAACCTATACAACACCGTACTATGATTACTTTCATCTGGTGGATGGAGTAAGAGAGTAATTGATTGGCGGAAAGAGGTGCTCCATGCGGATTTTTTCCAGCGTCAGCAGCCTTGCCTTTTTGTCGATGCCGCCTGCGTAGCCGGTCAGGCTGCCGTTGGTGCCGACGACCCGGTGGCAGGGGATGATGATGGAGATCTCGTTGTGCCCGACCGCCCCACCCACGGCCTGTGCCGACATCCGGGGAAGACCGTGCATCGCCGCCAGCTGCTTTGCCAGCGCGCCGTAGGTCGTGGTCTGGCCGTAGGGAATCTGGAGCAGCAGCGCCCAGACTTCCTGTCGGAAGGGGGAACCAATGGGGTGGAGCGGCGGAGTGAAGTCCGGCTCCTGCCCGCGAAAGTAAACATCCAGCCAGCGCTTTGCTTCGCGGAGGATGGGCGTTTCCTGCGCCTTATGCTCCGGGTCCAGCGTATCGGCGAAATATTTTTCGCCATCGAACCAGAGTCCGGTCAGGCCGACCTCATCCGCTGCCAGCAGGATGCCGCCCAGCGGGGAATCGTAGTGCAGCGTGTACATCATGGCAGATTCCCTTTCATTTTCTTGGAGGTCAAGCGTAGCAGATTTTGCACGCAGTGTCAAGAAAAAACGGAGTGATTGAAAAGCCTTGCGTAATTTTGTATAATAAAACTGGATTTCTGCCGAACATGGAAAACAGGGGAGGTGCGGGGCGTGATCCGAGTGGCCATCGTGGAGGACGAAGAGGCGGTGCGGGAGCAGCTGCTGGGCTATGTGCAGCGCTACACCCGGCAATACGGCACGACCTTTGAAGTAAGAACATTTTCGGACGGGGTGGAGATCTTGGAGGGTACCGCCCGGTTTTCGATCTCATCCTGCTGGATGTGGAGATGAAGCATCTGGACGGCATGGAAACGGCCCAGCGCATCCGGGCGCTGGATTCAGACGTGATGATCGTTTTCATCACCAACATGGCGCAGTATGCCATCAAGGGCTATGCGGTGGGGGCACTGGACTACGTGCTGAAGCCGGTGCCCTATTTTGCGTTTTCCCAGCAGCTTCAAAGGCGGAGGAGCAGCTGCGCCGCCGTACCCGGCACTATCTGGCTGTGCCGGTGGATGGGGTCTGCGGCGGCTGGACACCTCCCGCATTTACTATATAGAAAGCGAGGGCCACCGGGTGCGTTTTTACACCGAAGAGGGCGATTTTGCGGCCCCCGGCGCGCTGAAGGCACTGGAAGAAAAGCTGGCCGACCGCCCCTTTGCCCGCTGCAACAGCGGCTACCTTGTCAATCTGGCGCAGGTACAGGCCGTGCAGCAGAACACGGTGCAGGTTGGGCCCTATGAGCTGCAGGTCAGCCGCCCCAAGCGGAAGAGCTTCCTTGCGGCGCTGACCGACTACATCGGGGGTGACGGCTTATGATCGAGCTGCCCAATATCCCGCGCCTTTATACGGCGCTGGCGGAGGTGCTGGCCGTCTGCCTGTACGCCGACCGTCTGCCCCTGCGGTGCGGGAAGACTGCCACAGGGGCGATCACCGTGGTCTGGGTGATCGTGCTGGGGCTTTTTTCTGGAATGCACCGGCTTTGTGCCGCTGATGTGGTGGATCCCCTGTATGCTCTGTGCGGTGAGTCTGCTCTACATCTACCTTTGGGGCACCCGGTGCGTGAACTGGCTGGAAGCGCTGTATATTACGGCGCGGGCCTTTATGCTGGCCGAGCTGGCCGCCAGCGTGGAGTGGCAGCTCCACTGCTGGGTCTTCCCGCACCGCAGGGGCGGTGACCCGCTGGCACTGCTGCTGTTGGTGGTCGTGTACGGTGCGGTGTATGGGGAGATGTACTGGCTGGAGACCAGCCGCCCCCAGCCCAGCGGACATCTGGACATCAGCAACAAAGCGGCGCTGGTGGCGGTGGTCATGGCCGGGACCGTCTTTGCGGTGAGCAACCTGCTGTTTTTGGGCAACGGCAAGGTCACGATGATGCTGTACTATATTCGCACGCTGGTGGATATCTGCGGCGTGCTGATCTTGACGGTCCAGCAGGACCAGCTGCGGGAAGCGGCCCTGCACAAGGAGCTGACCGCGCTGGACAGCGTGCTTCACCGCCAGTACGAGCAGTACAAGCGGAGCAAGGAGGGCGTCAAGCTCATCAACCGGCGCTACCACGAGCTGAAAGTTCAAATCACCGACATCCGCGCCGAGCGGGACCGCGCCAAGCAGGACGCGGCCTTGGCTCGGATGGAGTCGGGCATCCTGCAATATGAGGCCGAGAACAAGACCGGCAACCCGGTGTTGGACACCCTGCTGACGGCCAAGAGCATGGACTGTCAGGAAAAACACATCCAGATGACCAGCGTAGCCGACGGCCGGGCGCTGAATTTCCTGACCACGCGGGAGATCTGCACCATCGTGGGCACCGCGCTGGACAACGCCATTGAGAGCTGCGCCGCTGAGCCGGACCCCGAAAAGCGGCTCATCCGAACGGCGGTCTATGTCCAGAACGGCTTTGTCATGTTCCGGTTTGAAAATTACTGCGCTGAACCCGTAGAACTGGGCCCGGACGGTCTGCCCGCCCGGAGCACCCACGGCGGCTACGACCTGAAAAGCCTCCGTGCGCTGGCCCAGCAGCACGGCGGCAGCATGACCGTCCACTGGGAGAACCGGTGGTTCACGGTGCGGATACTGCTGCCGCTGCCGAAAAAAGCATAAACGAGAGGGAGCATTTTGCAAATTGCACAAATGCTCCCTCCTTTTCTTTTGTATATTAGCACAATAGAAATTGAAACCGATTTGAAACTTTTGACAGATTATGCTTCCAAAACGACAGATTATGAAGAAATTGAAAAATTTCTGTGTGGATTTGTTATCCTATAGATCAGTTCGGCGGAGTTGTGCGCTCCGCCATCCGTTTATCAACCCGAAAAGAAGGAGGAGAAACATTATGCTGTCCATCAATTTGGATGACGTGATGCAGGTTCTGACGAACGTTCGCAGCTACCTCATCGCGTTTGGCGTAGTTCTCGCTCTGGCGATCATTGTGATGGTTGCGGTGCGGAAGCTGCCCAAAGCAAAAAAAAGAAGATGATCCGTGCACAGTCTGGCCTTGCCATTCTGCTGGCGCTGACCATCGTTATCAACCTGATCTGCACCGGCCCCATGTCCACCATGCTGGACCTCGTTTCCGGCAGCGGCACCATCAGCGAGGAGACCTCTGCAAAGGCGACTCAGCTGGTCAATGAGATCACCGCAGAGGGCGTCGTTCTGGCAAAGGACGAGGACAATGTTCTGCCGGTGGCTTCTGGCTCCAAGCTGAACGTCTTCGGCTGGTCTTCCACCAACCCCTGCTATGGCGGCACCGGTTCCGGTGCGCTGAACACCGCTTACCCTGTCACCGATCTGCTGACCGGTCTGCACGATGCCGGCATCGAGACCAACGAGGAACTGAGCAAGTTCTACACCGATTACAAGGCGGACCGCCCCAGCGTTGGCATGGTGGAGCAGGACTGGACCCTGCCCGAACCCAATGTCAATCTGTACACCGATGAGATGATGGAGAACGCCAAGGCATTCTCTGACACCGCCATGGTCGTCATCACCCGCGTCGGCGGCGAGGGCGCTGACCTGCCCACCGATATGGCTTCCGTCGTGGACGGCAGCTGGATCCGCCGCGTGGCACAGGCTTACGGCTCTGAGCGCGGCACCGCTTACTACAATGGTACTTACGACGATTCCCTGAACGAGGGCAACGACTGGGATAAGGGCGACCACTTCCTGCAGCTGTCCAACCGCGAAGAGGATCTGCTCGATCTGGTCACTTCCAACTTCGACAACGTCATTCTGGTCTACAACGGCGCAAACGCTTTCCAGATGGACTTCCTGAAGGATTATCCTCAGATCAAGGGCGTTCTGCTCTGCCCCGGCACCGGTCAGTCCGGCTTTGAGGGCTTCGGCAAGGTCGTTTCCGGCGAGGTCAACCCCTCTGGCCGTACCGCGGATACCTATGTTTCGGATCTGACCGCTGCTCCTTGGTGGAACAACTTCGGCGACTTCAAGTACACCAACACCGAGGATCTGAACTCGGATGCAAGCTTTTTGACCCGGAAGGCGCCACTCCTTCCTTCGTCAACTACGTGGAAGGCATCTACGTCGGCTACAAGTTCTATGAGACTGCTGCGGACGAAGGCCTGATCAACTACGACGATGAAGTCGTGTTCCCCTTCGGCTATGGCCTGAGCTACACTTCCTTCACCAAGGAAATGAGCAGCATCACCTCCGACGGCACCAACCTGAACTTCACCGTCACCGTTACCAACACCGGTTCTGCTGCCGGTAAGGATGTTGTGGAGATCTACAGCAATCCTCCGTACACCAATGGCGGCATCGAGAAGGCCTCTGCAAATCTGCTGGACTTCGCCAAGACCAATGAGCTGGCCCCCGGCGAGTCTCAGACCATGGAGTTCTCCATCCCGGTGGAGGATCTGGCTTCCTATGATTACCAGACCAACGGCTGCTATGTGCTGGAAGCTGGCGACTATATCATCAGCGCCAACAACGATTCCCACAATGTGGCTGATTCCAAGACCTACACCGTCGCATCCGACATCGTTTACAACGAGTCCAACAAGCGCAGCAGCGACGCTGTGGCCGCTACCAATGAGTTCGATTTCGCAGAAGGCGACATCACCTATCTGTCCCGTGCCGACGGCTTCGCAAACTATGCCGAGGCTACCGCTGCTCCCGCAAACTATGAGATGTCCGATGCGGACAAGGCTGTGTTCTACAACGCGCACAGCTACACCGAGTCTGGCTATGAGGCTGACGACGACGCAAATGCTGAGGACATCACCACCGGCGCAAAGAACGGCCTGAAGCTGGTTGACCTGCGCGGCGTGGATTACAACGACCCCAAGTGGGATGACCTGCTGGATCAGATGACCGTTGAGGATATGCAGCAGCTCATCGGCTTTGGCGGCTACCAGACCGCTGCCGTTACCAGCATCGAGAAGGTCCGTACCAATGACTGCGACGGCCCTGCTTCCATCAACAACAACTTCACCGGCGTCGGTTCTGTCGGTTTCCCGGCTGCTACCCTCATCGGCATGACTTGGAGCAAGGAGCTGGCTTACTCCTTCGGCGACAGCATCGGCGAGATGGCCAATGAGATGGACACCTCCGGCTGGTACGGCCCCGCTATGAACATCCACCGCACTGCATTCGCTGGCCGTAACTTCGAGTATTACTCTGAGGACGGCGTCCTGTCCGGCGTCATGGCTTCCAACGCCATCAAGGGCGCTCAGGAACACGGCGTCTACGCTTACATGAAGCACTTCGCCCTGAACGATCAGGAAGGCAACCGTACTTCCATGGTGGCTACTTGGTCCAACGAACAGGCCATCCGTGAGATCTACCTCAAGCCCTTCGAGATCTCGGTCAAGGATGCGGACTGCCACGCAGTCATGTCCTCCTTCAACTACATTGGCAACTGCTGGGCTGGCGGCTGCTCCGAGCTGCTGAAGAATGTCCTCCGTGGGGAGTGGGGCTTCGTGGGCTTTGTTGAGACCGACTACTTCGGTGTCTACGGCTACATGACCGCAGATCAGGGCGTCCGCAACGGCAGCGACCTGATGCTCTGCACCACCGGCAACGATTTCAATACCGTTACCGTGCTGACCAACAGCAGCAAGCAGGCTCTGCGCGAGGCTTCCAAGAACATCCTCTACACCGTGGTCAACAGCCGCGCTTATGCGGAGGAGAACCTGAACCCCGGTATGCCCAAGTGGAAGATCATCATGATCGGCGCTGACGTCATCGTCGCCCTGCTCATCGTTGGTCTGGAGTACACTGCCATCAAGGGCTACAAAAAAAGCGCAAGGAAGAGGAAACCGAGAACGCCTGATGCGCACTCTGGGTTCTGAACCGATGCAGCACCTGAACTGAACCAACGGCAAAGGCCCGCTGCGCAAAAAAACAGCGGGCCTTTGCCCTGCTCAGGAAACAAAGAGGAAAATGCGATGAAACACGCAGACATCATTCAAACACTGGATCTGGAACAGAAATGCGCCCTGCTTTCCGGCGGGACGGTGTTCGACACCCGCGCGCTGCCGGGCAAAAACGTCCCCTCCATCACCCTGTCGGACGGCCCCAACGGCGTGCGCAAACAGGCGGGCGCGGCGGACCATCTGGGCCTGAACCCCAGCGTGCCCGCAACCTGCTTCCCGACGTCCGCCACCGTGGCAAACAGCTGGGACCCCGCCTTGGGCGAGGCCGTCGGCGAGGCCATGGGCGAGGCAGCCGCCGCGCAGGAAGTTTCGGTCCTGCTGGGCCCCGGCCTGAACATCAAGCGCAGCCCGCTGTGCGGCCGCAACTTCGAGTATTTCTCTGAGGACCCCTATCTGGCCGGTAAAATGGCGGCGGGCTATGTCCGCGGCATCCAGAAGAACGGCATCGCGGCCTGCCCCAAGCACTTCGCGGTGAACAGTCAGGAGCTGCGCCGGATGGCCAGCGACTCCATCGTGGACGAGCGCACCCTGCGGGAGATCTACCTCACCGGCTTTGAGATCGTGGTCAAAGAGGCAAAGCCGAAGACCATCATGTCCTCCTACAACCTCATTAACGGCACCTATGCCAACGAGAACGCCCATCTGCTCAAGGACATCCTGCGGAAGGACTGGGGCTTCGAGGGCGCCGTCGTCACCGACTGGGGCGGCTCCAACGACCACGCCCTCGGCGTGAAGAACGGCTCCACGCTGGAGATGCCCTTCCCCGGCGACGACTCCGTCCGGGAGCTGATGAAGGCCGTGGAAAGCGGCAAAATTTCGGAAGCGGACGTGGACGCCCGGCTGGACGAGCTGCTGGAGCTGGTGCTGGACACCAAGGCCGCCGTCGAAGCGGCCCCCCGCACCTTTGACGCCGACGCCCATCATGCGCTGGCCCGCCGCGCGGCGGGGGAGAGCATCGTTCTGCTCAAGAATGAGGGCGGTATCCTGCCCCTGAAAGCGGGCGAGAAGGTGGCCGTCATCGGCGACTTCGCCGAGACGCCCCGGTATCAGGGCGCAGGTTCCAGTGCCGTCAACTCCATCAAGGTGGATTCCTTCCTCGACTGTCTGGCCGAGAGCGGCCTTGTGAGCGCGGGTTATGCGCAGGGCTTTGAGCGGCAGGGCAAGGCAAACGACACCCTGAAGCAGGAAGCCGTGGCGCTGGCGCAGAACGCCAACGTCGTTCTGCTCTGCATGGGTCTGGACGAGATCAAGGAAAGCGAGGGCATCGACCGCTCCAACATGAAGCTGGCGCAGAGCCAACTGGACCTGCTGGCAGCCGTTGCAGCCGTCAACCCGAACGTCATCGTCCTGCTCAGCGCGGGTTCTTCTCTGGAAACGGAGTGGCTGCGGGACTGCAAGGCGCTGGTCTACGGCTGCCTCGGCGGTCAGGCGGGCGCGGGCGCTCTGGTGGACGTGCTCACCGGCGCGGTCTGCCCCAGCGGCAAGCTGGCCGAAACGTGGGTGAACAGCTACGACGATTCCCCGTGAAGGATCACTTCGCGGGCGAGGGCCGCACCGTGCAGTACCGCGAGGGCCTGTATGTGGGCTACCGCTACTTTGAGACGGCGGGCAAGCCTGTGGCCTTTCCCTTCGGCTACGGCCTGAGCTACACCACCTTCGCCTACAGCGGCCTCAAAGCCGCTGCCGACGGCGTGACCCTGACCGTGACCAACACCGGCAGGTGCGCCGGTGCCGAGATCGTGCAGCTCTACGTGGCCAAGCCCGACGCTAGGATCTTCCGCCCCGCACAGGAGCTGAAGGGGTTTGCAAAGGTCTGGCTGGAGGCTGGCGAGAGCAAGACCGTCACCATCCCGCTGGACGATAAGGCGTTCCGTTATTGGAATATCGCCACCGATGGCTGGGAGGTCGAGGGCGGCAAGTACCTGATCCGTGTGGGCGCTTCCAGCGATGACATCTGCCTGACCGGCGAGGTCACGGTGCCGGGCACCGGGGCCCCGAACCCCTACCAGAGCGTCGAGCTGCCCCACTACCTGACCGGCGAGGTCACGCAGGTCTCCGATGAGGAGTTTGCCGCCCTGCTGGGCCGCCCCATCCCGGAGGATAAGATCAAGATCGACCGCAATATGACGCTGGGCGAGCTGGGCCACGGCCGCAGCCCGCTGGGCTGGATCGTTGCGGCGGTGCTGGGGCGGCTGCTGCGGCAGAGCATTCAGCGCGGCAAGCCGGATCTGAACATCCTGTTCCAGTACAATATGCCGCTGCGTGCCTTGGCCAAGATGACCAACGGTGCCATCAGCATGGGCATGGTGGACGGCATCGTGATGGAAGCACAGGGCTTCTGGATCATTGGTCTGCTGCGGGTCATCGTGGAGGCCGTGAAGAACATCGTCCTCAACGCGCAGATGGAAAACCGCCTGAAAAACAGCTGAAAGGGAAGTAAGTATGAACTTCTGGAATCATTTTGCCGCCAAGCACCCGGCGGCTGCCAAATGGGTGCGTGAGGGCGGTCTGTTCGTTATCGTGTCGAACCTCATCACCGTCTTCAAGTATCTGCTGCTGCAGTTTCTGCCCGCAGCGTTCAAGAGTCTGCCGGTGGTGGACTTCGGCTGGCCGGGCATCGACATCACCCTGTTCGGCGAGACCTTCAAGTGGAACATCCTCGGCTATGACGCCGCTCACGGCGGTCTGCCCTACTTCTGCGCTTACATGATCGCTATGATCATCGGCGAGTGCATCAACTTCCCGATCCAGCGCAGCTTCGTCTTCCGCAGCAAGGGCAACCTCGGCAAGCAGATCGCATGGTATGTGCTGGCTTTCTGCGTCATCACCTGCATCGTCAACTCCATCAACTGCATCTGGGTCGCGGTGGCCGGTCTGCTGGTGCCCGACTTCATCTACAACATCGGCACCACCGTTCTGAACGGCGGCATCTCGATGATCATCTTCTTCTTCGTCAATAAGATCATCTTCCCCGAAGGCGAGGCCGAGAAGAACTAAACAGTGCGTTTCTCCTTCATCATTATCATTTCTCCATAGAACAAAACGCCCGGTACCGTGCAGGAACCGGGCGTTTTGTTGTCGTTTTGCGGATTTTTTGTCCGCCCATCGCGGACTTTTTGCGGATAGGGCCGAAGTTTCCAAAAAGGCTTGCACTTTTATGCTTTAGTGTGGTAAAATCAGAGCAACCTTATATGGGAAAGGGGAAAGTATATGAGCAACATCTGTATCATTGTTACCATCGTTGTCTATCTGGTGGCGATGCTGCTCGTCGGGTTTGCGTACAGCAAATCCAACAACGACAGCACCGACTTCTACCTTGGCGGCCGCAAGATGGGCCCGCTGGTCACGGCCATGAGCGCCGAAGCCAGCGATATGTCCAGCTGGCTGCTGATGGGAATGCCCGGCCTCGCGTACCTGACCGGCATCGCCTCGCCCGGCTGGACGGCCATCGGCCTTGCGGTGGGCACATGGCTGAACTGGCTGATCGTGGCCCGGCGGCTGCGGCGGTACTCGGCCAATCTGGACGCCATCACGGTGCCGCAGTTCCTGTCGCTGCGATTCCATGACCAGCGCAACCTGCTCAACGCGCTGGGCGCGGTCATCATCATCGTCTTCTTCGTGCCCTACACGGCCTCCGGCTTTGCGGCCTGCGGCAAGCTGTTCCACAGCCTGTTCGGGGTGGACTACATGGCGGCGATGCTGGTGTCGGCCCTCGTCATCGTGGGTTATACGATTCTGGGCGGTTTCCGCGCCGTGACTACCACCGACCTTATCCAGTCCATCGTCATGTCGCTGGCGGCGCTGGTGGCTGTGCTGGTGTACGGCATCGGCGCGGCGGGCGGCTGGGACGCCGTGGTGACCAACGCCCAGAGCCTGACCGGCTACCTGACCATGATGGCCAGCCACGACGCGGCCACCAACACAGCCACCTCCTACAGTCTGCTGGACATCGTATCCACGATGGCGTGGGGTCTCGGCTATTTCGGAATGCCCCACATCCTGCTCCGTTTCATGGCCATTGAGGATGAGAAGAAGCTGGTCCTCAGCCGCCGCATCGCCTCGGTGTGGGTGATCATCGCTATGACGGCCTCCATCGTCATCGGTGTGGTGGGCCTCGGTATGACCAAGGCCGGTGCGCTGGAGTTCTTGAGCGGTTCGTCCAGCGAGACCCTCATCGTCCGCATCGCCAGCCTTATCAGCGGCCACGGCGTTCTGGCGGCCGTTCTGGCGGGCCTGATCTTGGCGGGCATTCTGGCTGCAACCATGTCCACCGCCGACAGTCAGATGCTGGCGGCAGCGTCCAGCGTCTCCCAGAACATCCTGCAGGAGTTCGCCCACCTCAAGCTCAGCGAGAAGCAGAGCCTGTTTGCCGCCCGCCTGACCATCATCTGTGTCAGCGTGGTGGGCGTGGTGCTGGCCCGCGACCCGGATTCCAGCGTCTTCGGCATCGTCAGCTTTGCGTGGGCCGGTTTCGGCGGCGCGTTCGGCGCGGTCATCCTCTGTGCGCTGTTCTGGAAGCGCTGCAACTGGCAGGGCGCGCTGGCCGGGATGCTCTGCGGCGGCCTGATGGTCTTCGTCTGGAAGTACCTCATCAGCCCGCTGGGCGGCATTTTCGGCATCTATGAGCTGCTGCCCGCCTTCCTGACCTCGCTGGTCGTCTGCTTTGTCGTCAGCCTCGTCACCCCGGCACCTTCCGAGGAGATCGAAGCGGAGTTCGAGGCAGCAAAGTAAAAAGAGGAAAAATAGGAAATGAGCCTTTGCAGAAAACGCAAAGGCTCATTTTGTATCCGGAAAAATCAATTCATCACGATCAGGAGGACCTCACAAAACGGCACCGTCAGCCCGCAGCAGAAAAAGAAGAAATAATCCAGTGCGAACTTTACAAGGCGGACGCCGGGGGAGAGAAAATCAAGCGAATTTGTAAGGACTGCATCCCACTCGCCCCAGTGGCGAAAATATCCGGTCTGTTCAAAGAGACGCCAAAGGTTCAGAGTGAAACACTCCAGCGCCAGAAGTAGCGGAAAGATCAGGAGGGACTGCATCCAGCCGTCCGCTCGGAAATCTCCATTACCAAGGCCGTGCCAGTGAACGACAAGAACACCGGGGTGGAAGCATACGCCCCAGACGGCCAGCAGGATGCTCAGGCAGAGCAGCGCGGCCCGGATGGAGTGCCAGTCGATGTGATGCGGACGGCGGAGCATGGTCAGGAAATCTTCCAGTGTGGGTTCGGCGTCCGGCAGAGACGTTTCCTGCGGGTCGCGGCAGTGCATCAGGTCGGAGAGCGTCAGGCCCAGTGCATCCGCCAGTGGTTCCAGCGTGTTGATGTCCGGCAGACCGACACCCCGCTCCCAGCGGCTGACGGCCTTGTCGGTCACATGCAGCTGTTCGGCCAGCTCGGCCTGGGTCAGCCCGCAGGCCTTGCGGGTCCGGGCCAGAAAGGCCCCGAAATCTTTGGCGTTCATACGGTTCACATCCTTTGAGGACAGGATAGCATACCCGGCTCCAAAACGCAACCGACGCTTCGTTTACCTGCGTCGTCACGCGAAAAATCCCCGCCTTGTGCTCGGTCAATGAACACAGGGCGGGGATCGTTTTATATGGAGTTCAGAAGAAAAATGCTGGGTTCAGCTTACAGCTGGGGGCCGGCGGAGACCAGAGCCTTGCCGTGCTCGTTGCCTTCGTACTTTGCGAAGTTCTTGATGAAGCGGCCAGCCAGATCCTTTGCCTTCTCCTCCCACTGGGAAGCGTCAGCATAGGTATCGCGCGGATCGAGGATCGCGGGATCTACGCCCGGCAGCTCGGTGGGAACTTCGAAGTCGAAGTAGGGGATCTTCTTGGTGGGAGCCTCGTTGATGGCACCGCTCAGGATGGCATCGATGATACCGCGAGTATCCTTGATGGAGATACGCTTGCCGGTGCCGTTCCAGCCGGTATTCACCAGATAAGCCTTCGCGCCGCTCTCCTCCATCTTCTTGACCAGCTCCTCAGCATACTTGGTGGGGTGCAGCTCCAGGAAAGCCTGACCGAAGCAAGCAGAGAAGGTGGGGGGGTGGGCTCGGTGATGCCGCGCTCGGTGCCGGCCAGCTTCGCGGTGAAGCCGGACAGGAAGTAGTACTTGGTCTGCTCCGGCGTCAGGATGGAGACGGGAGGCAGAACGCCGAAGGCGTCGGCGGACAGGAAGATGACGTTCTTGGCGGCCGGTGCGGAAGAGACCGGGCGGACGATCTTCTGAATGTGGTTGATGGGGTAGGAGACACGGGTGTTCTCGGTGACGGACTTGTCGGCGAAGTCGATGTGGCCCTCAGCGTCCAGCGTGACGTTCTCCAGCAGCGCGTTGCGCTTGATGGCGTTGTAGATGTCGGGCTCGGACTCCTTGTCGAGGTTGATGACCTTGGCGTAGCAGCCGCCCTCGAAGTTAAACACGCCGTTGTCGTCCCAGCCGTGCTCGTCGTCGCCGATGAGCAGACGCTTCGGGTCGGTCGACAGGGTGGTTTTGCCGGTGCCGGACAGCCCGAAGAAGATGGCGGTGTTCTTGCCCTCCATATCGGTGTTGGCGGAGCAGTGCATGGAAGCCATGCCCTTCAGCGGCAGGAAGTAGTTCATCATGGAGAACATACCCTTCTTCATCTCGCCGCCGTACCAAGTGTTGACGATGACCTGCTCCTTGGTGGTGATGTTGAACATGACAGCAGTCTCGGAGTTCAGGCCCAGCTCCTTGTAGTTCTCGACCTTTGCCTTGGAAGCGTTGTAGACCACGAAATCAGGCTCGAAGTGCTCCAGCTCCTCAGCGGTGGGCTTGATGAACATGTTGGTGACAAAGTGTGCCTGCCATGCCACTTCCATGACGAAGCGGATCGCCATGCGGGTATCCTTGTTTGCGCCGCAGAAAGCATCCACGACGTACAGGCGCTTGTTGGACAGCTCCTTCTGTGCGATCTCCTTCACGGCAGCCCAAGCTTCCTGAGAAGCGGGGTGGTTGTCGTTCTTGTATTCGTCGCTGGTCCACCACACGGTGTTCTTGGAGTTCTCGTCCATGACGATGAACTTATCCTTGGGGGAGCGGCCGGTGTAGATACCGGTCATAACGTTGACGGCACCCAGCTCGCTGACCTGACCCTTCTCGTAGCCTTCCAGACCGGGCTTGGTCTCCTCTTCAAACAGCTGCTCATAAGAGGGGTTATACACGATCTCAGTCGTGCCGGTGATACCATACTTGCTCAGATCTACCTTTGCCATGATACTTATACCTCTTCTTTCAGATTCAATTCTGATCGCACAGCGCGTACATCCTCAGCCAAAAGGGGGCCGCGCGGGCGATGAAGAAATACAGATGCGTATTCTCCTGTTTATCATTATACATAAAACACGCCCAAAATCAACCAGATAAAACAAATCCTTCGGTTAGAAACAACAAATTTCATTAAGAATCTGAGACGTTTGCGGTAATTTCATGAAAAAATCGGGGTTTGGGATGAACAAAATAAAGATATTTTGCCAAAAACAAAATTATGATAAAACTTTAACGAACTGGGATACTAGGTAAGGGGTCTGACCATTGCGGGACAGCACCTTTTGGGTTTTTGTTATACCTGTTTTGAACGTGTTATAAATGTTTTTTGCCTTATCTTACGCTGTGCGAAACAAAGGTGAAGTGTTCCCGCTGCCGCCCTTGCCCTCTCCGTCATCGCTTCGCGATGCCACCTCTCCCAAGGTGAGAGGCCTTGGCAGTCCGCCAAAAATCGCGGGGCATCTTGTGTTACGCCAAACATTCACCGCCTTTTCGCGCGATTTCACTGGCAAAGAACTTTAACCTGTGGTATACTGTAAAAAAGACGTAAAATCAGAGAACCCGCGCATCGCGCTTTTATGGAGAATCCTGCTTTATGAAGACCCTCTACATCTTCCTGACCCGTTCGGGCACCTTGGTGTCGAATTTGGTGTACGCACTGACCGGGGCGGAGTATACCCACATTTCCCTCGCGTTTGACGAGAACCTGAATACCCTGTACAGCTCCACCCGGAAGAACGGCTACACCATGTTCCCGGCGGGGCCGAGCCGGGAATACCTGAACAAGGGCGTCTTCCGGCTGCGGGAGAACATCCCCTGCGCGCTCTATGCGCTGGAAGTGTCGGACGAGGCCTACGCCCGCGCCAAGCGCCGCACCGAACATATGATGACCCACGGCGAGCTCTACCGCTTCAACTCGCTGGGGCTGCTGCTCTGCGCGTTTCATATCCGCTGGAACCGCCGCCGCCATTATTTCTGCTCCCAGTTCGTCAGCGAGGTGCTGCAGAAGAGTGGCTCGCTGGACCTGCCCAAGCACAGCACCCTCATGCGCCCCAACGATTACGCCGCCCTGCCCCAGCTGAGATGTCTGTATCAAGGGAGGCTGGCCGGTCTGCCCCAGCGGCAGAGCATGGAGATGGGCGAGGTGGAAAGCGTCATCGGGCTGTATCTGGAGGTCTTCTTTGGCGCAGTCAAGAGCGGGGCGCAGAAGATGTTCTGATGTTTTGAAAAAACTGGAAATTTCCTGTTGACAAAACGCGGCCTCTTTGCTAAAATAATCGAGTCGGGAGCGAACGCCCGATGCAAAATGGACGTATGGCCCGTTGGTCAAGCGGTTAAGACAGAGGCCTCTCACGCCTTTAACATCGGTTCGATTCCGGTACGGGTCACCATTTTTAGTAGTAAAACGGCTCTGTGCCGTTTTATATAGATGCCTCTTTAGCTCAGTCGGTTAGAGCACCTGACTGTTAATCAGGGTGTCGCCTGTTCGAGTCAGGCAAGAGGCGCCAGCAAAGCGATGGATATTTTTCCGTCGCTTTTTTCTTTTGTTTCCACCCTTTTGTTGACAGAAAATTGGACTGGGGCTATACTTATCTATAAGGTAAAGCATAAACATCAGAGAATGTTCTGCGGTCAGCATCCTCGCCCTCTCAGGCGCTTTCGCGCCAGCTCTCCCAAAGGGAGAGCTTTGACTGAGGAGGAAAACGTCTTGGCAGTGCGAAAAGCTCCCACTCTGGGGGAGCTGGCATTGCGAAGCAATGACTGAGAGGGCAAGCCCTCTGAAAGAGAAGGAGATTATTTATGAAACAAATTATCCTGACCGGCGACCGCCCCACCGGTCGGCTGCATGTGGGCCATTACGTTGGCTCCCTGAAGGAGCGCGTCCGGCTGCAGAACACCGGCAAGTTCGATGAGATCTACATCATGATCGCTGATGCACAGGCGCTGACCGACAACGCCGACAACCCGGAGAAGGTGCGCCAGAACACTTTGCAGGTGGCGCTGGACTATCTGGCCGTGGGCATCGACCCCGCCAAGGCCCACATCTTCATTCAGTCCATGGTGCCGGAGCTGACCGAGCTGAGCTTCTATTACATGAACCTCGTCACGGTGTCCCGCTTGCAGCGCAACCCCACCGTCAAGGCGGAGATCCAGCAGAAGAACTTCGAGACCAGCATCCCGGTCGGCTTCTTCACCTACCCCATCAGTCAGGCTGCCGATATCACGGCGTTCCGCGCCACCACCGTCCCGGCGGGCGAGGACCAGATGCCCATGCTGGAGCAGTGCCGCGAGATCGTCCATAAATTCAATTCCGTCTACGGCGAGACCCTGACCGAGCCTGAGATCATGCTGCCCCAGAATGCCGCCTGTCTGCGTCTGCCGGGCATTGACGGCAAGGCCAAGATGAGCAAGTCGCTGGGCAACTGCATCTACCTCTCCGACGAGCCGGAGGACATCAAGAAGAAGATCATGTCCATGTACACCGACCCCGGCCACCTGCGGGTGCAGGACCCCGGCAAGGTGGAGGGCAACCCCGTCTTCACCTATCTGGATGCCTTCAGCCGCCCGGAACACTTCGCTGAGTTCCTGCCGGAGTACCAGAACCTCGACGAGCTCAAGGCCCACTATCAGCGCGGCGGTCTGGGTGATGTGAAGATCAAGAAGTTCCTCAATGCCGTCATGCAGGCCGAGCTGGAGCCCATCCGCACCCGCCGCAAGGAGTGGGAGCAGCGTCTGCCGGAGGTCGTGGAGATCCTGAAGGAGGGCAGCGCCGTGGCCGAGAAGACCGCCGCCGCCACCCTCGCCGATGTCCGCAAGTCCATGAAGATCGATTACTTCACGGATAACAACCTGCTGAAGTAACAAATCGTAAAAATGAGCCGCCCGTGTCCGCGCAATTCCACCGGATGCGGGCGGCTTTTTCGGGTGCCGCAACCGCCGGTTGACAAATTTCCAGCCGCAATTGGTGGTTGTCAACCGGAAAATCTGCTATGATAAGACCACAGGAACCTGTCCGAGGATCGATCCACACCCGCCGCGCTGCGGCTGAAATGAGGAATACAGTATGATCTTAGCAGAAAAAATTGCCCTGCTCCGCCGCCAGACAGGCGGGAGTCAGGAGGAACTGGCCAATCAGCTGAACGTCTCGCGTCAGGCGGTCTCCAAATGGGAGAGCGGGGCGTCCATCCCGGACCTCGATAAGGTCCTGAAGCTGAGCGCGCTGTTTGAGGTAACGACCGACTACTTATTAAAGGATGAGCAGGAGCAGCCGGATGCCGCAGTTCCGGTGCCGCAGGAGGAGCAGAGCGCCGAGCCGTGCCGCACCATTTCGCTGGACGAGGCGAACGAGTACCTCGCCGCCGTACAGGCCGGGTGTGGGAAGCTGGCGGCGGGCGTGGGCCTGTGCATCCTCAGCCCCATCCCGCTGCTTCTGCTGGCTGCATGGAGTGACAGAACGCTCAACGAAGATCGGATGGTGGGGATCGGCGTCGTTCTTCTGCTGGTGCTCGTGGCGCTGGGGCTGCTGTTCATCCTGCCCGCCGCCTTCCGGCTGGAAAAATTCGAATATCTCGAAAAAGAAGAGATCGACCTTGCCTATGGCGTAGCGGGCCTTGTGGAGCGGCAGAAGCGGGAGTATGAGCCTACCTACCGCCGCAGCATGACGCAGGGAGTGGTGCTCTGCGTGCTGGCCGTGGTGCCGCTTCTGGCGTCAGATGCGCTGGGGGTCCCGGATTTCTGGGTCGTAGCAATGGTCGGGCTGCTGCTGGCCATCGTGGCCGGTGCAGTGCAGCTTCTCATCCGCGCCGGGATGACGCAGGGCGGCTTCGACAAGCTGCTGCAAACCGGCGAATATACTCTCCGTGAAAAATGGACCAACCGCCGCGTCGGCTGGTTTTCCGGGGCCTATTGGTGCCTTGTGACGGCGGTGTACCTCGCCGTCAGCTTCTGGAACGACAACTGGAAACGGAGCTGGATCATCTGGGCCGTGGCCGGGCTTGTCTTCGCCGCCCTCTACTCGGCCGTCCGTGCATGGGCAGACCGAAAAATCAGTAAACAACAGCGCCGCTCTCCCGGTCACGGGAGAGCGGCGCTGTTTGTTTCGCATTATTTATTGAATAAATCGCTGTGGCTGCCGGTGCGGGCCAAAGTCAAAACGAGCACATTGTCTTCGATGCGGTAGATGAGCAGCCAGTCTGGCTGGATGTGGCATTCGCGATGGCCGATCCAATCGCCGGTCAAAGCGTGGTCTCTGTTTTTCTCTGGGAGCGGTTCCCCCCGTGATAAGGTGCGGATGATATTATCCAGAAGATCAACGTCGAGATGCCGTTTTTGAGCAAGTTTGTAGTCCTTCTTGAATTAGTTCGTCCAGACGATATCGCGGTTCATCGCTTCAACTCCCGAAGAGCCTCTTCTACATCAGAATAGTGCTTTACATTCGGGTCCTTTGCGATCCTTTCTGCCTCCAGCATAGCGGCCATGGTTTCCTTGTTGGGTTGATCCATTTTGATTTCAAAGGGGATGCCGCCATCCCGCAGGGACTGCCGGACGAAGATATTGAACGCCGTCGAAAGGTTCATGCCGAGTTCCGAAAACAAGGCGTCAGCCTGAGATTTCAAGTCGGAGTCCATCCGAATGCTGATATTGGTTGTTGCCATACAAATCATCTCCTTTACTATTGTTATAGCGCGTTGCACGAAAAACGCAATACAACGCACGAGAAATTAACAGATACAAAACAAAAAGAGACCGCCTCCGGCTGGAAGCGGTCTCCCTTTATAGGTTTTATTCAGAACTTACGCATTGTAGCTGCGGTTCTTGATCTCGTCGGTCACCTTGGCGATGAAGGCGTCGAGGTCCATCGTGGTGGTCGCGCCCTTGCGGTCACGGACGGAGATGTTGCCGGCCTCGGCTTCCTTGGCGCCCAGAACCAGCATATAGGGCACGCGGTCCACCTGCTGTGCGGCGCGGATCTTGTAGCCGATCTTCTGGTTGTCGTCGTCCAGAGCCACGCGGATACCGGCCTCGACCAGCTTCTCGGTGACGGCCTCGGCGTAGTCCAGCGTCTTTTCGGGGACGGGCAGGACCTTGACCGGCACAGGAGCCAGCCAAGTGGGGAACTTGCCCTTGGTCTCTTCGATCAGGTAGGCCATGAAGCGGTCCAGAGAGCCGAGGATCGCGCGGTGCAGGACCACGGGGTCTTCTCGGTGCCGTCCTTGTCCACATAGGTCAGGTGGAACTTGGCGGGGAGGCAGAAGTCCAGCTGGCAGGTGGAGAGGGTGTACTCGGCACCAACGGCGGGCTTCACGTTGACATCCAGCTTCGGGCCGTAGAAGGCGGCCTCGCCGATCTCCTCGGTGAAGTGGATGCCCAGCTCGGTCAGCACCTCACGCAGAGCGTTCTCGGCGTGGTTCCACATGGCGTCGTCGTCGTGGTACTTCTTCTTGTCGGCGGGGTCACGCAGGGACAGCACACAGCGGTAATCGGTGATGTTGAAGTCCTTGTAGGTCTCGAAGATCAGGTTGCAGACATCGGCCACTTCGCTCTTGATCTGCTCCGGGGTGCAGAACAGGTGGGCGTCGTTCTGGCAGAAGTGACGGCCGCGCTCGATGCCCTTCAGGGTGCCGGAGGACTCGTAACGGAAGTCGTGTGCGATCTCACCGATGCGCATGGGCAGGTCGCGGTAGGAGTGGGGATGATTTGCGTAGATCATCATGTGGTGGGGGCAGTTCATGGGGCGCAGCACGTAGCTCTCGCCCTCCATCTCCATGGCGGGGAACATGTTCTCGCGGTAGTGATCCCAGTGGCCGGAAGTCTTGTACAGGTTCACGGTGCCGATGCAGGGGGTCATGACGTGCAGGTAGCCGCGGGCGCGCTCCTTGGCCTTGATATAGTTCTCCAGTTCCTGCCAGACGGTGTAGCCGGCGGGCAGGAACATGGGCAGACCACGGCCCACCAGATCGTCGGTCATGAACAGGCCCATCTCCTTGCCGATCTTGCGGTGATCGCGCTCGCGGGCCTCCTGCTGCTCCTTCTCCCAAGCTTCCAGCTCTTCCTGATTGCGGAAGGCCACGCCGTTGATGCGGGTCAGCATCTTGTTCTCTTTGTCGTTCTTCCAGTATGCGCCGGACTGCTGGGTGATCTTGAAGGCCTTCAGCGCCTTGGTGTAGGTCAGGTGAGGTCCGATGCACATATCGATATACTCGCCCTGCTGGAAGAAGCTGAACTCGGTCTCGTCGGCCAGATCCGCCATGTGCTCGATCTTGTAGTTCTCGTGACGCTCTTCCATCAGCTTCACGGCCTCGTCGCGGGGCAGGATGAAGGGCTTGATGGCCAGATTTTCCTTGGTGATCTTGCGCATCTCTTTTTCGATGTTGGCAAGGTCTTCGTCGGTGAGCTTGGTGTCGCCCAGATCGACATCATAGTAGAAACCGTTCTCGGTGGCGGGGCCGAAAGCGAAGTCTGCCTCCGGGTACAGGCGCTTGATGGCCTGTGCCATCACGTGCGCTGCGGTATGGCGGATAACATGCAGTTCCTGATCCTGCGGGCACTCGTCCACATGGCCGTCTTTGTAGATGATCTTCATAATGAAATCTCCTTTTGAACCTGAAACGAAAAAATGTGAAAAACGAAAAGCGCTCCATCCCGCAGCAATACACGGGATGAAGCGCTTGAAAATTTCGCGTTCCACGGTTCCACCCGAATTGTGCGGCACGCCGCACCACTCGCTGTGCTGTAACGGGCGCACCCGGCAGAGGTTCGCCTCTGCACTCTGCGGTGGTAGAAGCTCTGGCTGCGCTGGGCCGCTTGCAGCACGCTTTTTGTAAAAGCGGCGGCTTTCTCTGAAACGCAGGGGGCAAAGCCTCGGTTTGTCCGCATCATCGTTTTGGACGGAATGAAACTACGCTGATTGTAGCACGTTGGGCAGCAAAAATCAAGGGCTGGAACGTCATTCCTCCTGCTTTTTCACCTTATGCCGCAGTTTGTGGGACATATATTCGGACCGCAGCTTGTTGTGACGAAGGTCTGGCTGCTGTACAGGCCGTGGTGGCCGGAGAGCATATAGCAGATGCCGCAGCCCAGCGCAATGAGCTCCAGCCCCGCGCCGCTGAACAGCTCGAACCCCATCAGGATGGAGGGGATGAGGGCGTTGGTCGCGCCGCAGAAGATGGAGACAAGGCCGACCGCCGCCGCAAACCCGGCGGGCAGACCCAGCAGCGGGCCAAAAACGCAGCCGAAGGTGGCCCCCACAAAGAAGCTGGGCACGACTTCGCCGCCCTTGAACCCGCAGGAAAGGGTCAGCGCGGTGAGGAAGATCTTGCACAAAAAGTCCCACGGCAGGGCCTCGCCCTGCTCCACGGCGGCGGTGATGACGCCCAGGCCCGCACCGTTGTACCGGCCCACGCCGAACAGGTAGGAAAAGGCGATGACGGCCACGCCGCCCACGAAGACGCGCAGCCACGGGTTCGGGAGGAGCTGCGGCACCTTGTGCTCCATGAAGTGCAGCAGACCGCAAAACCGGGGAGACGGCGGCGCACGCGAACCCCAGCAGGATGACGAGGAAGGCGTTCCAGACCGTCAGCTCCGGGGCCGTGATGGCAAAGTGGGTGGGGGCGATGCCAAAGGCCAGCGAGCAGCCGTAGGCGATGAGGGCTGAGGTGAAGGCCGGGACAAAGGCCGAGGTAAAGGTCAGGCCCACGTCCTCCACCATCATGGCGAAGAGGGCAGCGGTGAGGGGGTGCCGAACAGGGCCGAGAAAAAGGCGGCCATGCCGCTGATGGTGGCGGTGCGGCGGTCGTGATCCTTGAGATGGAGCAGGGTGCCCACGTTCCAGCCGATGCTGCCGCCCATTTGCAGCGCTGCGCCCTCGCGCCCGGCGGAGCCGCCGCACAGGTGGGTGAGCACGCTGCCGAGGAAGATGGCCGGGACCAGCAGGATGCTTACCGGCTCGCCGCTCTGCACCGCGCGGATGACGTTGTTGGTGCCCACGCCCTCGCACTTCGTTGCCTTATATAAGGCGGTGATGAGAAGGCCCGCCGCCGGCAGCAGGAACAGCAGCCACGGCTGGTCGGCCCGCAGCTCGGTGACGCGCTCGACGGAAAGGTGGAACAAAGTGCCCACCAGCCCACAGATCAGCCCCGTGGGGATCGCGAGGAAAAACCATTGCAGGGCCACCCGGATGGCAGCCTTGGCCGCGCGCTGGAACTCGTTGAAATTGCTCATAGAAGAAAACTCCTGCACATTGGACATCCTAATTGAAATCGTTCAGAACCGCTCCAAAATAGCACAGCGGCGGGGAGCTGTCAACTAAAAAACGGTTAAGAAAGCCATGTGATTTCCGTATGGCCGGTACAACAAAGCCCCCGTTCCCTTGTGCGGAAGGAGCGGAGGCTTTGTGTGCTTGGATTCAGAAAAAAGGAAAAGGAGAAAAAAGGAGAACAAGGGTGGAGCCTTACTCCACGTCCTGCAGTGCGGCGAAGTCTTCCTCACCGGTGCGGATCTTGACCACGCGGGTCACGTTGTAGACGAAGATCTTGCCGTCGCCGATGTGGCCGGTGTAAAGGGCCTTCTTGGCGGCTTCGACCACGGAGTCGACGCTGATCTTGGAGACGATGACTTCGACCTTGATCTTGGGCAGCAGGGTGGAGTCCACGGGCACACCGCGGTACTTCTCGCTGGTGCCCTTCTGGATGCCGCAGCCCATCACCTGCGTGACCGTCATGCCGGTGACGCCCAGATCGTTCAGGGCGGTCTTCAACTGGTCAAACTTGGACAGCTTTGCAATGATGGACACCTTGTGCATCCCGGTGTCGTAGATGCCGTCGTGGATGACAGCGGGCTCCCGCACCACGGGAACGGCTGCATCGATCTGCTTCGACGATGCCTTGGCGGGGTCATCCTCGCCAAGGTCGGTATTTTCGTTGGGGACCATGGCCGCTGCGTTGGCGTCGGAGATGGAGAAGCCAGCGTAAGCGGAAGCCAGGCCGTGCTCGTGGATGTCCAGGCCGTCGATCTCCACCTCTGCGGGGACGCGCAGGCCGATGGTCTTGTCGATGATCTTGAAGATGAGGAACATCACGATGAGAACGTAGGCGTCCACGGTGATGAGGCCCAGCAGCTGAATGCCCAGCTGGCTCAGGCCGCCGCCGTAGAACAGGCCCTTGCCCACGCCGTCGCCGCCGTTGGAGAACAGGCCGACCGCGATGGTGCCCCAGACGCCGTTTGCAAAGTGGACGGAGACGGCGCCCACGGGGTCATCGATCTTGGCGATCTTATCGAAGAACTCGACGCTCAGCACCACGAGGACGCCGGCGACGAAGCCGATGATGAACGCGCCGAAGGGGGGAGACTGCATCGCAGCCCGCCGTGATGGCGACCAGACCGGCCAGCGAGCCGTTCAGGGTCATGGAGACATCGGGCTTGCCGTAACGCAGCCAAGTGAAGATCATGGTCACGCAGGTGGCCACGGCGGCGGCAAGGTTGGTGTTGAAGCAGACGAGGCCTGTCAGGGTCATGGTGGCGTCGGTGGACAGGCTCAGGGAAGAGCCGCCGTTGAAGCCGAACCAGCAGAACCACAGGATGAAAACGCCCAGCGCACCGGCCGTCAGGTTGTGGCCGGGGATGGCGTGGGGGTTGCCCTCCTTGTCGTACTTGCCGATGCGGGGACCCAGCATGGCCGCGCCCAGCAGGGCGATGACGCCGCCGACGTTGTGAACCGCTGCGGAACCGGCAAAGTCATGGAAGCCCATGCTCTGCAGCCAGCCGCCGCCCCACATCCAGTGGCCGCAGATGGGGTACACCACCAGCGAAATGGCGGCGGAGTAGACGCAGTACGCTTTGAAGTTGGTGCGCTCTGCCATGCAGCCGGACACGATGGTGGCTGCCGTGGCGCAGAACACAGTCTGGAATACGATGTACACCCACAGCGGGATATCCAGACCCAAGTGGGAATAATCGCCCCGAATGAACGGGTCGAACCCGCCGATGAGGGCACTGGTGCCGCCGAACATCAGCCCGAAGCCGATGAGCCAGTAGCACGGGGTGCCGATGCAAAAATCGATCATGTTTTTCATGAGGATGTTGCCGGTGTTCTTGGCGCGGGTGAAACCCGCTTCACACAGAGCAAAACCCGCCTGCATGAAGTAAACGAGGAATGCCGCAACCAACACCCAGCAGGTGTTTACGGAGTTGAACATGAGATCCTACCTCCCCACGATCTTTGGCGGGCCGGACGCCAGTACCGGCCCTTGGCAAAACCCGCTGCTGCACCCCTCTATCTGCGCAGCAGCGCAAAATATGGAAAACAAAAGGCGCTGGCGGAATCTCTTCCGTCAGCGCCTTTGCTTTCGATGGCACGAGTATAGAGCGTTTGGGTCAGGGTGTCAAGTACCAGACTTGATTTTTGACGTTTTTCACAATCCGAGGGGCACAACAACAGATAAACTTTGGAAAAACCCGAAGCCCGCCTGCTTCATCATGGAGCCGCGTGCTGCCCGAACTGCCTGAGAGGTTTATTCTTTGTGCGCACCGCGCATCTCAATGTGGAGCAGAAGGCTCATCAGCGCCCGCAGCGCGAAGGTAGCCGCCAAGGGCACCACCGATTCCAGATTCTGCAGCAGGAACGTTTTGGCGATCTCCGCCGACATCAGAAATTCCAGCGCCGTGGTCAGGCCGCTGCTCATCTCGTGGTGGAAATCGAACCGCTCGTGGAAAAAGAAGGCGCGGATATAGTGGAAGGTGGCCCGCGCAAGGCTGGTGACGATGATGAACAGGCCGATGACCTCGGCCAGCCCCGCGATCATGGGGACGGCGGATTCCAGAAATCCTTCCAGCGCCTCCGCGATCGCGTTGTTGAACTGATACAGCGCCCCCATCTTACAGCAGGGTCTTGACGTAGGCAGCCAGCTCTTCGTCCTTGCAGGAAGCGAAGAACAGCTCGCTGAATTTCTCACCGGCCACGGCACCCTTCAGCAGGTCCTGATCGATGCTCTTCAGGCACTGGATCAGCGGCTTGAAGGTGGCGGCGCGGACACCGTCGAGGATCTTCTTATTGCGCTGCTCCGGCTCGACCCGCTCCTTGGGGTAGCCCTGACCGTGGCCGAAGCCGAACAGCTTCTCAAAGCAGTACTCAAGGTTCAGCTCGCCGCCCCAGCCGAAGCCCTTGGCAAAGGGCATGGCGACGGCGTTGCCGTCGTTGACGTGGGCAAAGGTGTAAGCGTCCACGGGATCCTCCACATGGCCGCAGATGACGCCGGGGAAGCTGTTCAGCGCCAGCATGGCACCCTCGCCGGTGCCGCAGCCGGTGATGACGTAATCGGCTGCGCCGCTGTTGAGCAGGATGGCGGCGAGGATGCCGCACTGCACATAGGTCAGCTGTGCGGCGTCATCGGCAGCGTACATGCCGTAGTTGACCACCTCGTGGCCCATCGGCTCTACGACCTTCTTCAGAGCGGCCTCGATGATGCCGTTCTTTGCGGCCTGACTGTTCTCGTTGATAAGTGCGATCTTCATGGGAAAGTCCTCCTCAGAGTGTTCGAATTTTCCACCGTTTCCCAAAATAAAGTGGAAAACGGCGGAGCGTGTCAGAAACTGCTGGGTTTAGTGTATCCGGTCGGGGCGGAAAAGTCAACGGCGGAAGGTGTCTTTCCCCAATTTCCGCTTTTGCTGCCGGGCCATGATGGGCATCAGCAGCGGGGTGGGCACGAGCTTCTGGGCTGTGGTGGCCGCCCGCATCAGGGCCGACGGCACGATGATGGTCTTGTGGTGCAGCATCCCGCGCATGGCCTCGTCCACGCAGAGCTGGGGCGAAATGCCCTTGAGTGCGAAGACGACGTCGGCGCGGTCATTGAACTCGGTGTCCACCGGGCCGGGGCAGAGGGCGCAGACATAGACCGGGCTGTGCTGCTCCCGCAGCTCCTCGGCCACGCCCCGCGTCAGGCTGACGACGTAGGCCTTGGAGGCGTAGTAGCCCGCCATATAAGGCCCGCCCGGCAGCAGCCCGGCGGAGGACGCCACGTTCAGGATGGCCCCGAAGCCCTGCGCCTCCATCTTTTTCAGCACGAACTTGAACAGCCGGTGCATCGCGAGGACATTGACCCGCAGCATGGAAAGCTCCTTTTCCGGGTCCGTCTCCAAAAAGCTGCCGCAGGCGCCGAAGCCCGCGTTGTTGATGAAGAAATCGATCCGCTCGTCGGCGAGGGCGGCGCAGAGCGCGTCGCACTCTGCATCGCTGGCAAGGTCGGCGGGGAGGACGCGGCAGGGGATGGCGTGCTTGGCCGAGAGTTCGGCGGCAAGGGCATCCAGCCGGTCCTTCCGGCGGGCGGTCAGGATGAGCCGGAAGCCCAGCTTTGCGTACCGGCGGGCAAACTCCTGCCCGATGCCGGAAGATGCGCCGGTGATCCAGACGGTTTTTGTATTCATGGCTTGTCCTTTCTCAATTCTTCATTGCTTTTTCCTACGTTTATTCTAACACACCCAAATCGCAGAATCCATGAAAATTTTCACGCTGCAAACCGACACTTGTTGCCGCCCGGCGTTTGGAGTATAATGGAGCGGAGAAAACGCACTTGTGCAGGAGGTAGCAGAAAATGAACAAACCGGTATTGGTGGTCATGGCGGCTGGTATGGGCAGCCGGTACGGCGGCATGAAGCAGATCGACCCGGTGGGCCCGAACGGGCAGGTCATCGTGGATTATTCCTCTACGATGCCCGCCGCGCCGGGTTCGAGACCGTGATCTTCGTCATCAAGCATGAGATCGAGGAGACCTTCAAGGCCGCCATCGGCGACCGGGTGGCCAAGGTCATGAAGGTGAAGTACGCCTTCCAGCAGCTCGACGAGCTGCCTGCGGGCTTTGCCATCCCGGAGGGCCGGGTCAAGCCGTGGGGCACCTGCCACGCGGTGCTGGCGGCCAAGGACCTCATTGACGGCCCCTTTGCGGTCATCAATGCGGACGACTACTACGGCCCGGAGGCCTTCAAGGTCATCTACGATTACCTCTCCACCCACGCGGACGGTACCGTATGATTACTGCATGGTCAGCTATCTGCTGAAGAATACCGTCTCCGAAAACGGCAGCGTGGCCCGCGGCGTCTGCGTGGCAAACGAGGACGGCACCCTCCGCAGCGTCACCGAGCGCACCCGTATCGAGACCTATGAAAACGGCATCCACTACACCGAGGATGGCGGCGAGAGCTGGCACGACCTGCCCGCCGATGCCCCCGTCAGCATGAACCTGTGGGGCTTCGGCAAGAGCTTCCTCGACGAGGCCGAGCGCCGCTTTGCGGGCTGGCTGACCGAGCATCTGGAACAGAACCCCTCAAGTGTGAGTACTTCCTGCCCCTCGTGGTCAGCGAGCTCATCGACGAGGGCAAGGCGGCGGTCAAGATCCTCCACAGCCGCGATAAGTGGTACGGCGTGACCTACCGCGAGGACAAGCCCACCGTGGTGGCCGCCATCGCGCAGAAAACGCAGGACGGCCTGTACCCGGAAGATCTGTGGGCGTGATAAGCTGAAAACATTACAACGTAGAAGAGGCTGCTGCACTTTCGGCTAAAACGATGTGCAGCAGCCCCATTTTTTGTCTCTTATTTCCGCTTGAGCTGTTCCCGCAGGGAGTCCAGCGAGCGGCTGTGTTCGCCGTGTTTCATCTTGGGGAAGGCGCGGAGCATACGGCGCTTGCCGAAATGCGGGGTGGCCTTCTGAGTGCGGGCGCGGAACTCCTCGCTGCGAACCTGAAGCTCCTCGGCCAACTGTTCCAGACGGAGCAGCTCGGCGGTGCGCTCGGCTGTACCCTTGGCCGCCAGCTTGACGGCGTTGGCCGCTTCCTCGGCGTTGAGCTTGGCGTCCTGCGAGGCTTTCTTGGCGGCCTCCATGGCTTCGTCGGCCTTGGCGCGCATCACGTTGGCGGCGTCACGGGCGGACAGGCTGGAAGCGCTGTCGCGGGCCTCGGCAGCGGCCAGCTTGAACTGCAGGCGGCTCTCGTCCATCTTTTGATCCACGGCCATGGCGTTGGTGCCCAGCAGTTCGGTCATGGCGTCGCTGACGGCGTGCATACTGTCGGCCACCTTTTCCAGCGCATCGAGGTCGCGGGCAAGGTCGGAGGCCGCAAAGGCGGTGGCGATGGTATCCGCCGCGTAGACGGCGTAGAGCAGGATCATCAGGATGAGGCCCACCAGCGGCGGGATCATCTCGATCAGCCCGGCGATGACCGGGTGGACCATCTTCATCACGATGAGGGTGCCCACGCCCCACAGCAGCGAGAACTCAAGGCAGATGTAGCCGCCGATGTTGAAGGGGTAGTCGCTGTAGTCCCACCAGCGGGTGTGGTAGAGCTTGTACAGCGCCCAGCCGCCTGCCAGTTCCAGCGTACTGGGCAGGATGACGCCGCCGATGTAGAGCAGCAGCAAGCTGTGCTGCAAGGGCGTCAGCAGGAAGAGGACGATGATCATGCCGAAGCCGTAGATGGGGCAGACCGGACCGTTCAGAAAGCCGCGGTTGACCAGCTGGCCGGTGGAAACGGCGGCGTAAACGACCTCAAGGCACCAGCCGATGCAGGAGTAGACGAGGAAGTACGCGAGGATCTGGTAGAGCGAAAACCCGCAGATCATCGTATCGGTAAAAAAAGGCAACCATGAAATCACCTCCGTTATTCGGCTTTTCCCTCGGCTGCGGCCGCTTCGGCGGCAGCGGCCATCTTCTTGAGCACCTTGGGCTCGATCCACGTCACGGTCTCGTCACCGGGCAGCTTTTTTCGCAATGAGGGCCTTGATCTTGATGCCCATCTCGGTGAACATCCCCTCGTGTTCGGTGCGGATGTTCCACTCCGGCTCCTTCTCGTGGAGGTCGAAGGTCTTCCACGTGATCTCGTAGCCGGAAGCGGGGAAGTATTCGAGGCTGTCCCGGAACAGATCGTCGTCGTCGGTCTTGAAGTAGATCTCGCCGCCATCTTCGAGGAAGGCGCGGTACTGGATGAGCTGGCGGGGGTAGGTCAGCCGGTGCTTGTTGGAGGAGGCGTTCTTGCTCCATGGGTTGCAGAAGTTGATGTAGATGCGGCGGACGGTATCCTCCGGCGTGATGACGTTGCGGATGCGCTCGATGTCGGCGCTCATGATCTTCACGTTGTCGATGGGGCGGCCCGCTTCCTGATAGGCGGCCTCGATCTTCCGCTTGGCGAGGATCAGCACCTTATCGGTGATGTCGATGCCGAGGTAGTTGTTCTCTGGGTGGGCCGAAGCCAGCTGGGAGAGGAAGCCGCCCTTGCCGCAGCCCAGCTCCAGCACGAAAGGCTGTTCCGGGCGGGCATACTGGGCGTGCCACTTGCCGCCCCAGACAAAGGGGTCGTGGACGTGGAAATCGGCGGCCATCAGTTCCTCGTGGGCGTAGGGTTTGAATCGCATTCTCATACGGTGTGGTTCTCCTTCAAAAATGTTTCAACTTGTTCGGGGGCAGCGGCGCAGCTGCCCTGACAGATGCCGGGCTTGCCGCCGCCGCGGCCGTTCAGTGCGGTGTTCAGGCTTGGTCAGGGCGCGGACGTCGCCGCCCGCTTGGGCCAGACAGTAGCCGGTGCCCTTTTCGTTGGCGGTCAGGGCGGCGCACAGGCCGGTGGTGGCCTCGCTCAGCCGGGCGGCCAGCCGGTGCAGCCCGTCGGGGTCCAGCCCCGGCACGATGCGGATGGCGTCCGCGCCGGGGGCGACCTGCGCGGCCAGCGCGTCGAAAAGCTCGCTGCACAGGCCGAAGTGGGCAAATTTCAGGGCGGTATATTCGTCGTACACCCGGTGGACGGCGTGGGCTGTTTCACTGGGCTTGGCGCTGAGCAGGGCCCCGATGTCGGCCTGACGCTGGCGCATGGCCTGTGCGGCCAACAGGGCCCGCTCGCCGCAGACGATGCTCAGCCGGACGCCGCCCTTGTAGTTTTCCGCGGCGAGGATCTTGATCTGCCCCACGGCCCCGGTGGCGGCGGTGTGGGTGCCGCAGCACGCGCAGACGTCCGCGCCGGGGATGGTCACGATCCGCACTTGGCCTTCGATCTCCTTTTTGCTGCGGTAGGTCATCCGGGCCAGTTCTTCGCGGGTGGGGTAGGTGATGAGCACCGGCACGTTCTGCCAGACGATGCGGTTGGCGGCAAGTTCCGCCTCCCGCAGCCCCTCGGCGGAGATGGGCACGCTGGTATCCATCCGCACGGCGTCGGAGCCGATGTGGAAGCCGACATTTTCGGCCCCGAACATCTGGTGCAGGATGCCGGAAAGGATGTGTTCGCCGGTGTGCTGCTGCATTTTGTCGAACCGCCATGCCCAGTCGATGCGGCCGGTCACGGCGGTGCCGGGGGCAGCGGCATCGGGCAGGGCGTCCACCCTGTGCCAGATGACGCCGCCCTGTTCGTGGACATCGGTGACGGTGAGCCGGGCGCCGTCCGGCAGGGTCAGGGTGCCGTGGTCGGCGGGCTGGCCGCCGCCTTCGGGGTAAAAAGACCGTGCCATCCAGCGCGCGCTGCCCGCCGCCCCGGCCGTCCGGCTCGGCAGCAAGGATCACGGCGTCAGCTTCGCGGCGGTACGCATCGGCCTCGTAGTATTTTTGTGTGGGCTGCATAGATCCTCCTGAAACCTCTCCGTCATCGCTTGCGCGATGCCACCTCCCCTAATAGGGGAGGCCTTGGCAGTCGGATTAAGCTTACTGGATACGCCAGAGGCTCCCCTACTAGGGGAGCTGGCGAGCCGTAGGCTCGACTGAGAGGTTGAATTTAGTATACCACGTTTTTTGCCTGTGGAAAATAGTCTGCGGTTATGTTATGATAGGAAATAACCGAAATCCGAACGAAATGAGGAAGGTACATCATGCGTGAAAGTGGAATTCTGATGCCGGTGTCCAGCCTGCCCGGCCCTTATGGAATTGGCTGCTTCGGAAAGGAAGCTGAAAAGTTCGTTGATTTTCTCGCCGCTGCGGGCCAGAAGATCTGGCAGATCCTGCCGCTGAGCCCCACCGGCTACGGCGACAGCCCCTACCAGAGCTGCTCCGCCTTTGCGGGCAACCCCTATTTCATCGACCTCGATGCCCTCAAGGCCGAAGGGCTGCTGACGGCGGCCCAGCTCAAGGCCGAGCCTTGGGGCAAAGACCCGCTGGCAGTGGATTATGGCACGCTGTACACCAGCCGCTACAAGATCCTGCGGGCCGCTTACGCCGCATGGTGCAAGCAGTGGGAAGGGCTGCACGGCTGTGCCCGTTACTACCCGGATGCTTACTACGCCTTCACCCTCGAAAATGAGGACTGGCTGGAGGATTACGCCCTGTACATGGCGCTCAAGACCGCCAACGGGATGAAGAGCTGGACCGAGTGGCCCCGCGAGTACCGTCTGCGGGACGGCGGTGCGCTGGAGCGCTTCCGCGCCGAAAACGAGGAAGAGATCGGCTTCTGGAAGTTCTTGCAGTACGAGTTCGCGGCCCAGTGGAAAAAGGTCAAAGCCTACGCCAACGAAAAGGGCATCCAGATCCTCGGCGATATCCCCATCTACGTCTCGGCGGACTCCGTGGACGCTTGGGTGGGCGGCCCGCTGTTCGAGCTGGACGCCAACGGCGGCTTTGCCCGCGTGGCCGGCTGCCCGCCGGATTACTTTGCCGCCGACGGCCAGCTCTGGGGCAATCCGCTGTACAACTGGCCCTACCACCGCGAGACCGGCTATGCTTGGTGGATCAAGCGGGTGCGGCACGCGCTGGGCATCTACGATCTGCTCCGCATCGACCACTTCCGCGGCTTCGACACCTACTGGGCCATCCCGGCGGGCAGCACGACGGCCCGCGGCGGCAAGTGGGAGATCGGCCCCCGGATGGAGCTGTTCCACGCCCTCGAAGGGGCGCTGGGCAAGCTGCCCATCATCGCGGAGGACCTCGGCGACATCGTGGACAGCGTCCGTGAGCTGCTGGCTGAGAGCGGCTTCCCCGGCATGAAGGTGCTGCAGTTCGCCGTCGGCGGCGGCGACAACGAGTACCTGCCCCATAACCACATCAAGAACAGCGTGGTCTACCCCGGCACCCACGACAACACCACCCTGAACGACTGGTGGGAAAACAGCGCCACCGAGAAGGAAAAGACCATGGCGGCTGCCTACCTGCACTTGGTGCCCTGCCGCCCCACTGCCAAGGAAGTGGCCGCGGTCAAGGCAGACACCGCCCGCGTGGCCCTGCTGCGGGCGGCGCTGGGTTCGGCTTCGGATCGTGCCATCATCCCCATGGGCGACTGGCTGGGGCTGGGCGAGGAAGCCCACCTGAACACCCCCCGGCCGCTTGGGCGGCAACTGGACATGGCGCGCCGCCGCCGGGTTCGACACCGCCGCGCTGGCCAAGGAGATCCGGGGCGAGTGTGAAGTGGTCTGCCGTGCATAAAAACCGGAAAAACCGGGATATCTTTGGCAGATTGACGAAGTTGTGAAAAAATCAGCTAAAATTTGTGCGTTTTGCTGGCAAGTCGCCCGCCGGAGTGGTATAATCGATTGTAAATCGAGGATCGTAAAAAGGCGGTCCCGTGGAAAAGGGTGCCGGGAGGGAGAATCCGGCACCACGATGATGGGGAAAAATGCATGAAAAAAGAATGGACCGAGCAGGACCTGCGCGTATTTGTACGCAGCGCACAGGCAGCTTTCGAGGACGTGACCCTGACCGAGGCGGACGAGGAGTCGGCCCGCAGCTGGCAGGATGACGGCCTGATGGTGGACTATGAGCTGCGCAACGGGCAAGTGGACTGCGTGCTGCGCCGTCAGATTGTGGCAGATGGCAAGGTATGGCAGCTGCAGATGACGGCACCGCTGGCGGGCAACGACCTGCCGGAGGACCGGATGACCCCGCGGGAGCGGGAACTCTGCCGCGACGACATGAACCACGATTTTCTGTCGGGCGTGTTCAACCGCCGCTATTTTGAGATCGAGTTCTGCACCCGGCTGGACGACTGGACCGACGCCCACCGCTGCGCCTCGCTGGCGCTGGTGGAGCTGGACAAGGCCGACGAGCTGCTGGCCCAGCAGGGTGACGCCGTGATGAACCAGTTGGTCTGGTGGCGAACCAGTGGAAAAAGCACTACGACCGCCCGGACGAGCGGGTGGTCTGCCGCCTGACCGATACGCTGTTTGCCATCGGCTGCGCGGACAAGACATGCGCGGAACTGGCCGAGGAGCTGCGGAGCATCTACGCGGAAATGCCCCGCGAGTGCGTGGCCTCGGTGGGCCTGATGCGCCGGGTGGCGTTCACCCAGTCCATCGGCTGTGCCTGTACCGGCGAAGTCCGGGGCAAAAACTGGGATGCGCTGTACAAGCTCTGTGAAAAGCGGCTGGCCGCAGCCAAAACGGCGGGCGGCGATCAGGTCTGCGCCGGGTAATCCCCACCGCCATCGAGGCCTGCGGCGGCACCGCCCAAGGCCAGAGCGCCATGGCGAAGCTGAACACCAAGATGGGCATCGGCATGAAGACTCTGACCGACAAATCGACCCGGAATCTGGCCGAAATGCTCTCCGAGGGCAGCAGTCAGGGCGTGATGGACTGCATCAAATCCCAGAAGGACTACCCCGACGCGGCCCCCGGCTCCAAGCGGCTGATGCAGCGGCTGCAGGATTTCGAGGAGGACAACCGCATCAAGCTGGAACAGTTTCTGTAAGCAAAAAAGGAGCCGGGCGGCAAGCCCGGCTCCTTTTACGCATGGGGGGTAAAATCAGAGCGATTCGACCATGGCGGCGACGATCTTGGTCGCAGTGGCGACGTACTCGGCGATGCTGAACTTCTTGACGACCAGCACCTCGTGGCCGTCTTCGTCAGCGTTGTCGCTCATAGCGCGCAGAATGACGCAGGGAACGCCATTCTTGGCCGCGATCTGGCTGACGGCGGCAATGACGCTGGCGCGGATGAAGCCGCGCTCGAAGTCGCTGTGGATCTTACCGGCGGCCTGAGGAGCCTTGGTGCCCTTTGCGGATGGTCCAGGCGCGGCACTCCTTCTTGCCGTCGGTCAGGAAGGAGATCAGGCCCAGCAGGTCGTAGCTGGCGGTGATGAGGTTGTCCAGACCGCTGGCCTCGATGCCCATCTCGGCGAGGAAGGCCTTTTTCTCTTCGGGGAGTAATCGGCGATGTCCTCCTCGGTCTTGGCGCAGATGGGGATGTAGCGGGCACCCTCTTCCTTGGCGCGGGCAGCCACCAGCGGGACATACTTGTTGTTCTCGATGCCCTCCATCAGGTCGTCCTCGCCCACGTTGCAGGCGTACAGGACCGGCTTTGCGCTCAGCAGACCCATCTCGTGCAGCACGGTCTGCTGTTCGGTGTCGCTCTCGTCGAAGTCGAAGCTACGGGCGGGCTTGCCGGCACTCAGGTGGTCGGCCAGCTGCTGCAGCCAAGCGGCCTCGGCGGCAGCGCCCTTGTTGTTGCCGCTCTTGGCGGCCTTGGCCATCCGGCCCGCGCGGTTCTGGACCACTTCGAGGTCGGAGAGGATCAGCTCATAGTCGATGGCGTCGATGTCGGCGATGGGGTCCACGGCCTCGGCCTTGGTCACGTCCTCGACGACATGGATGATATTGTCGTCCTCGAAGCACCGCACCACATGCACGATGGCGTCGCATTCGCGGATGTGGCCGAGGAACTTGTTGCCAAGGCCCGCACCCTGACTGGCACCCTTGACGAGGCCCGCGATATCGACGAACTCCACGATGGCGGGGGTCTTCTTGTTAGTCTGCCAGATCTCGGCCAGCTTGTCCAGCCGGGCGTCCGGCACAGGCACCACGCCGGTATTCGGGTCGATGGTGCAGAAAGGATAATTCGCCGCCTCCGCGTTCTTGGTGGAGGTGATGGCGTTGAACAGGGTGGACTTGCCGACGTTCGGCAGCCCCACGATACCTAATTTCATATATACTCATTCTCCTTCGATTTTTCCTTGATTTGCAAGGGTTTTCGGGTTTTGGCTTTTCGGCTACTACGCCATTTTTACGCCATTTTCGCATTGAGTTTTATGTCAGAAAACCGTGCGATAACTCTGTTGAGTCTTTGGAGGACCTGCACGCCAGTATTTTTGAGCGTGCCTAAACTCCAAAGTCTTGTTGACCGTAAGTGTTCGTTTTTCAAAGTCAATCGCATCCCAAGTTAATCCAATCATTTCGCCAGTACGCAAGCCTGTTTCGAGGATAAGGGCGTATTGGTTATAGTTGTGGGAACGCTGGGCAACTTCAAGAAAACGTTGTTACTTTATATCATCCACAGCACGAACTGGCTTTGTAAACCGCACACCATCCATTGGGTGTCTGGCAATCAAATCATTCATTTTCGCCGCCTTGAACAATGTGCCCATAGCAATATAGGCTTGTCGGATAGTAGAACCAGCATAATCAGCGTCCATCCGAATCAAGACTTGCTTACAGTGCATGGGCTTGACATTGGCAATCGCCATTCTACCGATAACGGGCTGAATGTTTTTGGAATATCGCTCCCGATAATTGCGGAGCGTATTAGGGGCTAAGTCACCTACTATATTTTCAATCCAGAAACTAAACCATTGGTCAACCGTTGTTTCGGTGGCAACAAAAACTTCTTCGTGCTTGTCGGCATATTTCGCTTCTTCCATCCAATTCCTTGCTTCGGGAATAGTCTGAAAATATTTCTCATGCCTTTTTCCTGTTTTATCAACAAATCGTGCGCTGTATAAACCGTCCTTTCTTTGGTAGATACCCTTACCGCAGTCTTTTCCTTTGAGATTTTTTTTTCCCATGAAATGCTCCTTTCCCTTGAAGGGAAATGGACGCACTGCTACACGATAAGTATAGCAGATTTTGTCCATTCCCTCAAGTAGTTATTGTGAAAAACTCTCCGGCAATTTGTAAATTTTTCGGAACTTCTTATATCACCAGTTTCTCACTGATGAATTGCTCAAATTCCTTTCGTTTGACCAGCTTCTTTGTGCCGACAAACAAAACGAAGGGGCAGTTGGGCGAGCGGAGCATACTGTCGATCTTGTTGATGCCGATGTTGCTGTATTCTGCCGCCTCCTTGGTGGTCAGTGTCATTTTCAGATGGATCGGAA